>Ga0265327_10000015_pt1 | contig 496677 bp, 474 predicted proteins | sample 41621metaG_FD_202089 | JGI IMG/M metagenome (GOLD analysis project Ga0265327, IMG submission 202089) | Rhizosphere microbial communities from Carex aquatilis grown in University of Washington, Seatle, WA, United States - 4-16-21 metaG | ecosystem: Host-associated > Plants > Roots >...
TGGTCTGTGCGAAAAAGAGAGCGCCGCGCCCGCGAGAGGCCCCCGACTCCCCCCAGCTACCCTTAGCCGACATGGCGATCATCACTGCGACCGTCGCTGAGACCTGCGAAGCCGCTAAGACGGCTGCGCGGGAGCTTGCGAGCGCTCCTACCGATGCGAAGAATTTGGCGTTGGAGGCGACTGCTCGGCTGCTTGGGGAGCGGACTGGCGAGATCCTTGAGGCTAATGCTGCGGATCTGGCTGACGCGCGGGCTCAGGGGCTCACGGACGCGCTGCGGGATCGGTTGACGCTCAGCGCAGATCGGGTTGCGGCGATGGCCGATGGGGTTCGCGCTGTGGCCGGACTGCCCGATCCCGTGGGCGAGGAGCTTGAGCACAAGACCTTGGCCAGCGGGTTGGATCTGCGCAAGGTCCGGGTGCCGCTGGGCGTGGTTGCCGTCGTCTACGAGGCGCGGCCAAATGTGACGATCGACTGCGCGGCGCTGACGATCAAGAGCGGCAACGCGATCGTCTTGCGCGGGTCCAGCTATGCCGAGCGGTCCAACGCCGGGTTGGCTGCGGTCGTGCGCGAGGCGCTTGCCGAGGCCGGGCTGCCCGAGGACGCGGTGCTGTTGCTGGCCGGTGGCGGCCGCGAGGACTTGGCCGAGCTTGCCACCCAGGACGGGTTGATCGATCTTCTGATTCCGCGCGGGGGAGAGGGCCTGAAGGCGGCGCTCAAGGACGTTGCGACGGTGCCGGTCATGTACGCGGCGGCGGGGAACTGCCACGTCTACGTGCACGCGGACGCCGACTTTGAGATGGCGCGGCGGATCGCGGTCAACGCCAAGACGCAGCGGCCCGGCGTCTGCAACGCGGCCGAGACGCTGCTGGTCGACGCGGCCGTCGCCGCGGAGTTCCTGCCGCTGGTGCTCGGTGACCTGCGCGGCGCCGGGGTCGAGCTGGTCGGCGACGAGCGGGCGCTTGAGCTTGCCGGCGGGGCTGAGATCGCTGCTGCCATCGATCAGGACTGGGACACCGAGTACCTCGACCTGAAGATGGCGGTCGCCGTCGTCGATTCGGTCGACGACGCGGTCGAGCACATCAACACCCACGGCACCGGCCACTCGGAGGCGATCGTCACCGGCTCTGAGGATGCGGCCGAGCGGTTTGCGGGCGGGGTCGACGCCGCCGCTGCCTACGTCAACGCCTCGACCCGTTTCACCGACGGCTTCGAGTACGGGATGGGCGCCGAGATCGGCAACTCGACCCAGAAGTTGCACGCCCGTGGCCCGATCGGGCTGCGCGAGCTGACTACCTTCAAGTACGTCGCCCGCGGCGACGGCCAGATACGTGAGTAACGGCGAGCCGGCCGGCATCGGCGTCCTCGGCTCGGCCTTCAACCCGCCGCACCTCGGACATCTCGCGCTCGCCCAGGAGGCGCTCTGGCAGCTGGGGCTGAGCGAAGTGATCCTGGTCCCGACCGGCGAGGCGCCGCACAAGCGGATCGCCGACGACCCCGGGCGGGAGCTGCGGCTGGCGATGACGCGGCTCGCCGCCGCCGACGACTCGCGCTTCACTGTCTCCACGCTTGAGGTCGAGCGCGAGGGGCCGTCCTACACGTATGAGACTTTGGAACTGCTTGCACGCGACAAAGGCGACTCAGAGCTGGTTTTCGTAATGGGGGCAGATGCCGCCGTCGGCCTTGAGAGCTGGCGCGAGCCGGAGCGGGTCGTCGAGCTGGCCCGGATCGGTGTTGCCCGCCGGGCCGGAGTTTCCGAGGCGGATGTCGCGGCGGTGCTGCGCAGCCTCGGCGCCGAGGGGCGGGCGACGATGCTGGAGATGCCGCAGTTCGGCGTCTCCTCCTCGGCTGTGCGCGAGCGCGCCGCCGCCGGCCGGCCGTTGCGTTATCTGGTGCCCGAGCCGGTGGCCCGGTTCATCGAAGAGAAGGGGGTGTACTCATGAGTGAGATCGGATCTGAGGAGCTGGCTCGTCGTGTGGCCGCGCTGGCCGACGCCAAACAGGGCGACGAGGTTCTTGTGCTCGATATGCGCAAGCTCGTCTCCTACACCGACTTCCTCGTCATCTGCACCGCCCGCAACGAACGTCACACGCGGGCGATCGTCGAGGACGTGAAGCTGCAGGTAAAGGGCGAGCTGGGCCGGATGCCCAGCGGCATGGAGGGGGAGGGGGCCGACGGCTGGATCGTCCTCGACTACCTCGACTGCGTGATGCACGTCTTCACCGCCGAGGAACGCGAGCGCTACCAGCTCGAGGATCTCTGGCGCGATGCTCCTCGCCTGGAGCTGGCCCTCGAGGCGCCCGAGCCCTCCGGTGCCGCCAGCGCCTGACAGGCGCTCCTCGGACGGCTCCGAACACCCGTTCGCGCTGGAAACGAATGTCACAAAATGCCGTCCGGGCGCGGCCCTACGGTGCGGCGCATGGCTGGTTTCAAGCGGGTTCTCCTCGGCTACCGTCGCAGCGACGTTGATGCGGCCCTAGCCAAGCGGGACACACAGATCAAGACGCTGGAGCGGCGCGAGGCCGGTGCCGTGGCCGCGGTCGAAGCCGAGCTCTCGGGCCTCTCGGAGATGGTGATCGAGCGCGAGCGTGAGATTCGCAGCCTCGGCGAGCGCCTGCAGGAGGCCAACGAACGCCATGACCGCAACATCGCCTCGCTGGCGAAGGTGACGGCGCGGCTGGAGGAGATCCAGTCCCAGGCGCGTGGCCAGGCGACGAGGATCCGGATGAAGGCTTTGAGCGAGGCGGTCGAGGTCAGCCGCCGGGTGCAGGAGCTGTCCGAGGCAGCCGAGGCCCCGGCCGGGCCGCCGTCCAGCGGCGACATGGAGCGCGCGCTCGAAGGAATCTTCGAAGGGCTGGTCAAGGTTGAGATCGGCCCGCTCGGCGACTTCTCCCAGCTCGTCGGCTTCGAGGACGCAGCAGGCCAGATCGGCGCCTCCGAGATCAAAGTCGAGCGCTTCTCCGAGGGTCGCGCGACCCTCTCGATGCGGCTCGACGAGCCGGTCGAGCTGCTGCGCGAGCTCGAGCAGCACTCCGCCCTCGACTTCCACGTCCGCCATACCGAGGCCGACAACCTGATCCTCGACATCGACGAGGATCAGAACCCCGGCCAGCAGGCCGCCTAGCCCCGCCCGTCCAGGGCCTCAACCTTTAAACTCAGCGGCACTGGGGCTGTAGCTCAGCTGGAAGAGCGTCGCGCTGGCAGCGCGAAGGTCAGGGGTTCGAGCCCCCTCAGCTCCATCACCCGGTTGTTCGTGTATTCCAGGTTCGTTCGGTCTGTCGCATCAGGGCCGGGTAGACGATCCAATGGCGGAACGGTGCGATCAGCGCCATGTACGCCTTGCCGAAGCGACCGCGTGGCTTGACGTAGACGGCCATCTGTCCCTGGTAGCGGCCGTCGCCCTGGTCGACCCAGGCCAGGTGCATCACGCCGTGCACGGTCTGGTTCGATATCTCCGCGGCAAACTCGACATCGGTGCGGTAGAGGGGCACGAAGGGCAGGGCGGCAAAATCCAGGTCCGCCGCCGTGTCGCGCAGATCGTCTGGCAGCCGCTCGGCCAGCGAGGTTTCGTTCGTGCCCGGGATCGGCAGTTTGCCGCCGCCATCATCGCTCTCGGCTGGGGTTGAGATCCTGCCGAGGTCGAGCCATTTGCCGAGGCGATCGCGGAGACGCCAGAGGACGCGAGCTGGGAGGGAATCCGCATTGGCCGGATCGCTGGCAGCCATCAGCTCGAGCAGCGCCTGGAAGTCCTCTGCGCTGCCGTGGACGGGAAGGGCCCAGACATCCTCCACAGTGAAGTCGGACGCGATTTCGCGGATGCGCCAGGGGTGAGACTCATGTGCTGAGTTCGGGAGCCTCCTGCCGGTGCTTGATCCATACGACATCGTATGGATGCTAGGCGGATTGCTTGCGTCTGTCAATACGGTGCCGTATAGATATGCCAATGGCCAACGTCCGGACTCCACGCGGCGCATGGATCGACGCGGCGCTGCGGGCTCTGGCGGCAGGAGGGCCAGATGCCGTGCGGGTGGAGGCGCTGGCGACGGGCCTGGGAGTGTCCAAGGGCGGCTTCTACTGGCACTTCACCGATCGCCAGGCCCTGCTCGAGGAGATGCTCGATAGCTGGGAGAAGGCCGGGACCGAGGACGTGATCGCCCGCGTCGACAGCCAGGCCGCCGACCCGCGAGCCAAGCTGCGAGAACTCTTCGAGCTGAGCCCGTCGGCCGACTTCGCCGTTGAGTTGGCGCTGCGGGACTGGTCGCGCCGCGACACTGACGTCGCCAAGCGGCTGCACCGGGTCGACAATCGGCGCATGGGGTATCTGCGCTCGCTGTTCGGGCAGTTCTGCGTGGATGCGGACGACATCGAGGCCCGCAGCATGCTGGCCTACTCGTTGCTGATCGGCAGCTACTTCATCGCAACACAGCACGGTGACAAGACCCGGTCCCAGGTGCTGACGCTCGCGGTCGATCGACTGCTCAGCGAGTCGTGGAACTCGGGGGCCGCGTGAGCCGTCGAGAGCGCCCTGTCCTCGTCTACGACGGGGATTGCGCGTTCTGCAGCAGTTGTGCGCGCTTCCTGGAGAGGATCGGGCCGGATGCGGAGATCGTCGCCTGGCAGTTCACCGATCTGACTGCGCTTGGATTGACCGAGGAGCAGGCTGCCGATGCTGTGCAGTGGGTTCAGATCGACGGCACGGTCCGCTCAGGACATGAGGCGATCGCAGCAGCGCTGAGCAGCGCTGGGCAGATCTGGGGGATCGTCGGTCGCATCGTCCTGTTGCCGGGGATCTCGTGGGTGGCGGCGAAGGTCTACCGGTTGGTCGCGGACAACCGCTATCGGTTGCCCGGAGGAACGCCTGCCTGCCGGCCTAAATAAACGGGCTTGCATCGCTCAAAGGTCGGCCGCTGTCTGCCGATGAGGCAGTGATGAGCGCGAATCAGCACGTGTTCTCGCATGGGCTGCGGGACACGCGGGAGACGTTTGATGCCTGGAACGGGAGGCTCTGGACCGTCCTGCGTGGCTGGCTCGCCCTCAGCATCGCGATCGCCCTAGCCCTGCTGGTCTCGGTCTGGTTCGTCGCCGGGCTGCTGACGCCGGACCTGACGCCTGTCCATCTCCCTGGGATCACCTCGCCTTCGGAGCCGGGCGATCTGATCCCGATCCTCGAGCGCAACGCGACCGTGCTCGCCCTGCACGCGACGGCCTGCATCGCCGGCTTCATCGCTGGCGCTTCGATGCCGATCGCCGCCGCCCAGCGGACTGGTATCTCGCGCTGGATCCACGTCAAAGCGGGCGAGCTGGCGATCCTCTTCGTCAGCGCGGTGACCATCTTCTCCCTTGCCACCCAGTCCTTCTACCTGGGCTTCCAGGGCTCGACCCTGGCCTTCCAGTTCCACCTGACCCGGGCCGCCCTGATCCTTTCGGTCCTGCCCCACGCGATCCCCGAGCTGACGGCCCTCTTCCTCCCGCTCGCAGCCTGGCTGATCGCCAGCCGCCGCGGTGAGTGGAACCAGCTGCTGGCGGCGACCGCGATCACAGTCGCCCTGGCGATCCCCACCCTGATCGTCTCGGCGACGATCGAGGTCTACGTCTGGCCCCACATCCTGCGCGCCCTCTCGCCCGTGGCATAGGTTCCACGCCCGCGCGACGTAAGATCGCCGCTCTCATGAGCGGCTACGACCCCAAGGCGATCGAGAAGAAGTGGCAGGCGGTCTGGGCCGAGGAGAAGACCTGGGAGGTAGCCAACCCCGGCCAGCCCGGCTTCGATGGCTCGAAGCCGAAGTCCTACGTCCTGGAGATGCTGCCCTACCCCTCTGGCGAGCCCCACGTCGGCCATCTCAAGTGCTACGCCGTCGGCGACGCGATCGCCCACTTCCGCCGCCGCCACGGCTACGAGGTGATCCACCCGATGGGCTACGACGCCTTCGGCCTGCCGGCCGAGAACAACGCGATCAAAACCGGGGAGCACCCGCGCGAGGCGACCGAGCGCTCGATCGCCTCCTTCCGCCGCCAGTTCCGCGAGTGGGGGATCTCGATCGACTGGTCGCGTGAGCTCGGCACCCACACCCCCGAGTACTACCGCTGGACCCAGTGGATCTTCCTGCAGCTGTTCGAGAAGGGCCTCGCCTACCGGACCGAAGCGGCGGTCCAGTGGTGCCCCAAGGACGCGACCGTGCTCGCCAACGAGCAGGTCGTCGACGGCCGTTGCGAGCGCTGCGGGACCGAGGTGATCCAGCGCAGCCTCAAGCAGTGGTTCTTCGGCATCACCGAGTACGCCGAGCGCCTGCTTGCCGACTTCGAGCTGCTCGAGTCCTGGCCCGAGCACGTGATCACGATGCAGCGCAACTGGATCGGCCGCTCCGAGGGGGCTGAGGTCGTCTTCCGCTGCGAGGAGATGGACCTCGACTTCCCGGTCTTCACCACCCGCCCCGACACGCTGTTCGGCGCGACCTTCTTCGTCCTCGCCCCCGAGCACCCCGAGCTGGCGCGCCTGGTCGCCGGCACGCCCGCCGAGGAGGCGGTGCGCGAGTACGTCAACAAGGTCGGCCGTGAGTCGGCCGAGGAGCGTGGCGACGAGGACCGCGAGAAGACCGGCATGGCGCTGGGGCGCAGCGTCGTCAACCCGGTCAACGGCGAGGAGATCCCGATGTTCGTCGCCGACTACGTGCTGATGGAGTACGGGACCGGGGCGATCATGGCCGTGCCGGGCCACGACACCCGCGACTACGAGTTCGCTCAAAAATTCGTTCTCCCGGTCGTGCGGGTGATCGAGGGCAACGACCCCGAGGTCGCCCGTGACGGGGAGGGCCTGCCCTACCCGGGCGACGGGGCGATGGTCAACTCCGGCCGCTTCGACGGCAAAGGCAATCGTGCCGCCTACGAGGAGATCGTCGAGTGGCTGGCGGCCGAGGGCCGCGGCAAGACCGCGATCAACTACCGCCTGCGCGACTGGCTGGTCTCGCGCCAGCGCTACTGGGGCGCCCCGATCCCGATCGTCTACTGCGACGGGTGCGGCATGGTCCCGGTGCCCGGCGACCAGCTCCCGGTCGAGCTGCCCGACATCGAGGACTACGCGCCGCAGGGCAAGAGCCCGCTGGCAGCCGCCGAGGACTGGGTCGCGACCGAGTGCCCGCGCTGCAACGGCCCGGCCCGTCGCGAGACCGACACGATGGACACCTTCGTCGACTCCTCCTGGTACTTCATCCGTTACCTCGACTCGCAGAACAGCGAGGCGGCCTGGGACCGCGCTGCCGCTGACAACTGGCTCCCGGTCGACCAGTACATCGGCGGGGTCGAGCACGCGATCCTGCACCTGATGTACGCGCGCTTCTTGACCAAGGCGCTGGCCGATCTTGGCCATCTCGGCGTGCAGGAGCCGTTCGCCAACCTCTTCGCCCAGGGGATGATCACCCGCGACGGGGCGAAGATGTCGAAGTCGAGGGGCAACACGGTCAGCCCCGGCGAGTACGTCGAGCGCCACGGCGCCGACACCGCCCGCACCTACATCTGCTTCATGGGCCCGCCCGAGCGCGGCGCCGACTGGTCCGACGAGGGGCTGGAGGGCGTCGGCCGCTTCCTCTCCCGCCTTTGGCGCCTCTGCGAGGAGCTGGAAGGCAGGGAGGCAGCCGAGGGCGACGCAGCCGAGGCCAGTGGCGACGCCCGCGCCCTCTACGCCAAGGCGCACTGGGCGATCGAGAAGGCGACCAGCGACTTCGAGCGCGGCTTCCAGTTCAACACCGTGATCGCCGCCGTGATGGAGCTGGTCAACGACAGCTACCGGCTCAAGGATGGCCTCTACGCCGATCCGGCCGGGACCGCCGCGGTGCGTTTCGCGGCGGCGACTGCCGCCTCGCTGATCTTCCCCTTCGCCCCCCACCTCGGGGCCGAGGTCTGGGAGCGGCTGGAAGGCTCGCGGGTCTGGGAGCAGCCCTGGCCGCAGGCCGACCCGGCCCTGCTCGTCAGCGACACGGTGACCCTGATCGTCCAGGTCAACGGCAAGCTGCGCGACCGGATCGAGGCGCCGGCCGACGCGCCCCAGGACGAGCTCCTGCGGCTGGCGCGGGCGAGCGAGAAGGTGAGCAATTTCCTCGACGGCAAAGAGGTCGTCAAGGAGATCGTCGTGCCTGGCAAGCTCGTCAACCTGGTCGCGCGTTAACCGGCCGCATCCCCGGCTGACCCCAGCTTTTGGTACAAAGCGCGCCGAATGCTCGTCAGGCGCCTTGAGGCAGCACCCGTTCAGGAGTGGCACCGGCTTCGCTCACACGTCCTTATGGACGCGGGCGAGATGGGCTCCCGCCATATGTCCGTGACTTGGCTGGAGGTCCCTGCCGGAGCTGAGCAGACGCTGCACTCACATGAAGAGGCCGAGCAGGTCTACGTGGTCGTTCGCGGCAATGGCACGATGTCTGTCGCTGGCGATACCCAGCCAGTGGGAGAGGGGGACCTGATCTTGGTCCCACCCGCCACCGACCACGTCGTCGCCAATAACAACGACAGCGCCCTGGCGATCGTCTCCGTCCAGTCACCCGCCGTCGCCGCCGCCGAGCTCTACAGCGACCAGCTGGCTGAGGTGGCCGGCTACGACGAAGACGACGAAGCCTGAGTTTTTTTTGATTTAGCGCGCCACGCGCGCGTTCGGTTCGGTCACGTTTCGGTGCGTGCCCGAGTTCTCTCGCTCTCAGGTGGTTGTCTACGGCGCCGTTGCGGTGGCGCTGCTGCTGGTCGGCGCGCGGGCGATCCGGGCCGAGGGGAGTGGCGGGTCGTCGTATGCGCCGGCATCGTCAGGCGACTCCTCCTCGTCCTCGTCTTCTTCCCCAAGCGGCGGCTTCAGCCTCAGCGACAGCGGCCAGGGCTCTGACGTCGTCGTCGACGTGACCGGCGCAGTGCGCCGACCCGGCGTCTACCGGCTGCCAGCCGGGGCGCGGGTTACCGATGCGGTGCAGCGGGCGGGAGGGGCGACCGGCGAGGCCCAGGTCGAAGCGATCAACCTCGCCGCCCATCTGGCCGACGGCCAGCAGATCGTGGTCCCAGAGGAAGGGCCGGCGGGGGCGCCGATCGCCGCCGGCGGAGCGAGCGCGGAAGAAGGGCCGATCAGCCTTGGCTCTGCCACGGTCGAGCAGCTCGACACGATCGACGGCATCGGCCCGGTCACCGCCCAGGACATCATCGACTTCCGCGAAGAACACGGCGGCCTCTCCTCGATCGACCAGCTCGACCAGGTCAGCGGCATCGGGCCGGCGACGATGGAGTCGCTGCGGGCGCGGCTGCAGCCTTGAGCGAGCGCGGTGCGGGAGCGACGCCCATCGCTGCTTGTCGTGCTCGGCATCGTCGCCCTGGTCGCCGTGGCGCTGCCGCGTGCCGAGCAGATGCGCGAGCGCGCCTCGGCTGCGCTCGGCCGCGGCATGCCCGCCCGTGAGGCTGAGCTGGCGCGCGGCTTCGTGATCGGCGAAGACGATCGGATCGACCCCGGCACGGTCGAAGACTTCCGCCGGGCCGGCTTGAGTCACCTGCTCGCCGTCTCGGGCCAGAACGTCGTCCTCCTGGCGCTGCTGGCGATGCCGCTGCTCGCCGCCTTCGGGATTCCGCTGCGGACCCGGTTGGTCTGGGTGCTGGGGCTGATCGCGATCTACGTGCCGATCGCCGGGGCGGGACCGTCGATTCAGCGGGCGGGGGTGATGGGAGCGCTCGGGGTGATGGCGACGCTGGCGGGACGCCGCGCCTCGCGCTTTTACGCCCTGCTCATAGCCGCCGGGGTGACGCTTGCCATCGACCCCGCTGTGGCCGGTGACGTCGGCTGGCAGCTCAGCTTCGCTGCTGTCCTCGGGATCCTGCTGCTGGCGAGCCCCCTGCGGGAGGCGATCGAGGGCAGGCTCGGCTCGCGCGGCTGGCGGCGGGCCCTGGCCGAGGGCGCCGCGGTGACCATTGCGGCGACGCTGGCGACCGCGCCGCTGATTGCCTTCCACTTCGAAGAACTCTCGACGACGACGCTGTTCGCGAACCTGCTGGCCCTGCCCGCGGTCGCGCCGGCGATGTGGCTGGGGATGATCTCGGCGGCGGCCGGCCAGGCGCCGGGCTTCCCGGTCGAGCTCGTCAACTCGATCAACGCCCTCCTGCTCGCCTACATCGCCCAGGTCGCGGCCTGGTGTGGGCGGCCAAGCTGGGCCGTCATCCATCTGCACCTGAGCGCGTCGGAGCTGGTCGCCTCCTATCTAGCGCTCGCGGGCGGCACGGTGGCCACGATGCGCCTGGCGCGCCTCCGCCACCTCGCGTCCCTCCGCCACTCCCCGGTCGACGGGCCTGTTTCCGCTGATATAGACGGGTTTTCGGCCCGTCGGCGGGCTTTTTGGGCCCTCGCTGTGGTTGGGGCCTGCCTTGTGGCCGTGGCGTCGGCCTGGGGTGGGGCAGGGTCGGCTGCGCCGCCTGCCTCGGGGCTGCGGATCGAGGTGCTCGATGTCGGCCAGGGCGATTCGATCCTGCTGCAGCCGGCGGGCGCGGCGCCGGTGCTGGTCGACGGCGGCCCTCCTGGCGACGGGCTTGTCTCGAAGCTGAGGGCAGAGGGCATTGATGCGCTGGGAGCGGCGATCGTCACTCACGACCAGTCCGATCACGCCGGCGGCATCGTCGAACTGCTCGGGCAGGTGCCGGTTGATCGCTTCGTCTACGCCTTCGTCGGCCGGGACCTGCTCTCGCAGGCGCGGGGCGCTGGCGCGAGCCCTGAGCGAGTCGCCGAGGGCAGCGTGCTGCGCACGGGAGGCCTCAGCCTCGAAGTCCTCTGGCCGCCGCGGGCGCTGCTCTCCGATCCACTCGACGGCGCCGATCCCAACGAACGGGCGCTGGTGATCCTCGCCCGCTGGCGCCGTTTCTCAATGCTGCTCACAGCCGACGCCGAGGCCGAAGCCGTCCCAGTCGACCCCGGCCCGATCGACGTGCTCAAGGTCGCCCACCACGGCAGCGAAGATGCCGGCCTCGATGCCCTGCTCGACCGCACCGATCCGAAGCTGGCGGTGATCTCGGTCGGCGAGGACAATCCTTACGGCCACCCGACTGCCGCCACCCTGGCAACGCTCGCCGCCCACCGTATCCGCACCCTCCGCACCGACCTCGATGGCACGGTGACCATCGAAGTGCATCGCGGCTCGGTTGAGGTGGGCAGCGGTTGAGGGGAGACGGCCAACGCCGCGACTAGACTCGCCGCGTGGCCGAAGAGATGAAGCCGCTGTATCTGATCGCCGGCACCGACCAGGCGAAAATCGACGCTACCCGGGCGCGGCTGCGGGCTCGGGCCGAGGGCGATGGGGGCACCGTGGCGCTTGAGGTCTTCGAGGCGAGCGAGGGCAAGGGCTCGCCCGACCACGAGGCGTTGCTGGCCGCAATCCCGGCGATGTCGCTGACCGAGTCGCGTCGCTACCTGCTCGCCGACGGGGTCGACCGCTGGCGCGATCGTCAGCTTGATGCCGTCGCCGCGGCGCTCGCCGACCTTCCGCCCGATCTCAGCGTGGTCTTGATCGCCCGCGCCAAAGCGCCGGCCAAGCTCGTCCAGGCCGTGAAGAAAGCGGAAGGGGAGATCTACGAGTTCGAGGCGCCGAAAGCGCGTGAGATGCCGCGGACGCTGGTCGCCGACGCCAAACGGCTCGGGTTCCGACTCGATCCGGCTGCCGCCCGGATGCTGGTCGAGCGGATGGGCGCTAGCCCGGTGCGCCTGGCGCGGGAGCTCGAACGGCTGGCGCTGTGGGCCGGCGACAGCCACGAGGTCAGCGCTGCCGACCTCGACGAGATGATCGCCGACACTTCCGAATCGGCGGTTTGGTCGCTCTCCGACGCGTTGCTGGACCGGGACCCGGCGAAGGCGCTGGAAATCGGCGAGCGCCTGATCTCCCAGGGCGAGAACGTCACCGGCCTGATCTACGGCCTCGCCTCGCGCTTGCGCAAAGCCCAGAGCGCGCTGGCGCTGATCGAGGAGGGGGTGCCGGCCAAGCAGGTCGAGTCGAAGCTGGGCATGCACCCCTACGCGGCGAAGCTGTTGGTCGGCCGCCTCAGCAACACCAGCCTTGGCGAGCTGCGCGAGGCGACCGAAGTGCTGGCCGACCTCGAGGTCTGGTGCCGCGGCGGCGCCGACTACGGCGACGAGCTGGCGCTGACGCTGGCGCTGCGGCGAGCAGCGGGCGTTGCGGTCTAGGTCAACGGCTAGGAAGCGGCGACGGAACCGCTGGCGATGCGAGAGGCTTTCGCCTTCTTGCGAGCGCCTGTGTTCTTATGCAAAGCGCCCTTCTGCACGGCCTTGTCGATCTTCGAGACGAGCGTGCGGTGCTCGGCCTCGATCGCGCTGGCATCGCCGGCCTCGGCTGCACTCTCCAGGCGGCGGAAATGCGTCTTCACCGTGCTGCTGAGCAGCCGGTTCTCCGAGCGCTCGCGCTCGCTGCGTAGGATCCGCTTCTTCTGTGAGGCTATGTTGGCCATGGTCGTGTGCCTGGGCGAGCTTGTGCCGGCCCTTGGCGGCCGCCGACTATAGCGACTGAGATCGAGCTTGGAGACGCCCAAGGCATCTGACACCACCGCGGAGGACCGCAGCGGAATCGCCGCCGATGCGGCCGTGCGCGCTGCCGAGGCCTTCGATCCGGGCGAGGAACTGTCGGCGGAGCCCTCTCCCGGCCGCCAGGCGGGGCGGATCGCGCGCTCGACCGCGTTCTTCTCGATCGCCACCGCCGCCTCGCGGATCGCCGGCCTCGTGCGCGAGATCGTCGCCGCCAGCTACTACGGGATCAGCGGCCCGATGTCGGCCTTCACGATCGCCTTCCAGGTTCCCAACCTGGTCCGCAGCCTCTTCGCCGACGCCGCCCTTCAGCCCGCCTTCGTCCCCGTCTTCACCGAGCAGCTCGAGCAGAAGAACTACCGCGAGGCGTTCCGCCTCGCCTCGACCCTGCTGCTGATCGTGACCATGGTCCTGGGTGCGATCACCGCCCTGTTCGTCCTCGGCGCCTCGGTCGTGATGCCGCTCTTCGCTCCGGGCTTCAAGGACCAGCCCCAGCTCCTCGACCTCACGATCACCCTCTCCCAGGTCCTCTTCCCGATCCTGATCCTGCTCGGGATGAGCGGCATCGTCGTCGGCATCCTCAACAGCTACGACCGCTTCGGCGCCTTTGCGATCGCGCCGCTGTTCTGGAACCTGACGATCATCGCCGTGCTGGTCTTCGTCGAGCCGCTCTTCCACGGCCAGAACCGGATCTACGCCTATGCGATCGGCATCCTCGCTGGCACCCTGGTCCAGCTGCTGATCCCCGTCTTCGACCTCCGCAACACGCCGTTCAAGTTCAGCTGGAGCTTCGAGTGGCGCCACCCGGGGGTGCGGCGGGTGCTGCTGCTGATGCTGCCGGTGACGATCAGCCTCGGCCTGATCAACTTCAACCTGCTGATCAATAGCTTCTTCGGCAGCCTCGTCAGCGATGAAGCGCCAGCGGCGATCGACAAGGCGTTCCGGATCTACCAGCTGCCGCAGGGGATCTTCTCGGTCGCGATCGCGACGGTCCTCTTCCCGACTCTGGCCCGCTACGCCAGCCGCGGCGCGATCGACGACCTGCGGGCGACCCTGGCCAACGGCATGCGCCAGATCCTCTTCGTCCTGCTGCCCGCCGCCGCCGCCGTGCTGGCGCTCTCGGAGCCGATGATCCGGATCGTCTACCAGCGCGGCGCCTTCGATGCGGCCGAGACCACCCTGGTCGCGACGGCGCTCTTCTGGTTCGCCTTCTCGCTGCCGACCAACGGGCTCTACCTGCTGCAGACCCGGACCTTCTTCAGCCTCCAGCGCCCCTGGATGGCGACCGGCCTGGCTGGGATGGACCTGGTCGTCTCGACCCTGGCGGCCTGGGCGCTCTACAAGCCGTTCGGGACCGGCGGCATCGTCGCCGGCACGGGAATCGGCACCACCGCGGCCGCCGTCGCCCAGGCGGTGGTCCTGCGGCGCGAGCTGGGTGGCTTGGAGCTGGGCCGGCTGCTCTCGACCACGATCAGGATCACGATCGGCTCCCTGGCCCTGGCCGCCGCCAGCTACGGCGTCTGGCATCTGCTCGACTCGGCGCTTGGCCGTGGCCTTGCCGCCCAGATCATCTCCCTGGGGGCGGGACTCGCGGTCGGCGCGGTCGTCTACCTCGGCGTGGCGCGCCTGCTCCGCATCGCCGAGCTGGAGCAGATCATGCGGCTGCTGCGGCGCAGATAGCGATGCTGGGCGCGGGGCGATACCTGCTGGGGGTCGCCGAGATCGGCGTGCTCGTCGGCTTCGCCGGGATCGGCGCCTCGCGCGTCCGCGCCCGCCTGCTGCCCGAGATCGAGGGAGCGCCGGCGCACCTGGCCACTGGGGTGCTCGCGCTTGCCCTCTTGCTCTGGGCGGCCGAGCTGCTTGGGACCTTGGGCCTGTTCAAGGCCGGGCCGTATCTGGTCGTCGTGGCGCTGGCCGGCGGCGGGCTCTGGGCGCTCGGCCCCAAGCCCACGCGGCCGAGCAGACCCCGCGCTCGGAGCGTCGATGCCGCGACGCTGATCGCCCTGGCCATCGCGGCGATCGCGGTAGTCCATTTCGCGACGGGAGTGCGGCTCAGGCTCAGTACCGGAATGACCGGCTTCGACTCCACCTGGTACCACGGGCCGTTCGCTGCCGGGTTTTTCCAGAGCGGCGACACCTGGAATTTCCACTTCATCGCGCCCCAGTTCCTGGCCTGGCTCTACCCGGCCAACTCGGAGGTCTTCCACGCGGTTGGGATGGCGGCTTTCGGCCGCGACATCCTTTCGCCGCTGCTCAACCTCGGCTGGTTTGTCGGCTGCCTGGCAGCCGCCTGGTGCATCGGGCGGCCCTACCGGGCAGCGCCGTTCTCGCTCGGCCTCGCCGCCGTCGCGCTGAGCGTCCCCGCCCTCGCCGACCAGGCGGGGGAGGCGCGAAACGACATCGTCGGGATTTTCTTCCTACTTGCTGCCGTTGCGATTGCCGTCAACGCCTGGGAGGCGCGCTCGGAGCGGAAGTTGTCGACCGGAGCGATCGCGGTCGTCGGCCTCGCGGCAGGCCTGGCTGCCGGGACGAAGCTGAACTTCCTGCTGCCGGCGGGTGTCATCGTGCTGGGATTGGGCCTGGTCGCTCCCGCTGGAGCGCGCTGGCGGGCGCTCTGGGTCGGCGGCTTGGGGGCCCTCGCTGGCGGTGGCTACTGGTACCTGCGGAATCTCGTCCACACCGGCAACCCGCTGCCGTGGATCCATCACCTCGGGCCGATCTCGCTGCCATCTCCGGGCCAGGGGCTGGGAGGGCGCGAAGCCCACAGCGTCATCGGGTACCTGACCGACGGCTCAGTCTGGTCGAACTGGTTCCTGCCGGGCCTGCACCACGGCCTCTGGCCGATCTGGCCGCTGCTGGGAGCGATGGCGCTGGCCGGGCTCGTGCTCTGCCTGGTTGGCCGAGCAAGCCCGATCCTGCGCGTGGCAGGCGCCGCCGGCCTCGCGGCCGCTCTCGCCTGGCTGATCGCGCCGGCCTCGGCGTCCGGCCCCGACGGGATGCCGCACGGGTTCGAATCCGGCCTGCGCTATCTGGCCCCGGCCCTCGTTCTCGGCATGGCGCTGCTGCCGGCGACACCGCCGGCACGCGCCTGGCTCGCTCGTTTCAGGTCGGCGCGAACGCCATTGGTCCCGGATAGCGGGACAAATGGCGTTCGCGCTCGATGGCCTCTCGCGCTCGCCGTAGCCTCAGTGCTGTCGGTGGCATTGATCGGCTATCCGGTCCAGCGCCACTACCTGCAGAGCCGCTACTCCAACCCCAGCTTCACCACACCGGGTCTGAACACCGCCTTCAAGTGGGCCAGCACGATCTCCAATGCCCGCATAGCCACAACCAGCACCCGTCAGTACCCCCTCTTCGGCACCGACCTCTCCAACCAGGTCGACTACATAGGCAAAGAGCGCCCCCACGGCGGCTTCGAAGCCCCAACCACCTGCCGTGCCTGGCGCCGAGCCCTGAACGAAGGCCATTACGACTACGTAGTAGCCAGCCGCGACCGCATAGAACCGGGCAAACCTCCATACCCACCGCAGGCAACCTGGACCGAAGGTCACGGCGCAAGAGTCATCTTGCGCCGTGAGCCCACGGTTGTTTTTCGGCTAAGGAAACCCCTGGATCCATCGGCGTGCCCTAGCTGACGCTGTCGCGCGGGTGGCGTGGGGGTGGGGTGGTGTCGCGCAGGGCGGAGTCTGCGCAGGGCAAGGCTTCGTCCCTTCTAGGGAAGCCATCCCGTCGCCCGAAGCAGATCGCAGCCCAAGCGAGGCCACCCCACCCCCACGACAGGACCCGCGCGCCGAGCGCCATACTCCGGCACCCCATGGACCACATCCGTAATTTTTCGATCATCGCCCACATAGACCACGGCAAGTCAACCCTGGCCGACCGCATCCTCGAGGTAACCGGCGCCGTCGATCCGAAAAAAATGCAGGCCCAGATGCTCGACTCGATGGACCTCGAGCGCGAGCGCGGGATCACGATCAAGGCCCAGGCCGTGCGGGTCGAGTACAAGGCCGCCGACGGCGAGACCTACCACCTGCACCTGATCGACACGCCCGGCCACGTCGACTTCTCCTACGAGGTCTCGCGCAGCCTCGCCGCCTGCGAGGGCGCGCTGCTGGTTGTCGATGCCGCCCAGGGCGTCGAGGCCCAGACCGTCGCCAACACCTATCTGGCGATCGAGAACGGGCTGGAGCTGATTCCCGTGATCAACAAGGTCGACCTTCCGGGGGCCGAGCCGGAGCGGGTCGCCGAGGAAATCGCCGACCTGCTGGGCAGCGACCCCGGCGATGCCCTCCACATCTCGGCCAAGACTGGGCAGGGGGTGGTCGAGGTGCTGGAGGCGATCGTCGCCCGCATCCCGGCGCCTGCCGGCGAGCCCGAGGCGCCGACCCGGGCCCTGATCTTCGACTCCGAGTTCGACCAGTACCGCGGCGTGATCGCCTACATCCGGATCGTCGACGGCTCCTTCCGCAAGCACCAGCGCTTGCTGGCGATGCAGAACGGGACCGAAGCCGACATCGACGACATCGGCTTCTTCCGCCCGGCGATGACCGGCGTCCAGGGGATGGACGCCGGCGACGTCGGCTATCTGATCACCGGGATCAAGGACGTCGCCAAGCTGCGTGTCGGCGACACCCTGACTGGGCAGGAGCGCCCCGCGACCGAGCCGCTAGAGGGCTACCGCGAGGTGCGGCCGATGGTCTTCTGCGGGATCTTCCCGATCGACACCGACCGCTACGAAGACCTGCGCGACGCGCTCGAGAAGCTGGCCCTCAACGACGCCGCCCTCTCCTGGGAGCCGGAGACCTCCGAGGCGCTCGGCTTCGGCTTCCGCTGCGGCTTCCTCGGCCTGCTCCACATGGAGATCGTGCGCGAGCGGCTGGAGCGCGAGTACGGGCTCGACCTGCTGGCGACGACGCCGAACGTGCGCTACCTGGTCCACATGACCAACGGCGACACGGTCGAGGTCAACAGCCCCACCCACCTGCCCGACCCCGGCACCTTCGACTCGATCGAAGAGCCCTACATCCGGGCCACGATCATCGCCCCCTCCGACCAGGTCGGCGCGGTGATGGAGCTCTGCCAGACCCGCCGCGGCACCCACGTCGACATGCATTACCTGAGTCCGCAGCGGGTGCAGATCCGCTACGACATGCCGCTCGGCGAGATCGTCCTCGACTTCTTCGACCTGCTCAAGTCCTCGACCAAGGGCTACGCCTCGCTCGACTACGAGCCGATCGGCAACCAGGCCTCCAACCTGGTCAAGGTCGACATCCTGCTCGCCGGTGAGAAGGTCGATGCGCTCTCGATCATCGTCCACCGCGACTTCTCCTACGAGCAGGGCAAACGGCTGGTCGAGCGCCTGCGCAAGACGATCCCGCGCCAGCAGTTCGACGTCCCGGTGCAGGCCGCGATCGGCTCCCAGGTGCTCGCCCGCGAGACGGTCAAGGCGGTCCGCAAGGACGTCACCGCCAAGCTCTACGGCGGCGACGTCACCCGCAAGCAGAAGCTGCTGAAGAAGCAGAAAGCGGGCAAGAAACGGCTGAAGCAGGTGGGCCGGGTCGAAGTCCCCCAGGAGGCCTTCCTGGCGGTCCTGCAGATCGACGAATAGCGGTGGATTGAGCACCCCTGCTCACTTAACTTTCGCTTCGCGAAAGTGCAAGACGTTCGCAGGGGCGCCCAATCCCTAGAATGCGGCAACCATGACACTGAAAACTGACGCAGTAGGCAAGGTTTGGCCCGGCACCACCTACCAGGTGGGGCGGGAGAAGATCAAGGAGTACGCGAACGCGCTCGGGATCGACAACCCGGTGCACTTCGATGTTGAGGCGGCGAAGGCCGCGGGCTTCCGCGACGTGCCAGCGCCGCCGATGTTCGCCGTCGTCTACAGCGGCCCGGCGCTGGCCCCGGTGCTGTTCGACCCCGAGGTCGAAATGAACTTCGCGGCGATGGTGCACGGCGGCCAGGAGTTCGAGTGGGGCGAGCCGGTCTGCTCCGGCGACGAGATCACGACGACGCCGAAATGCCTCGAGATCTACGAGAAAGACGGCAAGGGCTTCTACATCTTCGAGTCAGTGTCCGTGAACCAGGACGGGCAGCAGGTTGTGCGCGCCGTCTGGACCAACATCGTCAGGGGGGTCTGAGCATGAACGTCGGAGACAAGGCGCCGGATCTGAGCGTCACCCCTGACAAGTACCTGCCGCACCGCTACGCGGGGGCCTCGGGGGACTTCAACCCGATCCACATCGATCCCGAGTTCGCGAAAATGGTCGGGCTGCCCAGCAACATCCTCCACGGGCTCTACTCGATGGGCCTCGTCGCTCGCGCCAATGCGGCGCTTGCCGGCGGCGACCCTCGCGCCCTCAAGCGGCTCTCGGTCCAGTTCCGGGGGATGGGGATGCCCGAGCAGGAGATCCTCGTTTCCGGGACCGTCAAGTCGGTTGACGGGAATCGGGTGGTTGTCGACACGGTTGCCGCTCAGGGTGAGACCCAGATCATCAAGAACGCTGAGGCTGAGATAGAGCTCTCGTAGGCAAGGCCGGAGCCCACCCGGCTCCGCTTCTAGACTTCAACAGATGCTCTCTCCGCGGCAGGAACTGATTCTTGGCTTAGTTGTCGATGCGTACCTCGCGTCGGCACGGCCCGTTTCGTCGAAAGAGGTGGCCGATAAGCCTGAGGTTGAGTGCGGTCCCTCCACGGTTCGAGCTGAGTTTGCGGCTCTTGAGGACCTTGGGTATCTGACCCATCCGCATACGTCGGCTGGGCGGGTTCCCACTGATGCTGGCTATCGCCGGTACGTGGATCTTTTGGTCGATGCGGGGCCAGCTCTTGCTGAGCCTCGGGTTGATTTGGAGATTTCTCGGTTGCGGCGCGAGGTTGACGACGCCATGCGCGAGACGTCGATGGCGCTGGCGCAGGTGACCGATCTGATGGCGCTTGTCACCGCGCCGCCGCTTGGCTCGGCCACGATCCACCGGGTCGAGGCGCTGCGGCTGCAGGCCAACAAGGTGATGGTCGTGGTGATCACCTCGACCGGGGGCGTGACGAAGCGGACCTTTGACTTCGGTGGTCCTGTCGATTCTGGGCTGGTCGCCTGGGCCTCCAGCTACCTGAACGAGTCGCTGGCCGGGATGGGTGTCGGCGCGCGGATGATCTCTGGGCGGCTTGCCGATCCCGAGCTCGGTCCGGCCGAGGCTGAGTTCATCTCGATCCTCTCTGCTGCATTCACCGAGCTTGAGGACGACTCGGTCGACACGCTCTACATGGACGGCGCCTCGCGCCTGCTCTCGGAGGCGCACTTCTCCGACCTACCCCGGGTCGACGAGCTGATGGGCGCGCTGGAGGGCCGGGCAGGGGTGTTGCGGATGCTGCACTCGGCCCTGGAGGAGCGCTCGGTCTTCTGTTGGATCGGCGGCGAGAACCCGCAGCCGGAGCTGCGCTCGGTCAGCGTCGTCGGCGCCAACTACGGGCTCGGGCATCGCAACCTCGGCTCGGTCGGCGTCGTCGGCCCGCTGCGGATGGACTACGCGACCGCGATCGCCTCGGTCCGCGGCGCCGCCCGCGAGCTCTCTCGTTACTTCGAGACCGTCTACGACGCCTAGGCCATGCCGCGCGACTACTACGAGGTTCTCGGCGTCAGCCGGGACGCATCCGAGACCGAGGTGAAGAAAGCCTTCCGCGGCCTCGCCCGCGAGCTACATCCCGATGTCAATGACCACGATCCCGAAGCCGAGGAAAAGTTCAAGGCCGCGGCTGAGGCCTACGAGGTGCTCTCCGACCCCTCTCGCCGCCAGACCTACGACGCCTACGGGCACGAAGGACTGCGCTCGGGCGGGTTCGCGCCGCAGGGCGACCTCGGCTCGATCGAGGACATCCTCCAGGCCTTCTTCGGCGCCGGCGGGGGCGGCTTCGGCTTCGGCGGCCGCCGCGGCCCTGCCCGCGGGGCCGACATCGGCGTCGCGGTCGAGGTCACCTACGAGGAGGTGCTGGGCGGCACCAGCCGCGAGGTCGGGGGGATCCCCGGCGGCGCCGATCCGATGCGGGTCGAGATCCCGGCCGGGATCGGCGACCGCCAGACGATGCGGGTCGCGGGCGCAGGCCGCCCCGGCGAGCCCGGCGGCCGCCCCGGCGACCTCTACGTCGAGGTCCGGGTGGCCGAGGACGAGCGCTTCCAGCGCGACGGCGACGACCTGGTCAGCGTCATTGCCCTGCCCGCCACCGAGGCGATGCTGGGCACGACGGTCTCGGTCCCGACCCTCGACGGCGAGCGCGAGCTCGAGGTTCCGGCCGGCACCCAGCCCGGCTCCCAGCAGATCCTGCGCGGCGACGGCCTGCCCCGGCTCGGCGGCGGCCGCCGCGGCAACCAGCGGGTGATCTTCAACGTGATCGTCCCCGCCAACCTCTCCGAGGAGCAGCGTGAGCTGGCCCAGAAGCTCGACGACACGATCGAGGAGAGCAACCTCAACCCCTCCAGCGGCGAGGGCTTCTTCAGCCGCGTCCGCAAAGCCTTCGGTTGATCCGGCTCGCGGTCCGCTGCTCGCCCGAGCAGGCGGAGATCGTCCTCGCCGAGCTAACCGTTCTGGCCCCGAACGGGGTCGAGGAGGAGCGCGGCCCCGGCTACGTCGAGTACGCGATCTACGGCGGCGAGGGCGAGCTGCCCGAGCTGGGGGAACTCGAGGCGGCGGCCGGCGACGGCCTGGTCGAGGTGGTCTCGACCGAGATCCCCGACGACTGGGCTGACCGCTGGCAGGACTTCCACAAACCGCTGCTGGTCGGTGGCCGCCTCTGGCTGCGGCCCTCCTGGGAGGCGCCGCGCGAGGGCGCGATCGACATCGTCGTCGACCCCGGCCGCGCCTTCGGCACCGGCGCCCACCCGACCACCCGCCTCTGCCTCGAGTTGCTGGTGGAGTTGTCCGAGGCTGGCGAGGCATCCGGCCCACTCACCGACCTAGGCACCGGCTCGGGAGTCTTGGCGATCGCCGCGGCGAAGCTCGGCTGGAGCCCGGTGCGTGGCTACGACCACGAGGCCCCGGCGATCGAGGCGGCAGCAGCAAACGCCGAGATCAACGGCATCGCGGTCGACCTGGAGAACCTCAACCTCCGCGAGGGCCTTCCCCCGCTGGCCACCACGACCGTAGCCAACCTGACGGCCCCGGTCCTGCGCGAGGTCGCCGCCCAGCTGACCTCAGCCCCCGCCACCCTCGTCTGCTCAGGCCTGCTCCCAACCGAGCTAGACGATGTTGTTGCCGCCTTCGCCCCTGCGGGCCTTGTAGAGAAGGACCGCCGCCACGACGGCGACTGGTCGGCGCTGCTGCTGCGCGCGCCGGCTTGAGTCCGCGCCCATAGGTATGTTTCCCGCGATGTCCGGGACCATCACCGCCTTCAGCATCGGCCTCTTCATCCACGTCCTCGCCGTGGTGCTGGCGTTCGGACCGACCTACGGCTACGCGATCTTCATCTCGACGGCCGAGAACAACGCGCCCCACAGCGTTCCCACGGTGCTGCGGGCGATCCAGCGGGCCGACCGCCTGCTCGTCACCCCGGGCATGGTCGTCGTCCTGCTGGCCGGCATCTACTTGCTATCGAAGGCGAACATCAGCGCCAGCGAATCCTGGGTCGGCGTCGGCTTCCTCGCGATCATCGTCCTCTTTGGCATGGCGCACGCTTTCTTCCGGCCCAATGCGCAGAAGGCGCTCGACCTGGCCGAGCGCGACCTCGCCGCCGGCGACACGCTCAGCCCCGAATACGAAGCGGTCTCGAAGACGATCGCCACCGGGGGCAAAATCGCCGGCGCGATCGTCGCGATCACGATCTTCTTCATGGTCGTCAAACCCTGACGCCCCTGTCCTCGGCCACGCCCCAGCTCGACTCCTCGCTCCCGATCGCCATGTTCGACTCCGGGGTCGGCGGGCTCACCGTTCTGCACGAGTGCCTAGTCTCGCTGCCGGAGGAGGACTTCATCTACCTCGGCGACACGGCGATGTTCCCCTACGGGACCCGTGACCCGGATCGCCTGCGGGAACGGATCGGGCGGATCGCCGACCTGCTGCTCGACCGTGGCGCGAAGCTGCTGGTGATCGCCTGCAACACGGCGACCTCGATCGGCGAGGACGTCGCCCGCGAGGTCGCCGGCCGGCGCGGGGTGGAAGTGGTGCCGGTGGTCGCGCCCCAGGCCGAGATCGCCGCCGCGATCACCGACAGCGGCCGGGTCGGCGTGCTGGCGACGCCGAACACGGTTGAGAGCGGCGCCTACCGGCGGGCGCTGGAAAGCCAAGGCCGGGCGCTTGAGGTGACCGAAGTCGAGGCCCCGGACCTGGCGCCCTTCATCCAGGACGGCTCGCCCTTCGACGAGAGCGTGCTGGCGATGGCCCGTTCCTACTGCGCGCCGCTGCGCCAGGCCGACGTCGACACCCTGATCCTCGGTTGCACCCACTACCCGCTGGTCGCGCCGATGCTGCAGCGCATTCTCGGCCGCGACGTGCGCCTGGTCAGCGGTGGCCACGCGGTGGCGGCCGCCGTCCAGCGGACCCTGGAGTCGCGCGGCCTCGCCCGCGCCCGCGACGGCGAGGGCGACTACAGCTTCCTCTGCACCGGCGATGTCGACTCCTTCTGCGACCTCGGCACCCGCTTCCTGCAGATGCCGCTGGGGGACGTCGGCCCGGTTGACGTGCCCGGCGGTCACTACCCTTAGAGCGATGAGCGTCTTGGAGCAGGTTCAGGCAGATGTGAGGACGGCGATGAAAGCCGGCGAACGCGAGAAGGCGGGCGCCTTGAGGCTGATCGTCGACTCGCTGCAGAAGGACGCCAAGCTCGGCAAGGGCGACGAGGTCGCTGTGCTGCAGCGCGAGCGCAAGAAACGGCTCGAAGCCGCCGATGCCTACCGCGACGCCGATCGCAGCGAGCAGGCGGCCGCCGAGAAGTTCGAGGGCGAGCTGATCGAGGCCTATCTGCCGAAGCAGCTCTCCGACGAGGAGCTGACAGAGCTGGTCGATGCCGCGGTCGCCGAGACCGGCGCGACCGAGCAGAAGCAGATGGGCCAGGTGATGGCGGCGCTGATGCCGAAGCTCGGCGGGCGGGCCGACGGCAAGCGGGTCAGCGCAGCGGTGCAGGCGAAACTTGGCGCGTAGGCAGCTAACCCTCGACAACACGGTCGCCGCCGAGCTGGCGGGTTCCGAGGACGCGGTGCTGCGAGCGCTGCGCGGACGGCTCGACTGCGAGATCCACCTGCGCGGCAACGTCCTCACCCTTGATGGCGACTCCGACGATGTGCAGACCGCGGCGACCGTCGTCGATGAGATGGTCGAGCTGATCGAGCAGGGCCACGATGTGGCGCCGGGGACGATCGAGGCCGTGACCGGGGCGCTCGACGCCGAAGAGAGCCCGACCGAAATCCTCGACGACGTTGTCTGGCACCACCGCAACACCAAGGTCGCGCCGAAGACGCTCAACCAGAAACGCTACGTCGACTCGATCCGCTGCCACACGATCACCTTCGGGATCGGCCCCGCCGGCACCGGCAAGACCTTCCTCGCGGTGGCGATGGCCGCGGCGGCGCTGGCCGAACGCAAAGTCCAGCGGATCATCCTCACCCGGCCCGCGGTCGAGGCCGGCGAGCGGCTCGGCTTCCTGCCCGGCGACATCCAGGCCAAGGTCGACCCCTACCTGCGGCCGCTCTTCGACGCCCTCTTCGACATGCTCGACCCCGACCGCGTCAACGGCTACTTCGAGCGCGGCGTGATCGAGGTCGCGCCCCTGGCATTTATGCGTGGCCGCACCCTCAATGACTCCTTCGTCATCCTCGACGAGGCCCAGAACACGAGCCCTGAGCAGATGAAGATGTTCCTGACCAGGCTCGGCTTCAACTCGCGGATGGTGGTCACCGGCGACGTCACCCAGATCGATCTGCCGAGCGACCAGCGCTCCGGCCTCGTCGTCGTCAAAGACATCCTCGACGAGGTCCAGGACATCTCCTTCGTCCAGTTCGGCGGCGAGGACGTGGTCCGCCACAAGCTGGTCCAGCGGATCGTCGCCGCTTACGGGGAGCACGCCGAGCGCGAGGCGAGCCGCAACCGGCGCGACGGCGCTTGAGCGTCGACCTCTCCGATGTCCCGGCCGAGCTGCGCGAGCCCGTCACCGCCGCGCTTGACGCCGCCGGCGTCGCCGACGGGCACCTCGCGGTCGAGATCGTCGACGCCGGGCGGATCCATGAGCTCAACCGCGAGCACCGCGGCGTGGATGCGCCGACCGACGTGCTCGCCTTCCCGATCGACGAACTCGGGGCGACGGCCGGCCCGCGCGAGCTCGGCGACGTCGTGATCTGTCCCGAGCACTGCTCCGACCTGACCGAAGCCGCCGTCCACGGCGCCCTCCACCTCTGCGGCTACGACCACGAGGTCGACGAGGGCGAGATGCTGGCGCTGCAGGCGCGAGTGATGGCGGCGCTGCGATGACCCGCTCCGGCTTCATCGGCCTCGCCGGGCGCCCAAACGTCGGCAAGTCGACCCTGGTCAACGCGATCGTCGGCTCGCACGTCGCGATCGTCTCGATGCGGCCGCAGACGACGCGCCGCGCGATCCGCGGCGTCGCCACCGACCTTGAGGCGGAGCGGCAGATGATCCTGGTCGATCTGCCCGGGGTGCAGCGCCCGCGCGACATCCTCACCGAGCGGATGCAGAAACGGGTCGAGCGCGAGCTGGCCGACTCCGACGTGGCCCTGATCGTGATCAACGGCGAGGAGGGGGTGGGGCCGGGAGACCGCTTCATCGCCCGCGCCCTGCTCAAAGCAGGCGCCAAGCTGCCGGTGATCTGCGCCGTCAACAAGGCCGACATCCTCGGCCCCAACGAGATCGTCCCGGTGCTCGCCGATGCCGCCAACCTGGGCGGGGTCGACGAGGTCTTCCCGATCAGCGCCCGCAGCGGCGAGGGGCTGGACGTGCTGATCGAGCGGCTCGGCGAGCTGCTGCCCGAGGGGCCGTACATGTACCCGCCGGAGGACCACAGCGACCAGTCGAGCGAGGTGCTGCTGGCCGAGCTGATCCGCGAGCAGGTGCTCAACCGGACCCGCCAGGAGATCCCGCACTCGGTCGAGGTCTCGGTCAAGGAGATCACCCCCCGCGAGGACGGCCTGGTCACCGTCCAGGCCCAGGTCTGGGCCGAGACCGAGTCGCAGAAGGGGATCCTGATCGGCAAGAACGGGGCCAAGATCAGCGAGATCGGCACCGCCGCCCGGCGCTCGCTGGAAGCTGAGCTCGAGGCCAAGGTCCACCTCGACCTCCAGGTCCAGGTCCGCCGCCACTGGCGCCGCGACGAGGACCTGCTCGACCGCTTGGGCATCGAATAGCCGAACTGCATCAACTTTTCGATCCAGCAGGTAGAGAAGTTGATGCAGTTGGGGATTCTCGGCTGATGCCGTGCCGGGGCTAGGATGCTCTGATGTTTCCGGAGATCCACTACGACGAAAATGGCCTGGTCCCATGCGTGGCCCAGGACTTCGCGACCGGCGAGGTGCTGACCCTCGCCTACGTCAGCGCCGAGTCGCTGGCGCAGACGATGGAGACCGGCGACCTTCACTTCTTCAGCCGCTCGCGCCAGGAGATCTGGCGCAAGGGCGAAACCTCGGGCAATTTCCTGCGCCTGCGCGGGCTGCGCTACGACTGCGACGGCGACGCCTTGGTGGCGCTGGTCGAGCCGACCGGCCCGGCCTGCCACACAGGAGAGCGCAGCTGCTTCTATCGTGAGGTCGGAGGGACGGCTTCGCCGGAGAAGGACGCTCCCGCCGCGTCCGGGGAGCCGCTGCCGACGCCGAGCGAGGCGCTTGCGGTGCTGGAGCGGACCCTGCGCAGCCGTGTCGCCGAGCGGCCCGAGGGCAGCTACACCGTCGAGCTGCTCGACAACCCGAAATTGATCGGCGAGAAGGTCGAAGAGGAGGCCGAGGAGGTGGCGCGGGCCGCCCGCGAGGAGACGGCCGAGCGGGTCGCCGAAGAGGCCGCCGACGTCCTCTACCACCTCAGCGTCCTGCTGGCCTCACGCGATGTTCCCCAGTCCGCGGTGATGGAAGTGCTCAATGGCCGTCGTGGCTGAGGCCGAGCTGAGGCTGGAGCCGAGCCTCGAGCAGGCGCGCGAGCTGGCCGGGCAGGGCAACGTCGTCCCCGTCCGCGCCCGCTTGGTCGACGACTGCGAGACGCCGGTCTCGGCCTTCCTCAAGCTGCGCGCCGGCGAGCCCGAGGGAGCGCCCTGCTTCCTGCTGGAGTCGGCCGAGCAGGGCCAGGTCGGCCGCTACTCCTTCGTCGGCTTCCGCCCGCGCTCGCTGCTGCGCTGGAGCGACGGCGTGCTCTCGGAGTGGAGCGGCGACGCTGCCGCTGTCGGCGGCGACCCTGACAGCACCATCGAGGTCGCCGACCCCTACGCGGCAGTCGCCGAGTACCTGGAGCGGTTCAAGCCGGTCGAGATCGAGGGCCTGCCGCCCTTCACCGGCGGGGCGGTCGGCTTCTTCGGCTACGACCTGGTCCGCACGGTCGAGCCGCTGGGCGAGCCCAATCCCGACCCACTTGGCCTGCCCGACATGGCGTTGATGGTGACCGACGTCCTGCTTGTCTTCGACCACCTCAAACACGAGCTGACGATCCTCTCCTGCGCCTTTGCCGACGACGAGGGCGGGATCGACGCCGCCTACGCCCGCGCGGCCGAGGCGATCGCCGATGTCCGCCAGCGCATGCGCGGCGCGGTGCCTGTCCCCGAGAACCCCGCCATCTCCGAGCCACCCCAGTTCAGCTCCAACATGAAGCGGGAGGAGTTCGAAGGCGCGGTCGAGCGGATTGTCGAGTACGTCCACGCCGGCGACGCCTTCCAGGTCGTCCCCTCCCAACGCTTCTCCGCTCCCGCCCCGGTCGAGGCCTTCTCGGTCTATCGGGGGCTGCGGGCGGTCAATCCCTCTCCCTATATGTACTTCCTCGAGTTCGGCGACTTCCAGATCGCCGGCGCCTCGCCGGAGCCGCTGGTCAAGGTCACTGGCCGCCAGGTCGAGACCCGGCCGATCGCCGGCACCTACCCGCGCGGGGCCAATGAGGAGGAGGACCGCCGCCTCGCCGAGCGCCTTGTCAACGACGCCAAGGAGCGGGCCGAGCACGTGATGCTGGTCGACCTCGGCCGCAACGACCTCGGCCGCGTCTGCGAGTACGGCAGCGTCAGCGTCGACGAGCTGATGGTGGTCGAGACCTACTCCCACGTCCTCCACATCGTCAGCCAGGTGACGGGGACGCTGCGCGAGGGGGTGAGCGCGATGGACGTGTTGCGCTCGGCGCTCCCCGCCGGCACTCTCTCCGGAGCGCCGAAGGTGCGGGCGATGCAGATCATCGACGAGCTGGAGAAGGTCAAGCGCTGCTCCTACGGCGGCGCGATCGGCTACCTCTCCTGGAACGGCGACCTCGACACCGCGATCCACATTCGCACCGTCGTCGCCAAGGACGGCCAGCTCCACGTGCAGGCGGGCGGTGGCACCGTCGCCGACGCCAAACCCGCCTACGAGTACAACGAGTCGGTCAACAAGGCGAAGGCGGTCTTCCGCGCCGTCGAGCTGGCCTGCGAGCAGCCGGACTGGCCATGAAGGCGCTCGTGATCGACAACTACGACAGCTTCACCTACAACCTGGTCCAGTACCTGGGCGAGCTTGGGGCGGAGATCGAAGTCGTGCGCAACGACAAGGCGACCGTGCCCGAGCTGCTCGAGCGGGGCGCCGACCGCCTCGTCGTCTCGCCCGGCCCCTGCACGCCGAACGAGGCCGGGATCTCGGTCGAGGCGGTCCGCGCCTTCGCCGAGGCGGGAACGCCGGTGCTCGGCGTCTGCCTCGGCCACCAGTCGCTGGTCCAGGCCTTCGGCGGCAAGGTGGTCCAGGGCGAGCCGATCCACGGCAAGGACGCCGAGGTCGATCACGACGGCCGCACGATCTTCGAGGGGCTGCCGAGCCCGCTCGTCGCCGGCCGCTACCACTCGCTGATCGCCGACCCCGACCTTCCCGACGAGCTCGAGGTGACCGCCACCTACGGCGAGATCGTGATGGGCGCGCGCCACCGCGAGCTGCCGGCCGAGGGCGTCCAGTTCCACCCCGAGTCGGTGCTGACGCCGCAGGGCAAGCACCTGCTGAAGAACTTCCTCGGGGAGGGCTGATGCCGAACGACGTCGTCAGCCGCGCGATCGACGCCGTCTGCGCGGGCGACCACCTCACCGCCGACCACGCCTCGGCCGTGCTCAGCGAGGTCATGGAGGGGCGCTGCGACCCGGTCCAGACCGGGGCCTTCCTGATCGCGCTGCGGGCGAAGGGGGAGACGGTCCCGGAGCTGGTCGGGCTGGCGCGGACGATGCGCTCGCTGGCGGCGCCGGTGACGACGACGCGCACCGATCTGGTCGACACCGCCGGCACCGGCGGCGGCCCCTCGACCTTCAACGTCTCGACCACCGCCGCCCTGGTCGCAGCCGGCGCCGGCTGCGCGGTGGCCAAGCACGGCAACCGCTCCAACACCAGCAAATGCGGCTCCGCCGACCTCTTGGAGGCGCTCGGGGTCAACATCGAGCTCGACGCCGAGCAGGTCGGGCGCTGCATTGACGAGGTCGGCTTCGGCTTCATGTTCGCTCCCCGCCATCACGCCGCAATGGCCCACGTCATTCCGGTCCGCAAAGAGCTCGGGGTGCGGACGATCTTCAACTTCCTCGGCCCGCTGACCAACCCGGCCGGCGCCGAGCGCCAGCTGCTGGGCGTCGCCGACCGCCACTACCAGGAGACGATCGCCGAGGCGCTGCTCGGCCTCGGCAGCGTCAAGGCGATGGTCGTCAGCGCCGAGGACGGGATAGACGAGTTCTCGATCTCCGCCCGGACGCGGGTGATCGAGGTCGCTGACGGCAGCACCAAGGAGTGGTTTGCCGAGCCCGGCCTCTTCGGCCTCGCCGAGGCGGCGCTGGAGGATGTGGCCGGCGGCTCGCCGACCGAGAACGCCGCCGCTTCCCGCGCGATCCTCGGTGGCGAGGCCGGCCCCCGGCGCGACCTGGTCTTGCTCAACGCCGGCGCGACGATCTACGTCGGCGGCCTTGCCTCCAGCCTCGACGAAGGAGTCACCAAGGCGACCGCGGCCGTCGATTCCGGCGCCGCCCGCGATCTGCTCGACAGGCTGATTGCAACAACCGCAGAGCTCGGCGACTAGGCTCTTTAAGTCAAGTGGGAATGATCGAGCAGCTCATCTCAGGGGCCCAGGAGGGCGTGGACCGCCGTCGCCGCGAAGTTCCGCAGGCGGACCTTGAGTCGCACCTGTCCGGGCGCGGCGAGGATCGCCCCTTCAGCGAGGCGCTGGTCCGGCCCGGCCTGTCGCTGATCGCTGAGTTCAAGCGCCGCTCGCCGAGCGCCGGTGAGATCGCCGTCGACGCGGTTATCGCCGACCAGGTCGGCGCCTACGAGCGCGGGGGCGCCGCGGCTCTCTCGGTCCTCACCGACGAATCGCACTTCGGCGGCTCGCTCGATGACCTGCGCGCCGCTCGCGCCGCCTGCGACCTGCCGATCATCCGCAAGGACTTCATCGTCGATCCCTACCAGCTTTACGAGGCAGCGGTCCACGGCGCCGACGCGGTGCTCTTGATCGTCCGCGCCCTCGACGACCACGACCTCGCCCTGATGCACAACGAGGCGCGCGCGATCGACCTCGACGTCCTGGTCGAGGTCCACGACGCCGAGGAGCTGGAGCGGGCCCTGGCCCTCGACGCCGAGGTGATCGGGATCAACAATCGCAACCTCGACGAGGGCACGGTCGACGTCGCCACCACCTATGAGCTGATGCCCGATGTCCCAGCCGGCAAGACGGTGGTCGCCGAGAGCGGCATCTCAAGCCGGGCCGAGCTGGAGGAGCTGGAACGGGTCGGAGTAGATGCCGTCCTGATCGGCGGCGCCCTGATGGAGGCCCCAGATCCTGAGGCGAAGACGCGTGAGCTGACGGGTTTTCAGGATTCTTTGGGCACCGTTTAGTTATTCCTTACTGACGGTTGCCATCCTCATCGCATGAGCAAGGTCAGGAACTTCTTTCGCACGTCATTCGGCGCCGCCATTGTTGGCGGCGCCGTTGTCGCTGTTTTCGGCGCGATCGCTATTTCCGCCGGCTGGATCGATTCCCAGGGCGGCACGACGACGACTATCGCCGCGCCCGCGGCCGCGCCGATCGTCACCTCCAGCGACAAAGAAGGTGGCAACACGGTCAACGCGATCTACCGCCATGACGGCGGCGGAGTGGCCTTCATCCAGGCCGACGAGCCCCCGCAGGAATCGTCTGGCCTCAGCCCCTTCGGCGAAGAAGAATCCCAGGGCGGCGGCACCGCGACCGGCTCCGGCTTCGTGATCGACCCCGAAGGCCACATCCTCACCAACAACCACGTGGTCGAAGGGGCTAACCGCATCTCGGTCAAGCTCGGCGCCTCCGACACCACCTACGGCGCCCAGGTGGTCGGCACCGACCCCGCCACCGACCTGGCGCTGCTCAAGGTCAACGCCCCCACCGATCAGCTGCACCCGCTCAACCTCGGCGACTCCTCCAAGCTTCAGGTCGGCGACTCGGTGGTCGCGATCGGCAACCCCTTCGGCCTCGACCGCACCGTCACCAGTGGCATCGTCTCCGCCCTGCAGCGCCAGATCCAGGCCCCCAACGGCTTCTCGATCTCGAACGTGATCCAGACCGACGCGGCGATCAACCCCGGCAACTCCGGCGGCCCGCTGATCGACTCCTCCGGCGACGTGGTCGGGATCAACTCCCAGATCGAGACCGGCGGCGGCAGCAACGGCAACGTCGGCATCGGCTTCGCGATCCCGATCAACACCGCCCGCGACGTCGTCACCCAGCTTGAGAACAGCGGCAAGGTCGAGCACGCCTACTTCGGGATCGAAGGCGGCAGCATCACTCCAGACCTCGCCCGCGCCGTCAACCTGCCGGTCAAGCAGGGGGTGCTGGTCGCCACCGTGGTCAAAGGCGGCCCCGCCGACAAGGCCGGGATCGAAGGCGGCAACACCTCGGCGACGATCGAAGGCGCCAACGTCACCCTCGGCGGCGACATCATCACCAAGATCAACGGCAAGGCGATCAACTCGATGGACGAAGTCGTCGCGATCGTCAACTCCGCCAAGCCGGGCGAAACGCTCGACGTCACGATTCTGCGCGACGGCTCGACCAAGACCGTCACCGTCACCCTCGGCGATCGCCCTGCATCCGTGCGTGATTCCCAGGCCGGCCCGGTCGGCCCGCCCTCCGGCCAGTAGCTCGCCTTCCCGCTCCCTTACCCTGGGGGGTATGCGAGTCAAGATCTGCGGGATCACCAACCTGGATGACGCCGCCGAGGCGGTGCGCCTCGGCGCCTGGGCCATCGGCCTCGTCCACTACAGGCGCAGCCCGCGCCGCTGCAAGCCCGCCGACGCGGCCGCGATCGGCGCTGCTTTCCGCCGCAAGTGCGAGGTCGTCGGCGTCTTCGTCAACCCGGAGCTGGACGAAGTTCACAAGGCGGTCGAGAACGCCGGGCTGACGATGGTGCAGCTGAACGGCAACGAGGGCCCCTCCTTCTGCGGCGAGGTCGCGCGCCGGACCGGGGTCAAGGTAATCAAGGCGATCCACGTCGCCAGCGCCGCCGACGTCCATGCCGCTGAGACCTTTCGCACCGATTACCACCTCTTCGACCGCCGCGGCAAAGGGCTCTGGGGCGGGACGGGGGAGAGCTTCGACTGGAACCTGCTGGCCGAGCACCGCTCGGCCGTGCCCGCGATCCTCGCCGGCGGCCTGCGGCCCGACAACGTCGCCGAGGCGATCGCCGTCGCCCACCCTTTCGCCGTCGATGTCGCCAGCGGGGTCGAGGCCGAGCCTGGCCGCAAGGACCACCGCCTGCTGGAGGAGTTCTTCCACGCCGCCGAGCCGACTGGCGCGACCGCATCGTGAGCGCGGTCGAGGAGCGATTCGGCCCCTACGGGGGGCGCTACGTGCCGGAGACGCTGATCGCGGCGCTCGACGAGCTGACCGCTGCCTGGGAGGAGGCGCGCGACGACGAGGGCTTCCGCCAGCGCCTGGCGCTGTTGCACCGCGACTTCATCGGCCGGCCGACGCCGCTCTACCGGGCCGACCGTCTCTCCGAGCGGGTCGGCAGCACCGTCTATCTCAAGCGCGAGGACCTCGCCCACACCGGCGCCCACAAGATCAACAACGCGATCGGCCAGGCCCTGCTTGCCCAGCGGATGGGCAAGCCGCGGGTTATCGCCGAGACCGGCGCCGGCCAGCACGGCGTCGCCACCGCGACCGCCTGCGCCCTGCTCGACCTCGAGTGCGTTGTCTACATGGGCAGCGAGGACATCCGCCGCCAGAAGCCCAACGTCGAGCGGATGGGCCTGCTCGGGGCCGAGGTGGTGGCGGTCGAGGCCGGCGCCCGCACCCTGAAGGAGGCGGTCAGCGCCGCGATCCGCGACTGGGTCGCCAACGTCGAGACCACCCACTACGTGATCGGCTCCGCCGTCGGCCCGGCGCCGTTCCCGGCCTTGGTCCGCGACCTGCAGCGGGTGATCGGCGAAGAGGCCCGCGAGCAGGCGCTTGCCGCCGAGGGGGCGCTGCCGGGCCGGGTGATCGCCTGCGTCGGCGGCGGCTCCAACTCGATCGGCATCTTCACCCCCTTCCTCGACGACGAGGTCGAGCTGATCGGGATCGAGGCGGCGGGGGAGGGGTTGGACACGCCCCGCCACGGCGCTTCGCTGCAGGCGGGACGCACCGGCGTCCTGCACGGCTCCCTCTCCTCGATCATCGCCGACGAGGAGGGTCAGATCCTCGAGGCCCACTCGATCTCCGCCGGCCTCGACTACCCGGGCGTCGGCCCCGAGCACGCCTACCTGCGCGACAGCGGCCGCGCCAAGTACTTCGCCGTCACCGACTCCGAAGCGCTTGCCGCCTTCGCCGATCTCTGCCGGCTGGAGGGGATCATTCCCGCGCTTGAGTCCTCGCACGCGCTTGCCTGGCTGTTGAAGAACCCGGCCCCGGCGGGCTTCGACGTCGTCTGCCTCTCTGGCCGCGGGGATAAGGATCTCGCCGAGGTGATGGAGCACACGGGTGGCTGAGGTGACGGCGGTGGGGGCCGATCGCATCGCCGGCGCCTTTGAGGCCGCTCGGGCTGAGGGCCGCGCCGCGCTGATGCCCTACATGATGGCCGGCTACCCCGACCACGAGTCCTCACTCGCGGTCGCCGCCGCCTACGCCGACTCCGGCGCCGACCTGATCGAGCTCGGGGTGCCGTTTTCCGATCCGCTTGCCGACGGGCCGACGATCCATGCTGCCGCGACCGATGCCCTCGCCGCCGGCGCCACGCTGGCCTCGGCCCTTGAAGTTTGCGAAGCGGTCTCGGACAAGGTCCCAGTCGTCTTCATGGTCTACGCCAACATGGTCATCGCCCACGGCGGCGTCGCTGAGTTTGCCCGCCGGGCAGCTGCCGCCGGCGCCTGTGGGGCGATCATCCCTGACCTCCCCCTGGGCGAGGCCGAGGACATCCGCGAGGCGTTCGCCGCCGCCGGGCTGGCCCTGGTGCCGCTGGTCGCGCCGACCACGCCGCCCGAGCGCAGGGCGGCGATCTGCGCCGTCGCCCGCGGCTTCGTCTATGTCGTCTCCAGCGTCGGCACCACTGGCGAGCGGGCCGAGATCCCTGCCACCCTGGTCGACCTGGTCGCCGCGGCCAAGGCCGATGCCGAGATCCCGGTCGCGGTCGGCTTCGGGATCGGCACTCCGGAGCAGGCGGCCGAGGTCGGCCGCATCGCCGACGGCGTGATCATCGGCAGCCGCCTGGTCCGCGCCGCTGGCGAGGCCGGGAGCCCCGCCAGCGCAGCCGAGGCTGCCGGAGCGTTTCTCAAGCAGACGCGCGTCGCCCTCGCTGGATAGGATCAGCGCCTTATGGGACTGGTAGTCAGCTTCTTCCTGGCGCTCGCGGCGATGACCGTTTCCTATGCCCTCGGGCAGGGCGGCCCTGTCGCGGGCCTCGTCTTCCTCACGGTCCTCTTCATCGGCGCGGCGATCCGCGTCATGCAGCCCAAGTCCTAGCGCCCTCAGGCGCGGGTCGCGACCACCTGCAGGTACTCGGGTTCGAGGACCAGAGCCCTGTCTCCGCCCAAGTTGTTTTTGTCGAGGTGAGCTCGCAGTTCTGCCGTCAGTGCCTCTTCGTTCTCCGGCCCAGCCCGTTCGAATGCCTGCTTGATCGGGCCGAAGTAGGCGCGGAAGAAGTCGAGGTAGTGGTCGGCCGAGCGGAATGCCTGGCGTGAGCCACGGCGCTCGGTCCGCAGGTTGGCGATGCCGTCGCCGAACAGCTCCCGCACCCGCTCCTCGGTTCCCCAGAGCACCGGCGGCACGAAGCCGGGGGGTGGGGGCGGCGTGTATTTGGCGACGACCATGAACATGCTGCTGATCGGTCCGTCGGGCACCCAGTTGGCCATCCCGATCCGCCCGCCCGGTTTGCAGACCCGCAGTATTTCCGCGGCAGCCTGCTGCTGGTCGGGTGCGAACATCGCGCCGAAGATCGAGGTGACGACGTCGAAAGACGCATCCTCGAAGGGAAGCTCAGCAGCATCGCCCTCGACGAACTCGATGTCGAGCCGTTCGACGGCGGCGCGCTCGCGGCCACGCTCGAGCAGGGCGGGGACGAAGTCGACGCCGGTCACGCCGCCCCAGGACCGCCTCGCCGCGGCGAGCGCGCCGTTGCCGCTGCCACAGGCGACGTCGAGCACCCGCTCGTCGGGAACGATCTCGAGCGATTCGACCAGTTCCTCGGCGACCATCATCACCAGCCCGGCGACCATCGAGAAGTCGCCCTCCGACCAGGTCTTCTGCTGGGCCTGCCTGATTGCGTCGAGCTCGCTCATCTCCACTCCCTTCGAAGGTTTGAATCGAACCTATCGCCTCACCCCGCCCGCGTCAGGTTCTAACCTGAGGTTCATGCGAATCGGCGTACTGACGGGTGGCGGGGACTGCCCAGGGCTGAACGCCGTGATCCGGGCGATCGTCCGCAAAGGGGCAGGCCACTACGGGCACGAGTTCGTCGGCTACCGCGACGGCTGGCGCGGCCCGCTGGAGAACGACAGCCGCCCGCTCGGCATTCCCGAGGTGCGCGGCATCCTGCCTCGCGGCGGCACCATCCTCGGCTCCTCACGGACCAACCCCTTCGCCGAGCAGGGAGGGCCGGCCCGGATCGCCGAGAACCTGGCTGCTGCCGGCGTCGAGGGGCTGATCGCGATCGGCGGCGAGGACACGCTCGGCGCTGCCTCCAGGCTGCACGACGAGGGCGTGGTCAACGTCGTCGGTGTGCCGAAGACGATCGACAACGACCTCGGCGCAACCGATTACACCTTCGGCTTCGACACCGCGGTCAACATCGCGATGGAGGCGATCGACCGCCTCCACACCACGGCCGACAGCCACCATCGGGTCCTGATCGTCGAGGTGATGGGCCGCCACGCCGGCTGGATCGCCTTCCACGCCGGCCTTGCCGGCGGCGCCAACGTGATCCTCATCCCCGAGCAGCCCTTCGACATCGAGCGTGTCTGCGAGCTGGTCGGCCGCCGTTTCGAGAGCCACTACGCGCCGATCATCGTCGTCGCCGAGGGGGCAGCGCCGAAGGGCGGCATGCCCGATGCCAGCGAGGAGACGGACGCCTTCGGCCATGCCCGGCTCGGTGGCATCGCCCACTGGCTGGAGGGCGAGATCGAGCGCCGCACCGGCAAGGAGACGCGGGCGACCGTGCTCGGCCACGTCCAGCGCGGCGGCACCCCGACCGGCTTTGACCGAGTCCTCGCGACCCGCTTCGGCCTGCACGCGATCGACGCCGCCGACGCCCGCAGCTGGGGGACGATGACGGCGCTGCGCGGCACCGACATCGAGCTGGTCCAGTTGAGCGAGGCGACGGCAGAGCTGAAGACAGTCCCCGAGTCGCTCTTTGCCGAGGCTGAGGTCTTCTTTGGGTAAGCAGGCGCTGGCGGCAGCCGCTGCCGTGGCGCTCCTGGCCAGCGGTTGCGGCGGCGGTGAAGGCGTAGACAAGAACGCGACCCTCAACGTCTACGCCAGCGCCCCGCTTTGCGCAGGCGCGACGAAGCAGCTTGAGCGGGAAGGCCCCCGGGTCGACTCTGTGCGCCTCCGCGTCATCTGCCTCGACAACACGCGCAGCCGCAACGGACTCGACCTGGCGGCGATAGGCGCCAATGCCCGCCGCGCGGTGGAGGACTCCTCGTCAATCGCCTACATCGGCGACCCTACCCCGGCCGCCTCGGAGTTCTCACAGCCGATCCTAGAAGCGGCTGGAATCCCCCAGCTGGCGAACCAGTCGGGCAGCGCAGCTATGACCCGCCTGCTCAGCGCCCTGCGCGGCGCGGGCGACAGCAGCTCACTACGCGAAGCCGTCGCCGACGAACTCTCGGAAGGCTGAACTCTCAGAGCAAGTCCGCAAGCGCCTCGTCGAGATCCGGGTGCCGGAACTCGTAGCCAAGGTCGAGAGCCCGCCGCGGCATCACCCGCTGCCCGCCCTTGAGCACCTGGGCGAACTCGCTGCCGAACATCAGGCTCAGGGCAAAGCCGGGCACCGGCACCAGCGCTGGCCGGTGCAATGCGCGGCCGATCGCCTTCGAGAACTCGCGGTTGGTCACCGGGTTGGGCGCGGTCAAGTTGACGATGCCGCTGACCTTCTCGCTCTCCAGCGCCCAGAGCAAGATCCCGACCTCGTCCTCGATGTGGATCCACGACATGTACTGGTCGCCGCCGGCGATCGGGCCGCCTGCGCCGAGCTTGAAAGGGGGGAGGAGCTGGCCGAGCAGCCCGCCACTGGGGTCGAGGACGTGGCCGGTGCGGACGATGACCAGCCGCACGCCGGCGCCCTCGACCTCGCGCGCTGCCTTCTCCCACTCGCGCACGACCTCAGCGTCGAAGCCGCTGCCGGAATCGCTCGACTCGTCGACGAGAGCATCGCCGCGGTCGCCGTAGAAGCCGATCGCCGACTGGCTGACCAGCACCTTCGGCTTCTTCTCCAGCCCGGCGATCGTCCCGACCAGGTTGTGGGTGCTGGTGCGGCGGCTCTCCATGATCCGCCGCTTTGAGTCCTCGGTCCAGCGCTGGTTGATCTTCTCGCCGAGCAGGTTGATCACCCCGTCGACTCCCTCGAAGGCTTGCTTGGGCGGCCGTTCCAGGGTCGGCGCCCAGGCGTGCCAGATCACGTTTGGGTTGCTTTTCCGCCCCTGCTTTGGGTCGCGGGTCAGGCCAACAACCTGGTCGCCCCTCGCCAGCAGCGCGTCGCAGACGGCCGACCCGATGAACCCGCTGGCTCCGGTGACGAGGACCTTCACGACGGCGGCGCGACCTCCAGGGTGGAGAAGGTCCCGGTCTCCTCGCTGAGCCGGGCGATGCCGGCCCGGCGCGCCTCCTCGACCACCGCGGCGGCGACCTTGGGCGCGACTTCGCGGTTGAAGACGCTGGGAATGATGTAGTCCTCGGCCAGGTCCTCTTCGGTCACGACTTCGGCGATCCCCTGGGCAGCGGCCAGCTTCATCTCCTCGGTGATGCGGGGCGCGCCGGCGTCGAGGGCGCCGCGGAAGATGCCGGGGAAGCAGAGCACGTTGTTGATCTGGTTCGGGTAGTCCGAGCGGCCGGTGGCCATGATCCGCACGTATGGGGCGGCGTCCTCGGGCATCACCTCGGGGGTGGGGTTGGCCATCGCGAAGACGATCGCGTCGCGGTTCATCTTGCCGAGCGCGTCGGCCTCGATGATCCCGGGGCCAGAGAGGCCGACGAAGATGTCCATGCCCTCGATCACGTCGGCGGGCTGGCCGAGCAGCTTCTCGGGGTTGGAGTTCTCGGCATACCAGCGCTTGATCCCGCTCATCTCGCCCGCTTCGTAGTCGGCGCGGGTGGTCGAGAGCGCGCCTTGGCGGTCGCAGCCGACGACGTGGGTGACTCCGGAGGCGAGCATCATCTTGGTCACCGCTACCCCGGCGGCGCCAAGCCCAACCACCAGCACCCGCAGGTCCTGGATCGGCTTGTCGACGATCTTCAGCGCGTTGAACAGCGCCGCCATCGTCACCACCGCGGTGCCGTGCTGGTCGTCGTGGAAGACGGGGATGTCGATCGACTCCTTCAGCCGGTCCTCGATCTCGAAGCAGCGCGGGGCGGAGATGTCCTCGAGGTTGATGCCGCCGAAGGTCGGCGCCATCAGCTCGACCGCCTTGATGATCTCCTCCGGGTCCTGGGTGTCGAGGCAGATCGGGAAGGCGTCGACGTCGGCGAACTCCTTGAACAGCATCGCCTTGCCCTCCATCACCGGCATCGCCGCCTCGGGGCCGATGTTGCCGAGCCCGAGCACGGCGCTGCCGTCGGAGACGACGGCGACCATGTTCTTCTTGATCGTGTACTCGAAGGCCTTGCTGCGGTCGTCGTGGATGTCCTGGCAGACCCGGGCGACGCCTGGGGTGTAGGCCATCGAGAGGTCGTCGCGCGTCTTCAGCGGGTACTTGTTGTGGATCTCGATCTTGCCGCCGCGGTGCATCTGCATCGTGCGGTCGGTGTACTCGAGCACTTTCGCGCCGCGGGTCGAGCCGATCGCCCGCAGGATCTTCTCCCAGTGCTCCTGGTCCTGGGCGTCGATCGTGAACTCGCGCACCCGTTTGCCCTCGCTGCCGGCGCCGGGGACGAGGTCGACGCCCTGCAGCTGGCCACCGGCCTCGGCGATCGAGGCGGTCAGTTTGCCCAGGGGCTCCTGCCGCGCATCTAGCTCGACCCGGATCGTGACGCTGTACTGAGCGCTGACGGCCATAGATGGCTATCGAATCAGATTCGACTCGCGAGCCTGCCCCCGGCCCGGCGCAATGCACGTCCAGGCCCCCTTTCGCCGACCTGCCGGTTGCGTAGGGTCCGCCGGGCAATGGGACATGGCGCGGGCAAATCGAGGTGTTTTTTCGTCATGCCACTCGCCGCTCTGGCGATCGGGCTCGGCGTCGGCGCTGCCCCTGCCGACGCCCTGGTCAAACATCCGAGCGAACTCGCCGCTCCGGGCGTCTTCACGGTTAACTCGAGCAACGGCTACTCGATTGTCGTCCTCGGCGCGCGGGCCAAAGGGAAGAGGCCGGCGCGGGTGACGATGTACGTCTCGCGGCCTGGCCAGCTGGCGATCTACTCAAAGCCAGCTCGCGTTACCAGGGCAGGGATGTGGGCGAGCTTCGGCAAGCTCGGCCGGGTCGCGATGCGGTTTCACCCGTCCGGGAAATTCGCGCTGGAGCAGCCGCCTTGTGAGCGCCAGAAAATCATCTTCCGCTCCGGCTTTTACGCCGGCAGCATCGTCTTCCATGGCGAGGAGGGCTACACGGGATTGACCGCGCGCCGGGCCAAAGCCGACCTCCGCTTCTTCCTCGGGGCGCTCTGCCCGGGATCGTTGAAGTCAGTCGGCAGGGGGCCGGGCGCTGACCTCAGCGTCGAGCCGCGCGGGCAGAAGTCCGGCTTCGGCTTCGAGGCGATCAAGAACGGCCCGGACAACCCCACCTACTACGGCGCCGTCGTCCGCGAAAAGCGCGGCCCGACGCTGATCTATAGGGCGGCGGGAGGAACGGCCAAATCGAGCGCATTCGACTACGACAACTCGCTCAGCAAGGCAATCGTCAGCCTGCCTGAGCCTTTCTCCGGCACGGCGATCTTCCAGCGTGGAGCCGGCGGGACCAATAGCTGGCTCGGCGACCTCTCGGTCGATCTGCCGGGCCGCTCGGATCTCCCCCTCGCGGGCAGCGGCTTCAAGGCCAAGCTCGCCCCGGCCGAATTCCACCCCGGCGGAAGTTAGCTCCGGCTGTTTGGATTTACCCAGGGGAGGGGGGAGAACTTTGCCTTCCCGGGACTTAGGAGAGGGTGGATACCCTTGGTATATGCACTTTTTCTGAGCAGAATATGTACGCTCTATCTGAGCTGTGCGGTATCTTTTCCTCATGGGAAAGCGCACATCGCTGATCGTGGAGCCTGCACTTCTAGAAGATGCGGCGCGCGTGCTTGGAACAAGTGGCCCTACGGCCACGGTCCGGGAGTCGCTCAAACGGGTCGTCCGTCAGCAGCATCTCGATCGTCTGGCGGAACTGGACCTGCCCGATGACTTCATGGAGAAGCTCCAGCGCATGCGCGAACCCAGGTCATTCGACTTCGACTGAGGCATGGCCGCATTCCTGCCCGACACCAGTGCTTGGGGCGTTGCACGTCGCAAGGGCGCGCCCGAAGAGCTGCGGCGGTCGTTTGCCGGGTTGCTAACGGCCGGAGAGATCGCCACCTGCGGGCCCGTGATGTGGGAGCTGCTGCACAGCAGCAGGAACGCCGCCCAGTTCAAGGCGCTGAGGGAAGATCTCGCGGCTCTTGACCAGGCGCCGTTCTCCAATGCTGACTGGGAGCGCGCGCTAGACATCTGCCAGGAGCTGGCCGAACGCGGCGGTTCCCTCCATCGCGCCCCGTCGATGCCGGACGCGATGATCGCCGTCGCCGCCGAGCGCGCCGGCCTCACCGTCCTCCACTACGACAAGGACTTCGACCTGATCGCCAGCGTCACCGGCCAGCCCTGCGAGTGGATCGCTCCGAAGGGCTCGCTCTAGTCGCGCCACCCTGCGCCTTAGAGTTGGCGACCGATGGCTGACGACGCCCCCGAGCTCTTCCTGATCGACGGCAACTCGCTCGCCTACCGGGCCTTCTTCGCGCTGCCGGAGTCGATCGGGACCTCGGACGGGCGGCCGACCAACGCGATCTACGGGCTGGCCTCGATGCTGGTCAAGGTGATCACCGAGCATCGTCCCGCCGGGGTCGTGGTTGCCTGGGATGCGGGGATGTCGGGGCGGGAGGTCGTCTACGACCTCTACAAGGCGCAGCGGCCCTCGCGGCCCGACCTGCTGCGCGAGCAGTGGCCCCACCTGATGCCGCTGGTCGAGGCCTTCGGCTACACCAACGTCAAGGTCGAGGGCTTCGAGGCCGACGACGTGATCGCCTCGCTCGTGCGCCAGGCGCGCGAGGCCAAGATCCCGGTGATGGTCGTCACCGGCGACCGTGACGCCTACCAGCTGGTAGGCGACGGGGTGCGGGTGATGAGCACCTCGCGCGGGATCACCGAAACCAAGATCTACGACAGCGACGCCGTGCTCGAGCGCTACGGGGTGGCGCCGGAGCTGGTCACCGACCTGATGGGCCTGCGCGGCGACACCTCCGACAACATCCCCGGCGTCCCCGGGATCGGGGAGAAAACGGCGGCGGCGCTGCTGCAGGAGTTCGGCTCGCTGGAGCAGGTGCTGGCCAACGTCGACAAGGTCTCCGGCGCCAAACGCAAGCAGAACCTCGTCGACCACGCCGACGACGCCCGCATGTCGAAGCAGCTGGCGACGCTGCAGTACGAGATCGAGACCGGGGTCGACCTGGCGGCGGCGATGGATGCCGAGCCCGACCGCGGCGCCCTGCGTGACTTCATGCGCGAGTTCGAGCTGCGGGCCGTGCTCGAGCGGCTCGAAGAGGCGCTCTCCGAGGGCGAGGCGGTGCCCGGCCGCAGCGTCGAGACCGAGCTCGAGGTCAAGCCGGTCGAGGGCGCCCCGGCGGATCTCGGCAAGGGGCCGGTCGCGCTGGCGATCGCCGAGGGCCGCTGGGCCGGCGCCGACGGCGAGCAGGTGGTCACCGGCGAGCTGACGCTTGACGAGCTGGCCGTCGCCCTGGCCGGCAAGCCGCTGGCCGCTCACGACGCCAAGTCACTCGGCGGCGGCCGCCACGGCCTGCTTGCCGCCGCCGCCCGCGAGGGAGTCGAGATCGCGCTTGAGCACGACACGATGGTCGCCGCCTACCTGCTGGAGCCCCAGCGCCGCACCTACGAGCTGACCGAGCTGGCCGCTGACGCCGGGATCGGGCTCGCCGAGGGCGCCGGCGCGGCCGCCCCCGACGATGGCCAGCTTTCGCTCGGCGATGAGGGGGGCGAGGCCGGGCTCGACCCGGCCGAGGAGGCGCGCCTGGTCGCGGCCCTGGCCGAGGCGCAGCGCCCCCGCATCGACGAGCTGGGCCTGCGCGACCTGCTGACCGAGGTCGAGCTGCCGCTCGTCCATGTGCTGGCGGCGATGGAGCGCGAGGGGCTGAAGCTCGACGCCGAGCGCCTGGCCGAGGTCGGCGCGGGCTTCGGCGAGCGGATTGCGACCCTGGAGAGAGAGATCTACGAGCTGGCCGAGGAGGAGTTCACGATCGGCTCGCCCCAGCAGGTCGGCCAGATCCTCTTCGAGAAGCTGGAGCTGTCGCGCAAGCGCCGCGGCAAAACCGGCTTCTCGACCGACGCCCGCGTCCTCGCCCAGATCCGCGACGAGCACCCGATCGTCGAGAAGATCGAGTCCTGGCGCGAGCTGACCAAGCTGCGCAACACCTATCTCGACTCGCTGCCGGATCTGATCGACCCCGCGACCGGCCGCATCCACACCACCTTCAACCAGACCTCAGCCGCGACCGGCCGCCTCTCCAGCACCAACCCGAACCTGCAGAACATCCCGATCCGGACCGAGATCGGCCGCCCAGTCCGCGCCTGCTTCATCGCCGAGCCCGGATCCCGCCTGCTCTCCGCCGACTACAGCCAGGTCGAGCTGCGGGTGCTCGCCCACGTCGCCGAGGAGGAGGTGCTGAAGGAGATCTTCCGCGCCGGCGACGACGTCCACGCCGCGACCGCGGCCGAGGTCTTCAACATCTCCCGCGACGAGGTCGACGTCGGCCAGCGCTCGAAGGCGAAGATGGTCAACTTCGGCATCGTCTACGGCCTGACCGGGTTCGGCCTCGCCGACCGTCTCAACATCCCCCGCAAGGAGGGCGAGGAATTCGTCGCCCGCTACCTGGAGCGGTTCCCAGCCGTGCGCGCCTTTCGCGAGCGGATCGTCGAGCAGGCTGGGGAGGAGGGCTACGTGACGACCCTGATGGGCCGCCGCCGGCCGATCCCCGAGCTGCGCTCTGGCAACGGCAACACGCGCCGCCTCGGCGAGCGGCTTGCCGTCAACACCGTGATCCAGGGCACCGCGGCCGACATCATCAAGGTGGCGATGGTGCGCTGCCACAAGGCGCTGGCCGATGCCGGGACGAAGACGCGGCTGGTCTTGCAGATCCACGACGAGCTCCTCTTCGAGGGGCCGCCAGAGGAGATCGAGGCCCTGGCCGAGCTGGTGCGGCGCGAGATGTGCGCCGCCTACCAGCTCGACCCGCCGCTCGAGGTCGATATCGGGATCGGCGCCGATTGGCTCGGCGCCAAGTAGCTAGGTCAGTGGTCCAGCTCGATCATCGCGAAATAAGCGTGTCCGTCCTTCAGCACCACGAGCGCGTCCTTGACGGCCGCGCCGGCGACGAGATCGCTGCTGTCGCAGCTGCTGCCGTGGGGGTCGCCCCAGCCGTGATCGTCGCCTGAGCCGAAGTGGAGAGCCTGGCGCCCGTCCGATGGGGGCGAGCCGTGGCCGCAACCGCAGTCGATGTGGGTGAACTCGGTGACGAGGCCGCTGGCGGTGTCGCTTTCGGCGAGGTTGATCACCAGCTTGCCGCTTGCCGGATCGAATGAGGAGATCGTCCCGGCCGCGCCGCCGCTGTCGCCGCCGATGTGGTGGAGATGGCGGTCGTGGTGGTGGTGTCCGTGGTGATGTGCGGCCGCCGGGCCCGCGAAGGCGGCCAGCGCGAGCAGTGCGGCGATGGCGGCGACCAGCAACGTGCGAGGTCGCGCGAATGGCTGGGCGGTCATTGGGTCCTCCTTGGAGGGTGGTTTCGGTCTTACGTAAAACTGAGTACCCGGGGCCAAGCCGCCCACACCTCGCCCTCGACCAAACGTCCGGCTGTCAAATGGGAAGGGCCGCCGCGCGGTGATCGCACGGCGGCCCTTTGCGGCCGCTGCCAGCTACTTGGCCAGCTCGACCTTGTCGAAGGTGGCGCCGCTGTTGCTGATCTCCAGCTCGGCCTCCGTCACCGTCGCGCCCGCTACCAGCGCCGCTGTCGTGCAGTCGGCGCTGTGCTCGGCGCCCTGTCCAGGGCCCTCGCTGGCGCCCGGAGGCGTGCCGTCATGGCCGGGGGGGTTGTCGTTTTCGTCATCCCCCTGCCCGGGAGGACCCGTCGCCGGCCCGGAATGATCGCCGCCCTCGCCTGGCCGCGAGTCGGCTGGGCTGTCGCCTTTGTGGCATTCGTGGCCACACTCGATCCGGGTGTTTTCGGTGACCAGCCCGCTGACGGTGTCGCCGTTGAAGAGGGTGATCGTCAATTTGCCGGTGGCCGGGTCGAACGAGGCGATCGTGCCCGCGTTCTCGGCCCCGTCCATCACGCCGTCGCCGTCGCTGTCGTCGTTGCGCGGGTTGTCCCCAGCCTGGAACTCGCCGACGTTGGCGAGATGGTCGGCATCCTGGTCGCGATTGGCCTGGTTGACCGAGAGCGAGAGGTGATGCCGCTTCTCCCAGCGATCCGGGATGCGGTCGTGGTTGCGGTCCTTGGCGGCGGCGACGCCCGGCAGGGCCAGAATCGCGAGCACGCCGACTGCCGCGAGCAGCAGGCCTGCGGCTCGGGTGCGGTTGCGGTTTCTCATGCTTCCTCCTTGGTTGAGCGAAGACACCTTCACTCCCGACAACCCGAGCCGGCCCTGAAGATCACGGAGGAGGTTCGACCGCCGAGCCGGTCGCGTCGCCAGAGCCCCCCGAGGCGCCCGAGTCCCCCGAGCCTGACCCGGAGTCGCCATCGCCGGACCCCCCGTCGCCGGGGGGCGGGCTTGCGGGAGGTGGCGGTTCGCTTGGCTCTGGGCCGCCATTGGACCCCGAGCCTCCGCCCGGACCATGGCCGCCTCCGCCGCCCGGCGCGCCGCCGTGGCCGTCCGGCACGGCCCCTGGGTTGAAGCCTCCGTTTGGCCCCGGGCCGCCGTGGCCGCTGCCGCCCCCGCCCTGATCGCCATCGCCGGGCCCGTGCTGGGCGCCGGGGCCGCCGTCCGAGCCGGGACCGTGATGAGGCGGGCTTGAGGATGGCGGCCCGGTCGGCGGATGGCCCTCGTCAGCGCCCGAGCCGGACTGAGACCCGCCGAAGCTCCCAGAGTGGGCACCCGAGCCCGACCCCTGCTCGCCGTTGCCCTTGGATTCCGACGCGCCCTGGTTGCCTCCGATCGACTGAGGCTGGGCAGGGCTTGCCGTCGAGGTCTCGGCCGTGCCCGCGGCCGAGCTGGCTCTCGCGGTCGTTGCGCTGCCGCCGATCGATACCTGAGCCGCCTCCGCCGCGTCGGCGCGGCCGTTGCGATGGCCGCCGCCATGGATCGCGACGCCGGCCCCGATTGAGCCGGCGACCAGCACCGCCGCGGTGCCGATTTTGAGCGCGCCGCCGGCCCCAGCCCCGCCGAGGCTGGCGGCGGTGGCAACCGCCGCGCCGCCGCCCGCGCCCGCCGCCGCGGTCTCCGCCCCGTGGTCGATCAGGAGCCGCAGCAGCGGCAGCGGCACCAGCATCCCGAAGCCGTCGCGCAGCGCCACCCGCGCCCGGTAGATCACCTGGCGGGCGGCCCCACCGCTGACGCCGAGCGCCGCCGCGATCTCCTCGTGGCTGAGGCCCTCCAGCTCGCGCATCACGATCGCCGCCCGCTGCGCCTCCGGCAGCGCCCGCAGCCGCGTCATCAGCTCGGCCATCTCCTCCCGCCGCTCCGCCGCCTCGGCGGCGCTGAGCCCGCCGGCCATCTCCTCGTCGAGCGCCTCCGGCGCGGGCGGGCGGTCGCGAAGGTCGTTGAGCGCGGTGTTGCGGACGATCCGGTAGAGCCACGGCTTCAGCTCGATCTCGGCCCCGTCGCGGCGCATCGCGAGCAGCGCCTTGGAGAAGGCGTCCTGGGTCACGTCCTCGCCGCGGCCGCCGACGATCGCCGTCGCGTAGCGGCCGAGCGCCTTGCCGTAACGCCGCACGATCTCCTCGAAGGCGGCCTCGTAACCCTCGCGGACCAGCTTCACCAGGCGGCGGTCGGGCTGCGTCCGCAGGGCAGGGCCGAGGAACAGGCGGGACGCGACGGTCTCGGCGGGTGGGGGTGGCATCTGCGTTCGGCTCTCCGATCGGGTTACTGATATGACAGCGGCCCGGTTCGATTCTCGATGAGATCTCTCTCAATGCAACACGCGCGCAGGCCAAAGATCACGGTAGTGAGGAAGAGCGCTCGTGGATAGGGGGCTGGCGGTGCTGCTGACCGCGGCCGCGGGCGGCCTGATCGCCCTGCAGGCGCCGATCAACGCCGGCCTCGGCCGCTCGACCGGCAGCCTGCCCGCCGCGCTCGTCTCTTTCGCGGTCGGCTCGATCGCGCTGGCGGCGATCGTCGTCCTCAGCGGCAAGGCGGGCGGCCTCGGCTCGACCTTCGACGTCAGCTGGTACTACCTGCTCGGCGGCCTGCTCGGCGCCGTCTACGTGACCAATGCGCTGATCGCGGTCTCGGCGATCGGGGCCGGGGGAGTCGCCGCGGCGACGGTCACCGGGCAGCTGACCGCGTCGGTCGCGATCGACCGCTTAGGCCTGTTTGGCTTGGACCAGGTCGCGCTCACTCCCGAGCGCATGATCGGCGTCGCCCTGCTGCTTGCCGGCACCGTGCTCGTCGTTCGCTGACGAGGCGAACTCCGGCGGCGCGATCTGCAGGTAGTGGTTGAAGGACCAGTGGATGAAGCGCTTCGTCCCCAGCAGCCGCAGCATCGGGCCGAGCAGCCGTGGCGGGATCCGGGGGACCAGCTTCTGCACCCGCAGCATCCAGCGGAACTTCCACTCGTGGGAGTCGTTGAACTCGGCGTAGGCGGCGGCGGCCTGCTCGCGGCTCTGTTTGCCTTCGACGACCCCGCGCAGCTCACGGCCCAGCGCGATCCCGAAGTAAAGGGCGGTGCGGATGCCCTCGGCGCTGAGCGGCAGGCAGTGCCCAGCCGAGTCGCCGGTGAAGAAGATGCCGCCCTCGGTTGCCCGCCGCAGCTTGTGGGGGATCCAGTTGCCCTGGTACTCGTTCGGCTCCTTGCCCATGTCCTCGGTCAGCAGGACTGTCGTGTCCTTGACGTGGAAGCGGGGGTCGAAGGAGCCGATCCCGATCCGCAGCTCGTCCTTGGCCGGGAACGACCAGCCGTAGCCGGCGGGCACGTAGCGGCGGTCGATCCAGATCTCCAGGTCCTCGCCCACGCCCTCAGGGTGGACCTCAAGCCCGCGCGAGAGCGGCGCCTCGGGCGGCTGGTAGCCGTCGCTGCTGGCCAGCACCCGGCGCCAGCCGAGGGCGTCGACGACCAGGGGGGAGGCGATCGTGCCGCGGTCGGTCTCGATCCGGATCAGGCCGTCGCCGTTGGCGGCGGCGGCGCGGCCGTTGACCTTGGCGGTCTCGAAGGCTGCGTCGCAGTCGCGCCAGAGCAGCTCGCACATCTGCCGGTAGTCGAAGGTCGAAAAGGTCCAGGGAAGCTTGTAGCGAGTGTCGCCGTGGGGGGTGTGCATCAGCAGCGAATCGAAGCGCTGGCGCTCGGCGTCCATCAATCCGAGCTCCCGCATCCACTCGGTGGGGATCCCGCAAGCCGAGGTCTGGCGCTCGCCGATCTCGTAGCGATCGACGATCATCACCTTCGCCCCAGAACCCGACAATTGGCGCGCCACCGCCAGTCCCGCGAAGCTGGCGCCGCAGATCAGGACGTCATACGTCCCCTCGATCGGAGTGCGTTCGTCGCCCCGCTTTGTCGCTCGTACCGGCACCGGCCACGATTCTGCCATTATTCGCCGCCGTGTCCGCGACCGACACATTGAGCGCCCCTGCGCCTGCCGCAACTCCCGTCGATGGATCGAACGGGCTGCTTCTGCAGATAGACGGCAAGATCGTCCCCAATTACGGGGCGACGATGGTCACCTTCGACGAGGGCGATGTCGTCAACGGCAAAGTCGTCCGGATCGACAAAGACGAGGTTCTCGTCGACATCGGCTACAAGTCGGAGGGGGTCATTCCCTCCCACGAGCTTTCGATCCGCAAGTCGGTCGATCCGGCCGAAGAGGTTGAGCTGGGCGAGTCGATCGACGCTCTCGTCCTGACCAAAGAGGACGCCGAGGGCAGGCTGATCCTCTCTAAGAAGCGGGCTCGCTTCGAGAAGGCATGGCGCCGCATCGAGGCCGCCGCCGAGTCGGGCGAACCGGTCGAAGGCAGCGTCATCGAGGTCGTCAAGGGCGGCCTCATCCTCGACCTCGGGGTGCGCGGCTTCCTGCCCGCCTCGCTGGTCGACATCCGCCGCGTCCACAACCTTGACGAGTTCATGTCGCAGACCCTCGAGTGCAAAGTGATCGAGCTCAACCGCAGCCGCAACAACGTGGTTCTCTCGCGGCGCGCCGTGCTCGAGGAGGAGCGCAAGGAGGTCCGCGAGCAGATCCTGGGCCGCCTTGAGCCCGGTCAGGTGGTCGAGGGCAAGATCTCCAACATCGTCGACTTCGGCGCCTTCGTCGACCTCGACGGGATCGACGGCCTGATCCACATTTCCGAGCTTTCCTGGAGTCACGTCAACCATCCCTCCGAGGTCGTCGCGATCGGCGACACGGTGCGGATCAAAGTCCTCGACATCGACCGTGACCGCCAGCGCATCTCCCTCGGCCTGAAGCAGACGCAGGAGGATCCGTGGCAGCGGGTCGTCAGCACCCATCGCCCCGGCGACGTGCTTGAGGGCGCTGTGACCAAGGTCGTCGCCTTTGGCGCCTTCGTTGAAATCCTTCCCGGAGTCGAGGGCCTGGTCCACATCTCCGAGCTTGCCGACCACCACGTCGAGAACCCGAGCGAGGTTGTCGAGCCGGGCACCAAACTCAATGTCAAGATCCTTGAGATCGACGAAGAGCGCCGCCGCCTCTCGCTCAGCATCAAGCGGGTCGAGGGGCAGAACATGCCGATGGGCGACCTTGGCGAGCAGATCGAGGGCGCTGCCGGCGAGGCTGCCGCAGAGGCAGAGGCTGAGCCTGTCGCCGAGGAGGCAACTGCCCCGGCTGTTGACGAGCCGGTCGAGGCCGGGGCCCCCGAGGCTGAGGAGCCGGCTGCTGAGGCTGAGGCTGAGTCTCCCGAGGCTGTCGAGGAGGAGGAGCCCGCCGAGGTCGAGGAGCCCGTCGCCGAGGCGCCCGCACCCGAGGCTGAGGTTGCAGCCGACGAGCCCGCCGAGGCTGAGGCTGAGGTTGCTGTCGAGGAGCCGGCCGCTGAGGCCGAGCCCGTCGCCGAGGCTGAGGCACCCGCCGAGGAGTCCACCGAGGACGCCCCGGCAGACGACACCGCCGAGCAGGGCGAAGCAGACTCTTAAGCGGCGCTATGGCGCCGCCGCTGACGATCGGTCTCACCGGTGGCATCGCCGCCGGGAAGTCCGAGGCTCTGGCTGCCTTTTCGCGGTTCGGGGCCGCGACAATCTCCAGCGACGCGATCGTCCACGAGCTGCTCGATTCCGAGCCGTTGCTGGGCAGGATCTGCGAGCGCTGGGGCAGCGATGTCGCGCCGGGCGGGCAGGTCGATCGCAACAAGATCGGCGAAATCGTCTTTGCCGACCCCGAGCAGCTGCACTGGCTCGAGTCTCAGATCCACCCGCTGGTTGGCGAACGGATCGCGACCTGGCTCTCCTCGTTGCCGGGCGGGACGGAGATCGCCGTGGTCGAGGTGCCGCTGCTGTTCGAGACCGGGATGGAGAAGGCCTTCGACACCACGGTCTCGGTCCTCACCTCTGACGACGTCCGCCGCGGCCGCGCCGAGGCGCGGGGCCACAAGCTGGTCGACGAGCGCGAGGCCCGCCAGCTGGGACAGGACGAGAAGGCGGGCCGCGCCGAGCACGTGGTCCCCAACGACGGCTCGGTGGACGATCTCGAAGCGGCGCTGTCCGCCCTGATCGGGAGTCTGCGGGAATGAGGCGCTGGGCACTCGCCGGCACGGTCTTGGGCGTCGTCGTGGTCGCCGGGGTGGCGTTCGGGGCGCTGGGAAAATTTGACAACGTGATCCAGGAGCTGACCTTGCCGCTGCGGCACGAGGACGTGATCCGCCAGCAGGCAAAGGAAAAGGGCGTCGACGCGGCCTTGATCGCGGCGGTCATCTACGCCGAGTCCAAGTTCGAGGACCGGACCTCCAGCGCCGGCGCCAGGGGACTGATGCAGGTCACCCCGGAAACCGCTGAAGATGTCGAGCGCCATAGTGGTGGCACAACCTTCACCGTCAACGATCTCTCCGACCCAGAAATCAACATCCGCTACGGCACCTTTCTTCTGCGCGAACTGCTCGATCGCTACAACGGCGACGAGGTGGCCGCGCTTGCGGCCTACAACGCCGGGCCCGGCAACGTCGACAAGTGGGGCGGCAGCGAACTCACCCTCGAAGGCATCCCCTTCCCGGAAACGCGCAGCTACGTGGCCGAGGTGCTGAGCAAGCGCGACGAATACCGGCATAGGTACGCCAAGGAGCTGGGCTACTGAACCCCGCGGCCCCGCGGCCCCGCGTAGCTGCGCTGGCGCTGGCGGTCGGTCTGGTGCTGGCCGATTCCTCGGTCGTCGTCCTGGCGCTGCCGCAGATCTATCGCGAACTCGGGACCAGCGTCGCCGGTGTCACCTGGGTCCTCGTTTCCTTCAACCTGGTGATGGCGCTGGCCGCCGTCCCCGCCGCCCACATCGCCCGCCGGGTCGGCCCCGGGCGGGCCGCCGCTGTCGGCCTGGCTGTTTTTGCCGGCGCCAGCCTCGCCTGCGGCGCCTCCTCGACCCTGGCGACGCTGATCGCCGCCCGCTGCGTGCAGGCCCTCGGCGGGGCGGCCGCCGTCACCGCCGTGCTGGAGCTGCTGCCGGCGGCGGTCGGCTCCGAGCGCCGCGCCGCCGTGCTCTGGGCCGGCGCGGGCGCGACCGGCGCGGCGCTGGGCCCGGCGATCGGCGGCATCCTCACCGAGCTGGTCTCCTGGCAGTCGATCTTCCTGCTGCAGGTGCCGGTCGCGATCGCCGCCGCGGTCCCGATCCTCGCGGTCGCTAAACACGAGGCGTCGACCCGGGTGATGGAGACGGAGCTGCGGCCCTCGGGCCGCCCGCATGTGCTCGCCAACCTGGCCCTGGCGATGGTCTCGGCGGCGATCGCCGCCGCCCTCTTCTTGCTCGTCCTGCTCTTGATCGAGGGCTGGGGCCTGACTCCGATCGGGGCCGCGATCGTCGTCACCGTGATGCCGCTCTCGGCCCTGCTGGGCAGCCGGCTCGGCCCGCGCGTGCCCAGCGCCAGGGCGCGCGCCGCCGCCGGCGCGATCCTCGTCTCCGGCGGCCTTGGCGGCCTGGCCCTGCTGCCGAAGGCCGAGGTGGTGCTGACCGTGCCGCCCCAGATCCTGATCGGGATCGGCCTCTCACTGGTGCTCTCGGCCCTGACCGAGACCGCCCTCAGCGGCCGCGCCCCGCAGGCGATCCACGGTGGCTGGACGATCTCCGCCCGTCACGCCGGCGTCGTCATCGGCCTGCTGGCGCTGACGCCGATCTTCACCGCCGATATCGCCAAGCAGCGCAACGACGCGATCGATGCCGGCACCGCCGTCGTCCTCGACTCGAAAGTCAACCCGCTGCTGAAGATCGAACTGGCCAGCAAGATCGTCGACCGGATGGAAGGCGAGCGCGGCCGGGTGCCGACGATTGGGCCCGCCTTCGACCCGCTGCCTACCGACCCGACCGACCGGGCGGCTGTGGTTGAACTGCGCTCTGACCTGCAGGACCAGCTTGACCGCGGGGCCACCCATGCCTTCAGCCCCTCCTTCCTGCTCGGAGCGCTGCTCGGCTTGCTCGCCCTGATCCCGATCGGGTTGGCGCGGAGGATGGACCTGTGAGCGCCGAGTCCCGTGGCAAGTTCCTGGTCGGCGGCGCGATCGTCGCCTCGCTGCTGCTGGTCGCGGCGTATCTGGCCGCTGGCGGCGCCTCCTACACCCCGGCCAAGACCCAGGACCCCTGCAAGCACCGGCCTTGGCGCAACCCGCAGGGGATCACCGAAATCGCCCAGCAGTTCTCGCTCTCGGCGCTGGATGGCGCTGCCTGCCAGCTCGGCGTCAGCCGCGAGACGCTGGCCCGGGCGCTGGCCTCATCGGCGGATCGCCAGCGCTTCATGGACCGCTACGGAATCAACGAAGAAAAGCTGGCGAAGGCGATTCGCGCCGGCCTTCTGCGGGCAATCGATGACGCCGAAGACGCCGGCGCGCTGAGCCCGCTTCTGGCGGTGCCGCTGCGCGAATCGATCCAGCAGATCCCGCTCGACCAGGCGATCGAACTGGTCCGGGATGCGCGCTCGCTGCTTGAAAACGTCCAGAGTTTCCTCGGCCCGGCGAGCGGCTTTCTCGAACAGTTCCTGCCTGAAGGGCTAGTGCCCTAGTCGGGCCGGGTCGCGCGCCAGACCCAGAGCATCGCCAGCGGCTGCAGCGGCAGCCGCGCCCACAGCGCCCAGCGGGGGATGCGGTTGAGGTCAAGCCCCTTGATCTGCTCGGGGTTGACCGCCATGTAGATGTTGGCTGGGAAGACGGAGATCAGCAGCCCCAGCAGCCACCAGCGCGAGAAGCTGCGGGTGCGGGGGTGGAGGATGGCCATGCCGCCGACGATCTCGGCGACGCCGCTGACGATCACGGCCCCCCGCGCATCGGGCACGGATGGCGGCACGATCGCTTCGAAGCTGCGTGGGATTACGAAATGCATCACCCCGGTGAAGGTGAAGAAGGCCGCCAGCAGTCGTCTCGACAAAGTCACGGGCGCGCAGTCTTCCATGTTGGCGGGGACGCGTGCTTGCCTCGCTATGGTCAACCAGTGCCTGAGTTCCAGCTCAACGCCGCCTACACGCCGACCGCGGACCAGCCGAAGGCGATCGCAGGCCTGGCTGAGGGGCTGCGGGCGGGGGAGAGGTTCCAGACCCTGCTGGGGGCGACCGGGACCGGCAAGACCTTCACGATGGCGGCGACGATCGCCGAGGTCCAGCGCCCCTCGCTGGTGATCGCCCACAACAAGACCCTCGCCGCTCAGCTCTGCAACGAGTTCCGCGAGTTCTTCCCCGAGAACTCGGTCGAGTACTTCGTCTCCTACTACGACTACTACCAGCCCGAGGCCTATGTCCCGGCCCAGGACCTCTACATCGAGAAGGACTCCTCGATCAACGACGAGATCGACCGCCTGCGCCACGCCGCCACCGCCTCGCTCTTTGCCCGCCGCGACGTGATCATCGTCGCCTCGGTCTCCTGCATTTACGGAATCGGCTCGCCCCAGGTCTACAACGAAAAAATGCAGCTCTTCAAAGTCGGCGCCGCGATCGACCGCGACGAGGTGCTGCGCAAGCTGGTCAAGATGCAGTACCAGCGCAACGACACCGCCCTCGGGCGCGGTTCCTTCCGGGTCCGCGGCGAGGTGCTGGAGATCATGCCTTCATACGCCGAGTCGGCCTACCGGATCTCGCTCTTCGGCGACGAGATCGAGGGGATCCAGCACTTCGATCCGCTGACCGGCGAGGTGCTCGACACGATCGACCACGTCTCGGTCTGGCCCGCCTCGCACTACGTCACCCGTGACGAGACGCTGGAGCGCGCGGTCGAAGAGATCCGGGCCGAACTCAACTCCCGCACCGCCGAACTTGAGGCCGAGGGCAAGCAGCTGGAGGCGCACCGCCTGCGCCAGCGCACCGCTTATGACATTGAGATGCTGAAGGAGATCGGCTTCACCTCAGGGATCGAGAACTACTCGCGGATCCTCGACGGCCGCCCCGAGGGCAGCCCCCCGCACACGCTGATCGACTACTTCCCCGACGATTTCGTCGTCTTCGTCGACGAGTCCCACCAGACGATCCCCCAGATCGGCGGTATGTACCAGGGCGACCGCTCACGCAAGCAGACGCTGATCGATTACGGCTTCCGGCTGCCCTCGGCGATTGACAACCGGCCGCTCAAGTTCGAGGAGTTCCTCGAACGGGTGCCGCGGCTGGTGATGGTCTCGGCGACGCCGGGGCCGTTCGAGCGGGCCGAAGCGAGCCGCACCGTCGAGCAGATTGTGCGCCCGACCGGGATCGTCGACCCGGCGATCGAGGTGCGCGAGACCAGGAACCAGATCGATGACCTGATGAACGAAATCAAAGTCCGTGCCGACGCCGGCGACCGCGTCCTGGTCACGACGCTGACGAAGAAGATGGCCGAGGACTTGACCAACTACCTGCTCGAGTACGGAATCAAGGTCCGCTACCTGCACTCCGAGGTCGACACCCTGGAACGGATCCAGATCATCCGCGACCTGCGGCTGGGCGAGTACGACGTCCTCGTCGGCGTCAACCTCCTGCGCGAGGGGCTCGACCTGCCCGAGGTCTCGCTGGTCGCGATCCTCGATGCCGACAAGGAGGGCTTCCTGCGCGGCGAGACCAGCCTGGTGCAGACGATCGGCCGCGCCGCCCGCAACGTCGACGGCCGGGTGCTGATGTACGCCGACCGCGAAACCGACTCGATGCGCGCCGCGATCAGCGAGACCGACCGCCGCCGCGCGATCCAGCTCGCCTACAACGTCGAGCACGGGATCACCCCGGAGACGGTCCGCAAGGGCATCTCCGAGATGAGCTCGTTCCTGGCGATGGAGGACCGGGCGCCGCGCAAACGCCGCGGCAAACGCTCGGCCGACTTCGCCACCCCCGAGGAGCTGGAGCGCACGATCGTCTCGCTCGAGGAGGAGATGCTCGCCGCCGCCGAGGACCTGCGCTTCGAGGAGGCAGGCCGAATCCGCGACGAGCTCAGGGAGCTGCGCCGTGACCTCGACGGGATGACGGCCGGGGCTTAGGGATCTGGCTTAGGCCAGGAGCTTCACCGCCTTGGCGCTGTCGGAGTGGAACTCCCCGCGCACCACCTTGCCGTTCTCGAACTTCATCAGGTGGACGAAGGGGGACTCGAAGCTGCCTTTGTCGTTGCCAGCGCGCTGCGTGCCCCGGACCACGACGTAGTCGCCGGCATCGATGAACTCCTCCGGCTCGACGCTGAACGACGTCCAGTAATTGGGGATCTGGGCGAAGTTGGCCATGATCTGATCGCGGCCATGAACCTCTCCTCCGAGCGGCAGCTCGTCCGAGGTGACCCAGACGCCGTCCTCGGCGAATGACTCCTGCAGGCTGGCCAGGTCGCTGCGGCCAAAGGCCTCGTAGGCGGACCGGGCGGTATCGACATTCGACATGTCTCCTCCTTGGGGTATGTAAACCCTGCCCCAGAGAGACCGTACGCCGTCGAGTTGCCACATGCAAGTCACGCGCTAGGCGATGCTTGAGCGCATCTCGCGCCGCCTCCGCTCCAGGTGGGTTTCAAGCCGCTTGGCCACGACTTCTGGCTCGCGCTTGAGGCGGCGGTCGGTGATGCGGATCATCTCTATCTCGGCCAGCTTCAGGTCTTCCTGGCGAATGCGGTCGCTCTCGAATGCGGCCCGCGTGCCGTGGGTCTCGTAGCCGTCAAGTTCAACGGCAAAGCGCTCGGCGGGCCAGTACATGTCGAGCTCAAAACCGGCGACGAAGGTGTTCACGTCGGGCCTGGGAAGCCCAGCCTCCCGCACGAGAGCCAGGAACCGCTGCTCAAGGCGGGAGCGGGTGAAGGCAGGGTCGCGATAGGCAGCGATGGCCTTCCGGAGTCGCCCAGCGCCAGGGTGCCCGACGGTGCGGGCGAGGAGTGAGTCGACCTCCCGCAGGTCAAACAGCTCCAGCCGTTCAGCGCGCTCGATCATGCGGTCGAGGCGTCGAGGGGCAGTTGCAGCGACGTCGAGAAAGGTGCGAGGGAGAGCGGTCACGGGAATCCCCTCGCGCAGAGCGCGATCTGAGTCATTTAGAGCGGGGGCGTGGTGGAGATGGAAGTCCGCCCGGTTGCGCCCGCGTTTCGGCACCGCCACATGAATCCGGGCGGGACATTCGGGCGCGAGCCCCCAGAGCCAAGCGGCAGATGTGTGGCTCAGCAAAGCGGTTGGCCCGCAAGAGGCGACCGCTGCGATGCACCTGCCGTGCTCGGTTAGGGAGGTATGTCCCACGGCATATGCCCCCTGATGAACCCGGTGCAGATGTCCCGCCTTTGAGGCGCGCCCGATTGCGCTCTTCGAGTACCCAAGGCGCTGCAACTGCCGGCTGGAAACGACTCCGTGCTGGCGCTGGGCGAGTGCCGCGAGCTGCTGGTGTGAACGCCATTCTTCCCGCATACCGGGACTAATGGCGTTCACACCCCAAATTCTCCCCCAGGGAACATCTGTTCGTATGCGTAGACTTGACGGCAGTGCCTGCCTCTGACCGAATTGTCATCTCCGGCGCCCGGGAGCACAACCTCAAGGACATCAGCGTCGAGCTGCCCCGGGACGCTCTGATCGTGATCACCGGGCTCTCGGGCTCGGGCAAGTCGAGCCTTGCCTTCGACACGATCTACGCCGAGGGCCAGCGCCGCTATGTCGAGTCGCTCTCCGCCTATGCGCGCCAGTTTCTCGGCTTGATGGAGAAGCCAGACGTTGACTCGATCGAGGGGCTTTCGCCGGCGATCTCGATCGACCAGAAGACGACTTCGCGCAACCCGCGCTCGACCGTCGGCACCGTGACCGAGATCTACGACTACCTGCGGCTGCTCTGGGCGCGGATCGGCGTGCCCCACTGTCCCACCTGCGGCGAGGAGATCACCGGGCAGACGCAGGAGCAGATCATCGACCGCCTGATGACCCTGGAGGACGGGGCCAAATTCATGGTCATGGCGCCGGTCGTGCGGGGCCGCAAAGGCGAGTACGGGAAATTGCTGGAGCTGATGCGGCTTGAGGGCTACTCGCGGGCCAAGATCGACGGCGAGCTGCGCCGCCTCGACGAGGAGATCGTCCTCGACAAGAAGTACAAACACGACGTCTCGATCGTCGTCGACCGGCTGGTGATGAAGCCGGACCTGCGCCGGCGGCTGTCGGAGTCGGTCGAGGCGGCGGCCGGTCTGGCGGCGGGGCTGGTCGAGGTCGAGTTCGTCGACGAGGGCAAGTCGACGCCGGAGCCGATGCTCTTCAGCGAGCAGTTCGCCTGTCTCAACTGCGGCACCTCGATCCCCGAGCTGGAGCCGCGGATCTTCTCCTTCAACTCGCCCCACGGAGCCTGCGAGCGCTGCCACGGGCTCGGCTTCCAGCGGGTGATCGATCCCGAGCTGGTCGTCCCCGACCCGACGCTCTCGCTGGCCGAGGGGGCGCTGCAGCCCTGGAATCGTGGCGTCACCGCCTACTGGCGGCGGCTGATCGCCGCGATCTGCGAGGAGCGCGATATCGACGTCGACAAGCCCTGGGCGAAATTGAAGAAGGCCGAGCGCGAGGTCTTCCTCCATGGCACCGGCGAGGAACGCCACCGGGTCAGCTACACCAATCGCTATGGCCGTAAGCGCTCTTACAACGTCCGTTTCGAAGGAATCCTCAAGCACCTCCAGCGCCGCTACGAGGAGACCGACTCCGAGACCAACCGCGAGCGGATCGAGGGCTACATGGCCGAGCAGCCTTGCCCGCAGTGCGATGGCGCCCGCCTGCGTCCGGAGAGCCTCGCGGTCAAGATCGGCGGGATCAGCATCGCCGACTACAGCGCGATGTCGGCCCGCGCCGCGGCCGAGTGGATCGACTCGCTGGACCTGACCAAGACCGAGCGGGCGATCGCGCGCCTGATCGTGCGCGAGATTTCCGAGCGCCTCGCCTTCCTCGAGAACGTCGGCATCGGCTACCTCTCGCTCTCGCGCTCGGCCCGATCGCTCTCCGGCGGCGAGGCGCAGCGAATCCGGCTGGCGACCCAGATCGGCTCCAGCCTGGTCGGCGTCATGTACGTGCTCGACGAGCCCTCGATCGGCCTCCACCAGCGCGACAACGAGAAGCTGATCGGGACCCTCGACCGCCTCCGCGACCTTGGCAACACGGTGATCGTCGTCGAGCACGACGAGGGCACGATGATGGCCGCCGACCACCTCGTCGACCTCGGGCCCGGCGCCGGTGAACACGGTGGCCATGTGATCGCCGAGGGCACCCCCGCCCAGGTCGCCAAGGACCCGGCCTCGCTGACCGGCCAGTACCTCTCCGGCAAGCGCCGGATCGAGGTCCCGGAGGAGCGTCGCCAGCCCGCCGGCGCCCTGCTCGTGCGCGGCGCCCGCGAACACAACCTGAAGGACGTCGACGTCGCGATCCCGCTCGGCGTCTTCTGCTGTGTGACCGGCGTCTCGGGCTCGGGCAAGTCGACCCTGGTCAACGAGACCCTGCACCACGCCGTTGCCAACCGCCTGCACCAGGCGAAACTGCGCCCCGGCGCCCATGACGGGATCGACGGCCTCAGCCAGATCGACAAGATCATCAACATCAATCAGTCGCCGATTGGCCGCACGCCGCGCTCCAACCCGGCCACCTACACCGGCATCTTCGACCACATCCGCCAGCTCTTCACCCAGACCCAGGAGGCGCGGGCACGCGGCTATAAGCCGGGGCGCTTCAGCTTCAACGTCAAGGGTGGCCGCTGCGAGGTCTGCAAAGGCGATGGCCAGATCAAGATCGAGATGCACTTCTTGCCCGATGTCTACGTCCCCTGCGAGCAGTGCGGCGGCAAGCGCTACAACCGCGAGACGCTGGAGGTCCGCTTCAAGGGCAAGAACATCGGCGACGTGCTGGAGATGTCGGTCGAGGAGGCGGTTGAGTTCTTCGAGAACGTGCCGAAGATCGCCCGCCGCCTGCGCACCCTGCATGACGTCGGCCTCGACTACATTCGCCTCGGCCAGCCGGCGACGACGCTCTCCGGCGGCGAGGCGCAGCGGATCAAGCTCGCCACCGAGCTCTCCAAGGTCGCGACCGGCGACACCCTCTACATCCTCGACGAGCCGACCACCGGCCTCCACTTTGCCGACGTCCAGCGCCTGCTTGACGTGCTCGGCCGCCTTGTCGACGCCGGCAACTCGGTCGTCGTGATCGAGCACAACCTCGATGTGATCAAGACCGCCGACCGCCTCATCGACCTCGGGCCCGAGGGCGGCGAAGAGGGGGGAGAGGTGGTCGCCACCGGCACCCCCGAGGAGGTGGCGGCGATCGAGGGCTCCTACACCGGCCGCTTCCTGGCCGAGCTGGTCGAGCCCGCCAAGGCCAAGCGCGCCGGCAAGCCGCGCGAGGCCGTCGCGGCCTGAGGATTCGCCCTCCAGTTTGTTCTGCTGATTAAAAGCTCCTCGAGTGGGTATTAGGCGAGCGGAGGCGCAGACAAACAGGAGGAGAAATGTCCAGTTCTGCGTTGTTGAAACGAGTTGCGATCGTGGCCGCGGCCCTGATCGCGGTTGCCCTTGTTGCCTCGGGTTGTGGCTCTAGTGGAGGTAGCGGTGGTCCCACGATCGCCTTATTGCTGCCCGAAAACGAGACGCCCCGCTACGAATCCAACGACCGCCCTGACTTCGAAAAGGCCGTTGAAGAAGTCTGCGAAGAATGCGAAGTCATCTACAGCAACGCCGGCGGTGACGCTTCCAAACAGCAGAGCCAGGCCGAAGCGGCGCTGACCCAGGGCGCCGATGTCCTTGTCGTCGACCCGATGGACTCCAAATCGGCAGCGGCGATCGCCGAAAAGGCAAAGGCCGAGAACGTGCCGGTGCTGAGTTACGACCGCCTGATCGAAAACGCCGAACTCGACGCCTACGTCTCCTTCGACAACGAAAAAGTCGGTGAACTCCAGGCCGAAACCCTGGCCGGCAAACTGAAAGAAGACGGCAGCGCCAGCGGCCCGATCATCATGATCAACGGCGACCCCGCCGACCCCAACGCGGCCCTGTTCAAAGCGGGCGCCCACAAAGGGTTTGAAGCGGCCGGAGTCGACATCGCCAAGGAGTACGACACCCCCGGCTGGTCCGCCGAAAACGCCCAGCGCGAGGCGCAGCAGGCGATCACCGCCCTCGGCAACAATGGGTTCGCCGGCATCTACGCCGCTAACGACGACACTGGCGGCGGCGCGATCGCGGCGATGAAGGGAGCTGGGATCAACCCGACCGAAAAGCCCGTCACCGGGCAGGACGCCACCGTCGCCGGCCTGCAGCGAATCCTCGCCGGCCAGCAGTACATGACGGTCTACAAGGAAATTGGCCCGGAGGCCAAGATCAGCGCCGAAATCGCCGTTGCCCTGGCCGAAGGTGAAGAAGTGCCGCAGAACAAAATCACCGAAAACGTCAACAACGGCAAGGCCGATATCCCCTCGGTCCTGCTGAAACCGATCGCCGTGACCAAAGACAACGTCAAGAGCACGGTGGTCGCCGACGGTTTCGTCACCGCGGGTGAACTCTGCACCAGCGCTTATGCGACTGCGTGCAAAGAAGCGGGAATCTCGGGCTGAGATGACCGCCGCCGCTCCTCTCCTCGAGTTGGAGGGGGTCAGCAAGCGATTTGGCCCGGTCCAGGCATTGGACCGGGTCGATTTCGCCGTCCACGAGGGCGAGGTGGTCGGCCTCGTCGGCGACAACGGGGCCGGCAAGTCGACGCTGGTGAAGACGATCGCCGGCATCCACTCCGCCGACACCGGCTCGGTGCGTTTCGGCGGCAACGAGGTGTCGATCTCGAAACCCCAGGACGCGACGGCGCTGGGGATTGCGACCGTCTACCAGGACCTCGCCCTCTGCGACAACCTCGACGTCGTTGCCAACGTCTTCCTCGGCAAAGAGGAGATCTCTCCCGGCCCGGGCAGGATTTCGCGGCAGCTCGATGAGGCGCGCATGGAGCACCGCGCCGGCGAGCTGCTCTCGAGCCTGGCGGTGACGATCCCGAGCCTGCGCAGCGAGGTCGGCACCCTCTCTGGGGGCCAGCGCCAGCAGGTCGCCGTCGCCCGCTCGCTGCTGGGCGAGCCCAAGGTCGTCCTCCTCGACGAGCCGACCGCGGCGCTTGGGGTGCCACAGACCGCCCAGGTCCTGGAGCTGATCCGCCGTCTCAAAGAGCGCGGGCTGGGGGTCGTCGTGATCAGCCACAACCTGGTTGACGTCTTCGAGGTCGCCGACCGGATCGTGGTCTTGCGGCTGGGCCGCGCCACCGGGGATTTCGCCGCCGAATCGACTACTGAGGAGCACGTCGTCGCGGCGATCACCGGCGCCGATGGCGAGAGTGGAAAGGAGGCGAAGGGCGATGGCTGAGAGCGCTGAGGTGACGCCAGGCGAGGCCGATGCGCCGACGCCACGTTCCGCCGAGACGGTGCGCCGCCTGATCCAGGGCGACCTCGCCTCGCTGCGGGTCGTGATCGGGTTGGCCCTGATCTGGGCGATCTTCCAGTTCGAGAACGACCGCTTCCTCTCGGCTCAGAACCTGACCAACCTGATGCTGCAGATCACGGCCACCGGGCTGATCTCGATCGGGGTCGTCTACGTGCTGCTGCTGGGAGAGATTGACCTCTCGGTCGGCGCCGTCAGCGGCCTCGCCGCGGCGGTGATGGCGGTGCTCAACGTCCAGCACGAATGGAGCCCCTATCTGGCGATCGCCGCTGCCGTCCTCGTCGGCGCCGCGATCGGCTTTCTCCAGGGCTCGCTCTTCAGCCGCTTCGTCGTGCCCTCCTTCGTCGTCACCTTGGCAGGGCTGCTTGCGTGGCAGGGAGCGCTGCTGCAGGTGTTGGGCTCGACCGGGTCGATCAACCTCACCGACCCCAAGATCACCGGCCTCGCCAACACCTTCTACTCGGGCGCGGTCGGCTGGATCTTCGCCGCGATCGCGATCGCGGCCTACGGAGGGGTGCTGGTCTTCGGGCACCGTCGCCGCGTCGCCGCCGGGCTGGCTGGCCAGAGCCCGGCGGCCCAGGTGATTCGCTTCGTCGCCGTCGCCGCGGTGACGATCATCGCCGTCGCGGTCCTCAACTCCGACCGCGGCGTGCCGCTGGCGGTGCTGATCCTGCTCGCCTTCGTGATCGGGATGGAGTTCGTCGTCAAGCGGACCACCTTCGGCCGCCACGTCTTCGCCGTCGGCGGAAACGCCGAGGCCGCTCGCCGAGCGGGCATCCGCGTCAACGGGGTCCGGGTGGCGGTCTTCTCGATCGCCGGCACGATGGCCGCGATCGGCGGCATCATGGCCGCCTCGCGGCTGCTGGCCGTCAACCAGAACTCGGGCGGCAGCGAACTGCTGCTGCTGGCGATCGCCGGGCCTGTGATCGCTGGGACCAGCCTCTTCGGCGGCCGCGGCTCGGTCTGGACCGCCCTGCTCGGCGCGCTCGTGATCGGCTCGATCTCCAATGGGATGGACCTGCTGGCCCTCTCCTCGGCGGTCAAGTTCATGGTCACCGGCGGCGTCCTGTTGCTGGCGGTGATCGTCGACGCGATCGCCAGGCAGCAGCGCCAGGCTGCGGGCCGGATCTAGCTCAGGCTCAGCGAGCGAAGAGCAAGGAGGCACCGATTGCGCCGCCGAGGTCGCCGAGCGAGGCGACGCGCACGGCGGGAGGCTTTTCGTCGAGGAAGAGGTGCTTGCTCAGCTCTTTCGTCAGCGCGTCCATGTAGCGGTCGCCGAAGCGGACGCCGAGGCCGCCGCCGATGATCACGGCTTCGGGGTCGAGCAGGTTGACCGCTGAGGCGATGCCGGTGCCGAGCGCCTCGATCGCGCGATCGATCAGCTTCTCCGCTAAGTGGTCTCCATGGTCGAGGGCGCGCTCCCAGATGCCGCTGGTGAGGCGGTCTTTCTCGTGCTTCTCCATCAGCTTGAAAAGGTCGGTCTTGACGCCCTCCTCGTGCTGGCGCCGGGCCTCGAGCTCCATCGCCGCCCGGCCCGCGTAGGCCTCCATGCAGCCCTTGCGGCCGCAAGGGCACTTGGCGCCACCGCGCTTGACGACCATGTGGCCGACCTCCCCGGCGGCGCCGCGGCCGAGCCAAGGCTTGCCGTCAAGGACCAGACCGCCGCCGACGCCGGTGCCCCAGAAGACGCCGATCAGGCTCTGGAACTCGCGCCCGGCGCCAAGGTGGAACTCGGCCTCGGTCGCTACCTGGACGTCGTTGCCAACTCGGACCTCAGCCCCAAGGGCGTCTTTCAGTTTTTCCGCGAGCGGGAAGTTGCCCTCCCAGCCGGGCAGGTTGCGCGCGCCGGAGACGACGCCGGTTTTCTCGTCGGCGTCGCCCGGCGAGCCGACCCCGATCCCCTCCAGGGTCGAAGTGGCGACGGCGGCCTTCTCGGCCGACTCCTGCAGCGATTCGGCCATCGCGTTGGCGACGTCCTGGGGGCCGCCGCTGGTTGGCGTCGGCCGCCGCGACTGGCCCAGCACCTTGCCGCCGGCATCGACGACGACGGTCTGGATCTTGGTCCCGCCGAGGTCGATGCCCCCGCGCAGGCTCACGCCGACGCCGTTCATGGCGTCAGCCCGAATCCGTCTGTGGCGAAGTAGGCGATCACGAAAATGGTTCCTCCGACGATGATCAGCCAGTAGTACCAGTAACTGCCGCCACGCTGCTTGTGGATCGCCATCGTCAGCTTGCGGCCGGCGCCGCGCCCTGCAGCACGCCAATCAGTTCCTGGCTGATCGGGTCGTCCTTGACGCCGACTCCGACCAGCGTCGCTTTCTCACCCTCGGCCGGCGACTCGATCGTCAGCGCGGTCATCCCCGACTTGAGCTCGGTCGAGATCTTCAAGCCGGGCCGAGCCCAGACCGCCACCTCGTCCTTGAGCTTGTAGTCGCGCCCCTTGAAGCCGAAGTTGAAGGCGTAGATCTTGTCGGGCGTGACGGCCAGCATCACCCGCTCCGGCAGGCCGCCGGCTTTCTTCTTGTTCAGCAGCTTGATCCCGGCATAGACGATGCCGCCGAGCTGGGCCTTGGAGGCGACCATGCTCGCTGCCGCGCCACCGCGCCGGAAGGCCGCCGCCGCGACCACCTCTTCGCCGTTGACATGGGGAGCGACTAGGTCGCGCATCTTCTGGCGCCACTCGACCGCCTGGGCGTCGGTCATTTCGAACATCCCCATCGCGCGCTTCCTCCTCGGCTGGATTGCCAGCGACCCTACTGCCGCCGCCTCTGGAAAGCTAGGGGCATGGCGGAGCTGAACGGTTGGAGGCTGTGGTGGGTCAAGCGCCGCTGGTACGAGCGCAACCACCGCCGCCTGCGCCGGGCTCGTCTCAACCGCCACGCCGCCCGCGGCGGCTTCTTCGTCCGCTACCCGGTCGAGGGGGAGCTGCTGGAGGCGCTGGACGAGGGCCGGCTGACTATCGGCGAGGGCACCCTGCTTGAGCCAGGCTGCTGGATCACGATGGCGCCGCAGGCCCGGATCTCGATCGGCGAGGGCTGCTTCCTCAACCGCAACACGATGCTCGCCTCGCACGAGCGGGTCGAGATCGGCGACCACACGATGTTCGCCAACGGCTGCTTCGTCGGCGATGCCAACCACCGCTTCGACGATCCGAACATGCCGATCACCTGGCAGGGCTTTGTCTCCCGCGGCCGGGTCAAGATCGGGTCGAACTGCTGGTTTGGCGCAAATTGCGTGGTTACCAGCGGAGTTGAGGTCGGCGAGCGCTGCGTGATCGGCGCAAACTCAGTCGTGACGCGGGATATCCCGCCAGGCATGATCGCCGCCGGCGCCCCGGCCAAAGTGATCAAACCGATCGAATTCAGGGAATGAACCCCTATAATCGGATTTCGGCCGTGACCCCCAGGGCATGGACCTATGACCTCTCAACTGAGCAATCCCCCACTTGCAAGAGACAGTGGCGTCAGGCTCGTCCGCGCCAAGGCTGAGCTGCGCGATGCGCTCGCCGCAGCGCGCCGCGCCGGCCGCTCGATCGGCCTTGTGCCGACGATGGGGTTCCTGCACGAGGGCCATCTCTCTCTCCTCGATGCGGCGCGGGCCGAATGCGACATCGTCGTGATGAGCCTCTTCGTCAACCCGACCCAGTTCGGCCCCGGCGAGGATCTCGATCGCTACCCGCGTGACGAGCAGCGCGACCTTCGCCTCGCCGCCGAGGCCGGCGTCGACTATGTCTACGCGCCGCCGGTCGACGAGGTCTACCCGGACGGTTTTGCGACCTCGGTGGAAGTCGACGGCCGGCTGACCGAGGTTCTCGACGGTGACCCCGGCCGCCGCGGGCCCGCGCACTTCCGTGGAGTTGCCACGGTGGTCGCCAAGCTCTTCAACAGCGTTGGCCCCGACGTCGCCTACTTCGGCCAGAAGGATGCCCAGCAGGCGGCCGTGATCAAGCAGATGGCCCGCGACCTCGACTTCGCGGTCCGGGTCGAGGTGCTGCCGACCGTGCGTGAGCCCGACGGCCTGGCGATGAGCTCGCGCAACGCCTACCTCGACCCCGACGACCGCCTGCGGGCGGCGGCGCTCTCGCGGGCGCTGGGCCTCGCCGAGCAGCGGGCACGGGCCGAGTCGCTCGCCGCCGGCCTCGAAGCCGCTCGCCGCGAGCTGGCGGAGGCGGGCATCGAGCCCGAGTACCTGGAGGCGCGCGACGCCGACGAACTTACCCCCGTGGCGGAGCTGAACGGCCGCCCGGTCCTAGTTGCCGTGGCCGCTCAGGTGGGGCGGGCGCGGCTGATCGACAACGTCTTGATCCGACCTTAGAACCAACTCGGCCAAGGAGAGGCAATGCAGAGACAGATGCTCAAGTCCAAGATCCACCGGGCGACAGTGACCGACTGCGACGTCGACTACATCGGCAGCATCACGATCGACACCGAGCTGATGGCAAGCTCAGATCTGATCACCAACGAGCAGGTCCACGTCTGGGATATCGATAACGGCGCCCGCTTCGTCACCTACGTGATCGACGGTGAGCCCGGCTCCGGGACGATGCAGGTCAACGGCGCCGCCGCCCATCTGACCCGGCCCGGCCACAAGATCATCGTCGCCTCCTTCGGCGCCTATGACGAGAGCGACCTCGAGACCTACTCGCCGATCGTCGTCCACGTCGACGAGCAGAACCGCTCCGTCGCCGTCGACAGCCACCCCGAGGTGCTGCTCTCATGAGCTCGGGCGTGCGACCGCAGGAGGCAGCCGCTCCGTCGCGCCGGCCGATCTCGCTGCCCCGCCTGGAGGAGATGAGGGAGGCGGGCGAGCCGATCGTGATGATCACCGCCTACGACTTCCCCTCGGCGCAGGTGGCCGAGGAGGCCGGGGTCGACATCGTCCTCGTCGGCGACTCCGCCGCCAACGCCGTGCTCGGCTACGACAGCACCGTCCCGGTCGGGATGGAGGAGATGCTGATGCTGGCCAAGGCCGTGCGCCGTGGCCTGCGCACGCCGATCCTGGTCGGAGACATGCCGTTCGGCTCCTACGAGGGCTCGAATGAGCTCGCCGTCGCCAACGCCCAGCGCTTCATCAAGGAGGCCGGCTGCGACGCGGTGAAGATGGAGCGAGGCGGCTCCTCGGTCGATCGCGCCCGAGCGGTGATCCGCGCCGGCATCCCGGTCATGGGCCACGTCGGCCTCACCCCGCAGACGGCGACCACGCTCGGCGGCTACAAGGCCCAGGGCAAAACCGCCGGCCGCGCCGCCCAGGTTGCCGAGGACGCTCTCGCTCTGCAGGCCGCCGGCTGCTTCGCGATCGTCTTCGAGGCCGTCCCGGCCGCCGTCACCGAGGGGGTTGTCGAGAAGCTCGAGGTGCCGACGATCGGGATTGGCGCCGGCCCCGCGACCTCGGGCCAGGTCCTCGTCTTCCATGACCTGCTCGGCATCAACACCGGCCACATGGCCAAATTCGTCAAGCGCTACGCCAATGTCCACGACGACATGGTCAAGGCGGTCGGCGCCTACGCAGCCGAGGTCCGCTCGCGCCACTTCCCCGAACCGGACCACGTCTACGGCATCGAACCGGCCGAGCTAGAAGAGTTCAGGCGCTATCTGGACCAGGAGAGCCTGGCATCCCAGAAGGCCTGGGACTGGGAGCCTCTGCCGTAGGGCGTCCCACGTAATTACCATGGCGCGGTGCCAATCTATGAGTTTGAGTGCGAGCAGTGCGGGAGCCGCTTTGAGGAGCTGGTCGCCTCTGCCAATGCCGCGGTCGCCTGTCCGAGCTGTGGCTCGGAGCGGACTCGGAAGTTGATCTCGCAGGTCTCGCCGCCCGGGCGGCAGCCGCGGGGGGCCAAGGTCAGGTCTTCGGAATCGCGCCGCCGTGAGACGGAAGCGGCCCGCGGCGAGCGGATCGCGGAGACCAAGCGCAAGCGCGCCAAGGGCGAATACTCACCGTCGCCCAGCTCGAAGGGGTCGAAATGAGCGAGACGGCGGAGCAGCGGCGGGAGCAGCTGGTCGAGCTCTATAAAGAAGTCTCGACCTGCACGAAATGCCCGCTCTCGGAGACCCGCGGCAAGACCGTCTTCGGCGCCGGCGACGCTGATGCCGACCTGATGTTCGTCGGCGAGGCGCCGGGGGCCGAAGAGGACCGGCAGGGCTTGCCGTTCGTCGGCCGCGCCGGCCAGCTCCTCAACCAGATGCTGGAAGGGATCGGGATGTCGCGCGAGGACGTCTTCATCGCCAACGTGCTCAAGTCGCGGCCGCCAGGCAACCGCGACCCGCAGCCGCTGGAGATCGAGGCCTGCCGGCCTTACCTGTTCGAGCAGGTGCGGCTGATCGAGCCCAGGGTCGTCTGCACGCTGGGCAACTTCGCCACCAAGCTGCTCAGCGGCAGCCCGGCCGGCATCACCAAGGTGCGGGGCGAGCCGCAGGTGCACGAGTTGGGCGGGCGCACCGTGTTCCTGCTGCCGCTCTTCCACCCGGCGGCGGCGCTGCGCACGCCCGCGGTCAAAGAGACGCTGCGCGGCGACTTCGAGCGGCTGCCGCAGCTGCTGGCGACGCCGTTGCCAGGGCCGTCCGTCGCAGACGATGATCTCGAGGAGATCGCCGAGCCCGAGCAGGCTTCGCCGCCGGTTTCGCCTGAGGCCGACCAGCTCGACTTCTTCGGTTGAGCGGTCTGGTGGAAAAGGTCGAGAGCAGCTCGGCAGTCGAGACCGAGGCGGCGGGGGCGCGGATCGCGGAACGGCTGCGGCCCGGCGATGTTGTCGTCATCAGCGGTGAGGTCGGAGCGGGCAAGACGACCCTGATCCGCGGTGCCTGCCGGGCGCTGGGGGTGGAGGGGCCGGTCACCTCACCGACCTTCACGATCGGCCAGCGCTACAAGGGTGGCCGGCTGCCGGTCTCCCACCTCGATCTCTACCGCCTGCAGAGCCTCGAGGACGAGGATCCAGCCCTCCTAGACGACTACCTGACCGCCGATGGCGTCGCCTTCATCGAGTGGCCTGCAGTGGCGGAGCCGCGCCTGCAGCGACCGGCGCTGGAGGTGCGGCTCCGCCACGCGGGCGGTGACAGCCGGGTTATCGAGGTCGGCTAGTAGCCAGCTTCGTTGAGCTGTTCCTTCGCTTCTTCGGTGGCCTTGTTGACCTTGCCCTGGGCTTCTTCAAGCTTCTGGTTGGCCTTGTTGACCTGTTCCTGGGCCTGCTTCGGCACGTCGGATTCGTTCAGCTGCTTCTGAGCCTTGTCGATCGCTTCGTTGCCCTGCTTCTGGGCCTGGTCGATGACTTCGTTGGCTTCGGTCTTGGCGCTTTCGACGGTGCTGTCGCTGCTGCCACAGCCGGCCCAGACTGCGCCACCGGCGGCGATGGCCAGGATTGCGACGGCTGGCGCCGCGCGCTGGGTGAGTTTGCTCACTGGAGATGCTCCTTTCGAGGGGTGTCCGCCCACCCTATCCCGGCCGCAGGCCGCATCGCGGCTGGCTCTGCTGTGTTCTCTGGTCGAACCGGCGATGTAGCATCGGTGTTTCACTCGACCGAGAAGGAAGGACGCTCCGCATGAAGGGATTGAAGACGCTCACGGCAGTGCTTTTGGGGGTGGCCCTGCTTGTGGTTGTCGCGGCGCCTGCCTCGGCGAAGAAATCCGCCGGCTACCGGCACTACGTCGCCTGTGGCATCTCGGAAAAGTCGAAACCGTCGCACTCATGTCCCGCCGGGAGCAAGAAGGGCGCCTTCTTCAAAAGCCCGAGCAAAACCGTCTTCTACTCGGTCTGCGTCAAATTCCCGAGTGGCAAGAGCGCCTGCAAGGCCCGCCAGAAAGCGCTCGCCGGAAAACTGTATGTGAACCCGATCACGACCACGATCCCTGGACGGCATGAAGCCAGCTGGTTCGTCGGCAAGAAGCGCGTCGGCCACTTCGTCTTCAACGTCGCCGCCAACCACTAAGCGCCCGCTGGTCGTCGTCGGCTTCGATACCGCGACCGCCGACACGGCGGTCTGCGCCGCGCGTGACGGCGAGCTGCTCTATGAGTCGCTGCTGGGGCTTTCCCCCGAGGGAAAGCCCTGCCACGCGACTGTGCTGCTGGAGGGGGTGGAGCGGGCGGTCGCCGCCGCCGGCGGCTGGGACTCGATCGAGCTGATCGCCGTCGGGCTCGGGCCCGGCTCCTTCACCGGCGTGCGGATCGGGATTGCCACGGCGCAGGGCCTCTCGGCCAGCCGCGGGCTGCCGGTCGCCGGGGTCTGCACGCTCGACGCGATCGCCGCGGCCATGCGCGAGCCGTACTTCGGCAGCGACAGCTTCTTGGCGATCCTCGACGCCCGCCGCTCGGAGGTGTTCTTCGCCCTCTACGAGGCCGATGGCAAGCGGCTTTGGGAGCCCGCGGTCGCCACTCCGGCCGAGCTGATGGAGCGCATCGACGAGTTGCCGCACTCGCCGCCGGCCGCTGGATCGGGGGCGGTACGATTCAGGCACGAGCTGGCTGGGCGTGGCGTCGAGATAGCGGATGACGCCGATCCCGTGCACCGGGTCGCCGCGAGGCATATCTGCGCAATCGCGGCGGCAGGCGATTCCGGGTCGACCGGCACGCTCGCCCCGATCTACCTGAGGCCTCCCGATGCGGAGAGGTGGCGTGAGCGAGACAGTGTCGACAGAGCCGAGTGAGGTGGCCCGCGAAGTGCGGGTGAGGCGGCTCGCCTACAGCGACCTGCCGGCGGTGATCGCGATCGAGCGCCGCTCCTTCCCGATCCCTTGGTCGCTGGCGATGTTCGTGCTCGAGCTCTCGAAGCCGTCGGGCATCTGCCTGGCCGCAACCGCGGGCGATGAGCTGCTGGGCTACCTGATCTGCTCCCGCTATGACCAGGTCTGGCACCTGATGAACGTCGCCGTCGCTCCCGAGCAGCGCCGCCTCGGCGTCGCCAGCCGCCTGATCGAGCGCCTCTTCGAGGACGGCCGCGGGCAGCTGCCCTTCACGCTCGAGGTGCGGGTCTCCAACCGCCAGGCGATCGCGATGTACGAAGGGTTCGGCTTCCGCTCGGCCGGCGTCCGCCCGCGCTATTACCACGACAACGGCGAGGACGCGCTGATCATGTGGCTCGACTAGATGGCTGAGCAGAGCCTGATCCTGGCGATCGAGACCTCCTGCGACGACACCTGCGCGGCGGTCCTCGATGGGCCACGGATCCTTTCCAACGTGATCTCCTCGCAGGCGGCGGCCCACGAGCGTTTTGGCGGCGTCGTGCCGGAGGTCGCCTCCCGCCATCACCTTGAGCTGGCCGTGCCCGTGGTTGAAGCAGCGCTGGCTGAAGCGGGTGTTTCTCTTGAGGAGATCGGCGCTGTCGCCGTCACCGCCGGGCCAGGCCTGATCGGGGCGCTCCTGGTTGGGATCAGCACCGCCAAGGCGATCGCCGCGCCGCGGCGGCTGCCGCTGATCCCGGTCGACCATATGCAGGGCCACGTCGCCGCCAACTTCCTCGAGCCCGAGCCGATGGCGCCGCCCTTCCTCTGTCTGGTCGCCAGCGGCGGCCACACGATGCTGGCCGCGGCTCGCGATCACCACGGCCACGAGATCCTCGGCCAGACGCTCGACGATGCCGCCGGCGAGGCCTTCGACAAGGCCGCCCGCATGCTCGGACTTGGCTATCCGGGCGGGCCGCTGCTGGAAAAGGCGGCGGTTGGGGGAGACTCCGAAGCATTTGACTTGCCGGTCGCGATGTCGCGCGATCCTGGCCTCGACTTCAGCTTCAGCGGCCTCAAGACGGCGCTTGTCTACATCTGTCGCGATCTCGGTGATGACGGCGTCCGTGAGCGGCGCGCCGACCTCGCTGCCTCGTTTCAGGCGGCCGTGGTCGGCCAGCTCGTCGCCAAGCTCGGCCGCGCCCTCAAGAGCGGGGAGTGGGAGGCCGTGGCGCTCGGCGGCGGCGTCGCCGCCAACGGGCCGCTGCGTGAGGCGGTGGCGGAGTTGTGCGAACAGCGCGGCGTGGGCCTGAAGCTTGCCCCGCGCGAGCTCTGCACCGACAACGCCGCGATGATCGGCTCTGCTGCCTGCTTCGCTCCGCGGCTCTCGTATCCCGATTACCTCGGCTACGACGCCTTCGCCACCGGCGAGAAGATGGCGCTCGCATGACCGACGTCCTCGTCTACTCGCGGCCCGGATGCCACCTCTGCGAGGAGGCGATCGAGGCGATCGTCGCCCTGCACGGGGAGGGTTATCGCTTCGAGCTGCGCGAGATCGACATCGAGAGCGACGACCAGCTGCTGCGCTCCCATCTTGAGCGAATCCCGGTGGTCGAGGTGGACGGCGAGATCGTCTCCGAGCTGATCCTCGACCAGGCGGCCCTGCGGGCGAGGCTCGATACTGTGAGGGCATGATCGAGATGGTGGACGAGCCAGACACATCCGAGGCGTTTCCGGTCGAGGGCGAGCGCCTCTCGCTGGGCGTTGCCGCGCGCCTCTCGCGTTACCTGCAGGTGCTGACCCAGGCCCGCAAGATGGGCCGCGAGACGATCTCCTCGCAGGAGCTCTCCGAGTACACGCACATCAACCCGACCCAGATCCGCCGCGACCTCTCCGGCTTTGGCAAGTTCGGCAAGCGCGGGGTCGGCTACAACGTCGAGTCGCTGGTCGCCGAGGTCCGCAAGATCCTCCGCACCTCGGGCCAGCACAACATCGCCCTCTTCGGCGCCGGCAACCTCGGCCAGGCGATCGCCAGCTCCGACATCTTCGCCGACCACGGCTTTCAAATCGTCGCCATGTTCGACGTCAACCCGGGTGTCGTCGGGACCGAGGTCGGCGACCTGCAGGTGCGCGATTTCGGCGACCTTGAAGCCGTCGTCGCCGATGAGGAGATCGTCGTCGGGGTCCTCGCTGTGCCCGCTGACGCGGCTCAGGCCGTCGCTGACCGGCTGGTCGAGGCTGGGGTCAAGATCATCTTCAACTACTCCGAGCAGCTCTTGCAGGTGCCGCCCGAGGTGACCGTTCACACCTCGAGCCCGGCCGTCGACCTGCTCTACGCGCTCTACTTCTACCTGGCGTAATTCTTTGTCTCTGGACCTCGATCTCGTTCGGGAGCGATTCGAGTCCTCCACCGATTTCACGATCGGCCTGGAGGAGGAGTTCGCGATCCTCGACCCGCGGACGCTGGAGCTGGAGCACCGTTACGAGGACCTCTACGAGGCATGTCAGAAGGACGAGGCCCTGGCCGAGTCGGCCGCTGGCGAGCTGATCGCCTCTGAGATCGAGATTCGCTCCGGGCGCTCGCAGACGTTCGCCGAGGCGGTCGCCAAGCAGTCCGAGCGCCGCGCCCGCCTCTTCGGGGTCGCCGCCGGGATGGGTCTCGGCCTGGGAGCGATGGGGACGCATCCCTGGGCCAGCTACCTCGACCAGCGGATCATCGACACTCCGCACTACAACCGCCTGCAGCACGAACTCGGCTGGGTCGCCCAGCGCAACAACACCTGGAGCACCCACGTCCATATGGGGATCCGCGGCGCCGATCGGGCGATCGCGGTCTGCGACTGGATGCGCGAGCTGCTGCCGTTGCTGCTCGCCGTCTCCGCCAACTCGCCCTTCCTCGATGGCCGCGACGCCGGCTTGCACACAGTCCGCACCGAGACCTTCACCCGCACCTTCCCCCGCTGTGGGATCCCCAGCCCGTTTGGCGACTGGCACCGCTACGCCGATTTCGTCGGGATGCTGGAGAAGACGGGGACGATCGTCGAGTCGACCCAGCTCTGGTGGAGCGTCCGGCCTCATCACCACTTCGGCACGGTCGAGGTGCGGATCTGCGACGCGCAGACCAGGGGAGATGAGTCCTTCGCCCTCGCCGGGCTGATTGCCGCCTGCATCGCCCAGACCGCGATCGACTACGACGAGCGCGGCTACGAGGGGGGCGAACGGCCGCTCGAAGACCGTGAGATCGAGGAGAACCTCTGGCGGGCGATCCGCCACGGGATGAGCGGCAAGACGATCGATTTCCGCGGCGGCTGCGTCGAGGTTGAGACCCGAGCGGCGCTGGAGCGAGTGCTTGCCTGGTGCGAGCCAGCGTGCGCCCAGCTTGGGATCGAGGTCGAGCTTCCCGAGCGCAACGGCGCCCAGCGCGCGATCGAGGCTCGCGACGCCGGGATCTCGATCGAGGACATCTATCGCGACGCCGTAGCCGAGACGAAACGCACCTATTCAGCGGCCCCGCAGACCGCCGAATCGGCATAGCGTCAGGCTTCAAGCCGCAAACCGCCGGGTCCGTCTATAGACTCCCGCGCCGCTCAAACCAGCCGGAGGAATCAACTTGACCAGTTTCTTGACCGAATACGGAGTCGTTGTCGCGCTTGTCTGCGCCGGAGCGGCAGTTATCTATGGATTGCTGATCACTCAGCGCCTGTTGTCGAAGTCGCCAGGCAACGAGCTCATGCAGGAGATTTCAGGGGCCGTCCAGGAGGGCGCCAGCGCCTATCTGCGCCGCCAGTACATGATCATCTTCGCGGTCGCAGTGCCGCTGGCGATCGTGCTCTGGATCCTCCAGGACTACAAGACCGCGATCGGATTTGTGATCGGCGGCACGCTCTCGGGCGCGACCGGGTTCATCGGCATGAACCTCTCGGTCCGCGCCAATGCCCGCGTGGCTGAGGCCGCGCGCGGCGGCGTGCCACCGGCGCTCGACGTCGCCTTCAAAGGCGGCTCGGTCACGGGGATGCTCGTCGTCGGCCTGGCGCTGCTCGGCGTCGCCGGCTACTACGGCATCCTCGTCCTCACCGGCAGCTCCGACAAGGAGGCCGTCGACGCTCTGATCGGCCTCGGCTTCGGTGGCTCGCTGATCTCCGTCTTCGCCCGTCTGGGCGGCGGCATCTTCACCAAGGCGGCCGATGTCGGCGCCGACCTGGTGGGCAAGGTCGAGGCGGGAATCCCTGAGGACGACCCGCGCAACCCGGCTGTGATCGCCGACAACGTTGGTGACAACGTCGGTGATTGCGCCGGCATGGCGGCTGACCTCTTCGAGACCTACGCGGTGACCTCGGTCGCCGTGATGCTGCTCGGAGTCCTCACCTTCACCGGCGCGGGCGGGGACTACTCCCGCGAGGTCGCGGTCTTCCCGCTCGTGATCGGCGCCGTCGCGATCATCGCCTCGATCATCGGGGCCTTGTCGGTCCGGACCAAGACCGACCGCGTCGAGGGCGCGCTGTACCAGGGGCTGATCGTCTCCGGGCTGCTTTCGATTGCCGCCTTCTATCCGGTCACCAGCTGGTTGATGTCCGATGCGGTCAACTTTGGCCTGAACGCTGGCGCCAGTGCGATCAGCGTCACCGATCTTTGGCTCTGCGCCGTGATCGGAATTGCGGTCACGGGCCTGTTGTTTGTGATCACCGACTACTACACGTCGACTCGCTTCCGCCCGGTCCGCACGATTGCCAAGGCATCGGAGACCGGCCACGCGACCAACATCATCCAGGGGCTCGCCCAGGGCTACCAGGCCACGGCAGCACCGGCATTGGTGCTGGCGCTGGCGATCCTCGGCGCCAACGAGCTGGCCGGCATCTACGGCATCGGCGTCGCCGTCATGGCCCAGCTCTCGCTCTGCGGCTTGATCGTCGCCCTGGACGCCTTCGGGCCGATCACCGACAACGCCGGCGGCATCGCCGAGATGGCGAAACTGCCGGAGGAGGTCCGCAACGTCACCGACCCGCTCGACGCGGTCGGCAACACGACCAAGGCGGTCACCAAGGGTTACGCGATCGGCTCGGCGGCGCTTGCGGCGCTGGTCCTGTTCGCGGCCTTCAAGAGCGAATTGGGTGCTGCCGCTCCGTCGGGGTATGACCTCAACGGGCTCTTCAACCTGACCAGCCCTGACGTGCTGATCGGGCTGATCATCGGCGGCATGATGGTCTACTTGTTCATGGCCCTCTCGATCGAGGCTGTCGGCCGCGCTGGCGGCCAGGTGGTCGAGCAGGTCCGCAAACAGTTCCGCGAACACCCGGGAATCATGGACGGGACCGAAAAACCCGAGTACGGGGAAACGGTAAGCATCGTCACCCTGGCGGCGCAGAAAGAGATGATCGCGCCCGCCCTGATCCCGATCGTCGTCCCTGTCGTCGTCGGCCTGCTCAGCGTCGACGCGCTCGGCGGCCTCTTGATCGGCGTCATCGTCGTCGGCCTCTTTGCCGCGATCTCGATGACCGCCGGCGGCGGCGCCTGGGACAACGCGAAGAAGTTGATTGAGGACGGCGCTCACGGCGGCAAGGGCTCTGAGGCCCACGCTGCCTCGGTCACCGGCGACACCGTCGGCGACCCCTACAAGGACACGGCCGGGCCGGCGATCAACCCGATGATCAAGGTCGCGAACATTGTGGCGATTCTGATCATCCCGATCGTTCACTTCGGGGGTCAGTAGCGGGGTGGTGGGGAGGGCGCTGGGTGGCCCTCCCCACTCACTTCTTTCGGTGGAGAGTGGTCTGCTGGCCGCCTTTGGATCGCCGAAAAAGTGCAAAACGTGGGGAGGGCCACCCAGCGCCCTCCCTCGGTTCCAGCGCTTCTGGCTCCGCGAGCTTGGTGGCGGGATGGGTCTTGTCGCCTCTCGTCGCGTAGCTGCTTAGGGCCCGAAGGCTGTTAGCGTTCGCCCGGTGCGGGGGCTTCGGTTCATTTGGCGGAAGTTGACTTTTCCTCTGCGGCGCTGGCCGCGGCTCTCTAAGGCTGCGCTGGCTGGGGGCGGGTTGCTGACGCTCTTGATTGTCGGGGCCAACGCCTATGTCTTCCTCAGTACGGCTGGGGAGTCGACTGGGAATGTTGCTGATGTGCCGCCGGCGCCGGTGGCGATCGTGCCTGGGGCTTTGGTCCAGCCGAACGGGAAGATGAGCCCGATGCTTGGCGACCGGGTGCGGCAGGCTTCGCGGCTCTGGCACGCGGGCAAGGTGCAGCGGATCCTGGTCTCTGGCGATCACCACACCTGGGCCTATGACGAGCCCGACACGATGCGCAAGCAGCTGGTGCGCGATGGGGTGGCGCCGCGTGACATCTTCGAGGACCACGCCGGCTTCGACACCTGGGCGACGATGGTGCGGGCGCGCAGCATCTTCGGCGTGCGCAAGGCCGTCGTCGTCACCCAGGGCTTCCACATGCCGCGGGCGCTTTATCTCGCCGACGCGGCGGGGATCGACGCGACCGGGCTCACCGCCGACCTCCACCAGTGGGGCTGGCAGGGAGAGAAGAGCACCGTCCGCGAGGTGCTGGCGCGGGTCAAGGCCGTTGCCGACACCACGCTCGACACGCCGGCGATGGCCGGCCCGATGATCCCGATCGACAGCACCGACGGCCGCGAAAGCTGGGGCCCGTCGCCGCCTCCGGGGACGCCACCCGCCGGCTCGCCCGGTCGCTGAAGCTTCGCTCGCGCTCAGCAGTGCGCTAGCGCGTCTGCGTAGAAGCGCAGATAGGCGTGCCAGTGGCTGTCCCAGTAGCCGCTGTTGTGCCCGCCCGGCCAGGAGTGGGTGCTGAGGTCGGCGTTGCCGCGGTCCAGCGCGTCGACGAAGCCTTCGTCGTAGACCTTGAACGGGTCTTCGCTGCCGTAGTCGTTCCAGATCGGGATGTTGCCGAACGCTTCCGGGTCGCCCTCGACCGTGCCGACGACGTTGTTGCGGTTGAAGTCTTCGGCGCTGTCGAAGGCGCCCGGGGCGGTTTCGCCGCCTTCGAACCAGAGGGCGGGGGAGTGGCCGCCGACGGCGCAGAAGCGCCCCGGGTGCAGCAGCGCCAGGTCGTAGGCGCCGAAGCCGCCCATCGAGATGCCGCCGATCGCGACCCGGCTGGGATCGGCGCCGAAGCGGCGGATCACCTGCGGGATCACTTCCTGCATCACGTACGCGCCCCAGCGCCCTTCGGCGCGGTTGTGCCAGTAGCCATGGTCGCCGCCGTCGGGGAAGGCGACGATCGGCGCCCTCGCGCCGAGCCGGCTCAGCGCCTTGAACATGGACTCGTCTTCGGTGAAGGTCTGGTCGGAGCCGCCGCGGCCGTGGAGGAAGACCAGCAGCGGCCGCTTCCGCGCCGGCCTCGGCCCGCCCGGCACGACGACGCTGACGCCGAGGTCGTCGCCGACCGCCTTGCTCTGAATCGTCAGGTGGTCAACCTGCGTCCCGTGCGTGTTGACCGGAGCGAACACGGTCGCTGCCAGGATCAGATAGACGGCTGCCGTGGCCAAGGCCGCAAGCATCGCAAGCGCAACCCGCCGCCGTCGGCGCACCTGTTGTCGAGTGGGTCGGCCCACAGCCTGAGGCTAGTCGGCGGTAGGGTCGCGCGCTGTGATCGATGATCTGATCAACGTCGCTGATTTCGAGCGGGCAGCCTCGGAAAAGCTCGACGCCGGCTCGCTCGGCTATTTCTCCGGCGGCGCCGCCGATGAGGTTACGCTGAGGGACAACGTCGGCGCCTGGCGCAACTGGCGCCTGCGGCCGCGGATGCTGGTCGACGTCAGCGAGGTCAGCACCGCTGCCCAGGTGCTGGGGGCCGAGGTCGAGATGCCGGTCCTGGTCGCGCCGGTCGCCTATCAGCGCCTGGTCGACGACGAGGGCGAGGTCGCGATGGCTCGGGCCGCGGCCGACGCCGGCACGGTGATGTGCCTCTCGACGCTGGCCACCTTCCGCCCGAGCGAGATTGCCGCCCAGGTGCCGCCGGGACGGCGCTGGTTCCAGCTCTATTGCTTCAAGGACGCGGCGGTGACCCAGGCGCTGATGGAGGAGGCGATTGACTCAGGGTTCGAGGCGATCGTCGTCACCGTCGACGCGCCTCCCGGCGGCCGTCGCGAGCGCGATCGCCGCGCCGGCTTCAAGATCCCCGAGGGCCTTGGCGTGCCTGCCGTGCAGGCGGCCCTGGGCGGCGACGAGTCGGTGACGATCGAGCAGACCTTCTCCTTGATGGATCTGGCGCTCGGCTGGCCCGACATCGAAGAGCTGGCTTCGAGCTGCAGCGTCCCTGTCCTGGTCAAGGGTGTCCTGACGGCTGAGGACGCCCGGCTCGCGGTCGAGCACGGGGCGGCCGGGATCGTCGTCTCCAACCACGGCGGCCGCCAGCTCGACTGCGTGCTGGCCAGCGCCGACGCCCTGCCCGAGGTGGTCGAGGCGGTCGACGGCCGCGCCTCGGTGCTGGTCGACGGCGGCATCCGCCGTGGCACCGATATCGCGATCGCCCTGGCCCTCGGCGCCGATGCCGTCCTCGTCGGGCGGCCGCCGCTATGGGGGCTGGCGGCGGCGGGCGAGGCGGGCGCGCGCAGCGTCCTCGCCCTGCTGCGCGACGAGCTGGAGCTGACCCTGGGCCTCTGCGGTTGCACCTCGCCGGCGGATCTGACCCGCGCTCACGTGCAGCGGGCGCCGTCCGCCTCCGTATATTCGGACTGAGTGACCGTTATCGGCAGTTCCTAGATGGCTCAGCGCATCCCCAGAGATGAATCGCTAAGTCGCGTCCACGGTGTCGGGGCGCTGTTCTCGGCCGCCTACGGCAACGTCGGCTCCTCGATCTACTACGCGCTCGGCGTCACCGCCGCCTTCGCCCTCGGCCTGACCCCGGTCGCCTTCGTCATCTCCGGCTTGATCTTCGCCGCCACCGCCGCCACCTACGCCGAGGCGACCGTGATGTACCCGGAGGCGGGCGGCTCCTCGAGCTTCGCCCGCCACGCCTTCAACGAGTTCGTCAGCTTCATCGCCGCCTGGGGGCAGATGCTCAACTACACGATCACGGTCGCGATCTCGGCCTTCTTCGTGCCCCACTACCTGGCGGTCTTCTGGGCCCCGCTCGGCCACGCCCCCGGCGACGTGATCGGCGGCGCCGTCCTCATCGCCGCCCTCGCCGCGATCAACATCCGCGGCACCGAGGAGTCGGCCAAACTCAACCTCGTCCTCGCCGTCGCCGACCTCGCCACCCAGGTCGTCCTGGTCGGGATTGGGCTGGTCCTGGTCTTCAGCCCGCAGGTGCTGATCGACAACATCCACCTCGGCGTCGCCCCGACCTGGAGCGACTTCGCCCTCGGGATCGCGGTCGGGATGATCGCCTACACCGGGATCGAGACGATCTCGAACATGGCCGAGGAGGCCAAGGACGCCGCCAAGACGATCCCGCGCAGCGTCGGCCTCGTGGTCGCCGCCGTGCTTGGCCTCTATCTCCTGATCCCGGTCGTCGCCCTCTCGGCGATGCCGGTCACCCAGAACGCGGCCGGGCACTTCACCACCGAGCTCGGCTCGAAGTTCGCCAACGACCCGATCCTCGGCATCGTCGAGAACCTGGGGCTCTCCTCTGGCCCGACCGAAGCCCTGCGTTATTACGTCGGTGTCCTCGCTGCCGTGATCCTCTTGATCGCCACCAACGCCGGCCTGATCGGCGTCTCCCGCCTCACTTACTCGATGGGCCAGCATCGCCAGCTGCCGGAGGGCCTGCGCCAGGTGCACCCCAAGTACCGCACCCCCTACATCGCGATCCTGATCTTCTCGGTGATCGCCGTCATCACCTTGATCCCGGGCAAGACCGATTTCCTGGCGACGCTCTACTCGTTCGGGGCGATGCTCTCGTTCACGATCGCCCACGTCTCCGTGATCCAGCTGCGGCGACGGCACTCTGGCGAGGAGCGGCCCTGGAAGCCGCCGCTCAACTTCCAGTTCTTCGGCACCGAGGTGCCGCTGACCGCGGTGCTGGGAGGGCTCGGCACCTTCGGCGCCTGGGTCGTGGTGATGGCGCTGAACCCACGCACCCTTGCCGTCGGCGCCGGCTGGATGGTGCTCGGCATCGTCGTCTACGTCCTCTATCGGCGCAACCAGAAGCTGCCGCTGACCGAGACGGTCAAGGTGCTGACGCCGGAGCCGCTCGGGGTGGAGGAGATCGAGTACCGCAGCGTCCTGGTTGCCTTCGAGGATGGCGAGCCGTTCTCGGAGGAGATGGTCGCGACCGCGACCAAGCTCGCCTCCAAGCGCCGCCGCGGGATCCACATCCACTCGATGCTGACGGTGCCGACCAACCTGCCGCTGGACGCCGACATGCGCGACCAGGAGGCGGAGGCGCAGAGCAAGGTCGAGCAGGCGAAGCTGATCGGCGGCCAGCGCGTGACCGGCCACGTTGACCGGGTACGGCCGGGGCAGGCCGGCTACTCGATCGCTGAGGAGGCGAAGTTGATCAACGCCGCCGCGGTCGTGATCGGCCTGCGCTACCGCAACGGCGCCCCGCTCTACGACAAGACGCTGCAGACCGTCTTGGGGGAGCGGCCCTGCCGGGTGATCGTCGTCTCCGACCGCAGCACGATGGCGGGCGCCGAAAGCGCTCCGGCGCTGGCCTAGAATCGCCCTGATGGCGTCGCCAGAGCGAATCTACCGCGGCTCCGTCCGCGCCTTCTCGATCGTCTTCCTGGCGATCGGGCTGCTGCTGCTCGCCGTCACCCTCGTCAACGGCGGCGGCCCGCTCTCGGTCGGGGTGCTGATGGGCCTCGCCTTCGCCGCGGTCGGCGGCGGCCGCCTCTGGGCGGCGTCGCGGATGGAACATTGAGCGAGCCCAAGCCGTCGCGCTCAGACCCCCTGCTGCGCCGCGGCCTCGGCGTCCCCTGGCTTTTCGCTGCCGCCTACTCGGCGGTCGGCTTCTCGATCTACTTCGCGCTCGGGGTGGTCGCCGACCGCGGCCTCGGCCTGACGCCGCTGATCTTCCTCGCCTCCGGCCTGCTCTTCGCCGTGACCACGCTCAGCTACGTCGAGGGCGGGGCGATGTTCCGCGAGCGCGGCGGCTCCTCCTCCTTCGCTCGCCACGCCTTCAACGAGCTGATCGCCTTCATCGCCGGCTGGGCGATCCTGATCGACTACCTGATCGTCCTCGCCTTGGCGGCGCTCTCGGTTCCCCACTACCTGGAGCCGATCTCCAACAATCTCAGCAAGCCGGGCTGGGAGATCGGCGTCGCCGGAGCGGTGATCATCGCCGTCTGCGCGCTCAACATCGGCGGTGTCGCCGGCCGCGGGCGGCAGCGCTCGCTGATCTTCCTCGCCCTCGCCGACCTCGGTCTGCAGCTCGCGGTGATCGGCGTCGGCGTGCTCGCGGTCTGGCATCCCGACCGCCTCACCGAACAGCTCCACCTCTTCACTGACCCCAACTTCAAGGACATCGTCTACGCGGCGGTGGTGGCGATGCTCGCCTACGCCGGGATCGAGGCCGCCTCCGACCTCGCCCCGGAAATCAACGTCGAGCCCCGCGACCTGAAGCGGATCGTCTCACTGGGGGCGATCGCGGTGCCGCTGGTCTACGCCGGGATGGCGGCGATCGCGCTGATGGCGCTGCCGGTCGTCGCCGGGCCCCACGGCCCCGAAACCGCGCTCGGCAAACAGTTCGTCGAGGAGCCGGTGCTCGGCGTCGTCTCCGCCTACCACCCCCACTGGGTCGCCGAAACGATGCGCTGGATGGTGGCGCTGGTCGCCGCCCCAGTGCTGTTCTGGGCAGCGAACACCTCGATGCTCGGCGTCTCCGGCCACATCTACACGCTGGCGATCAACCGCCAGATCCCGAGCTGGCTCGGCAAGCTGAGCAAGCGCAACGCCACGCCCTACGTCGCGATCACGATCTCTGGCCTGATCGCCCTCGGCCTGGTCTTGCCGACCGACGTCAAGCTCCTGGCCGGGATCTATGCTTTCGGGGCGACGCTGGCGATCACGATCGCCCACCTCTCGATCATTCGCTTGCGGATCACCGAGCCCGATCGGCCGCGGCCGTTCCGGGTGCCGTGGAGTTTCTCCTGGCGCGGCGCGCAGCTGCCGCTGCCGGCGATCTTCGCCGCCCTGATCAGCGGCTTGGCCTTCATCAGCGTCCTCGCCTACCACGACCGCGCCCGCCTGGTCGGTGGCGGCTGGATGGCGTTCGGGCTCGTCTTCTACGTGATCTACCGCAAGGTCTTCGAGGGGACGACCTTGACCAAGCGGGTCTCGGTCAGTGAGAAGGCGCTGACCAAGCAGGTCAAGGAAGTCGCCTTCCGCAACATCCTTGTGCCGATCTTCGGGACCAAGCTCGACGACGACATCGTCTCCACCGCGGGCCGGCTGGCGGCGGCCGAGCAGGAGGAGTCAGACGGCGATCTCGACGACACCCGGCTCGACTTCGTCTACGTGATCCAGGTGCCGCTGACCCTGCCGCTGGACGCCGAGCTGCCGCCCGAGCAGGAGCAGGAGGCGCGGCGGGCGCTGGAGCGGGCGCGCGAGATCGGCGAGGAGTACGAGGATGTCGCGGTCAGCACCGAGGTCGTTCGCGCCCGCGAGGTCGGCGCCGGGATCGTCCAGGCGGCCTGCCGCAGCGAGGCCGAGGCAATCGTGATCGGCGGCGAGCCGCCATCGAAGATCCGCGGCGGCGCGAGGATGGGCGGGATCGGCGCCGCCAAGCCGGCCGAGATCGGCGCGGCAACCGAGTACGTGCTGAAAAAGGCCCCCTGCCGAGTGCTTCTAACCGCCCCGCCGGAAGCGCCCGCGGAGCCACCCGCCGAGGCGCCCGCAGGCGACTAGTATCCGCGGAATGTTCATTCTCATTGTCGGCTGCGGCCGCGTCGGCTCCTCCGTTGCCCGGGCGATGTTGCACGAAGGGCACGAAGTCTCCTGCCTCGACGAGGACCCCGAGTCGCACGCCCGCCTCGAGGTTGGCCTCGACAAGGGCTGGGAGGACCTGGGCGGCCAGTTCACGGTCGGCGCCGGGCTTGAGACCGATGCCCTGGTCGCGGCCGGGATCGAGAAGGCCGACGCCTTCATCGCCTCCACCGACGGCGACAACACCAACATCATCATCGCCCAGATCGCCCAACGCAAATACGAAGTGCCGACGGTGATCGCGCGCGTGCTCGACCCGCTGCGGGCCGAGTGGTACCAGCGCCAGGGCCTGCGCACGGTCTGTCCCACCCGGGTCGCGATCGACATGCTCGAGGACGCCGTCCGCGAGGGCGCCAAGCGCGGCGGCGGCCCCGATGACGCGGCGGAAGCCGCGTAGGCGACGGAGGCTTGGGGAGCATGTACATCATCGTCATCGGCGCCGGCAAGGTCGGCTGGAACCTGGCTCGCGAGTTGCTCGAAAAGAACCACGAGGTGACGGTGATCGAGAGCAACCGCCGCCGCTACCTGACCGTCGAGCAGGAGCTTGAGCACAACGTCTCCTACGGCGACGCCTCCGAGCTCTGGGTGCTGGAGCGGGCCGGGATCCAGCGCGCCGACATGGTGATCGCGGTCACCGGCGACGACGAGGACAACATGCTGATCTGCCAGGTCGCGCGTGAGAAGTACCTGGTCGAGCGGATCATCGCCCGCGTCAACAACCCCCGCAACCGCCCCCACTTCGACCTGCTCGGCGTCAAACCGTCTGTGTCCGCCACCGACCTGATCCTGCGCCTGCTTGAGCACGAGGTGCCGGAGTACGGCCTCGTCCACCTGCTCGACCTGCAGGAGGAGCAGCTGGAGATCATCGAGATGCTGCTTGGCCAGGACTCCGACGTGACCGGGCGCCGGGTCGGCGACCTCGAAATGCCCGAAGGCAGCCTCTTGATCTCGATCCTGCGCGCCGGCAAGGGGTTCGTGCCGGGGCCGGACACCGTGCTTGAGCCCGGCGACGAGGTGTTGGCGGTGCTCGACCCGGGTAAAGAGGACGACATCAAGGCTCTCTTCGGACCCGGCAACGGCAGCGGTGGCTGACCGCAAGGTCGATCACCTGCTGATCGGCGGCGGCATGGCCTCCGCCCACTGCGCGGCGGAGCTTCGCAAGCGCGGCGCCGACGGCTCGATCCTCCTGGTCGGGCGGGAGCCAGAGCCCCCTTACGAACGGCCGCCGCTCTCGAAGGAGTACATGCGGGGTGAGGCGGAGCGCGCCGACGCCCACGTCAACTCAGCCGCCTGGTACGAGGAGAACGGGGTCGAGCTGCTGACCGGCCGCAACGTGATGTCGCTGGACCCGGAGGCGCGCACGGCAAAGCTCCAGGGTGGGGAAGAGGTCGGCTTCGAGCAGGCGCTGCTCGGCACCGGGGCGATGGTCAACATCCTCCGGGTCGAGGGGGCCGAGAACGAGGGCGTCCACTATTTGCGCGCCTTTGGCAACTCCGACGCGATCCGCGCCGACGCCGAGGCGGCCGAGCACGTCGTTCTGATCGGCGGCAGCTACATCGGCACCGAGGTCGCCGCCTCGCTGACCGCCAAGGGCGTCAAGTGCACGATCGTGATGATGGAGGACGTGGCGCTCTCGCGCACCTTCGGCGAGCAGGCCGGCCGTTGGTTCCAGGATCTGATCGAGTCCAAGGGCGTCGAGGTGCTGGGCGGCGAGGAGCTTGAGGCTTTCGAGGGCGACGGCCGGGTCAAGGCCGTGCTGACCAAGAGCGGCCGCGCGATCGAGTGCGACACGGTCGTGGTTGGCGCCGGAGTCCGCGCCGACGCGATGCTGGCCGAGCGCGCCGGGCTCGAGGTCGACAACGGCATCCGCTGCGATTCCAAGCTGCAGGCCTCCGTCGCCGGCATCTACGCCGCCGGCGACTGCTGCAACTACGAGAGCGTCATCCACGGCCGCCGGCTGCGGGTCGAGCACTGGGACGTGGCGATGCAGCAGGGCATGCACGCCGCCCGCAACATGCTCGGCGAGGACCGCGACTACGAGGTCGTTCCCTACTTCTTCAGCGATCTGGCCGACTGGGCGAGCCTTGAGTACGTCGGCCCGGCTTACGAGTGGGACGACGAGATCTGGCGCGGCGATGCCGATTCGGGCGAGTTCTCTGTCTGGTACCTGAAGGACGGCAAGGTGGCCGGCGCGCTCAGCGTCGAGCGCTCCGAAGACCTGGCCGAAGCGCGGCGGATGCTCGTCGACAAAGTCGATGTCTCCGCCGCCAAGGCCGAGATCGCCGATCCGAGCAGCGACCTCTCGAAGATCTCTCAGCCCTAGCGGCTGCGGCCGAGGCCGATCAAGATCCCAGCCCGTCGCGCCACCGCATCGACGGATCCGGGCGAGGCAGATCCGTAGCGGCGGCGGAGACGGGTGGTGGAGACCGAGCGGATCATCTCTGGCATCGCATAGCTGATCTTTCGCAAGCCTCCCTCGGGAGGCTCGATGCGAACGTGCATCGAGTTGCCCCAGTCGGTGGTGGTCAGGGGAGTTCCGATCACCAGGTCGGCGGCCGACCGGTTCATCGCTCCGATCGAGATCACCAGCCAAGGGCGCTTGCCCGCCTGCTCCCGGCCTTCCACGGGATCTAAATCGACCTCGAAGATGTCGCCTCGCAAGGGCTCGGCGGCAGTCATTTCACTCTGAGGGCAGGCCGTCGGAAAGTGTGGCGTCCCAGACTTCCGACTCCGCGCGGATCTGGCTGCCGCACTCGCGATAGGACCGGTCCATTCCGGCGAGCAGCCGCTGCTCCTCAAGCAGATCAGCGGCTGCGTCAAGCATGTCGACCAGGCTTTTCCCGACCAGATCCGCCTCGCGGGCGAGGCGCTGCTGCGTGCTGCGCCGGACTCGAATGGTCGTGGTATCGACAACTCCCATAAAAAGAGTCTACAAATCCGTCTACATACGCCTGACGTTATCCTTCGCAACTCTTTGCGCCCTGGTGTAATCGGCAACACGCCAGTCTCTGGAACTGGAATTCGGGGTTCGAGTCCCTGGGGCGCAGCTGTGCTGGAGGCTGGCGGGAGCGTCTAATCGCTCTGCTAGCGTCGCGCCGCGTATGAGACCTCGAAACCTCTCCATTCTCGCCCTGCTCCTCGCCGCCCTGGCTATTGCCGGCTGTGGCGGCGGCAGCAGCGATTCAACGACCACGCCGACCACGACTGAAGCGACGACGACGCTGACCAAAGAAGAACTGATTGCCCGCGGCGACTCGATCTGCGCTGAGGTCAACGCCGCGGTCGGGACGGTCGGGGAGAACACCGAAGAAGGCGCCAGCCAGGTGGGCCAGGTCGCCGACCTCTACATCGGCATGGTCGAAAGCCTGAAGGGCATCGGCACGCCGGATGACACGGCGGGCTACTCCGAATTCATCAGCACCGGTGAAGAACTCGCCCAGGCCGAGAGCGACGCCAAGCTCGCCGACGAGCGCGCCGACAGCGAAGCCCTCAGCGAAGCCGAGACCCGCTCGACGACGGCGCTGGCGAGCTTCCAGTCGGCGGCCGTCAGCTACGGCTTCAAAGAATGCGGCCAGGAAGCGATCGCGCCGACCCCGGCCGAATCGTCGGAATCGTCGGAATCAGAAGGGTCAGAAGTCGAAGAAGCGGTCGAACCCGAAGCTGAAGCGGCGCCAGAAGAAGTCGAAGAAGCCGCGCCTGAAACCGGCGGTGGCGCCGGCACCGAAGCGCCGCCCGCCGGCGAAAGCTCCGGCGGCAGCAGCTCCGGCGGCGTCGGGCCGGGCTAGCCGGCGGCTGTTCCGGCGGCCCAGGGAGGACGGGCCTGGCCGCCCTCTGGCCGAATTGACTCGTCCGCCAGTCGCGGACTCGGATGTTGCAGCGCGGCTGCGCCGCGCGATCATCAGATTGCATATCGCGGCTTCGCCACATTCGCCCAGAGGGCGGCCAGCCCCGTCCCTCGCAACGCTCCCGGATGACAGAAGCTTCGAAGCGCGGAGGCGGGTCCGGCAGCCGCTTCGGGCCAGAGCGCTCTTGGAGCTGGGCGCGCTTCGAGGGCGGATGGCCCGCCCGGCGCCCGCCCCCACTACGCGGCTGAGGACTCCGCCCAGGCGCCGTAGAGCCGTGCGTAGGCCCCGCCCGCCGCGATCAGCTCGTCGTGGGTGCCGGACTCGGCGATCTGGCCGCCCTCGAGGACGACGATCTTGCCTGCCCGGCGGATCGTCGAGAGGCGGTGGGCTATGACGATTGCGGTGCGGCCCTGCAGCAGCCGCTCCAGGCCTTTCTCGATCGTCTTCTCGGTGCGGACGTCGACGTTGGAGGTCGCCTCGTCGAGGATCAGGATCCGCGGCTCGGCCAGCAGCGCCCGGGCGAAGGCGACCAGCTGGCGCTGGCCGGCCGAGAGCTGCACCCCGCGCTCGCCGACCTCGGTCTCAAGCCCTTCCGGCAGCGCCGCGATGAACTCGGTCGCGCCGACCGCGGCGACCGCGTCTTCGATCTCCTCCAGCGATGCCTCCGGCCGGCCGAAGGCGATGTTGTCGTGGACGCTGCCGGAGAAGAGGAACCCCTCCTGCGGCACGATCCCGAGCTGGCGCCGCAGCGCCCGCTGCTGCACTCCGCGCAGATCGTGGCCGTCGACCAGCACCTTGCCGGCCTGAGGGTCGTAGAAGCGCGCCACCAGCTTGGCGAAGGTCGACTTGCCCGCTCCGGTCGCCCCGACCAGGGCCAGGGTCTGTCCGGGCGGCACGTGGAGGTCGACATCCTCCATCGCCCATTCGACCGGCTCGTCGCGGGCCGCTTTCTCCGCCGCCTCGTCGTCGTAGGAGAAGGAGACGCCCTCCATCAGGATCTCGCCGCGCAGGCTGCCAGGGTCGATCGCGCCCGGGGCGTCGACCATGTCGGGCTTGGTGTCGAGCAGGTCGAAGATCTTGTCCAGCGCCGCCATCCCCTGCTGGTAGGTGGTGTAGAGCTGGGAGAGTTCCTGGATCGGTTCGAAGAAGGTCGCCAGGTAGCCGACGAAGGCGACGATGACGCCGATCTGGATCGCCCCGTCGATCGCCTGGTCGCCGCCGTAGAGCAGGATCGCCGCGGTCCCGATCGCCGCCATCAGTTCGACCGCCGGGAAATAGGAGGCGTTGAGGTAGACCGATTTCATGTTGACGGCGCGGTTCTGCTCGTTGAGGTCGGTCATCACCGCCGCATGGCGCGGCTCCTGGCCGAAGCTGCGCACCACCCGCACCCCGCTCAGCGTCTCCTGCAGGTAGGCGGTGACCGCGGCGATCCGCTCCCGGGTCGCCCGGTAGGTGCCGGCCGAGACGATGCGGAAGACGACGCTGGCGACGGCCAGCAGGGGGAAGATGAGGAAGGTGACCAGGGCCAGCTGGACGTCGAGCAGGAGCAGGATCACGACCACTCCGACCAGGGTCAACGTGCTGGAGAACATGGTGACGACGCCGCCGGTGACGAGCTGGTTCAGGGCCTCGACGTCGTTGGTCATCCGCGAGATCAGGACGCCGGGGCTGCGCCGGGTGAAGAAGCCGATCGACATCGACTGGATGTGGGCGAAGAGCCTTTCGCGCAGGTCCTGCAGGGCGCGGGTTCCGACCCAGCCGACCAAGTAAGTCTCGGCGTAGGTGCCGACCGCGTAGAGCAGGGCGGCGGCGGCGAAAGCGGCGACGGTCAGGTCGAGCGCGCTGAGGTCGCCGGTCTTGATCCCGGCGTCGATCGCCTGGCCAGCCAGGTAGGGGGGCGCGAGGCCGGCCCCGGTCTCGACCAGCAAGGCGATGAACATCAGCGCCATCCGCCCCCGGTAGGGGCGCAGCAGGCCGATCATCCAGCGCACCTTGCGCCCGCGCTGATCCTGGCCGCGGACCAGGCGCCAGAGCGACCCGAACAGCAGCCAGATGTTGCGCAGGCGGTTGGCGCTGGGCTCGCGGTCGCTCACAGCCGCGCCATCTCCTCGCGGCTCTCGAGGTCGCGCTGGAGGAAGACCGAGTCGGCCAGCCCGTGCTCGGCGATCTCGCGGTAGAAGCCGCAGCCGGCCAGCAGCTCCTTGTGGGTCCCGCGGTCGACGATCTGGCCGCCGTCCAAGACGACGACTTCGTCGGCTAGTGAGACGGTCGAGAGCCGGTGGGCGATGATGAACGTGGTCCGCCCGCTCATCACCTCATGTAGGCCGGACTTGATCGCCTCCTCGGTGGTCGCGTCGACCGAGGAGGTGGCGTCGTCGAGGATCAGGATGCGCGGGTCGGCGAGCAGCGCCCGGGCGATCGCGACCCGCTGGCGCTGGCCGCCGGAGAGCGTCAATCCGCGCTCGCCCACGCGGGTCTCATAGCCGTCGGGCAGTTCACGGATGAAGCCATCGGCCTGGGCCCGCCGGGCCGCCGCTTCGACTTTCTCCAGGCTGGCGTCTGCGTGGGGATAGGCGATGTTCTCGGCGACGCTGGCGGTGAAGAGGAAGCTGTCGTCGGCGACAAAGGCGACCTCCGAGCGCAGCGAGCCGACGTCGATCTCGCGGATGTCGGCGCCGTCGACCAGCACCGCTCCCTCGCTGGGGTCATAGAGCCGCGCGATCAAGCCGACCATGCTGGTCTTGCCGGCGCCCGAGGGGCCGACCAGGGCGATTGTCTTGCCCGCCTCGACCTTGAGGTCGAGGCCGCTCAGCGCCGGCGCGCCGCCGTCGTAGCGCAGCGCCACCCCGCGCAGCTCGACCTCGCCCTCGCCGGCGGGCAGGGCGGGGGCGCCGGGCGGGCTCTGGATCGCTGGCTCGCGATCGAGGATTTCGAACATCCGGTTGCCGGAGGCGATCGCCCGCTGCGACATCCCCATCGCGACGCCGAGCATCCGCATCGGCCCGGCCAGCATCCCCACATAGGCGTAGAAGGCGACGAAGTCGCCGATGCTGAGGCTGCCGGAGATCACCTGGCGGCCGCCGACCAATAGCACCAGGGCGATCCCCATCTGCGGCAGGAACCCGATCAGCGGCGAGAAGAAAGCCTGCAGCCTGGTCGAGTAGATGCTCTGCTCGAAGACGCGGTCGACGGCGCGGCTGAAGCGGTGGAGCTGGTGTTCCTCGCGGGCGAAGGCCTTGACGATGCGGATCCCGGAGACGTTCTCCTCGGCCTCGGCGGTCAGCTCGGCGATCCGCTGCTGAACCTCCTGCAGGGCTGGTCGGGAGACGCGGTTGTAGCGCGAGGCGGCGTAGATGACAAAAGGGGCAGGTGCCAGAGCGCAGAGCGCCAGCACCGGGTTGATCCAGAGCATCACGGCGCTGGCGAGGACGATCGTCAGGGCGCTCTGGGTGATGAAGACGAGGCCGTAGCCGAGGAAGAAGCGGATCGCCTGCAGGTCGACCGTCGCCCGCGACATCAGCTGGCCGGTCTGCTGGCCGTCGAAGAAGCCGAGGTCGAGCTTCTGCAGGTGGGCGTAGAAACTCTGGCGCAGGTCGAATTCGACCGCCAGCGAGACCTTGCCGGCGACCAGCCGCCGGATCACGGTCAGTCCCAGCCTGAGGATGCCGGCGCCGACAATCGCCAGGGCGAGGGGGAGCAGGTCAGGCTTGTCGTGGTCCTCGATCGCGTTGATCGCGCGGGCGATCAGCAGCGGGATCAGCACCGACATCCCGATCCCGAGCCAGGCGAAGACCAGCGAGCCCCAGAGCTGGCGGCGGTATGGGCGCAGGTAACCCATCAGACGGCGGTAGGTCTGCATCTACATGACTATACAAAGTGAAGTAAAGGCCCCGGCAGGGGTTTCCAGGGGTGTCCGGGGCGTCAGTCGAAGGCCGCGGCAGCCTTGGCGCTGGAGACTTTGCCGGGCGCGCAGGGTTTGGGGCCGTGGCCTGGCTTGGGCAGGATCTGGAAGTTGGTGACGGCGTGGAAGGGCGTCGTCGCGCCGTTGTTCTCGGCCAGATTGATCACCAGCCGGTAGAAGCCTGGCTGAAGGTCGTGGTAGAAAATCTCGGGCCGGGTGGCGGGCGAGTAGCTGCCGGCGGTGTGGATCCGCTCGGCCAGGACGCCGTTCGGGCCGGAGTGCTCGGGGAAGTCCTGGGAGGCGCCTTTCAGGCGGCCTTTGCCGAGCGGGCTTTTCAGCGCCCGCTGCAGCTTGGCCGGATCGACGCAATTGGGAACGCGGTTGAGGCCGAAGCGCAGGTGCCCCTCGCCCAGTTCCGGCTCGCCTCCAAAGTGAGCGGGGGAGAGCTGGAAGTTGTGGACTTCTACCTTGACCACCACCGCATGGCTAGCCTGTCTAGCCCCGTTGCGGGGCGAGACGATGTCGACGCCAGGCTCGACCGGCTGCGGTCCAACTTCCTCCGCGGCGTGTTTCGACGTCGTGCCTCCACCGAGGACGAGCACCAGCACGAGCGCGACTGCTGCAGCGGCAACGGCCGCGAGGATTGCGATTCTGCCCCGCATAGGAGCCCGGAAGATTACGCGCAACGTTTACAAAATCATGCGAGGCATAGGTGCGGCCGCGCTGGCGGCGCTGCTGGCGCTTGCGATCGGGGCGCCGGCGGCATCCGCATCCGGCCTCGCCGACCACGTCAGCCTCTTTGCCGGGACCGAGCCCGGGCACGACAGCTTCGGCGGCGGCCACAACTTCCCCGGGGCGACGGTCCCCTTCGGGATGGTCCAGTGGAGCCCCGACACGACCCCGGCCGACAAGAACGGCGACGGCTACGACTACCGCGACAACCACGTCTCCGGCTTCAGCCTCACCCACCTCAGCGGCGCCGGCTGCGGCCTCTACGGCGACTTTCCCTTCCTGCCGACGACCGAGCCGATCACCTCCTCGCCGGCTGACCCTGGCTCGGCGGCCTTGGACGGCAAGTTCCAGCCCGGCTTCTCCCATGGCGAGGAGAGCGCCCACCCCGGCTACTACTCGATGCGGGTCAACCCGGTGCACGGGGCCGGGATCGAGGCAGAGCTGACGGCGACGACCCGGACCGGGATGGGCCGCTTCACCTTTCCCCACAACCCGCACTCGAGCGTCTTGATCAATGCCGGCGGCAGCGCCAAAGCCGACGACCTCGCCGCGGTCGCAATCAACCCGGCGGCGAAGGAAATCTCCGGCGAAGCCTCAAGCGGCCTCTTTTGCGGCCAGCGGCCCCGCTACAAGGTCTACTTCTCCGCGGTCTTCGATCGCCCGTTCCACGCCTACGGCACCTGGACGCGCAAGGCCTTGGAAGCCGGCTCGACCGCGGCGAGCGACAGCCAGACGCCGGCCGCCAACCCGAAGGAAACGGCCCAGGCGGGCGCCTACGCCAGCTTCGACACGAGGAAGAACAGGACGGTGCTGGTCCGGGTTGGCGTCTCCTTCGTCAGCGTCGCCGATGCTCGCGCCAACCTCGCGGCGGAAAGCAAGAGCGCCGGCTTCGGCTCGATCGCGGCCCGGGCGCAGCGGCGTTGGAACCAGGCGCTGGGGCGGATCAGGGTCAGCGGCGGCTCGGCCCGCAACACGGGCACCTTCTACACGGCGCTCTACCACGCGTTTCTGGCGCCCCGCACCTTCAACGACGTCGGCGGCGAGTACATCGGCATGGACGGCCAGGTCCACGATGCCGGCAACCGGACCCAGTACGCCGACATCTCCGGCTGGGACACCTACCGGACCCAGATCCAGCTGCTCTCGATCCTGATGCCGGACCGGGCCAGCGACCTGGTCCGCTCGCTGCTGGCCGACGCCGACCAGAGCGGCTGCCTGCCGCGCTGGCCCTATGCCAACGGCCAGAGCATGACCATGGTCGGCGACCCCGCCGACCCGATCATCGCTTCGGCTTACGCCTTCGGCGCCCGCGCCTTCGATCGCGGCGCGGCGCTGAAGGCGATGGTGCGGGGGGCTGCCCAGCCCTGTGAAAGCGCCAACGGCAGCTTCGTCGAGCGCCAGGGCCTGGCGCAGTACCTGGATCTTGGGTTCGTCCCCTATGACATCGATGTCAAAACCCGCAACGCCAACTCGATCTACGGCAACCCCCAGAGCGTCTGGGCTTCGGCCGGGACGACGCTCGAGTACGCGACCGATGACTTCTCGATCGCCCAGTTCGCCGCCCGCTCGCTGCGCGACCGCTTCGCCTACCGCGAGTTCATGGGCCGCTCGGCCAACTGGCACAACCTCTTCAACCCGGCCAGCGGCCACGTCGAGCCGCGCCTCGCCGACGGCTCGTTCATCCCCGGCTACGACAACCTGCGCGGCGCCGGCTTCGCCGAGGGCAACTCGATCCAGTACACCTGGATGGTCCCCCACGATCCCGCTGGCCTCTTCGCGGCGATGGGAGGGAGGGCGAAGGCGGCTGGCAAGCTCGACTACTTCCTGCGCCAGATCAACGGCAGCCTCGGCGCCACCCACACCAACCACGCCCTGCTCGGCAACGAGCCCAACCTCAACGTCCCCTGGCTCTATGACTGGACCGGGAAGCCGTTCAAGACCCAGGCAGCGGTGCGGCGGGCGATCCTTGGCCTCTACGACACCTCGCCGGCGGGCTATCCGGGCAATGACGATCTCGGCACGCTCTCCTCCTGGTACGTGTTCGGCGCCCTCGGCCTCTACCCGGAGGCGCCCGGCGTCGACCTGCTGGCGATCGGCAGCCCGCTTTTCCCCCACGCCACCATCAGCCTCGCCCACCGCAAGAAGCTGCAGATCGATGCCTCCGCCTTCACCCTCGCCAAGGCGAGAACGTCGAAGCGGGGAAAGACGTTGCCGCGCCGTCGAATTTCACTTGCCTTAAGCCGCGCTCCCTATATAGAGGGAATGCGCTTCAATGGCCATGCCTACGGGCAGCCCTGGACCAGCTTCTGCGCGCTGTCCCGGGGCGCCACCCTCAGCTACCAGCTTGGCGCCCACCCCAACCGCGGCTGGGGAGACTCGCGGGCAGCGTTGCCGCCGTCCTTCGGGCCCGGGCGGGCGATGCCGAAGAACGCCTGCACTCCATGAACGAGCCACAACCCCGTTTCGCGGCCGCACGGTCGACCGTCCTCTGGGCGGTTGCCGGCCTGACCGCGCTCGGCGTCGCGGTCCGCTTCGCCAGCCTCGGGCTGCAGAGCTACCACCATGACGAGGTGATCACCGCCGCCCGCGTCATCCCCGGCAGCTTCGCCCACATGCTGCGCGAGGTGAAATCGAGCGAGTCCAATCCTCCTCTCTACTACGTGCTCGCCTGGGCCTGGGCGAAGGCCTTCGGCACCGGCGAGGTCGGCCTGCGCTCGCTCTCGGCGGTCTTCGGGGCCGCCACCGTCCCGGTCATCTACTTCGCCGGCCGCGAACTGGCGAGCAGGCGAGCCGGCCTGATCGTCGCAGCCCTGGTCGCCGTCAACCCGATGCTGATCTGGTATTCGCAGGAGGCCCGCTCCTACGCGCCGCTGGTTTTCTTCGGCGCGGTCTCGCTCGTCTTCTTCGCCCGCGCGCTGCGCACCCGGGCGGGGCGCGACCTGGCCTTCTGGGCGCTGGCCTCGGCGCTCGCCCTCTGCAGCCATTACTTCGCCGTCTTCGCCGTCGCGATCGAGGGGGCCTGGCTGCTGATCGCCCTGCGGGAAAGGTGGCGCGTGGTGCTGCCGGCCGTCGCCGGCGTCGTCGCTACCGGCGTTGCCCTGGTCCCGCTGATCAACGGCCAGGTCAACCCCAACCACATCGGCTGGATCGAAGGCAGCCCGCTGCCGAGCCGGCTCTGGGAGACGGCGGTCAGCTTCCTGATCGGAGAGACCGGCCACGTGATTGCCGAGCCGCCGCGCGAGCGCTACGCCCTGATCCCGGTGGCGTTGGTCGGCATCGCCTTTCTGCTGGCCCTGATCCGAGGCTCCAAGCGGGAGCGCAAGGGGGCTGGGATCGGCCTGCTGATTGGCCTCGGCGTCGTCGCCCTCGCTTCTGCGGCCGCCCTCGCGGGCAAGGATTACGTGGTCGAGCGCAACCTCTTGCCGGCGTTGGCCCCACTGCTGGTCGCGGCGGCGATCGGCTTCGCGGCCAGCGGCGCCCGCCGCATCGGCATGCTCTTGGCGGTCGTCCTCTGCGCCTACTGGCTTGCTTTCGACATTCACGTCACCCAGACTCCGAACCTGCAGCGGCCCGATTTCCGCGCTCTGACCAGGGCGCTCGGCCCCGCCAAGCGGCCACGGGCGATCGTCAGCTGGACCCTCGCCGCCGATCCCGTAGAGTTCTACCTCGCCGACGGGTCCCAGCGCATGTACAGCGGGACCGAGCCGCTTGCCGAGGTCGACGTCGTCAGCAAGCCCTTGGTAGGCGGTCGCCCGGTGCACCTGCCACCCTCTTTTCATCAGGTTCAGCGAATTCGCCTCGACCGCCTTACCCTGATCCGCTACGTGTCTAAAAAACCACAGAAAATCGAATTTCACACCCTGCGCGCCCTGCCGACCGGTTTCGGTCGCGACGCGGTTGTGATCGACGGCCTGCCCGAGCAGATCCTGGTCCCGCCGCGGGCCGGGCTGCACGCCGGGGCGCTGGCCTCGGTCCGGGGAGACGAGCTGCGATGAGCGCCTCGGAATTCGCCGATCGCCTCGGCGCCGCCGCCCGCCAGCCCGCCAACTGGTGGCAGCTGCTCAAGTTCGGCATCGTCGGCGGCTCCGGCTATCTGATCAACCTCGGCGTCTTCGCCCTGCTCTCGGACAACCTCGGGCTTCACCAGCTGGTTGCCGCCGTCGGCGCCTTCGCCGTCGCGGTCAGCAACAACTTCCTCTGGAACCGCTACTGGACCTTTGGCCCGGGCGATGGCTCCGCCGGCTTCCAGGCCGTCCGCTTCTTCGCGATCAGCGTCGCCTCGCTGATTATCAACCTCGCCGCCCTCGAAGTCCTGATTGCCGGCGCCGGCATGGGCGAGCTGACGGCGCAGGCGATCGCGGTCGCGATCGCGATGCCGTTCAACTTCCTCGGCAACAGGCTTTGGACCTTCGCGTAAGCGTTCAGATAGCGACCGGTTAAACTCTTTCGAGCGAAACTCGTAGGCTGTAGGGGTGGCTCGCGAGCCGCGTTCGCCATCCTTAGTGGGAGAGGAGCCGATGAGTAACGAGAAACACGACTACGACGCAGGGGCTGTGGAGGCCGCCAGGCAGGCTGCTTGGGCGGACCGCGGCGCCTACGACACGCCGACGCCCGAGGAGGGCCAGGCTCGCACCTACGTGAAGCCGTCGAGTCCGTTCACCTCGGGCGACCTCCACATGGGGCATATCCGCAGCTACTCGATCGGCGATGCCTACGCCCGCTTCCGCCGCGCCCGCGGCGACGCCGTCCTCTTCGGCCTCGGCTTCGACGCCTTCGGCCTGCCGGCCGAGCTGGGCGCGATCCAGCGCAAAGAGTCACCCTCGGCCTGGGTCGAGCGCTGCGGCGAGCAGATGCTGGTGCAGATGAAGCGGATGGGCTTCTCCTTCGACTACGACCGCTTCTTCTATTCCTCCGACGAGAAGATGTACCGCTGGTCGCAGTGGCTGTTCGTGACCCTGCTCGAGGCCGACTTGATCTACCGCTCCGAGGCCACCGTCGACTGGTGCGACAGCTGCGAGACGACGCTCGCCTCGCTCCAGGTCGAGGACGGCAAGTGCTGGCGCTGCGGGGGCGAGGTGCGCCTCACCCACCGCCCGGTCTGGTTCCTCAAGATCGGCCCCTACGTGTCCGAGAACGACACCCGCCTCGACGACTTCAAGGACTGGGACGAGATCGCCCTCGCCAGCCAGCGCATCGTCCTCGGCAAAACGGAGGGCGCGGAGATCGAGCTCAAGGGCCTCGACGGCCGGGCGCTGACGGTCTTCACCCCCTACAAGGACTCAATCGGCGACGCCCGCTTCGTCCTGCTCTCACCGCGCCATCCCGAGATCGAGCAGTGGGTCTCGGAGCCGAAAGGCAAGCAGCAGCTGGCTGAGCTGCGCTCGGGCGGCTGGGAGCGCAGCGCCCGCGATGCCGCCTCGGTGCCGATGATCGACACCGAGGCCTCGGTGATGGGGCCAGAGGGCGGCGACCTGCTGCCGATCTTCGTCTCGCCGATCGTCGATTCCCGCTTCGGGGCGACCGCCGCGCTCGGGATCCCGGCCGCCGACGATGCCGACCGCAAGATCGAGCAGCGGCTGCGCCGCAAGGCGGGGGAGTCGTCGCTGCGGATCTCACAGTCCAAGGCACGGCCAAAGGCGGCCGTCCGCTACCGCGCCTACGACTTTTCGATTTCCCGTCAGCGCTCTTGGGGGACGCCGATCCCGATCATCCACTGCGAGGAGTGCGGGGCCGTGCCGGTGCCGGTCGAGGATCTGCCGGTCCGCTTGCCGCTCGACATCGAGCCGACCGGTGAAGGGAACCCGCTGGCCGAGCGCGAGGATTTCGTCAACGTCGACTGCCCGAAGTGCGGCAAGCCGGCCAAGCGCGAGACCGACACCCTCGACTGCCATTTCGACGCGCTCTGGATGTGGGTGCCGGCCTGCGTGCCCGAGGCCGATCGCGCCGAGTCGATGTTCGACCACCCGGACCTGCGCCAGTGGCTGCCCTCCGAGCGGCTGGTCGCCGGCTCCGACAGCGGCGGCTTCGTCTTCGACCAGCGGGTGGTGACCAAGGCGCTGCGCGACATCGGCCCCTTTGACTTCCTGCCCGAGGGCGAGCCCTTCGCCGGCTGCCTCTTCCACGAGATGGTGATCGCCGACGGCCGCAAGATGAGCAAGCACCTTGGCAACGTCGTCGATCCCGACGCGCTGGTCCAGGAGTACGGCGCCGACACCGTGCGCCTGGCGGTGCTCTATGCCGCCGGCCCCTCGAAGGCGCTGAACTGGAACGACGGGGCGATTCGCTACGCCCACCGCCTGCTCAACAACATCTGGGACTACTCCCACGCCCGCTTCGCCGCCGTCGCCGAGGCGCCGGCGGATGCCGAGGCCGCCGCCGACACCGAGTTCATGCGCGACCGCCTCGGCAAATGGTGCGACAACGCGATCGAGCGGATCACCAAAGACCTCGAGGAGCTGCAGATGCACAGCGCCGTCCGCAACCTGGCCCGCCTCTTTGAGCGGATTCAGGACTTTGAGAAGCGGGTGATCAAACGCCGCGGCGAGCTCAGCCGCGAGGACGCCGAGGCGCTCGCCGGGGCGCTCGTCCTGCTGGCGCGGACGCTGGCGCCGATGGCGCCTCACATCGCCGAGGAGCTGCTGATCGCCTCGGGCAGGGAGGACGCCGCCGGGCTGGCGGGCAGCTGGCCCGAGCAGGCCGAGGCGCTCGATGTGCCGGCTGGCAGCACAGTCTCCGGCTGACCCCTCTTCTTTACACAAAAAAGCTTGATCAATAGATAAAGGTCTGTTATATCTTCGCGATCGACCGGGGGCGGTCGGTGGGAGGGGCGAGGACTCGGACAGTTTGCCCTGCCTGGGTTTTGCGGCTCGATCGCCAGCCGCCGCGCAACTCAAGCCGGCGGCGCGAGCCCCGGGCAAAGGAGATCAAGTGAAGAGAACAAGGACTGTCGGCCTCGCCGTAGCCGCTGTGCTGGCGACGATGGCGTTCGTCGGGACCGGATCGGCTTTCGCCACACATGTATGCAGCCAGGCCGTGCAAACCTGCGAAGGCGGCGCGATCTACGGCTCGGGGACGAAAATCAAAGCCGGCCTGAAAACGGGCACAGTTGGCGAACTGGTGACAAGCATAGGCACGGTTATTTGCACGACATCCGTGGTCGAAGCCGAAACCACCTCGGCCTCGGGGACGCCGATGACCGGCAAGGTCACCAACCTCACCTTCGAAGGCTGCTCGATCAAAGTCCTGTTCACCTTCGGCTGCACTATTGGCACGACGCTGAACCTCCCCTACGCGGGGACGCTGGAATGGACGAGCGGCAACAGCGGGCTGCTGACCGCCGAAGAAGGCGAAGGCGGCGGTGAACCAAGCGCTCACGTCGAATGCCTGGGTGGGCTCGTCAACTGCACCTACGGGGCGACGATGCCGGCGCTGGAAGCTGAAGGGGGCAATCCGGCCGTCGTCCACGTCAACGGGGTGGAATTGAACAAGGAAGGCGGGAACTGCCCCGAAGAAGCATTCTGGTTCGGGACCTACACGGTCTCCGAACCGAAACCCGCCTACATCACGATGTGAGGCAGCGGCGGGCGAGGGGCTGAGGCGCGGCGCCTCGCTCGCCGAGTACATTCCTTGACAGGAACAACTGCGTACCCTAGTCTCCGCTGCTGCGCCGGGACGGTTGTGGGGGGCCGACCGGCTGCGTTGTCCGGCGGTGCTCTGTGGCTATGCAAAAGGCAAAGGAAGCGACCCAAGCGTGAGGCGTCTGGCGGCGGTCGCTGCCGCCTTCTGGCTCCTTGCGAGCCCCTCCGCCGAGGCAGCGAAGACCGTGGTCAGGTCGCTTGGCGCCAATAGCACCGGCGTCGCCGGGGGAATCTTCAACAATCCGCGTGGAGTCGCGGTCAACCGCGGCGGCAACGGCGGCGTGGCCGCCGGCACGCTCTACGTCGTCGACTCCTCCAACAACCGGATCCAACAGTTCGGCCCGACCGGCGCCTTCGTCCGCGCCTGGGGCTGGGGCGTCAGGGACGGAGGCTCGGAAGCCCAGGTCTGCACCGCCGCGGCCTCCTGCCTGGCGGGCCTGGCTGGCGCGGGCGCCGGCCAGCTCTCGGCGCCGCAGGGGGTTGCGGTCGACCAGTCGAACGGCACGCTCTACGTGACCGATCAGGGCAACCGGCGGGTTGACGTCTTTAGCGCTGGCGGCGCTTTCGAGGGGGCGTTTGGCTGGGGGGCGGCGACCGGCGCCAGCGCGTTTCAGCTCTGCGCCTTCCCCAGCCCCTGCTCTTCGCCTAATACGGAAGGTCCGGCCGAAGGCCAGGCGGGGAAATTCGGCACCGCGATCGGCTACCCGGCGGTGGATCCATCCGGCCACGCGGTCTACGTAGCCGACAAGGCCAACCGGCGGGTCGACGTCTTCACCCCGACCTTCACCGGCGGGCTGGTCACCGGGGTTGCGTTTCTGCGCGGCTTCGGCTGGGATGTCTCCTCGGCGGCGGGCGCGGCCTTTGAGGTCTGCACGGGGGCCGACTGCAAGGCGCCGGGGAGCACCGGGACCAATCCGGGGCGGTTCGGCAGCAACTCGCCGAGCGAGGTCGGGGTCGATTCGGGCGGGAACATCTACGCCCTCGACGCGGGGAACAACCGAGTCCAGAAGTTCGACGCGACGCCAAGCCCGGTCAACGCCGCATTTGGCGGGGCCGAACTGTCGCTGGCGGCCAACTTCGGCACTGGAGCGCTGCGAGACCTGGCGGTCGAGCCGGCCAACGGCGACGTCGTTGTTACCGGCTCGCGAAGCGCCGAAAGCAGCAAGGTGGGGACGGTCGAGCTCAGCCCTGCCGGCGCCTTCGTCGACCGCGGCCTGGGCCTGGCGGCCACGGTCTCGACCGGTGTCGGCCTTGCCGGGGAAGCGCTGGGCGGCAACGTCTACGTGGCCTCGAACACGAGTGGCAACCACCGCGTCTCGGTGCTGAATGACACGACGCCGGCGATCGATCCGGTGACTGTCTTCGGCGGGACCACGGCGACCTTCACCGGCGCGGTGGTCTCGAAGGGTTTCGACGTCACCTATCGCTTCGAATACTCCACCGATGGGGAAATCTGGGTCGCGACTCCGGCCGTTGACCTCGACGCGGGCACGGCGCCCGGCAGCATCGCGGTCAGCCGCGGCGTCACCGGGCTGACTGGGTCTCAGCCCTACCGCGTCAGGCTGGTCGCGACCCGGCCGCTGGGTGGTGGCAGCTCGACTTCGGCGGAAACAACCTTCACGACCGCCCCGGCGGCCCCCGCCGTCTCAGCCGCCAAGGCATCGCAGATGACGTCGACCACAGCGACCCTGAGCGCCCTCGTCGACCCCCAGAACCAGGCGACGACATACCGCTTTGAATATGGAGGCGCAGACTGCGCTTCGAACCCATGCGCGCACTCCCCGGCAGCCGACGAAGGAATTGGCGCGGGTGGAGGCCCCAGGCTGGTGGATGCGGAGGTCTCCGGATTGCCGCCTGGCGCCCTCCTTCACTTTCGCATCGTCGCTGCAAACGGGACCGGCGTCACCGCGGGGCAGGACACGACCTTCCGGACCTTTCCGGCATCGTTGCCCGGCCTGCCCGACGGCAGGGCCTACGAGCTGGTCAGCCCGCCCGACACCCGCGGGACGCCGCCAACCGGCGCCCCACTGGAAGGCACGGACACCTGGCTGGCTTCGCCCAGCGGCAACAGCGTGCTCTACGCGGGCCCAGCGTTGCCCGGCCTTGATGGCGCCGGCAACAACGATGAGTACGAGTCGGTTCGCGGTGCGGAACGATGGGAAAGCAGGCTGATCGGCCCCTCCGGCGCTCAGTCGGAATTTCCTGAGCCCCGAGGCGCCGCCCCCGATCACCGTTACGCGTTCATGAGGACGCTGGGCGGCGGCAGCTCCGACCACGGCAGCCTCGCCCAAGCCTACGCCGGCATTCACAACAATTACGTGCGCGGGCCGGACGGCAGTTTCGAGTTAGTCGGCCGCGGCAGCCTGGGCAGCGACCCGGAAGCTGTTGGGCGCTGGATTACGGACGGTGCGACACACATGATCTTCGTCACAGGCTTTGGCCCGCATCCGAGCGTGCAGCTCGAGCCCGAGGCGCCTCCCTCTCCGCGCTCGGCGATCTACGACCGCACGCCCGCTGGCCTGCATGTCGTCTCGCTGCTTCCCGGTGATGTCACTCCCAGCACCGATGCCGAACTTCTTGGCGTCTCCGAAGATGGATCGGCCGTCGTCTTCAGCCTGGGGGGGACGGTATACGAGCGCCGTGACAACGCCGAAACGTTGACCGTCACCCCCGGCCCGGCCACCCTGGCTGGGGTCTCGCGCGACGGCGGCAAGGTCTTGTACCTCGCTGGTGGCCAAATCGTCTCCTTCGACGCAGGGACGCTGACCTCGACGGTCGTCGCGACGGGGGGCGGGGCGGCGGTTGTCAACGTTTCCGCCGACGGTTCCCATGTCTACTTCATCTCGACTTTGCAGCTCGACGGTGGCAAAGGCACGGCGGGGGCGAGCAACCTCTATCTCTGGAGTGGGGGTGCGCCGCGGTTCGTGGCGACGCTTGCGGCCGCCGACGTCGCTGGCCCCGTCAACCTCTTGCGCTGGGCCTCCGATGCCGTTGCGCCGTCGCCGAGCGGCACGCAGGGGCCCGCCAACGACCCGTCGCGCACGACCCCGGACGGCAGCGTCTTCATCTTCCAGTCCCACGCTCCCCTGACTGGATACGACAGCGAAGGACGCTCGGAGGTCTTCCGCTACGACGCGGCAAGCGGCGAGCTGATCTGCGTCTCCTGCAGCCCGATCGATGCCCCGCCCGCCAGCAACGCTCAGCTGCAGTCCGACATCGGCGCCGACCTGACCGCTCCCGTCAACGCCCAGTCGCACATCGCCAACCTCAGCGACGATGGCGGCAAGGCCTTCTTCCAGACCGCCGACGCCCTGGTCCCCCGCGACGTCAACGGCTCTGTTGACGTCTACGAGTGGAGCGCGGGAAGCGGCGCCTCGCTGATCTCCTCGGGGCGCGGCGAAAGGGCCAGCTACCTCTATGGCGCCACTCCCGACGGCCACGACGTCTTCTTCCTCACCCGCGAGCAGTTGTTGCCCGCGGATCACAACGACGGCGTCGGCTCGATCTATGACGCCAGGGTCGGCGGGGGCTTTCCCGGCGGCCCGGTTGCTCCGCCTTGCCAGGAAGACGAGTGTCAAGGGCCGGCCGCCGCAGCGCCCACGCTGACAGTCCCTGCCAGCACCGCTGCCGGCAGCTCGGAAGGATTGAAGCGTCGTCGCCGCCACCACCGGGCTCGCCACAGGCGCAAGCCCGCTGCGAAACATCGGCATCACGTCCATGGCGGCCATCGGTGAGCGTCCGCCGAGGCTCGATCGCGATCGGCCTGCTTTGCGCAGCCATGCTGCTTGGCGCCTCCTTGGGGACCGCCGCGCCCGCCTCGGCCGATGCTGCCGGATACGGCCTTGCCTCTGCCGCGGTCTCGGAGACGACCACCCAGGCCGGCGCCCATCCGGACCTGACGATGAACCTGGAATGGAAACAGGACCCCGCCGGCGCGGTCGACAGCAACGGGCTGCGTTTCCCCTACGCGCGGACCAAGGATCTGACGGTTTCCCTGCCGCCGGGACTCCTCGGCAACCCGACCGGCATCCCCCAGTGCACTCCCGGCCAGCTGCTGGCGAGCGTCCCCGGCCTCACGGGCCTGGGAGGCCCCTGTCCGCGCGATTCCCAGGTCGGACTCACCGTGGTCTACATCTACGGCTTCACCAACACCGGGTTCGCCGAGCCGATCTACAACATGCCCTCGCCGGGGGGCGACACCGTCGCTCGCCTCGGCTTCGTCGCCCAGGCTTACCCGGTCTTCATCGACATCGGCGTTCGCTCCGACGGCGACTACGGGCTGACCGCGAAAATCACCGGCGCCCCGTCGCTGGCGCCGATCGTCAAAGCGAAGACCACGATCTGGGGCGTCCCCGCCGCCCAGGCCCACGACTCGCAGCGGATCCTCCCCTCTGAATCCAAATCCGGGGGAGTGACCGAATTCGCACCGCACTCAAGCGGGCTGACGCCGACGCCCTTCCTCAGCAATCCGACCAGCTGCGGGGTGGCCCGCCAGATTGTCTTCGAAGCCGACAGCTATCAGCTGCCGGACCAGGTCTCCACCATGGTGTCGCCGCTCCCGCAGACCAGCGGTTGCGGCCTGCTCGGGTTCGAGCCGGCTTTTGCGGCGACGCCGACCAGCGGCGAGGCGGCCGCGCCGACCGGGCTTGAAGCCCGGCTGGAAGTCCCTCAAAACGAAGATCCCGGTGGCTTCTCCAGCTCGCAACTGCGGGACGCCACGGTCGCCTTGCCAAAGGGGATGGCGCTGGCGCCGGGCGCCGCCGACGGCCTGCAGGCGTGCAGTGCCGAGCAGGTCGGCTTGGGCACGCTGAGCCCGGCTGCCTGTCCCGACGGCTCAAAGGTCGGCAGCGCCGAATTCGACGTCCCCGGCCTGGAACGGGTGCTCAAGGGGGCCGTCTACCTGCGGGCGCCTGAGCCCGGGCGCCTGTTCCGGATCTGGCTGGTCAGCGATGAACTCGGCGTCCACGCCAAGATCCCGGGCGAGATCAACGCCGACCATGTCAGCGGCCAGCTGACCTCGCTGTTCCTCGACGCGCCGCAGGTTTCCCTGCGCCGGCTCACACTTCGCCTCAAGGGTGGCTCGCGTGGGGTCCTGGCCAACCCGCCCGCCTGCGGCGCCTACCTGACCCATTTCGAATTCACCCCGTGGTCGGGCGGCCCCGCGGCCGTGGGGGATAGCCCGATGACGATCGACGGCGGCTGCGCGACCGGCGGGTTCAGCCCTGCGCTTGACGCGGGCACTGCCAATCCCACGGCGGGCTCGTTCTCGTCCTTTGTGCTCAACCTGACTCGCCCGGACGGGCAGCAGAACATCGGCGGGCTGGAGCTGACGATGCCGCCTGGGCTGCTCGCGAAGCTGTCTGGCGTCCCGCTCTGTCCGGCTGCGGACGCGGCCACAGGCGCCTGCCCGGCGTCCTCAGGCATTGGCGCCGCCACGGTCGCGATCGGCCCGGGCGCAACGCCGCTCTGGATTCCGCAGCCGGGGAAGGATCCGACGGCGGTATATCTGGCCGGCCCTTACAAGGGCGCTCCCTACAGCCTGGTGGTCAGGGTCCCAGCCCAGGCGGGCCCGTTCGACCTTGGCACGCAGATCGTGCGGGCTGGGGTCTACATCAATCCCGAAACCGCCCAGGTCAGCGTCAGGTCGGATCCGCTGCCCCAGATCCTCGAAGGCGTGCCGGTCAGCTACCGCACGATCCACGTCGACGTGAACAGGCCCAAGTTCACGATCAACCCGACCAGATGCTCGGCGACCGCGGTCACGGCAAAGGTCACGTCGGACAGGGCGGCGGCTGCCAACCTTTCCAGCCGCTTCCAGGCCACGCGATGCCGCCGCCTTGGCTTCGCGCCGAGACTGACGACCACCCTCAGCGGCGGCACAAAGCGGAGCGCCTATCCGGCGCTGAAGGCTGTGCTCAGGATGCGCCCGGGCGACGCCAACGTGGGCCGCGCGGTCGTCGCCCTGCCGCACTCCGAGTTTCTCGCCCAGAACCACATCGAGACGGTCTGCACCCGGCCCCAGTTCACGGCGGGCGAGTGCCCGGCGGGCTCGATCTACGGCCACGCCCGGGCGGTCACGCCGCTGCTCGACCAGCCGCTGGAAGGCCCGGTTTACCTGCGCTCCTCGAGCAACCCCCTGCCGGACCTGGTCGTCGCCCTGCGCGGGGAGGTCGACATCGACCTCGTCGGCCGCATCGACTCGGCCGACGGCGGGATCAGGGCCAGTTTCGACTCCGTTCCCGACGCCCCGGTCTCGAAGTTCGTCCTGACGATGAAAGGCGGCGGCAGGGGGCTGCTGGTCAACAGCCGCGACCTCTGCCAAAAGGCCGTGTTCTCAGCGGTTGAACTCGACGGTCAAAACGGCAAGACCGCCGATCAAAATCCGCAGCTGAAGGGCACTTGCGGACGGAAATAGCGGGAAAGCAGGGAGTCTTGGGCAGTGGCGCACGGATTCGCGAAAGTAACCAAATAGAAATACGCAGCTTTGCTTGATCGGTAGCTTGAGATCTGTTATATCCATACGGCCCAGATTCAAGGGCCAAAGGACTGGACGAGGCGCGTAAGCTTGGGAGCTTCGTTTCATTCCGCCAACAGAGGAGAGGGTCATGAGTCAGCAGGTTGGGACGCACCCAGGAAGCAGTGAGGACGCCGAGCGGCGCACACGTTCCTGCGCGACCGAACTCGTCTGCCATGACTGCGGCCAGCGCCTGCCGCTGACCGACACGACCTTCAAGTGCCCCGGCTGCGGCGAGGGCCTCGACATCGATTACGACTACGGGCTGGCCAAAGAGCGGATCGCAGAGGTCGCCCTTGGCGACCGGCCGGAGAACATCTGGCGCTTCGAGGAGCTGCTGCCGATCGTCAAGGGCGACGCCCAGGACCGCGTCGGCCAGTACAGCGGCCAGACCCCGCTGATCCACGCCAAGCGCCTCGGGGCGACGATGGGCCTCAGCAACCTCTATCTGAAGGACGACAGCACCAACCGGCCGACCCTCTCCTACAAGGACCGGGTGGTCTCGATGGCGATCGCCCGCCTGTTGGAGCTGGGCAAGGACGAGGTCGGCTGCGTCTCGACCGGCAACGTCGGCACCGCGGTCGCCTCGCTCGCCTCCAAGGCCGGCGTCGCCTCCTACATCTTCTATCCCAACAACCTGGAGAAGACCAAGGCGCTGGCCTGCCGGGCTCTTGGCGCCGACGTCTGCCAGCTGGCCGGCAACTACGACCAGGCCAACCGCGCCTGTCGCGAGCTGGCCCTGCTCAGCGGCATGCAGTTCGCCAACATCACCCTGCGGCCGTTCTACGCCGAGGGGGCGAAGACCGTCGCTTACGAGGTGGTCGAGCAGCTTGGCTGGCGCACGCCCGAGCACATCATCATGCCGGCCGCCGGAGGGACCCTCTCCTCGCGCGTCCACAAGGGACTGAAGGAGCTGGAGACGGTCGGGCTGGCGCAGACTGCCTCGACCAAGATCCACGTCGCCCAGCCCGCTGGCTGCGGGCCGATCGTGGCGACGATCCTCGACGGCAGCCCCGAGATCACACCGACGACGCCGGAGACGGCCGCCCACTCGCTGGCGATCGGCGCCCCCGGCGACGGCGCCCTCGTCCTCGACGCCGTGCGCTCGCGCGGCGGCTCCGGCGCCACCGCCTCAGACCCAGAGATCTTCGCCGCGATCGACCTGTTGGCAGCTACCGAGGGCGTCCTCACGGAGCCTGCCGGTGGCACCACGGTTGCTGCGACGGCGAAGCTGGCTGCCTCAGGGCAGCTGGGCCCCGATGATGTCGTCGTCGCCGTGATCAGCGGCAACGGCTTGAAGACCCTCAGCGAGCATCCTGAGAAGCCCTGGCCCGACATGGTGGCGTGCGAGGCCGAGGCGATGGGGGCGGTGCTGGAGGACTTCCGACAGACGGGGGCGGCAGCGCTGCGCTGAGCTACGGATGACCCGATCCCTGGCGGGACCGCCTTAGGCGCCGGCGGTCCTCGCGCCGGACCGCTCACCGGGAGGGCGGCGGCGAACGGCCGGAGCGAAAGAGGCAGACCGTGGCTCGGCGCCGGCGTTGCCGGTGCGTTCTGGACGGAGGCTTTTTGGATGGCCAGCGAAGCTTTTCATTCACGACCCCCGAGATGGCTGACTAAATAAACTTTATTGTTTAAATAGCAGCTTCATTAAAAACAGCCTGTTGCCGGGCATTAGGCCGTTGGGGGTGGGATGGGTGATTCAGCGTCGACTCAGTGAGTATCTCCAGTGTGAGCTGTATCACTCGCTCGGGGCCTATCATGTTGCCGAAGAGCGCCTCGCGAAATTAGGTGACGAACTTCGACTTGACGAGCGTCATGCGGTGTCACGGGGACAGGAGTTTGAGGAGAGCCAGGGGGACGAGATCGAAACAGCCGGTCTCCTCCACCTCGTCGACTTAGCCAAAAGCTACAACCATAAATTGGGATGGTACCGATATGCATCATCCCCTAAGCCGCGGACAGACCCTGAACGTACCCGCGATTCCCGGGAACCATCATGGCCCGCTCGTGATCCGCTGCCCGACGGACTGCCGTTGACAAATATCGACCGTTTCGGTGTGGGTTTCGCTGACGCGAGCATCGAGAGCAATAGAAACGCTCCTTGGTCAAGTGAAAAGAACTGGGACCGTGTGCCACGGTTCTACAGCGAGGCCATAGCAGCGCTAGAGATGCGCGAGGCAGAAGACGATTCAACTCAATGGTCCGTCAAAGGTGAGGACGTGAAACGCGAGGAGTCCAACCGCCGGAACTTTGCTCTTAGTCTCATCACGCCTCGAGACGGCATCGCCGAGAAAGGCAGTGATCGGGCTGCCGAAATTCGCCTCGCCCGCCGCCTGAAGAGGTACAAACACCGCCGCAAAGCGGCGCATGACTGGCTAGCGCCAGCTTTCAGTGCCGAGTCATCCAGCCAACTGGAGGACCGGTACCCGGTTGACTCCAGCTTCTTGGGGCAGATCGTGGGGGACGATCTCAGCATCGGCAACGATTCGTTGCCGATGTTTGTTGTTGCAGTCCAGGCGGAGGCGCACCTCAGCATGCATGCCGTTGAGGCGTGGCGATCTATGTGTTTGGGGGAGCACGCCAACACTATTGGCCATGATGAGCGGGAATGGCTAAATAGAGAGCTTGAGCGCAGTATTGCCTTATCAACGTTCGCTTATTGTGCTGGACGAACGGTGCCGTGGATCTTCGCCAAGGACCCAGAGGAGCGGATAAGGGTTTTCAGTGACGTCTCCAAGGCCTGGGAGAACGTCGTGCCAGTGCGGTGCATGTGGATAGCGGAGCAGGTCAGTCTGTTGGCTTTGCATCGTCGCGCTTACGCGCGTTCGCTCAAAGGTGAGTCGGAGCAGGCCTATAACGATTACCATAAGCTTCAGCAGTTGATCAGGGATACAGAACGACGGGTGCGGGCCGCCCCAATTCACACGGACGGAGCATTAGAGTTCCTTGCTGGCCTTAATGCCGAGGCGCACCATCATATTGGCGAGCTGTATCGGTCTGCGCATGCCTATAAGCCGGCACTAGAGCATTTCGAAGCTGCGACGCACCGCCTTGCGGATCTCCGTAAAGATGAGACAGTCGATGAAGTTCTATCCAATTCGCGTTGGTATGTTGAGCTTAAGATCAGCCACGGCAAGGCTTGTTATGAGATGGGTCGCCACAAGGAGGCTCTTGGGTGGCACTTGAGGGCTTGGCACGCATTTCTCGAACTCCTGGCGAGCGAGACGGAGACGGAAATTAATGCGGACGCCATTGAAGAGGCGATTCTATGGTTGGACGGTGTTAAATTCGAGCCCGAACTGCGCAAGTCAGATATCTCTGACAAGCTTCGTCCGGTTGTTGATCAGCTCGATCGCATTAACACCGTCGGGCGCGTGGGGGCTCTCGCCGCCGAGATTTTGTTGCGCTTAGGGCATTTGTTGTTCGTGTTGAACGTTGGGACGTTCGACAAGGCTTCTGTCGACAAACCTCAGGATAAGCGAGGCGAGGAACGGGCGGCACGCGCCCGTATTCGACGCACATTGGGATTTGCTTGCCTTGTCAAGGCTTGTGAGTGCGACCCCCACAGCACCCTGGTCGGTGCGGACTTGCTAAAGGCTCGATTTCGCTTTGATGGTTGGTTCGGCGGTGAATTGGGCGACGAGTACAAGGATAATCTGAGACTGCCGACATTAATGCCTATATCCGAGCATTGGCCCCGGGGTGGAGATGATTATGAGCGACTCGCGCGGGTTGCCGAGTACATGATGCTAAAAGCCCGGATTGAGGAATTTGATAGGCCCGGTGTGAAGGAGGACCGCGGCATTAAAACTGACAGCCTTCTGGCTCGGGATCTTCTGCTCAGTCTCTTTATGAGCACCGATAGCATCAATGTTCGCAAGTCTCAGATTCACAAATTTCTCACGAAAAAACGTGACGAGCGACCCCTGCCTGGACACGATGCTGGGCCGTCTATTGAGTTTATCTGCATGAGACGGTACAGCTCGCCGTTTCCGCTGCTTCCTCGTCCATCGGCCTTTCGCGCTCTCGGCGGAGGATACCTCGTGCGTCTGCACGGCCGTAATAGCACCGCCCCCCCTTATGGGGTGGTTGTCGATCCAGGTGTTGATTTTGTGGAGAATCTATATCGATCTGGCTATGCGCTTAGTGATGTCGACATGGTGGTCTTAACTCACGATCATGTCGATCACATCGGTGCGCTTGATCCCTTGTTGTCTCTCTTGCACGTTCGCCGGGAGTTGCTCTGGAAGGAAGAGCAGGGTGAAAATCGGCAGTCTTCGGAAGGAACCCGCCAGATCAAGGTGCTCATGAGTCGATCGGTCTTTCAGCGATACGAACGAGTGAAACAGCTCCACGATGTTGAGAATCCATGCGAGGGAGAGTTTGAATTCGTGTGTTTTGAGGATATGAAGAATACTGAGGGCGTTCTGCGTTTAGATTCGCGGAAATTTATGGATTGGCCAGAGGACTTTGAGATCGTTGCAATGCGGTCTGATTTGGCTCGGGGGCCTAGTAGACGCAATGCGCATAAAAGCTCACGAAAGCGTCCTTATGGTCACTATGATTTAAGTGAGCTCCCTTCTCATGGCCTTTGTTTTCGTACGGTAGATGGGCATGGTCCAAGTCTTGCGCTGACGAGCGATACGCCGGCGCCGCCCTCCAAAGAGGACAGATCTCACTCGCGCTGGAAGAAAATATGGGCACCGGCACTTAACTCTGATGTCTTGATTGCGCATCTTGGCTCGGTGCCAGTTACCGAGCTACGACGTATGAATCCTGTCGAGAACGCACTGAAGCCAAAGACGATCGAGGCCATGTTTGAGGCGGACGCGACGGTTCCAGATGACGACTATATGGAATTGGAGGCATTTCAGAAACTTTTGCAGGATGCCAATCCTGACCTGCAGGGCCAGATTGCCTACGCGCAGTGGCTTCGTTCTCATCTACCCGGGAAAGAGAAACGAGTAGAAGGGGTTTCATCTCGAGATGCAAAGCTGACCGAACGGGTGCCTCCTGGCTGGTTGCCTCCGCCTGATCACAACTATTTGACCGGGATCCTCGCTTGGGCGCGTGAGTATCGCGATACCCGCGTTGCGCTAGGGGCGGCTGGGAAGAGACCCGGGCTGTTCGTGATTGGAGAGTTGAGCGAGGAGTTGGGGACCATGAGAGGCAAGGTTGCTGGTCGTCTGAATGAGCACATATTCAAAGTGACGAGGGAGCGAGAGCGGGGCGAGGAAAGGCGCGCCGCCGCCAGGAAAAGAATGCGGCCAATCGAACTCGCTGAAACTGGGATGCTTTATGCGTTGACCGGTGACATCGGGTTGCACCTTTGCATCGCTTGTGGCGGCGAGCCTGGAGCTGTCGGCGATCCAAGCGTCTCCGGTCAGAAGCTGCCATCACGGGTTGAAGTCCTATGCACATTGTGCAACCTCGACACGGATCGAGCACCGGAAGAGCGCTACCACGTCGCTCACGATGTTTATGAGGTTTGTGTGAAGGGGGAGAACGAGGGCATCTTTTACAACTGTTCCGAGCACGACCCGGCACATCAGGAGGAGCCGACCTTTCTTGAGAAGCTAGAGCGGTTCGACATATTTGGCCGCTGACCCCGGACCGATTAAGGTTGAATCGATGGGCAAGGTTCTCTACACGGCTGAGGCGCATGTCACCGGCGGCCGCGCCGCCGGCCATGGACGCGCTTCAGACGGGGCGCTGGAGGTCGATCTGCGGACTCCTGTCGAGATGGGCGGCGAGGGCGGCGGGACCAACCCCGAGCAGCTCTTCGCCGTCGGCTACGCCGCCTGCTTCGAGGGCGCGATGGCCGCCGTCGCCAGGCGCGGCAAGCTCGAGGTCGGCGATGTCGAGATCGACTCCAAGGTGATGCTGATGGCGGGCGAGGACCGCTCCTTCGTGATCGGCGTCGAGCTCGACGTCACCCTGCCGTCGGTCGCGGGCGAGGAGGCAGCCGAGCTGGTCGCCGCCGCCCACAAGGTCTGCCCCTATTCCAACGCGACCAGGGGCAACATCGAGGTCAAGCTGACCGCCAACGGCGCGCCGGTCGACGTCTGAGCCCGGCGTTCATCGAATCCGCGCCTCCTCGAGGTCGAGATCGCGCTCGATCTGGCGCATCGTCGTGTTGCTCAGCCGGTCGCTGCCGCGCAGGTTGAGCAGTTCCTCGCGCTCGATCCCGATCAGCTCGCGGCGCAGCTCGCCGTAGTCGGCGAGGCGCTGCTGGCGGGACGCGGTCTCGGGGTCCTCGCCGCCGAGGATCGCCGCGCACATCCGGAACCGTCCCCGGTAGAGGTCGCGCAGGCGCTTCAGCTGCGACTCGCCCGCCCGTTCCTCGTCCTCGATCTCGTCGAGGCGGTCGAGCGCTGCCTGGGCCGCCTCCATCCGCGCCACCGCCTCTTCGTCGCTCCAGCGCCGCGGTTCCTCCAGCTTCAGGGCGCGGATGATGAATGGCAGCGAGAGGCCCTGGCCGACAAGGGTGACGAGGATCAGGGCGAAGCTGAGGAAGATGATCTGCGGCCGGGCCCCGACGCTGAGCGGCACCGCCAGGGCGGCCGCCAGGGAGACCGCGCCCCGCATCCCGCTCCAGCCGACGGCGAAGCGCTGGCCGGCGGTCTCGCCGGCGTCGTCGCCCATCGCGAAGACGAAGGCGAGGCGGGCGGCGATCGAAGTGGCGGCGATCGCCGCCACCGGCAAGAGCAGCTGGCTGACGCCGGTGGGCGACTGGTTGAGCGTGTCGACGATCGTCGGCAGCTCCAGCCCGAGCAGGACGAAGAGCGTCATCTCGAGGGCGAAGACCGAGACGCTCCAGAAGGCGACCGCGCCGAGCCGGGTGTCGGCATCGAGGCTGCGCGGCGACTGGTAGCCGGCGTAGACCCCGGCGACGACGGCGGCGAGGACGCCGGAGGCGTGGATCGCCTCGGCCCCGATGTAGGCGCCGTAGGCGGTCAGCACGGTGAGGACGATGACCAGGCCGGGATCGGTCTGGCGGCGGATCACCAGGTCGGAGAGGGCGCCGACGGCGAGGCCGGCGGCAAGGCCGCCGAGCGAGACGCCGACGAACTCCAGCGCCGCCCCGCCGAGGCTGAAAGCGCCGCCGGTCGCCACCCCGATCGCGATCCGGTAGAGGACCAGCGCCGTCGCGTCGTTGATCATCGACTCGCCCTGGACCAGCAAGCGGACCCGCTCCGGCGCGCCCAGCCGGCGGAAGATCGAGGTCGAGGCGACGGCGTCGGTGGGGGCGAGGAGGGCGCCGAGGACGGCGGCCTCGGCCCAGCCCAGGCCCGGCACCAGGGCGTGGGCGACGACCGCGACCAGCGCCGCCGTGATGAAGACGAGGCCGATCGAGAGCAGCGCCAACGGCCGCATCAGCGCCCGCAGCTCGTGCGGCGAGGTCGACCAGCCGGCGGCGTAGACCAGCGGCGGCAGGAAGATCAGGAAGACGACGTCGGGGTCGAGGTTGACTGTGGGCAGCCCCGGGATCAGGGCGATCCCCAGGCCGCCGAGCACGAGCACGATCGGGGCGGGGATCTTGCCCATCTCCGCGACCCGCACCAGCAGCGCCGCGGCGACGAGGAGAAGCAGGACGTACTCGGTGTTGCTCACGGGCACATAACATCGTGCCGTATGGACGGCACGCTCACCCCTCCGCTCGATGAGATCGACCACGTCCGCGGCGAGCGCGGGAGCCGGCTCGAGCTGGTCATGTTCGGCGACTTCCAGTGCCCCTTCTGCCTCGGCGCGCAGTCGGTCGTCCGCCGGGTCCGCGAGCGGCTCGGCGACGAGCTCCACTTCGCCTTCCGCCACCTGCCGATCACCGAGCGCCACCCGCTGGCGCCGGAAGCCGCCGAGGCGGCCGAGGCCGCGGCCGCCCAGGGCAAGTTCTGGGAGTACCACGACGCCCTCTTCGCGGCCCAGCCCAAACTCTCGCGCGAGACGATGCTGGCGGTCGGGCGCGACCTCGGCCTCGACGCCGAGCGGATGGCAGCGGAGATCGACGCCGGCGCCTGGCGCCAGCGGATTGAGCGGGACGAGGCCTCAGCGGCGGAGAGCGGCGCCACCGGCACCCCGACCTTCTTCGTCAACGGCGTCCGTCACTACGGCGCCTACGACGCCTCCTCGCTGGTCGAGGAGCTCTCCGCCAGCCCCTCTTAGAGGGTTGCGGCGAAGGCGGTCAGCACGTTTGGGTCGCGCAGCGGCGGCCCGTGGCCGAAGCAGGTGAGCAGCGGCTGCAGCTCCGCCAGCCGCTTGGCCGAGCGGCGGTTGAGCTCGGGGTCGACGGTGAAGAGGCTCGGCGGCTCGCGCACCCCGCCGATCAGCAGGAACGGGTTGTAGCCGAAGAAGACGTCGCCGCAGATCAGGGTGCGGTCGGACTCGCGCCAGTAGCTGACGTGGCCGGGGGAGTGGCCTGGGGTCTCGAGCACGGTGAAGCCGGCGACGGTGTCGCCTTCCACCAAGCCCTTGGCGACGGGATGGGCGGCGGGGCCCGGGATCCAGCCGCCGAGGAAGCGGGTCGCGACCTTGCCCCGCTCGGCCGCCTCGACATCGCCGGCGCCGCACCAGAGCGGCAGGTCGAACTCTTCGCAGATCGCGTGGCTGGAGCCAGAGTGGTCGGGGTGAGCGTGGGTCAGCGCGTGGATTGAGATGTCACGGCCGCGGATCTGCTTGGCGATCCTGCCCTTTTCGTAGAACATGCCGGCGTCGACAAGCACGTCCTCGAGCACGTAGACGTTGACGTTGTTCTTGGGGAATCCGTCGAGCTGCCAGACCCCGTCAGCAAGCTGCTTCATGGCATGACCATATCCGCGCCGGTCAGCTCGCGGCGCCGGGGAAGCCGGGATTGCCGGGGGCCGAGCGCCCTTTGGCCGGGCCGAGGCTCTCACGGATCTGCTCGCGGATGCGCCCGACCAGCGCCACCGTCGCATCGCGCAGGCCGTCGAGGTCTTCGGTCAGGGTGCTGCGGCCGATGACGCTGACGCAGAGCGTCCCTTCCACATACTCGAAGGCAAAGCCCTGCGGCGCCCGTTCGAGCAAGAAGACGATGAAGCTGGGGGAGAAGAGCTGGTGCAGCCAGTTGTCGTCGTGGTCCGGCGAGGCGTAGATCCGATAGCGCTGGTCGAGTTCGGCGCTCTCGAGCTGGACCCGCTGACCGCCATGGATCAGGGCATCGGCCGCGCGCCCGAAGAGGTGCTCGTCCTCGTTGCGGTGGCAGAGCAGCCAGGGGATAAACCGCTTCGCCTTCGGCACATGCGTCACCGCCACGGTGAAATTCGCCACGCCCTTGATCTCCGCCCCCTGCGCATCGACGGTCACCTCATCCCGGCTGACCAGCGCCAGCTGCGCTTCCACATAGGTGGAGAGCCAGCCCGTCATCACCGCATCGACGCTGCGCAGCTCACCCTCGGCAAGCAGCGGCGTAGTCCGTGGCAGGCGGGCGGCGAGGTCGAGCGTCAGGCCGCGCGCGGCGGCGTAACTCGCAAAGTCTTCAGCCCCTGAAGCCAATAGCAGAGCCTATCTCGCGGCTTCGCGCCGCTTCTCAGCGCCCCGCTGGGCCGTGCGCCTAGAGGTGGACGTTGCGCGTCTCCCTCTTTCCGGCTGCGACGACGGTGAGGCGATAGGTCCCATGCGTGAGCGGGCGCCTTGCATGCAGTCGGACCGTGTTGGCGCCGTGCCCAGCCGCGACGACCTGGCCGCCCCGCGAGAGGCGCGCCGTGATCCGCGCTTTTTTGTGTGCCTTTGAGACCTTGCAGGTGATGACTTTCTTCTTCTTGTTCAGCTTGCAGGTGATCTTGCCGATGCTGCCAGTCTGGCCGCGCGTGCCAGGGGCTCCGGCCGCCCCCGTCGCTCCCGCCGGCCCGACAGTCGAGATTTCGGTCGTCGGCGAGCCGTTTGTCGCGTTGCCCACGATGTGGTTGCCGCCAAGGCCGTCGATAATCCCGCTGCCCAACGTCTGGAGTCCCAGGGCGTTGTTGAACACCGTGGAATTCGAAAGATAAGCGTGGCCGCGGTCGGCGACGCTCAGGCCGGTGTGCAGATTGGTCAGCGTGACACCGTCGAGCATCGCGCTGACGCTGAAGGTGCCACCTGGCGCAATGGTGACGCCGTTGCCCGCGCCGCAGCCCTGATTGGCGTCGACGTCCTGGAGGATCACGGTCGAGTCGCCGGTTGTCGGAGCGACCTTGATCGCATTCTGCGCGAAATTCTCGATCGTCACGCCCGTGACGCGCAGCGATTTGGCGGCGACCAGATTGATCCCATTGAGTCCGCTGCAAGAGGGCACGCCGGCCCCGTTGATTTCGATGTTGTTGAGGACGACGTTTTTCCCGGGCGCGTCGACGGTGACGCCGTTGGTTCCAGCGACCAAGATCGAGGCAAGGGTGCCCGTGCCGTCGAGGGTGATGCCCTGGGTGATGGTGATGCCCCCGTAGCCACCGGGATCGAGCGCATCGATAATGCCGTCGTCCGCGGTCTTTGAGATCGCTCCCGCGAAGGTCTTGCACGGCGCCGTCCGCGAGCATGGATTCGAATCTTCGCCGACTCCGGAGACCCAGGTTCGCGTGGCGCCGGCAGCGACGGCACTTGTGGGGAGCGCGCAGGCCAAGAAGACAAGGACGGCGCTGGAAACAGCGGGCAGGGTGCGGGTCATTGAGTTGCTCCTGTGTAGGGCCAGCACCGTGACCGGCCGCGATTTTGGGTGCGTTGGCGGAGGCGCACTAGCTAGCGGCGACCAGGAGAGCCGTCACCTCGAACAGATGGCCCGCAACCGCCTGTCGGCGGAAGCCCAGGTCAGCCGCCATTTGAGAGCACGAGCATAGCGCTGTGATGCGCACAAGTTGACGTCAGCGCTCAGACGCGCCGAGTGGCGACGATGCCGGCGACGCTGCCCGCAGCGATCAGGACCAGAGCAACGTTCTCCCTGCCCCGCCTGCTCCTGGCGTACCCGATGATGTCGTCAAGCCGATAGCGATACATGTGCCTTTAGAAACACACTCCGCTTTCATTCCATGCGGTGGCGAGCCCTCTACGGCTTGTACCTGAACGAATCGCCGACGGCGTTCGTGAAGATGTAGCTCCCTCCCCGCTTCTTGCCTGTGTAGCGGCCGAGGCTGTCGAAGCCGATGCTGTCGACGAACTGCCAACCGATCGGCTGCAGCGCTCGATGTAGGCGGATGTCGGCGACCAACTCGTCATCGACGAGATAGACGTCGCTCTCCGGGCGACCATAGCCACAGTTGTCGTTGCTGAGCAGCTTGCCTGGCACTCGGCGGGGGAGCCTGCAACGACGCCACTTGCGCTGCCAGGTGGAGTGCCGTGGATAGGAGAAGGCAACTTCGCCTGCTTCGAGCTTCGCCGATGCTCCCTGGAAATGCCAGGTCTTGCCGGTCCTGTACTCCGCAAAGCAGAGCGAGAACTGATCGCTCCCTTCGCCGAAGACTTCGGGACAGGGCTTTCCCTCCGCCGCAGGGAAGACGGCGGTGGGGAACTGCCCGAAGATGTTCGCTTTGAAGTGCCTGCTTGCCGTCGACGAGGTCAGCCGGGGCGTCCTCGTCAGCCGAAACGACCAGGCGCCGACCTCTACACCTTCGACCTTCCAGACGACTTCATGGGTCCCCAGAATTTCGCTCGTGATCGTGTTCACGTAGAGCCGTTCGGCGCGTGCGTCCTGGTGCGGGCGGCAAGCCTGCCGGCCGGTCGGGAAAGACACGCAGACTTCATATTCGACGTCGGTCGAGCTTTCGAAGAAGGCCCCCGGTGTTTCGCCCTGGAAGCAGCGGTGCGACGGCACTGCCCTGCTGGTCGAGTTACAGCTGACGAAAGTAGAGAACTCACCTTCCGCCTGGGCGCTGGAGATGCCGATGGCCGCGCTTCCAAGCAGCGCCAGGACAAAGACCGAACAAGCCACACGTCGCACTCGATACCTCCCCGTCTAGAGCCGGACATCACCGTCCAAAATCCCCACCAAGTGATGTCGCGACGCGCGTTTATCGATAGCGGAGGAGGGACTCAACCCCCGCCGCGCGGATTATGACGGCGGCAACAACAGAAGCATCGGCTTCGCTCACGTCACCGCGCCGAGGAACTCCCCGAACAGGCCGATGTAACGATCGACGTCCGCGGCGTCGTGTGCGACCGAGACCGTGGGGCCGAGCCACCAACCCGACTCCCAGACGCCGCGGTTCGCCATGTAGACGCGGATCAGAGCCCGCAGTGAGGGATCGTCGGCGGCGCGCGAGGCGGCGCCGTCGGCCGGCGGCTCGGGGACGAAGAAGTAGGCGGCGTGTGCGCCGTGCTGGACCACGCTCCAGCTCAGGCCGGCTGCCGCTATCGCCTCGCGCAGCCCGGCGGCCAGGCGCTCGCCCAGGGTCGCGGCGTGGGCGAAGGCGTCCGGGGTGAGGACGTCGAGCAGGGCGGCGCGGCCGGCCGCCATCGAGAGCGCGTTGGCGAACAGGGTGCCGCCGGTCGGCAGCTCGTCGACGAATGCCCCGGAGACGACGCGCGCCTCCTCGGGTGGCGCGATCGTCGCGGCGATCTCCTCGCGCATCCCGTAGGCGGCGAGCGGAACGCCGGCGGCGATCGACTTGCCGAGCACGAGGAAGTCCGGCGCCAGCCCCCACTCCCCGGCCAGGCCGCCGTGGGCGCAGACCAGCGTGTGCACTTCGTCCAGTGCCAGCAGCGTCCCGGCCTCCCGGGTCGCCCGCCGCAGCGCCTCGTGGTATCCCGGGCGGGGGAGGATGAAGCCGGCGTTGGTCATCGCGGGCTCGGCCAGCACCAGGGCCACGTCGCCCGGGGCGAGCGCGGCTTCGAGGGCGGGGACGTCGTTGAACTGGACGATGCGGGCGCCGTCGGCGACCCATGGCGGCAGGCCGGGATGCTCGGGCACGACCCGGCCGTCCTCCTCGATCACCAGAGTCGAGTCGCCCTCCCCGTGGTACTTGCCGTCGAAGACCAGCACGACATCGCGGCCGGTCAGCGCCCGCGCGATGCGGATCACCTCCGTGTTGGCCTGCGTGCCTGACAGGGTGAACTGCCACTTGGGCATTCGGTAGCGGCTGGCCAGATGCTCGGCGACGGAGATCGCGTCCTCGCCGGGAAGCAGAAACTGGTTGCCAAGCCCCACCCGCTCAGCGACCGCCTCGACCACCGCCCGGGGCGCGTGGCCGCAGAAGGCGCTCATGTCGGCCACGTACATGTCGACGTAGGCATGACCGTCGACGTCGGTGAAGGTCGACCCCTCACCATGTGCCACCCAGACCGGCGGGTGGTCATAGAGGTCGTCCATCCAGGCCATCGGCACGCCCCGAGGCATCGACCGCCGACCGCGTTCCCCCAACTCCATCGACCGCGGCCGCTCGGCAATAAAACGCGCGTTCTCCGACTCTTCAAGCGCTCGCACGCGATCCAAATCGATGCCGGTCAGGTCGGCCATCGCCATGCCGTCCAGCCTACCTCGCGATTGGCGCGTCGACGAGGATTACGTGCCAGATTTTCTCGATCTGATGCCGGAGGAGGGACTCGAACCCCCGACACGCGGATTATGATCTTCGCCGTTTCGTCGCTTGGGGATAGCTGACGAAGGCCGAGTTAAAGGGTCGGACCGGGGAGGCGTCCTTCCAAGTGTCAGTGGCTCTGGCAGTCGGTAGCGTGCGCGGCAGCATGGCCACAAAAAACTTCTACGTCGCCACCCCGACGATGAAGTTATTGCCGGGCTGTATCCGCCAACCGTCGCCGTCCTTGAAGACGAAGAACCGCACCGATTGCTCAGTCGATGACCGATGACACCGATTCCCGCGCGCCGGTCACCATCTTCAACTTCTTCCTTGAACTTACCCGTGCGTTGCCGGTGCAGTCAGGAACGATGCACATCTCCTACGTCGACCGCGACGAGGAATGGAGTGGCTGGACCGACACCGATGTGGCCGTGCTGCTCGGTGGTATCGAGGTTGAGGCGATCCCGGCGGGCTCGGTGCCCCATACGTCGATGATTGCGCGCCATCTGACGGAGCCCGAGCCTGCGCCCCTGTCCCGGGTCGAAGCGGCCTTCGACGATTGGGGGATGCAGGGCCTGATCCCGCCCGAAACGCCCAACCGCCCAGGCGCCGAGCCAGAGCCTGGGCGGGCGACGATCGAGGTGGTCAAGTCGGTGGTCGCCCTGACACGGTTCGTACCGCAGAGTGCGCATCCGCCCGGCCGCGAGCTGACCGTCGGCGCCCTTCACCGCATCATGTTCGACGGTCTCGTTCACCTGAACGCGCTGCTGGAGCCGCTCGGGTTCGTCGCTGGCCGCTGGGAGATCGGTGCGCTCACCTTGGCCGACGTGCCGCCCGAAGTCGCGGTCCTGGTCGACAATACGGGGACGCTGCCGGAGGAACAGCGAGAGATGATCGCCTTCGTCGCCGAGATCCACGACGGCTATCCGGTACTGGCGGGCGACCTCGAGGACGACGGCAGCATCGCGCGTGAGGCGATCGGCTACCACGGGGGCGAGAAAGACGGAGGGCAACCATTCCTCCAGGTCTTCCGCTTCATCCACGCGGCGGAGGGCGAGCGGCTGGTCGGCGATCACACGCGCGCCCTCGTCGACCTGAACACTGCGGTCGAGCTGTTGATCAGGTTCGTCCTTTACTACGGGCACGCGATGATCGGCGTGCCGGAAAAGGTCGCGTGGAAGGCGAATCAAGCATCGCTGAAGCAGAAGGTGAAGCGATATCTCCCAGAGCTGCTCGGGCGGGAAATCGACATCGAGGATCCCGGTGGTCCCTGGGGCGCATGGTTCGGCGATGGCTACATGCTTCGCAACCGAGCCGTCCATGAGGGAGAGCTTCTCGACTATGACGCGGTGGAACGAGCGTTCGGGCAGGCGAGCGAGCTCATCGACGATCTCAAGAAGAGCCTCATGGCGAATGAGCAGCTGAAGAAGCTCGGAGAACTGATCGAGGTAGAGCCGCGCCCATTCGATGAGCGGATCAGCGATGTCCTGCTGAACATTGAGTTCCCCTGGGACTGAGGTCTGAAGCCCGAGAGCGGGCGGGTGGCACTCTGCAGAGCCAAGTTCGGCTGACGGGTTCCAGCGCGCACAGGTCGACGATATCCCCTTGCTTCCGAACCCCGAGTCGATCGCTCTAGACTGCCGATTCGGCTCTACAATGCGATGCCGGAGGGTGGGATTTGAACCCCACGCGGATTATGATTCGCGCAAGACGAGCGCACCCCGCGTTCTGGAGCCGCCATCCGTTCCGCCGGACGCGCTCCGTTCTACTGGAAGTCCTGGGTTCGGTCCACCGCCGGGTCCATTTCCGCGCCGGAAGAGAAAGGACCGGAAAGCGCGATGAGTATCGCCCTTGGCGGTCGCCCAGCACCTCGCGCAGCCGCTCGGTCTCTTGTAGGCCCGCGGCGGCACCGAGGACTCGGCCGACCGCGACCGCGGCCCAGCAAGATCCGGCCCTCTCGCTTGGATCGAACTAACCACGCGACTCGCGGGCAGGCTCCCGGCAGCATCGGACCATGGGGAAAGGCTATTCGGCAATGACTGATTCCTTTGGGATGATCAAGAAATGGCTGGTTCCGGTGACCACATAAAGGCTCTGCTCAATAGCCATGCCTCTGGCGATGACGCCTCCTTCTACGCCGTGGCTGCCCAGATCGCCGCACAGGAGGCGCGGCGGGGGCACAACCGGCTGGCGGGTGAGCTGAAGGCGATGATCGACGCCGCGCGCGAGCAGCCGGTCGCGCGCGAGACCTCGGGCGTGACCCCGATCGCACGGCCACGCGGCGAGCTCTCGGAGCTGGTCAGCGCCGGCTATCCCGAGGTCGGGATTGACGACATGGTTGCCTCTGAGGAGCTGGCGGCGCAGATCGGCGAGATCCTCGCCGAGCAGCGTCAGCGCCGGGTGCTGGCCGAGCGCGGCTTCGACCCGGTTCACCGGATTCTGCTGGAGGGGCCGCCGGGGACCGGCAAGACGATGACTGCCGCCGTCCTGGCTCACGAGCTCTCCCTACCTCTACTTACTGTTCGGCTTGACAGCGTGCTGAGTAAGTTCCTCGGCGAAACGGGTAGCAAACTGCGCCTCCTCTTCGACGCGGTCCGTGAGCAGCGCGCCGTCTACCTCTTCGACGAGTTCGACGCGCTCGGCGCCGAGCGCACCGGCAACGACGTAGGCGAGGCGCGGCGGATCCTCAACTCCTTCCTCGTCTTTCTCGACCAGGCGGGATCCGACAGCGTCGTGGTCGCCGCCACCAACCACCGCTCGATCCTCGACCGCGCCCTCTTCCGTCGCTTCGACATGGTCATCCACTACAAACTGCCGAGCGCCGCCGAAGGCCGAGAGGTGTTGCGCTCGCGGCTCGGGCCGATGGGCAAGGGGCTGGGCTTGAGCAGCTCGCCCTTGGCGAAGCAGCTCAAGGGCCTCTCCCACGCCGAGTTAGTCAAGGTTGCCGAGTCGGCAGCCAAAGGCGCGCTGATTCGCGGCTCCGACCAGGTCGATGCCGATGAGCTCGATGCCGCGCTGCGGGCGCGCCGCGGCGCCACCAAGCGCGGCTAGTGATGGCAAACGGCGAGCTGGGTCGGCCTCATTTTCTCGTGCGCGACCGCGTCAAAGGGCGCGAGTACAGCCCTGCGGGCGGTGGCGGCGACCCGAAGATCCGCGATGTCGAGTTCCGTGCCCACGGGGAGGCGATGCGCGAGCAGCTCGGCTCGACGATCGAGGAGGTCGGGAGGCTGCGCGACGAGGAGGCGCTCGGCGGCGAGGAGCTGCGGGCGCTCGGCTCGGTTGTCGTCCTTGAGGCCTCGGACGCGGCCTTTCCGCTGAAGCTCGACTCGCTCGAACAGCTGACCCGCGGCGGTAAAACGAAAGCGCCGCGGCCCAAATGGCTTCTACTCAGCGTCATGCCCGGTGCCGAGGAGGAGGCCCCTGAACAAGCGACGGTCTGGGTCTCCGACGAATTTCGCCAGCGCTTCATCGAGATCTTCGAGAAATACCTCGCGGAGAAGACCGAGAAAGGCAACCCGAAGAACCGGGCTCTGGTCGCCAACATCAGCCGCATCCGCACCGGGGTCACCGCCGACCTCTGGCGCTCGGCTGGCGCTCCGCCCGAGGGCGGACGCCACTGGTGGGAGCTGTGGCTGCGGCGTACCGACGGCGGGTTGGCGCTGCTCGGCTCCTACGCCGAGGCGTGCGGCGCGACCCTAGTCGAGCGCGCGCTGCACCTACCCGACCGCACCGTCGCCTGGATCTACGCGACCTGGGACGAGCTGCAGGCGCTGCCCTTTACCTCGGTGCCGCTGGCCGAGATCCGCCGGCCTGAGTTCGTGCAGACGATCGCCGACCTCGACCGCGACGAGCAGGACGAGCTGAGCGAGGACCTGGCCAAGCGCCTCGGGCCAGCAGGGGAGTCGGCGCCTGCCGTCTGTCATCTCGACAGCGGCGTGCGGCGCACGCACGTGCTGTTGCGCGGCTCGCTGGCGGAGTCCGACGTGCACACGGTGGTCCCGGGCTCGACCGCCGACGAGCAGAATCACGGCACGCCGATGGCGGGACTGGGGTTGCTCGGCAACCTCGACGACCCGTTGCTCAGCAGCGGCGCGGTGGCGCTCCGGCATCGCCTTGAGTCGGTGAAGATGCTGCCCGACACCGAGGACGGCAACGACCCGCGGGCCTACGGATTGGTCACCGCGCAGGCGGTCGCGGCCCCGGAGGCGAGCGTCGAGCGGCGGCGGGTGTTCTGCATGCCGGTCACCGCCCGCCCCGACCATCTGGGCGAACCGACGCTGTGGTCGGCCTCTGTCGACGCGTTGGCGGCCGGCGTCGACATCGCCGCTTCCGATGAGGGTATTTCGCTTCTCGGGAAGCCCGACGGAGGTGCCTCGCGCCTCTTCGTCGTCTCTGCCGGCAACGTCAGCGCCTACGCGGCCGACTACCTCGACACCTGCGATACCTCGCCGGTCGAGGACCCAGCCCAGGCTTGGAACGCGCTGACCGTTGGCGCTCATACCGAGCTGGTCGATATCCCCACCGACCCGACCTTCGAGGGCTGGAGTGCACTCGGCGAGGCGGGTGGCCTTTCGCCCCACAGCCGCACCTCGGTGATGTTCGCCCAGCGCCAGTGGCCGCTGAAGCCCGACATCTGCATGGAGGGCGGCAATGTCCTAACCGACGGGGCCGTCGACTTCCACGAGCGCCACCCGCTGCTCTCGCTACGCAGCGCCGATGCGCGCAGCGATCTGGCGCTCGGCTCGGTCAACGCGACCAGCGCCGCAACCGCGCAGGCGGCGCGGCTCGCGGCGCTGGCGCAGGCGAGCTATCCAGAGTTTTGGCCGGAGTCGATCCGCGGCTTGCTCACCCACACGGCCGAGTGGACCGATCCGATGCGGGCCGAGATCAAGGGAGCGCCGAGCAAAAAGGGCCGGTTGGCTCTGCTTCGTCGCTACGGCTGGGGGGTGCCCTCTGAGGAGGCAGTTCTCTATTCGGGGAAAAACGCGATCACGATGGTCAGTCAGGACGAGTTCGTCCCCTTTGACGGGCCCGAGCACAAGGCACGGCGCTTCCGCTTGCACGCGCTGCCCTGGCCGGTCGAGGCGCTCCGCGAGCTGGGCGGCGCCACCGCGGAGCTGCGGGTGACGCTCTCCTACTTCATCGAGCCCGCCGCCTCGCGGCGTGGCTGGCGCCGGCGCTACGCCTACCAGTCCCACGGACTGCGCTTCGAGCTGAAAACGCCCTCGGAGACGACCGAGCAGTTCCTGCGGCGCCTGAACGACGATGCCCAGCTAGAAGAGGAGGGAACGGGCAAGACCTCGAGCGGTAGCGACCGCTGGCTAGTCGGCCCCAACCAGCGCAACCTCGGCTCGTTGCACCAGGACATCTGGGAGGGTACCGGCACTGAGCTGGCCGATTCCGGCGTTCTCGCCGTGCACCCGATCGGCGGCTGGTGGAAGAACAGCCGCCGCAAGGATCGCGTCGAGCAGCCGGTGCGCTACTCCCTCGCCGTCTCCCTGCGCACCGCCGAGCAGGGCGTCGACCTCTACAGCCCGGTCGCAGTGCAGCTTGACTTGCCCGTTGAAGAGGCCGTTCTGGCTACGTAGCGGTCCGATTTTTAACGATCCAGGGCAGGCAGAGCCTTGCATCAGGTTCGGCTGGCTCAAGGTTTTACGTGAGCCCTTGATCGGGCGGGCGCCTGCAGCTATGAACGTGAGGTGGCGCAGCGAAAAACGCTCACCAAGGCCCAGGTTGCACTCCTCCGGTGGATCTCGGAAGGTTGTCCCCATGGGCAGGCGAAGGGGGCTCCCATCGAATCTCGGCGGCAGGGAGTGCCCCGCCTTCGACGCGAAGACGGGGCCTCGGGCCTCCGTACCAGTCGCGCCGCAACGCAAGAAGCTGTTGCGCCATGCCGGGGGGAGAGGGAGTCACGTTTGCCGTCCTTTCTCTTGAGCCGCTTGCGCTTGCCCTTATAAAGCTGTTCGCGCGCACCTTTGGATGCTCGCCGAGGTCAAGGTGCGATCCACTGGAGAGTAAAAGCGCTGACATGCAGCGACTTCCCCGTGCAATTGGCCATAAATCGCGCGACTTTTCCCGGACGTTGCAGGGAAGTCGGGGGAGTCAGCGCGGAATATGGCTACGGTGCTAAGCAGAGAAGCCCGGCACCCCTTGTCGTAATAGGGAACCAGGCTCCTCATTCCAACGAGGGGTCGAGCGAACGTATGCGCTCGGCCCCTCTCTCGTTGCGGTCCAGCTTACCCCGGCCAGCTAGAAGCTGTAACGCGCGTTAAGAGTTTTCCTGCTCCTTCCGCATGCGAGCCTGCGCGGCAGCGACCGTGGTCATGGGCCCCGCCGCCCGCCCGAGGAAGGTGCGCTGGCCTCCAGTAGACGATTTCGTTGAGAGCGGCTTCGCCTGTGGCGGGGCGTACGCTGGTTAAAGAGGCATTGAGTAGCGTCAATCAGAAGCGGTGCGCTTCTCCAGCCAGCTAGTGATTTCGTTGGGCGTGGCTTCGCCGGCCGCCTTCTCGATTAAGGACCCTTGCCACTTTCCTTGCCACCCCCTCGAAATGAGCCTGAAAATAGCCGCCCGAAGGCGGCTATTTGGCTCTACAGGTGGATGCCGGAGGAGGGACTCGAACCCCCGACACGCGGATTATGATTCCGCTGCTCTAACCAGCTGAGCTACTCCGGCGGGGATCGGGGATCGTAGCGGCGCGGGGGCGGTTGGCGGTGGCTGCGATCCTTGGGTGATGGCACCTGGCTCTGATCGTGCTCCTGAGACTGGATGGGCTGCGATGCGGCCGGTGCTGGTGGCGTTGATGATCGCCGCCAATGTCTTCGTGGTCGCTGCGCTCGGGATCGCCCGGCCCACGGGCTGGTTCCCGCCCTTTGTCGCCTTTGGCTCGATCCTGGTCGGCTTCGTGATCTTCGAGGTCTGGGCTTTGCGCCACCGGCACGACGACGAGTGAACCAGGCTTGGCCGTTAGGGTTGAGCTGTGAGCGCTGAGTTGGACATGGCGGTACGCGCGGTTATCCGTGAGTGCATGGGCGTGGAACCTGGCGAGGACGTGCTCGTCATCTGCAATCCCGTCACCGAAGAGCTGGGCGCGCTGATGCGGATCGAGGCTCAGGGCGAGGGCGCCGAAGCGACGCTGGCCGTGATCGGCGAGCGCGAATCGCACGCCGCCGAGCCGCCCGGGACCGTCGCCGCCGCGATGGCCGCGGCCGATGTGGTGCTGGCGCCGACGATCCAGTCGCTCTCGCACACCGCCGCCCGCAAAGCGGCAAGCGAGGCGGGGGCGCGGATCGCCACCCTGCCGGGCTGCACCGAGGAGATGCTGGCGCGGCTGATGAGCGTCGACATGGAAGAGCTTCGGCGGCGCGGGACGGCGGTCGCCGCGGCGCTCAGCGCCGGCAGCGAGGCCCGCATCACCTGCGCCCACGGCAGCGACTTGCGGCTCGGCCTCGAGGGCCGCAAGGCGATCCCCGACGCCGGCCAGCTCAACGCCCGCGGCGCCTTTGGCAACCTGCCCTGCGGCGAGGGCTTCATCGCGCCCGCCGACGGGACCGGGGAGGGGACGCTCGTCATCGACGGCTCGATCGCCGGGGTCGGCGAGGTCGACACCCCCGTCGCGCTCACCGTCCGCGGCGGCCACCTGACCGAGGCGACCGGCTCCGACGGGGCGATCCTGCTCGGCCTGCTGACCGAACATGGGCCGGAAGCGACCAGCGTCGCCGAGCTCGGGATCGGCACCAACGACGAGGCGATCCTGACCGGCAACATCCTCGAGGACGAGAAGATCGCCGGCACCGCCCATGTCGCCTTCGGCGCCTCGGCCGCGATCGGCGGCAGCGTCCAGGTGCCGGTCCATCTCGACTGCGTGATCCTCGAGCCCACGGTCGAAGTCGACGGCGAGGTCATCGTCAGCGGCGGCGAGCTGCTGATCTGAGCGTGGCGCTGCTCGCCGTCCCCAACGTTTCGGAGGGGCGCGACGAGGCTTTGATCGAGGCGCTGGGCGCGTCTTTCGCCAGGGGCGTCTCGCTGCTGGACACCCACACCGACGCCGACCACGGCCGCACGGTCTTCACCCTGGCCGGCGCCGCGGGGCCGCTGCGCGAGGCGCTCGCCGCTGGCGCCGCCGAGGCGATCGAGACGATCGACATGACCGCCTACGTTGGAGTCCACCCGGCGGTCGGCGCCCTCGACGTCTGCCCGGTCGTCTGGCTTGACCCCGGCGATCGCGCCGCCGCCCGGGCCGAGGCGGTCGAGGTCGCCGCCCAGATCGGTGGCCTCGGCGTGCCGGTCTTCCTATACGGGGAGCTGGCGGCCAGTCCCGGCCACGTCGAGCGCGCCTACTTCCGCAACGGCGGCCTGGGCGAGCTTTGGCAGCGGATGGAGGGAGGCGGCCTGCGGCCCGACTTCGGCCCGGGCCTGCCGCATCGCAGCGCGGGGGCGACGCTGGTCACCGCCCGCCCGCCGCTCGCCGCCTTCAACGTCGAGCTCGACAGCGGCGATGTCGAGGTCGCCCGCTCTGTCGCCGCCAAGCTGCGCGAGTCCGGTGGCGGCCTGCCCGGGGTGAGGGCGATCGGGCTGGCGCTCTCGGGCGGGCGGGCGCAGGTCTCGACCAACATCCATGACCCCTTCGAGGTCCCGCTGGCCGTGGTCGTCGAGCGGGTGCGGGAGCTGGTGGCGCCGCTCGGCGCCCGCCCGGTCGCGGCCGAGTTGATCGGGCTGATCCCGGAGGGGGCGCTGGCCGGTTACCCCGAGGACGTGCCGATCCTCGGCTTCGACGCCTCCCAGCACACGATCGAGCGGCGGCTCGATGCCGCGAACGATTAGATTCCTGACATGGCTCAGACCAAGAAGAAGCGCCGCCGCAAGCACCGCGGCACCCAGGGCGGCCGCATCGACACCAACCGCCGTGCCGCCCGCCCGCGCAGCCGCGAGGAGGCCAAAGCCCGCGCCCGCGCCAACCGCAAACCTGGGGTCAAAGCCGATCTGCCGCCGACCTGGCGCAGCGCCATCACCCGCGGCGTCTTCGCCGCCGTCATCTTCCTCGTGATCCTGCTCCTGATCTTCAAAAAAACAGTCGGCGCATCGCTTGCCCTCTCCGCCTTCATGCTCGTCTTCTACATCCCGGCCGGCTACTTCATCGAGATGACGATGTGGCGCAAACGCGAGCGGGCGCGGATCCGCGCTGGGTCGTGAGCCTCGATGTCCGCATGCTCACGGTCGGCCAGATCGCCGAGAACTGCTTCCTGCTGCGCCGCGAGGGCTCCGACCGGGCGCTGATCGTCGATCCCGGCGAGGAGTCCGAGCGGATCCTCGCCGCCGTTGACGAGATGGGGGCGACGGTCGAGGCGATCCTCGTCACCCACTGCCATTTCGATCACATCGGAGCGGTCGCGCCGGTGGCCGCCGCGACCGGGGCACCGGTTTACTGCCCCAAGCTCGAGGTGCCGCTCCTCACCGACATCATGGCCTTCGTCCCATACCCGGGGTTCGGGCCGTACGAGAGCTACGACCCGGATGAGACCGTCGCCGGCGGCGAGGCCCTGGAGCTGGCCGGGCTCGAGCTCGACGTCATCTTCACTCCCGGCCACAGCCCCGGCCATGTCACCTACTCGGTGCGGGGCGAGGACGCGATCTTCTCCGGCGACGTCCTCTTCCAGGGCTCGGTCGGCCGGGTCGACCTGCCGGGCGGCGACGGCCCGACCCTGATGCGCTCGATCGAGACGCTGTTGGGCTCACACGGGCCCGACACGGTCGTCTATCCCGGCCACATGGGGACGACGACGCTGGGGGCCGAGCGCGCCTCCAACCCGTTCCTGGCCCAGCTCGCGCAGTAGCGGCCGCCCGGCGCCGGTAAGGTCGCGCCACCGTGGCCAGCAAGTACCGAGCACCCCGTGGGACCTTCGACGTCCTCCCCGAGCAGGCCCGCGCCCGCGCCCGCGTCGGCGACGCCGCCGCCGCGATCTTCAGCCGCGCCGGCTATGAGCCGATCGCGACCCCGGCCTTCGAGGAGACCGAGCTGTTCGAGCGCGGGGTCGGCAAATCGACCGACATCGTCCGCAAGGAGATGTTCACCTTCGAGGACAAGGGTGGGCGCAGCCTCACCCTGCGGCCCGAGGGCACCGCGCCGATCTGCCGCGCCTACGTCGAGCACGGCATGCACAAGCTGGCGCAGCCGGTCAAGCTCTCCTACCTCGGCCCGTTCTTCCGCCACGAGCGGCCGCAGGCGGGGCGCTACCGCCAGTTCCACCAGGTCGGCGCCGAGGCGATCGGGACCGACTCGCCGCTCGCCGACGCCGAGGTGATCATGCTGCTCTCCGACCTGCTCGGCGAGCTCGGGGTGCCGGGAGTCGAGCTGCGGCTGGGCAGCCTCGGCTCGCTCGATGCCCGGCGCGCCTACCTGGAGGAGCTGAAGGCCCATCTCCACGCCAACGAGGGCGAGCTGAGCGACGACGTGCGCGAGCGGATCGACATCAACCCGCTGCGCGCCTTCGACTCCGACCACGAGGGCACGCGGGGCGTGATGGCGAGCGCGCCGACGATCGTCGGCGCGCTGGAGGGGGAGGATGCCGATCACTTCGCGGAGGTGCGGGCGCTGCTTGACACGGCGGGGATCGACTACACGATCGATCCCACCCTGGTCCGCGGCATCGACTACTACACGCGGACGATCTTCTCCTTCGTCTGTGACGCGCTCGGCGCCCAGTCTGAGATCGGCGGCGGCGGCCGCTACGACGGCCTGATCGAGCAGCTCGGCGGCCCGGCGACGCCCGCGGTCGGCTGGGCGGCTGGGATCGAGCGGATCCTGCTGGCGCTCGACGAAGAGGGGGAGGCGCCCGGCCGCGACGCCTTCGTCGCCGTCGCCGAGGACGCCCAGCGCCCCCGGGCGATGGCGCTCGTCACCGAACTGCGGCACGCCGGGCTCTCGGCCGAGCTCGACCTCGCCGGCCGCAGCCTCAAGGGCCAGCTCAAACATGCCGACCGCATCGGCGCCCGCCGCCTGCTGATCCTCGAAGCCGACGGCACAGCGCAGTTGCGCGACATGGCATCGCGCGAGCAGCGCGCGGTCGACCCCGGCAAGCTGCTGGAGGAGTTGACGGCCTGAAAGACTGCTCGGCGTGACCGTGGCCGAGCAGATCCCCTCCCTGAGCCCCAACCGCTACCGCGACACCTGGTGTGGCCAGGTGCTCGGCGATCGGGTTGGCTCCGAGGTGCGGGTCGCTGGCTGGGTCCACCGCCGCCGCGACCACGGCGGCCTGATCTTCATCGACCTGCGCGACCGGACCGGGATCGTCCAGCTCGTCTTTCACCCCGACACCTCGGGCGAGTCGTTCCAGCTCGCCCATAAGCTGCGGGCCGAGGATGTGGTCAGCGCCGCCGGGTCGGTCGTGCAGCGCTCCGAGGAGACGGTCAACCGCGAGCTGCCGACCGGAGAGGTCGAGCTGGCGGTGAGCGGGGCTGAGCTGCTGGCCGACGCCGAGACGCCGCCGTTCCAGATCGAGGGGTTCGCCGGCGAGGTCGGCGAGGACGCCCGCCTCCGCCACCGCTACCTAGACCTGCGGCGCGAGCAGATGCGCGACGCGCTGCTGCTGCGTCACCGCGTCACCGCGGCGATGCGCGAGTTCCTCGACGGCGAGGGCTTCGTCGACATCGAGACGCCGGTGCTGACCCGCTCGACCCCGGAGGGCGCCCGCGACTTCCTCGTCCCCAGCCGCGGCCAGCCGGGCTCCTTCTACGCCCTGCCGCAGTCGCCGCAGCTGTTCAAGCAGATGCTGATGATCGCTGGCTTCGAGCGTTACTACCAGGTGGCTCGCTGCTTCCGCGACGAGGATCTGCGCGCCGACCGCCAGCCCGACTTCACCCAGCTCGACATCGAGATGTCGTTTGTCGACGTCGATGACGTGATCTCGGCCAACGAGCGGCTGCTCGCGCACCTGTTCGCCCGGGTCGATGGACCGGGGCTGAAGCTGCCGATGCAGCGCCTGCCCTATGACGAGGCGATCTCGCGTTTCGGCACCGACCGCCCCGACACCCGCTTCGGGCTGGAGCTGGTCGACCTGGCCGAGCCGCTGCGTGAGACCGAGTTCAAGGTCTTCCGCGGGGTGATCGACTCCGGTGGCGCCGTCCGCGGACTCAACGCCGGCAGGCGCGAGATGGCGCGCTCGGGCCTCGACGGCCTGATCTCCCGCGCCCAGGAGCTCGGCGCCAAGGGCCTGGTCTGGGCCTTCCGCGAGGGCGACGGCTGGCGCTCGCCGACCGCCAAGTTCCTCTCCGCCGCGGAGCTGACTGCGCTGAACGAGGCGCTAGGGGCCGAGGAGGGCGATCTGCTGCTGGTCGTCGCCGACAAGCCCAAGGTCGCCAACGCCGTCCTCGGCCAGCTTCGCCTCGACCTTGCTGCCGAGTTCGACCTGATCCCGGAGGGCGCGGACGAGTTGCTCTGGATCGTCGATTGGCCGCTGATGGAGTCCGATGACGAAGGCGGCTGGAACCCGCTGCACCACCCGTTTACGGCCCCCGCCGGCGACTTCGACTCCGCCAATCCCGGCGAGGCTCGCGCCCTTGCCTACGACGTGGTCTGGAACGGCCAGGAGATGGGCGGCGGCTCGATCCGCATCAGCGACTCCGGCCTGCAGCAGAAGGTGTTCGCGGCGCTCGGCATCGACGCCGAGGAAGCCGAGGCGCGCTTCGGCTTCCTGCTTGAGGCGCTGCGCTACGGGGCGCCGCCCCACGGCGGCATCGCCTACGGCGTCGACCGCATCGTCCAGCGCCTGGCCGGCGCCGACTCGATCCGCGACGTGATCGCCTTCCCCAAGACCGCCTCCGGCGCCGACCCGCTGACCAGCGCTCCCGCCCCGGTCGACGAGACCCAGCTGCGCGAGGTCGGCCTCCAGCTCCGAGCCAAGCGCCCGCCCGAGCGCCGATGAGCTTCCGGGACCGGCTCGCGCGCTTCGGGCGCCCGGCCCCGGGTCCCGGCAAGACGCCAGTCCACGTCAGCGATCCTCGCTTCGATAGCTGGGAGGTGGTGCGCGATTTCGGCGACGTCAAGACCGCCCGCGCCTGGCATCAGGCCCTGGAAGAGGCGGGTATCGACGCGGCGCTCACCGCCGATTGGCCGCTCGACCGCTTCGGCCACGGCGAAATCTCCCTGCGCGTGCCTGGTGAGCACTGGAGCGAGGCCGAGATGCTGCTCTCCAATCTGGACTGATCGGCAGTCGCCAGCGAGCCTGCGCGGTGGTACGGTTGCACCGAGGCTCGAACCCGTACGAGAGCCGTCTCACCGTTTGACCCAACACAAACGGCGCGGGAGCCGTACGTCTCCCGGTCCCGTGGGATCGGGAGCAGGCACCCACCTTCATTTGAAGGGATCAAAGCCAGAGGCGGCAACGGCGGGTTGGAGTCTCATTTCCGTTGCAAAGAATTGAAGTTTGGCGCGCCACTCGCGCGCCCATCTCCTCCAACATCGGCCACATGGCCGACGAGACCCACTTTGAGCACCCCACGGGTGTCAAAAGTCAGTTTCGTCGACCAGATCGGTTGATTTCGGAGCTCGCCGAACGTCAGCACGGGCTTGTGGCGAGGCGCCAGCTCTTCGCAGCTGGGATCCGTCGAGGAGCCATCAGGGCCAGGCTTGAGAGAGGGGCGCTGCACTCGGTGCATCGTGGTGTCTACGCGGTTGGCTACGCCAAGCTGACGATGGAAGGACGGTGGATGGCGGCGGTCCTCGCGGGTGGAGAGGGCACTGTGCTGAGCCATCGGTCTGCCGGGCAGCTATGGGGACTGATTCAGCGGTCGTCGTTGCTGCCAGAAGTGACCCGCCCCGAACAGTTCAAGCCTCGTTTGGGCATCGTTGGGCACCACGCGTCTCTCCCTGTGGACGAGATTGGGCAGGTTCTAGGGATTCCCGTCACTTCGGTTGCGCGGACGCAGTTCGACCTTGCTGCCGTGCTCTCGAAGCATCAGCTGGAGCGGGTGCTGAACGAGGCTGAGGTCCAGCGGCTCGCCGACCGGTTCTCCCTGTTCGACCTGATTGACCGCTATCCGCGGCATCGGGGCGTTGTCAACCTTCACGCCCTGCTCGACGCGAAGACGCCACGCGGCATCACCCGCAGCCGCCTTGAGGAGCGGTTTGTCGCCTTCCTCGACGCGCACGGCCTGCCCCGGCCACGGCTCAACGCCGACCTTGCCCTGCGCGGCCGCTTCTACGAGGTCGATTGCCTCTGGCAGTCGCGCCGGCTTGTGGTCGAGCTCGACAGCCGTGGCTTCCACGACACCGGACGGGCCTTCGAGAAGGACCGTGAGCGCGACCGGATCCTGCTCGCCGAGGGGTGGCGGGTGACCCGGATCACCTCGCGGCAGCTGGACGATGAAGCCGCCGCTGTGGCAGCCGATTTGGGCGAGCTGCTGCGGTTTGAGGCCGGGCGTCCTACCCTTAGCTGATGGAGCGGGAACTTTTTGAGCATTACCTGCGAGACGAGGCGCGGCTTGGGCCCGTCCCCGATGGCGCCTTCACCGGCGCCGCCGGCGGCGCGGCCTGCGGCGACGTCTCGCGGATCTCGCTCTCCTTGGACGGCGGCGAAGTGGCCTCAGCCAGCTTCGACAGCGAGGGCTGCGGGGCGATGCGCGCCGCCACCGCCGCCGCGGTCGACCTTGTCTGCGGCGAGCGGGTTCTCGACGCGGCCAAGGTCGGGATCGAGGAGATCGATGCCGCGCTCGGCGGCCTCGCCCCGGCCAAGCGCCACGCCGCCCAGCTCGCCGGCGATGCCCTGCACCGGGCGCTCGCGGCCGCCGCCTCCTCGGCCGAGGTGCTGGAGCAGCCCGCCGCCAAGCGGGTCGCGGTTGCGATGTCGGGCGGGGTCGACAGCGCCGTCGCCGCCCTGCTCGAGCGCGAGGGCGGGGCGGAGGTGGTCGGGGTCACGGTCAAGCTCTGGGCCGACCCGATGACCGACGGCGCCAAGGCCTGTTGCTCGCCCGAGGCCGTGCTCGGCGCCCGCGGGCTTGCCCACTCGCTCGGCATGCCCCACTTCACCCTCGACCTCGAGGAGGAATTCCGCCAGCGCGTCGTCGATCGCTTCATCAGCGGCTACGCCGAGGGCAACACCCCCAACCCCTGCATCCTCTGCAACGGGGAGGTGCGGATCGCGGCGATGGTCGACCTCGCCGAGCGGGTCGGCGCCACCCACCTGATCACCGGCCACTACGCCCGCATCGTCGACGATGGCGACGGCCCGCTGCTGGCCGCCGCCGCCGACGAGTCCAAGGACCAGAGCTACATGCTGGCGGCGATGCCGCTGGAGCTGCTGAAGCGGCTGCGTTTCCCGCTGACCGAGCTGACCAAGCCCGAAGTGCGGGCGATCGCCGCCCGCCACAATCTGACCGTCGCCCGCAAGCCCGAGAGCCAGGACCTCTGCTTCCTCGCTGGCCAGGGCAAGGAGCAGTTCCTGCGCCGCCACGGCGGCCTGCGCGACCGCGACGGCGCCCTGCTCGACCGCGCCGGGCGCACGATCGGCCGCCACGACGGCCACCACAACTTCACCGTCGGCCAGCGCCGCGGCATCGGCGTCTCTGCCCCGCAGCCGCTCTACGTGCTCTCGACTGACGCCGAGGCCAACACGGTCACGGTCGGCAGCCGCGAGGAGCTGGAGGCGCGGACCGTGCGCATCCGCAACGCCGTCCTCCACCGCGACGGCGCCAGCGTCGACGCGGTCCGCCTGCGCTACCACTCGCGCCTGATCCCGGCCGCGATCCCGGCGGCCGAGAGCGGCCGCCACGCCACGCTCGAGGTGGCGCTCGCAGAAGCGTTCACGGGCGTCTCCCCGGGCCAGACCGCGGTCCTGCTCGCCGGCGAGGCGATCGTCGGCCACGGCACGATCGCCGCCGCGGCCTGACGCCGCTCCCAGCGCTTAGGCTCTGCCACTTATGAAGGCGTCGGAAATCCGCGGCATCTACCTCTCCTTCTTCGAGCAGCGGGGACACAAGATCGTCCCCTCGGCCTCGCTCGTGCCCGCCTCGCACGACCCCTCGGTGCTGCTCACCACCGCCGGCATGCAGCCCTTCAAGCCCTACTTCCTCGGTCGCGAGCAGCCGCCCGCCCCGCGCATCACCGACGTTCAGAAATGCTTCCGCACCACCGACATCGAGGAGGTCGGCAACACCGCCCGCCACCTCACCTTCTTCGAGATGCTCGGCAACTGGAGCTTCGGCGACTACTTCAAGGCGGAGTCGATCCCCTGGGGCTGGGAGCTCTCGACCGAGGGCTTTGGGATGGACCCCGAGCGGATCTGGGTCACCGTCTTCGGCGGCGACGAGGAGCTCGGGCTGGGGCCGGACGAGGAGGCGATCGAGATCTGGCGCGGAGTCGGCGTCCCGGACGAGCGGATCGTCCGCCTCGGCCGCAAGGACAACTTCTGGCAGGCGGGGCCGACCGGCCCCTGCGGCCCCTGCTCGGAGCTCTACCTCGACCGCGGCGAGGAGTTCGGCGCCGCCGACGAGCGGCCGGGCGACGACACCGACCGCTTCCTCGAGTTCTGGAACCACGTCTTCATGAGCTACAACCTGGCCGAGGATGGCAGCCTGACCGAGCTGCCGATGAAAAACATCGACACCGGCATGGGGCTGGACCGGATGGCGGCGATTCTCCAGGACGTCCCCTCTGTCTTCGACACCGATCTGGTGCGGCCGCTGATCGACCTCGCCGAGGAGATGTCGGGCAGCACCTACGGCGCCGATCCGGCGACCACCCGGGCGATGCGGATCGTCGCCGACCACTCGCGCGGCGCCGCCTTCCTGATCGCCGACGGCGTCGTCCCCTCCAACGAGGACCGCGGCTACATCCTGCGGCGGATCATGCGGCGGGCGATCCAGCAGGGGCGGACGCTGGGCCTGGAGGCCCCCTGGCTGGGGCGTTTCGCCGAGCGCGCGATCGAGATCATGGGGGAGGCCTACCCGGAGTTGGCGGCCGAGCGGGCAACGATCGAGCGCTGGGTCGGCGACGAGGAGGAGAGCTTTGGCCGCACCCTCGAGCGCGGCACCGAGCTGCTGGAGCGGCTCGTCGTCGAGGCGAAGGAGTCGCAGACCTCCTGGATCGACGCTGCCGATGCCTTCAAGCTCCACGACACCTACGGCTTCCCCTACGACCTGACCAAGGAGCTGCTTGCCGAGCAGGGGCTCTCGGTCGATGACGGCGGCTTCGAGGAGCTGATGGAGGAGCAGCGCGCCCGCGCCCGGGTCGGCTCCGCCACAGCGCACGGCTCCGAGGACCACCATGAGCGCGTCCAGGGCTTCACCGCCGACGCGCCGCCGACCCGTTTCGTCGGCTACGAGACGCTGCGGGCGACGACCGGCCTCGCCGCCGTCTCGCCCGACGGCGGCCGGGTCCTGGTCAAGCTTGAGGAGAGTCCCTTCTATGCCGAGGGCGGGGGCCAGGTCGCCGACTCCGGCGTGCTGCGCTGGGCCGGGGAGGAGGCGCGGGTCGTCGACGTCTACCGGGTCGGCGAAGACCAGGCGCTGGAGGTCGAGCCGACCGGCGCGGCGATCGAGCCCGGCGTCGCGGTCGAAGCCGAGGTCGACCACGAGGCCCGTCACGCGACGATGCGAAACCACACTGCGACCCACCTCCTGCACGCGGCTCTGCGCGAGCGGCTCGGCGCCCACGTGCGTCAGGCCGGCTCGGCCGTGCGCCCGGACAAGCTGCGCTTCGACTTCACCCACGGCCAGGGCCTGAGCGCGGAGGATCTGCGCGCGGTCGAGGACCGCGTCAACGAGTGGGTCAAGGCGAGCCGCCCGGTGCGCTGGATCAACATGGAGCGGGCCGAGGCCGAAGGGCTGGGCGCGATGGCGCTCTTCGGCGAGAAATACGGCGAGTGGGTGCGGGTGGTCGAAGTCGACGAGGTCTCACGCGAGCTATGTGGCGGCACCCACGTCGCCAACACGGCTGAGGTCGGCATCTTCAAGATCACCACAGAGGGCTCCAGCGCCGCCAACGTGCGCCGGATTGAGGCGCTCAGCGGCCCGGCCGCGATCGATTGGTTCCGCGAGCGCGAGGCGCAGCTGCGCGAGGCGGGCGAGCTGCTCGGCGCGCCGCAGGACCCGCTCGGGGGAGCGCGTCGCGCCGCCGAGCGCCTGCGCGAGGCGGGCAAAGGCGCCGAGCAGGCTGCGAAGGAGCTCCTAGGCGAGGAGGCCGAGCGACTGGTCGGGGAGGCGACGGAGGTCGACGGCGTCAAGCTGGTCGCCTCGCGGGCGCCGCTGGCCGATCAGAAGCAGCTGCTCGACCTCGCCAACCGGGTCCAGTCCAAGCTCGGGGGCGACTCCGCAGTTGCCCTCGGCGGCGCCGAGGGCGGCAAGGTCGGGCTGGTGGTTTTGGTCTCGAAGGGGGCTGTGCAGCGCGGGCTCTCCGCCGCGGCGATCGTCCGCGAGGCGGCGGCTGTGGTCGGCGGCGGCGGCGGCGGCCGCGACGACATGGCCCAAGCCGGCGGCAAGGACGCCGAGAAGCTCGACGAGGCGATGGCGACGGCGCAGAGCGCGATCGAGAAAGCGATCGGCTGAGCGATGCGCGTGCTCGCCCTCGACCACGGCACCGCCCGGATCGGCTGCGCGATCTCCGACCCCAGCGGCACCCTGGCGACGCCGGTGCCGGTGATCGAGCCGCCGGAGCCGCGCGCGGTCGCCGAGCTGGTCGCCGAGCGCGAGGTCGAGCGGGTCGTCGTCGGCCTGCCCTTGCATCTCAGCGGCGAGGAGGGCAGCCAGGCGGCGCTGACCCGCAGCTTCTGCGCCGAACTTGAGGCGATCTTGGATGTGCCGGTCGAGACCTACGACGAGCGGCTGACGACGCGGATGGCCGATGCCAGCCGCCGCGCCGGCGCCTCGGCGGCGCCCGACTCGCTTGCCGCGGCCCACCTGCTCGAGGCTTATCTGGCGAGCATCAAACCCAGCAGCGAGGAGCGAGATGGCTGACGACTGGCTTCCCGAGGATCCCTTTGTCAATCCCGACGACCCTGCCGCCGCCGAGCGCGAGCGCCGCCGCCTCGAGCGCGAGGAGCGTCGCCGCCAGCGCGAAGAGGGCGGGGGAGACGCCGAGCCGAAGCAGTCGAAGCCGCGCCGCAAATGGGGCAAGCGCAAAGACGCGGACGAGCCGGTTGCCGATGCGCCGAAGCCGGTGCCAGCGCAGCCGGCGGAGGTGTCGCCGCCGGTCCAGCCCAAGGCTCCCGCGCCACCTCCTGTCCCTGATCCGGCGCCTCCCAAGCCGCCACCGCCACCACCCACACCGCCGGCCGTGCCCTTGTCTCCCGACGAGGAGTTCTGGGATGAGCCCCCTGCCTCGGCTGGCGAGGAGTCCGACGAATACGCCTTCACGGCCCCGAAAGCGTCGTCAGACGGCCCTTCCCGCGGTGGAGGCCGAGGCTTCTTCGCGGCGCTGCGGCGCCATCCGCTCCGGATCGTCGCCGCCGTCGCCGCGCTGGTCGTGCTCTGGTTCCTCTTCGCCCTCTTCCAGCCCTTCCACGGCGATGGCACTGGCACGGTCGTCGTCACCATTCCCAAAGGCGCCGGCGTCAGCGAGGTCGGCGACCTGCTCGACAGCAAGGGCGTCGTCTCCAGCTCGACCTTCTTCCAGCTCCGCGCCACGCTCTCCGGCAAGCGCTCCGACCTCTACGCGGGCCGCTTTGTCCTCGCCCACGACATGAGCTACAGCGCGGCGCTTGACAAGCTCTCGGTGCCGCCGGTGAAGAAGACGACTACGGTCACGATCCCCGAGGGCTACAGCCGCGAACTGGCTGCGCCCCTGGTCAAGGAAGACGGGCTCAGCGGCAGCTACATGAAGGAGACGGTGCGCTCCAAGTACCTCAAGCCCGCCGCCTACGGCGGCAAGGACGCCAAGAACCTGGAGGGCTTCCTCTTTCCCGACACCTTCGAACTGAAACCGGGGGCGCCCGCCGCCGACCTGGTCCAGCTGCAGCTGCAGGACTTCAAGCGCCGGATCAAGGGCGTCGACATGAGCTACGCCCGCTCCAAGAACCTGACCACCTATGACGTGTTGACGATCGCCTCGATGGTCGATCGTGAGGCCCAGCTCGAAAGCGAGCGGCCGCTGGTCGCCGCCGTCATCTACAACCGCCTGCACCAGGGGATCCCGCTCGGGATCGACGCGACGACCCGCTTCGCGGTCCACAACTACACCCGGCCGCTGACCGAATCGGAGCTGGCGACCCCCTCGTCGTACAACACGCGCACGCACCAGGGCTTGCCGCCGGGCCCGATCGACAGCCCCGGGCTCGCCTCGATCGAAGCCGCCGCCCACCCGGCCAAGGTCGGCTACCTCTACTACGTGGTCAAGCCGGGCGCCTGCGGCGAACTCTCCTTCTCCAAGACCAACGCCGAATTCGAAGCCGACGTCGAACGCTACAACTCGGCTCGCGCCGCCAACGGGGGCAACTCGCCGACCACCTGCGGGCAGTGAGCCGGCTCGCCGTCCTCGGCTACCCGGTCGCCCACTCGCGCTCGCCGGCGATGCAGAACGCGGCCCTGGCGGCGCTGGGGCTGGGGGACGATTGGAGCTACGAGGCGATCGAAGTGGCACCCGACGGCTTCGAGGAGCGGGTGCTCTCGATGGCGGCGGCCGGGTTCGCCGGCGCCAACGTCACCGTCCCGCACAAGGGGGCGGCGCTGGCGGTCGCCGACGAGCTCTCCGAGGTGGCGCGCGAGATCGGGGCCGCCAACACGCTGATCTTCTCCGGCGGCGAGATCCGCGCCGAGAACACCGACGCCCAGGGCCTGCTGAACGCGATGGCGGTCTCGCCCGCCGGCCGCCGGGCGCTGGTGCTGGGCGCCGGCGGCGCCGCCCGGGCGGTGGTCTGGGCGCTGATCCGCGAGGGAGCGAAGGTCGATATCTGGAACCGGACCGAGCGCCGCTCTCGCGACCTCAGCGCTGAGCTGGGAGGCAGCCCCGTCGTCGAGCCCGATCCGGGCGCGTATGAGCTGATCGTCAACTCAACCGCCGTCGGCCTGCGCGGCGAAGATCCCTTCCAGGGCCTGCCGCTCGCCGCCGACGGCTTCGTCCCCGGGCAGCTGATTGTCGACCTGGTCTACAACGCCGGGCCGACCAAGCTGCTGCAGGCAGCCACGGCGGCCGGCGCCGCCGTCGTCGACGGGATCGAGATCCTGGTCCAGCAGGGCGCCCTCTCGCTGCAGATCTGGACCGGCCGCGAGCCGCCGGTCGAGGCGATGCGCGCCGCGGCTTGCGGTTGAGCGTTTCACCGCTAGCCTTGTAGGAATGAATAGACCGCTGCGTTTCTCCCTGATCGGGGCGAGCTGTCTCGCCATCCTCGCGGTGCTTGTCCCGTCAGCGTTAGCGGCAGGCCCCTTCTACGCCTCGCCGACCGGCACTGGCTCGGCCTGCACGCAGCCGGCGCCCTGCTCGCTAAACGAAGCGGTGAGTAAAGGAAATGGCAGCCTGGGAAATGTTGTGGTCGGCCCCGGCACCTATGCGCTTTCGAGCATGCTGTTCCTCTCGGCGCCGATCGATGTCGGTGGCCAGCCTGGGTTGCCTGCCCCGGTGCTCCAGACCACGGTTGCGACCAGCATTTCCGTTTCCAGCGCCCACCTTCACGACTTGCATATCGAAGGCGGTGGCGAACTCTCCCTCTTCTCCGGGGTGGCCGACAGGATCTTCATTTCCTACACAGGGACTGGCGTGAACCACACGGCCTGCTTTCTCGGCTCGGGAGCGACCCTGCGCAACAGCGTCTGCTGGGCCCACGACGGCGCCAGCCTCAACTCGGCCCTTCGTGAGCAGTTCTTCTCTGGCACTGCCAACCCGGTAACGCTTCGCAATGACACGCTGATCACGACGGCGCCAGCTGCCCCCGCGATGCAGCTCGAAGTTGGGAACAGCGGCACCAAAGCGTCGATTGAAGGCAGCAACGTGATCGCTCGCGCCGTCAATCACGCTGACGTGGAAGCGCTCGTCGTCAGTGGCCCCGCCACGGCGACGATCGCGCTGAATCACTCGAATTACGGCACGGTGAGCCAGGTCGGGACAGGGGCCACGGTCACCGCCCCCGGCGCTAGCAGCAACCAGATCGTTTTCCCAGCCTTTGTCGGGCCGGCGACGGGTGACTTCCGCGAGGCCGCCGCCTCGTCGACGGTCGACGCCGGCATCGCCAGCGCGCTCGAAGACACGGTCGACCTGCTTGGCAATCCACGCTCCCAGGCACTCTGCATCGGCGGAACCCCGATCCCGGACATCGGTGCCTACGAGCTCGCCTCGGCCTCCTGCGCCGGCCCGGCCCCTGCTTCTCCGTCGAACAAGTTCAAGCTCGGCAAGCTGAAGCTGAACAAGAAAAAAGGCACGGCCACCCTCTCGGTCAAAGTGCCGGGCGCCGGCACGCTTACCCTCTCCGGCAAAGGCGTGAAGAAAGTCTCGCTTTCCAGCAAAGGCGCCGGAACCTTGAAACTCCACATTAAAGCGTCTGGCAAAGCCAAGAAAGGCTTGACCGGAACCGGCAAGGCCAAGCTGAAATTGAAGCTGACATTCGTTCCCAGCGGCGGCGTCGCCGCAACTCAGAGCGAGAAAGTGAAGCTGGTCAAGAACCTCCCCTAGCTGGGGGATGAGACGCGCCGCCCGTGGCTGATGTCGCGCCTATAGCCTTGTCGGCATGAGCACACCCCTGCGGTTCACGCTGATCTGGGCGAGTTTCGTCGCTGCCTTCGCGGCGCTTGCCCCGTTTGCGCTGGCGGGCGCCGGCACCTATTACGCGAGCCCGACAGGGAGCGGAGTCACCTGCGCACAGGCGACCCCATGCTCGTTGACGGAAGCTGTGTCACAGGCGGTCAACGAAGACAGCGTCTCGCTTGCGCCAGGCACCTACGTGCTTCCGGGCGGAGGGCTGGGCATCGCCAAAGAAATCGATATCGGCGGGCAGCCGGGCGCGGCGGCGGCAACCGTGCTCAACACGGCCGGGGGCAACGTCCACGTCAACACCATCGCCAAACCCACTCTTCATGACATGACGATTGAAGGAGCGGGTGGCGGCTTGGTCCTCAACTCCGGCATTGCCGAAAGGCTCTTTGTCTCTTACACCGGTCCGTCATCAAGCGCCTGCTCGCTTGCGGTCGGCACGGTCATGCGCGACAGCGTCTGCTGGACGCATGACGATGGCGAAAAAGGGTCGGCGGCTATCGAGGTCGGCGCGCCGGGCACGAATGGGACGGTGATCCTGCGCAACGTCACGGCGCTTGCCACCAACTCGGGTGGGAACGCGCTTCGCGTCAGCGCCACCGGCAGCCTCTCCAAAGCCGTGGTCGAAGGCACTGATGTGATCGCCCACTCCGACCACCATCCCGACATCCAGGTCGAACTCAACGGAGGCGGGCTGCCGGTGGTTGAAGTCAAGCTCGCCAATTCGAGCTTCGCGACCGTCAGCGGAGAACTTCCGCCCTTGGCAACCGTCACCGCGCCGGGGACGAACGGCAACCAGGTCGCCTCACCCAAATTCGTCAATGCCGCCAGCGGCGATCTTCGTGAGGCCGTCGGCGCGCCGACGATCGACGCAGGGGTCAACAATCCCTTGAACGGCTCGATCGACCTGGCCGGCAATTCGCGCTCGCTGGCGGCCTGCCTCGGCGGGGCACCGGTGACCGACATCGGCGCCTACGAGTTCTTGCCGGTCTCATGCGCGGCGCCGATGCCTCTCGCTCCCTCTCATAGCTTCACGGTGGGCAAGCTGAAGCGGAACAAGAAGAAGGGGACCGCGATTCTCCCCGTCACCGTTCCCGATGCAGGCAAGTTCACCCTCTCCGGCAAAGGGGTGAAGAAGGTCACGCGCTCCTCGGAGGGCGTGGCGACCCTGAAGCTTCCAGTCAAGCCCGTCGGCAGGACGAAGAAGAGCTTGATCGAAAAAGGCCACGCTGGGTTGAGCGTGATTCTGAGATTTATCCCCACGGGAGGCACCTTGGGAGAGAAAGAAACATCGTTCAAGTTGATCGAGAAACGCCCCTGACCTGATGACCAACTTCCGCTTCACAACCGCAGGCGAGTCGCACGGGCCAGGGCTGGTCGCGATCGTCGAGGGGATGCCGGCCGGGCTCGAGCTCGACCGCGAGGCGCTCGACCGCGACATGGCACGCCGCCAGCTCGGCCACGGCCGCGGCGGGCGGATGAGGATCGAGACCGACACGGTCGAGATCCGCTCCGGCGTCCGCCACGGGCGCACGCTTGGCAGCCCGATCGCCGCCCTGGTCGCCAACCGCGACTACAAGAACTGGGAGGAGCGGATGAACCCGTGGCCGGTCGAGGGCTTCGAGCCCGACGAGGTCCACCTGCCGCGTCCCGGCCACGCCGACCTCGTCGGCGCCCAGAAATACGGCCACTCCGACATCCGCAACATCCTCGAGCGCGCCAGCGCCCGCGAGACCGCTGCCCGCGTCGCCGCCGGCTCGCTCGCCCGCGGCTTCCTCAGCGCGCTTGGGGTCAGCGTCTTCAGCCACGTCACCCAGATCGCCTCGATCGTCGCCCCCGAGCAGGCTGACCTCGGCCCGGCCGATTTCGACGGGGTCGACGACGACCCGGTCCGCTGCCTCGACGCCGAGGCCAGCGCCGCGATGGTGGCCGAGATCAACCGCCTGCGCAAGGCCAACGAGAGCCTCGGCGGAACCTTTGAGGTGCTCACCTTTGGCCTCGTCCCCGGGCTCGGCTCCCACATCTCCTGGGAAGACCGCCTCGACGGCCGCCTCGCCGGCGCCGTCGCCTCGATCCAGTCGGTCAAGGGGGTCTCGATCGGCGAAGCCTGGGACGTCGCCGGGCGGCCCGGCTCGGAGGCCCACGACGAGATCTTCTGGTCCGAGGAGCATGGCTACCAGCGCGAAACGAACCACGCCGGCGGCCTTGAGGGCGGGATGACCAACGGCCTGCCGCTCTCGGTGCGGGCGGCGATCAAGCCGATCTCGACCCTGACCAAGCCGCTGCGCTCGGTCGACACCGAGACCAAGCAGCCGGCCCAGGCGCTGCGCGAGCGCACCGACTCGACCGTGGTCCCCGCGGCCGCCGTCGTCGCCGAGGCGATGGTCTGCCTGGCCCTGGCCCGCTGCTACCGCGAGAAGTTCGGCGGCGACCACATCGACGACGTGCTCGGCGCCGTCGAGGCATACAAGAAGCGCATCGACTTCCGCGGGTGACGCCGTGAGCGAACCGGCGCTGGTCTTCATCGGCTTCATGGGCGCCGGCAAGTCCTCGGCGCTGAAAGAGGCTCACGCGGCGGGGCTGGAGACGGTCGAGATCGACGCGTTGATGGAGGCCGAGCTGGGGATGCCGATCGCCGCTGCCTTCGAGCAGCACGGCGAGGAGGGCTTCCGGGCGCGCGAGGCCGAGCTGGTCGGGAAGCTGCTGGACGAGGCCGACGGCGGCGCGATCGCGCTCGGCGGCGGCAGCGTCCTCTCCGAGCGCATCCGCGAGGCGATGGAGCGCCACATCGTCGCCTGGCTCCAGGTCGACGCCAAGGAAGCCTGGCGGCGGATCGCCCACAGCGACCGCCCGCTGGCGACCAGCGCCGCCGATGTCGAGCGCCTGCTTGAGGAGCGGATGCCGCTCTACGAGGGGCTTGCCGACGCGATCGTGCCATCGGGCGACCGCAGGATGGTCGGCCGGGCGCTGCCCTCGATCCGCCGCCTCGCCGCAATGCCCGAGGGAACCCGGATGCTCTGGGCGGTCAGCTCCTCCGGCGAGTACCCGGTCTACGTTGGGCACGGGCTGCTTGACGCCGCAAGCGAGAGCTGGCCGCTGCCGAGCCGGCGCTTTTGCATCACAGACTCCGCGGTCGGGCCGCTCTACGCCGACCACGTCGGCCCGCTCGCCGCCACGGTCGCGGTCGAGCCGGGGGAGAGCGCGAAGACGATGGCCGAGGCCGAGCGGGTGCTGAGCGAGCTGGCCCGGGCCGAGATGACCCGCGAGGACCACGTCGTCGCCCTCGGCGGTGGCGTCGTTGGCGACCTCGCCGGCTTCTGCGCCCACACCTACCAGCGCGGCGTGCCGGTGATCCAGGTGCCGACCACGCTCGTCGCCCAGGTCGACTCGGCCTACGGCGGCAAGACCGGGGTCGACCTGCCCGAGGGAAAGAACTACGCCGGCGCCTACCACCTGCCGACCGCCGTCCTCACCGACACGGCGGCGCTGGAGACCCTTCCGCCTGCGGAGCTGGCTGCCGGCTTCGTCGAGGTCTTGAAGACCGGCCTGTTGGCCGGCGGCGAGCTCTGGGAGCGGGTGCGCGCGCTCGATGCGCTCGATCCCACGGCGCTCGACGACGTTGTCTTTGCCTGCGCCCGCTTCAAGTGCGAGCTGGTCGCCTCCGACGAGCGCGACACGGGCCGCCGCGCCGTCCTCAACCTCGGCCACACCGTCGGCCACGCGATCGAGGCGGCTAGCGGCTACCGGCTCTACCGCCATGGCGAGGCGGTCGGGCTCGGCCTGCTGGCGGCGCTGCGCCTCTCTGACGCGCCCGAGCTGCGCGACGAGGTCGAGGCGATCCTCGCCCGCCACGATTTGCCGGTGGCGCTTGCGTCCGAGGTCGACACCGAGGAGACGCTCGCCGCCCTGCAGCGCGACAAGAAGCGCACCGCCGAGGGTGTCGGCTTTGTCCTGCTCTCCACCCCCGGCGAGCCCCGCGAAGGCCAGCTGGTCGATCCGGATAGGGTCCGTGCCGCCGTGGAGGAGCTGAGGAGATGAGCACTGCCCACAACCGCGTCGCGGTCCTGCACGGGGTCAACTTCGACATCCTCGACCGCCGCGATCCGGCGATCTACGGCGGCCTCTCGCTCAACCAGCTGGAGACGAAGATCGCCGGCTTCGCCGGCGAGGTCGGGCTGGAGACGATCTTCTTCCAGACCAACGCCGAGGGCGAGTTCGTCGAGTACCTGCACCGGCTGCCGGAGATGGCCGACGCGGCGCTGGTCAACGCCGGCGCCTGGAGCCACTACAGCCGCGCGATCGCCGACGCGCTCGATGTCGCCCGGCTGCCCGCGGTCGAGGTCCACCTCTCCGATGTCGAGTCGCGCGACGACTGGCGCAGGGTCTCGGTCTTCGACGGCTTGGTGCTGGCCAAGATCTCCGGCAAAGGGCCAGACGGCTACCGCGACGCCCTTGCCATCGTCGCCCGCGAGCTCGGCGCCTCCGGCGACTGATGCGCGGCCGCGGCGATCGTCTCGCGGCCCTGGCAGCCGAGGCCGAGCTTGACCGGCTGCTGGTCACCGACCTCGTCAACGTCGGCTACCTGACCGGCTTCAGCGGCACCAACGGCGCCTGCATCTGCGGGCCCGACACCCGCCTCTTCTTCACCGACTTCCGCTACACCGAGCAGGCCGAGGCCGAGGTCGACGAGTGGGAGGTGATCACGCTGACGACCGACTGGCTCGCCGGCCTGGCCGAGCACCTTTCGGGGAAGGCCGGCTTCGAGGACGATCACGTCTCGGTGCGGACGTTGAAACGCCTGGGGGAGAAGCTGGCTGACGGGGTCGAGGCGGTTCCCGCCGGCGGCACGGTCGAGAAGCTGCGGCGGGTCAAGGACGCGGGGGAGATGTCGGCGATCGCCGCCGCCGCCGAGCTCTGCGACGAGATCTGGCGCTGGAGCCTCGAGCAGGGCCTAGTCGGCCGCACCGAGCGGGAGGTCGCCCGCGCCGCCGAAGCGCGGATGCGCGAGCTCGGCGCCGACCCGTCCTTCCCCGCGATCGTCGCCGCCGCCCGCAACGGCGCCCGCCCGCATGCCGAGCCGAGTGAGCGCGAGATCGGCGAAGGCGAGCTGGTCGTCTTCGACATGGGGGCGAAGCTCGACGGCTACTGCTCCGACGGCACCCGCACCTTTGCCACCGGCGAGCCCGGGGAGGAGGCGCGCGCCGTCTACGAGGTGGTGCGCGAGGCCCAGGCGGCGGCGCTCGACGCGGTCGTCGCCGGCGCGACCGGCAAAGCGGTCGACGCCGTCGCCCGCAAGATCATCGACGAGGCGGGACACGGCGAGCGCTTTGGCCACGGCCTCGGCCACGGCGTCGGCCTCGAGGTGCACGAGAGCCCCGGCGTCTCCCACCGCTCCGAGGACACGCTCGCGGCCGGAGAAGTGGTGACGGTCGAGCCCGGCATCTACCTGCCGGGCGAGTTCGGGGTCCGGATCGAGGACCTGGTGATCGTCACCGAGCAGGGCTGCCGCAATCTCAGCGGCCTGCCCAAAGAGCTGCAGCTGGTTTCATAGAATCCTCCCGTGGCTGACCTGGCAGAGCTGAAGTCGATGATCGAGGCGGCGCTTCCCGGCGCGGCGGTCGAGGTCAGCGACGAAACCGGGGCCGGCGACCACCTGCGGGCCGCCGTGGTCGCCGCCCAGTTCGAGGGCCTCTCGAGGATCGATCAGCACCGGCTGGTCAAGGCCGCGGTCAAGTCGCGCTTCGACGACGGGACCATCCACGCGCTCTCGGTCAAGACCGAGCTGCCCGGATAGCTAGTCTTTGGCCATGGCCGACCCAGAGCTGAAGTCCAAAGTCCAGGAGCTGATCGCCGCCAACCCGGTGCTGCTCTTCATGAAAGGCACGCCGGAGATGCCGCGCTGCGGCTTCTCGATGCGGGTCGTGCAGGTGCTCGACCAGATGGACGTCGAGTACGGCGCGATCGACGTGCTGCCAGCCCTGCAGCCGCTGCGCGAAGTCACGGCTGAGATCTCAGACTGGCAGACCTTTCCCCAGCTCTACGTCAATGGCGAGCTGCTCGGCGGCGCCGACATCGTCGAGGAGATGTTCGACTCCGGCGAGCTGGCCGAGGCCTTTGGCGTCGCGCAGCCCGAGGCTGAGCCCGCTGCTGCCGCGCCGACCGGGCTGCCGGCCCAGTCGCCCCCGCTGCAGATCGAATAGCTCGACGCCGGGTTTTTGCGCCGCCTGAAAGCGCGCGTTCGGGGCACGGACACCCAGGGTTTTCCAGCGCAAGTCTGGCGCGCCCTTACTGGCTATCGAATTCGCTCGCGGGAAATTTGCGGATCTTCATTGGGCCGCATATCCATAGCGAGTGATCTGTAATTCCTATGGGGAGGATGTGAGCTATGAGCAGGATTCGTTTGTCCATGCTCCTGTCGGCGGTTGTGGCCGTGTCGCTCATTGCGGCGCCCGCGCTGGCGCAGGCGGAGGAGGTTCAAATAGAAGGCGCGGCGTCCGAAGGCGGGACGATTCAAGCTGCGAGTTCAAACCTGGAATTCCAAGCAGGAGGAATCACTGTCTCGTGTCCGGAAGCTGATCTGAGTGTCTGGATGATCGGAAACGCCTTCGGGATTGTGACCGGTGGTGGTTTTAAAGGCAAAGGAGGAGGGGCCTGTGAAACGAGCGTTGGCGGGGCGGATGTAACGATCAATGCCACTTTCGAAGAACCATGGTTCGTGCAGTTTGAATCGTTTGGGTCGGGAGGCGCTGGCCTTATAGCAATGGCGGAAGAAGAAATATCTTTTATCGCCCAACTCCAAATGGGTGGAAGCTCGGTGATCACCTGCACATACTCAGCTGTATTTGCGAGCTTCACCTACAACACCGATGGAGAAGATCTCCAGATGAAAATTCCGAGTGCCGGCTTCACCACCCAGTCGCCGGGCTGCGGAGAAGGCGGTTTTCTCCATGGGGCCTTCAAAGTCACCTCGTCCGGCGGGCAAGTGACCGCGGACGCCTGAAGGCGCGGATGGATTTGAGCGCGAGGATGCAGATTTAAGTCGTTGGTTTGAGCGGGCCGATGAGGCGGTCGTGGAAGCGATTGCAGACACTTTCCGGCCCGCTCCTCCTCGCGCCAGGCGGCCGCTGACCGATGCCACCGGGCACTCAGCCGAGTCGCTGGCGGCGATCCGCGACGAAGCCCGTCGCGAGCGCCTGCTCGACATGGAGATGCGGGTGCGGCGCTACCGCACCGCCTGCTTTGCGATCCTCGCCTGCGCCCTGACCGCGATCGCGCCGGAAGTGGGCTGGTGGTGGCTCGCCCCGCTGGCGCTCGGCTTCGCGGGCTTCGCCGTCGCCGATCACTTCATGCACGCCAGCAAGCACCCGGCTGTCTGGATTGCCACGGCCTGGGGCATCCTTCCTCTTCTGCTCGCCGCCGCGGTGGTCTCCACCGGTGGCCCGGTCAGCCCGGTCCTGATGTGGTTCGCGCTGCCCGCCGTCACCCTCGGCGTCCGCTTCGAGCCGCGCGGGATGGTGATCGGCACCGGCTACATCCTCACCCTCTTCGTCGCCAGCACGGTCGCCCTCGACCCGGCCGCAGCCGCCGACCATCGCCAGACCCTGGTCGCCGCCGCCGCGCTGATCGTCAGCACCGTGATCCTCTCCGGCGCCCTGGTCGAGTCCGACCGCGCCCACCGGCGCAGCTCGACCCTCGACCCGCTGACCGGCCTCTTCAACCGCAACGCGCTGGAGCAGCGCCTGGCCGAGCTGGAGGGCCAGCCCTGCAGCCGCGAGGAGGGCCTCTCACACGCCCTGCTGCTCTGCGACCTCGATCACTTCAAGCGCGTCAACGACAAGCTCGGCCACGCCACCGGCGACGCCGTCCTGCAGGAGGTCGCCTACACGATGCGGTCCTCGCTGCGGGCCGGCGACTCGATCTACCGGGTCGGCGGCGAGGAGATCCTCGTCGTCCTGCCCGGCGCCACCGAGGAGGACGCGGTCGAGATCGCCGAGCGCCTGCGGCGGGCGGTGCGCGAGCGCCGTCCAGTCGGCGTCGGAGTCACCGTCAGCATCGGCGTCGCCGTCTCCGGCTCGGACAAGCTCAACACCGACGACCTCGTCGCCCGCGCCGACGCCGCCCTCTACACCGCTAAGGCGGGCGGGCGCGACACAGTGTCAGTCGACGACTTCGCCTCGGTCAACTAGCCGGGTCAGCGGCTGAGGTCGATGTCGCCGTCGAGCTTGGCGGCGAAGGCCGCGATCAGCTCGATCGTCGCCTCGACATCGCCGAGGTCGACCAGCTCGACCGGGGAGTGCATGTAGCGCAGGGGGATCGAGACCAGGCCGGTCGGGATGCCCGAGCGCGAGATCTGGATCACGTCGGCATCGGTGCTGGTGCCGCGGCCGCTGGCGCTGACCGAGTACTCGATGCCGGCCTCCTCGGCGGTCTTGACCAGCAGCTCGTGGACCTTGGGCGAGAGCGTCGAGCCGCGGCCGATCGCTGGGCCGGAGCCGAGCGGGTGGCTGCCGATCTCCTTCTCGTCGACTCCCGGCGCATCGGTGGCGTGGGTGACGTCGACCGCCAGGGCCAGGTCGGGGCGGACCTCGAAGACCGAGGTGCGGGCGCCGAAGAGCCCGATCTCCTCCTGCACGGCGGCGATCGCCGAGAAGCTGCCCTTCAGGCTCTTGCGCTCATCGCAGCGGCGCAGCGCCTCAAGGGCGACGTAGGCGCCGAGGCGGTTGTCCATCGAGCGTGAGATCAGGCGGTCGCCGGCCAGGCGCACCGGCTCGGCGGCGATCACGACCGGGTCGCCGACGCCGACCAGGCCGGCGGCCTCGTCGCGGTCGGCGGCGCCGATGTCGATGTGCAGGCCCTTCAGCTCGACCACTTTCTTGCGCTGGTCGGGCTCGAGCAGGTGGATCGGCTTGCGGCCGACGACGCCGGGGACGAGGCCGTCCTTGCCGCGCACCTCGACCCGCTGGCCGACCAGGATCTGGGGGTCCCAGCCGCCGATCGGGGCGAAGTAGAGGAAGCCCTTCTCGTCGATGTGGGTGAGGACGAGGCCGATCTCGTCGATGTGGCCGACGACGGCAAGCCGCGGCGCGCTCTCGCCGACGGTGGCGATCGAGGAGCCAAGCCCGTCTGTGGTCAGCTCGGCGAAGGACGCGGCGTCGCGCCAGACGGCGGCAGCAGGCGCCTCGTAACCCGAGGGCGCGCCTGTGCGAAGTAGTTGATCTAGAAGCTTTGGGGTGTCAGTCATGGCGGGCAGTATGTCGATTCATATATTTGTCGATGCTAAGACTTTAGGAAGCTTCGGCTGAGGGCTCCGCGCCCTGGTGTCGGACCCGGTGCCGGGCGTCGCCGTAGATACGGGTCTCGTAGGCGATCATCGCCCAGATCAGGATGTTGGCGATTGCCAGTGTGGCCAGCGCAGGCAGCTCGATCGCGACCGGGACGAGGAAGAAGAGGACGATCGCCAGCAGCAGCCGCTGGCGGTTGATGGTGTGGACGTGGCGGTAGCGGAAGGCGACGTGGCCGAGCAGGTAGATCGCGAGCCCGCCCAGCAGGGCGAAGGCCGGCACGGCGTGAAGGTGGGCGTCGACGTGGCCGATCGTCGTCTTCAGGCCGAGGGCGACAAGCACGATCCCGGCGACCATCGGCAGGTGCAGGTAGGAGTAGGAGTCGCGGGCCATCTCGTTGCGCTCGCGCCCCTCGGCGCTGTTGGCGAGGCGGCGGGCCGAGACCAGGGCGACGATGTCGAAATAGGTCCACCACATCGCCGCGGTCAGCGCCACCCCGAGCACCGCGGCGACGACGATGCCGGCGCTCATCTCCCCCGAGGCGCCGACTCCGATTGCGACGATCGACTCGCCGAGGGCGATGATCACGATCAGGCCGTGGCGCTCGGAGAAGTGCCCGGGGACGAGTTTCCAGCCCTCGGAGCCGAAGAAGTAGGGGCCGCCCATGTCGAGCAGCAGCGCCAGCGCCCAGAGCGCCCCCTGGGCGAGGCTGTCGAGCGCCGAGGCGGCGAGCAGCAGCCCGACCGCGATCACGGTGCTGGCGGCGAGGCCGAGGACCGAGTGGCGCAGGGCGTCGTCGTCGGGGCTGGCGAGCATGAAGAGGGCGATGTGGGCGGTGCGGACGACCCCGTAAGCGAGGGCGAAGAGCAGCGCCAGGTTGCCGAAGGACTCCGGCACGCAGAGCGAGACGATCAGCAGCCCCGCCATCGCCGCGAACATGACCAGCCGCACGGCCCCCTCCTCGGGGTCGATGACGCTGGTCAGCCAGGCGTAGCCGACCCAGGCCCACCACAGCATCCCCAGCACCAGCAGGCCCTGCGCCATCCCCGACCAGCTCGGGTGGTGTGACATCAACGCCGTGCACTGGGTGATGGCGAGGACGAAGACGAGGTCGAAGAAGAGCTCCAGCGGCGTCACCCGCTCGTCTTCGCGCAGGCGGGCGCCTCGTGATTCGCTCGATGCCTCCATCGTGCGCATCCTTGCAATAGCGTTGGACCGGTGAGCGCAGAGACAAAGGTGGCTTTGGTGACTGGGGCTTCGAGCGGGATCGGCGAGGCGACGGCGAAACGGCTCGCCCGCGAGCCCAACACCGAGCTGGTCCTCGTCGCCCGCCGGGCCGAGCTCTTGAGCGCGCTGGCCGACTCGCTGCCCTGCCGGGCCAGCTGGCTGGCCGCCGACCTCACCGACCCCGGCGCCCCCGATGCGGTCCGCGCCCACGTCGCCGAGCACCACGAGGGGCTCAACCTGCTCGTCAACAACGCCGGCGCCTCCTGGCGCGGCAGCTTCGCCGAGGCCGGCTACGCCAACGTCCAGCGTCACATGGAGCTCAACTTCGACGCCGTCGTCCGCCTCACCGAGGCGCTGCTGCCGCTGCTGCGGGCATCGGCGCCGAGCGCGATCGTCAACGTCGCCAGCACCGCTGGGCGCGTCTCCCGCGCCCGCACCGGCGCCTACTCGGCGAGCAAGTTCGCCCTGATCGGCTGGACCGACTCGCTCTACGCCGAGGAGCGTGAGCACGGCGTCCATGTCGGCATGGTCCTGCCGGGCTTTGTCGCCACCGAGGGCTTCCCGGCCGCTGAGCTGCGCCAGAAAGCGCTGACCCGCTGGATCGTTTCCAAGCCGGAGACCGTCGCCGAGGCGATCGTCGCCGCCGGCCCGGGCGGCAAGGCGGAGCGCTACGTGCCGCGCCCCTACGCGCTCGCGGCGGTGCTGCGGATCGTCGCCCCGAGCCTGGTCCGCCGCGTGCTCAGCGGCGGCGCGGCGGCGAACCTGACCACCAGCACCGCGGCCGAAACGGCCGACCCGCCTAGCTGAAGCGCGATTCGGTCAGCCGGCAGTAGCTGAAGCCGAGGTCGAAGATCACGTTGTTGGCGGCGTTGGCGCTGCCCCGCAGCTTCACCACTTCGTAGGTCGACTGCAGCTTGTTTTCTTCCTTCAGCGCCTTGGCGATATTGCGCAGATAGCCCTCGACGATCTTCAGGTGGCTGAACCACTTCCCCAGTTTCACTTCGTAGGCAGCCGGCCGCGGCACCGCTTCGAGCTGTTTGGTGCTGGCGGCGAAATTGCTGGCGGCGCGAGCGAACTGCTTGCCGGCGATCTTCAGCTTGCCGCTGTTCACTCGCTGGCGGGCGCCGGAGAGGATGTGGTGGCTGGCTTCGGTGTTGGCCTTGCAGATCGGCTCGATCTTGCCGACGTATTCCTGCATCACAGGGTCTTCGCTTGCGTCAGCCAACGCCGCGACAGGAAATGTCGCGAGTACGATCAAGGCGAGTGTCAGCAGTCTCCCGTTCAAGGCGTCCCGCAGGGCAGTCTATGAGCTGCGCCAACCTAGAACCCGAGCTATGTGGCATGGCTGCGGCCCGCCCTCTAGGGTTCAGGCAGTGATTTCCACCAACCAGTTTAAGAACGGCTCGCACATCGAGATCGACGGCAACGTCTTCCGGATCATCGACTTCCAGCACGTCAAGCCCGGCAAGGGCGGGGCCTTCGTGCGGACGAAACTGCGCAAGATCGCCGACGGCTCGGTCCAGGACAAAACCTTCAGGGCGGGGGAGAAGTTCCGCCCGGTGCGGACCGAGTCGCGCAAGATGCAGTTCCTCTACGACTCCGGCGAGGCGGCGGTCTTCATGGACAGCCGCGACTACGACCAGATCGAAATCCCGCGCGACTCACTCGGCGACTCGATGAAGTGGGTGCTGCCCAACGCCGATGTCGATGTCCTCTTCGTCGACGAAAGCCCGACCGAGGTCCAGGTCGCGAGCGCGCTCGACATGAAAATCGTCAAGACCGAGCCCGGCGTCAAGGGCGACACGGCCTCCGGCGGCGGCAGCAAGCCGGCGACGCTGGAGTCCGGGGTGGAAGTCCAGGTGCCGCTCTTCATCGAAGAGGGCGAGGTCATCCGGGTCGACACCCGCACCGGCGAATACGTTTCTCGCGCCTCCAACTGAGGTAAGCGCGAGAATAGGTCTGCATGCGTAGATCCGACCAACGCCGCGACGCCGTCTTCGCCTGCTACCAGCGCGACGTCACCGGGCGGCCGCTCGGCGAGCTGATCGCCGACTCGCGCTCGCTCACGCGCAAGATCGCCGAGGGGGTCGAGGCGCACCGCAGCGAGCTCGACGCGACGATTGGCCGCCTCGCCAAGGGCTGGGAGCTGGACCGGATCGCGCCGCTCGACCTCAACGTGATGCGGGTCGCCCTCTACGAGATGGACCACAGCGACGACGTGCCGACTGAGGTCGCGATCGACGAGGCGGTCGAGATCGCCAAGGCTTACTGCGGCGCCGACGCCCCCGGCTTCATCAACGGGGTGCTGGGCGCGGCGGCGCGCGAACGCGAGCCGGCCAAATGAACACCCGCCTGCACGAGATCGTCGAACGGCTGGGCCAGATCACGGCCGAGCTGGAGGCGGGGGAGGCCGACGACCCCCGCGCCGCCGAGCTCGCCCGCGAGGCCGCCGAGCTGGCCGCCGAGGCGGTCGAGGAGACCAACCGCCTGATGCGCGAAGCCGAGAGCGCAGCCGAGTGAGCGGCGTCTTCCGCTGTTGAACTACCCCGAGGATCTGCGTGCCTTGGTCGACTCCGCCCTGGAGCGGCTTCGCTTCTCCGCGGCGCCCCCCACCGACGGGCTGGAGGAGGCGATGCGCTACTCGTTGCTGGCCGGCGGCAAGCGGGTCCGCCCGGTGCTCGCCCTGGCAACAGCGCGGGCGCTCGGCGCCGATCCCGAGCCGCTGCTGCCGGTTGCCTGCGCCCTGGAGCTGATCCACACCTACTCGTTGATCCACGACGACCTGCCGGCGATGGACGACGACGTCCTGCGCCGCGGCCTGCCCACCTCCCACGTCAAGTACGGCGAGGACGTGGCGATCCTGGCCGGCGACGGGCTCTTCGCCGAGGCGGTGCGCCTCTTCTGCGAGCAGCCCGGCGACCCCGCCCGCGTCCTCGCCGCCCTGCGTGAGCTCTGCGCCGCGACCGGCGTTGACGGCATGGTCGGCGGCCAGTACGTCGATGTGGGCGGGCGCGAGAGCGACGCCGAGGGCCTGCGGGCGCTGCACGTGCTGAAGACCGGGCGGTTGATCGCCGCCAGCGTCGGCGTCGTATTGACCCTTGAGGGACTCGGAGAACCTGAGACAATGCCTTACCGTCAATTTGCCGACGAGCTCGGCGTGCTCTTTCAGATCGTCGACGACATCCTCGACGTGACCGAGAGCGACGAGCAGCTCGGCAAGCCCCATGGAAGCGACGAGCGACATGGAAAACTCACCTACGTCAGCCTCTTCGGACTCGACCGGGCCCGCGAGCTTGCCGCCGAGTCCCACGCCAAGGCGACCGCGGCGCTGGCCGGCGCCGGCGCCGAGACCGACGATCTGCGCCGGGTGGCCGATTACATCTTCATGAGGAACGAATGAGCGACAAGCACGAGGACAACGGGCAAGGCGAAGAAGCGCAGCCGCTGCTGGGGCAGATCGACGCCCCGGCCGACCTGCACGAGCTCGACGACGAGCAGCTGCAGCAGGTCGCGCAGGAGATGCGCACCTACATCATCGACACGATCGGCGCGATCGGCGGCCACTTTGGCGCCAACCTCGGCACCTGCGAGCTCGCCGTCGCCCTCCACAGCCTGCTCGACTCGCCCCGCGACAAGATCCTCTGGGACGTCGGCCACCAGGCCTACCCGCACAAGATCCTCACCGGCCGCCGCGACGGGCTGCCGACGATCCGCCAGTACGAGGGGCTGGCCCCGTTCTGCTCGATCGAGGAGTCCGAGCACGACATCATGGGCGCCGGCCACGCCTCGACCTCGATCGGCTACGCGGTCGGGCTGAAGGAGGCGATGCGCAAGGGGATTGGCGAGGACGGCAAGGTCGCCGCCGTGATCGGCGACGGCGCCCTCACCGGCGGCGTCGCCTACGAGGCGCTGCACGCGGCGGGGGGCTTGCAGACGCCGATCGTGATCGTCCTCAACGACAACGGGATGTCGATCTCACCCAATGTCGGCGCGCTCTCGCGCTACTTCAACCGGATCCGCCTCAACCGCCGCCTCTTCCACGCCCGCGAGGGGGTCGAGGACCGGCTGACCAAGCTGCCGCTCGGCCTCGGCAAGCGGATCGAGCGGCTCGGCCCGGAGATCAAGAGCGCGATCAAGGCCTACTGGGCGCCCGGCCTCTTCTTCGAGGAGCTCGACCTCGCCTACATGGGCGTTATCGACGGCCACGACGTGCACGCGCTGCGCGACGCCTTCCGCGAGGCCTTTGCCGCCGAGCGGCCGGTGGTCGTCCACATCCACACGGTCAAGGGCAAGGGCTTCACCCCGGCCGAAGAGGGCGGCCTCGAGTCGATGGAGAAATGGCACGCGGCCAAGCCCAACTCGATCGTCAACGGCGCCCCGGCCTCGAAGCCGGTGCCGGTCACGGAAACGGATTCGCCGGAGGGGATCGAGCGGCTGGAGAAGCCAGAGCCGGCCAGCGCACCGCCGCAGTACACCCAGGTCTTCGCCGACGCGATGGTCGCCGAGGCCGGCCGCGACAAGCGGGTGATCGGGATCACGGCGGCGATGGCGGGGGGGACCGGCCTGCAAAAGCTTGCCGACGAGGCGCCGGAGCAGTACTACGACGTCGGCATCGCCGAGCAGAACGCGGTCCTGCTCGCCTCGGGGCTGGCCCTGCAGGGGGCGAAGCCGGTCTGCGCGATCTACTCGACCTTCCTCCAGCGCGCTTTCGACCAGATCGTCCATGACGTCTGCCTGCAGGGCCTCGACGTCACCTTCGCGATGGACCGTGCCGGCCTCGTCGGCGACGACGGGCCGACCCACCACGGGGCCTTCGACATCTCTTACTTCCGCCCGATCCCCAACGTCGTCGTCATGGCCCCGCGCGACGAGGCGATGCTGGTCCACATGCTCCACACCGCGATCGCCCACGATGGCCCCGCCGCCCTGCGCTATCCGCGCGGCGCCGCCGAGGGGGCCGCGATCCCGGCCGAGCCGCAGGAGATCCCGATCGGGACCGGCGAGGTCCTGGCCAATGGCGAGCGGGTGGCGCTGCTCGGCTACGGCTACGGAGTCGCGGTCGCCCAGGAGGCAGCCGAGATCCTCGCCGCGCACGGCCTCAAGGCGACGGTCGCCGACGCCCGCTTCGCCAAGCCGCTCGACGGCGACCTGCTGGAGCGCCTCGCGCTCGGCCACGACCTGGTCGTGACGATTGAGGAGAACGTGCTGGCCGGCGGCTTCGGCTCCGGTGCGCTCGAGTACCTCGAGGACGCCTTCGCCGACCGCCAGGGCGAGCGGGCGACGGTGATGCGGGTCGGCCTGCCCGACCGCTACGTCACCCACGGCAAGCCCGCCCTGCTGCGCGAGGAGGCGGGCCTGACCGGCCAGTCCGTGGCCGACCGGGTGCTCGCCAGCCTGCGCTCAGGGGACCCGGTTCTCGGCTGAATCGGCGGTTCTCGCCGCCTAGTCATTTTTGGGATTGATCCAAACCGCGCAATCGTTTAGCCTGCGCAGGTCTCTCCGGTGAGGCATGAAGCTTTAGGGCTTCTGGGGTCGCCATAGGGAGGAGGGATGTGTACCTCTGTATATGCGTAGATCCGCCGGGCGAGAGCCCGCGGGTCGTCGCGCTCAACCCTCCTCGGAGAGGATCGAGTAGACCTTGCGCCGGGTCTCGTCGAGCAGCTCGCGCACGCGGCGCTGCTGATCGTCGTCGCCGGCGTGGAAGACCTGGCCGAAAGTGTGGTTGAGCTTTACCACCGCGTCGCGCAGCCGGATCGACTCCGGGTCGGCGCCGGCACGCACCGCATCCCAGGGCGTCTCCTCGCCGGCGCTGGCCTGCTGCTCGGCGACGCCCGCCTCGGTCAGGGAGAAGCGGCGCTTGCCGTCTGACTCCTCGCCGCGGATCAGGTCGGCCTCCTCCAGCATCTGCAGCGTCGGGTAGATCGAGCCGGCGCTCGGGGTCCAGGCCCCGCTGGTGCGCTCCTCGACCTCTTTGATCATCTCGTAGCCGTGCATCGGCCGCTCGGCCAGCAGGGCCAGCACCGCGGCGCGGACATCGCCGCGCCGGGCCCGTGGCCCACCGCGTCCCCGTCCCCTGCCGCGGCCGGGGTGGTGGCGGGCAAACTCCTCGCGCGGATTTGGCCTGCCATGTCGTGAAGTGTGTCTGTTGTGCATCAAAAAACCTTTCTATCGTGACTTAACGCGATATATCGTAACAGCTCGCAAAAGACAGCCGCCCTCTATAAATAGAAATATCTGATTAAAATCGCGCCCTCGTCCAGACCTGAGAAAAGGAGTGAGGCATGGCAATAGCAGGAAAAATCACCGCGCTGCCGCCGAAAGTGGCTAGTCCGGCCGCGGGAGGCGGAGCGGGAGGAGCGGGAGGAAACGCCGATACCAGCCTGCCGGACCCGACCAGCACGGCCAAGGGCTGGCTGATCGGGCTGCTGCTGCTCTCGGTGATCCTCTCCGTCGTCCTCAACGTCCTCGGGCTGACCAGCCGCGCCTTCGTTCCCTCCAGCGACAAGACAGCCGACTTTGCCCTCTTCGCCGGTTTCTACGTCGCCGCTCAGATCATCGAGCGCCTGCTCGAGGTGATTGCGCCGCTGCTGCCGTTCTGGACGCCTCCGGGCGAGGACGAAGCGGTCAAAGCCGCGCACACCAAGGCCGATCGGGCGACGCTGGTGATGGGGTTCGCGACGCTTGCCGGAGTGGCCGTCAGCTGTGGCTGCGGCCTTTACTTCCTGGCGGCAGTGGGCATGACCGCCGCCTCTCACACCGTCGACGCGATCGCCACCGGGCTGACGATCGGGGCCGGGACCAAGCCGTTGCACGACCTGATCACCAACATCCAGAACAAAAACAGTCCCACCACCGGGACCGGGGTGAGCTAGGCGCTACTTCTGGGCGGGCCAGGGATCGGGCACACGAACGCCGTCGCCGCCCTCGGGCTTGTCGCTGCCGACGGCGATCAGCTCGATTCCCTCGGGCCCCGCTTCGAAGCCGCGGACGACGCTGGGCGCGACGCGGACGATGTCCCAGCGCCGCAGCTCGAATACCTCGTCGTCAAGCCTGACCCGTCCGGATCCACCGACGACGATGTAGGCCTCCTCCTGCACCTCGTGTCGGTGGCCGCCTTCCGGCTTGAAGCCCGGCGCATAGCGGAAGTAGCTGACTCCGAGATGCTCGGAGTCGAGGTGCTTGCGGGCGAACCGAGCCTCGACCTCGTCCCCGTCAAAGGAGTCGTCGATCTCCATCAGGTTCTTGATCGCGTAATCGGACATCGCGACCAAGTCTAGGGAGGGGCCGAGGCCGGCTCGCGGGCTAGCGTTTGGTGACGTGCGCTTTCTTGGCTTCTTCGGGGCTGCGGGTCGACTCGAAGCCGATCAGGGCGACGGTGGCGGCAACCTCGTCCTTGTCAGCCTCGTCTTTCTCGACCAGACGGGCGCTCGACTCTGCCTGCAAGTCGAAGATCCGCTCCAGCATCTCGGCCAAGAGCGAGGAGAGGCCGGTCCAGCCCTGCTCGTCGAGGACCAGCGGGGTCCAGCTTGCGTGGCTGTCGCTGCGGCGGCCGAAGTTGCCCGCCTCCAGCGCCTGGCCGGAGTCGTCGAAGATCTCCTGCAGGATGCCGCCGGTGATGCCGTACTGAGTCGAGGGCGGCAGTTTTCCCCAGGCGTCTGAGGGAACCAGCGAGCGGCGGATCGCCCGGTAGAAGTGCTCGACCGCGCCGCGCCGGGGCTGGGTGTCGACCAGTTCGATGAACTCGCACTCGACCAGCACGCCGACGTGGTAGGAGACCTGGCTCAGGCCCTGGCCCAGTTCCTCGGAAAGCTCGCTGGGGCTGGCGGTCTTCTCGTTCAGGATCGAGAGGATGTGGGTGCGCAGGGGGTGGCCCAGCGCCCGGATCAGTTGTCGGTCGACGAGGGCGGGGGAGCCGGTCTTGGTCTTCGGCGGCTTCTTCTGCGGGGTCGGCGAAGTGGTTTCTTTCGGTGTCATAGAGCAGCCTCCAGGCGTCGTGTATCGGGGTGGGATCGACGACGTTGGACGGGAGCGCGCCGATGCTTAAGCGCTCATCTTAATCCGTTTAAGCGAGTTTCGCTGAACGTATGCAGGGTTTTTGCGTGATCCTCGTCCACCAAAGAAACATCTTTGATTGCTTTAAAGGTCTCAATCATTGACCTGTCAAAGCGGTCCGTGGGGCACACGGGCAAGGGGGAAGGTCGGGAGGGGGGTGATTCGACGTGAAGATCAGCAAGCAGTCTCAGGTGGTCCCGATGCTTTCGATCATGAAGCACGGCTAGGCAGGGATTGGGGCCGGCCCAAGGGTTCGGGTCGGCCCCAATTAATTAACTATTGGGGTCCGGCATCTCGATGCAGAGCATCGAGGCGGAAGCGCGGATTCCCTCGCCGTTCTCGTTGACCATCCGTTCGGCGCTGGCCGCCTGAACCTGCAGGATCGCCTCCAGCGCCTCGTTCTGAATCTGGCCAAGTTCCCGCCAGCCTTGCTCGTCCACGTATAGAGGCGTCCGGCTGGTGTGGGTGTCGCCGCGGGCGTTGAAGGTGCCGGCGTCGAGGGCCTCGGCCGCGTCGGCCAGGATCAGCTGCATGGTCCAGGCCGAGAAGCGCTGGCGTTCCTCGAGGCTGAGCTCGCTCCACTCCTCATCGCTCCAGATCGGTCGCATCACCGCCCGGTAGTAGTGCTCGACCGCGCCGCGGCGCCGCTCCTCTTTGACCAGCTCGATCAGGTCCATCTTCAGCAGCTCGCGGATGTGGTGGCTGACCGTGCTCAGCTTCTCTCGAAGCTCGATTGAGATTTCCTTCGGACTCGCCGTTCTTTCAACGAGAACGACAAGCGCCTTTACGCGCACAGGATGAGAGACGAGATGGACCAGCTGCTGGTCGATCCCCTTGTCCGATTTTGTTTTCGTTGTCAAGAGACGCCCCTTGAGTCGATTGATTGAGAGACACTAATCGATTCAATTGATGTTACTGAGCGTTTTAGAGGTCTTTTTCTTTCGCTCGCCTCGATTGATGGAACTGGCTCGACTAATCGACTGGTCAAAGTTGATGGTCCGACCATTTCTCCATCAAGGGGGTGATGCAAGTGACATTCGTGAAAGTCGAGCCGGTTATTCCGATGGTTTCGGTCCACAAGCCCGCTTAGGCGGCAGGGGCGGGGGTCGGCCGCAGATTCAGCTGCGGCCGACCCATTCGCCGCCAGATTCCCTCCCACTGGAGCCAGCTGCCGGCGCCGGGAGGGGTCCGCTCGGTCGCGCTGAGGCGAAGCTTGAGAACCGGGGCCAGCGATCCGAGCAGCCGCGCCAGCTCGGCCTCGGCGAAGAAGTGGATCGGGAGCCCGGCCTTCGGCCCCTCCAGGTACTCGACTGTGAAGCCGCCGTCCGCGTCGCGCTCGAGGACGCGGTGGCGATGCTGGATCTCGGTGCCGATGGCGTTGACGCGAAGGCAGAAGAGTCCGCCGGGAAGCAGGCGCCGCGCGGCTTCGGCGATGTGGGCGTGCGCCTCTGCCCGGACCCCGTGCTGGAAGACCTGGATGCCGACCACGATCGAGAAGGCTGCCTGCGGGGGGAGAGCGGAGAGGTCTCCCTGCCGCAGGTCGCCGGCCCGCTCGGGTGCGCGCTCGGCCAGCTGCTCGAGGGCGACGGCGGAGACGTCGAGCCCGACCAGGTCGAGGCCGCCGGCGACCAGCGGCAGGTAGTTGCGGCCGTTGCCGCAGCCGATGTAGAGGCCGCGCCCGGGAGGGAGGTCGGTCGCCTCAGCGCAGCGCAGGATGTCCTTGACGAACTCCAGCGGCGGATCGAGCTCGTATCTCCCGCCCCGGTACTCCGCGTCCCATCTCTCTGCCGCCAGGTCGGCGGCCGCCTTCGCCTCGTTATCCGGGTCGGGGGTCTTCACGCAGAGCAGGCGTCAGCCAGCTCGCGCCACGGCTCGATGTCCCAGGATCGTCGCGCGGCGCCCGAGGTTGATGGCAGCACCCAGACCTCGGCGCCGCCGATCTGCTCGTCCTGGGCGCCGTAGCTGACGTCGCGTTCGAGCGCGCCGCGGGCGGCGTTCTTGCCGTTGAAGGCCAGCCGGGCTGGTTCCACCTCGGCGATTCGTTCCTGCAGCCCCCCGACGTCGAACTCGACCGTGCCGACTTCCTCGTCGGAACCGTGCAGCACCTTGCAGATGTCGGTGAGGCCGATCCCGAACTCGGGCAGCCGCGCGAATTCGGCAGGCAGCAGCTGTTCCGGCGTCAGCCCGACGACGTAGAGGGTTTCCCAGAACGCGTTCCCCGGCCCCGCGTAATAGGCGCGGGCGCGGGCCGATGCCTTGCCCGCGGCGGTGCCGCAGAAGACGACCGTCAGGCCGGGGCGGAGGGTGTCGGGGAGAACGTCAGCCACTGCCGGGCAAAGTTATCGCCGTGGCGCTGGGGGTGGTCGCCCGTCTCCTTCAGGCGAGTGCAGGTATTGCCGAGCAGCGACGGTGCGCAAGGCTTCTTGCCAATGCTTCGTGGGGATTCGCGCGGCTATCAACGCCTCCGCCGCATCCCCTTTGGTGTCCTTCTTGGTCGGCGGGCGTTCTTGTGCGCTCAGGCGGCGACCGAGCTAACGAGCTCGGCCCCGATTTTCTCTACTACGGACTGCGTGGAAAGGCGAATCTGTCCGCGAGAGATGATCATTGCCGAGAAAGTGTAGCGCCCTCTCAAGTCCGCTCCCTGAGCCGTGCCGTCCATTGCGCATGGCGTCGCCGAAGCTCATCTTCATCGAGGTCGGCGCGGCCCAGCGGCAGGTAGTTCGGGACCCAGGACCCAACCGCGTCATCGGACCGAGCGACGGCCCAGGCGTCCCAAAGGCGCATCTCGCCGACTGCCTGGCCGGTCGCTGCTTCGTAGGCCGCAAGAAAGTCGTCGGCAATTTGCTCGTCGAACAGAAGGACGAGATCCAGCCGGCACCAGCCCAAGTCGAAGCCACGTGGCCCGCGTGCCCCGTCCGACCAGTCGACGATGCCCGTGAGCCTTCCGTCCCGCCAGACGACGTTGCCCGACCAGTAATCGCAGTGGGTGAGCACCTCCGGCGACCTAACAACCTGTGGCCAGCGAGAACGGACCTCCGCCGCCAGCGGGCCACCCAATATCTCCTGAGAGCCTCCGCTATGGTCGAACACGCTCGGCAGCTCTCCCAGCCGCGTGGTCGGAACCGTGTGCACCGCGGCGAGCGCGCGACCTAACTGGCGCGCCCACCCCCTGGGGCCGGTCGGAGCGATGTCCGGCTGACCGTCAAGCCAGCTGATCAAAGAGGTCGGGTGCTTCGACCATCGGCCCTTCAGGTCGCCGCCGAGCAGCACCGGGGCCAAACCGCCAAGTCCGTCGAGGGCTCGCAATACACGCTGCTCACGCAAAGGGGCCGGGTCGCCCACCGGAAACTGGCGGACGACAACGCTGGTCGCGGGATTATCGGTATCAACTCGCCAGGTGTCCGCATGCTGGCCGCCTTCGAGGCGCGCGGCGCCCCGGACCACGGCTGAGGCGCCCGCCAGGCGCCGGACTTCCTCCAGCGCTCCAGATGAAGGCAGAGCCTCGGATCGAGTCATCGCCGGAACTCTAAGTTGACGGCGCCACAACAGAAAACGCCCCTCCGGGGAGGAGGGGCGCTTCTGGGGTTACTACAGGGAGGAGAGATATGTATCTCTATATATGTGGATCGGTGGGAGGTAGGTGAGCTCGTTGATGTCGCGGGCGCCTATCGTGGGAAGCGATGGGGGCCATATTGCGACGCGGAACTCATCCAGGAAGTTTTTGGTCGTGCTCCTTGATCGACATCTCCTTGCGAATCCTTGAACAGCGTACGAACGTATGTGCGATTCGTGTGTGAGGGGGATCACACGAGCTCCCAGAACCCGGATTTATTAGATCGGAGGGGAGCGCAAATCCGGTTAAAAGAATGTTGCACGGCCGTTTTAAGCTCGGATAAACGGCCAGGGCGGAGGCCTCGCTGTACCGTTCCTGCGGTGAAGAAGGCCCGGATAGACGCGGTTTTGGCCGAGCAGGGCCTGTTCCCGTCGCGCTCGGCGGCGGCTGGGGCGGTGCGGGCCGGCGAGGTTCGCGTCGGCGTCGACGGGCCGGTGGCGCTGCGGCCGAGCCAGCTGGTCGAGCCGGGCGCGGCGCTGATCGTCGACGAGGGCCCGCGCTACGTCTCTCGCGGCGGGATCAAGCTCGAGAACGCGCTGGAGGCGCTCGGCATCGACGTTTCCGGCCGCTACTGCCTCGACGTCGGCGCCTCGACCGGCGGCTTCAGCGACTGCATGCTGCAGCGCGGGGCCGAGCGGGTGGCGGCGGTCGACGTCGCCTTCGGCCAGCTTGAGCTGAAGCTGCGCGAAGACGAGCGGATCGAGGTGGTCGAGCGGCTCAACGCCCGCGAGATGACGCCCGCCCACCTCTCCTTCACCCCCGACTTCGCCACTGTCGACGTCTCCTTCATCTCCCTGGCCAAGGTGCTGCCCGCCGTCTGCTGTTGCCTGGCGCCCGGCGGCGAAGTGCTGGCGATGGTCAAGCCGCAGTTCGAGCTGGGGAAGGCGCGGGTGGGCAGGGGCGTCGTCCATGACCCCGCCGACCGCCGCGAGGCGGTCCTCAGCGTGGCGACCGCCGCCCGCGACCTCGGCCTGCCGATCCGGGGCTTCGCCTACTCCGGCCTGCCCGGGCCCAAGGGCAACCGCGAGACCTTCGTCTGGTGCGGCGGCGAGGGCGAGCCGGTCGCCGACCTCGAGGCCGCGATCGTCGAGGTCGAGCCGTGAGCGCCGCCAAGACCGTCGTCCTCATCACCCACTCGCACCCGCCCGGGCCGACCGCGGCGATCGCGGCCGCGACCGCCGCCGCCCACGAGGCCGGCTGGCGGATCGTCGCCACCCCGGGCGAGCTGGCCAAGCACGGCGAGTTCTCGGCGGGGATCGAGATGGTGGAGCGGCTGCCTGGAGACCCCGACCTCTGCCTCGTGCTCGGCGGCGACGGCTCGATCCTGCACGCGCTGCGCCGCTTCGCCCGCACCGGCGTCCCCGTCTTCGGCGTCAACTTCGGCACCGTCGGCTTCCTCGCCGCGGTCGAGCGCGATCAGGCCGAGGAGGGGATCCGCCGCGCTTTCGCCGGCGAGGCCGAAGCGCTCGATCTGCCGGGCCTGGAGGTCGAGATCGACGGCCGCGGCCGGGTCGCCCTCAACGACGTCACCTTCAGCCGCCGCCCGCACGACCGCGTCGCCGAGCTCAGCTACAAGATCGCCGGCGAGGAGGTTGGCCATGTCCGCTGCGACGGCCTCGTCGCCGCGACCCCGGTTGGCTCGACCGGCTACAACCTCGCCAACCAGGGTCCGATCCTCGCCTGGGGGGTGGAGGGATACGTCGTCAGCTACATCGCGCCGCACTCGCTGACCGCGCGCGCCCTGGTCGTCGCCCCCGGCGACGTGCTCCACGTCGGCAACGCCGCCGGGCGCGAGCCGGTCGATATCGCGGTCGACGGCGAGCCGCTCGGCGAGCTCGCCCCGGGCGATGCCACCGAACTTCGCTTCAGCCCCGGCCTCGGCCGTCTCGCCCAGCTGCCGGGCGCCAGCTTCTACCAGCGCATCCGCGAGAAGTTCGGCCATCTGGCCGTCTAACTGCATCAACTTCTCTACCCGCTGGATCGAAAAGTTGATGCAGTTCAGCCGGTGAGTCGGGGTCTATAGCCTGCTCTTGGTCAACGACTTAGCTGGAGGTTGAAGTGGAGCGCAAGTGGTGGACCCTGGTCCTGGTCTCGATCGCGACGTTCATGTTGTTGCTCGACGTGACGGTCGTCAACGTCGCCCTGCCCGACATCCAGCGTGAACTCCACGCCAGCCTCTCCAGCCTGCAGTGGGTCGTCGACGCCTACTCGCTGACCCTCGCCGCCTTCCTGCTCACCGCCGGCTCGCTGGGCGACCGGCTGGGCCGCCGGCGCGTCTTCACGATCGGCTTCGGGATCTTCACCGCCGCTTCGTTCCTCTGCGGCATCGCCAACGACCCGACCCTGCTCAACCTGGCCCGCGGGCTGCAGGGCGTCGGCGGCGCCGGCATGTTCGCCACCTCGCTCGCCTTGATCGGCCAGGAGTTCCACGGCAAAGACCGGGCGACGGCCTTCGGCGTCTGGGGGGCGACCGTCGGCGGCGCCGTCGCGGTGGGGCCGCTGGTCGGCGGGGTCATCACCGAGAACCTTGGCTGGGAGTGGATCTTCTTTGTCAACGTGCCGATCGGGATCGGGGCGATGATCCTCACCGAGCGCAAAATCGCCAACGTTTTCGCCGAGCGCCCCGAGCCGATCGATTTCCCCGGGCTGGTCACTTTCTCGCTGGCCCTGTTCCTGCTGATCTTCGGCTTGATCCGGGGCAATCCCGAGGGCTGGGACAGCAGCCTGATCCTCTTCTGCCTGATCGGGGCGGCGCTCTTGCTGGCGGCCTTCATCGTGATCGAGCTCCGCAGCGAGCACCCGATGCTCGACCTCTCGCTGTTCCGAAAACCAGCCTTCAACGGGGTCTCCGCCGTCGCCTTCGGGCTCTCGGCGGGGATGTTCGCGATGTTCCTCTACCTCACCATCTACATGCAGGGGGTGCTCGACTACTCGCCGCTAGAGGCGGGCCTGCGCTTCCTGCCCTTGACCGTCCTCGGCTTCATCGTCGCTCCGATCTCCGGCGCCCTCTCCAACAAAATCCCGATCCGCTTCCTGCTTGGAGTCGGGCTCGCCACCGTCGGCGTCGGCCTCTTGCTGATGCACGGGGTCAGCGCTGACTCGGGCTGGACGACGTTGCTGGGCGGCTTCCTCGTTGCCGGCATCGGCATCGGCATCACCAACCCTGGGATCGGACAGGCGGCGATTGCCGTGGTGCCAGTGGAGAAATCCGGGATGGGATCGGGGATCAACACCACCTTCCGCCAGGTCGGGATCGCCACCGGCGTCGCCGGCCTCGGCGCCATCTTCCAGTCGCGGGTCGATTCGAAGCTCTCCGAGCTGCTGCCGCACGCGCCGAACGGCCTCGGCGAACTCGTCTCCTCGGGCGGCTCGCGCGCGGCCGCCGCGGTCACCCCGCCGGCCTTGAAACCCGAAGTGACCCACGCCGCCAACGTGGCCTTCGTCAGCGGCTTCAACGAGATCATCTTGATCGCCGGCGTCCTCTCCTTCGTCGGCGCCGCCCTTGGCCTCGCCCTCGTCCGCTCCAGCGACTTCGTGCAGCCGACGCAGGGCGAAGCGGCTGCAGAGGCGTAGGCGCTCGGCCGCGGGTCCTGTCGTGGGGGCAGGGTGGCCTCGCTTGCGCTGCGATCTGCTTCGGGCGAGGGGCCGGAAGCGCTCGCAGGGAAGAAGCCCTGCCCTCAGCAGACTCCGCGCGGCGGAGTCCACCCCCGCACCGACGCCACCCGGAGCGAAACGTCTACAGCGGCGAACTGCATCAACTTCTCTACCTGCCAGATCGAGAAGTTGATGCAGTTCGCCAATCGAGGCATCGGAGACGCGCGGAAGCTTCGAGCGGCTTGGGCCTCCGGGCGCTTCGACGCTTCCGCCGCTCAGCCGGGTCGGCTGCTCGCGTGGGTGGCGTCGGGATGGGGCGGACTCGCCGGCCCGAAGGCTGTGGAGGGCGAGGTTTGAACCCTGAGCGCGCTGTGCCCCTTCGCCCGGAGCAGCGCGAGAGGGCCGCCGAGGGCGCCCCATCGCGACGACAGGCCCCGCGCGCCCAGCGCCCCAAGGGGGGGAGAGTCGGTCCGCCCTCGTTGCTAGACAGAGACCATGCTTAGAGAGCTGAGAATCGAGAACCTGCTGCTGATCGAGCGGGCTGAATTGCGGCTTGGCGAGGGGCTGAACGCGATCACCGGCGAGACCGGCGCCGGCAAGACGGTGCTGGCGCATTCGCTCGACCTGCTGATGGGCGGCAAAGCGAAAGCGCAGATCGTTCGGCCGGGGGCTGAGGAGGCCTGGGTCGAGGGTGTCTTCGACCTGCCCGAGGGGCTGTTGGCCGAGCCGGAGATGGCTGAGATCGCCGAGCGGCTGCCCGAGGGGGCTGAGGAGGTCGTGCTGGGGCGGCGGGTTTCAGCAAGTGGGCGGACCAGTGCTTTTGTCGCAGGGCGAGCCGCGACAGCTGGCGACCTGAAACTGCTGGGCGGGCGGCTGCTCGCATTCTTCGGCCAGCACGAGCACCGCAAGCTGACGATCTCCTCGGCGCAGATGGAGGTGCTCGACGGCTTCGCCGGGGCGGATCATCTTGCGCTGCGGAACCGCTACCGCGACGCCCATCGTGAGTGCGGGCGGCTTGCCGCCGAGCTGGCCGAGCTGCGTGAGCGCGACGGCTCGCGTGAGCGCGACCTCGACCTCTTCCGCTACGAGCTCTCCGAGATCGAGGAGGTCGCGCCCGACCCCGCCGAGGAGGCCGAGCTGGCCGGCGAGCGCGAGCGCCTGCGCCACGCCGAGGGCCTGCGCGAAGCCGCCTCGGGCGCCCACGGCGGGATCGCCGGCGACGACGAGGATGGGGGAGGGGCGTCGCTTGCCCTCGCCCAGGCCGAAGCGCTGCTGCAGGGCGTCGCCGGGGTTGACACCGGGCTCGATGCGGTCTCCGCCCGGGTCGCCGCCCTCACGGTCGAGCTTGCCGACGTCTCGGCCGAGCTGCGCGACTACGTCGAGGGGATCGAGGCCGACCCCGCTCGCCTCGCCGCGGTCGAAGAGCGGCTGGAAGCGCTCGACAAGCTCAAGCGCAAGCACGGCGGCAGCGTCGAGTCGGTCCTCGCCCATGCCGAGCGCTGCCGCGGCGAGATCGACCGCCTGCAGAACGCCGAGGAGCGCGGGGCAGAGGCCGAGGCGGCGCTGGCGGCGGCCGAGGCGCAGCGCCAGAAGCTGGGCAAGAAGCTGAGCAAGGGACGCGCCGACGCCTCCGGCCCGCTGGAAAAGAGAGTCGCCAAAGAGCTGGAGGGGCTGGCGATGCCGGGTGCAACCCTGGAGGTCGTGCTGGCCCCGCACCCCGACGGCTTCGGCGCCGGCGGCCGCGAGTCGGTCGAGCTGCGGGTCGCTCCCAACCCTGGGATCGAGCCGGCGCCGCTGCGCGAGGCCGCTTCGGGCGGCGAGCTCTCGCGGGTGATGCTGGCGCTGAGCGGGCTCGGCGAGGGCGCAGGCGCGGGCACGCTGGTCTTCGACGAGATCGACGCCGGCATCGGCGGCAACACCGCCCGCGTCGTCGGCGAGCGGCTGCGGGCGCTCGGTGACGGGCGCCAGGTCGTCTGCATCACCCACCTGCCGCAGGTCGCCTCGCTGGCGGCAAGCCACTTCCGCCTGGAGAAGGACCTCAGCGGCGCGAAGGCGATCGCGACGGTGCAGCGGCTTGACGGCGAGGGCGTGGTCGAGGAGATCCGCCGCATGCTCGGCGGCGAGCGCTCCGACGAGGCCGCCACCCGCCACGCGCGCGAGCTTCTCGCCGCCGCGTAGCCCAGCGCCGCTCGCACGACGCATCCGATATTCACCCACCTTGGATGGGGTGAATGTCGGATGCGTCCCCGAGCTGCGGGTAATCTCACATCGTGGCAACCGCCAGTCGCCTCCGTTTTCCAGCGCTTCTTACGCGCCGTAACGGAGCGGCCGCCGACGAGACGATCCACGGCACGGCGCGCCTGGGGCGGCGGACCAAGCACCTGGTCAAGCGCCTGCGCCCCGGCGATATCGCCGTCATCGACCACGTCAACATCGACCGGATCGCGGCCGAGGAGCTGATCGCGACTGGCGTCCGCGCCGTCCTCAACGCCTCGGAGTCCTCCGACGGGCGCTACCCCAACGCCGGGCCGCTGATGTTGGCCCGGGCCGGGATCCGCCTGATCGACGCCCCCGGCGACGAACTCTTCGATCGGCTCAGCGACGGCGACCCGGTCGGCATCTGCGGCGGCGATGTCAGCGTCGCCGGCAAGGAGGTGCTGAGCGGGCGGCTGCTCGGGGCCGAGGAGCTGGAGCAGCGTCTGGCCGAGCAGCACGAGCGGGTCGACGAGGCGCTGACCGACTTCGTCGAGAACACGATGGCCCACGTCCGCCAGGAGACCGACCTGCTGACCGGCAGCATCGAGTTCCCGCCGACCCGCGCCTCCTTCCGCGACCGCCACGCGCTGATCGTCGTCCGCGGCGACCGCCACCGCCGCGATCTCAAAGCCCTGCGCGCCTACATCCGCGACGTCAAGCCGCTGGTCGTCTGCGTCGACGGCGGCGCCGACGGGGCGATCGAGGCGGGGTTGAAGCCCGACGTGATCCTCGGCGACATGGACTCGGCTAGTGATGCGGCGCTGCGTTGCGGGGCCGAGCTGATCGTCCACGCCTACCCCGATGGCACCGCCCCGGGGCGCGACCGCCTGCTGGAGATGGGCCTCGACCACATGACCGTCCCCGCCGCCGGCACCAGCGAGGACGTGGCGATGCTGATGGTCTACGAGAAGGGGGCGGCGCTGATCGTCAGCGTCGGCGCCCACTTCAACCTGATCGAGTTCCTCGACCGCAAGCGCGGCGGCATGTCCTCGACCTTCCTCACCCGGCTGCGGATCGGCGAGAAGCTGGTCGACGCCAAGGGGGTGAGCCGGCTCTACACGCCGAGCTCCGGGCTCGGCCCGCTGGCCGTCTTCGTCGCCGTCTTCGCGATCCTGCTGGCAATCCTGATCATCACCTCGCCGGCGCTCAACGACCTCTTCCAGCTGGTCTGGCTGAAGGTCAAGATTTGGCTCGGGCTGTAGCGCCCCCTTAGGCTTCCCCGCCGATGGGTTACAGCGCTCGCTACCACGCCACATCTCTGATCGCCGTCTTCTTGGCCCTGGCGGTCGGGATCCTGGTCGGGGCCGAGTTCGGCGGCAAGGTCGTCGACAGCACCCGCAAGGACCTCGAGAACAGCCTCACCGGCAACCTTCAGGACGCCCGCGACCGCGCCGACCAGCTCGGCGGCGAACTCGGCCGCTCCAACGAATTCGCCGACCGCGTCTTCCCGGTCCTGGCCCGCAACCAGCTGGCCGGCAAGCGGATCGGGATCGTCGCCCTCGGCGGCCTGCCCGGCGATCTCTCCTCGGCGATCGAGGCGACGCTGGGGCCGACCGGGGGGCGGCTGGTCGCGGTCGGGGTCGTGCGCGAGCCGGTCGACCTGCACTCGCTGGCGGGCGACCTCTCGGCGACCCGGCTCGCCGACCTCGCCCGCAACACCGACACCCAGACCGCCTTCGGGGTCGGGACCGGGCGGCAGCTGGTCAAAGGCGGCGACCTGCTCAACCGCGTCCGCAGCCAGCTCTTCTCGCGGGCGAGCGGCAACTTCCGCAACCTCGACGGGGTGATCGTCGTCCGCAGCCAGCCCGAAGACATGGGGCCGGTGCAGCGGGCGACCGCGGGGCGGCTGGAGTCGGGGCTGCTGAGCGGGATCACGGCGACGCGGACGCCGACGGTGGGGGTCGAGACGACGACCACCGAACCGTCGTCTATCGGCTTCTTCCAGGGCAACGACCTCTCCAGCGTCGATGACATCGACATGGTTGCCGGGCAGGTGGCGACGGTCTTCGCCCTGGCCGGCGCCGAGGGCAGCTTCGGGGTCAAGGGCAGCGCCGACCGCCTGCTGCCGGACCTGCTGGCGCCCGCCGGGCGCTGACGCCGTGTACTGGGTCGGCTTTCCGCTCTCGATCGCGCTGGCGCTGGCGATCGTCCCGGCCGGGATCCGCGGCCTGCTCGATGCCGGGCTGGTGCGCGAGAACTACCGCGGCGCCCGGCTCGCCTTCCCGCTCGGGGCGGTGCTGGCGACGACGGCGCTGGTCGCGCTGGCGCCGCTGGCGATCCTCAACGACCGGGTCGACCTCGACCTGCTCGAGCCGGAGCTGCGGCGCTGGATCCCTTATCTGCTCGGCGTCGCCTTCCTCGGCTTCCTCGACGACTCGCTCGGCCAGGGCGAGGCGGCTGACACGCCGCGCGGCTGGAGCGGCCATGCCCGGGCGCTGCGCGAGGGGCGGCTCTCGACCGGGGCGATCAAGGCGATCGGCGCCCTCGCCCTCGCCGCCTACGTCGTCTCCGGGCGCGGGCTCGAATCCTGGCGCTACGCCGCCGACGTGCTGCTGCTGATCCTCACTACTAACCTGGGCAACCTGCTCGACCTGCGGCCGGGGCGGGCGGAGAAGGGACTGGCGCTGCTCGGTGCCGGCCTCTGCCTCGGGGCCTGGACGCTGGGTCCGGTCGAACTGCTGGGGATCTTCGCCGGGCCGGTCCTGGTCGGCGCTTGGTTCACCCTGCGCGAGCGGGCGATGCTGGGCGACACCGGCTCCAACCTGGTCGGGGCGGTCGCCGGCGTCTGGCTGCTGACGACTTTGGGCGGCAACGGCCGGCTGGTCGCCCTCGCGATTGTCGCTTTACTCACCATTTACGGGGAACTTCGCTCGATCTCGGCGACCATCGACAGGGTTCCGCCACTGCGATGGCTAGACTCGCTCGGCAGAGAATGAGTCGGGCAAAACAAGGAGACACGCGCTTCATCTTCGTCACCGGCGGAGTGGTCTCGGCTCTCGGAAAGGGGATCGCCGCCGCTTCGATCGGCCGCCTCCTCGTCTCTCGCGGCTACCGGGTCCAGCTGCAGAAGTTCGATCCCTACATCAACGTCGACCCGGGGACGATGAGCCCGTTCCAGCACGGCGAGGTGTTCGTGACGGAGGACGGGGCCGAGACCGATCTCGACCTCGGCCACTACGAGCGCTTCACCGACGAAAACACTTCGCGGGCCTCCAACGTCACCGCCGGCTCGGTCTACAACTCGGTGATCAAACGCGAGCGCCGTGGCGATTACCTCGGCGCCACCGTGCAGGTGATCCCGCACATCACCGACGAGATCAAGAACCGGATCCTGATCGTCGCCGAGTCCCAGGCCGTCGACTTCGTGATCACCGAGATCGGCGGCACCGTCGGCGACATCGAGTCGCTGCCGTTCCTCGAGTCGATCCGCCAGCTCTACACCGACCTCGGCCCCAAGCGCTCGATGTTCATGCACCTGACCCTGGTGCCCTATGTCGGCCACGCCGGCGAACTGAAGACGAAGCCGACCCAGCACTCGGTCAACGAGCTGCGCCGGATCGGGATCCAGCCGCACGCGCTGGTCTGCCGCTCCGAAGGCCGCCTCGACCGTGAGATCCGCAGCAAGATCGCCCTCTTCGCCAGCCTTCCCGTCGACGCCGTGATCTCCGCCCACGACGTCGACAACATCTACAAGGTGCCGCTCGTCTTCCGCGCCGAAGGCGTCGACGACCTGGTGCTCGACCACTTCAGCATGGAGGCGCCCGCGCCCGACCTGACCGAGTGGGACGCGATGGTGCGCCGCGCCGACTCCGCCGAGGGCAAGGTGCGGATCGCCGTCGTCGGCAAGTACATCCAACTCGCCGACGCCTACAAGTCGGTGATCGAGGCCTGCGAGCACGGTGGCTTCCACCACGGCGTCGAGGTCGAGGTCGACCTGGTCGACTCCGAGAACCTCGATCCCGAGCAGCTCGAGGGCGCCGACGGCATCCTCATCCCTGGCGGCTTTGGCGAGCGCGGAATCGAGGGCAAGATCCAAGCCGCGCGGATCGCCCGCGAACGCTCGATTCCCTATCTCGGGATCTGCCTCGGGATGCAGATCGCGGTGGTTGAGTTCGCCCGCACCGTGGTCGGCATGGACGGCGCCAACTCGGCCGAGTTCGACCCCGAGACCCCGTACCCGGTGGTCGACCTGCTGCCCGAGCAGAAGGAGGTCTCCGAGATGGGCGGGACGATGCGCCTCGGCGCCGACCCGGTGAAACTGCACGAGGGCACGAAGGCGCGCGAGATCTATGGCGAGGCCGTGATCTACAAGCGCCACCGCCACCGTTACGAGGTCAACAACCAGCTGCGCCGCCGGCTCGAGGACGAGGGCTTGGTCTGTGGCGGCACCTCTCCCGACGAGCGCCTGGTCGAGATGGTCGAGCTGCCCGATCACCCATTCTTCGTCGCCTCCCAGTTCCACCCCGAGTTCAATTCCCGCCCCAACCGTCCCGAGCCGCTCTTCCGCGAGTTTGTTGGCGCCGCCGCCCGCCATGCGGGAGAGCGGCCGGTCGACGGTGGCGAGATCGAGTCCTCGGAAGGTGCCGAGGGCAGCGAAGTCGGCGTTCGCCAGTCGAGCTGACCGCCCGCCTGCGGTTCCCTCTTTAGCCTGTCCAGCGTGGAGAGGTTGCACGAGACGTTCGTTCGGCTCTGCGAGATTCGCAGCCCGACCGGCGAGGAGCGCGAGGTGGCCGACACGGCCGCCGCTGAGCTGCGCGCGCTCGGGCTCGAGGTCAGCGAGGACGACGCCGCTGGGCCAGCCGAAGCGGGCGCGGGCAATCTGATCGCGCGGCTGCCGGGCAAGAGCGATGAGTGGGTGATGTTCTGCGCCCACCTCGACACCGTCCCCCACAAGGGCCAGGTCGAGGTGGTGCTGAACGACGGGGTCTTCCGCAGCGCCGGCGACACCATCCTCGGCGCCGACAACAAGGCGGCGGTCGCGGTCTTCATGGAGCTGGTCGCCCGCCACACTGACGAGCCGCCGCCGATCGGGATCGAGCTGGTGCTGACTGTGGCCGAGGAGCAGGGGCTGCGTGGGGCGAAAGCCTTCGACACCTCGCTCCTGCGCTCGAAGAGCGGTTTTGTCCTTGATCACGCTGGCCCGGTCGGCGAGGTGATCGTCACCACCCCGACCCAGCAGAAGATCCTTGCCGACTTCGTCGGGGTCGAGGCCCACGCCGGGATCCGGCCCGAGGACGGCAGCAGCGCGATCGCTGCCGCCGCGGCCGCGATCTCGCGTATGGAGTTGGGACGGCTCGACCCCGAGACGACCGCCAACGTCGGCCTGATCTCCGGCGGCACCTCGGGCAACGTGGTCCCCGGCCACTGCTTCATCCACGCCGAGGCCCGCAGCCTCGATGCCAACCGCGCCGCCGAGGTCGCGACCTTGATCTCCGACGCCTGCGCCTGGGGCGCTACCGAGCACGGTTGCGATGTCGACGTGCGGATCGAAGAGTTGTTCCGCGGCTACAAGCTGCCGCCGGACTCGGCGGCGCTGGCCCTGGCCGAAGCGGGCCTGCGGAGCGCGGGCCTGGAGCCGCGGCGGGTTGCGATCGGTGGCGGCAGCGACGCCAACGCTCTGCGCCTCGACGGCTTCGACTGCGTCCTGCTCTCCAACGGCACCGACGCGGTCCACACCGCTCAGGAGCAGGTCTCGATCGAGAGCCTCGAGACGATGCTCGGGGTCTGCGAGGGGATCGTCGCCGCGGCAGCCGCGAGCGGGGCGTGAGCGGCGCGCTGAAGCTGCGGCGCGGAGTCGTCGTCGCCGCGGAGCCGCTGATGGTCGAGGTCGACGGCGAGCGCAGGCTCGCCTGGGCCGACGCGGTGCTGCTGGGGGAGATGCGCGAGGGCGACGAGGTGGTCGTCAACACGGTCGCGCTCGACCTTGGTCTCGGCTCGGGCGGATTCGATGTCGTCCACGTCAACCTCACCCATGGCCTCGACGGCGGGGGGAGGGAGGGCGAGCACGTGATCAAGCTCAACTACTCCTCGCTCCAGCATCCGGTCGAGCCGGTCGAGCGGGCAGTCGGCGAGAGCGGGGGGGCGCGCCTGGTTCCGGTCCTGGTGCTGCCGCTGCACGGGCACCTCGCGCCCGCGGCCTGGGCCGCGGCTCAGGCGAAGCCGGAGCTGAAGGTCGGCTACGTGCAGACGGGCGGCGGCGCGCTGCCGGGCGCCTTCTCTCGCGATGTTGTCGCCCTGCGCGAGCGCGAGTTGCTCTGTGGTCACATCACAGCCGGGCCTGCCTACGGCGGCGAACACGAGGCGCTGAGCGTCCCCGGCGCCCTCGACGCCGCCGCCAACCGCCTTGAGTGGGACGCGGTGATCGCCGGCCCGGGCCCGGGCATCATCGGCTCTGACACTCGCCTCGGCCACGGCGGCATGGCTGCTCTCGACACCGCCCACGCGGCACTCTCGTTGGAGATGCCCACCCTGATCTCCCCGCGCCTCTCTTCTGCGGACCCCCGTGAGCGCCACCAGGGAGTGAGCCATCACACGCTCACGGTCCTGGGGATGCTGCTGGGCAAAGTCGCGATCCCCGTCCCAAGCGAGGAGCCGGCGGCGGTCGCCCAGCTAGCGGTGGCCGCAGGCTGGCAGCACCGCCTCAGCGAGCAGCCGGTGGATCTGCCTGGCTATGCCGCTTCCGGATTGCCGACGCGCACGATGGGCCGCGGCTTGGAGGACGACCCCCTCTTCTTTGCGGCGGCGCTCGCCTCGGGCCGCGCCCTCGCCTTGTAGGCGTGGGCCGCTCGTTGCGGCACAAGGGTTGCCCCCGGCCGGGGAGAACCACCCCGGCATGGCGATCGCAGTCAAGCCCCCTCTGCCGCCGTCGCCGCCCGCCGGCCCCGGCGCGAGCGCGCGCTTCGAGGGCCTGGTCCTCGACTTCCTCTCCTACCTGGAGCTGGAGCGCGGCCTTTCGCGTAACACGCTCAACGCCTACCGCACCGACCTCCTGCAGTACGGCGAATTCCTCGCTGCCCATGAAAGCGACGCGCTCTCGGTTCGGCCCGGCGACATCGCCGAGTTCCTCGCCGACCTGGCGACCGGCAACGGCCGGCCGCCCTGCTCGGCCTCGACCATCCACCGCAAGGCCGCCTGCCTGCGCTCATTCTATAAGCACCTGCGCCGCGACGAGCTGATCGGCGACGACCCGACCGCCGCTCTGAGCGCGCCGCGGCGGGCGAAAAAGCTTCCCCAGGTCCTCAACTACTCCGAGGTGCAGCTGCTGCTGGCCTCGCCGCGCGGCGACGAGCCGACGGCGACGCGCGACCGGGCGCTGCTGGAGGTGATGTACGCCTGCGGGCTGCGCGCCTCGGAGACGATCGGGCTGGAGATCGCCGATCTCGACCTGCGGCAGGGCTTCCTGCGCGCCCGCGGCAAGGGCTCGAAGGAACGGATGGTGCCGCTCGGCCGCAAGGCGATCGCCGCGATCAGCGTCTACATGCGCAGCGGCCGCCCACAGCTGGTCGGCGATCGCCACGAGCCGAAGCTCTTCGTCAACTTCCGCGGTGGCCCGCTGACCCGCCAGGGCCTTTACAAGATCGTCCAGCGCCACGCCCGCGCCGCCGGATTGGAGGGGCAGATGAGCCCGCACACCCTGCGCCACAGCTTCGCCACCCACCTGCTCGCCGGCGGCTGCGACCTGCGCGCCGTGCAGGAGATGCTCGGCCACGCCGATATCTCCACCACCCAGATGTACACGCACCTCTCCGGGGACCAGCTCAAAGAGGTCTATTTCCGCGCCCATCCGCGCGCAGTCGCCGACTGAAGGCAAGCGCGTTCGAGTTTTTTCCCGCTATCCGGGAATAAGTGCGAACGCGCTTGGTAGAACTCGACGATGCCCGAGCTGCCTGAGGTCGAGACGGTTGCGCGCCAGCTCGATCCGGAGCTGGCCGGGCAGCGGATCGAGCGGCTGGAGATTCTCGATGGGCGCTGGTCGCGCCCCGGGGATCCGGTTGAGCTGGCCGCCGCAGTCAGCGGGCGGATGATCGAGGGCCTGGGACGGCGCGGCAAGTACCTGCTGTTGAGGCTGGAGGGCGCGCAGACGCTGGTCATGCACCTGCGGATGACCGGCAACCTGGTCCTGGTCGAGGGCGAGGAGGCGCTCGACCCCTCTGAGGGCCGCCGCCTCTACGAGGGCGAGCGCTCGACCTCCGAGCGCCACCTGCGGGCCCGCTTCACGCTCGAGGATGGGCGCGAGCTCTGGTTCACCGACCCGCGCCGCTTTGGCGAGGCCTTCCTGATCGACGACGACAAGCTCGACGAGCGCTTCGTCAAGCTCGGACCGGAGCCGCTCTCGGGCGAGTTCACCGCCGAAGCGCTGGCAGCGAGCGCGGCCGGGCGCACGGCGCCGCTGAAGTCGTTCCTGCTCGACCAGTCGCGGGTCGCCGGGGTCGGCAACATCTACGCCGACGAGGCGCTCTACCGGGCGCGGCTGCACCCGCTCTCGCCCGCCGGGTCGATGAAGCCTCAACACCACGAGGCGCTGCGCGAGGCGATCGTCGCCGCGCTGGAAGCCGGGCTCGACGCCGGCGGCTCCTCGATCGACGACTACCGCGACGGGCGCGGCGAGAAGGGCACGATGCAGGACGAGTTCCTGGTCCACACCCGCGAGGGCGAGCCCTGCCCGTCCTGCGGCGAGCCGATCGTGCGGATCGTCGTCGGCGGGCGCTCGACCTACTACTGCCCGAGCTGCCAGGTGCGGCTGCGACGCCGTCCGCGTCGCCGGTCAACGTAAGCGGGTCGTGGCTGGGACAACACTTAAGACCGAGGCGATCGTCCTGCGCAGCATCCGCTACGGCGAGGCCGATCGCATCCTCCACCTCTACTCGACCGCGCGGGGGCGGATCGGGGCGATCGCCAAGGGCGTGCGGAAACCGAAATCGCGCTTCGGGGGCCGGATGGAGCCTTTCTTCCGGCTCGACCTGCTGCTGCACGAAGGGCGCGGCGAGCTGCTCACCGTCAGCTCGGTCTCGACCCTTGACGGCTACCCGCGGCTGCGCTCCTCCGGGCCGGCGTTGACCGCCGGCGCCCGCGCCTGCGACGCGGTCTTGAGGCTGCTCGACTCGGCCGAGCCCAACCCGCCCGCCTACAACCTGCTGAGTCGCTACCTCTCGATCCTCGACGACCCGGAGCTGCCGCGGGGGGCGGGGCTGGAGACCGCGCTCTCCTTCCGCCTCAAGCTGGCGCTGGCCGCCGGCTTCTCTCCCGAACTGGCCTCCTGCGCCCGCTGCGGTGAGGCCGAGCACCTGGTCGGGTTCTCCGGCGCCGCCGGCGGGGTGGTCTGCGCCTCTTGCGAGGCGGGCGCCTTCGAGTTCTCCCCTGAGGCGCACCGCTTTATGGTCGAGGCGCTAGCCAATCCGCTGGCTGAGGCCCCGAGCGCGGGTGAGCCGGCGCTGCGCCAGGTCGAGCGGGCGATCACCGGGACCCTCGAGCACCACGCCCACGTCCAGCTCCGCTCCGCCGCCTAAAACACCGCCGACGGGCCTCAAACGGGCCTATATCTCCCGAAATAGGCCCATCGGCGGGGCTTAGAATCGTCGGGTGCCCGCTACCGCCACCCTTCAGGACCGCGTCGAGGCTTGGGAGGACGAGTTCCTCTCCGAGCGGGCGGCTCGCTCTTATCCCGCTCAGCGCAGGGTCGAGGAGCCCGACAGCCCGCTGCGGACGCCGTTTCAGCGCGACCGCGACCGCATCGTCCACTCCAAGGCCTTCCGCCGCCTCAAGCACAAGACCCAGGTCTTCATCGCCCCCGAGGGCGATCACTACCGGACCCGCCTCACCCACACGCTGGAGGCCTGTGGGATCGCCCGCACCGTCGCTCGCGCCCTCGGCCTCAACGAGGACCTGACCGAGGCGATCGGGCTTGGCCACGATCTCGGCCACCCGCCCTTCGGCCACACCGGCGAGGAGGCGCTCGACGCGGCGCTGCGCGAGCGCTGCGGCGGTGAGTTCAAGCACAACGCGCACTCGCTGCGGGTGGTCGACGTGCTCGAGCGCGACGGCCAGGGCCTGAACCTGACCGAGCCGGTCCGCGACGGCATCCTCAACCACACCGGCTCGACCAAGCCGGCGACGCTGGAGGGGCGGATCGTGAAGCTGGTCGACCGCGTCGCCTACATCAACCACGACATCGACGATGCCCTGCGGGCCGGGATCCTCGAGCACGCCGATCTGCCAACGGCCGAGATCGAGCTGCTCGGCCCGACCGGCTCGAAGCGGATCGACACCCTCGTCCGCGACATCGTCGAGAACTCGGCCGACGGCGACGACATCGTCCAGAGTCGCGAGATCGGCGGCGCGATGCTGCGCCTGCGCAAGTTCATGTTCGACCGCGTCTACCTGGGGCCGGCGGCGCAGGTCGAGAACGAGCGCGTGCACCGAACCCTGCGCGGCCTCTTCGACCACTACATCGAGCACCCCGGCGAGGTGCCGGAGTGGGAGCCGGGGGCGAGCGAGTGCCAGCGGGTCGCCGACTACGTGGCGGGGATGACCGACCGCTATTGCATCGCCCGTTTCACGGACTTAGCGATCCCCGAGTCGGGCAGGTTCTAGTCGGCTTGCGCCGGTCGCTACGGTGAGCCGATGGCACTGATTTCCCCCGAGAGCCTCGAGCGCGTCAAGCAGACGGCGGACATCGTCGAGGTCATCAATGCCCACACCGATCTGCGCCGCCAGGGCGCGCGCATGGTCGGCCTTTGCCCCTTCCACGAAGAGCGGACGCCCTCGTTCTCGGTCGACCCGCAGGAAAAGCTCTACCACTGCTTCGGCTGCGGGGTCGGCGGCGACGTGATCAAGTTCATCGAGGAGAAGGAGGGACTGGGCTTCGCCGAGGCGGTCGAGCTGCTCGCCGACCGCTACGGGGTCGAGCTCGAGCGCGAGAAAGAGGACCCGCGGGCGGAGGCCCGCCGCCAGCAGCGCCGCCGGCTTGAGCAGCTGCTCGACCGCACCGCTTCCTTCTACGGCACCTTCCTCTGGGACGCGGAGGAGGCGGCCAAGGCGCGCGAGTACATGGCCGAGCGTGGGCTGGGGGAGGAGATCCTGCGCGCCTTCGGCGTCGGCTACGCGCCGAGCGCCTGGGACAAGGTGCTGGTCCGCGGCCAGCAGGCCGGCTTCAACGTCAACGAGATGCGCGGCGTCGGCCTGGTCCAGCGCGGGCGGGGAGGGGGCGAGTACGACCGCTTCCGCTCGCGGATCATGTTCCCGATCCGCGACCGCCGCGGCCGTGTGCTCGGCTTCGGCGGCCGGGCGATGCGCTCCGACCAGGGTGCCAAGTACGTCAACACGGCCGAGACCGACTTCTTCCACAAGAGCCACATCCTCTACGGCATCGACATGGCCAAGGCGGCGATCGCCAAGGCGGGCCGGGCGGTTGTGGTCGAGGGCTACACCGACGTGCTTGCCCTGCACCAGGCCGGGGTCGAGGAGACCGTGGCGGTGATGGGGACGGCGATCACCGAGGAGCAGGTGGCGGCGCTCTCGGGCATGGTCGAGGAGGTGGTGCTGGCGCTCGACGCCGATTCGGCCGGCCAGGAGGCGATGCTGCGGGCGCAGCGGGTCGCGGCCGGGCGCAAGATGCGGCTGCGAGTGGCGGCGATGCCGGCGGGGGTCGACCCGGCCGAGATGGTGGCGGCCGAGGGCGGCGCTGAGCGTTTCCGGGCGCTGGTCGAGGGCGCGGTCGAGCTGGCGGCCTTCCAGGTCGGCCTGGTGCTGGACGCGACCGACGTCGGCTCGCCGGCCGAGCGCGACCGGGCGCTGACCGAGGTCGCGCCGGTGCTGGCCGGGATGGGGGAGACGGCGAGCCGTGATGACCTCGTGCGCCGGGTGGCCGAGCGGCTCGACCTGGAGCCGGCGATGGTGATGGGGCGGCTGGTGGCGGCGCGGCCGACAAGCGGCGGCAGCGGGCCGGACTCCGGTCAGGGCGCTCCCCAGGCGGCGCCGCGCCGTCCCGCCACCGAGCTGACCTCGCGCGAACGGCGCGAGCGGGCGCTGCTGGCGATGTGCATCGCGATGCCAAAGGAGGGCAAGGAGTACCTCGACCGGCTCAGCGACGCACACCTCTCGCCGACCGGCGCCCGCGCCCTCGCCTGGCTGCGCAAGCACCCCGAGGACGCCGCCTCGAACCTTCCTCACGATGACGACGAGCTGGCCGGCGTGATCGCCGAGCTGGTGATGCTGGCCGGCGACGAGCCCGCCTCGGCCGAGGCGATGGCGCTCAACTTCCTCCTGCTCGAGCAGCGCCGGCTGGAGGCCCAGATTGCCGCCGCGGGCGAGCAGGGCGACGCCGAGCGCCGCCACAAGCTCAGCCTCGAGCGCGCCGCCCTGGTCGAGCGCATCGCCCGCACCGAGCGCGTCGGTTAAATTCCTCCAGGTATTCCGGGGTAGCTCAATCGGTAGAGCACTCGACTGTTAATCGAGTTGTTGTGGGTTCGAGTCCCACCCCCGGAGCTAACTGCTTGCTGGCTGCTTGCGCCGGGCCAGATCCTCGACCAGCTCGGCGCCGCGCTCCGCGCCGTCGTGCTCCCGGCCCCAGGCCGCCAGCTCCGCCGCGCGATCGGCGTAGGAGCGGTCGCGCAGGAGCCGGCGCGCCGCCCAGAGCAGCGGCTCGGGCCGGCAGAGGCGCCAGGGGACCGAGAGCCCTACCTTGGCCCAGGCGACCCGCATCGCCGTCTCGCTCATGTCGCCGACGATCGGGCAGATCAGGACCGGGGTCCCGGCCCCAAGCGCCCGGGCGACGGTGCCGTGGCCACCGTGGGAGATGACCAGCGAGGCGGCGGGCATCAGCTGGCTGTAGCTGAGCCAGTCGACCAGGATCGCGTTGGCGGGGACCTCGATCGGGGTCTGGGGCGCGACTTTGTTGGTCGTCGCCACCACCCGCACCGGCTCCTCGGCCAGCGCCTTCAGCGCCGTTCGCACCAGGTGGTTGCGCGAGTCGTGGGCGGTGCTGGGGGCAACCAGGACCAGCGGCGCCTCGCCCGGCGGCAGCTCGATCTGCGGGTGCGGCTGCTCGAAGACCATCGGTCCCGTTACCTCGACTCCGGCCGGCCAGTCGCGCGGGTACTCGAGCTGGGGATAGGTGGCGACCAGCGCCAGGTCAGGGCTGATGCCGCCGTGGAAGCGCTGCAGTGGCTCAAGCCCGACCTTGGCTCGCTGCAGGTTGAGGTCGCGGCGGCCGTGCTCGAGGCCGATGTTGAGCGCCCGCATCCCGGCTCGCCAGACCCCCCGCCCAAGCGGCGTCCGCGGCGGCCGCAGCCCGATCGCGAAGAAGGGCAGGCCGGGCTCGACCACCGGGTAGATGTGGGGGATCAGCGTCGCCAGCGGCACCCCGGCGACCTCGGCGGCGAGCGCCGGGGCCAGGGTGAGGATGTCGCTGACGACGACGTGGGGCCGCATCTCCTCCAGCAGCGGCAGCAGCGCCCGCGCCGCCTCGGCCGCGTGGTCGCCCTCGGCCGAGTCGGGGTCGGGCGGCGGGAACATCGTGTATTCCTCGGCCGCGGTGAAGCCGAGCCCGGCGCCCTCGACCGCGCCGCGCCGTTCCTCCCAGGTCTCAAGCACGACCTCGTGCCCGCGCCCCGCCAGCGCCCGCCCGAGGGCGATCGCCGGAAAGACATGGCCGGCGTCGCCGAAGGCGGCGACGAGGATGCGCAGGCGTGGCGAGCTCACGCCTGGAAGCTACGGGGTATCGAGGCCCTCGCCGGGCCGGGTGAAGACGATCTCCGGAACGTGGCAGTTGGGGGAGGTGCGGAGCAGGAAGCGGACCGCCTCGCCGATGTCGGAGGGCTGGATCATCGCCTCAGCCGGGACCTGGCCCTTGGCGAACTCGGTCATCGGCGTGTCGACGAAGCCCGGCGCGAGCGCTGTGCACTGGATCCCCGAGCCACCGGTCTCGCGGTGGGTCGACTGGGTGAAGTTGATCACCGCGGCCTTGGTCGCGGCGTAGATCGAGAGCCAGGCCTGGCCGCCTTTGCCGGCGATCGAGGCGGTGTTGACGATCAGCGCCTTGCCGTGCTCGACGCCGGCCTCCTTCAACAGCGGCAGCCCCTCGCGGGTGCCGATGATCAGCGCCCGCAGGTTGACCGCGAGCTGCATGTCGAGGTGTTTGGACTGGATCTCCTCCATCGGCGCGCCGATCCCGACCCCGGCGTTGTTGACGAGGACGTCGAGCCGGCCGTAGGCCTCGCGGTGCTTGGCGAAGACGCCGACGATGTCCTCCTCCTCGGTCATGTTGGCGGCGACGCACTGGACCTCGATGCCGTCGTCGCGCAGCCCGGCGGTGGCTGTCTCGAGCTTCTCGGGCCGCCGCGCGGAGACGGTCAGGGCGTAGCCTTCCTCGCCCAGGACCCGGGCGATCGCCAGTCCGATCCCGCTCGATGCGCCCGTGATCAGCGCCGCTCTCTCCGCCATCTCGCTCTCCTTCTGCTCGCCGACAGTTGAGCGGACCCTATCTGCCACATAACGGTGACGCGCAAAGGGGCGCTATCCCTACCTTCCCCCGTCAATAAGATGCCGCGGATGCGCTTCCGCCAAGCCCTCGCCGCCTTCGCCTGCCTTCTTGCCGCGGCGGCGCTCGTGGCGGGCTGTGGCGGCGGCTCCGATTCGACCTCCACCTCTGGCAGCGGCAGCGCCGAAAGCCGCCCTGCCCCGCCGAAGAGCGAATTCCCCAGCGCCAAGGGCAAGACGCTTGGCGACGTGGTCAACTCGACCGAAGGCCCCTCGGAACTGGTCGTCTCACCGGCCGCCGAGGCTTTTAACACCGGGGAGAACCGCTATCCCTTCGGCGTCTTCGAACGCGACCGCAGCCAGGTCGCCGACGCCAAGGTCGCCCTCTACTTCGCCAAGGTCCCAAGCCTGAAACAGGCGGCCAAGGGCAAGGCAGCGCCGGCCAAGGGTGGCAGCGTGCTGGGCAAGGCTGAGGAAAAAGCGCTCGACCAGCCCGCGATCGGGCCCTTCCCGGCGGCGATCGAGAGCCTGCAGACGCAGCCGGCGTTCCGCGCCCAGACGACCGCTTCTGATCCCAATGCGGCGACCGTCGTCTACGCCACCGACATCAACTTCCCCAGCAACGGCGAGTGGCGGATCGCGGCGGTGATCAAGCAGGGCGGCAAGACGACCGGAACGCTGCTGCCGAGCGCCGAAGTCGGCGAGTTCCCGAAGGTGCCGCGGGTCGGCCAGAAGGCGCCCTTCATCCACACGCCGACGCCCGCCAGCGTCGGCGGCGACCTGGCGAAAATCACCACCCGCATCCCGCCGGACACGCAGAACGAAGTCGACTACGCCGACGTGCTCGGAAAAGAACCGATTGTGCTCTTGTTTGCGACCCCCCAGTTCTGCCAGAGTCGGGTTTGCGGGCCGGTGGTCGATGTGGCGGAGCAGGTCAAGCAGCTCTACGGGGACAAGGCGAAATTCATCCACATGGAGATCTACAACGAAAACAATCCGAGCAAGGGCGTGCGGCCACAGGTGAAGGCGTTCCACCTGCCGAGCGAGCCGTGGCTGTTCGTGATCGACCGTCAGGGCGTCATCCGCAAGGTGATCGAGGGTGCCTTCGGCGTCGACCAGCTGACCGAGGCCGTGAAGGGAGTGACCGGAGGATGAGCGACAAAGCCAAAGACACTCCGCCGGATCCAGCGCTGCTCGAATCGTTCGCGACCGAGGCGAAACGGCGCTGCGACGTGATCGCCGCCGGATTGGCGACGGAGACGAGCGACTTCGAGACGATGCGGGCCGAAGCCCACGCGCTGAAGGGCACCGCGGCCGTCGTCGGCCTGCGCCGCCTGGCCGAGCTGGCGGGCCTGATGGAGTCCGACCTGGCTGAAGCGAAGACCACCGGCAGCATCCGCGGCGGCCGCGCCCACCAGGTGGCCGATGCCGCCAAGGCGCTGGCCGAGGGCGCCGACGCCGCTGCCGCGGGCAAAGAAGAGCCGCCGGATGTGGGCCGCTCCCTCGCCCAGCTCTTCAGCGCCTAGCAGCGCGCCTGTGGCCGGCTTCACCCAGATCAACCTGCGAGAGGTTGAGGACCAGGCTTCGAAGTTCGGCCTCGCTCCGGGGCTGGAGGGCCGCTTTGCCACCAAGGACCTGGGGCTCGACAAGGCGGGGGTCAGCTACCAGCGCCTGGCGCCGGGCTTCCGCGTCCCCTTTGGCCACAAGCACGCGAAGCAGGAGGAGCTCTACGTGGTGGTCGAGGGCTCGGCCCGCCTCAAGCTCGACGACGAGATCCTCGACCTGGAGAAGTGGGATGCGGTCCGGGTTGAGCCGGAGCTGATGCGCTGCTTCGAGGGCGGGCCGGAGGGCGCCACGATCCTCGCCTTCGGGGCGCCGCACACGGGTCCGTCGGCGGCGCCGGACGTGGCGATGACGCCCAACTGGTGGCGCGATTAGAGATACGCCGAGTTTCCGATTGCACGGGTTCTGTCTGTAGACGCTTTGTCCGAGATCCCGGACCATTCCATCTGTGCAGCCTCAGGACCAGTTCGCGAAAAATCTGCAAACTCAGCGGCATCGCCGTCACCTCTCGCAGGAAGAACTCGGTGCCATTGCCTCAATGCACCGAACGGAGATCAGCCTGCTGGAGCGATCCGAACGCAATCCCCAGCTAGACACGATCGTCAAGCTGGCCCGCGCTCTGAAGATAAAGCCGGCAGAGCTACTGGCCGGAATCCATTGAGCCATAATCGCCCCTCCGGGGCGGTAGCTCAGTTGGTTAGAGCAGCGGACTCATAATCCGTCGGTCGAAGGTTCGAGTCCTTCCCGCCCCATCGGACGAACCGATGTCGCTTCTCGCGCGAAGCGGAACCCGGACTAGGACACGTAGGCCTCGCGCACCATGGCCGCCGTCCATCGTTTCGTTCCGTGAAACGCCGGGGTCTTCTTGCGGTTCAGCGTGTCGGCGATGTCTTCCAGTGATTCGCCTGCAAGAAGCAGTGCCCCGATCTGCTTCCGCCGCGTGTGGTCACGCTGATTGCACTCGATATGGGACAACCGAACGTTGTCGGCACGCAGCTTTCCACCGGCCGAACTGAGGATCGGGTAGTGGTCGCGCGAGGGCGCCCACAACCTGCGCTCCGTCGCGAGCGATTCGAACTTGTCGCGTCCGTTGGGGTGATAGCACTGCGGCATCTCGCACTTCAGCTCAAGAATCTGCCCACGTTCGGCCATCTGCACGAGGATGCCCTTCACGCCGAATCCGCGGAGTCGGTCCGCGACCGATTCATCTGCCATGCGGCGATCCTGACACAACTGCTTTCGCGTGAAAGGAATCGCTGCTTTTCGCGCAAAGTAATAGGGCCTTCAGCTTTAGGATTCCTAGACACCGAAACCTGACAATGCGGAGTGGAATGGCCGCGTTCAACGACAAGTGGACGTTCCAAGCGCTGACGCCTAGCCAGGTCGTCGCCCGTCCCATGGAGCCACCGCGAGGAGCTTCCACGGTAGCGAGCTAGTCTCTCTTGCTGAGGAGGTGCTTCGGACGAACTCAACCCGAACAACGAGGGGCGGATACTTCCCCTATTCCTTCCCCAGAAACCGCAGCAACTTCCTGCGGGCGTGCATCTTCTTTGACCAGGTCGAGCTGTGCCTCCCCAGCACGGTTGAGTTGCTGGTAGTTCCTACCTACGAGCGCAAGCACCTGAAAACCAACTGGGAGGCACTTAACGACTTTCTCCAAGAGATCGAGCCGCTTATCGCTGCAGATGTTGTGAGTCTTGTCGAGCCAGACCGTCCTGAGGGCGCCCTCAGCTTTCCTCACGGAGAGAAGTTCTGGTGGGAGCTCGGGGATCGCCCGTTCCGACAGGACCCGATCTCAGAGAAGGAACTCGTGGATCGCCTCGAGCATTGGTGGCCCGTCGTCGCGACGATGAATGCCAGGTCCGGACTGATTCCCTATACCGACGACCAAGGAGCATTCCGATGGTTTGCGAACAGGTTGTTGGCGGTTCGCGCCGAGGCCGTAGGTGTCGCAAATGAGTGGGCCGATTTAGCCGTCGGAAGCAGTTGGCTCGGCCTAGAGACCATGAGGATGGAAGCGCCGAACCTAGTCCCTCAATCGATCGAACACGTGATGGAGATTAGAGAGCGGCTTTCGTCGGAGCTACATGGGTTCCGCTTGGAGATGGCAAAGCTAGGAGCGAGGCTGGCCGCAACTCCTTGGGAGCCCAGCTTCAGTCGCGAGGTAGCACGCGTCATAACCGCCGACGTGTCGCCTGCCCTTCAGGAGCTCCGAGAAAGGAGCGACGACATACGCAAGGGGCTCAGATGGAAGGGCCTCAGCGCGGTGGTTCGGGCTACGCCCTTGCCAATGGTTACGACGGTACTGATCGGGCTTCCGATTGAGGTGGGCCTTGCCCTCGCGGCCGGGGTCGCACTCGGAGACGTCATGGCCGAATACAGGGAGGCACGAACTCAATTGGCGCGGAATGGACTCGCGTTGCTGCTGGCAGAGGCGTGAGCCAACAGCTTCGGTCCATTCGCCTAAGACAGGAGTCGGCCAGGACAGGTTCACCGGACCAAGAAATCGTCCGGTGTCCGGCTGCATCCCCCTCGGAAACTCTCCCGCTTCTCACGCAAAGCGGGAGAATGCTGCCGTGAGCGAAGGAATTGACTTAACCCCGAACCCCTGGCGGATTCGGGTGCGTGAACACCCAGCGCGCCGCGATAGCTCCGAATGGAGGGACGCCATAGGCGCCGCGGTGGAGGCCGCCTATCCGCAGGCGCCGTTCACCTCGCCTCACCTGAAGGCCGCCAGGTTCACCGTCGAGGTGACCTTCTGGATGACTCCTTTGGACCTGTCGAGGCCGGCCGTCGACCTCGACAACTTCGTCAAGCCTGTCCTCGACACACTCTTCACCTCGCAGAACGTCCGGAGACTCACCGGGGTCCTTCTCCCTAACGTGAACGACACGCGGGTGTTCCGACTCCTCATCGAGAAGGACGAAGTAGATAGTCCCGAGGACCAGGGGGCGGATATCACCATCTCCTGGGACCCTGCGACCACCCCGGGTCTCAGCGCCCCCTGACGCTCCTCGCGCGAAGCGATACCCACCAGCCATGCGGACGCAGCTCGGGCTGGAGCCTTATCCCCTGTCGTCCCCCTCGACATCCTCAAGGGGGTGCACTGCCTCCGCAGAAACCCAAAACCTGGCCCGGACCGTCTCCGACGCAGGATGGCTGACCTCGAGGACGACCTCGTGTTCGCCCGTATTTCGGAGGACCAGAGTCAGGTGAGTGTCCTCTGGTTGATCGGGTGGCAGATGCGCGATCCGCCAACTGAATTCTCGCGCCTCGACTGTCCCGCTCGGCTCTTGCAATGAGACCGACTCGGCGACACGCAGGTCCGGCCGCCCGCGGGTATCACCCCGCGGTCCGCATTCGAGAGGAACAACTCCTTTGGGGACCAGACATCGGACCAGGACCTGCTCTGCGACCTTGTCACCGCTATTGAGGAAACGGGCCCTGACGATCGTCGGCTCGACGCCTGTGATACATGCCCCGAGGCTCGGCTGCACCCCCATGTCGCGCAGCAGGCCGACGGTCAGTTGGCCCGGATCCAAGCGCCCAAGCCAACTCAGTGTCGGGGGCGAGAGGACTGGCCGCCGTCCGCGCTCTTGCTCCAATTCTGCGCGCGTCGCGCGTTCGATCTCTAGCTGCTCCTCAAGGCGCTTCACCATCTGTCGCGAAAGGCTCGCCTCTTCGGTGGCAGCCGTTGCGGTCTCCTCAGCTGCATCGGCGCTTCGGCTTGAGTCGTTTGCGCTTCGCCATGCAAAAACTGCGGCAATGGCAGCAAGCAGAAGTGATCCGAGGGCGCCGATCGCCTCTACGTAATCGAGCCAGTCTCTCGCGACTTCGATGACAGCCATGGCGTCATTGTTCCGATCTCAAGGTGCGAAGCGATAATCGACAGCGAATCACACCCGCGGTAGTCCAGAAGGCCAAACGTGGCTCGGTCCACGCGCTATGTTGATCCAACCTCGACGCCAAGCCGATCCTTAAGATACTCAACTGTGAGCGCAGCCTACGTAAGCGCGATCGTAGCTGGGATAGCCGTCGTCGTCGGTGGTGTCCTGCAGTATCTGACGCTTCGCAGGGCAAGAGAGAGCGCAGCCGATACCCTCGCCGCCACCGAACGAACCGCTCGGATGACTGCACTGTCGAGCGCGACGACCGTTTGGGAGCAAGGCCTGCGGGAGGATCTGGCAGAGTTTGCAACGCTTACCTATGAAGTCGAGACCGCATACAAGTGGGCGATGGATCGCAAATTGCCATGGCCGGGGGACGAGGCAGAGAATGTCGCGGCAGTGGAGACCATCTTCAACAGGATCTTGTTGCGCCTAGATCAGGACGTGTCGTCGGAGCGAGATCTAATCGGTGCCCTCGAAGCGATGAGGCATAACAAGAAGCAGCTATGGGTCGAGCGGCGAAAAAACCTCGTTGACGCAGCCCTTGCGACGTTCCGCGCCAGATGGAACGACATTCTCTCTAGTGAGCCTGAGGCACATAAGTCACGTCAGGGGTGACGTATCTCGATTCGTGAGGCCCAGCCAGCTCTCGGATTCGAGCGTACCAACGACTGACGGCTTGGTTATATGAGTACTTCGCTTCCTCAAGTCTCGGCTAGTTCTGCTTTCGCGTGAAAACGACAGCGTGGGATGTCGTGATCTTGGCCCGCCGAAAACTTGGTCCCGAAATTGGCCCCCAACTCCACCGAACTCGGCCGAACTCGCTGGACGTACTTCGTTCTACTAGGCCAGATTCGGCTCTATAGACAGCTTCCAGCGCGACTCATAATCCGTCGGTCGAAGGTTCGAGTCCTTCCCGCCCCACTATTCCGGGAGCAGTTTGTCGACTGCCGCGCGGAATGAGGTGGGGTCGATGGCGGGAAAGCGATATAGGTCGGGCTCGATCAGATCGAACTGGGCCCGGACATCTTTCGGATTCACCAGGCCGGTGGCGACCATCTCCTGCACATCACGAATGTCTTGGGCGTGTCCACGCTCGACCTTCGAAAGCGCCTGGGCAACCGGATCGAAGTGATGGAACGAGAGATTCCCCTCCTTGCGGATGAGTGGACTTCGATCCTCCCAGCCTTGTGGGAGGGGAATGAAATCTGAGGGTGCCGCGAGCTCGACGTTGAGGTCAAGCTCCTCCTTGAGACGGGGGATCTCACGGAGAATCTCGTCACGATCAGGAATGAGCTTGATGTCCACGTCGATGGTTGTTGCTCGCCAGCCATAGAGAACGGCGGTCGCGCCGCCCGTGAGGTAGACGCGACCCTCGACGCTGACAGCCCTGCCGAGCTCTCGCATGAATTGCTCGATGCGAGTTGAGTCGGCTAGCTGGCGCATGCGGCCGCTCGCTCGAAGCTGACGAGTCGGCGGATCAGCGAGTTGTAGGCGGAGTGTGCCGCGTTGCCCTTGTCCCTGGCGAGAAGGGCATAAAGCTTGTGCTCGGGGGATGCGATCGGCATAGAGAGATCAATGCCCACCGACCGCAAGCGTGGTGCGCCAATCGAGACGAGTAGTGCCTCGATTGATTCACGTCCAGCATCCAAGTCCGCGGTGCCTCGCTCAATGAGGCCGGCGCCGGGGAGGGTTTCTAGCGGGGCGAAGTTGGTCATTCCCGATCAGGGTAGCCGAGGGAAGTGACCTGCGCCGGTGCTGCTGGCCGGAGCCGAACTGGCCCGGTCAGCCGCGGCTGCCGTGGCGGCGGAACGGGTCTTCGAGGTCGGCGGCGGCAAAACCACCGGTCTCGGCGGCTCCGTTGGCGTAGCGGTAGAGGGCGACGGAGAAGACCTGCCGGGTGGCGAGGGAGAGGGCGGAGACCAGGAGGAATGCGCCGACGGCGATCGCGATCAGCGCCGCGCCGGCGGTCGCGTCCTGGTTCCTGACGGCGATTCCGACGCCTAAGAGGACCGCCACCGGAATCGTGGCGAAGACGGTCCAGGCGCCGATGCTGGCCAGGCCGGTGATTCCCTCGCCCCATTTGCTCTTGATCAGGTGGACTGACTCCTTGGCGGTCGCGAGCGGTCCGGCGCCCTCGAGCGCCAGCAGCGGCACGGCGAAGATCGTCGCCAGGCTCCAGGCGGCGCCGAGCAGCCAGGACGCGAGGCGCCCGGCGCCGGGGATCCGCGAGGCGAGCTGGTCCAGGACGAGGCCGACTCCCGCTGCCAGCAGGGACCACTGCGCGATCCGGCCGACTCGCCGCCAGGAGATGGCGAGCGCTTCGCGGACGCCGATCGGCCGGCCGTCGAAGCTGGCCGCGGCGGCGCCGGCCAGGGCGACGTTGAAGAAGACGCTGAGGAAGGTCAGCGGGTAGAGGGCGACGATCGCCACCAGCGCCAGGCTGCCCCGCGAGTTTGTCGGCGAGTTGAAGTAGCCGGAGAAATAGAGGATCGCGGCGGCGCCGGCCAACCCACAGCCCGCGCCTATCAGCGCGATCGCGACCATCGTCGGGTCCCGCCGGATCAGCGCCCAGGCAGCTTTCGTCAGGCGCCAGCCCCGCGCCATCTTCCCCTCGGCAGGGGCGCCGCCACCCTGCGCCTGTCCAGTCTCTGTGTCCACGGCAATCGGCAGGTTAGCGTGGCCGGGCAGGGTCGCCGCCGCCTCGGCCCTAATTCGCGACCGCGAGCAGCGCGTTGACGTCGATCGAGGGCTTCTGGACGCTGTCGTTTGGCTCCGGGACGGTGAAGTGATTCACCGCGCCGGGCTGGAAGACCAGGGCGAGGGTCGAGCCCCCGTAGCTGAAGCGGCCCAGTTCCTGTCCCTTCTTCACCACATCGCCCTTCTTGACGGCGAAGCTCACCGAGGAGATCTCGGTGATCCCGATCGGGATCACGCAGACGGCGCCGATCGTCGGGTCCTCGCTCGCCACGTAGACGAGCCCGCGGGTGTTGACGGAAGCCTCGTAGCCGAGCGATTCGGTGCCGGCCCCGGGGTCGTAGCCAGCCGCCTCGAGATCGCTGAACAGCAGCGCCTCCACCAATTCCACCTTGAGCACCACACCGTCGATCGGCGAGTGCCAGCGGTGGTAGTTGGCGCCGCTGAGGAACGACTGGAAGACGTCTCCGCCGGTGAACCGCCCCACGTTCTCCTCGTCGTTGTTGAGCATGTCGACGAGCGAGTACGGCTGGCCCTTGAGCCAGAACTGGTCGGAGGCTTTGACATCGCGGGCGATCTGCCAGATCGTCCCGTCGTTCGCCGAGACGATCGCCTTCGGATTCTCCGGTTCGGCGATCGGGCGCGCCGTGGGCTTGATCTCGCGGTGGAAGAAGCTGTTGTATGAGGTCCATCCCCAGTGCGCCGCCGATTTGTCCGGGATCACGAATTCATCCAGCTTGTTGAACGTGCAGGCCGGTTCCGAGAGCCACCCTTCTGCTCCCGTATTGAGCACGGAGGCGCTGTCGCTGCTGTCGAGGAATTCACACCATTCCTTGAGGATCGCCCGCAGCGCATCGTTGAACTGGGGCAGGCGGAAAGCGGTCTCGCCAGCCCCCGTCATCATCATGTAGACGAACAGGTTCGACATCGGGAAGGCGTGCGGGCCGTGTGGGGGAGGCGTGAACTTAGGCGCCGACCTGACGATCAGGTTCAGCGCTTCCAGCAGCTGCTGTGTGTTTTCGATCTGGTCGGGCATTTCCGGTTCGTGGCGGATTTCCAACGCCTGCTGGATCATCTGCGCCACGTACATGCGGACGATCCCGTCGCGGTCGATCAGCTCCGCCAGTTCTCCCACCGCCGGCCGCCAGTCCTCTGGCGTGGAGGCGTTCCCCAATGACAGGCGCAGCTGCGTGTGCCACTCGTCGACGGCCGCGCGGTCACGCGGCAGGTGGCCGGTGACGACCGGGGTGAGGCGCGCATAGCGCGCATCGAGCTGATCGCTTGAAAGTTTCAAATAAATCAGTCGAGATACTAGTGGCATCGTCCCCGCGAAGACGCCGCCCGCGGCCGAGAGTCAGCCGGCCAGCCCGACTGGGGTGAGCAGAGCCCGTCCCGCGAAGCCGATGACGTGGTCGTTCGCTGCTTCGTAGTCCTTGCGCAGGGAGGGCGCCTTGCGCAGGGACCAGATCACCTTGGCGCTCACCCAGGCGGCGTCGCGCGCCTTCTCCACATCCCAGACGGCGACGATGTCGTCGACCGGGTTGAAGACCTGGTCGAGCTCTTTCAGCAGCCCGGTCATCATCCACGCCTTCATCTTCTCCTCCACTTTCGCGATCAGGGCGTTGACCGACTGGTAGTCCTTGTGCTCGGCGCTGTCATCGCTCGGCTCGACTCCTCGCGCGGCGCAGGTGTCGCAGATGCCGATCGCCAGGTCGTGGTTGATGTGGGCGTTCATCCCGGCCAGCGCGAACTGGACCGGCGCGATCCCCTTCGAGAAGCGGGCCTCGAACAGCGGCTTCCAGGCGTGAAAGGGGTAGTCGGCCTGCAGCGCTCCGTTCCCGGCGGCGTCATAGGCGGTGAAGTAGAGGTTGCCGAAGGCGACATCGAGCGCCTCAAGGAAGCCGGGCGCCGCCTGGTGTCGTCTTGGCGCCGATGAGGCCACCTGCTGTGTCACTTCCAGGTAGAGCTTGTTGAACCACTTGACGCCGTCGCTTGGCGGCAGCGAGCTGTCGATTTCTTTCTGGCGCTCAAGCACCTCACTCACACTTGTCACCGCAGGCGGCATTTCAACGGAACCGTAGCAATAGGACAAAATTATTAGATCGGTTGTCTGTGGAGGCTGCCTCTGCCTCCTTGGCCCGGCTGGTTGAATAGGCGACGTGGTGGGGAGACCCAGAAAGAGACGGCAGTGGCTTGTGCTGGCGGCCTGCGCGCTCGCCTTGCTCCCAGCCACCGTCCCCGCTGCTGCCGCGCCTGTGCCGTCGAACGACACTGTGACCACCTACCCGCAGCCGCGAACCCTGCCGACGGGCGGGGCGGGCCCGTTTGCCTTCGGCCCTGAAGGGGACCTCTGGTTCACTCAGGTCTACGAAGAAATCTACGCTCCCGGCGAAGAACCCCATTACCTGCCGCGGATCGCGCGGATGGATGCGGCCGGGCAGATCGGGGTCGTTGCCGAACATCAGCGGGCCGAAGGCTTTGCCCTGACCGCAGACGGAAGCGTTTGGTTCACAGGTGGGTTTAACAGCATCGGCAAAGTTGAGCCCAATGGAGCGGTCGACTCGTTTTCCCTGCCAGAAACCGCAACGGAATTCACCTCCGCGGGCGGCCCGATCGTCGCTGGCGCCGACGGCAACGTTTGGTTCTCCGCCTACCGGTCGCCCAGGGCGGGAGTGCAGGGCAAGACGTTTGCGGCGATCGACCGAATCACTCCTGGCGGGAAAATCACGGAGTTCGTCCTGCCCGGCGCCGGCGGCTCTCCGACCCGCTTGGCGTTGGGTCCCGATGGAAACGTCTGGTTCACGGAACGCAACGAGGACAAGGCCGGCCGGATCTCACCCACAGGCCAGATCACCTCCTTCCCACTGCCGATGGGCACGCGTCCAGGCAACATCGTGGCGGGCCCCGACGGCGCTCTTTGGTTCACCGAGGAAAGCAACGGCGGGCCCAAGCTCGGACGCCTCAGCACCAGTGGGGAATTCCGGGAGTTTCCGTTTGGAGTCAAAGAAGATCTCTCTGCTGGGGCGCTTGCCGCCGGCCCGGACGGGCGACTCTGGCTCACACTCGAAGATGGTGCAATCCATCGCATGTCTCCAGAGGGGCGAATCTCACGGCTCCAGCTCCCGAATGCGACGGGCGTCACGCAGATCGTCACCGGCCCGGAAGGAAGCCTCTGGTACTCGGCCCTGGCGGGACCGCCGTGCGCGCCAGGGGACTCGGGCTGTGGGGCCGGGGGCTACTTTGAGGCCGGCATCATCGGCCGCATCCAGGCGGCGCCGCTCACGCTCACAATCGACGACGCCAAACCCGCGCGCCACGGGCGCTGGGTCAAGGTCAGGGTCAGCTGCCTCGACGGCATGGCGGAATCGGCCTGCGGTGGCAAGCTGCGCCTGCGCGCCGGGAGCGCCGTCGTCGCCAAGCGGAGCGTCAAATTGGGCACGGATCTGTCCCAGAGCTTCGGCCTAAGGCTCAGGCGCGACGCCGAGGCGAAGCTTCTCCGCAGAGGCCATCTGCGCATCGCCTGCAGGGCGACTCTCGCAGGCGGCGGCACTGAAACCCGGACGCTGCTTGTCAAGCTCCCGCGACGATCCTGAGTCCCTGACGCTGATTCGATCATCAGGGCCGGGGCGGAGAGGAAGACGCTGTGGGCCAGGAAGGTGTCGAGGAGGACGCCGAAGGCGACCACGATGCCGAGCTCGGTGGGGCAGAGGACGGTGCCGCGGCGTGAGATGATGGGCGTGTGCGATTGGGGCAGGCGAGCCAGGCGGGTCGAGGTTTCTTCGTCGTATTGGCGCTGGCTGTCCTCTTCTTGACGACGACATCGCCGTCGGCGCTGGCCCGCAATGCATACGTGACCAACCTGATGTCGAACAGCGTCTCGCTGCTCGACACCGGCGCCAACCAGGTGCTGGGAGCGCAGACGCCGGTTGGATTCGAACCACGGGCTATCGCCATCACCCCTGATGGCAAGTTCGCCTACGTCGTCAACGAATTCTCGAAAACCGTCTCGGTGATCAACGCCCAGACGAACCAGACGGTCGGTTCCCCGATCCCGGTGGGTTTGGCCCCCGCTGCGATCGCGATCAGCCCGGATGGGAAAACGGCATATGTGGTCAACCACAACTCGAAAACCGTCTCGGTGATCGATATCCAGGCCAACCAGGTCGTCGGCGTGCCGATCCCCGTCGGCGAAGGACCCGATGCGATCGCGATCAGCCCGGATGGGAAAACCGCGTACGTGGCGAATTTAGATTCGAACAATGTCTCGGTGATCGACACCCAGACGAATCAGGTGGTCGGTTCGCCGATCGCAGTTGAAAAACATCCACGGAGGATCTCCATCACTCCTGGCGGCAGGTTTATCTATGTCACCAACGGCGGCTCGGCCAGCGTTTCCGTGATCGACGCGGTCACCCACTTCGTCAGCCCGCCGATCGCAGTTGGGCCCACCCCCGATGCGATCGCGATCAGCCCAGATGGCAAGTCGGCCTATGTGACTAGCGACAGCTTGGGCAACGTCTCGGTGATCGACACCCAGGCCAACCAGGTCGTTGGTTCGCCGATCCCGGTCGGCAACGGTCCCGTTGCGGTGGCTAGCGCTCCCAACGGCAAGTTCGTCTACGTCGTCAACGAGGGCGCGAACAGCCTCTCGGTGATCGATGCCGCCACCCATTTCGTCAGCTCGCCGATCGCGGTTGGCAAATCCCCGACTGACATCGCGATTGTTCCCGACCAGGCGCCCCGCGCCTCTGTCGAAGCCGGTTCTTCGGCGCGCCCAGGGATGCCCGCCGGCTTCAATGCTTCCGCGTCGAGCGATCCCGATGGCTCGATCGCCCGCTATGACTGGACCTTCGGCGACGGAGCGACGGGGCCAAACGCCGGTCCCGTCGTAAGTCACGCCTATGCGACACCGGGCGTCTACCGCTGGACGCTGACGCTGACCGATGCGGAGGGATGCTCAACCTCGACCGTCTTCACCGGGCAGACCGCCTCCTGCAACGGATCGCCGCTGGCAAGCCAGTCCCAGACGATCACGGTCGCCTACCCCGGCGTCGGGCTCAAATGTCCGAAGAGGGCCAAGCCTCGGGGCTGCAAGTTCAAGCTCCACGCAGTGACCAAAAAGCGCAAAGGCAAGAGCGAGAGCAAGGTCGCCAAGGCCAAGGCAAAGGCGGGGCACTCAGTGGTCGTTTCGCTTGTGCCGAACAACGCGTTTGCCACCAAGCTCGATACGGCGACGAAGGTTCTGGTCAAGGAGACGGTGACCATCGACGGCTCCACTAAGAGCCTGTTCAGGAAATTGAAGATCGTTCAGTAGGGAGGGAAGCCAACGTGGATGCCGAGCCAGAGCAGTTCAACCAGGAGGGGTTCACCGCCTTCACGGCCCGCGCCGACGAGGATGGCCCAGTGGTGATGCTGAACCTGCTCGCCTTTCGGCCCGACGGCGGCAAAGAGCGCTACGCCGAATACGGCGATGCCGTCGCGCCGCTGTTGGAGAAGGCGGGCGGGCGGATCGTTTTCCTGGGCGATCCCGTCACGGCGCTGATCGGCGGCGACTCCTGGGACATGGTTGTCCTCGTCGAATACCCCAGCCGCCAGGCCTTCCTCGGAATGATCGGCTCCGACGAGTACAAAGCGATCGGGCATCTGCGCACCGAAGCGTTGGCCAAGGGCGAGCTTCACCCGATGGACCAGGCTGAAGACGCGTGAAGACGCGAGTTCTGGTTCTGGGCGCGGGGTTCGGCGGCCTTGAGCTGGCCACCTGCCTATCGGAGGGGCTTGGCGACGAGGTCGATGTGACCGTGATCGACAAGAGCGACTCCTTCGTCTTCGGCTTCTCGAAGCTCGACGTCATGTTCGGGCGCAAGACCGCCGAGGCGGTTCGCCTCCCTTACAGCGGCTTCGCCAAGCCGGGCGTGCGGCTGCTGCGGGAGACGGTTGTCTCGATCGATCCGACAGCGCGGTCGGTGGCCACCGACGCCGGCGTTCATGAGGCCGACTTCCTCGTCGTGGCGCTCGGCGCCGACTACGACATGGATGCGACCCCGGGGCTGGCCGAGGATGGCAACGAGTTCTACTCAGTCGCCGGCGCCGAACGGGTGGCCAGGCTGCTGCCGGAGTTCGCCGGGGGCCGGGTCGTGATCGGGGTCTGCGGAGCGCCCTTCAAGTGCCCGCCGGCGCCAAGCGAGGCCTCGTTGCTGATGCACGACTACCTCTCCGCCCGCAGCATCCGCGATGCCTCTGAGATCACCTTTCTGATGCCGCTCGGCAGCCCGGTGCCGCCGTCGCCCGAGACCTCGGCGGCGCTGATCACCGCCTTCGCCGAGCGCGAGATCGGCTTCGTTCCGGGAGCGCGGATCGGCTCTCTCGACCCAACCCGCAGCGTCGCCCTGCTTGAAGATGGCAGCGAGGTGCCATACGACCTCTTCCTCGGCGTGCCCAAGCACCGTGCGCCGGACGTGGTCGTGGCGAGTGGCATGACCGTCGACGGCTACGTGCCGGTTGATTCGAAGACGCTTGAGACGCAGCTCCCGGGCGTATACGCGGTTGGTGATGTGACCACGGTTGGGGTGCCGAAGGCCGGCGTCTTCGCCGAGGGAGCGGCCCGGGTCGCCGCCGCCGCGCTGATCGCACGCGTGCGTGGCGACCAGGCCCCCGATGGATATGACGGCCTCGGGTCTTGCTACATCGAGTTTGGGTCAGGCCGGGTCGGCCGGGTCGACGTCGACTTCCTCTCTGGGCCGAAACCGACCGGCGCCTTTCAGGCGCCTTCTGACGCGCTTGTCGCCGAGAAGGAGAGCTTCGGCTCAAGCCGCCGCGCCCGCTGGTTCGACGCCTGAACAGTCCTGATTCTGCGATGGACTAGGCTCGTCGGGCGCGGTTTCGCAGCGCTCAAACAATTGAGAGGTGGTCCCTTGGGTCCTGTCGGATATGAGCTATGCACTCCCGAAGGTGGCAAGGGCGGTGGCGTTCGTGCGACTCGTGGCTTTGAGATCGGCGAGACGGTGATGGTGGGGGAGCTCGAAGGCGAGGTTGCCTGCAACGACTCGCACGCGACCCAGGTAAGCCGCACCAAATGGGCCCGCCACGGTGGCCTCGGCCCCAAGGTCAACCACTCATGCAGTCCGAATTGCGGCGTCGAGCTGAACTCGACCGGCGCCTGTGACTTCGTTGCCCGGAGGTCGATCTCCGACGGAGAAGAGATCACCTTCGACTACGCGATGCGCAACTACTCGGTCGAGCATTTTCCAGGCGGCTGTCTCTGTGGAGCAAGCAACTGCCGCGGCTCGGTGACCGGCTGGAAGGACCTTCCCGAGGACCGTAAGGCTGCCTATGAGGGCTTGGTCGCGCCCTACCTGCTTGAGATTGATCGCGACTTGGCCAGCTCCTTCGCCTGAGCGTGCCCGATACATTGTTGTGCATATGAAGCTCTACGTATGTTGGGGAACGTTTCCGACCGTGGGTCATGAGCATGCGTGCCGCACCGCCCACCAGGCCCTGCTCGACTCGGGCTATGAGCCCGAGGTGGTCAAGGTCTACGGGCTCGGTGTCGGTCCCAGATTCCTCCACTGGACCACCGATGGCCGGCGCGAGGTCGAGGAGTTGAGCGGTCAGCGGGTGGTGCCGGTTCTGATCACCGATGACGGCGAGGTGGTCACCGAGTCGGCGCGGATCGCTGAGTGGGCGACCGCGCACCCCGTCGCCGCGGCGCCTGCTTCTTAGGGGCTCCTAGCCGACCAGCTCGCGCTCGATGATCGCGCCGAGCGCGTCCTTGACTCCGTCGCCAGGCGTGCTGGAGATTCGAGCGCCAGAGGCGACGCCGCGCACGTCTTCGGCGGCTCTGAGGGCGTGCCAGTGCGAATCGAAGGACTCCCCGGAGGTCGCCACCGTGCGGCCGTCGGCGGCGACAAGCCGCCAGCGCCACTTTCCAACCAGGTCTTCGTAGGCATCGAAATGAGGCATCTGTTCCTCCGTTGGTAGCAGGGGAACATATGTTCGCATTTGTCTCGGCGGCAAAAAGAGCGCGCAGTTTGGGCACGGTTTGCGCGCGCCCTTCGTGCCGCCTGGCGATATAGCCTGTCGCGCTCTGATTGTTCAAAGAACCTTGGCTCGGCAGGGCCGTTGTGAACGGAGGCGTTTTGAATCTGAGAGGGATTGGGGCAGTTCGAATCGGTGGCGTGGCCGCGGCGCTCATCATCAGCGCGCTTCTGCTGCTGCCGGCAATGGCATCGGCGGTGGCAACCGGGTCGATCAAAGGCAAAGTCATCGACGCGGTCAGCAAAGCCGGGATCGAAGGCATCGAAGTCTGCGCCTACGAGGCGCCCGAATATGAATTCACAGGCTGCGAAGAAACCGATGCAGCCGGCGAATACACCCTCTCCGGCCTTGCCACCGGCTCTTACCGGGTCGAATTCTGGGGCCGCAGCAACGGCCTCAACTATCTGACCCAGTACTACAACAACAAAACATCGTTCTCTCAGGCAACAGCCGTCGCTGTCACTGCGCCAGCCACGGTCTCCAACATCAACGCTGAAATGCACCCCGGTGGCCAGATCAAAGGCAAAGTGATCGATGCGGTCAGCAAAGCCGGAATCGAAGGGGTTGAAGTCTGCGCCTACGGATCAACCACATTCGGCGGCTGCACGGAAACCGACGCAAGTGGGGAATACAAACTGTTGGGATTGGCGACCGGCATCTATGAAGTCGAATTCTGGCCAGCCGGCCTCAACTACTTTGGGCAGCTTTATAACGGCAAATCTTTCTCCGAAACCGGAACCCCCGTTTCGGTGACCGCTGGCGCGGTCACGTCGGGCATCGGCGCCGAATTGACGCCGGGGGGGCAGATCAAAGGCAAAGTGACCGACGCCTTGAGCCATGGCGCGCTTGCCGGGATCGAAGTCTGCGCTCTCGAAGCCTCCACCGGCGAATACGCCAACTGCACCGAAACCGGCAGCAGCGGCGAATACGCGCTTTCGCGCCTGGGCACCGGCGCCTACAAGGTTGAATTCTGGGCCCCGGGAAGCCTCAATTACGTGACGCAGTACTACAACGACAAGCCATCGCTTGCCGCGGCTGATTCGGTCTCGGTCACCGCGGGAGCGACAACGTCGGGGATCGATGCCGCGATGCGCGTGGGGGGAAGGGTGAGCGGGTCGGTCACCAGGCTGACCACCGGCGTGCCGCTTGCCGAAATCTCAGTCTGCGCATACGAATTGAGCAGCGGTCAGTACGTGCGCTGTGTGCTCAGCAACGGAAGCGGCAAATACACCATCGGCGGCTTGGCCGGTGGTGCCTACAAGGTCGCTTTCTCGCTTGAATTTGAAGAAGAAGACGACGGCTACCAGCTCCAGTTCTATAACGACAAGCCGACTCTCGCGCAGGCCGATGCGATCACGGTGACCCCGCCGGGAACGGTCCCCTCCGTCGATGCGCACCTGCTCAAAACGGGAGAGGCGGCGCCAACCCCGCCCATCGTGGCCCCCGTCATCCCAGGCCCGGTGGTCAAACACGCTTCGCCGTCACCACATTGCCGAAAAGGCTTCCGGAAGACGACGAGGCACGGCAAGAAGGTCTGCGTGAGGATCAAAAAACATCACGCCAAACACAAACGCCGAGCCTAGGTTGAGCGCTTTTTCCGTTTCGCTTTGAGCTCGCGGCTCTTGACCTTGGCGTCCTCGTAGGAGGTCTCGACCAGTTCCTTGCCTCCTGACCAGCCGAAGACCCAGGAGACGATGATCACGGCGAAGAGGACGTCCCAGGTGGTGATGATCAGCTGCTGGCCGATCGAGTAGGCGGTGGCGTCGGCGGCGCTGGTCGAGCCGGAGAGGGCGGCGGAGTTCATCGCCTGGGTGACGCCGACGCCGCCGGGCGTGGCCGAGACGCTGTTGGAGATCGAGTTGGAGGCGGTGACGGTGGCGATGTTGTGGAAGGTCACCGGGATGCCGTAGGCGCCGAGGAAGACGCCGACGATCGCCAGCCGGGCTAGGTAGCTGCCGAGCTCGGGCAGGAAGAGCCGGGTGAAGGCTCGCCGCGGCGTGCGCAGGATCGCGCCGCCGGCGACCAGCTCCTTGCGCAGCTTCTCCAGCTTCGGCCAGAAGATGCGGATCAGGAGGCCGATCAGCACGACCGCGGCGATCGCGATCAGCACGACCAGTCCGGTGTGATCGGAGATGAAGCCGAGCTTGATCGAGAACGAGCCGCTGACGGTGAGGAAGAGGTAGAGGTAGAGCGCGATGTTGAAGATTGAGAAGGGGATCTTCTGGACGACGATCCCCGAGAGCACCATGGTGAAGGTCGCCCCCGCGATCAGCGCCGTGAACATCATCAGCATCACCCAGGTGCCGAGGTTTGCCGGCAGGAACCCGTTCAGCGCCACCGCCACCGCGTAGGCGCCGAGGACGAGGCGGTAGGAGGGCTTGGCGCGCGGGAGGGCGGCGCGCAGGATCCCGTACCAGGCGAGGGCGGCGAGGCTGGTCTGCGCGGTCTCCAGCAGGACTCCGGAGACGATCGCCCAGAGCGGCACCTCGGCGACTTTGTGCAGCAGTTCGCGGATCCAGTCCGAAGCCGGGATGCCAAGCAGGTTGAGGACGAAGAGGACGAGCGTGACGCCGCCGACCCAGATCGCGATCCGCAGCAGGCGCTGGGGCAGGGTCGGAGTGCGGTCGGGCACCAGTGCCCCTGCGATGGCGTTCACGCGCGCACCCTAGCCGACGGTTAGCGTTGCTCCGATGGAGAACGGGGAGGCCACGGGCAGCGTCGACACTGGCGACGGGCAGATCGCCTGGACCCGGCACGGCAAAGGCCCGCCGCTGCTGCTGATCAACGGCTACGCGGCGACGGGCGCCGACTGGGACCCGGCCTTTCTTGCCGCCCTCGGCGCGAACTTCAGCGTGCTCCGTCCCGACAACCGGGGAACCGGCGGGTCCGAGCTGGGAGCGGGGGAGATGACGATCTCCCGCCTGGCCGAGGACCTGGTCAGGCTGCTTGATGCGCTTGAGATCAAGCGGGCGAGCGTGGCCGGCTGGTCGATGGGTGGCTTCATCGCCCAGCAGCTGGCGGCTGGCCATCCCGGGCGAGTCAGCAGCCTCGCCCTGCTTGCCACCGACCCGGGTGGCCCGGAGTCTGTGCCTGCTGAGCCAAGCGCGACCGCTCGCCTCTATGACCACAGCGGGACGCCGCGCGATCAGGCCAGCCGCCTGATCGGCCTGCTCTTCCCGGCCGTCCTCGCCGCGCAGATCGACGCCGAATTCGGCGATGTCGTCGCGGCCGCCCGGGCCGCTCTCTCAGCGGCGACGCTGCTGGCGCAGGAGGAGGCGATGGGCCGCTGGCACGCCGGGCCCGGCGGCCCGCGCCTGGCTGCGGTCGAGGCGCCGACGCTGGTGATGGCAGGGGATGAAGACTTGGTGATCCCCTCCGCCAACGCCGGGCTGCTGTCTGCCGCGATCGCCGGTGCCCAGCTCGAGATCTTCCCTGGCGGCGGGCACGGGTTCATCGCCCAGGCGCCGGAGCGCGTGGCCGCGCTTATCGCCGCCATCGCCGCCTGCAGCTGAGCACGGTCGGCTACGGTCATTCGATGAAGGACCGCCGCGCTTGGCTCATCCTCCTGGTCGCACTCTCAGCCCTGCCGCTGCTGGCCTCGGACGCCGGCGCGGTCAAGCTCAACAGCTGCCAGCTCGGCACCCATAGGCCGCTGCTCTGCGGCCAGATCGAGGTCCCTTTCCGTCGCGCCGAGCCGGCGCTGGGGACCACCAAGGTCGCCTTCGCCGTGCGCCGACGCAGCGACCGCGGACACCCCTCGCTGGGGACGATCATGGCGATGGACGGCGGCCCGGGGTACGCCTCGACCGCCGCTCCCTACGCCCGCTCCCTGATCGCGGCGCTGGGGCCGCTGCTGCGCCGCCGCGACCTCGTCTTCTTCGACGAGCGCGGCACCGGGCGCTCGGACGCGATCAACTGCCCGGCTCTGCAGGGAGGCCTGGTCCCGGAAGCGATCGCCGTCGGTGAATGCGCGAATCAGCTCGGCCCCCGCTTCGCCGCCTACACCACTGCTGAAGCCGCCGCCGACCTCGACGCGGTGCGCCAGGCGCTGGGCTTGGGCAAGGTGTTCTTCTACGGCGACTCTTACGGGACGCTGTTCGGCCAGGCCTACGCGGTTCGGTACCAGTCACACCTCCGCGGCCTGATTCTCGACTCTGCCTACCCGGCTGACGATCCTTACTACCGCACCCTGCTGCCGGCGGCGCTGAACGGCTTAAGGGTGACTTGTCGGCTCGCCCCGGATTGCGCCGGCGACGCCGTCGGCCGCTTCAGCGCGGTGGTGGGAAAGTTCCATGCCAGGCGACGCCCGACCGATGGCCTGCTCGCTTTCCTCCTCGACGCCGGCACCCTGGCGCCGCGCTCCTACCTCAGCCTCGACGAAGGCGACCGCCGCTTCCTGCGGGGCGATCCCCGCCGCCTCAACCACCTGATCGCTCCCGGCCCCGCCGGGCACGGCAGCCTCGGCGAATTCTCCTACGGGCTGGAGATCGCGGTCGAGTGCAACGACTACCCGCTGCTGTGGAATCCGGCGGCGTCGATCGACGCGCGCATCGGCCAGCTCTCCGCCTCGGTTCGCCGCATCCCAAGGGGCTCTTTCGCTCCCTTCGGCCGCCGCGAGTACATCCTCTCGCCAGCCTCGCGGCTGACCAATTGCCTGACCTGGCCGGCGCCGCCGGCAGGCGGGCTGGAAACGCCGGTGCCGATCGGCTGGCGCGCGGCGGCTGGCCTCCCGACCCTGATCCTCGCCGGTCAGGTCGATGACGTCACCTCGGTCAAGGAGGCCGAGCAGGTAAAGGCCCGCTTTCCGCGCTCGCGCCTGTATGTGGTTCCCGATCGCGGTCACGTCTCCAGCCTCTACTTCCCGTTCCGCTCGCCCGCAGTGGGTGTGATTCGTGGCTTCATCCGCTCTCACTGAAATGAGTGTTGGTGTCATAGTTGGTGTGGTGCACTCGGGTGAGAGTTGTCAGCCGTGAGCCCGCAGGGGGTGATGGAGGAGCTGGTGCGCCAGACCCTGACCGGCGCTTACGTTTCCCGCGACGTATGGGAGGCGCGCTGGGAAGGTGACCCACCGCAGATCAGCGACGCCCAGCTCGAGTTCGAGAACTTCTTCGAGCTGATCCGGCGCCAGGGCCTGCTCACCGCCCAGCTCGCCTTCCTCGAACAGACCCGGGAGGAGCTCAGCGCAAGCCTCCCCGACGCGATCCAGCGGATGCCGGTGCGACTGCAGATGTCGGTCCACGGCCACGCGAAAACCTCGCCCGAGGAGCTGTTTCGTGACATCGCCGAGCTGCTGAGCGTTCACCGCCGGGCGATCGTCAGGGTCGTCGAGGAGCAGGTTGACGAGCAGGCCCCGATCGAAGACCTGCTTGAGGACGCGCCGGTGCCTGACCGCGAGGACGATGACGCGGCGCCGCTGGTTGGGCGCATCGTCCTCGCCCACTCCAGGGCGCTGATCCTGATTGCCGCCGACATCGATGCCTGGGTCGTCGAAGTCGAAGGCGACGAGGAGGGTTGAGCGCCGCGGTTACTTGCTGACTTTGCAGTCGCGGATCAGCCGTGGCGAGAGGGACTGGCCGTTGGTGAAGGTGAAGGTGCCTTTGGCAAAGAGGAAGATCGCCCCGGGAAAGCCGGCCGGCGCGGAGCAGCTGGCGCTGAGCAGGCTGTGGGTTTTGCCTTTGTAGTGGAACTGGCGGCCGATCGCAAAATCGACGCTGGTCACGTACCCCAGCCCGGCGGCGAGCTGCGGGATATTGGCCGAGATCACGGTCCCGTACGTGCCCGAGGCCTGCTGGGAGATCGTCATCGGCAGGACGAAGGTGTGCTGGACGGGGTTGGCGCCGTAGATATGGAGCAGGATCGCGGGTCGTCCCTTCACCTTGGCGTTGAAAGCCAGCAGCTTCCCTTCGGCCGGAAAAGGGACGAGGCTGGGGAAGGCGACGTTGGCTTCGAAGCTGCCGCTCCCGATCAGGGCCGGTCCGCAGAGTTCCCGCGCCTGTTCGGTTGTGGTCGACTCCAGCACGCCTGATTCGCAGGTCGGCAGGCCGCGAGTGTCGAGCTTGCCGTTGCGATTGAGCGCGAAGGAGATCTTCCGCAGCGCCGGCGGGGTGGCGCCGTCGTCGGTTTTGATCGCGCCGCTCACATGAACGGTGATCGGGGCGAGTTCGTCGCGCGGCAGCGCGTGCGGCGTGATCCTGCCCTGCAGGGAGACGATCAGGTTTTTGTTCTGGATCGACTCGCCGACGGCGATGCCGGCGCAGGCGCAGGCGATGATCGCCAGCACAATCAGAGCGGCAAGGGACCGCGATCTCGTCTCCCACAGATGCATAGGTTCATCGTCCCACAACGAATCCGCGAACTCATGGTTTTGGCGGCTGCCCTAATGGGAAGTTAAGAACCGAACCCACCCCAAAGGAGGCTCGATGGACGCGACGGCAAGCAACAGCAAGGGCATATTCGACGGCGCAAGCTCCGAGGTCAGGGCTGGAATCGTCGAGCTGCTGGAGCGGGCCTACTGGATGGAGATCGAGACCGTGATGAGCTATATGTCGGCCTCGGTCAACCTCGACGGGGTCCGGGCCCAGGAGATCAAGGAGTCGTTGGCGACCGATGTCGCCGAGGAGCTGGGCCACGCGAAACTGTTTGCGGCGCGGATCAAGGAGCTCTACGGGGTGGTGCCCGGGTCAGAAGGGTTCTCGGCCGAACAGTCCTTCCTGCAGCCCTCGGAGGAGCAGACTGACGTGGTCCACGTGATCCGTGGCGTGATCAAAGCCGAGACCGGCGCGATCGAGCACTACACCCGGATCATCGAGGAGACCGATCAGGTCGACCCGGTCACCCAGGACATGGTGATCACGATCCTGCGAGACGAGCAGGGGCATCGCCGCCTCTTCGAGGGTTTCCTGCGCGAGTACGAGCTGGAAGGGCTTGCCTAGGCAGCGTTTGCGCCAGCGGGCCGCTGCCCGGCTCGCTGGCTAGGGTTGGGCGATGGCCCAGGGTGACCGCTGGATCGAGCTGTCTGCGGGCGATGAGTTCGCCGGCTACCGGATCGAGCAGCGCCTGGGGCGAGGTGGGATGGGCGTTCTCTACCTGGCGATGGAGCCGGGGCTGGAGCGGCGGGTGGCGTTGAAGCTGATCGCCCCTGAGGCCGCCGCCGACGAGATCTTCGCCCAGCGCTTCGCCGAGGAGTCGAAGATCGCCGCCTCGATCGAGCACCCGAACGTGGTCCCGATCTACGCCGCGGGGGGAGAGGACGGCGTCCCCTTCATCGCGATGCGCTACGTCTCCGGCGCCGACCTCGGCAAGAAGCTCGCCCGCGAGGGGCGGCTCGATCCGCCCGCCGCCGCGGCGCTGATCACCCAGATCGGCAACGGCCTCGACGCGATCCACGCCGCCGGCCTAGTTCATCGCGACGTCAAGCCGGCCAACGTCCTGCTCAGCGGTGGCGAGGGGTCGGAGCACGCCTACATCACCGATTTCGGCGTCGCCCGCAACGTCGCCACCAACTCCGGCCTGACCCAGACCGGCCGCTTCGTCGGCACCCTCGACTACGTCGCCCCAGAGCAGATCTCGGGTGGTGAGATCGATGCCCGTGTCGACGTCTACGCCCTCGGCTGCCTGCTTTTCAAGCTGCTCACCGGCGAAGTCCCATTCCCCAAGGACGGCGAGGCGGCGCGCCTCTACGCCCATCTCAACGAGCCGCCCCCAGCGCCGTCGCTCTACGTGCCAGGGGTGCCGATGGCGCTCGACGACGTCGTGATCAGGGCGATGTCGAAGTCGCCCGAGGACCGCTATCCCTCGGCCGGCGATCTCGGCCGGGCGGCGCTGGCGGCGCTCGAGGGCGGTCCGGCAGCCCTGCCCGAGCGCACCGTCGCGACCGGCATGGCGGCGACGCGGACGGCGGAGACGGTGCAGCCGGATGCCCCACCGGCGGAGACCGCCGCGACCCGCCGCCTCGCTCCCGATCCCCCCGTGGCAGAGGTCAGGGCAAAAGGGCGCCGGCCGCTGCTTGCGGCTGGAGCGCTGGCTGTCATCACCGCGATCGTGGTCGCCGCAATCGCGCTCGGCGGTGGCGGTGGCGGCAGCTCAGGCGGCGGCACGGATGCGACAACTGAAGAAGCGCCCAAAGGCGGGGGGGAAGCGAAGGACAAGCCCAGCCCCAAGCCGCAGGCGCTCAGCCCGTCGGCGCTGGTCAAGGCGGGGGATGCGGTCTGCAGTCAGAGCCAGGAAACATTCACCAGCCTTACGCCAAGCTTTCCCTCCGGCGAGGAAGAACCAAACGCTGCCTACTCAAGGGTGCTGCTTGGCATCTCGACTCGGGCGGTCGACGAATTCAACAAGTTGACGCCGCCGCCCAGCCTGAGCAATGCATACGAGGCCTACGTGAAGGCCCAGGAAGAAGTCAAGAAGCTCGATGAAAAGGCGCTGAAGGCGGCCGAAAAGGGCCAGGCAACGCCTTACTTAAAGGCGCGGGAAAAACGGGACGCCGGGGTCGAAGAGCGCCACCAGCTGGCCCAGGCGGTCGGGTTCGAAGTCTGCAGCGCCGCCACAGGGTAAGTTGTCACTTACGTAAGTATCTGCTTAAATAGCTCTCGTGAGCACGAGCACGCCGACCAAGATTGACATCGACCGCGCCGCGCGGGCGATCGCCGAGCCGCGGCGGCGCGAGATCCTGGATCTGGTTCGCGAGCAGGAGCTGAGCGCGGGGGAGATCGCCGCTCGCTTCGACGTCTCGCGGCCGGCCATCTCCCAGCACCTGGCGGTGCTGCGCGAGGCCGGCCTGATCGACGGGCGTCGCCAGGGAACCAGCCGCCTCTACCGGGTCCGGCCCGAGGGCATGGCGGGGCTACGAGACTTCTTGAACGGATTCTGGAGCGATCGTCTCGAGCGGCTGAAGCTGGCCGCCGAGCTGGAGCAGCAAAGGAGGGACAAACGTGCCAAACGCAGAGACAAAGGCCGAGGCCGAGGTGGCAATTCGAATCGAGGCGAAGCCTGAGACAGTTTTCGACTTCTTCACCGACCCGGACAAGATGATCCAGTGGATGGGTCGCTCGGCCGAGCTTGATCCCCGAGCCGGCGGCCGCTTCTATCTCGACATCAACGGCGAAAACATCGCCAGTGGCGAGTACATCGAGCTCGACCCGCCGCGCAAGGTTGTCTTCAGCTGGGGCTGGGAGGGAGAGGACTCGGTCACGCCGCCCGGCTCCAGCACGGTGGAAATCCTGCTCGACGCCGATGGCGACGGCACCCAGATGCGGCTGATCCACCGCGACCTGCCGAACGCCGAATCAGCCGAGCGCCACAGCCACGGCTGGAACCACTACGCCGAGCGACTCTCTGCCGCCGCATCCGGCGGCAACCCCGGACCGGACCCCTGGGGCACCCCAGGGGGCCCCGACGGCAGCAGCAAATAACTCACACACATCTACGAAAGGACTCACCGATGGGCAATCCGACAATGTGGTTCGAGGTCGCGGGCAAGGACCGCGAGGCGCTGAAAAGCTTCTATGGGAGCCTCTTCGACTGGCAGCTGACCGATATGGACGCGATGCCGTACACGATGGTCGACGCCGGCGGCGAAGGCATCCCCGGTGGCATCGGCCAGGCGCCCGAGGGCGATGACGGCCACGTCACCTTCTACGTGCAGGTCGAGGACATCGCGGCGGCGCTGAGCAAGGCAGAAGGCCTGGGGGCGACAAAGATCATGGATCCGATGGACATCCCCAGCGGCCAGATCGCGATGATTGCCGACCCCGAGGGCCACCGGGTCGGCTTGATGACGCAGACGGGCTGAGCGGCGCCGGGAGCGCTCCGCAGGCAGGGGCGCTCCCGCATCGCACTGGCTGATCCCGTTGGTCAAGATGGCCCGGCGGAGAACCTGGCTATCCGACTTGAGGGGTCGATCGTGACCCTGGAGCCGCTGGCCGCCGAGCATGCGGACGAGCTTTGGCGGGCGGCGCAGGCGCCGGAGATCTGGGAGTGGCTCGCCCACATCGGCGACAGCCGCGAGTACTTCGACCGCTGGATGGCGATCTCGCTGGCAGCGATGGAGGACGGGAGCGAGGGTGTCTTCGCAACCTGCGACCGGCGCAGCGGCGCGCTCGTCGGCAGCACCCGTTACCTGAGCGTCCGTCCCGACGACCGGGTGGTCGAGATCGGTTGGACCTGGCTCAACCCGGGCGCCTGGGGCAGCGGCGCCAACATCGAGACGAAGCTGCTGATGCTGGCCCATGCTTTCGACACCCTTAACTGCCTGCGGGTCGAGTTCAAGACCGACGCCCGCAACACCCGCTCGCGGGCGGCGCTGGAGGCGATCCCCGCGCAGTTCGAGGGCATCCTGCGCAAGCACAAGATCATGCCTGACGTCGGTGTCCGCGACTCGGCCTACTTCAGCGTCATCGACGAGGAGTGGCCCGCGGTGCGGGACAACCTCAAGCGTCGGCTCGCTGGGCGCTGAGCAGCTCGAGCGTTCCCCAGCCGGTGCGCAGCCGGTCGTTGCGCTGGACCGGTCCGAAGCCGGCCTCTTCGACAAAGCCCGGCAGCCTGCCGGCGACGTGGTCGCGGGTGCCGTCGAAGCCGTCGATCAACTGCAGGACGAAGAAGGTCGAGCGCATCAGCGGGTCCTGGGCCTTGCCCCAGTCGGCGATGTGGATGCGGCCGTCGGGGCGGAGCACGCGGCAGGCCTCGGCCAGTGCCGCCCGCTTGGCCGCGGCGTCGAGGTGGTGCAGGAGCAGCGACATGACGACGCGGTCGCAGCTCCGGTCCTCCAGCGGCAGCCGGTCGCCGAACCCGGCCAGCCACTCGACCTCGCCGGCGCCCTTCTTGCCCTTGGCGATCGCCTGGACCTCAGGGTCGGGGTCGACCGCGACCACCGTCGCTCCCTGCGCCGCCGCAGCGAGGGCGATCGCCAGCGTCCCGGTCCCGGCGCCGACGTCGCAGATCCGGGCGTCATCGGGCAGGTCGGCCAGGACCTGGTCGGCGAGGCGGCCGCGAAAGAGCGACTCGCGCATCGTCAGCGCGATCGTCGCGTCGTAGAAACGGGTCAAGCCCCGGCGGCCCGCAGCCGGGACGAAGCGCTTCTCTTCTGCGGCGCCGGTCACTCCGGCTCTCCCTCGAAGTAGTCGAGCTGGGGCTCGGTCGCGAGCATGTAGGCGATCGCCTCCGGCGTTCCCCACTCTCCGCCCTGGGCGGAGATCCTGCCGCTGTCGGGGTACTCGATCACGTCGGCCAAGGCCTTCGAGCTGAGGATCAGGAAGCGGGCGACAGCGTCGCCGCGATTGATCAGCTGGTGGGCGCCGGCGCGGCCGGGCGGGCAGGCGATGACCTCGCCCGCGGCCAGCTCGCGCTCGCCGTCGGGGCTGCGCAGGGTGGGCGTGCCCGCGATCACGACGACAACCTCTTCGATCCCGAAATGGGCGTGGTAGGGCATGTTCTTCTTGCCGGGGTCGAGCTCGTAGACCGTGAGGCCGATCTGCTTCGTCCCGGCTGCCGCGCCGACCCGGGTGCCGCGCACGGCGAAGCCCTTGTGCTCAACCGAGCGCTCCCACTCCTCTGTGTAGATGTTCGGACGTGTCCCTTCGCTCATGGCTCCTCCTCGCTCGTTAGTCGTTCTTTTTCGGTTTCTCGCCGAGGTGGGTGACGCGTTCGGCCTGATGGCGCGCTTCTTCGGTCGCCTCGCGGGTCGCCGCCATCGCCTCGTCGCGGGCCGCGGCCAGCCCCTCACTCGGCTTGCCGCCGACGATGTCGCGGAAGGCGTTCTTGAAGCGGTCGGTGCGGCGGTCAGAGGGGAAGCGGCCGGCCGACTTCTCCTGCTTCTTGGGACGCCGCTCGCCGTAGCGGCGCCGCGCCCAGGGCGAGTTCGGCTTGCCGATCCGCCAGGCGCCGTAGATCGCGATCGGCAGGAAGAAGAAGCCGATCGCCCCGTGCAGGAGGCGCTGCTTGGCGAAGCAGATCGCGACCATGACGAAGACGAAGAGCGCCCCGAGCAGGCTGCCGATCACCTGCTGCGGCGAGCTGGTGTCGAAGCTGAAGGGGGTGAAGCCGAGCAGGAGCAGCAGCATCGCGGCGGCGGCGATCACGGTCGCGTCGATCGAGCTGCGGCCCTCCTCAGCCCAGTAGACGTCGTCGAGGTAGACCCAGAGCGCGAACTCGTCGATCGTCAGCCCGGCGCCGACGCCGAAGCCGAAGGCGCAGATCTCCACATAGGGGCTGTGGCCGAGCGCGCCGAAGCCGAGCGCGCCGAAGATCATCATCGTCACGATCCCGAAGACGAGGTGGTGGACGTGGACGCCGCTCTCGCTGACCACGCTGCCCGGCCACCACTCGAACCTGGGGCTGCGCATCATCCGCGTGCTCATCCGGATGAAGGCAAAGGAGAGGATGAAGCCGGCGAGGACGAGGAAGAGCCCCTGCTCGTCGTGTTCGACCAGTTTGTCCCAGAACCCGGAGGCGAAGTTGGCGCTGATCATGCCTGCGCCGGCTCTGCGTGTGGGGCTGGGGCAGAGGCGTCCTTTTCGGCGGCGAGGTCGAGCATCAGCAGCACCGCGGCCACCGCGTAGAGCGGGGTCAGGATGATGTTCGAGACCGACTCCGAGAACCACTCGGCTGGCAGCGAGTTGCCGAGCAGGTTGTGGGCCAGCGTGGCTGCGAGGTTGGACAAGCCGTCGCCGGCGACCTCGACCGGGACCAGGATCCAGAAGACGAACCAGAAGCGGCCGCGGACCAGGCGCAGGCTGCGGGCGAAGGCGGACCTGACGCTGCGCCCCTCGATCTCGACCAGCGGCCCGGCGACGCCGAGCCAGACGAAGGCGGCCGCCCCGGGAACGACGAAGAGGATGAGGCCGACCGCGACGACCAGCGTGTAGAGCAAGTCGACAGCGATCAGGCGCCTGTATTTGAGGCGGACGGCGATCTCGCGCAGCGACGGCGGCTTGCCCTCGTGCGGGTGGGTCAAGGCAACGGCCACCGCGCCGCTGTAGAAGACCTCGCCGAGCAGGCCGGTGCCGGCCAGGGCCAGGGTGGCGGTGATGATGGCGATGACCTCGACGCTGTTGTCGACGGTCACGGAGCGCAGGTCGAGATGGACGGCGATCGCGTCGATCAGGCCGAGCGGGACGAAGACGATCGCGCCCAGCAGCAGGAGGAAGGGCGCCCATCGCGCGTAGGTGCGGCCGATCCGCAGGTAGAAGGCGGCGAGGGTCTTGACGCGCTCGATCACTGCCGGCGCCGGCGTCCGGGCTTGCTGCGGCCACGGGCTTCCAGCTTCGTTTGCGTCGATTCCGAGGGCGGTACCCGGCGCAGGCCCAAGAGCTGGGGGAGCAGCAGCTCCTCGATGCACTGCCGGTGCCAGTGGTGGTGGTCGGTGCCGCCGACGCGGCGCACGTACTGGACGATCACGTGGTCGGTGCCGATCTCCAGATCCCCGTGGCAGCCGGGGCAGCGGTAGAGCTTCTGGGAGATGCCGCGGATCAGCCAGGCCTCGTCGCCCTCGTCGGTGCGACCGCTCAGGCTCCAGCGGGTGCTGGGGAGCCCGGCGAACTGGCTCATCGGCTCAGCGCCTCGACAGCCAGGCGAAGCCGGCGGCCATTCCGACGTTGGCGAGGCCTGCAAGACGCAGCCCAAGCTTGGCGCCGGGCCGGCTCACCGCTGGCGACTCCGACCAGAGCGCATCGGTCGCGATCTCGGTCCCGCGCAGCCAGGCCAGCGCCCACCAGTCGCGCGGCTCGCCGCGATGGGCGGCGACCGCGTGGGCGGCGGCGAAGGTGAGCCAGATCGGCCCGCAGCGCCGAAAGAGGTGCGCCGCGTCGGGCGAGGGCTCGTCGTGGCCGAGGAGCTTGAGGGTCGCCTCGGGGGCGGCGATCGCCGCCGTGCCCAGAGCCAAGTCGAAGGCGACCATGTTGCGATTGGTGAGGCGCAGCGCCTGTTCGAGTGTCATCGCTGGGTCAATCCAACCAGATTGCCTGAAGGGAAACCTGGCGACTCGGCGAAATGTGCCGCCGTGACCAAGACTGCGACGAAATCAACCCCACAGCTCAAAAGCCTTTCCGAGTACATCCAGGAGCGCTTCGAAGAGTTCTCGCGCTCGCAGAAAGACGTAGCCCGCTACATCGTCGACCATCTCGACGAGGCAGCCTTCCTCACAGCCGAGGAGCTGGCCCGGAGAGCGAGCACCTCGTCATCGACGGTGGTGCGCTTCTCCCAGGCCCTCGGCTTCGAGGGCTATCCGGAGCTGCAGCAGGCGGCGATCGAGGAGTACCGCAACTCGATTGCCGGCGCTAGCACCGGCTCGGCCAGCACCGGCGCCCTCTTCTCCTTCGATCACTCTGAGCTGGAGGGTTCGCTCGGGGCCGATTACGCCAATCTCGAGGAAACCGCGCGCAACCTGACCCGCGAGCAGGTCGACACTTCCGTCGCCGCCCTCGCCAACGCGCACCGCGTCGTCATCGTCGGCGTCGACCAGATGGCCTTCTTCGCCAGCTACCTGCGCCACATGTTGAGCTTGCTCGACATCCGCGCCGAAATCGTCGCCAGCACCGGCGGCGAGTCGCTGCAGCGACTCGGCCGGATCGACGAAAACACACTTGTCATCGCCCTTTCCGCCGGACGCGCCCACCCGCTCCTGCTGCGGGCGATGAAGCTGGCGCTGCACCGCCGCGCCCGCACCCTGGCGATCTCCGACGCCTCGCTGTCCGAGGTTGGGGAGCACGCTGAGATGACGCTCTACTACTCGTCTAACAGTCCTTCGTTTGCCCGGTCTAACACGGCGCTGATGGCGCTGGTGCAGGCTCTTGCTCACGGTTTGTATGCGCGTGACGAGGCTGCTCACAAAGACCGGATTCGGGCTTACAAACTTAAGTAGGGCGGGCGTTTCCGGGCGCGGGCCCTGACGCCGCCGCGGGGGTACCCTCCTTGCGCTGCGATCTGCTTCGGGCGAAGGGATGAAAGCGCGCTGCAGGGTTGCGGCCTCGCCCTCAGCAGACTCCGCGCGGCGGAGTCCACCCCCGCACCGACGCCACCCGCGCGCGCCACGAGCCCGGCTGAGCGGAAAACGCTGGAGATCAAAGCTGAGGGTCTGCCGAGCAAGCGCCTGAGGGGTAGAAGCCTCCACATGCTTGGAAAGCTTCGGGCCGTTTTGAAGTTCGCGAGGCGGCTTCGAAGCTCCGAATCTCGAACTGCATCAAATTATCGATCTGGCAGGTAGAGAATTTGGCAACTAGGTAGTCAAAGCACGTATTGAATTGCACTCCGAAGACCCCCTACCGAAGGGGGTACCCGTGGGTAGTGGCAGGGTCTTCTTGAAGTCATGCACCAGTCCGTCTGATAGAGCCTGCTAGTCTGAGCCGCATGAGTGGAGTCGAGATCACCCCAGAGCGAGTAAGCACGCGAATCAAGGATCTCCGAGCCAAAGTTGAGGCGAAGGAAGAGGAACTTGATTCGCTCAAAGACGAGTTGACCTGGTGGGAGTCCGGGCGGCGGTTCTTCGGCTTTAGCGAGGACGAGCCCGACGAGGCGCGCAGCGGTGCGAACGAGGCTCAGGAAGAGCTTTCGATCAGCGCCAACGGCTCTACGCCGACCCTCCGGGAGGGAGTCATTCGCATCATGCGGCAGAAGCCCCGAAAGACCTGGCTTTCGCAGGAGGTCTTAGACGGCTTACGGGCAAATGGCTGGATCTCGGACGCGAAAACGGCCGACCACCATGCCCGCTCCAAAATCAGCGAGATGTTCCGAAAAGGAGAACTTCGGAGGGTCAAGCGGGGCCACTACCGGCTCCCGCCCTCTTTGCAGGAGTGATGAAAATAAAAGAAGCGGGTCCCGGCGATAACCCTGTCAGGCACCTACCGGGACCCACAACTATGAGTTGAGTCGGGTGAAAGATCTGCTGAGTGGTGCCCAGTAGATCTCGCCCTATCGAGAAAACCGGGGCTGGTCTCTGGTCGAGCGCGGTTGGACTTAGGACCCGGCCGCGAGGGTTCAATCCCCTCCAGCTCCATCGTTCTCTGGTAATGACCATACCACCTAGGCCGGAAGCGAATACCGGCATTTTGTGCCTGCAAAATCTTCCGGCGAACTTCGATACGTGTGTCTGGTATTATTTTCGCATGGCAGCAAGGAGCCGCAACTCAGTAGCGCCATCGCCGTCGAGCGAATCGCAGATGACCTACTCGCGGTTCATGGAGCTGTTCCCGGACAACGACGCCTGCCTGGAGCACCTGAAGGGCCGCTTCTTCTCCGACGGGACCGAGTGCCCGAAGTGCGGCAAGGCGAGCAAGTTCCACCGCATCAGGGGCCGTTCGGCCTACTCCTGCCAGTTCTGCGGGAACCACGTCTACCCGACCGCTGGCACCATCTTCCACAAGAGCACGGTGAGCCTTCAGCTCTGGTTCTTCGCCATCTACCTGATGAGCAGTACCCGCTGCGGAATCAGCGCCAAGCAGTTGGAGCGCGAGATCGGCGTCACCTACAAGACGGCCCACCGGATGTTCAAGCAGATTCGGACCCTGCTCTCTGATGACAGCGACGATCCATTGAGCGGTGAGGTCGAGGTTGACGAGACCTTGATCGGCGGCAAGCCGCGTGCTGCTGAGAAACGCAACGGGAACGGCTTCCTGCGGCGCAAATACAAGCCGAGCGTCCTCGGGATGGTCGAGCGGGGTGGGCGCGTCCGCGCTCGCGTCATCCCGGACCGGACCAAAGTGACCCTCGACAAGGCAGTCAACGAACACGTCCTGCCGGAGTCGATGATCTTCACCGACGAGTGGCCGCCATACGACCACGTCGGCAAAGGCTTCAAGGGCCACCGCCGGATCAAGCACAAGGCGATGGTCTACGTGGATGGCGACATTTACACGAACACGATCGAGGGCTTCTTCGGCCTCTTCAAAACCGGCGTCCGTGGCGTCTACCACGCGATCAGCGCCGAGTACCTTCAGAACTACCTAGACGAGTACGCCTTCCGCTACAACCGGCGCCACTCGAAAGAGCCGATGTTCTGGGCGATGCTCAACCGCGTGCAGCAGGCAGCCCGAGCTTTTTCCTAGCCCGGTTTGAGGTCGCCTTCTCTAGATCGCGAAAGAAGTCGGTCTCGTTGTGCTCTGGATCCTGCTTCACGTCGCGCTCTGGCGGCGTGGGGGTGGTCTTATTTGGGCGCTTGCGAGCGGGGCTCATGGGCATGCTCCTCTTTGCAGCTTAAAGCGTGAAGCGGTAGTGCCGCGGAAGATCGTCAAAGGGAGGAGCGCGCCACCAAGAACGGTGAGCAGCCAAACGCGGGCCTGGATGTTTAGACAGTCATTTCGTCAAGCTCAATTCGTTTATGCCTCTTCAATTCTAATCGTCTCTTGCAAGGCCCTGCTTCCCCGCGAGAAGATTTGCAAACCGATCGTCCTTTCTGAGATCGGCAAAAACTGGCCAGCTCTTGAGCTGCTCCAACTGAATTCCGCCGTTCTCAAGAACCTCGGGGGCGACTTGAAAGAACGGATCGGCCTTATCTAGTAAAGCTAGCTGAACAAGCTGAAACTGCGCCCCAAGTGCGGAGGTATCCCACTGGTCTCCGATTTCCTCCGCAATATCACTCAAGCCGTCAAGATGCTTGATAGACAGCCACTCGTTGACCTTGAAGACCTGGTGCTGTAGATCAACCGAGGCGATCTTCTTGCCAACCGAGCAGATCTGCCGAAGAGCTGGCCACCTGCCTTCAAAGAGCAACTGCTCCATCCGATTTGAGAGCACTGAGACTGCTCGACCTTCGGCAGTGGGATCCTCCTTTGACCAGACCCCGACGCCGACCAGATTACCTGCGCTATCTAGGTGGTCAAGAGCCTTCCTCAGGTATGTCTCGCTGACCGATAGATATGTGCCAATGTCGGGAGGCTCGCCGCCAAACTGCACGCGGTCAAGGTACTGGGCAGAGACTGCGCCTCCATTGTGAACAATGACGTGGCGCCTCTGGATGATCTCGCCTAGCTCATCGAAGTTAATGGCGAGATTCTTGAGCTTGACTCCCAGTCCCGAGCCCTTATCGAGCCATGTAGCCCAGTCCTCAAGGGGAGCCTGTAAAAGCTGGTAGACGCGATGTGCGATAGCAGCGTCCTGAACATCATCAAGAGAATTAAACTCCGATATTTCTGGCAGTGAAAACCGTTTATCGGTGCCGAGTCCGCCTGGATGCAGCTCATAGTGACGTGCGGCTAGACCACCCAGCAAGACCTCGAAACTAGACATCGCCATTGTGAGCAACGACGAGCGCAGAAGCATCTCTCGGTTTGGTGCCAGCATGGCTCGCTGAAGCATCAACTGAGCCTGATCTATTGCAGCTGGGTTATCTACAAAGATTTCGCGTAGCGCAGACTGGTCGTCTTGAGGAGATTTCTGATCCTCGCCGTCGTCGTCCGATTTGTTAAACCGAGATTCAAGCCATTCCTTGAACTTCTGCCGACGCTCGGGATCCAGGCTTTTAACTGCTGAGAGCCCTTCGGGGCCAGTGTGCTTTCGGTCCAGCTCTGCGGCATGAACGCAGACCTCATCGTGAAGCTGGCGAATAGCGTCGATTGTCTCCTGAAACCGAAAAAGAGAAACCACAAATGGCGGCTGCCGGGGTCTGTCCGCATGACTACCGTTATCTGATCCGCCATTGTCAGACGCCTTTGCCAAGGGACGAGAGCGTACACGTACTAGCTCACTGAATCCTCAAGCCTGAGCGCAGGGCAATTATGGGCTGGCGTCAAGCACTTCACAGGAGCGCAGCGCCGCCCGCGTGGGCAGCACAAGCCCTTCACAGCGGAACAGCAGCCCGACCCTCACGAGTTCGTTCACGGCCCGTTCGATCCGGTCCTGCTCGGCAAAGTCTGGCCCTTCAACCAGCTCGCGCACGAGATCGGAGCGCCGGAAGTGGCTTGGATACTGCGTGACGATGTAGACCAAGACCGTGCCCTGATCGCTGCGGTCCTGCTCGGCGTTGGTTCGCTCCTCGCCGCCTGACGTAGGATTTTCCTGCATCGGAAGGTCCTGCCTTTCGGTGCCAGGCCGGGGGCTGTTAGCGCAGCGCCCCGGCCGCTTTTCGGTTGACGCCGAAAACCTTAGGCCGGAAGGGGTGCAGAAATGTACGTGCTGTGCCTACCTAGTTGCCGAGAATTTGATGCAGTTCGCTGCTGTAGGCGTCTCGACCGCGGGTGGCGTGGGGTTGGGTGGTGTCGTGCAGTCGCGGAGTCTGCGAAGGGCGAGGTTTCAAGCCTGCAAGCGAAGACATTCCGTCGCCCGAGAGCAGATCGCAGCGCAAGCGAGGCCACCCAGCCCCCACGACAGGACCCGCGGCCGGGCGCCCCGCGTAGTATTGGCTCCAATGACTGAGCGAGCTTCTTTTCGGTTGAAAACCGGCCTGGCCGAGATGTTGAAGGGCGGCGTCATCATGGATGTCGTCGACCCTGAGCAGGCGGTCGTTGCTGAGCAGGCGGGGGCCTGTGCGGTGATGGCTCTGGAGCGGGTTCCTTCTGATATTCGGCGGGATGGGGGAGTCGCTCGTATGTCTGACCCGGCGATGATCAAGGGGATCCAGGAGGCGGTGACGATTCCGGTCATGGCCAAGGCCCGGATCGGCCATTTCGCCGAGGCCCAGGTCCTGCAGTCGCTTGAGGTCGACTACATCGACGAGTCGGAGGTCTTGACCCCGGCCGACGAGAGCAATCACATCGACAAGTACGCCTTCGACGTTCCCTTCGTCTGCGGCGCGACCAACCTTGGCGAGGCCCTGCGCCGGCTCGGCGAGGGGGCGGCGATGATCCGCTCCAAGGGCGAGGCCGGCACCGGCAACATCGTCGAGGCGGTCCGCCACATGCGCGAGATCACTTCTGGAATCAAGCGCCTGGCCCAGCTAGGGCCGGAGGAGCTGGCCGGCGCCGCCAAGGAGCACCAGTCGCCGCTGGAGGTCGTCCGCGAGGTCGCCGCCGCCGGCAAGCTGCCGGTGCCGCTCTTCTGCGCCGGTGGCATCGCCACCCCAGCTGATGCGGCGCTGATGATGCAGCTCGGCGCCGAGGGCAACTTCGTCGGCTCCGGCATCTTCAAGAGCTCCGACCCCGAGCGCCGCGCCCGCGCGATCGTCGAGGCGACCACGCACTTCAACGACCCCGAGCGGGTCGCAGCCGCGTCGATCGGCCTCGGCGAGGCGATGCCGGGCCTGGAGATCGCCGACCTGGCCGCCGCCGACGCCCTGCTGCAGGGCCGGGGTGCCTGAGCTGCGCGTCGGCGTTCTTGCTGTCCAGGGCGATTTCGAGGCCCACTCCCAGATGCTGCGCCGCCTTGGGGCCGAGGTCAGCGAGGTGCGGATTCCCAAGGATCTTGAGGGGCTCGATGGATTGGTCATGCCCGGTGGCGAGAGCACGGCGATCGTGCTCGGCCTCGAGTCGGCCGGGCTGGGGCCGGCGATCCGCGCCTGCCACGAGGCCGGCAAGCCGATCTTCGGCACCTGCGCCGGGATGATCGTCTGCGACGACGCCCATCTCGGCCTGATCGACGCCACCGCCAGGCGCAACGCCTTCGGCCGCCAGCTGCAGAGCTTCGAGGCCGACCTGGAGCTGGCCGGGATCGGCGACGAGCCGCTGCACGCGGTCTTCATCCGCGCGCCCTGGATCGAGCGCTGCGGGCCCGGCGTCGAGGTGCTCGCCTCCCACGGCGGCCACCCGGTGGCGATCCGCGACGGCAGCGTCCTCGCCTGCGCCTTCCACCCGGAGCTGACCGACGATTCGCGGCTGCACGCGCTCTTCATGGCAATGACGACGGGCGCGCGCGAGCGCGCCGGCGAGGAGGCACTGAGTTGAGAGATCCACGAGCGGAAGCCCTGGCCAAGATCCTGGTCGGCTACTCGACCGAAGTGAAGGAGGGCGAGGTCGTCTCGATCGACGGCGAGACGGCGGCGGCGCCGTTGCTGCTCGCGGTCTACGAGGAGGTCCTGCAAGCCGGCGCGCACGCGGTGATGAACGTCGCCCTCGAGGGCCAGATCGCCGCCTACTTCAAGCACGCGACCGATAACCAGCTCGAATGGATCTCCCCCTTCGCCGAGTGGATGGTCGACAACGCCGACGTGCGGATCGCGATCGGCGCCTCGACCAACACGCGCGAGCTCTCCGGCGTCCCGCCCGAGCGCCAGACCCTGCGCCAGACCGCCACCGGCGACCTGATGGCGCGGGCGATGGAGCGCAGTGCCAAGGGCGATTTCCGCTGGTGCTACACGCTCTACCCGACCAGCGCCTACGCCTCCGAGGCGGAGATGAGCCTGGTCGACTACGAAGACTTCTACTACGGCGCCTGCCTGGCGGCCGACGGCGATCCGCTGACCGCCTGGCAACGCGCTTCGGCCGAGACCAAGCGCCTGGCGGAGTGGATCGAGGGGCACAAGGAGGTCCGCGTCACCGCGCCGGGCACCGACATCACGCTCGGCATCGAGGGCCGCAAGTTCATCCCCTGCGATGGCAAGCACAACATGCCCGACGGCGAGTTCTTCACCGGGCCGATCGAGGACTCGGTCGAGGGCGAGGTGACCTTCCACCTGCCGGCGGTGATCGGCGGCCGCGAGGTCTCCGGCGTCCGCCTCCGCTTCGAGGCGGGGGTGGTCGTCGACGCCAGCGCAGAGCGCGGCGAGGAGTTCCTGATCAAGCTGCTCGACACCGACGACGGCGCCCGCCGCCTCGGTGAGCTCGGGATCGGCACCAACTACGGGATCGACCGCGGCACCCGCGAGGTCCTGCTCGACGAGAAGATCGGCGGCACCGTCCATATGGCGGTCGGCCGCAGCTATCCCGAGTCAGGCGGCGAGAACGAGTCCGCGGTCCACACCGACCTGGTCTGCGACCTGCGCCTCGGCGGCAAGCTAGAAGTCGACGGCGTGGTGATGCAGGAAGACGGGAAGTTCGTCGTCTGAGGCCGCTTACTGATTCGGGATCGGCGAGCCCGCCAGCAGGAAGAACCAGGTGGTGAGCGCGACCGCGGCGAGGATCACCGAGCCCATCAAGACCGCCTCGACCACCGTCGTCGAGCTGCCGGCTGGCGAGGTGTCGCGCATGCTCTTGAGCCAGCCCGGGCGCATCGGCTCGAGCCGGTTGGTGCCGGTGATCCTTATATAGAGGTCGTTGAGCCGCCCGATCAGCCAGGCGACGAAGATGACCGAGGCGACGATCCCGACCGCGACGACCATGTAGGGGCCGCCGCTGGGGAACTGGGTGTGGGAGACCTTGGAGCCGATGTAGATCCAGCTCAGCGGGATCGCCGTCCAGAGGGCCAGCGCGGCAAGCAGCATCGCGACGAAGACGGCGCTTGCCGCCAGCGCCCGAGCCGGGTTGTGGCTGTGCGTTTCAGCGGTCATCCCTGTGCTCATAGAATGACAGGCAATGTCCGGGCACTCAAAGTGGTCATCGATCAAACACAAGAAGGCCGCGACCGACGCCAAGCGCGGCCAGGCCTTCGCCAAGCTGGCGCGGGCGATCACGGTTGCCGCCCGTGAGGGCGGGGGAGACCCCGACGCAAACCCCTCGCTGACGACCGCGATCCAGAAGGCGCGCGACGCCTCGATGCCGAAGGACAACATCCAGCGGGCGGTCGACCGCGGGACCGGCGCCGGCGCCGACGCCGACGCGATCGAACGGATCCTCTTCGAGGGCTACGGCCCCGGTGGCGCCGCGGTCCTGGTCGAGGCGTTGACCGACAACCGCAACCGCGCCAGCGCCGACGTCCGCTTCGCCTTCACCAAGCACAACGGCAGCCTCGGCGAGCCCGGCTCGGTCTCCTGGATCTTCGAGAAAAGAGGTGTCGTCGTCGTCGATGGCACCCGCTATGGCGAGGACGATGTGATCACCGCGATCGACGCCGGCGCCGAGGACGTGCAGGAGGACGGCGGCCTGCTGCGGATCCTCTCCGAGCCGACAAACCTGAACGCGGTGCGGGCGGCGCTGGAGGGGGCCGGGGTCGAGGTCCAGTCCTCAGACCTGGTGATGGAGCCGAAAAACACGGTCGAAGTCAAGGGCGACGAGGCAAAATGGCTGCTGGAACTGGTCGATGACCTCGAAGAGCACGACGATGTCAGCGAGGTCCACGCCAATTTCGACATCCCGGCCGATGTGCTCGAGCGCCTAGCCGCGTAGCGCCGCCCCGCAAGAGGCATCCGGCCCTCGGGCCAGAATCACTACCCATGCAGGTAGTGATGGGGATCGACCCCGGTCCCGCCAACCTTGGCTTCGGCATCGTCCGTATCGAGGGCAACCACATGGTCGCCCTCGACGGCGGCGTGGTTGAAACGACGGCTGAGCAGCCGATGGAGCGCCGCCTGGAGCGGATCCACCGGGCGCTGGCTGAGTTGATCGCCTGGCATGAGCCCAAGGCGATGGCGATCGAGGACATCTACTTCGGCAAAAACGTGCACTCGGCGATGGCCGTCGGCAAAGCCAGCGGCGTCGCGATGCTGGCCGCCGCCCAGAGCGGGGTCAGCTGCTTTGCCTACACCCCGCAGGCGATCAAGATGGCCGTCTGCGGCTCCGGCGCCGCCGGCAAGAAGCAGGTCCAGCGCATGGTCGGGACTCTGCTCGGCCTGCCTGAGCCGCCAAGCCCCGATCACGCTGCCGACGCGCTCGCGGTGGCGATCTGCCACGGCGGCACCACTGGCCGAACGGCGGCGATCGAGTCGCTCGACCGGGCGGCGAGCAAGCAGCTGCCGGAGACCCTGGCCGGATGATCGCCGCCGTTCGAGGCGAGGTGATGGTGCGTCGTCCCGATCACGTCGTGATCGACGCCGGCGGCGTCGGCTACCGCCTGGCCGTCTCCTCGGAGACGCTGAAAGCGGTGCCGGCGACTGGCCGCGACGCCTTCCTCCACGCCGAGCTGATCGCCCGCGACGACTCGCTCGCCCTCTACGGCTTCTCCTCCGAGGAGGAGCGCGACCTCTTCCGCGAGCTGATCTCGGTCAGCGGCATCGGCCCCAAAGTCGCGATCGCGACGCTCTCCGGCGGCGCTGCCCGTGAGCTGCAGCGGGCGATCGCGGCCGGCGACGCCAAACGTTTCCAGGCGGTGCCGGGGATCGGCAAACGGACCTCAGAGCGGATCATCGTCGAGCTGCGGGAGAAGGTCGCCGGCGCTCTGGAGGAAGAGATCGTGCTCGCCGGCGGTGAGACTGATGCCCGCTCGCTGGCCCGCGACGGCCTCGTCAACCTCGGCTACGCGCCGCTGGAGGCGGAGCAGCTGCTTGATGGGATCGAGAGCGACGATCCGCAGGAGCTGATCGCGACTGCGTTGCGCAAGGCCGGGACCTCGAAGAGCAAAGCCGCGTGACCGACTCACCCGACATCGGCGCCAACCGCATCCGCACCCCCGGCATCGGCGATGAGCCGGTGCCGATCGACGCCGAGGTGCGCGTCCACGATGCCCGCGCCGACATCCCCGACGACGACCTCGACCGCTCGCTGCGGCCACCGACCCTGGCCGACTTCGTCAACCAGGAGCAGGTCACCGCCCAGCTGGCGATCTTCATCGAGGCGGCGCTCGGCCGCGGCGAGCCACTCGACCACGTCCTGCTGGCCGGGCCGCCCGGCCTCGGCAAGACCTCGCTGGCCCACATCGTCGCCGCCGAGATGGGCGTGCCGATGGTCCAGACCGCCGGCCCGGCGCTCGAGCGCAAGGCCGATGTCGCCTCTTTCTTGACCGCCTTGGAGCCGGGAAGCGTCTTTTTCATCGACGAGATCCACCGTCTCGGCCGCGCCGTCGAGGAGACGCTTTACCCGGCGATGGAGGATGGAGAGCTTCCGGTCGTCCTCGGCCAGGGCGCCGGCGCGCGCACCGTGACGCTGCCGCTGCCGCCCTTCACATTGGTTGGCGCGACGACCCGCAGCGGCCTGCTGACGACGCCGCTGCGAGACCGCTTCGGCGTCTGCCACCGGCTCGAGCACTACAACCCAGAGCACCTCGCTTTGATCATCGAGCGCTCGGCGAAGATCCTCGACGTCGAGATCGACTCAGAGGGGGCGCGGACGATCGCCGGACGCTCTCGCGGCACCCCCCGCGTCGCCAACCGGTTGCTGAAGAGGGTCCGAGATTTCGCTCAGGTAAAGGGTTCTGGAGCAATCAGCCCCGATGTAGCCGAGGCAGCGCTGGCGATGCTCGAGGTCGACGAGGGCGGCCTCGATCGCAGCGATCGTGCCCTGCTCGACACGGTCGCGACCAAGTTTTCCGGCGGCCCCGTGGGGCTCTCGACCCTGGCCGTGGCGATCGGCGAGGAGCAGGACACGATCGAGGATGTGCTCGAGCCGTACCTGCTCCAGCAGGGTCTGCTCAAGCGCACGCCGCGGGGCCGGGTTTTGACCGAGCGGGCCTACCAGCACCTCGGGCTGCCGATGCCCGAAGGGGCGGCGAGCCTCTTCTAATCGCGCACACTTGTAGCCTGTTGCCTATGCCGTTCTTTATCTGTCCCAACTGCGGCCACAGGGAGGTCGGAAGCGACCGCACCGCCGGCTTCAGCACCCGTCCCAAAGGGTGCTCCAAGTGTGGCTTCGGTTTTGTCTTCGAGTTGCTCGACGATTACTACCCTGCGCCCAACGCCGCCTTCTTCGTCTGCGACCGCCAGGCGCGCGTGATCGACGCCGGCAAGGGCAGCTTCGAGCTGACCGGCCTGACCGACGAAGACGTGATCGGGCGGCCGGTCCAGGAGGTGCTGGGCCTGCGCTGGCTGCAGCCCGGTGAAGGCGGCGAGAGCGCAGACACCAACGGCGACGGTGAGACCGACCCGCTGGAGACCTCGCTCGAGTGGGGCGTGCGCTCACTCGGCAAGAAAGTCTCGGTCAACGCCGAAGGCGATCTTCCCGCCGCCGCGGTTGCCGATGTCTTCCCCGCCTACGACGACGACGGCGGCCTGCTGATCGTGCTCACCCCGGACGCCTGAGAAGAGCATGGGGACCAGACGCGGGCACATCTTCGTTCTGCTCTTCGTGCTCGCTTTGATCGGCCTCTCGCTGCTGGTCGTCGCGACCAAGGAAACCCACCTCGGGCTCGACCTCAAGGGCGGGGTCGAGCTGGTCTACCAGGGCGAGCCGACCGGCCAGGTGAAGACGGTCAGCGGCGAAGACATCGAACGCTCGATCGAGATCATCCGCGAACGGATCGACAAGCTCGGCGTCTCCGAGCCCGAGGTCTCCCGCCTCGGCACCTCCGAGATCTCGGTCAGCCTGCCGGCGGTGACCGACGCCCAGCGGGCGATCGACCAGGTCGGGACCACCGCCCAGCTCTACTTCTTCGACTGGGAACCGAACCTGATCGGCCCCGAGTTCGCGATCGGCGGCCATCCCGGCAAAGAACCATCTTCCGGCGCGTTGAAAAACGCGGAAAAAGAATGGAAAGCGGCCGGCCGTGACCCGAAAAGCGCCGAGAACCAGCAGCTGGTCTTCGCCGGCGCCTTCCCCGAAGCCTATGGCGCGGTCAAACTTGCCTCCGAACAGAAGCCAGTCGAGGACTGCGAAAACTGCTCCGCCGGCAAGCCGCGCTACTACCTCTTCGACGAAAAGGCGCCGCATGAGCTGCTGGCCGGCCCCGAGCTCTCCGAAAAGGACCTCTACATCAGCCCGACCGGCAAAAAACGGCCCCACAAGGGGATCGTGCTCGAAGTCCCAGTCGGGGCGATCGTCGTCTCCGAATTCCCCACCGACAACAGCGGCAAATCGGACGAGACCGCGAAACCGGGCTGGTTCGCGCTCAAAGACAACCCATCGCTTTCGGGCACAGACATCACCAATCCGGAAGCAAAAACCGATGAATTGGGCCAGCCCAACGTCACCTTTGAATTCACCGACAAGGGTCGCGAAGCCTTCCAGGAAGTGACCCGCAGGATCGCCCAGCGCGGGCAGGCCTCGGCGATCGGGCCGGTCAGCGCCCAGCAGGCGGGGGCTCTCTCCGGCCACTTCGCGGTGATCCTCGACAACGAAGTCAAAACCCGGCCGATCATCAACTTCGCCGAAAACCCGGACGGGATCGACGGTCGCACCGGGGCCCAGATCTCCGGCGGCTTCCAGAGTGAAACCGAGGCCCAGGACCTGGCGACGGTGCTGCAGATCGGCGCCCTGCCGATCGACCTCAAACTGATCAGCCAGACGCAGGTCTCGGCGACGCTGGGCACCCAGGCCCTGCACGAAGGGATCAAGGCCGGGATCATCGGCCTCGCCCTCGTCGTCCTCTTCCTGCTGCTCTTCTACCGCTTCCTCGGCCTGATCGCGACGGTTGCCCTCGGCGCCTACGGGGTACTCCTCTTCGCCCTGGTCAAACTGATCCCGATCACCCTGACCCTGCCAGGCATCGCCGGGTTGGTGTTGACGATCGGGGTGGCGGCCGACTCCAACATCGTCATCTTCGAGCGAATAAAGGAGGAGGTCCGGGCTGGTCGCTCGATGTCGAGCGCGATCGCCGCTGGCTACAAACGCGGGATCGCGACGATCGTCGACGCCAACGTCGTCACCCTGCTGACCGCCTTCATCCTCTTCGTGTTGGCGACGGCAGGGGTCAAGGGCTTCGCCTTCGTCCTCGGTGTCGGCACGATCGCCTCGCTGCTGACCGCGGTCGTCTTCACCCAGGCGCTGCTCGGCAGCATGAGCCGCTCCCGCTTCCTGCGCTCGCCGCGGGTCCTCGGCGCCTCGCGCCAGGGGATGCGCTGGCACTTCGACTTCATGGGCGCCAGCCGCTGGTTCTTCACGATGTCGGGGATCATCCTCCTGGTCGGAGCGCTGGCGCTGGCGACCAAGCAGCTCAACTTTGGGATCGACTTCGAGTCCGGCACCCGGGTCAAGGTCGCCCTGGTCAAGCCGACCGACGAGGAAGGCGTGCGCTCGGCCCTGGATCAGACCGGGATCAGCGGCGAGGAGATCCAGCAGGTCTCCGATCCGGTCTTTGGCGACAACGTCTTCCAGATCCAGACCCGCGAGCTTGGGCCGGACCGGGTCAAGGAGGCGGAAGCGGCGCTGGTCTCCGAATTCGGCGTCGTCGAAAACGGCTTCGACAGCACCAGCGTCGGGCCGACCTTCGGCCAGCAGGTGGCGAACAGCGCGCTCAAGGCATTGATCTTCTCGCTGCTGGTGATCTGCGGCTACATCGCGATCCGGTTCGACCCGAAATTCGCCGTGCCGGTGCTGATCGCGCTCTTCCACGACATCTTGATCACGGCGGGCATCTACTCCTTGACCGGCAGGGAGGTGACGAGCGGTACGGTCGCCGCGTTCTTGACCATTTTGGGCTACTCGCTCTACGACACGATCATCGTGTTCGACCGCATCAGAGAGAACATGCCGCGGATGCCGCGTGCCGCTTTCTCCCAGATAGTCAACCGCTCGATGAGCGAGGTGCTGACGCGGTCGCTGGCGACCAGCTTCACGACCCTGCTGGCGGTCGTCTCGCTGCTGATCTTCGGTGGCGCGACGCTGCAGGACTTCGCCTTCGCGATGCTGATCGGGATCGCCTCGGGCACCTACTCGTCGATCTTCATCGCTTCGCCGGTGCTGACGGCCTGGAAGGAACGCGAACCCGGGTTCATCCGCCGCCGCACCAGGATCGCGGAGGTCGAGGGCAGCGTGCCGGCCTTCGCCGATGAGATCGCCCTGGCCCAGCTCGGCGACGACAGCGAGGCCGAAGCGGATACCGCGACGACAGCTGTCTCGGAGCGGGAGGCGCAGCCCAGGGCCGGCGCGGTCGCAACCGCCGAGCCGGAGGCCGGCGCCGAGGGTCCGAAGCAGAAGTCAAACGGCGAGCTCGACTCGGCGGAGGCGGCAAGCTCCGAGCGCCGCGCCCGCAACGAGGAGCGCCGCGCCCGCCGCCAGGCGCGCCGCAAGCACGGGAGGAACCGCTAAGCGATGGCACTTCTGGTCTGGTTCACAATGGGCATCGCCCTCTGGCACTTCACGGTCTTCCTGCCCGACCATTTCTGGCAGGGCATCGTCGGCGCCTTCGTCGGCTCGGTCCTCGGCGCGGTCATCTTCGGCACGATCGTCGAGCTGATCAGCGGTCGTGGGCTGGGCGACACGGACCTGTTGACGGCGCTGACCGCCGTGCCAGGAGTGGCGATCGGGCTCGGCATCGTCTACATGATCGGCCTCCGCAGCGAAGAGTCCGTTTAGGGGCATTTTCCCCTGCATTTTGCGGTAGTCCGACGCCCTGAATCCGCCGCCTTCGCCCGTAGCCTGAGTATGTGCCAGAAGCCCTGAAGGCCTACGAGGCCGCACCCTACTCCTACCCGGAGGCACGCGCCCTCGCCGAGGAGCTTGGGCTCAGCGACCCCGTTGCCGTCACCCTCGTCCGCCGCGGCTACCGCACCCCTGACGAGGCTCGGGCTTTCCTCGATGCCGACGAGGCCCATGGGCCGGAGGAGTTCGATTCGATGGCGGGCATCGTCGAGCGGGTGCGGGCGGCGATCGAGGCGGGGGAGAGGATCACCGTCCACGGCGATTTCGACGTCGACGGCGTCTGCGCGACGACGATCATGGTCTCCGCCCTGCGCGAGCTGGGCGCGGACTGCGACTGGCTGATCCCCGACCGCCTCACCGACGGCTACGGCCTGACCGCGCCCAACGTCGAGCGCCTGGCCCAGCGCGGCACCGCTTTGATCATCACCGTCGATTGCGGAATCACCGCCGTCGAGGAGGTGCGCCTAGCCCGCGAGCTGGGCATGGACGTGGTGGTCACCGACCACCATCAGCCTGGCGAGGAGCTGCCGGACTGCCAGATCCTTCACCCCACTTTGAGTGGCTACCCATTCGCCGAGCTCTGTGGGACGGCTGTTGCCTGGAAGCTGGCCTGTGCTCTCGGGACCGACGCTGGTGCCGATCTCGATCTGGTGGCGCTGGCGACCGTCGCCGATGTGGTGCCTTTGATCGGCGAGAACAGATCCTTGGTGCGGCGTGGCTTGGAGGTCATGCGGCGGGGAGAGCGGGTTGGCCTGCGAGCCTTGATCGCTGCATCGAAAGTCGACCTGGCCCAGCTCAACGAGAGCGACCTTGGCTTCAAGCTGGGGCCGCGGATCAACGCCGCCGGCCGCCTCTATCGCGCCGACGCCGGCGTCGAGCTTTTCCTCAGCGACGAGGAGGAGCGGGCGAATGAGATCGCGATCGAGCTAAACCGGGCCAACGGCGAGCGGCGCAAGACCGAGCGCGAGGTTGACGGCGCCGCCGAGGCGGCCCGGCGCGAACTCCCCGATCAGCTGCGCGAAGCTCGCGGCCTCGTCCTCTCCGGGGACGGCTGGCACCCTGGTGTGATCGGGATCGTCGCCTCGCGGCTGGTCGAGCGCCACTACCGGCCAGTGGTGATGATCTCCCTCGATGGCGAGGGGGGAGGGCGCGGCTCCGGGCGCAGCATCCCTGGCTTCGACCTGCTTGCCGCGCTTGAGGCCTGCTCCGAGCACCTGGTCAGCTTCGGTGGCCATCGCGCCGCCGCCGGCCTGCAGCTGCGGGCCGAGGACGTCGACGCCTTCCGCGCCGCCTTCGCCGCCCATGCTGACGAGGCCCTTGCCCCCGAGGACCTGCGCCGGACCGAGCGGATCGACGCGATGGTCGGCGGCGCCGGGCTCGGCCTCGACCTGGCCGAGGAGCTGGGGCGGCTGGCCCCGTTCGGGATGGGCAATCCGGGGGTGCGCTTGCTCGTCCCCTCGGCGACTGTCAGCGACGTGCGGACGATGGGGGAAGGCAAGCACTCCCGCTTCAACCTCAACAGCGGCTCGCACCGGGCGCTCGGGGTCGCCTTCGGCAAATCGAGCCTCGGCGTCGGCGACGGCGAGACGATCGACGCCGCCGTGCGGCTGGAGATCAACCACTGGAACGGCTCGGTCGAGCCCCGCATCGTCCTCCGCGAGCTGTTCCCGCGCAACGGCGAGCAGGCTGCTGATGAGCCCGAGGAAAAGGAGCGCTGGTGGCAGCGCTTCGAGGCCGAGCTGGCAGCTGATCCCGCTGCTGTCTCATCCCTGCCTGAGGCTGATGGCGGGCATCCGCGGGGAGTCGTCCTCAGCACCCAGTCGCCGGCCGCCGTCCTCGGGGAGCTTGTCTCCAGCGGCGACAGCGTGCTCGCGATCGGCGCCGATGCCGCCGCCAGGGCGCCGCTCGACCGGCCCGGCCTGACCCTGGCTGACTACTCCGAGCTGCAGCGCGATCCCGGCCTGGCCCTTGGCTTTGCCCACGTGGTCCTGGTCGACCCGCCGCCCTCCTCCCAGATGGAGAGCTTGGCTGGGCGCGCGGCCGCCCCCGGCGGCTATCTGCACCCGGTCTGGGGCGAGGCCGAGCAGCGCTTCTCACTCTCGGCCCTCGCCGCTGAATGCGCCCAGCGCGAGGAGGTCGCGGCGGTCTTTCGCGGGCTCCGCGACGCCGGCGAGGCGAGTGGGGAGGAGCTGCGATCGGCGCTGGCCGGCGCCGCCGCCCTGCCGCGCCGCCCGGAGGTCGCTGCCCGCTGCTTCCGCATCCTCGCCGAGCTTGGCTTGGTGCACGGCGCCCCCGATCGTGGCGACGGAGTCGTCGGGGTCGTATCCTCGGAGGGGACAGATTTGGAGCGCTCGCCGGCATTCCGCGCCTACAGCGCCCGTTTCAAGGAAGGCAAGCAATACCTCGAAGGACGCAAACACCCGTAGAGCACCAGGAGCTGCTCGCCGATCTCTTCGCCGTGGTGGAGGAGTTCGACGCTCCGCACGTGCCCGCGAGCGACGGCAACGGCGCCCCGGCGCTGGCGGTCGCCACGATCGACCGTGCCGCGCTTGAGCGCGCCTTTGATTTCGCCTGTGACCGCCACGCCGACCAGATGCGGCGCTCCGGCGACGAATTCATCACCCACCCGGTCGGGGTGGCACAGGTCTGCGCCGGGATGCGGCTCGACACCGCGACCCTCTGCGCCGCCCTCCTGCACGACACGGTCGAGGACACGACCGCCAGCCTGGAGGAGATCCGGGACGAGTTCGGCGACGAGATCGCCGCCCTGGTCGACGGCGTCACCAAGCTGACCGGGATCACCTTCGAGAGCCGCGACGAGCGCCAGGCCGAGAACTACCGCAAGATGATGGTGGCGATGGCGACTGACGTCAGGGTGATCCTGATCAAGCTCGCCGACCGCCTTCACAACATGCGCACGCTCGGCGCGCTGCCGAAGCAGAAGCAGATGGCAAAGTCGCGGGAGACGCTGGAGATCTACGCGCCGCTCGCCCACCGGCTCGGAATCCACGCGATCAAGTGGGAGCTGGAGGACCTCGCTTTCGCCACCCTGCACCCGCGCAAGTACGCCGAGATCAAGCAGCTCGTCTCGCAGCAGCGCGACGAGCGCGAGAGCTACGTCAACGACGCCGGCAGCTTCCTCTCCGAAGAGCTGGCGCAGCTTGACATCGAGGCCGAGATCTCCGGCCGGGCCAAGCACTTCTACTCGATCTACACGAAGATGACGAAGAAGGGGCGCGAGTTCAACGAGATCTTCGACCTGACCGCGATGCGGGTTATCGTCGGCTCGGTCGGCGACTGCTACGGGGCGATCGGCGTCATCCACTCGCTCTGGAAGCCGCTGCCCGGGCGCTTCAAGGACTTCGTCGCGATGCCGAAGGCCAACATGTACCAGGCCCTGCACACGACCGTGATCGGCCCCGAAGGCAAGCCGCTGGAGATCCAGATCCGGACCGAGGAGATGCACAAGCTGGCCGAGTACGGGATCGCCGCCCACGTCGCCTACAAAGAGGGCGGCGGCGATGACCCGCGGCGGGAGAAGATGACCTGGCTGCGGCAGCTGGTCGAGGCCGAGGGCGAGCAGGACCCGGCCGAGTTCCTCGAGTCGCTGAAGGTCGACCTCTTCGAAGACGAGGTCTTCGTCTTCACGCCCAAGGGCGAGGTCAAGAGCCTCTCCGCCGGCTCGACCCCGCTTGACTTCGCCTACGCCGTCCACACCGACGTCGGCCACCGCTGCGTCGGGGCCAAGGTCAACGGCAACATCGTGCCCCTGCATTACCAGCTGCGCTCGGGCGACATCGTCGAGGTGCTGACCGCGAAGCAGAAGCGCGGCCCCTCGCGCGACTGGCTGAAGCTGGTGCGGACCAACCGCGCCCGCAACAAGATCCGGGCCTGGTTCAAAGAGGAAGGCCGCGACGATGCCGAGCGGACCGGCCGCGACGGCCTCGAAGAGGCGCTGCGCAAGCGCGGGCTGCCGATGCAGAAGGTGGCCGGATCGCCGCTGCTCGCCGACGTGATCCGCGAGATGGGGTACCACAAGGCAACCGAGTTCTACATCGCCCTCGGCCAGGGCAAGGTCTCCACAAAGACCGTCGCCAACAAGCTGATGCTGAGGCTGAAAGCGGGCGAGGCCGTCGCCGAGGAGCCGCCGGGGGAGATCGGCGGCCGCGAGGACGACGCCCGCCGGACCAAGGACGCCTCCAACTACGGGATCAGCGTCAAGGGGGTCGACAACGTCGCCGTGCGGCTGGCCAAGTGCTGCCGGCCGGTGCCCGGCGACGAGATCGCCGGCTACGTCTCGCTCGGCCGCGGGATCACGATCCACCGCACCGACTGCAAGAACGTGAAGGCGCTGAAGAAGGCGCCAGAACGCTTCGTCGACGTCAGCTGGGACGGCGACAACGAGGCTTCCTACCGGGTCGAGCTGCAGATCGACGCCTACGATCGCACTCGCCTGCTCGAGGACCTCTCGCGCACCTTCTCGGAGGCCGGCATCAACATCCTCGGGGCGACATGCACGACCAACCACCCGATGGTGAAAAACACTTTCGTGATCGAGGTTGGCGACACCGAGCAGCTCAAACATTGCATCACGCGGCTGCGCAATGTGGAGTCGGTCTTCGACGCCTACCGGATCACTCCGGCTGCGGCTAAGTCTTCAAGCGACGAGGGTTAGCCTCGAGGCGCGCTGGGCGCGCGGGGCCTGTCGCCGCGATGGGGCACCCTCGGCGGCCCTCTCGCGCTGCTCCGGGCGCTGGGACACCGCGCTCTTAGGGCTCGAGCCTTGCCCTCCACAGCCTTCGGGCCGGCGAGTCCGCCCCATCCCGACGCCACCCACGCGACCAACGAACCCGGCTGAGCGGCACAGCTTCGAAGCGTCTCCGACGCTCCGCCAGGCGAACTGCATCAACTTCTCGATCTGGCAGGTAGAGAAGTTGATGCAGTTCGGGTCAAGGGCGAGACGCGGCCGGGACGGCTAGTCCCTAGGCCACAACGGTCAAAGCGCCCGGCGCAGCCTTCAGCTCGACCCTTGTCTTCTCGCCTATGTAGTCGCCGTCTACCTGGATTGGGAAGGGGCGGAGATCGCCTTGCTTGTCCTTGGAGATCGAGGTGACGGTTGCCTCAGTTACGTCGTCGAAGCTTTCGATCTGGCGGTGATGTGACGCTGGGCGGGTGTCGCTGAAGAGGCGGGATATGAGGGTTGGGGTGTCGCGCTGGGTGGCGCGCTTGAGGACGCCCAGGGCCAGGGTGCCGTCGTCGATCTCGATCCCCTCGCAGACCCGGATCGGGCGCTCGGCGAAGTAGGTGAAGGGGTCGGAGTTCTGGGCCAGGGCGGTGACTCCCTCGGCCTCGCTGCCGTTGACCTGGATCCGCATCCGCACGGGGTTGTGGAGGTAGCTGCGGTAGAAGGCCGAGACTGCGGCCCAGGTGTAGTAATAGGGGCCAGCTTTGGACTTCAGCCGCGGGTGGGCGTCGACCCGCTTGACCACGGTGGCGTCGATCCCGACCCCGCAGGAGAAGACAAAGTGGCGGCCGTCGACCTTGCCGAGGTCGATCTTGCGCGGTTTCCAATCATCGACCAGCGCCAGCAGGTGCTCGGTCGCGTCGACGACGTCATTTGGGATGCCGAGCGTGCGGCAGACGACGTTGGTCGAGCCGCCCGGCAGCATCGAGACCGGCACGTCGGTGCCCGCTAGCCCGTTGGCGACCTCGTTCAGCGTCCCGTCGCCACCGAAGGCGACGACGATGTCGTAGCCATGGTCGCGAACCTCGCGCCCGATCTCGGTCGCGTGGTTTTGCGACTCGGTCGAGACCGCTTCGACCTCGAACCGCCCCTGCAGCGCATAGACAACGAGATTCTTGAGCCGATCGGAGACCGTCGTCGCATACGGGTTGACGATCAGCAGCATCCGCTTCTTCGCGGAGCGCCTCGGCTTCCTGGTGCGGATCTTGGCCGTCATTTGGTGAATTCGGGTGCCGCGCTCCGGTGCAGGTCCGCCAGCGCACTGAGGTAGCGATCGTCTGTCCCCCGAATCCATTCGATCAGCTCCTCGCCCTCTCGCCAGATGCCGACCGCCACGAAAACCAGCCCTTTGGCGGCCTGGCGGTCGAGGAACCCGGCGTTGTACTCGGTCGCGACCTCCTCGTAGAAGTTGAGGACTGTCTGGCTCGCCACCTGCTCGGAGGTTGTGACCTTTTCCCAGGTCGCTTCGCTGGCGCCTTCCGCTTTGAAGCGCTGAAAGGCGGATAGCGCCTCCGCGGTCATCTCTGTGAATTCACGGCTGTTGAGGACTGCCAGGTGGTCATATGCCCGTCGACGTTCATCGATCATGCGCTGCTGTTCGATCTGGAGTTCGACACCGCGGCCAGCCTCCCTAAAGGCCTTTTCCGCGGTTCGGCCCGCCCATACGGCCGCGAAAAAGAGCAGAACCGTCGCGGCGCCGGCGACGACGACGGACACATTGGCGAGATCCTCCAGGGTTGTCGCGAGGGGAAAAATCACAGTTCAGGACCGCCTTGACTGTATGATCGGTCAAGCAATGGCTCCGCTTCCGCTCCCCAAAAGGCCCCAGCTTCCCGAAGCGCCGCAGTAGGCCGGCTTGGCTTCCGGCGCTTACCCGGCCGCCGCATAGCGGACCACCTCGCCCTCCTCGACTTCCTCTACGCGGCCTTCGTTGACCAGCAGGTCGGTGTGGCCGATCACCTCTGAGAGGGTGAGGAAGGCCTGGGTGACGGCGACGTTGCCCCAGATTGACTGGGCCAGCTCGTAGCCGGTCCGCGGCTGCTCGGCGATCAGCTTGTAGATCTTTTCTTTGCGACGGTCGTGTTTGCGCAGGCGGTCGTCGATCAGGGCGGCGTGCTCGGTGATCGGGTCGCCGTGGCCGGAGAGGACGATCTCGGCCGGCATCTCGCGCGTCTTCTTCATCGACTCGATGTAGGTGACCAGGGCCTGGGTGCGCTGCGGCGAGCCGTCGAGCGGGCGGGTGATCAGCGGGTTGGAGGAGATGTGGGCGATCAGGTGGTCGGCGGCGATCAGGATCTTGCGCTCCTCATCCCAGAAGACGGTGTCGGAGGGGCTGTGGCCGGGCCGGTGCAGGACTTCGAGCTTGCGGTCGCGGAACTGCATCAGCTCGCCGTCGGCTAGAGGCCTGGTCACCTCGACCTTTGAGCCCCAGCCGCGGAAGCTGCGCGAGACGCTTTGCAGTGCGAAGGCGACCTCCTCGGGGATGCCGTTGCGCAGCATCAGGTCGACGGCGAAGCTGTCCTCGCCCTCGGCGTCCTCGCTGAAGTTCGCCAGCCGCTCGGCGGCGAGGCCGAGCGCCGCCACCTCGGCGCCGGAGTGCTCGGCGACGATCTCAACCAGGCCGAGGTGGTCGATGTGCTGGTGGGTGACGATGATCAGCTCGAGGTCGTCGATCGAATGGCCGCGGGCGACGAGCTGGGCCTGCAGCTCGTCCAGCGCTTTGCCCGAGTTGGGGCCGGTGTCAATCAGGGTCAGCGGCTCGTCCTCGAGCAGGTAGCAGTTGACCCGCCCGACTGCGAACGGGGTCGGGATGCGGAGGCAGTGGATGCCGGCCAGCGCCGCCTGCTCAAGCGCCTGCTCGGGGGAGAGCGTCACGCTCTGATCAGCCCGAGGACCTGGTCGCGCTTGGCCTCCATGTCCTGCGGCGAGACCAGCGACTCGAGGTTGAGCCGCAGCAGCGGCTCGGTGTTGGAGGGGCGGACGTTGAAGTGCCAATCGGGGTAGTCGACCGAGATCCCGTCGAGGTGGGTCTGCTCGCCGTCGCTGAAGCGCTCGGCGATCTCGGCCATCTTCGCCTCGGGGTCGGCGACCTCGGAGTTGATCTCGCCGGAGATGAAGTACTTGGAGCGGAACTCGTCGATCAGCTCGGCCAGGGTGCGGCCGTCGAGCGAGAGCAGCTCCAGCATCAGCAGGGCCGGGATCGTGCCCGAGTCGGCGTTCCAGAAGTCGCGAAAGTAGTAGTGGCCAGAGACCTCGCCACCGAAGGCCGCGCCCTCCTCGCGCATCCGCGCCTTGAAGAAAGCGTGGCCGACGCGGGAGAGGTCGGAGCGGCCGCCCTCGACGGCGACCAGGTCCGGCACCGCGCGGCTGGAGCGGGGGTCGTAGAGGATCGTCGCGCCGGGATTCTTGGCCAGGGCGGCGCGGGCCAGCAGGGCGCAGATGAAGTCGCCGTCGCAGAACTCGCCCTTGCCGTCGATGAAGAAGCAGCGGTCGGCGTCGCCGTCCCAGGCGATGCCGAGGTCGGCGCCGCTGGAGCGCACGCGGTCGATAATCATCAGCCGGTTCTTCTCCAACAGCGGGTTGGGCTCGTGGTCGGGGAACTCGCCGTCAGGCTCGAAGTACATCTCCTCCAGCTCAAGCGGCAGCTTGCCGAGGATCGGGCCGACCATCGGCCCGGCCATGCCGTTGCCGCCGTCGACGACCACCTTCATCGGCTTCACGTTGGCGGGGTCGATGAAGGAGAGGGCGTGGGCGCGGTACTCCTCCCAGATGTCGATCTCCTCGAAGGCGCCGCCGCCGGGGGCGTGGCCGAGGCCGGCGGCGATCTCGTCGCGGACGTCGCCGATGCCGGCGTCGCCGGAGAGCGGCAGCGCCCCCTCGCGGACCAGCTTCACCCCGGTGTAGGCCTTGGGGTTGTGCGAGGCGGTCACCATCGCGCCGCCGTCGAGCTCCCGCGAGCCGACCAGGTGGTAGAGCATCTCGGTCGCGACCATGCCGGCGTCGAGCACGGTCGCGCCCTCGAAGATCAGGCCGTCGCGCAACTCCGCCGCCATCGCCGGCGCGGTCAGCCTCATGTCGCGGCCGAGCCCGACCCGCAGCTCGCCCGGCTGCTTGCCGCGCAGGCGGCCAAGGACGCGGGCGAAGGCGCGGCCGATCGCGTGCGCGGTGCTCTCGTCCATCTCGCTGCCGTAGAGGCCACGGATGTCGTAGGCCTTGAAGATCCCGGCCGGGGCCAGGGGCGCCTGCTCGCTCAAAATGCTCCCTTCAGCGCCGCGTAGCTCTGCTCGATCGTCTGCGGCATCACTTTGGTGTCGGCGATCACCGGCATGAAGTTGTTGTCGCCGGCCCAGCGGGGGACGACGTGCATGTGGATGTGGTGCTCGACCCCGGCGCCGGCGCTCCGGCCCTGGTTGAGGCCGACGTTGAAGCCGTGCGGCTGGTAGATGTCCTCGAGCCGGCTCATCGCCTGCTGCGCCAGCGCCATCATCTCCGCCGTCGCCTCAGCCGGGATCTCCTGCAGGCGGCCGATGTGCGCGTACGGCGCCACCATCAGGTGCCCGTTTGTGTACGGGTAGAGGTTGAGGATCACGAAGCAGTGCTCGCCGCGGTGGACGATCAGGTTCGCCTCGTCGTCATCTTCGGCGCTCTTGACGCAGAAGATGCAGCCCTCCTCGATGTCCTTTGACGCGTCCTTCACGTAGGCGAGGCGCCAGGGCGCCCAGATGCGGAAATTTGCCACTCGCGGCAGGCTATAGCCAGTTGCGCTTGCGGAAGTAGGCGACCATGCCGAGCAGGATCGCGAACATGCAGCCGATCACGACCCAGAACGCCCCGATGTTGTCCTGGCCGGGCACCCGCACGTTCATGCCCCAGATGCTGGCGATCAGGGTCAGCGGCAGGACGATGACGCTGATCGAGGTGAGGACGCGGAGGATGTCGTTGACGTTGTGGGAGATCACCGACTCGTTGGTCTCGGCCAGGGCCTCGGCCACCTCCTTGTAGTTCTCGAGCATGTCCCAGATCCGCTCGTGGGCGTCGACGATGTCGTCGAAGTAGATCTCGAGGTCGAGGTCGTTGGCGAGGTAGCGCTGCTTGACTTTCTCGAGGTCGCGGAGGACCGGGCGCTGCGGGCGGATCACCTTGCGGAAGTTGATGATCTCCTGCTTGACGTTGGAGATGTCGCGCACGACCTCCTCGGAGCGGCCCTCGAAGATGTCGTCCTCGAGCGCGTCGAGCTTGTTGCCGATCTTGCGCAGCATCGGGAAGCAGTAGTCGAAGCTGTCGTCGACCAGGCGGTAGAGCAGGTAGCCGGAGCCACGCGAGAAGAGCTGGTCGCGCAGCTCCTCTTTGGCGCGGCAGCGCTCGAACAGGTACTCGACCGGCTGCAGCGGCTGGTTCGGGATCGTGACCACGTAGCCGGGCCCGACGAAGAGGTCGAGCTCGCCGGTGCCGAGCCGGCCCGCAGCCCGGTCGAAGACGGGGAAGTGGAGGACGATGAAGAGGTAGTCGTCGTAGACGTCAATCTTCGGCCGCTGGTTGCGGGAGAGGACATCCTCGATGTCGAGGGCGTGGAAGTCGAAGTTCTGCTCCAGCCAGGCGCGCTCCAAGGGGCCGGGGCGCTCGATGTTGACCCAGCGCAGGCCGGACGAGTCGATCTGCTCGACGTCAGCGGTCTTCGGCTCAGCCTGCGGAGCGGGCGAGGCCAGGTCGCCGCCGCGTGCTGCCCGACGCAGCCTTGGTTTCGGAAGGTTCGGCATCGCTCGGGCTCAGCATCTCTTCGGTCTGGTCGGGCATCGCGCCCTAGGTTAGTCGCCCAGGGGCTCGCGCACTGAATGAAACTTCCCCTCTGGCAGCCCCTGGTAAGGTTCTCTACACATAAGCGCCACATCTAGAGGGGTGGAGGGACTGGCCCAGTGAAGCCCCGGCAACCACCTCGAACCATCGGTTCGAGGGGAGGTGCCAACTCCAGCAGGTCGCGGTTGAGGGCCTGGAAGATGTGGGGAATGTCCGATCCGGACCTCCCCCACACATGGCGGAGGTTTTTTCTTTAGGGCACGAGAAAGAGGATCGGATGTCACTTGAAGGATTGAAGTGCAAGGAGTGCGGATCGGCTTACGAGCTGGACGCCAGCTATTTCTGTGAAAACTGCTTCGGCCCGCTCGAAGTCGCCTATGACCACTCAGAGCTTGATGCCGCCGCCGCCAAAAGGCGGATCCAGGCGGGGTCGCAGGGAATCTGGCGCTACGCCGACTTCCTCCCGTTCGAGGGCCGGCCGGGCGACCCGCTCGAGCCGGGGCTGACGCCGCTGCTGCGCGCCGACCGGCTGGCCGAGCGGCTTGGCCTCGACGCAGAGCTCTGGATCAAGAACGACGCCGCCAACCCAACCCACTCCTTCAAGGACCGGGTCGTCGCGGTCGCGGTCGCCAAGGCCCAGGAGCTTGGCTTCGAGACCGTCGCCTGCGCTTCGACCGGCAACCTCGCCAACGCGGTCGCCGCCCACGCCGCCGCCGCCGGGCTCAACTCCTACGTCTTCGTCCCCGCCAACCTCGAGGAGCAGAAGCTGCTCGCGACCGGCATCTACGGGACCAACCTGGTTGGCGTCCGCGGCAACTACGACGCCGTCAACCGTCTCTGCACCGAGCTTGCCGAGACCCGGCCCTGGGCCTTCGTCAACGTCAACCTGCGCCCCTACTACGCCGAGGGCTCGAAGACCCTGGCCTACGAGACGGTCGAGCAGCTCGGCTGGAAGCTGCCGGACCGGGTCGTCTGCCCAATCGCCTCAGGCTCGCTCTTCACAAAGGTGGGCCGCGGCTTCCAGGAGTGGCTCGATCTCGGCCTGGTCGAGGGGGCGCTGCCGATCTTCAACGGCGCCCAGGCGCTCGGCTGCAGCCCGGTCGCGACCGCCTTCGCCGAAGGCTGGGATGTCTGCAAGCCGCAGAAGCCCGACACGATCGCCAAGAGCCTGGCGATTGGCGATCCCGCCGATGGGCCCTACGCGGTTGAGCAGGCTCGCAGCACCGGCGGCGCCGTCGACTCGGTCACCGACGCCGAAATCCGTGACGGCATCAGCCTGCTCGCCGAGACCACCGGCATCTTCACCGAGACCGCTGGCGGCGTCACCATCGGCGTCTTGAAGAAGCTGGCCGAACGCGGCGACATCGGCGCCGGCGAACGCGTCGTCGTCTACATCACCGGCGAGGGTTTGAAGACCCTGGACGCGACTCGCGATAGGTTCCAGATGCACGAGATCGATCCCGATCTGGCCAGTTTCGAGACCGAGTTCCGCCAGGAGGTAACAGTCTGATGGCAGTCACCGTGAAGATCCCAACCCAGCTGCGAGCCGCGACCGGCGGGCAGTCCGAAGTCGAGGTCTCAGGAGCGACGGTGGGCGACGTCCTCGATGCGGTCTTTGACGCCCACGGCGACCTGCGCGAGCGGATCACCCAGGACGGCGATCTGCGCCGCTTCGTCAACGTCTATGTCTCCGGCGAGGACATCCGTTTCCAGAACGGCTTGCAGACGCAGATCAAGGACGGCGACGAAGTGACGATCCTGCCCGCGGTGGCGGGCGGTTGACGCGCTGCCGACATTGACCCCACGGTAGGGGGGTCAATGTCCGATGCGATGAAGCCACCGGTCGTCATCCTCTGCGGCGGCCGTGGCACGCGGCTGCGCGAGCGGACCGAGTCGGTGCCGAAGGCGCTGGTCGAGATCGGCGGCCGGCCGATCCTCTGGCACGTGATCGGGATCTACGCCGCTCAGGGTTTTGACCGTTTCCTGCCTGCGACCGGGTACCTGGGGGAGATGGTCGAGGAGTTCGCGGCGGCGGAAAGCTGGCCCGACGGCGTTGCCGTCGAGTGCGTCGACACCGGCCTTGACACGCCGACCGGAGGCCGGATCGGCTTGCTTGCCGACCGCCTCGACGGCAAGGCGTTCTGTGCGACCTACGCCGATGGCGTTGCCGACGTCGACCTTGGGGCCCTGCTCGATTTCCACGGCTCACACGGCGACCTGGCGACGGTGACCGTCGTCCAGCCGCACCTGCAGTGGGGGGTGGCCGAGGTCGACGAGACGGGGCGGGTCGGGGGCTTCGTCGAGAAGCCGCGCAGCGAGCACTGGATCAACGGCGGCTTCTTCTGCTTCGAGCCCGGGGCGCTCGATTACATCGCGGTCGACAGCGTGCTCGAGCGCGAGCCGCTGGAGCGCTTGGCGGCAGATCGCCAGCTCCATGCCTACCGGCACGAAGGCTTCTGGGACTGCATGGACACCTACAAGGACGCCGTCGTCCTCAACGATCTCTGGGCCGGGGGAGAAGCTCCCTGGCACGTCGGCGATCCGGACCCGGCGCGGCCGCGATGAAGCGCGCCCTGGTCACCGGCGCCCACGGCTTTGTCGCCTCGCACCTGGCGCGGGCGCTGCTTGAGCGCGGCGACATGGTCACGGTCTTTGACCTGCCGCTGGCGGGGAACTCGGGCCTGGGCCTGCAGGGCATCAGGGAGTCGGTCGAGCTGGTCGAGGGCGACCTGCGCGACGGCCGCCTGGTCGGGGCGACGGTCGAGGCGGGCGAGTACGACGTCGTCTTCCATCTCGCCGCCCAGACCCTGGTCGGGCCGGCGATGGCCGACCCCGTCGCCACCTTCGAAAGCAACGTGCGCGGCACCTGGACCTTGCTGGAGGCCTGCCGCCAGGCCGACGTGCCGGCGCTGATCGTCGCCTCCTCGGACAAGGCTTACGGGCCGCACGCCGAGCTGCCCTACCGCGAGGACTTCACCCTGCAGCCAGCCTCGCCTTACGAGGCGAGCAAGGCCGCTGCCGACGCGATCTCGCTCAGCTACCGCGCCGCCTACGGGCTGCCGGTCGCGGTCACCCGCTTCGCCAACATCTACGGCGGCGGCGATCTCAACTTCTCGCGTCTGATCCCGGAGGCGATCGTCGCCGTGCTCGAGGGCCGCCGCCCGATCATCCGCTCTGACGGCAGCCCCGAGCGCGACTTCATCCACGTCGACGACGCGGTTGCCGCCTACCTGGCGATCGAGCACGAGGTCGGCGCCGGCGGCCCGGCGGCGGGCGAGGCTTTCAACGCCGGCGGCGAGCGCCCGCACTCGGTCGCCGAGGTGCTGGAGACGATTGGCGAAGTCTCCGGCCGTCAGATCGAGCCCGAGTACCACGGCACCGGCAGCCCCAAGGGCGAGATCGACCGCCAGTACGTCGACTCGGCCAAGCTGCGCGGGCTGACTGGCTGGCGCCCCCAGGTCGAGCTGCGGGACGGCCTCCGCCGCACGCTCGAGTGGTACCGCGACAACCCCGAGGCCCGCCCAGGCACCCAGCTAGGCTGAGCCTCATGTGCGGGCGCTTCACGGTCACGGCCAAGGACACGAAGACGATCGCCGACCGCTTCCAGGTCGAGCTGGAGAAGGCGCTGGAGCGAAACGCGGCCGGCGAGGCGCCGCCGCCGACCGCCGAGCGGGCGGAGAAAGCCGCCAAGGGCCTCGGCCGCTTCAACGTCGCCCCGAGCCAGGAGGTGCTGACCGTGCGCTCCTCGCCCGACCCGGAGGAGGCGGCGCAGGGCGAGCGCGAGGCGCGGCTGATGCGTTGGGGGCTGGTCCCGCGCTGGGCCAAGGACCTCAAGGTCGGCTACAAGATGATCAACGCCAAAGCCGAGAACCTGGAGTCGAGCCGGGCCTACGCGCCGCTGGTCGGCAAGTTCCGCCACCGCTGCCTGATCGTCGCCGACGGCTTCTACGAGTGGATGGTGGCGGAGGATCCGAAGCAGCCGCGCCAGCCCTGGCGCTTCACGGTCGACGACGGCGCGCCCTTTGCCTTCGCCGGGATCTGCACCCGCAAGGAGTGGGAGGACGAGGGGGATCGCGGCTTCGAGGACGGCTGGCTCTATAGCTGCACGATCGTCACCACGACCCCGAACGAGCTGGTCGCCAAGGTCCACAACCGGATGCCGGCAATCCTGCCCGGCCCCGAGGCCGAGGCGGCCTGGCTGCGGCCCGACCTCGATCTCCAGGACGCGCTGGCGATGTGCGCGCCGCTGCCGGCGTCGCGGATGGCGAGCGCCCCCGCCAATCCGAAGCTCAACAAAGTCGGCAAAGGCATCGAGGGGCCGGAGCTGCTGGTCGCCCCGTAGGGCGGAGATCCGCCTATTCGGCGATCGGTTCGGACTTCTTGACTAGCGCTCCAGCCGTCTTCACGGTGGCCGAGCCGGCGCTGGTCTTCAGCGTGCAGGAGATTTTTACGGCTGGGACCGCGGTCGTCCTCCAGATCGAGGCGAAGCCGAGTTCGAGCGGCTTCGACGGCGGCCCCGGCGGCAGGAACCATTCCCACTGCTCATAGCCGACCTTGTAATCCGGCCATTCGACCTTGATTCCGGGCTCTTCGCCGAAGCTTGCGAAGGCGTCTTCGAATTTGACGACGGCGAGGTCGGTCCCATGCGAGCTGAACTCGACCAGCGCGTTTTCCGGCACCGGCTGTTCGAGCAGTTCTTCGCTGGAGCGCGGGTAGGAGGCGCGCGAGCCCGGGGTCTGCGCGACTTCGGCTCCGCCAGGGGCCCGCATCGAGCAGAGGATGCGGGCGCTGCCGACCGGCGAGCCGGCGTCGATCTTGAGGATCGCGGCGCTGCGGAAGAGCTCGTAGCCGCTGACGTTCGTGCCGGAGGCGCGGATGCCGGCTTCGGTGAGGCGGACCTGGCCCTTGCCGCCCGGCACGGCTACGGCCTTCGAGTCGGGCAGCGGCGTCTTTTCCACCCATTCGAGCTGGGCGGCCGAGCCTTCGCCCCTTTCGGTGGTCAGCAGGGCGGCGGCGACGCAGGCCAGCAGGCCGATCGCGATCACCGCAATGGCGCCTCGCGGAAGACTTTTGTCTGGTTGCCCGTCGGCCACAGCGCGACAGTATCGACGGCGGGCCGGATTCGTTCCTTCGCCACGGCCTCGTCCCCGCACAGCTACCGTTGTGGCGATGGCAGCCAAACCCCTGACCGTCGCCGTGACCGGCCCCACCGGGGAGATCGGCAAGCCGTTCATCGCCGCCCTGGAGCAGAGCAAGCGAGTGGGGCGGATCATCGGCATGGCGCGGCGGCCCTTCGACCCGGCCGAGCACGGTTGGGAGAAGGTCGAGTACCGCCAGGGAGACGTCCTCGACCGCGAGGCGATCGACCACCTGGTGATCGGGGCCGACGCCGTCGTCCATCTCGCCTTCGTGATCGTCGCTGGCCAGGGCGAGAGCCGCGAGATCAACCTGGCCGGATCGCGCAATGTCTTCGAGGCGGCGGTCGCGGCCAAGGCCAAACGCCTCGTCTACACCTCGTCGGTCGCGGCCTACGGGTTCGACCAGAGTCTGCCGGCCCTGCTGACCGAGGACGTCGAGGCGGCTGGGGCCGAGCGCCATCCCTACTCGGCCCAGAAGGCCGAGGTCGAGGCGGAGCTGGCGGCGGCGTTTGCCGGCTCAAAAACCAGGGCCTACGTCTTCCGGCCCTGCATCGTCGCCGGGCCGCAGGCGCCGCTGCTGGTCGACTCGGTGCCGATGAGCGGCTTCAGCAGCCACCTTCCTTCTCCGGCGCGGTCGATCTTGCGCCGGCTGCCGCTGCTGCGGCCGGTCCTGCCCGATCCCGGCGTCCCCTTCCAGCTGGTCCACCACGACGATGTCGCCGCCGCGCTCTGCGCCGCGGTCCTCGGCAAAGGAGAGCCAGGCATCTACAACCTCGCCGGCGACGGCGCCGTGACGATCACCGACCTCGCCCACGAGCTCGGCTGGCACGCGGTCCCAGCGCCCAAGCAGGCCGTCGGCGCCACGGCGGAGCTCGTCGCCCGGCTGCCGCTGATGCCGGACGAGGCGTCCTGGATCGAGGCGCTGCGGCGGCCGGTTCTGATGGACAGCACCCGCGCCCGGCAGGACCTGGGATGGTGCCCAGAACATGACGCGCGCCAGACCTTGCGGGAAACGGTCGCCGCCTTCCGCGACAGCCACCGCTCCTGAGTCGCAACTAACGCGCCCGGCAGGATTCGAACCTGCGGCCTCGCCCTCCGGAGGGGCGCGCTCTATCCAGCTGAGCTACGGGCGCTCGGCCCAGCAGCTTAGTCCGTAGACATCTCGAAGGCTGATACGAACATATGTTCTGTCCGAGTGCAGACATAAGGTTGCGCCATGTCGAGTTCGAACAGGGGAAACGAAACAGAGGCCGTCGTTCTAAGCGCCCTCGTGCGCCGAAATTACGAGGTTCTGATTCCCTTTGGCGAGGGCCAGCCCTACGACTTGGTTGTCGATCTGGCCGGCCGCGAGTTCCTTCGCGTTCAATGCAAGACAGCCTGGCCGAGCCGAGGGTGCCTGATCTTCAACTGCCGCTCAACTGATCACGGTCGAGGTCCGCAGTCCTATCTCGGCCTCGCGGACATCTTCGCCGTCTATTTCCCGCCCAGACAGACGGTGTATCTGGTCCCGATTGACGGTGTCGCCGCATTCGAAGGCCGCCTGCGTTTGGAGCCGACGCGCAACAATCAGCGGCGAGGCATTCGATTTGCAGCCGAGTTTGAGATCGACCGTTGGACGGCGGAGGGGCTGAGAAGGCTCGCGACTGGCGCTCCGCCTGCGTCGGAACGCCCGCTCGCAACTGTCGCGTAGGCTCGCGGCCCATGGACCTCTCGGTCATCTTCCTCGGCACCGGCGGCTCGGTGCCCTCGGCGCGGCGCGCTACCGCCAGCGTGCTGATCCCGCGCGGGGGGAACCGCTTGATGTTCGACTGCGGCGAAGGCACGCAGCGCCAGATGCAGCGCTCGGTCGGCCTCGTCCAGCTCGACGAGATCTACCTCACCCACTTCCACGCCGACCATGTGCTCGGCCTTCCCGGCCTGCTCAAGACCTATGACCTGCTCGACCGCGCCGAGCCGCTGACGATCTACGGCCCGCCCGGCCTCTACGACCTCTTCAAGACCCTGCAGCCGATAGTCGGACGCACCGGCTACGAGCTCGACCTCTACGAGTTGGAGCCCAACCAGTCGATTCACCACGATGACTACGAGGTGCGCTCGTTCCCGGTCGAGCACCGCACCCGCGCCTACGGCTACGCCCTGGCGGAGGACGACCGTCCCGGCCGCTTCGATCCCGACGTGGCGAAGAGGCTTGGCGTCCCGGAAGGCCCTGCCTTTGCGGCTCTGCAGCGTGGGGAGGAGGTCCAGGGCTCAGATGGCCCGGTCCGGCCCGACGACGTGATGGGCGAGTCCCGCGCCGGCCGCACCGTCGTCATCACGGGCGACACCGCCCCCTGCAAGGCGACGGTAGAAGCAGCGGAGGGCGCCGAGCTGCTGATCCACGACGCCAGCTTCGCCGAGGAGGAAGCCCAGCGCGCCGCGGAGACCGCCCACTCCACGGTCGGTCAGGCGGCAGCGGTAGCCCGAGAGGCCGAAGTCAAGCTCCTGGCACTGGTTCACATCTCATCCCGCTACCACGTCGGCGAGGTCAAGAAAGAGGCCGAAGAGGTCTTCAAGCCCACGATCGCTCCCAAAGACTTCGACCTGATCGAGCTTCCCTTCCCAGAGCGCGGAGAGCCCAAGCTCGTCCCGAATGGCGCCAGGGAGAGAAACGAGCCGGACGCAGCCCAATAGCGACTCGTCCGCACGCCGTTGCTACATTGACACCGTCCTTTAACCCGGCCCCGTGAGGCCAGTAAGGAGCGAAGTGAGCGAGAAGGTCGTGCTTGAGCACGAGGATCTTCAGCGAACGCTGCGGCGGATCGCACACGAGATTGCCGAGAAGAATCCGGGCCCCGAAGGCTTGGCCCTGATCGGGATCCACACTCGCGGCGCCCTCCTCGCCCGCCGCCTCCACGTCCTCGTCGGCGAGCTGACCGGCGCCGAGGTGCCGATCGGCGACATCGACATCTCCTTCTACCGAGACGACGTCGGCGCCAAGGCCCCCGAGTCCCAGCCGGTCGTCCACGCCTCCCACATCGACTTCGACCTCGCCGGGCGCACAGTGATCCTGGTCGACGACGTCCTCTTCACCGGCCGCACCGTGCGCGCCGCGATCGAGGCGCTCTTTGACTACGGCCGCCCCGAGCGCGTGCAGCTCGCCGTGCTCTGTGACCGCGGTCACCGCGAGCTGCCGATCCGGCCCGACTACGTCGGCAAGAACCTGCCGACCTCGCAATCGCAGCGGGTCAACGTCCGGCTCGAGGAGAGCGACGGGGTCGACCAGGTGACGATCTCCGAGGTCCAGCCCGCCGAGGCGACGGCATGAGGCACCTGCTGGCGATCGAGCAGCTCTCGCGGCCCGAGATCGAGGCGATCCTCGACCGCGCCGAGAGCTTCGCCGAGGTCGGCCGCCGCGACATCAAGAAGGTGCCGACCCTGCGCGGCCGCACCGTCGTCACCCTCTTCTACGAGTCGAGCACGCGGACCAGCTCCTCCTTCGAGCTGGCGGCGAAACGGCTCTCGGCCGACCTGATCTCGGTCAAGGCGGCCGGCTCCTCGGTCGACAAGGGCGAGTCGCTGAAGGACACGGTGGCGACGCTCTCCGCCTACGACCCAGCCGTGATCGTGATCCGCCACCCCTACGCTGGCGCCGCCCAGCTCGTCTCCGGTTGGACCGAGGCGGCCGTCGTCAACGCCGGCGACGGCAAGCACGAACACCCGAGCCAGGCGCTGCTCGACGTCTTCACCCTGCGGCGGCGGCTGGAGTCGCTGGAGGGGAAGAAGATCTGGATCGTCGGCGATGTCCTCCACAGCCGCGTCGCCCGTTCCAACCTGATCGCCTTCCAGGAGATGGGGGCGGAGGTCACCGTCTGCGGCCCGCCGACCCTGATCCCGCGCGGGATCGAGCAGCTCGGCTGCGGCGTCTCCCACTCGCTCGACGACCTCGGCGAGGCCGACGTCGTCTACGCGCTGCGGATGCAGAGCGAGCGGATGAGCGAGAGCTTCGTGCCCTCGATCCGCGAGTACGCGATGAACTTCCAGATCGACTCGCGCCGGCTTGGCCCGCGGCAGCTGCTGATGCACCCCGGCCCGGTCAACCGCGGGGTCGAGCTCTCCGGCGAGGTGATCGACTCGCCGCAGTCGCTGATCGCCGAGCAGGTCGCCTCCGGCCTGGTCGTGCGGATGGCGATCCTCTACGAGCTGCTCGCCGGCGGCGAGCGCCCGGCGCCCGCCGCGGACGGCGACGGGGCCGAGCGGCCAACACCGATAGGGCAGCCCGCGTGAGCCTGGGAGAGGCCTTGGACATGCGCTCCGGGGAGAGCGCGGACCTGATCCTGCGCGGGGCGAGCGTGCTCGACCCGGCCGCCGGCATCGACGGCGCCCACGACGTTGTCATCCGCGACGGCAAGATCGCCGAGCTGGCCGCGCCCGGCTCGGCGTCGGCGGACGGCTGCGAGGTCGTCGAGGCCGAGGGCCTGCACGCCTTTCCCGCCTTCTTCGATCCCCACGTCCACCTCCGCACCCCCGGCCACGAGCACAAAGAGGACATCGAGACCGGCACCCGCGCCGCCGCCGCCGGTGGCTTCTGCGGGGTGCTGGCGATGGCCAACACCGCCCCGCCGGTCTCGACCGCGGCCGACATCGAAGCTTTGCGCGACCAGGCCCGCTCCCAGGCTTCGGTCCCGGTCGGCTTCCTCGCCACGGTGACCAAAGGGATGGCGGGCGAGGAGCTGACCGAGATGAGCGAGCTGCGCGCCGCCGGCGCGGCCGGCTTCACCGACGACGGCCTGCCGATCCGCAGCGCCCGCATCCTGCAGCTGGCGCTGCAGTACCAGCGGATGTGCGGCGGCGTCATCGCCCTGCACGAGGAGGACCCGGCGCTCTCCGGCAAGGGCGTCATGCACGAGGGACCGGTCTCCGCCGTGCTCGGCCTGGCTGGCATCCCCTCGGTCTCGGAGTCGACAATGATCGCCCGCGACGCGGCCCTGGCTGGTTACGAGGGTGGCCAGATCCACGTCCAGCACCTCTCCGCCGCCGAGTCGGTCGAGGCCGTGCGGGCGGCCAAGGCGGCGGGCGTGCAGATCACCTGCGAGGCGACCCCGCACCACCTCAGCCTCACCGACGAGGAGGTCCGCAGCCTCGACCCCCAGCGCTTCAAGATGAACCCGCCGTTGCGGGCGGAGAGTGACCGCCAGGCGTTGATCGAGGGCCTGCGCGACGGCACGATCGACTGCATCGCCACCGACCACGCTCCCCACGTGGCGGAGGAAAAGGAAGTCCCCTTCGAGCAGGCGGCGATGGGCGTGACCGGGCTGGAGACGGCCTTCGCCGCCGTCCACACCGACCTCGTCCTGCCTGGGATCCTCGACCTCGGCCTCGTGATCGAGCGGCTGGCCGGCGGCGCGGCGCCGTTCGGCTTCGAGCGCCCGACCCTGGCCCCCGGCAGCGAGGCGAACGTCGCCCTCTGCGACCTCGGGGCTAAGTGGAAGGTGGGCGAGGACGGCTACGAGAGCCGCTCGCTCAACTCCTGGTGCGCCGGCCGCGAGCTGACCGGCCGGGTGCTGATGACGGTCGCCGGCGGCCAGATCGCCTACCGGCTGCGCAGCTTCACCCTCGGAGTGGCGAGCTGATGGCGGGCGCCTACGTCCTGCTCGAGGATGGCACCCGCTTCGACGGCGACCTCTGCGGCCACCCCGCGGCGGTCACCGGCGAGGTCGTCTTCAACACCTCGATGACCGGCTACCAGGAGGCGGTCACCGATCCCTCCTACGCCGGCCAGATCATCATCTTCACCTACCCGCTGATCGGCAACTACGGCGTCAGCGCGGCGGCGATGGAGTCCGACCGCATCCACGCCCGCGGCGTGATCATGCGCGACGCCAAGAACCGTGAGGACGTGGCCAGCGCCGAGGGCGGCTGGCTCGACTGGCTCGACGATTGCGGCGCGCCCGGCATCAGCGGCATCGACACCCGGGCCCTGGTCCGCCATATCCGCGACAGCGGCGCGATGCGCGGCGGCATCTTCCCGGCCGAGATCGCCGAGTCCGAGGCGCGCGAGCGGATCGCAGCTGAGCCCTCGATGGCCGGCGCCGACTTCGCCCGCACCGTCACCCCAGAGGCGCCGATCCGCTTCGACGGCGACGGCCCGCACGTGGTCGGCATCGACACCGGGGTGAAGATGAGCATCGTCCGCCAGTTCCGCGAGAAGGGCTGCCGGCTGACCCTGCTCCCCTGCGCGACCTCAAGCGAGGACGTGCTGGCGGAGGATCCCGACCTCGTCTTCCTCGCCAACGGCCCCGGCGACCCGGCCGCGCTCGACTACGTCGTCGACACCGTCCGCGGCCTGGTCGGCAAGAAGCCCGTCGTCGGCATCTGCCTCGGCCACCAGCTCTTGTGCAGGGCGGTCGGCCTCGAGACCTACAAGCTTCCCTTCGGCCACCGCGGCGCCAACCACCCGGTCAAAGACCTGGCGACGGGGCAGATCGACATCACTTCCCAGAACCACGGCTTCGCGGTCGGCGGACCGGGCGGGGAGGCGCGGATCGAGGGCGACGAGCCGGTCCGCTGGGAAACCGACTTCGGCGTCGCCGAGCTCTCCCACCTCAACCTCTACGACCGCACGGTCGAGGGCCTGGTCCTCAAGGACGTGCCCGGCGCCACGGTCCAGTACCACCCCGAGGCCGGCCCCGGCCCGCACGACGCCCGCCACCTCTTCGACGCCTTCCTGGAGCTGACCAATGCCTAAGCGCACCGATATTCAGAAGATCCTCCTGGTCGGCTCCGGCCCGATCGTGATCGGCCAGGCGGCCGAGTTCGACTACTCCGGCGTCCAGGCCTGCAAGGTGCTGCTGGAGGAGGGCTATGAAGTGATCCTCGTCAACTCGAACCCGGCGACGATCATGACCGACCCCGAGTTCGCCACCGCCACCTACATCGAGCCGCTGCTGCCGGGCCCGCTGACCCGGATCATCGAAAAGGAGCGGCCCGACGCGCTGCTGCCGACCCTGGGCGGGCAGACGGCGCTGAACCTGGCGATGACCCTGCACGAAGACGGCACCCTGGAGCGCCTCGGGGTCGAGTTGATCGGCGCCGACGCCGACGCGATCCGCCGCGCCGAGGACCGCCAGCTCTTTCGCCAGACGATGAACGAGGCCGGCCTGCGGATCCCGTGGTCGATCACGGTCGAGACCCTGGGCGAGGTCGAGCAGGCGCTCAGCGAAGGCAAGATCACGCTGCCGGCGATCGTCCGCCCGGCCTTCACGATGGGGGGCCAGGGCGGCGGCATCGGCGAGACCGAGACCGAGCTGCGCCAGGTCGTCAGCGAGGGCCTTGCCGCCAGCCCGATCAACCAGGTCCTGGTTGAGGAGTCGGTGATCGGCTGGGGCGAGTTCGAGCTCGAGGTGATGCGCGACCACAACGACAACGTCGTGATCATCTGCTCGATCGAGAACATCGACCCGATGGGAGTCCACACCGGCGACTCCGTCACGGTCGCGCCGGCGCAGACGCTGACCGACCCGCTCTACCAGGAGCTGCGCGACCAGGCGATCAAGGTGATCCGGGCGATCGGGGTCGAGACCGGCGGCTCCAACGTCCAGTTCGGCGTCAACCCCGAGGACGGCGAGATCGTCGTGATCGAGATGAACCCGCGGGTCTCGCGCTCCTCGGCCCTGGCCTCGAAGGCGACCGGCTTCCCGATCGCGAAGATGGCGGCAAAGCTGGCGGTCGGCTATGCCCTGGAGGAGATTCCCAACGACATCACCCAGGCCACGCCGGCCTCCTTCGAGCCGACGATCGACTATGTGGTGACGAAGATCCCGCGCTTCGCCTTCGAGAAGTTCCCCGGCGCCGAGGGCCGGCTCTCGACCCACATGCAGAGCGTCGGCGAGGCGATGGCGATCGGCCGCACCTTCCGCGAGTCCTTCGCCAAGGCGCTGCGCTCGCGCGAGCTCGACGCCGAGCCCGACCTGCCCGCGGCCGACGAGGACCTGCTGCAGCGGCTGCGCATTCCCTGTCCCGACCGCTTCGACCTGATCCTGGAGGCGTTCAAACGCGGGATCGAGATCGAGGCCGTGCACGAGTGCTGCCTGGTCGACCGCTGGTTCCTGCGCGAGCTGCAGCTGTTGGCGACCGAGGGCGACGGCACCGAGGGCCAGATCCGCACCTACAAGGCGGTCGACACCTGCGCTGCCGAGTTCGAGGCGGCGACGCCCTACTACTACTCTGGCCACGAGCGCTCGCGCCCTGACGGCAGCGTCTCCTCGGAGGTGCGCCGCGGCGAGCGCGACTCGGTCGTCATCCTCGGCGCCGGCCCCAACCGGATCGGCCAGGGGATCGAGTTCGACTATTGCTGCGTGCATGCGGCGATGACCGTGCGCGAACTCGACCGCGACGCGGTCATGGTCAACTGCAACCCGGAGACCGTCTCCACCGACTACGACACCTCCGACCGCCTCTACTTCGAGCCGCTCACGGCCGAGGACGTGCTCGCCGTCTGCGCCCAGGAGAACCCCGAGGGCGTGATCGTCCAGTTCGGCGGCCAGACCCCGCTGAAGCTGGCCCGCACCCTGGAAGAAGCGGGCGTGCCCCTGCTCGGCACCCCGGTCGATGCGATCGACCTGGCAGAGGACCGCGGCCGTTTCGGCGCGATGCTGCGCCGGCTCGGGATCAAACACCCGCCCTACGGCACCGCGCTCTCAGCTGAGGAGGCCGGGGTGATCGCCGAAGAGGTCGGCTTCCCGCTGCTGGTCCGGCCCTCCTACGTGCTCGGCGGCCGGGCGATGGAGATCTGTTACTCGAAGGAGGACCTGAGCGCGTATCTCAAGGCCCACGTCAAGGCCGACCAGGAGCACCCGCTGCTGCTCGACCGCTTCCTCGAGAACGCGATCGAGGTCGACGTCGACGCGCTCGGCGACGGCGAGGACGCCTGGGTCGCCGGGATCATGCAGCACGTCGAGGAGGCCGGTGTCCACTCCGGCGACTCCGCCTGCGTGATCCCGCCGATGAGCCTCGGCGCCGAGATGCTGGAGGAGATCCGGGCGACCACGCGCCAGATCGCCCTGGAGCTGGGCGTGATCGGGCTGATCAACATCCAGTACGCGGTCGCCGGCGGCGAGCTCTACGTGATCGAGGCCAACCCGCGCGCCTCGCGCACGGTGCCCTTCGTCTCGAAGGCGATCGGGCTGCCGCTGGCCAAGCTCGCCTGCAAGCTGATGCTGGGCGAGAAGCTCGCCGACCACGACCTGCCCGAGCCCCCCAGCGGCCACGTCAGCGTCAAGGAGGCGGTCCTGCCCTTCGCCCGCTTCGCCGGCGCCGACTCGGTGCTGGGGCCAGAGATGAAGAGCACCGGCGAGGTGATGGGCATCGCCAGCGACTTCCCGACCGCCTTCGGCAAAGCGCAGGCCGCGGCCGGAGTGACCTTGCCCGAAAGCGGCTCGGTCTTCATCACCGTCACCGACACCGACAAGCCGGCCGCGACCCAGTTCGCCGCCCGTTTCCACGACCTCGGCTTCGAGATCATCGCCACCGGCGGCACCGCCCAGGCGATCTCGGCGATGGGCGTGCCGGTGACCCCGATCAACAAGATCGCCGAGGGTTCCCCGCACGTCGTCGACCTGATCCGCGAGCGTCGCTGCGACCTCGTGATCAACACCCCGACCGGCTCTGGCGCCCGCGCCGACGGCTACGAGATCCGCTCCGCCGCCGTCCGCCACGGGATTCCCTGCGTGACGACGATGACCGGCGCCTCCGCCGCGGTGAGGGCGATCGCCGCCCAGCGCGAGGGCGAGGCCGAGGTCCGCAGCCTGCAGGAGATCCACGCCCCGGCCAGGGCTGCCCAGCCGCGATGACGACCCCGCTCGGGCGCCGGCTCTGCGAAGTGTCCGAGAGCAAGGCCTCGGGTGGCTACCGCCTCTTCTCGCTGCTCGACCCCGAGGGCCCCGAGCCCGCGCCGGGCCAGTTCTACATGCTGGCCACCGAGCGGCACTGGGAGCAGGGCGGGCAGCGCCCCTTCCTGCCGCGGGCGCTCTCGGTCGCCGAGGCCGGGCCGAGCAAGGACGGGGTGCGGCTCGACTTCCTGATCGAGGGCATCGGCCCCGGCACCGATCGCCTCTGCGAGCTTGAGCCGGGGGAGAGGGTCTGGATCAACGGCCCCCTCGGCAATGCCTTCTCGCCGCCCCGCGAGGTCTCGTCAGGGGCCGCCGGGGCGATCCTCGTCGGCGGCGGCATCGGCATCGCCCCCTTGGCCCTGCTGCGCCGACACTTCGCCGAACGCAACGTCCCGACCCGGGTCCTGCTCGGCTTCCGCGACCAGATCCACTCGGGCGGCCTCGACGAGCTCTTCTCCTGCTGCGAGGTCCGCTTTGCCAGCGAGGACGGCCACCGCGGCCACCGCGGCTACGTCACCGACCTGCTGGCAACGATGCTCGACGGCGACGACGCCGGCAGCGCAGTCGTCTATTCCTGCGGCCCGCCGCCGATGCTGGAGGCGGTGCGGGCGATGTGCGGCGAGCGTGGGGTGGCGGTCGAGCTGGCGCTGGAGTCGCCGATGGCCTGCGGCTACGGCGCCTGCTTCGGCTGCGCCGTCCCCAAGCCAGATGGGAGCTACATTCGCCTCTGCATCGACGGGCCGGTCGTCCGCGGCGACCGGGTGGCGGCGGCAGCCCATGCCTGAGCTCTGCGGGATCGAGCTGGCGCACGCGGTGATCAACGCCTCGGGCACCTTCGACGCGATCGCCGCCCGCCGCGTCTATGGCGACGCCCTGCTCGAAGCCTTCCCCTTCTCGGCCTTCGTCTCGAAGACGATCACCCCCGAGCCGCGGGCGGGCAACGAGCCGCAGCGGATCTGGGAGACGCCGGCCGGGATGATCAACTCGATCGGGCTGCCCAACAAGGGGCTGGACGGCTTCCTCGCCGAGGATCTGCCGCAGCTGGCCGAGCTGCCCGTGCCGCTGATCGTCTCGGTGATGGCGACCAGCCGCGAGCAGTTCGCCCGGCTGGTCGGCGTGGCAGCCGAGCGCGACGAGGTGGCGGCGGTCGAGCTCAACGTCTCCTGCCCCAACGTCCATTCCGGCCTGATCGTCGGCGAGCAGCCCGGCGAGGCGGCGGCGCTGCTGGAAGCGCTGCGCCCGCTGACCGCGAAGCCGCTGATCGTCAAGCTCACCCCCAACGTGGCAGACCCAGCCACCGTGGCGGTGGCCGCCGAGGGGGCCGGGGCCGACGCGGTCTCGCTGATCAACACCCTGAAGGCGAGCGCGATCGATCCCGCGACCGGGCTGCCGGGCATCGCCGCCGGGCACGGCGGGCTGTCGGGGCCGGCCGTGCGGGCGGTGGCGGTGGGGCAGACGCGCGCCGTCGCTGCCGCCGTCAGCATCCCGATTGTCGGCATGGGCGGCATCGGCTGCGGCGCCGACGCCGAAGAATTCCTCGCCGCCGGCGCGACGGTGGTTGCGGTCGGCACCGAGAGCTTTCGAGACCCGCTGGCGGGGCGGCGGGTTGCGGAAGAGCTTTCCGAAGCCCCCGTAAAGCGCGGTATCCGCGAGCCAAGCCTCGACCTCTAGTCGAGGTCTAGGTGAATTTGAGCGGAAAACAGCCAGATGGGCTTGCACGCCCTCGGACCGCGGCTATACTCGCCGCCCAATGCCCGCCCCTGTGAAGACCTCCGCCGCCGCTCCCGAGCGGTCGCTGGACCAGAGGATGGAGGCGCTCAAACGGGCTAACGACATCCGCACCGCCCGGGCGAAGCTGAAGAAAGACCTGAAAGCGGGCCGGGCCAACATCCACGCGCTGCTGCTCGACCCGCCTGAGTACGTGATGACCGCGAAGGTCTTCGACATGCTCCTGGCGGTGCCGAAGTACGGCCGGGTCAAGACCAACCGCATCCTCAACCAGTGCCGGATCTCGCCGTCGAAGACGATCGGCGGCCTCTCCGAGCGCCAGCGCGCAGAGCTCGTCTCCCAGCTCCGCCGTTAACGACCGCCACGGCGGTCAATATCCCCGGCCCTATGGCCAAGGTCTTTGTCATCACAGGTCCCTCGGGGGTCGGCAAGGGGACCCTGATCTCGATGCTGCTTGAGCGCCTGCCGGACCTGGAGCTCTCGATCTCGGCGACGACCCGCGAGCCGAGGGCGGGGGAGGTGGACGGCCGCGATTACCACTTCCTCACCCCGGAGGAGTTCGCCCAGCGCATCGAGGCCGAAGACTTCCTCGAGTTCGCCACCTACAGCGGCAACCGCTACGGGACGCTGCGCTCCGAGGTCCGCCAGCGCCTCGACGGCGGCCACTCGGTCCTGCTCGAGATCGAGGTCCAGGGGGCGCGCCAGGTGAGGGCGGCGATGCGGGAGTCGGTGCTCGTCTTCATCGCCCCTCCCGATCCGGCGGTCTTGCGCCGGCGCCTGCTCGACCGCGGCACCGACTCGGCCGAGGCGATCGACGCCCGCCTCGAGGTCGCCGAGATCGAGCTGGCGGCGAAGGACGAGTTCGCCCACCAGATAGTCAACGACGACCTAGACCGCGCTGCAGGCGAGCTGGAGGCGATCGTGCGCGCTGAACTCGGCTTACCACTAGACTCCGTCGCCGAATGATCAAACCACGCGTAGACAAACTTATGGATCACGCCGACTCGCAGTACGCCGCAGTTGTCGTTTCGGCCAAGCGAGCCCGCCAGATCAACAGCTACTTCCACAACCTCGGCGAGGGCAGCTTTGGCGAGTACCCGCCGCCGATGGTCGAGGTTCCGGCCGATCGCAATTACCTGACGATGGCGCTTGAGGAGCTTGCCGAGGGCAAGCTCAAATACGAGTACCGCTCCTAAACGCGCCGGTCGCTCCGGCGCCGCCCCCAGGAGGTAACCGATGGCCAGAATCCTGCTCGGCGTAAGCGGCGGGATTGCCGCCTATAAGTCGTTGGAGCTGGCTCGGCTCGCCACCGTCGCCGGCCACGGCGTGCGGGTGGTGATGACCGATGCCGCCTCGCGCTTCGTCGGCCCTGCCTCGTTCGAGGGGATCACCGGCGCGCCGGTCCTCAGCTCGGAGTTCGAGCGCGATCCCATGCGGGGTTCGTTCCCGGGCGACCCCCAGCCCGAGCACGACCCGATCGGCCATCTCGAGCTGGCCGCCAACTGCGACGCCTTCCTGGTCGCCCCGGCCTCGGCCAACACGATCGCCAAGCTGGCGGCGGGGATGGCCGACTCGATGCTCGCCACCTCGTTTCTCGCCTGTAACTCACCCCGCCTTGTCGCCCCGGCGATGAACGACCGCATGTACGCCGACGCGGCGACCCAGGCCAACCTGGCGACCCTGCGTGAGCGCGGGGTCGAGGTGATCGAGCCGGGGGAGGGCAAGCTCGCCTCGCGCGGCGAGTTCGGCAAGGGCCGGCTGCCCGATCCGGCCGAGCTGCTGGCCCGGATCGAGTCCGTGCTTCCCACCGGCAGCCGCCCCTGGGACGGCCTGCGGGTCCTGGTCACAGCGGGCGGCACCCGCGAGCCGATCGACCCGGTCCGCTTCATCGGCAACCGCTCCAGCGGCCGCATGGGCCTGGCCCTGGCGGCAGCCGCAGCCCGCCTCGGCGCCGACGTCACCCTGATCGCGGCCAACGTCTCCCTGCCCGAGCCAGCCGGCATCCGCCGCATCGACGTCGAGACGGCGGAGCAGCTGAAGCAGGCGGCAACCAAAGAGTTCCCAGCGACCCACGTCCTCCTGATGGCAGCAGCCCCAGCTGACTTCAGGCCGACCGTCGTCGCTGACGGCAAGCTCCAGCGCCAGGACGGCCTCGAGCTGAGCCTCGAGCCAACAGAAGACATCCTCGCCAGCCTGGCCGCAGCTCGCACCGAGGCCCAGACGATCGTCGGCTTCGCCGCCGAACACGGCAACGACATAGACCGAGCCCGCGCCAAGCTCACCCGTAAGGGCGCTGACCTAATAGTCCTCAACGATGTCTCCGACCCGACGATCGGCTTCGAGAGCAGCGACAACGCGGTAACCCTGATCGACAAATCCACCGAAACCATCGTCCCTCAGGCTTCAAAGGACAGCATCGCCGACGCGATCCTCCAGAGAGTCGACCAGCTTCGAATCCAGTCAGCTCAGCCGTCGACGTAGCTCCGGCGGGTGGCGTGGGGGCGGGGTGGTGTCGCGCAGTCGCGGAGTCTGCGAAGGGCGAGGCTTCTGCTCTGCGAGCGCCGTGTCCCTTCGCCCGAGAGCAGATCGCAGCGCAAGCGAGGCCACCCCGCCCCCACGACAGGACCCGCCCGGCCACGCACACACGCCGAGCTATACTGGCCCCAAGCTTTTCTGTCCCTAGTTGCATCGAGAAGTGGGCCTGGCCCACTTTTTTTACGGCCCGAACCAGGCATGAACGACCTTCAAACCGATATCGAGACACGTCTCACCGAGCTTGACCCAGCGCTTGAGCTGGTCGCTTTGGAGCGCCCGCAGACCGATGGCCTGCGCCTCTACATCGACCACCCCGACGGAGTCACCTTGGCGCTCTGCGAACAGGTGACCAAGCATCTCGGCGACCTGCTCTCCGAGTACTCGTTGGAGGTGTCGTCGCCCGGCGACAAGCGCCACACCCCGCCCGTTTCCGAGAGCAAGGAGCAAGTCCAGTGAGCAAGGAGATCATCGACGCAGTCAAAGCGCTCGAGCAGGAGAAGGGGATCTCCGCCGACAAGCTGATGGACGCCCTCGAGGACGCCCTCCTCTCGGCCTACAAAAAGACTCCAGGCGCCGCCAAATACGCGCGCGTCGACCTCGATCACGAAACCGGCGACTTCCTCGTCTTCGAGTTGATCCTGCCGCCCGAGCTGGAGGAGAAGCTGCTGGCCGAGGCCGCCGAGCTGCAGGAGGAGCCCGAGGTCGATCCCGAGACCGGCGAAATGCGCGAGCCCGAGGATCCCGAGCTAGACCCGGAGATGATCGCCCCTTACGAGGACCAGATCACGACCAAAGACGTGACCCCGAAAGACTTCGGCCGGATCGCCGCCCAGACCGCCAAGCAGGTGATCCTGCAGCGGATCCGCGAGGCCGAGCGGCAGATGATGTACGACGAGTACCAGGACCGCGTCGGCGAGCTGATCACCGGCATCATCCAGCAGTCGGACAAGCGCTACACGCTGGTCCAGCTGCGCGAGCGGGTCGAGGCGCTGCTGCCCAAGTCCGAGCAGGTCTACAACGAGCGCTACGACCACGGGATGCGAGTCAAGGCCGTGATCACCGACGTCTCCGACTCGACCAAAGGCCCGGCGATTGTCGTCTCCCGGCGCAACTCGGAGCTGATCAAAAAGCTCTTCGAGCTCGAGGTGCCCGAGATCGCCGACAAGCTGGTCGAGATCGTCGGCGTCGCCCGCGAGCCCGGCTACCGCTCGAAGATCGCCGTCATCTCCCACGCCGACGGGGTTGACCCGGTTGGCGCCTGCGTCGGCCCGCGCGGCTCGCGGGTGCGGATGGTCGTCTCCGAGCTGCGCGGCGAGAAGATCGACATCATTCCCCACAACGACGAGCCCGCCCGCTTCGTCGCCAAGGCTTTGTCGCCCGCCCGTGTCCGCGAGGTGATCGTCGATGATGAGGAGCGCCAGGCGACCGTGATCGTGCCCGACGACCAGCTTTCGCTGGCGATCGGCCGTGACGGCCAGAACGCCCGTCTCGCCGCCCGCCTCACTGGCTGGCGGGTCGACATCAAGTCCGAGACCGAGTTCGGCGAGGAGGATCAGGACGTCGAGTACGAGGGCGAGGAGCAGTCGGATGGGCGCTGCATGGCGGTGCTCTCCAACGGCCGCCGCTGCCCGAACGCGGCGATCGCCGGCTCGACCTACTGCGGCCTTCCCCAGCACCAGTCGCTGGCCCGCTTCGAGACTAGCCAGGTCGCCGTCCTCACCCCGCTCTCCGAGGATGAGATCACGGTCCTGGCCGACCCCGATGCTGACGATGCGGCGGTCGCCGAGATCGTCGAGCGCGCCAGCGCTCAGTTCGACGAGGCCGCCGCGGCAGCCGAGGCCGAGGCTGAGGAGGCCGTCGATGAGCCTGAGGCCGAGGGCTCGGACGGCTCGACCGCGGGTCCTGTCGCGGCGGAGGACTCCTCGTCCTCGGGGGCTGCGGGCGAGGAGACCACCCCCGCGCCACCCGCGGAAGAGGCGTCTGAGGAACTGTCCCAGGACGGCGCGGCGGAGGATGCTGCCGAGGAAGCGGCGCCTGAGCAGAGCGATGTGGAGCCCGAGCCCGTTGTCGAGGAGGCTGAGTAACGAGCGTGGCTAAAAAGCGGGTTCATGAGATCGCCAAAGCGCGGGGCATAAGCAGCAAAGAGGTGCTGGCCGCGCTGAAGGCAGCTGGGATAGAGGCCAAAGCAGCGGCGTCGAGCGTCGACGAGGCCGAAGCCCTGAAGGCCCTTGATGGCGGCAGCGCTCCGGCCAAAGCCAAAGCGCCCGCGGCCAGCCCGCCGCCGGTGAAGGCGCAGGCCGCGAAACCCGCCGCTCAGCCCGCCGCCGCCAAACCCGCCGCTCCTGTCTCGAAAAAACCAGTGCGGCCAGCTGCTCCGACCTCCGCCGCGCCCGGCGCCGGCTCGGCCAGCGCCAAAAAACGCCGCGTCGTGATCGACTCGCAGGCCGCCCGCCGCGACCAGATGGGTGGCCCGCCGCCGCAGCGCCCGCCGCGCCGCCGCGGAGGCCGCCGCCGCCGTCCCCTGCTGGAGGAGCCGCACCTGGGGCCGATGGAGATTCCGGAGCCCGAGGCGACCAAGGTCAACTCCGGCGCGACCGTGCGCGAAGTCGCCGAGCTGCTCGGCCTCGGCCCGGCCGAGGTGATCAAAAAGCTGATGACGATGGGCGAGATGGCGACCTTGACCCAGACCCTGACCGACGACTCGGTCCGCGCGATTGCCGACGAGTACGACCGCAAGATCGAGATTGTCACCGCCGCCGAGGAGGAACCGGAGGAGCCCGAGTTCGAGGACTCCGAGGAGAGCCTCGCCGACCGGCCCCCGGTCGTGACGATCATGGGCCACGTCGACCACGGCAAGACCTCGTTGCTGGATGCGATCCGCGAGACCGAGGTCGCGGCGGGCGAGGCCGGCGGCATCACCCAGCACATCGGCGCCTACCAGGTCCATCACTCCGACAAGACCATCACTTTCCTCGACACCCCGGGCCACGCCGCCTTCACGGCGATGCGCGCCCGTGGCGCCAAGGTCACCGACATCGCCGTGGTCGTGGTTGCCGCCGACGACGGCGTCATGCCGCAGACCAAAGAGGCGATCGACCACGCCCGCGCCGCTGACGTGCCGATCCTGATCGCCGTCAACAAGATCGACAAAGAGGGCGCCCAGCCCGAACGGGTCCGGACCGAGCTTGCTTCCGACGGGCTCAACCCCGAGGAGTGGGGCGGGGACACCGTCTACGTCGACGTCTCGGCCAAGACCCACGAAGGCCTCGAGAACCTGCTTGACATGATCCTGCTCGTCTCCGAGCTGGAGGAGCTCGGCGCCAACCCCGATGCCCCCGCTTCGGGAAGCGTGATCGAGTCCCAGCTCGACCCCGGGCGCGGCCCGGTCGTCAGCATCCTCGTCCAGCGCGGCACCCTGCGGATCGGCGACGCGCTTGTCGCCGGCCAGCAGTGGGGCCGGGTGCGGGCGATGCACGACTTCACCGGCGATCGCGTCGAGGTTGCCGGCCCCGGGATGCCGGTCGAGGTGCTCGGCTTCGACGGCGTCTGCGAGGCGGGCGAATTCGTCCAGGCGGTCGAGAACGACCGCCGTGCCCGCCAGCTCGCCCAGGAGCGCGGCAACCGCCTCAAAACCGAGGCGCTGGCCCGCCGCCAGGCCCGCAAGGTCAGCCTCGAGGAGGTCTTCTCGCGGGTCCAGGAGGGCGAGATCAAGGAGCTCAACATCGTCCTCAAGGCCGATGTCTCCGGCTCGCTGGAGGCGCTCCAGGACGAGATCGCCAAAGTTCCGCAGGAGCAGGTCGGGATCAACATCATCCACTCCCAGACCGGTGGCATCAACGAGTCCGACGTGATGCTGGCCTCGGCCTCGGAAGCGATCATCATCGGCTTCAACGTGCGGCCGCTGGCCGACGCGCGCCGCGCCGCCGAGCGCGAGGGCGTCGACGTCCGCACCTACTCGGTCATCTACAAAATCACCGAAGACCTGCGCAACGCGATGGAAGGGCTGCTGGAGGCCGTCGAGGTCGAGGAGACCGTCGGCGAGGCCGAAATCAAACAGACCTTCAAGGCCTCCAAAGTCGGCCGCATCGCCGGCTGCATCGTCACCGAGGGCAAGGCTGCCCGCGACGCCAACGTGCGCTTGATCCGCGAGGGCACCGTGATCTGGACCGGCAAGCTCGCCTCCCTGCGCCGCTTCAAAGACAACGTGCAGGAAGTCGAAGACGGCCAGGAGTGCGGCGTCGTGCTCGATGGCTACGCCGACGTCAAGGACGGCGACGTGCTCGAGTTCTTCCAGACCAAACAGGTCGAGCAGACGCTGGCATAAGATGGCCACGGCTCGCATGCGGCGCATCAACGAGGTGCTTCGCGAGGTGGTTGGCGCCGCCATCAACAACGAGCTGAGCGATCCCAGAATTGGCTTCGTCACCGTGACCTCGGTTGAGACCAGCCCCGATCTGCGCACCGCCCGGGTGTACGTCAGCGTGCTCGGCAGCGAAGAGGAGCGCGACGAGACCCTGGCCGGGCTGCGCTCCTCGCACGGGGTGATCCAGTCCAAGATCGCCGCTGAGACGCGGATGAAGCGGACGCCGACGCTCTCCTTCCACTACGACGACACGATCGAGAAGGGCGTCCGCATCTCCGAGCTGCTGGAGGGGGAAGAGTGAGCGAGGCGACGGCTGCGGCCGCTCCGGCGATCGAGCAGGTGGCGGCTGAGATCCGCTCTCGCGAGCGCTTCCTGCTGACCGCCCACGAGGGGCCAGACGGCGACGCGCTGGGCTCGCTGCTGGGGATGCACCACCTGCTGACCCAGCTTGGCAAGGACTCGGTGATGTTCATGCCGGCGAAGGAGTTCCCGCTGCCGATCGAGTACCGCTTCCTCTCCTTGGAGGAGGTCTTCCACGAGCCGCCGGCCGACATGGCCGACCGCACCGTGATCTTCCTCGACTGCGGCAACATCGACCGGATGCCGGTCGGCTTCCTGACCGAGGGTGGCAACGACGTGATCAACATCGATCACCACCACGACAACACCCGATTCGGCCTCTTCAACCTGGTCGACGTCGACGCTTCCTGCACGGCGGAGATCGTCTACGAGCTGGCGGCCCTGCTCGGGGCCGAGATCACCAAGGAGATGGCGGCGGCGCTCTACGTCGGCCTCGTCACCGACACCGGCAAGTTCATGTACGAGAACACCAACGCCGGCACCCACCGGATCGCCGCCCACCTGATCGAGGCCGGGGTCGATGTCGACGACACCTACCGCCGCCTCTATGAGCATGTGCCGATCGAGAAGCTGCGCCTCGTCTCGCGCGCGCTCGACGCGATCCAGAGCCACTGCGACGGCCGCCTTGTCCTCACCTACATCACCGCTGCCGACTACGAATCGACCGGGGCTGGCGAGGAGATGACCGAGGGGATCATCGACCACCTGCGCTCGATCGAGGGGGCCAAGGTCGCCGCTGTGATCCGCGACCAGGCCAGCCGCGGCCGCGCCGCCCGCAAGGTCAGCCTGCGCTCCAGCGAGGGCGACGTCGACGTCTCGGCGATAGCCCGGATCAACGGCGGCGGCGGCCACAAGCGCGCCGCCGGCTTCTCGACCGACCTCGAGCTCGACGAGCTGGTCCCGTTTCTGTGCGGCGAGGTTCGCTCCCAGCTCGGCTCTTGACGGCGCCGGCGGGCAGCCCTGAGGCCGCGATCCTGCTCTGCGACAAGCCCGCCGGGATAACCTCGCATGACATGGTCGCCCAGGTCCGACGCGAGCGCCGCTGCAAAGTAGGCCATGCCGGCACCCTGGATCCATTCGCGACCGGCCTCTTGCTGATCCTGCTGGGCCGGGCGACACGGATCCAGCGCCACCTGGTCGGCTTGCCGAAGACCTACCGGGCGACGGCCAGGCTCGGCTGGCGCTCCAGCACTGGCGATCCCGACGGCGAGCTGACCGAGACCGGCGCGGTGCCGGAGTCGCTGCAGCTGCCGACCGGCACAGTCCGCCAGCGGCTGCCGATGACCTCGGCCGTGCGGGTCGGCGGCGAGCGCCTCTACAAGAAGGCCCACCGCGGCGAAACGGTCGAGACGCCCGAGCGCGACGTCGATGTCTACCGCGCAGAGCTGCTCGACAGCGATGCTGAAAGCGCGACCTACGAGGTCGAATGCTCGGCGGGCACCTATATCCGCACCCTGCTGGAGATCCTTGAAGACGCCTACTGCTCGGACCTGCGGCGGACCGCGATCGGGCCTTTCAAGATCGAGGATGCGGGACTGGAGCTGGGATTGGGCGAGGTCGCCGAGCTCGTGCCGGCGGTGGCGGAGGCGCTGCGATGAGCATCGAAGTCACCCGCCTGCCCGACGCCGAGCCGCGGCCGCGCAAGATCGCGATCGGCACCTTCGACGGCGTCCACCTCGGCCACCAGGCGGTAATCGACGACGCCGACACGGTCCTCACCTTCGATCCTCATCCGCTGGAGATCCTGCACCCGGCGGCGCTGCCGAAGCTGATCATGCCCTTCGCTGTCAAGCGCGACGTGATCGAAGGGCTGGGGGTGCGCGAGCTGGTCGTGATCCCTTTCGACCACGAGTTCGCGACCGTCCCGGCCGAGGGCTTCGTCGAGCAGGTGCTGATCGAGCGGCTCGACGCGAAGCGGGTCTCGGTCGGCGAGAACTTCCGCTTCGGGGCCAAAGCCAAAGGCGACCCGGAGATGCTGGCGGCGCGCTCGGAGTTCGAGACCCGGGTCGTGCCGCTGGTCGAGGTCGATGGCGAGACCGTCTCCTCGACCCGGATCAGGGCCCTGGTCGCGGCCGGCGACATGGAGGGCGCGCGCCACTGCCTCGGCGCCCCGTTCATGGTCGAGGGCACCGTCGTCAGCGGCGACCAGCGTGGCCGCGAGCTCGGGTTCCCAACCGCCAACCTCGTCCCCGACGACCGCCTCGCGATCCCTGGGCACGGCGTCTACGCGGCCTTCGCCAACGGCGTCCCGGCCGCCGTCAACGTCGGCGTCAGGCCGACTTTTGAGACTGGGCGCGGGGTTCTGATCGAGACCTACCTGATCGATCGCAACGAAGATCTCTACGGCAGCAACCTGCGCGTCGCCTTTGTCGCCCGCTTGCGGGGCGAGAAACGCTTCCCCGGGGTCGAGGAGCTGATCACCCAGATGCGGATCGACGTCGAGGATGCGAAGCGTGTCTGTGGTAGCTTCCAACGCCCGTGAGCCTGACCAAAGAACAGAAAACCGACCTGATCGGCAAGTACGGCCGCACCGCCGGGGACACCGGCTCGGCCGAGGTCCAGGTTGCCCTGCTCACGGAGCGGATCAACGAACTGACCGGCCACCTGCGCACGCACAGCAAAGACCACCATTCGCGCCGCGGCCTGTTGATGCTGGTCGGCAAGCGCCGCCGCATGCTCCGCTACTTGGAGCGCCACGACCTCGAGCGCTACCGCGCCCTGGTCGCCGAGCTCGGCCTGCGCAGATGATCGCCGCCGGCACGCCGGCGCCTGGCTTCACTCTCCCCGACCAGGATGGGGAACCGGTTTCGCTCTCCGACTTCAGCGGGCGCAAAGTCCTGCTCGTCTTCTACCCGCTCGACTTCAGCCCGGTCTGCTCCGACCAGCTCTCCGTCTATCAGGAGGTCAAGCCCCAGATCGACGAGAAAGGGGTCGAGCTGCTCGGGATCAGCGTCGACCACGCCTACGCCCACAAAGCCTTCCAGGCCCAGCTCGGGACCGAGTTCACTTTGCTCGCCGATTTCGAGCCGAAGGGCGAGGTCGCCCGTGCCTACGGCTCCTACATCGACGGCGCCGGCTTCGCCAACCGCACCCTGGTCCTGATCGACGAGCAGGGCACCGTCGAGTGGGCCTACGAAGCGCCGAACCCGGGTGAGATCCCCGGCGCCAACCTGATCTTCGACGCGCTTCAGGCCGGATAGGCGCCAGCGGCCATGATGAGGACCGGATGGGGGAGGGGGGCACGGCTGGCGGCGCTGACCACAGGGGCTTGCCTGGCAATTGCCGTTGCCCTTGCGCCCGCCAGCTCGGCCGACATCACGATCGGGGCCAACGTCAACCAGATCACGGCAACGTCAGGCACCTGTGGCTTCCTGTCCTCGATGGAACGTCCCTGCACCTTCATCACCAGCACCATCCCCGGCCAGACGATGATCGCCCCCTGCGATGGCACCGTCACCCGCTTTCGCCTCAACGGCTTCCCGAAGCCGGCCAACCACTATCGGCTCCGCGTGGTTCGAAGGAATGCTGATGGGAGCTTCACCGGCACCGCGAGCAGCGCTCAGGTCGCGATCACGACCGAAGGCGTGAACGAATACGCGACCAGCCTTCCGATCGCGGCCGGCGAGCAGATCGGAATCGACTTCCTTGATTCCCTCGAAGATCACGGCTTGCGCTGGGTCAACGCGCCGGGAGTCGGCGCTGCCTACTTCTACGCCTTCCCGGCCGATGGCGGTTCGGCCTTTCCGACCGGCCCGGCGACTTTCTACTACCTCTTCAACGCCGACATCGCTTGCACTCCGCCTCCTGCGCCCGCCGTGCCGCCCAGCAACGAATTCAAAATCGTCAAGCTGAAAAAGACCACGCTGACCCTCAGCCTCGCCTCCGCCGGCGCGGTCTCGATCACCGACGCGAACGCAAAGGCCAAGGCGAGCGCGGCCTCCGCCTCGAAGAAAAAGCCGAAGCTGCTGAAGCCGTCGAGCGCATCGGGTGGCCCCGGTTTGACCAACGTCAAGCTGAAACTGACCGCTGCGGCGAAGAAGCAGCTCGAAGCCAAGGGCAAGGTCAAGGTGAAAGCCAGGATCGTCTTCACGCCCACCGGCGGCGTCGCCAACACCGTCGTCAAAACCCTCAAGGTCAAGAAGCCCCCCGCCAAGAAAAAGTAGATGGCCGAGTTCACGAGCTCGGCGGTTCCGGCAGTTGGGCCCGATGACCACGCTCGCGGCGAGGGCGAGACGCTGATCGTCTACGCCGACCTCGGCTGCGCCCGCTGCGCCGCGTCCTGGCCCGGGATCGCCGCCCGGGAGGGGAGGCTCGTCTTCCGCCACTTCCCGGTCGCCAGCAAGCACCCGCGCTCGCCTGCCCTGCACGCGGCGGCTGAGGCGGCGGCAAGGCAGGGCCGGTTCTTCGAGATGGTCGATTCGCTCTACGCCGATCGCGGCCGGGTCGACGATCCCCATCTCTGGGAGCGGGCGGAACGTCTGGGACTCGATCTCGATCGCTTCGAGGCTGATCGCCGCGGCGACGAGGCCGCCGCCCGCGTCCGCCGCGACTTCGAGTCAGGCATCCGCGCCGGGGTCACCGGCACCCCCGCGATTTTCTAGGTATGTACTCTCCTTCACGAAAGAGAACGACAGTTCTGAAAGCAAAGGGCCGCCAACCGGGTGGCCGGAGGTAAAAAATAGATGAGCATGTTTGACGTAAGCCGTGTCTCGGTGGATGTCGGCGACAGCCAGATTTCCTTTGAGACAGGCAAACTCGCAAAGCAGGCGGGTGGCGCGGTCGTGGTTCAGGCCGGCGACACGATGGTGCTCTGCACCGCAACCATCGGCGGCCTGCGTGATGTGGACTTCCTTCCCCTCACCGTCGACGTCGAGGAGCGGATGTACGCCGCGGGCAAGATCCCCGGCTCGTTCTTCCGTCGCGAGGGCAAATCCGGCGAGAAGGCGACGCTGACCGCGCGCATGATCGACCGGCCGATCCGCCCGCTCTTCCCCAAGGGCTGGCACTACGAGACCCAGCTGGTCGCGATGCCGCTCTCGGTGGACATGGTCCACCCCTACGACATCCTCGCGATGAACGGCGCCTCGGCGGCGCTGGCGATCTCGCCGGTGCCCGTCGCCAAGCACGTCGGCGCCGTCCGCGTCGGCAAACTCGACGGTGATTTCATCGTCAACCCCGACGAGGAGGATCTCGCCAATCTTGACCTCGACTTGATCGTCGCCGGCACCGATGAGGCGCTGCTGATGGTCGAGGCCGGCGCCAGCGGCGTCACCGAGCAGGAGATCCTCGACGCCCTCGACATCGCCCACGCCGAGATCAAGAAGCTGACGGCTGCGATGCAGGAGCTGCAGGACAAGGCTGGCAAGGAGAAGGTCAAGCACGAGGAGCCGGAGATCGACGCCGCCCTGGTTGACCAGATCCGCTCCTCGCACGGCCAGGCCCTGGTCGACGCGATCGCTACCGAGGGCAAGCTCGAGCGCTACGAGGCGATCGACGAGGTCAAGGACGCGGTCGTCGCCCAGTACGCGCCGGAGTCCGACGACGACGCCGACCGCGTGGCCGAGGTCAAGGCCGCCTTTGGCTCGATTGAGAAGGACACCATCCGCAAGGCCATCGCCGTCGACAAGAAGCGCCCCGACGGCCGCGCCCAGGACGAGATCCGCCCGATCGAGTGCGAGGTCGACATCTCCCCGCGCGTCCACGGCTCAGCCCTGTTCACCCGTGGCGAGACCCAGATCCTCTCCAACGTCGCCCTCGGCACGACGCGCATGGATATGCGCATCGACACGCTCGGGCTGGAGACCTCGAAGAAGTTCTGGCACCACTACAACTTCCCGCCCTTCTCGGTGGGAGAGGCCGGCTTCATGCGCGGCCCCAAGCGCCGCGACATCGGCCACGGCGCGCTCGCCGAGCGGGCACTGGTCGCCACCGTCCCCAACGAGGACGATTTTCCCTACGTGATCCGCGCCGTCTCGGAGACGCTGGAGTCGAACGGCTCCTCGTCGATGGGCTCGGTCTGCGCCTCGTCGATGGCCATGCAGGCCGCCGGCATCCCGGTCACCGCTCCCGTCGCCGGTGTGGCGATGGGGCTGATCAAGGAGGGCGACGACTACATCGTCCTCACCGACATCGCCGGCGTCGAGGACCACCTCGGCGACATGGACTTCAAGGTCGCCGGCACCGCGGACGGGATCACCGCCCTGCAGATGGACATCAAGATCACCGGCGTCACCTTTGAGATCCTCGAGGACGCGCTGGAGCAGGCCAACAAGGGCCGCCAGTTCATCCTCGGCAAGATGGCCGAGGCGATCGACGGGCCGCGCGAGAAGCTCTCGCAGTTCGCCCCGGCGATCGAGTCGATCAAGATCGATCCCGAGAAGATCGGGGCCGTGATCGGCAAAGGCGGCGAAACGATCCGCGCCCTCTGCGAGGAGTTCGAAGCCGAGATCGACGTCGAGGACGACGGCACGATTCGCATCTACGCCCCGACCGGCACCCTGGTCGAGGCCTGTGTCGGCCGCATCCTCTCGATGACCAAGGAGGCCGAAATCGGTGACAAGTACACCGGGGCCAAAGTCGTCAAGACGACCACCTTCGGCGCCTTCGTCGAGCTGGTCAAGGGCACTGACGGCCTGCTCCACATCTCCAACGTGAAGCCGGGCGAGCGGGTCGACACCGTCGACGACGTCCTCAAGGCCGGCGAGCAGATCGACGTCACCGTGGTCGAGGTCGACCGCGAGCGTGGCCGCATCGGCCTGCGCCTCTCCGACGACCCGGCAGTTGCCGGCAAATCGGCCGAGGAACTGGTTTCGGTCGGCTCCGGCGACGGCGGTCCGCGTCGTGAGGGCGGCGGTGGCCGCGGTGGCCGTGACGGCCGGCGCCCCCGCCAGGGTGGCGACCGCGAGCGGCGCAGCCGCTAAGCATTTGAGCGCACCCCGAATCACCCAGTTGGACTCGGGCGTCCGGGTCGTGACCGAGGAGGTCCCCTCGGTCCGGTCCGTCGCGCTCGGCCTCTGGGTAAGGACTGGATCGCGTAACGAGACCCCGGCTCAGGCCGGGGTCTCGCATTTCCTCGAGCACCTGCTGTTCAAGGGCACGGCGCGCTACTCGGCGATCGAGATCTCCGAGTACTTCGACGGCCTCGGGGCCTCGATCAACGCCGCCACCGGCAAGGAGACGACGCACCTGCACGCCCGCTTCCTCGACGAGCACACCGAGGAGGTCTTCGACCTCCTGGCCGAGATGCTGCTCGCCCCGACCTACCCCGAAATCGACTCCGAGCGCGATGTCGTCCTGGAGGAGATCGCGATGTACGACGACGAGCCTCAGGACCGGGTCCATGACTACCTGGCCGAGGCCGTCTTCGGCGAGCATCCGCTCGGCCGCCGCGTGCTCGGCGAGGCCGAGGTGATCGCCTCGATCCCGGTGCCGGAGATCGACGCCTACCACCGCGCCCGCTACGCCGGGGCCGACATCGTCGTCGGCGCGGCCGGCCATCTCGACCACGATCGCATCGTCGCCCTCTCCGAGCGGCTGGTCGCGCCGCCGGCCGGCGGCGGCAACGGCGCCCATCCCGCCAGCCCGATCGAGCAGGCGGCCCGGCTCCGCTTCCAGGAGAAGGACACCGAGCAGTACCACATCTGCTTTGGCGCGCCGGGGATCACCCGCGACGACGAGCGCCGCTATGGCCTCGCCATCCTCGACTCGATCTTCGGCGGCTCGACCTCTTCGCGCCTCTTCCGCGAGATCCGCGAGAAGCGCGGCCTCGCCTACTCGGTCGGCTCCTACAACGAGCAGTACACCGACTCGGGCCTGGTCGCCACCTACGTCGGCACCCGCGAGGACAACGTCGAGGAGGCCTGCTCGATCATCGGCGCCGAGCTCGAGCGGCTGCGCTCCGAGCCGGTCTCCGACGGCGAGCTGGCCCGGGCCAAGGAGAACGTCAAGGGCCGCCTCGTCCTCTCCTCGGAGTCGACGGCGGCGCGAATGACCCGGATCTCGCGCTCAACCCTCTTCGACCAGCCGATCGACACCCTCGACGAGATGATCGCCAAGGTCAACGCGGTCACGGTCGAGGAGCTGACCGGCCTGGCGGGCGAGCTCTACCGGGCCGACCGCCTCTCCGCCGCCTGCGTTGGCCGCAGCGAGGACTGCTTCCGCAAGGCGCTGGCGCCGGTCAGCGACGCCCTGGTCGCCGCATGATCAAGGTCGTTGCCTCGGGCGCCGCCGGGCGCATGGGCCTCGCCGTCTGCGAGGCGGTCGAAGGCGCCGAGGACATGGAGCTGGTCGCCAAGGCCGATCCCAGCCTCGGGGTCGAGCTCGGCGATGTGCTCGGAGAGGCCGACGTCGTCGTCGACTTCACCACGCCCGATGCCGCCCTGCCCAACCTGCGCGCCTGCCTCGAGGCCGGCGTCCACGCCGTCGCCGGCACCACCGGCTTCGATCTCGAGGCGCTGCGCGAGTCGGCCGAGTCGGCCGGCGCCGGCGCCAACTGCTTCGTCGCTCCCAACTTCGCGATCGGCGCGGTGCTGTTGATGGAGGTCTCGCAGACGATCGCCCAGCACATGCCCGAGTGCGAGATCATCGAGCTGCACCACGACCGCAAGCTCGATGCCCCCTCGGGCACGGCAAAGCGGACGGCGGAGCTGATCCGCGGCGCCGGGGGCAATGTCCACGAGCCGATCCACTCGGTCCGCCTGCGCGGCCTGGTCGCCCACCAGGAAGTCGTCTTCGGCGGCGAAGGGCAGACGCTCTCGATCCGCCACGACTCGATTGACCGCCGTTCTTTCATGCCCGGCGTGCTGCTTGCGGTGCGCAAGGTCGCCGATCTCCCCGATCCCTTCACGGTCGGTCTCGAGAAGCTGCTCTAGATGGTTCTGGCGCCCGGTAACCTGACGCGATGACTGAGATCCGCGGTGTGCTGACAGCGATGGCCACCCCCTTTGACGAGGAGGGGCGAGTCGACGAGGCCGCGGCCCGCAAGCTCGCCGCCTACCTGATCGAGAACGGCTCCCACGGCGTCGTCATCGCCGGCTCGACCGGTGAGTGCCCGACCCTGACCGACGCGGAGGAGATCTCGCTGTTGAAGGCGGTGATCGCCGAGATCGGCGGCGAGGCGAAGATCATCTGCGGCACCGGCACCAACGACACCCGCCACTCGATCGAGCTGACCAAGGCCGCCGCCGCCGCTGGCGCCGAAGCAGCGTTGGTCGTCACGCCCTATTACAACAAGCCCAATCCGGCCGGGATCCAGGCCCACTTCGAAGCTGTCGCCGGCGCTGTGCCGGAGCTGCCGATCATCGTTTACAACATCCCCTCGCGGGTGGTTGTCAACGTGCCGCCGGCGGGGCTCGCCCGGCTGGCGCAGATCGACAACGTGGTCGCGGTCAAGCAGGCCAACAACGACGAGCTGCAGAAGATCGAGGGGATGCAGCTGCTCTCCGGCAACGACGATGTCTACCTGCGGACTCTGGAGCTCGGCGGCGCCGGCGGCATCCTCGTCGCCTCCCACCTGGTCGGCCCGCAGATGCGGGAGATGTGGGACGCGGCTGAGGCGGGCGATCTCGACCGCGCCCGTGAGATCGACGCCGGCTTGCGTGACTTCTACGACTGCCTCGGGGTGACGACCAACCCGATCCCGGTCAAGGCGGCCCTGGCGATGGCCGGGCTGATTCCCTCTGACCGCCTGCGGCTGCCGCTGGTCCCCGCCGATGACGCGCAGCGCGCGGCCGTGAAAGCGGCGCTCGACGGCGTCGGCGTCGCAACCCTTTAGACCTCTACGAAATGACGGTGAACTGCTAGTGGCTGCAAAGAAACTTCGTGTGCTCCCCCTCGGTGGATTGGGTGAGATCGGCAAGAACATGACCGTGATCGAGTTCGACGGGAAAATTCTCGTCGTCGACACCGGGCTGATGTTCCCGACCGCCGAGATGCTCGGCATCGACCTCGTCCTGCCGGACTTCTCCTACCTGCGTGACCGCGCCGACGACATCGAGGCGATCGTCCTCACCCACGGGCACGAGGACCACGTCGGCGCCCTGCCCTATGTGCTGCGCGAGATCGGCCAGCCGCCGGTCATCTACGGCGGCCTGCTGACGGTCGGCATGGTCCGCTCCAAGCTCGACGAGCACAAGCTCAGCGATGCGCCGCTGCAGGAGCTGCCGGCGGGGGAGAAGGCCCAGGCCGGGCCCTTCCAGCTGGAGCTGATCCACCTCTCGCACTCGATCCCCGACATGCGGGCGGTGCTGATCACGACCGAGGTCGGCTCGATGCTGATGACCGGCGACTACAAGTTCGACCAGACCCCGGTCGACGGCCGCCCGGCCGACATCTCGCGCCTGGCCGAGGTCGGCCGCGACGGGCTGCTGCTGCTCTGCGGCGACTCGACCAATGCCGACCGCCCCGGGATCGCGCCCTCGGAGTCGAGCGTCGGCCCGGCCTTGCTGGAGACCTTCTCCAACTGCAAAGGGCGGATCATCGTCACCTCCTTCGCCTCCAACATCCACCGCGTCCAGCAGGTGATCGACGCCGCCGTCAAGCTCGACCGCCGCGTCGCCCTGGTTGGGCGCTCGATGCGCAAGAACTTCAACATCGCCTCCAACCTCGGCATCGCCAACGCGCCGTCCGGGCTCTTCATCCAGCCGCGGGAGATCGAGAACTTCCCCGACGAGAAGATCGTCGTGATCTCGACCGGGAGCCAGGGCGAGCCGCTCTCGGCGCTGCGGCGGATGGCCAACAACGACCACCGCGACGTCGAACTGCATTCCGGCGACACCGTCGTCTTCTCGGCGACGCCGGTTCCGGGCAACGAGCGCGCGGTGAACGAGACGATCGACCGCATCTACGAGATCGGTGCCACCGTCGTCACCGCCAAGGACGCTCCGATCCACGCCTCCGGCCACGGCTGGCAGGAGGAGATCAAGCTGATGCTCAACCTGACCAAGCCGAAATACGTGATGCCGGTCCACGGCGATTACAAGCGGCTGCGGCTGCACGCCGAGCTCGCCCACTCGGTCGGCGTCGATCCCGCCAACGTCTTCCAGGGGCGCAACGGCCTGCCGCTGGAAGTCGACGCCAATGGCGCCGCCTTCGGCGAGGACATCCACAACGGGGTGATGTTCGTCGATGGGGTCAACATCGGCGAGCCCGACGACGCCGCCTTGCGCGACCGCCGCGAAATCTCCGCCGACGGCATCTTCATCGTCGTCGCCACGATCTCCTCCGACGACGGCTCCGTCGTCGCCGACCCCGAGGTGATCTTCCGCGGCGTCGCCTTCCTCGAAGAGGCGGACGCCCTGGTCGACGAGCTCAAAGACGTGATCGAGGACTCGCTCGAGGACGCTGCCGAGGCCGGCACCCGCGAGCTGCACCTGATCCAGGAAGACCTCCACGACGCGGTCGGCAAGCTGGTCTTTCAGAAGCTGCGGCGGCGGCCGATGGTTCTGCCGGTCGTGGTCGAGGTTTAAAGGGCGGCTGTTCCGGGGGTTGGTGGGGGACGGGGCTGGCCGCCCTCTGGCCGAATTGACTCGTCCGCCTATCGCGGACTCGGATGTCGCAGCGCGGCTTCGCCGCGCAATTATGAGATTGCATATCGCGGCTTCGCCACATTCGTCCAGAGGGCGGCCAGCCCCGTCCCTCGCAGCGCCCTCGAATCACAGATGCTTCAACGCGGGAGCGGGTCCGGTTGCCCGCCTTCGGGCCAGAGCGCCTTTGGAGCTGGTGGCGCTTCGAGGGCGGGTGGCGGGCAGGCCTCTGCGGGAATGTCGCGAAGCGGCGGAAATGCAATCCGGTGAATGCGCGGCCGAAGGCCGCGCTCCAACATCGGGCAGGCCCGCCATAGGCGGGCGCCGAAATTCCCGCAGAGGCCTGCCCGCCACCCGCACCCCAACCCGCCGTAGTTCCAAGTGCCTAACCCAGAAAAAATGGACCCGCCGGGGTGGTGTTTGGGGAGATGCCCCGGCGGGCCCGTGTGTCTCGTCCGCTGGGAAAATTACGGCGGCTGGCTAAAGCGCCTCTAAAGGTCTCGTAACGCTTGGCTCAGAACTGGCGCGGGGGAGGCGGATCCGGAAGAGGGCGCCGCCCGAATCCGATTCAGCGACCTCGACTGTGCCGTGGTGGGCGCCGGCGACCGATTTGACGATCGCCAGCCCGAGCCCGGTGCCGTTGCCGCCCGCGGTGTCGGCGGGGCCGTCGACGCGGACGAAGCGGTCAAAGACCTGGTTGCGGAACTCGGCGGGGATGCCGGGGCCGTTGTCCGCGACTTCGAGGATGGCTTCCCCGTCCTTGACGTTGAGGCTGAGCCATATCCTGGCGTCGGCAGGGGTGTAGCGGACGGCGTTGTCGAGCAGGTTGACGACCATCCTGTGCAGCTCGTCGGGGTTGCCCTCGAGCATGATCGGGTGCTCGTTGTCGATCTCCAGCCTGCGCTCTCCCATCACCGCCGAGACCTCGGCAGCGGCATTGCCGGCGACCTCGGCCAAGTCGCAGCGCCGGTGCTCGCCGAGCCGGCCGGCGTCGGCGCGGGCGAGCAGGAGCAGGTCGGTGACGAGCCGGCCCATCCGCCGCGAGGAGCGCAGGGCCGAGTCGATCATCTCGCGGTCTTCGGCCTGCTCCGGCGATTCCAGCGAGGCCTGCAACAGCTCGAGGTTGGCGAGCACGCTGGTCAGCGGGGTGCGCAGCTCGTGCGAGGCATCGGCGACGAACTCGCGCTGCTGCTGCAGCGCCCGCTCGCGCTCGGAGCGGGCGGCGTCGAGTGAGCGCAGCATCTGCTCCAGGGTGCGGGCCAGCTCGCCGACCTCATCGTCGGCTTTGGGGTCGGGCATACGGCGCGACGGGTCGCGGGTCTCGGCGATCTCGCGGGCCGAACTGGTCAGGGCGGCGATCGGCCGCATCGCCCGGTTGGCGATCGCCAGGCCGGCGAAGAAGGCGAGCACGGTGGCGCCGAAGACGCCGGCGGCGATGAAGACCCAGAGCCGGTCGATCGTGGTGTCGATGCTGCCCTCGTCGCGGGCGTACTGGACGTAGCCGGCGATGCGGCCGGTCTGGCTGCTGCGCAGGGTCGCCGTCACCACCCGCATCTCACCGACGTCGTGGGTGCCCTGGATCGGGGGGCCGAGGTCGGCGGCGCCGGGGCTGGCGTCGAGCGGCACCCCGTGGGCGTTGAAGATGCGGGCGGTCGCGTCGTTGGGGGAGACGAAGTCGTTGAGGTGGGGCTCGCGGATGATCAGCGTGTCGGTCGGGGTGTCGACGATCCGGACCTGGGAGGCCAGGGTGGCGACCGCGTTCTCCAACTCGTGGTTGAAGTCGCCGCGGATTCGGTCGGCGGCGAGGTTGCCGATCACCGCGCCGAAGATGACCAGGATCACCAGCGTCAGCCCGGCTGAGGTGGCGGTCAGGCGCCACCGCACCGGCCAGTTTCCGGGCCTCAGCCGCTGTGCCAAGCTCAGGCCTTCAGCACGTAGCCGGCCCCGCGCTTGGTGTGGAGCAGGCGCGGCTCGCCTCCGGCCTCCAGCTTGCGGCGCAAGTTGGAGATGAAGACGTCGATCGTGTTGGTCGCGGCCAGCGGGTCATAGCCCCAGACCTCGTCGAGCAGGCGCTCACGGGAGACGACCAGGCGCTCGTTGCGCATCAGGTGCTCAAGCAGCTCGAACTCGCGATTGGTCAGCTCAATCTCGCGCTCGCCGCGCCGCACCTCGCGGGTGTCGGGATTGAGTGAGAGGTCGCCGACCGCCAGCGAGGCGGCGCCGCGCGGCGGGCGCCGCCGCAGCAGCGCCCTGATCCGAGCCAGCAGCTCGGTGCGCTCAAACGGCTTCACCAGGTAGTCGTCGGCGCCGCTGTCGAGGCCGGTGACGCGGTCCTCGGTCTCGGCCCGGGCGGTCAGCATCAAGATCGGCACGTCGCCGTCGGCGCGCAGCTGGCGACAGACCTCGACCCCGTCGAGCCGGGGCAGGCCGAGGTCGAGGACAACAAGGTCGGGGATGAAGCCGGCGGCGACGTCGAGCGCCTCGACGCCATCGGCCGATGTGCGCACGTCGTAGCCCTCGTTGCGCAGCGAGCGGCGCAGGACGTCGGCGATCTCGGTGTCGTCCTCAACGACTAAAACTCGACCCCCGCTCGGGTCGCTCTGAGTCAGCATTCTTCGATGTTAGCCCGGGATTGCTTGCTCGATGCGGGGATTTATGCCGAATTTATGCGCAGGGCCGGCTGCCTGGGCGTCGAAGCAGATGCCTATGTTCGTGCGTAAGAAGCGCGGTAAGCCCGTGCGTCGGTCCAAAGCCAAAGCCAAAAAGCCCCAGGGACGGGTGCCGAAGCCGCATCTGCCGCGGGGATTGGAGCAGCGACACCTCGACATGATCGGGCTCTTCCTGCTCGCCGCCGGGGTCTTCCTCGTCTTCGTGCTCTTCTTTGGCTGGGACGGGGGCAAGGTCGGCTACGGCGTCGAAACCGGGCTCACCTACCTGTTCGGCGGGGTCGGGGCGCGGATCGCCACCGTCCTGATCCTGGTCGTCGGCGGCGTGCTGCTCAGCGGCACCTCGATCTCCTCGATTTTCCGCGGGGTCGGCTCTGGCCTTGCCCGGATCTTCCACGGTGGCCACGGCGTCGCCCAGACCGCCGCCCAGCATCGCCAGGCTCGGCGCGAGGAACGGACCGCCGAGCGCGCCCGCAGCGCATTTGAGGCCGAGACCGAGGTTGGGGCCACCGACGTGATGAGCACCTACCCCGAGGACGACGACTTCGAGCCGACCGTTGCCCTAGTCGAGGACGAGCCCAACGAGGCGCCCGACCTTCTGCCCGAGGCCGTGACCCAGACTTTCGACGAAGAGTTGGCCGAAACCGAGGTCCAGGGCGAGGAAGGCCTGGGCATCGGCATGGAGGCCGTCTCCCGCCAGACCGCGCTGACCCCGATGGGGGAGAAGCGCGGCGTCACCACCTCCGACGAGATCGATTACCGCCCGCCGCCCGCGAAGGCGCTGGAACGCGGCAAAGGCGACAAGGGGCCCGACCCGCGCGACCAGGAAATCGTCGGCCGCAAGCTAGTCGAGACCCTGGGCCACTTTGGGGTCGAGGCAAAGATCGTCGGTGTCATCAGCGGCCCGCACGTCTCCCGCTACGAGCTGCGCCTGGCGCCCGGGATCAAGGTCAAGAAAGTGACCGAGCTCGGCAACGACCTCGCCTACGCCCTGGCTTCGACCGACATCCGCATCCTCGCCCCGATCCCCGGCAAACAGGCGGTCGGCGTCGAGGTCCCCAACGCCCGCCGCCGCATCGTCCGCCTCGGCGACATCTACGCCGGCCGTCCCGAGAAGACCTCGCCATTGGTTGCCTGGCTCGGCAAGGGGATCGACGGCAACCCGGTCTGGACCGACCTGGCGAAGATGCCGCACGTGCTCGTCGCCGGCACCACTGGCTCGGGCAAGTCCGCCTGTGTCAACGGGATCCTCTCCTCGATCCTGATGCAGGCATCGCCGAACGAAGTCCGTTTGGTCCTGGTTGACCCGAAGCAGGTCGAGCTCAACCACTACGAGAACGTTCCCCACCTGCTGACGCCGGTCGTGACCTCGCCGCGGCTGGCCGCCAACGTCCTCTCCAACCTGATCGGCGAGATGGAGACCCGCTACGGGATCATGAGCGAGGCCCGCTGCCGCAACCTCAGCGAGCTCAACCGCCACCGCAAGAAGGTTGGCGAGCCGCCGCTGCCGCACATCCTCTGCGTGATCGACGAGCTCGCGGACCTGATGATGGTCGCCCCGGCCGAAGTCGAGGACTCGATCATCCGCCTGGCGCAGAAGTCGCGGGCGACCGGCATCCACTTGGTGCTGGCGACCCAGCGGCCCTCGACCGACATCATCACCGGCACGATCAAGGTCAACATCCCGGCCCGGATCGCCTTCGCCGTTTCCTCACAGACCGATTCACGCGTGATCCTCGATCAGGGAGGGGCCGAGGCGCTGCTTGGCCAGGGCGACATGCTCTTCCGCGGGGCGGGCAGCTCGAAGCTGCAGCGGGTCCAGGGCGCCTTCATCACCGAGGAGGAGATCGCCCGGATCACCAACCACTGGGCTAAGCAGGGCGAACCCGAATTCGAGGCCGAGTTGTTGGAGACGCCGGAGGAGGCAGCCGAGGAGGGCCACGAGGGCGAGTTCGATCCCGACAGCGACGACCTGCTCGACGAGGCGATCCGGCTTGTGGTCCAGACCGAAACCGCTTCCGTCTCGATGGTCCAGCGCCGCCTGCGGGTCGGTTACACCCGCGCCGGCCGCCTGATCGACATGCTCGAGCGCCGCGGCGTGATCTCCGGCTACGAGGGCTCCAAACCACGCCAGGTGCTGATCACCCAGGCCGACCTCTCTCGCGTGCTTGGCGCCGGCAATGCAGCCTCGTCGGGCCCGACTGCCGTTCCTGAGGCGGTTGGCGCCGACTCAGAGCAGGACGCTTAGGGCCTCCGTAGCGCCGGGAGTTCGGAATGGCCACAATGGTGGCGTGGAGAACGGCGCCGGCGCAGTCAGAGCGGGGATCGTGGTCACCGGGACCGAGGTGCTGACCGGGCGGATCGCGGACAAGAACGGCCCCTGGGTGTCCGAGCAGCTGGCGGGCCTGGGAGTCGATGTCGCCCACATCCTGATCGTCGGCGACCGCCCTGACGACCTCGAGGCGGCGCTGCGCTTCCTCGCCGCCGAGGGCATGGACCTGATCGTCACCTCGGGCGGGCTGGGGCCAACCGCCGACGACCTCACCGCCGAGATCGTCGCCCGCTTCGTCGGCCGCGAGCTGGTGCTCGACGAGGCGATGGAGGCGAAGATCGCCGAGATCCTGCGCGGCTTCGCCCGCCGCTACAAATTTGACGAGAAGGCGGTGATGGACGCCAACCGCAAGCAGGCGATGGTGCCGGAGGGCTCGATCGCCCTGGACCCCGTGGGCACCGCGCCGGGATTGGTCGTGCGGGGGGAGGGCGCCGTGGTCATCGTCCTGCCCGGGCCGCCGCGCGAGCTGCAGCCGATGTGGCCGGCAGCCGCCGAGGCCGACCCCGTGCGCGAGGTGCTGGCGCGGGCGACGCCGCTGCGCGGCTACACGCTGCGGATGTTCGGGGTCCCGGAGTCCGAGATCGCCAAGAGCCTGCGCGAGATTGAGGCGGAGGGGACCGAGCTTGGCGCGGTCGAGATCACCACCTGCCTGCGCCGAGGCGAGATAGAGATCGACGTCCGCTACCGCGACGAGGCCGCGGCCACCGCCGATGCGGTGCGGGCCGGGCTGGGCGAGCGCCACAGCCGCCATCTCTTCAGCGAAAGCGGCGAGACGATCGATGAGCAGGTGGCGCAGCTGCTGGCGGGCCGCCGCCTCGGCCTCGCCGAGTCCTGCAGCGGTGGCCTGATGGCGGCGCGGATCACCAACTTGCCCGGCGCCTCGGCCTACATGGCCGGCAGCGTCGTCTCCTACTCAAACGAGGCCAAGGCAGAGCTGCTTGGAGTCGATCCGGCGCTGATCGAGGCGAAAGGGGCGGTCTCGCCGGAGGTGGCAGAGGCGATGGCGATCGGAGCCCTGGAGCGCTTCGGCGCCGACGTCGCGGTCTCGATCACCGGCATCGCCGGCCCTGACGGCGGCAGCGAGGAGAAGCCGGTCGGCTACGTCTGCTTCAACGCCCGCCTCGCCGACGGCACCGTGATCGCCCGCGATCCGACCATCCCCGGCGGCCGCGCCGACATCCGCGAACGCTCGGCCCTGGTCGGCATGCACCTGCTGCGGATCCTGCTCAGCGGGGCCGAGCCGCCGATTTAACCGCCGCTGCCACAAAGACGGCGCAGAAATTTGGCACTTGCTTGACGAACGCGTGTTGATGCGCGCACCGCGCCGTCGTAGCGTGCCCGGCATGGCCGAAGAGAAGCCCAAAAGCCCGCGGGCGAGGCTGTTCGTCGCCCTCGATATTCCCGACGCGGTTCGCGCCGGGATCGGTGCATGGGGGAGGGGGGCGCTGGCTGATCCAGCCCTGCGGCCCGTCGCGGAGCAGTCTCTCCACCTGACTCTCTGCTTTCTTGGCAGCAGGCCGGAGTCGGAGATCGAGCGGCTGGCGGCGATCCTGCGCGAGCTGCCGGCAGCTTCCCCCCGGATCGAGCTGAGAGGCCCGGTCTCGCGGCCGGCGCGGGGGCGGCCCCGCCTCTACGCGCTCGAGGCTGTTTCCCCGCAGGCAGTGGCATTGCAGGCGGCCCTGCTGGGCCGTCTGGTCGCAGAGGGATTATTCGAGCCGGAGAAGCGCTCCTTCTGGCCGCATCTGACCGTGGCAAGGGTTCGCTCCGAGGGTCAGAAGGCGAAACGGCCGATGCGCGTATCGGCGCCGCCGGGTCCATTGCCCGAGAGCTTGAAACAGGCGTTCGGTGGCGTCCGGGTGACGCTTTACCGTTCGAAACTCCAGCCGCTGGGTGCGCAGTACACCCCGCTGGCGCAAGTCGAGCTGTCCGAAGACGGGCGGCAGTGAGGTGGAACTGATGGCAGACAAAAGAAACTTGAAAGACGCTCTGGCGAAGGACACCAAGGGCAAAGATGCCGCGCTGGCGGCTGCCGTGACCCAGATCGAGCGCGATTTCGGCGCCGGCGCCCTGATGCGCCTCGGCGCCGACAGCGTGGTGCCGGTGAAGTCGATCCCGACCGGCTCGCTCGCGCTCGACCTGGCGCTGGGGATAGGCGGCGTCCCGCGCGGGCGCATCGTCGAGATCTTCGGCCCTGAGTCCTCGGGTAAGACGACGCTGATCTACCACATCATCGCCGAGGCCCAGGCCCAGGGAGGCGTCTGCGTCTTCATCGACACCGAGCACGCGATGGACCCCGTCTACGCCAGCAAAATCGGCGTCGACACCGACGAGCTGCTGGTCTCCCAGCCCGATTTCGGCGAGCAGGCGCTGCAGATCGCAGATCGCCTGATCGCTTCCGCTGCGGTTGACGTGGTCGCGATCGACTCGGTCGCGGCGCTGACGCCAAAAGCCGAGCTCGACGGCCAGATCGGCGACACCACGGTCGGCCTCCAGGCTCGGCTGATGTCGCAGGCGCTGCGGAAACTGGCCGGGAACCTGAGCCGGACCAACACCGTCTGCCTCTTCACCAACCAGATCCGCGAAAAGATCGGCGTCCAGTTCGGCTCGCCGGAGACCCAGCCGGGTGGGCGAGCGCTGAAGTTCTATTCCTCCCAGCGCCTCGACATCCGCCGGATCGAGACCCTCAAGGACGGGACCGAGGCGGTCGGCAACCGGGTCCGGGTCAAAGTCGTCAAGAACAAGGTCGCCTCGCCCTTCCGCCAGGCCGAATTCGACATCGAGTACGGCGTCGGCATCTCCCGCGAGGGCGGTTTGATCGACTTCGGGATCGAGCACGACCTGATCCAGAAATCGGGCTCCTTCTTCTCCTACGGCGAGACCAGGCTCGGCCAGGGGCGCAACAACGCCAAGCAGTTCCTGACCGACAACCCGGAGATCGCGCTGGAGATAGAGACCAAGATCCGCAACCTGCTCGGCATCGGCGACGAAGCCCCTGCGGCCGATGTGACGGCCGTGGTTGACGAGGCGCCGGCAGCGCCGGAGGCAAAAGCTGCCTAACCCCTCGCAGCGGATAGGATTCCGCCGCTCATGGACAACGAAACTCTCTTCTTCATCTTCGGGATCGCCCTCGCCGTCTCGGCCGTCGTGGTCAGCTTGATCGGCCTGCGGTCGGAAAAGTTCCCGGGCAACAAGTTCCCGCTCGTGATCCTCTGGTTCGCGATCCTGATGGGCGGCGCGACCACCTTCGCAGTGCTGCACGCCAAGGACGAGGACAAGGCCAAGGCGGCAGAGTTCGCGGCCGAGAACAAGAAGATCACCAATCAGGAGAAGTCGCCGGAGCCGGGCAAGGAAGCTCCGGCTGAATCGAAGCCGGCTGCGCCCGCGGCGAAGGGTCCCGGTGGCACCCTGAAACTCTCCGCCGACCCGACCCAGCTTGCCTTCAATACGAAAACGCTGACCAGCAAGCCGGGCAAGGTGACGATCGACTTCACCAACCCCTCAGCGCTCCAGCACGACGTCGCGATCGAGCAGAACGGCGAAGAAATCGCCAGCACCGCCTTGATCGCCGAAAGCAAGGACTCGGTCACAGCCGAACTCGCGCCCGGGACCTACACCTTCCTCTGCAACGTGCCAGGACATGCCGAAGCCGGCATGGAAGGCACGCTCACCGTCAAATAGCACCCGCTGGGCGCTAACCTCGCCGCAATGAGCAGCGGCAAGCGCTACCACGTCACCACCTTCGGGTGCCAGATGAACGTGCACGACTCCGAGCGGATGCAGGGGATGCTCGAGTCGCTTGGCTACGAGCAGGCGCCGAGCCGCTCCGAGGCCGACCTGATCCTCTTCAACACCTGCTCGATCCGCGAGTCGGCCGACAACCGCTTCATCTCCCATCTCGGCGAGGCGAAACGGCTCAAGCTCGAAGACCCCGGGCGGGTGGTCGGCGTCGGCGGCTGCTGGGCGCAGTCGGTCAAGGACGAGGTCTTCCAGCGCTTCCCCTTCGTCGATGTCGCCTTCGGCCCCGGCCAGATCCACAAGTTGGCCGAGTTCCTTAACTCCGACTCGCTCAGCGCCCAGGGCTACTTCGAGTTCGAGGACTTCTCCGGCCACCTGCCGACCCGGCGTGAGCGCGCCTTCCAGGGCTGGCTGCAGATCTCGCAGGGCTGCAACTGCAACTGCGCCTACTGCATCGTGCCCTCGACCCGCGGGCGCGAGGTCAGCCGCGACCCGGTCGAGCTGGTCGCCGAGGCCGAGGCGCTCGCTGCCGATGGGGTGCGCGAGGTGACCCTGCTCGGCCAGAACGTCAACAGCTTCGGCCGCGACCTGCCGAAAGAGAGCCGGATTGGCTTCGCCGAGCTGCTGGCCCGCGTCGATGCGGTCGAGGGGATCGATCGCATCCGCTACACCAGCCCGCATCCGAAGGACATGAAGGAGGACGTGATCCTCGCCCACGCCAACCTCGGTGCGCTCTGCGAGCACATCCACCTGCCGCTGCAGTCGGGCTCAAGCGCGATCCTGAAACGGATGCGGCGCACCTATGACCGCCAGCGCTATATGGACCGGGTGGCGTTGATCCGCGAGCACGTTCCCGACTGCTCGATCACGACCGACATCATCGTCGGCTTCCCCGGCGAGACCGACGCCGATTTCGAGCAGACGATGGAAGTGGTCGACGAGGTCGCCTACGACAGCGCCTTCACCTTCGTCTTCTCCCCGCGTCGCGAAACCGAAGCGGCGACGATGGACGGCCAGCTGCCGCACCCGGTCAAGGTCGAGCGGATGGAGCGCCTGGTCGAGCTGGTCCAGCGCCGGGCGAAAGAGCGGGCGCAGCGCTTCGTCGGCCGCGAGATGGAGGTCTTGGTCGAAGGGACCAGCCGCACCGACGAGAGCCGCCTGCGCGGCCGCACCCGCCACAACAAGGCGGTCAACTTCGAAGGCACCGCGGCGCCAGGCGAGATGGTGCGGGTGGAGATCTCCGAGGCGACCTCGCAGACCCTGCTCGGGGCCGAGAAGCTGCTCTCCCGGGTCCGCTGACGGTCCTGGCGATATTCGGGCCGACGGGGGTCGGCAAGACCGGGGTGGCAATTGCCCTGGCCGAGCTGTTGCGCGAGCGCGGCGAGGACCCGGTCGCGATCTCCTGTGACGCGCTGCAGGTCTACGAGGGGCTGGGGACGCTGACCGGGGTGGCGACGGCTGAGGAGCAGGCTCGCCTTGAGCACCGGCTGGTCGAGTTCGTCCCCGTCACCGAGCCCTTCTCGGTCGGCGACTACATGCGGCTCGCCCACGCCGAGATCGACGCTGCGCTCGAGGCCGGTCGGCGGCCGATCGTCGTCGGCGGCACCGGCCTCTACATGCGGGCGGCCCTGGCCGAGCTCTCGCTGGTCAAGGCCCCGCCGGGATCGGAGGATTCCGAGCTCTGGTCGGCCGAGACCCGCCACCCGACCCGGATCTTCGGCATCAACATGGACCGGGCCCTGCTCTACGAGCGGATCGACGCCCGCACCGAGGCGATCATCGCCGGCGGCGCCGCCGATGAGGTGCGCCGGGCGGAGCAGGCAGGCCCCTCGCGCACCGCCCGCAAAGCGCTTGGCTTCGACGAGCTGCTGGCCGGCGATGTCGAGCAGATGCAGAAACGCTCGCGCAACTACGCCCGCCGCCAGCTGACCTGGATGCGGAAGATGGCCGGCGTCGAGATGATCGACCGCGCCGGCCGCGGCGATGTCGAGGTCGCCGCCGAGATAGTCGCCGCCCTCGACCTTTAGGCTGCCGCGATGCGATTCGAGAAGTGGCAGGCGCTGGGCAACGACTACCTGATCCTTGAGGCGGACTCGCTGCCGTGGGAGCTGACGGCGCCGCGGGTCGAGTGGCTCTGCGACCAGCATTTCGGGATCGGGGCCGACGGGATCCTGCTGCTGGCCAAGAGCGAGGACCCCGAGTTTGTCGCCGACCTGCGGATCTTCAACCCCGATGGCTCCGAGGCCGAGCTCTCCGGCAATGGAGCCCGCGAGGCAATTCTCTACCTGCGCCGCCACGGCTGGACCGAGGAGGAGACCTTCGCGATCAAGACCGTCGCCGGGCCGATCGTGCCGACGATCACCTCTGAGCTGACCTGCTCGGTCGACATGGGCAAGGCCGCAACCGCCTCCAAGGACTTTCCCTCCGGCCCCGAAGACGGCGCCGCGACGCTGCTCGCCGGCGGCCGCGAGTGGGCCTTTCAGCATGTCTCGATCGGCAATCCGCAGTGCGCGATCGAGGTCGGCGCCGAGCTCGACGACCTCGATCTGGAGGAGATCGGGCCGGCGATCGAAGCCCACGAGCTTTTTCCCAACCGCACCAACGTCTCGTTCATCGCGATCGACGGCAGCCGCGTGCGGGCGCGGATCTTCGAGCGCGGGGTGGGGGAGACGCTCTCCTCCGGGACCGGCGCCAGCGGCGCGGCGGTGACCGCTTTTCTGCACGGCGCCGCCAGCCCGATCGTGGTCGAGCTCGATGGCGGCGAGCTCGAGGTCGAGATCGGCGACGACCTTGAGGTGCGCCTCAACGGCTGGGCAGAGCCGGTCTACGCGGGCGAGGCGACACCCGAGCTGCTGCAGGCGCTCGCGAGTCTCTAGATTTCCGCGCCCATGGCAATCGCCGATCCGTCCAAGCGCCTGGAGGCGATGCCTCCCTACATGTTCCAGGAACTGGAGCGCCGCATCTCCGAGAAGCGGGCCGCCGGCATCGACGTGATCAGCCTCGGGATCGGCGATCCCGACGAGCCGACCTACCCCTACATCGTCAAGGCGATGCAGGAGGCGGTCGCCGACCCCGCCAACCACCAGTACCCGAGCAACCGCGGCCGGGCCGAGTTCCGCCAGGGCCTGGCCGACTTCTACGACGAGCGCTTTGGGGTCGAGATCGACCCCGAGTCCGAGGTGATCCCGGCGATCGGCGCCAAGGAGTGCATCTACAACCTCTGCTTCGCCTTCCTCGACCCCGGCGGCGTCGCCCTCGCCTCCGACCCCGGCTACCCGGTCTACACCGGCGGCCCGATCCTCGCCGGCGCGACGCCGGAGCTGCTGCCGCTGGTCCCCGAGCTCGGCTTCGCCCCCGACCTGACCGCGGTGCCGGCCGAGATCGCGGCCAAGGCGCGGCTGATGTTCATCAATTACCCGAATAACCCGACCGGGGCGGTCGTCCCCGACGGGTTCTTCGAGATGGTCGTCTCCTTCGCCCGCGAGCACGAGATCCTCGTCGTCCACGACAACGCCTACTCGGAGACGACCTACGACGGCTATGTCGCGCCGAGCTTCCTGCAGACGCCCGGCGCCAAGGAGGTCGGGGTCGAGGTCTTCTCGCTCTCCAAGGGCTACAACATGACCGGCTGGCGCTGCGCCGCGATCCTCGGCAACGCCGAGGCGATCCAGACCTACTGGCGGCTGAAGACCAACGTCGACTCCGGCCTTTTCGAGGCCGTGCAGGTGGCGGGCGCCGCTGCCCTGGCCGGCCCCAAGGGCCCGTTGCAGCGGATGAACGAGACCTACACCCGCCGTCGCGACCTGGTCGTCTCCGCCCTGCGCGAGATCGGCGTCGAGGTGACCGCGCCGAAGGGCACGATCTACGTCTGGGCGCCGGTCCCCAAGGGCCACAGCTCGACCTCCTTCTGCGAGCTGGTCCTGGAAGAGGCCGCCGTCGTCGTCTCACCCGGCTCGATGTACGGGCCCAGCGGCGAGGGCTTCTTCCGCATCGCCCTCACCACCCCCGACGACCGCATCAGCGAGGCGGTCGAGCGGATGCGCGAGCACCTCTCCTAAACTCGGGCCATGGGAGTTAGGCGGGGGATCCTCCTGGCGGTGGCAGCCATAGCCTGTGGCGTCGCGGCACCCTGTTCCGGCGCGTCGTCAACGCCTCGGGGGCCCGATCCGGTCGTCGGCAAATGGCCGAGATGGCCGTATCCGACGACCTGCGGCGCCCTGGCTTTCGACCCGGTGCAGGCTTTCTCCGGGCCGACCGGGGTGGAGCTGGGCTCGCAGCCGGCTGAGATCGCGCTCGGAGAATTCCTCGGGGTGAGCCAGAGCCCTTGGCCGCACCGGCACGATTGGCGTCTCGTGGCCGAAAGCGACGGCATCGCGGAATTCGCCCACGGCAGGCTGTCGGACAGGGTCGAATGGCTCAGGTTCGAGCAGGTGGACGGGCAGTGGCGCCAGGCCGGCTACTCAGGGCACTGCCTGCCCAACTCGATCGTCGGCGACGGCCCGACGATGAGCTGGACGCTGGCTGCGGAACAGCCAGCCCCGAGCAGCGCCACAAAGGTCGTTCGCGTCCATCTGAGCGGCAAGGGCCCCTGCGATGGGGGCAGGCGCTACAACGCGCACGCCCACCCGGTCTTCCGTCGCCTGGGGAAGAGGCTGCTGCTGACGATCTGGCTCGATCCGCTGCCGCCGGGGAATTACACGTGCCAGGCCCCGATCGAACCACCCCTTACGGTCAAGCTGCCGGACCGCTTGGGCAACAGCCAGCTCTACGACGGGAAGACCTATCCGCCGCGGCCGGCTTCGCGCTCAGCCCGCTTGCGCCAGTAGCGGTCGAGGCCGCGCCACTGATACTGCGGCGGCACGGCCTGCAGCAGCTCGGCGGCGGTCTCCTCGCCCAGGGCCTCGATCACCCGCTGGCGGTGGCGCTGCTCGTAGGCATCCTCGGAGAGCTCGCGGGCGAGGTCGACCTCCTCGCGCAGCCGCTCACGAACAATCGCAAGGTGCTCGGCCGGGTTCTCAACGGCGCCGAAGTGGGTCAGGGCGAGGCGCTCGGGCGCCCACTCTTCGACGATGCCGATCGACTGCTCCCAGAGCTCGATGTCGATGTCGGGCGGCGGCGTCGGGGGGACGACGAGGTTTGAGGGTGGGATGCGCACCGCGGCGACGTCGCCGGTGAAGGCGGTGCCGTCCTCGTGCAGGTAACAGACGTGGTGTGAGGCGTGGCCTGGGGTGTAGGCGACCTTCATGCCGAGCGCCGTCTCGCCGCCGCTCAGCGCCCTGACGTTGGCCTCTGGCACCGGGACGATCTCTCCCCAGAGCGTCTCCATCGTCTCACCGTAGAGCCGCTCGGCGCTGGCCAGCAGCTTCGAGGGGTCGATCAGGTGCGGGGCGCCGCGCTCGTGGACGTAGACCTCGAGGTCAGGCCAGCGGCGGACCAGGGCGCCGGTGGCGGCTGCATGGTCGAGATGGATGTGGGTCAGCAGCAGGGCTCGCGGCTGCTCGCCGCCGAGCGCTTCGATCACCGTCTCGATCGAGGACTCCGGCCCGGGGTCGACGAGGGCGCCGTCGACCTCCCAGCAGCAGATCACGTGCGGGCGTCCCAGGTGCATTACATCGATCGGCCTCATCCGGATCGAGAGGGTCAGGCGGCTGCGGCCGTGGGCATCCTGCCCTCGGCTTCGAGCATCTGGCGGAAGCCCTCTTCGATGCCGAGCGGGGAGTAGCCAAGCTCGGCGCGCGCCTTGTCGTTGCTGGCCCAGAAGGTGACGCCGTCGGCGGCGGAGATCAGCTCGCGCAGGTTGGGCGGCTGCCCCATCATCTTGCCGACCAGGGGCCCGATCGGGGTCAGCGCCTTCATCAGCCCGACCGGCATCGCCCGCTTCGGCGCCTTCTTCCCGGTCAGCGTCGCCACCACCCCGATCGCCTCACGGATCGTCGTCACCGGGCCGCTGAGGAAGTAGGCCTCGCCGACCTTGCCTTTGTCGAGGGCAAGGATGATGCCGGTGGCCGTGTCCCTGACGTGGGCGAGGCAGATGCCCAGCTCGGGGAAGGGCAGCAGCGGCATTTTCCCGGCGAGGAACTGGTTGAGCAGCTCGGCGATCGAAGACGTGTCGCCGGGCCCATAGACGCCGCCCGGCTGGACGATGACGCAGGGCAGGCCCTCGCCGATCATCCGTTTCGCCACCTGGTGGGCCTCCCACTTAGTTTCCTCGTACGACGAGGTGAAGTCCCCGCCGGGATACTCGTAGGACTCGTCGATCACTTTGCCGTGAGTGCTGCCGATGCCGACGGTGGAGACGTAGACGACCTTGCCGACGCCCGCGTCCTTGGCCGCGCCGAGGACGCGTTCGGTGCCGCCGACGTTGGCCTCGCGCATCGCCGGGCGCTCCGAGGCGGGGATGCCGACCTTGTAGACGGCGGCGGCGTGGATGACGGCGTCGCAGCCCTTCATGCCGGCGCGGATCGCCGCCGCGTCGCTGAGATCGCCGCCGGCCAGCTCGCAGCCGAGGTCGGCGAGCGCCTTGCCTTTCTCGGGGTTGCGGACCAGGCAGACGACGTCGTCGCCGCGCTCGCGCAGCTGGCGCACGACCTCGCCGCCGATGAATCCCGTTCCCCCTGTGACGTAGACCTTCACGACCGCTAAGACTATCCCGAGGGGACCACGCCTACAATCGAGGCAGGGTGGAACGTTCGAGGAATGGCCGCAATACCGAAACGCGCAAAGTCGCGAGCGTCCCCGGCATCACGAATCCACGGGCGCGGCAGCGAGCGCTGGCGATCGGCATCACCGACGGCAGCGAGAGCGAAGACCCGCTGGCGGAGCTGAAGGAGCTGCTGCGCACGGCGGGAGTGGCGACCGCCGGGGAGGCGGTTCAGCAGCGCCCGAAACCCGACCCCGACCGCTACTTCGGCCGCGGCAAGCTGGAAGAGCTGAAAGTGCAGGTGGGGGAGTGCGACGCCAACGTCGTCGCCTGCGATGACGAGCTCGCGCCGCGCCAGGAGCGCAACCTGGAGCAGGCGCTGGGGGTGCCGGTGATCGACCGCACCGCCGTCATCCTCGACATCTTCGCCGACCATGCCCACTCGGCCGAGGGCAAGCTGCAGGTCGAGCTGGCCCAGCTCGAGTACAACCTGGCGCGGATGCGGGGGCTGTGGACGCACCTCGAGCGGCTCGGCGGCGGCATTGGCACCAGGGGACCGGGCGAGAGCCAGATCGAGACCGACCGCCGCCTCGCCCGCGACCGCATCGCCGCCCTGCGCCGACGCCTGAAGCGGCTTGAGCAGAACCGCGGCGTGATGCGGGCGCAGCGCGACCGCTCCTCGATCCCGCGGGTCGCCCTTGCCGGCTACACCAACGCCGGCAAGTCGACCCTGCTGAACGCGATCACCGGGGCCGAGGTCGACGTCGGCGACCGCCTCTTCCACACCCTCGACCCGACCACCCGCAGCTATGAGTCCTCCGGCCGCGACTACCTGCTGACCGACACCGTCGGCTTCATCGAGAAGCTGCCGCACCAGCTGGTCGAGGCCTTCAAGGCGACCCTGGAGGAGACCGTGCTCGCCGACCTGATCGTCCACGTCGTCGACGCGGCGGCGCCGGAGGAGCGGCGGCTGCTCGACATGCAGGCGGTCGACGAGGTTCTGGAGGAGATCGGGGCCGGCGAGAAACCGCGGCTGCTGGTCCTCAACAAGGCCGACCTGCTCGACGAGGACTCGCGCCACGACGTGCTTGTCCACCATCCCGGCGCGGTGCTGGTCTCGGCCCTGAGCGGCGAGGGGATCGAGGGCCTGCGGCTGGCGATCGAGACCGCCTTCGCCGACACCCTGGCCGAGGTCGAGTTTCTCGTCCCTTACGCCCAAGGCGGGCGCCTGCATGAACTGCACGAGGTCGCCGGCGACCTCGACCGCACCGAGCGCGAGGACGGGGTCCTGGTCCGCGCCAGGGTGCCGCGCGCCGAGCTGCACCGCTTCGACGATCTCGCTGTGGTCTAGGGTTCGACGCCGATGGAGCTGAGGATGTCGAAATTGACGGAGGGGGCGATCCTGCCGACCCGGGCGCATCCCGGCGATGCCGGGCTCGACCTCTACGCCTCCGAGTCCGCCCACATCGGGCCGGGGGAGCGCTGGGGAATCGGCACCGGCGTCGCGGTCGAGATCCCCGATGGCCACGCCGGCTTGATCCTGCCGCGCTCCGGCCTCGCCCGCGAACACGGGATCTCCCTGGTCAACGCCCCGGGCCTGATCGACGCCGGCTACCGCGGCGAGCTGCGGGTGCTGCTGCTCAACACCGACCCGGCCGAGACCTTCAAGGTCGTGCCGGGTGACCGGATCGCCCAGCTTGTGATCACCCCGATCGTGCTCGCCGAGCCGGTCGAATCAGATGCGCTTGCCGGCACCGCCCGTGGCGACGGCGGCTTCGGCTCCAGCGGCCGCTGACCCTCAGGCTTCGGCCAGCCGCCTGAGCAACTCTGTCGCGTCGCCCAGGGTCGCCTGCTCCTCGGCTGAGAGCTCTTCGATCGCCCCCACCAGCCAGCCCTCGCGGTGGCGGCGGTCGGCTTCCAGCTCCGTTCGGCCCGCCTCGGTGAGGATGACCAGGGCGCGGCGTCCGTCTTCGGGATCGGGACGGCGTTCGACCAGGCCCGGGCCCTCGAGGTCGGCGACGGTCTGCGCCATCGACTGCGGCCGGACCCGCTCGGCAAGCGCAAGGTCGCTGACGCTCTGCGATCCCTCGCGATCGAGGCGGCCGAGGACGGTGCCCTGGGAGAGCGGGAAGCGGTGCTCGGCTCGCAGCCTGCGGACCAGCTGGCCGAGCACGCCGCGCAACTCGCTCGCCAGCGGCGCCGGGTCTGCCTTGGTAGTCGCCATCAAGGGAATATAGCGCCAGGATCGACAGGTTAACTACACAGTTTGCCTGGGTATAGTGCTTCGAGATGCAGGACCGCTACAAGTGGATCGCGCTCTCCAACACCACCCTCGCGGTGCTGCTGGCGACCCTCGACGCCTCGATCACGCTGATCGCGATGCCCGACATCTTCCGCGGCATCCACCTCGACCCGCTGATCCCGGCCAACAGCTTCTACCTGCTCTGGATGATCCTCGGCTACCTGGTCGTCTCCAGCGTCCTCATCGTCAGCCTCGGCCGGCTCGGCGATATGTACGGGCGGGTCCGGATTTACAACCTCGGCTTCGTCATCTACACCGTCGCCTCGCTGCTGCTGGCGGTGACCTGGATGACTGGCACCGCCGGCGCCACCTGGCTGATCGTCTTCCGCATCGTCCAGGGGGTGGGGGGCGCCTGCCTCTTGGCCAACGCGGCGGCGATCATTACCGATGCCTTCCCGGCCGACCAGCGCGGCATGGCGCTCGGGATCAACAACATCGTCGGCGTCAGCGGCATGTTCGTCGGCCTCATCCTCGGCGGCCTGCTGGCGCCGATCAACTGGCGCCTGGTCTTCCTGATCTCGGTCCCGGTCGGCCTCTTCGGCACCGTCTGGGCCTACCTCAAACTGGAGGAGCGCAGCGTGCCGCGCCGGGCCGCGGTCGACTGGTGGGGCAACGTCACCTTCGCCCTCGGCCTGATCCTGGTCATGGTCGCGGTCACCTACGGGATCCGCCCCTACGGCGGCCACCCGACCGGCTGGAGCAGCCCGCGGGTGATCGCCCTGCTCGCCGGCTCGATCGCCTCGCTGATCGCCTTCGTCACGGTCGAGCGCCGGGTCGCCGAGCCAATGTTCCGCCTGGCGCTGTTCCGGATCCGCGCCTTCACCTTCGGCACCCTCTCGACCTTTCTCGCCGCGATCGCCCGCGGCGGCCTGATGTTCATGCTGATCATCTGGCTGCAGGGGATCTGGCTGCCCGAGCACGGCTACAGCTTCACCGAGACGCCGCTCTGGGCCGGGATCTACATGCTGCCGCTAACCCTGGGGCTGCTGATCGTCGGGCCGATCTCCGGCTTCCTCTCCGACCGCTACGGGGCCCGCCCCTTTGCCACCGGCGGCATGCTCGGGACCGCGCTCAGCTTCGGCCTGCTGATGCTGCTGCCGACCGATTTCAACTACTGGGCCTTTGCCCTGATCCTCTTCCTTACCGGCGCTTCGATGGGGCTTTTCGCCTCGCCCAACCGGGCCGCGGTGATGAACAGCCTGCCCGCCGCCGATCGCGGTGCCGGCGGCGGCATGAACCAGACCTTCCAGAACTCGGCCCAGGTGCTCTCGGTCGGGATCTTCTTCACCCTGTTGATCGTCGGCCTGGCCAGTGGGCTGCCGGATGCCCTGTCCAGCGGCCTGCAGGCGCACGGCGTCTCGGCCGCCGCAGCCCACCACGCCGGCCAGGCGCCGCCGATCTCGATCCTCTTCGCCGCCTTCCTCGGCTACAACCCGATCCAGCACCTGGTCGGCGCCCACGCGCTCGGCGCGGTCGGCGCCCACGCCCACGCGACCCTGACCGGCGCCTCCTTCTTCCCGCACCTGATCTCGCCCGCCTTCCGCAGCGGCCTCGATGCCGCTTTCGCCTTCGCGATCGTCGCCTGCCTGGTCGCCGCCGCCGCGTCCTGGCTTCGCGGCGGCCAGTACCACCATGCCGAGGAGCCCGCCCCCGTTGCGGCGCTCCCCGGCCAGATCCCGACACTGGAGGAGCACCATGCGAGTTGAGTGGCACGGCCAGTCCGCTTTCACCCTGACCGGGGCCGAGGCCAAGGTCTTCGTCGATCCCTTTGCCGACATGTCGATGCTGGCCGATCGGGGGATGCAGTTCGACTATCCGCCGATCGAAGCCGATGGGGTCGACCTCCTGCTCGTCACCCACGAGCACCTCGACCACAATGGGGTCGAGGCGGTCAGCGGCGAGCCTGCCGTCTTGCGCTCGACCGCCGGCAAGCTCGAGTCGCCGATCGGCGAGGTGCTCGCGATCGCCTCCGAGCACGACGACGCGGCCGGGACCGAACGCGGCCCGAACACGATCTTTGTCTTCAACCTCGACGGCCTCCGGATTGCCCATTTCGGCGACTTCGGCCAGGCGAGCCTGCGGCCGCAGCAGGCGGCGGCGATCGGCGCGATCGACCTCCTCTTCATCCCGGTCGGCGGCGGCCCCACGATCGGCGGCATCGCCGCGGCGGAGATCGCTCTTGGGTTGGACCCTTCCTGGGTGGTGCCGATGCACTACCGGACGTCGAAGATCGGCTTCCTCGAGACCGAGGAGGAGTTCGTCACCGCAATCGCGCATGCGAGGCAGCTGGAGACCTCGAGCTTCGAGACCACCGAGTTGATCCCCGGCGACGGGCCGATCGCCCTCGTCCCTGCCGTCCCCTAGCGAACTGCATCAAATTCTCTACCTGGCAGATTGAGAATTTGATGCAGTTCGGCTGCGGACGGCTAGCTGAGGCCGGCGGCGGCCCGGGCGCCCTCGTGGGCGGCGGACTCGAAAGCGTCATCGAGCGGCTTGAGCTCGGGCTTCGTGCCGTATCTGCGCTCGAGGGCTAGAGCGATCAGGTGGTCGGCTAGCCAGGCGTTCTTGGGCAGCAGGGGGCCGTGTAGGTAGGTGCCGAAGAGGTTGTCGCGGCGGACTCCCTCGCCGCCGTCTTGGCCGTTGTTGCCGAAGCCCTTGACGATCTTGCCGAGCGGCGTGGCCTCGTCACCTAGATAGGTGCGGCCGCCGTGGTTCTCGAAGCCGGCGAGCAGGCGCGGGCCCTGGCCGAAGTCGATCTCGATCGCGACATTGCCGATCAGGCGGTCTCCCGGCTCGCGCACGGTCTCGAGGTCGGCAAGGCCGAGGCCGGGGAGCTTGTCATCGCCCAGCTCGTAGCTGTGGCCGAGCAGCTGATAGCCGCCGCAGACGGCGAGCAGGACGGCGTTGTCGTCGACGGCGGAGGCCAGCGCCTCGCGCTTGGACTCGACCATGTCGGCGGCAACCATGCGCTGGTCGCGGTCCTGGCCGCCGCCGATGTAGAAGAGGTCGTGGGCGGAGGGGTCGACCGCCTCACCGGGGCCGGCCGCCGCGTAGGCGAAGCCGATGCCGCGCCACTCGCAGCGCCGCTGCAGGAAGACGATGTTGCCGCGGTCGGCGTAGATGTTCATCTGCTCCGGGTAGAGGGCGAGCACGCGCAGCTCCATCACGGCGCCTCCAAGACGACGACGGTTGCGCCGATGTGGTCCTCGGTCGCCGCCACCTCATGGCGGCTGAGCGGCCGCAGACCCGCCTCGACGGCCTCCGCTTCCAGGCCCCCGGCGGTGAGGGTCCGCAGGCGGACCTCGTCGATTTCCTCGGAGAGGTCGCCGGCCGGCGAGACCTTCTGGCGCAGGCGGCGGATGACGATCGCGCCCTCGTCGAGCGCCACCTCCAGCGGCAGGCTGGAGTAGACCCAGCCGTCGAGCTCGCGGGCGTCGGGGAGGAGGGGGAGCGAGCCCGAGGGCGATGCCTGAACCTGGTCGACGATCGCCACCGCCAGGCTGCCGCCGGGCCGCAGGTGGCGGGCGGCGCATCGCAGGCAGGCGACTCGCTCCGCGCTGCCGGCGAGGAGCTGGATCAGCTGCATCGGCGCGATCACGAGCTCGAAGTCCTCGCCGAGATCGAACTCGCGCGCGTCGCCGGCCGTGGCGATCGCGCTGAGCTCGGCGGCGAGGGCGCGTTCGTTGAAGGCGGCGACGAGGTCGGGGTCGAGGTCGAGGCCGTGGACGGGATGGCCGTAGCGGGCGAGATGGAGGCCGACCCGGCCGCTGCCGCAGCCGAGGTCGAGGATCGGGCCGGGAACCCTGTCGCTGAGCTCCTCCCAGAGCGGCAGATCGGCGGTGTAGCTGCCGACCTCGAGGTCGTGCCAGACCACTCTCACTGCCAGAACTCCTTCGCCAGGCCACGCGCCGCCAGCAGCTTGCGCAGCTCCAGCAGCGCCGTGTAGGTGGGCAGGGCGAAGACCCGCCCCGGCGCGGCCGCGACCGCATCGTCCAGCGAGGCAGCGACATCGGGCACGACCGCGATCGCCTCCTGCGGCCAGCCCGCGTACTTCAGCCGCAGCGCCATCTCCGGCGCCCGCGTGCCGGCGCAGACCACCCGCCGCACCGCGCCCGCCAGCAGCTCGAAATCGGCGTCCCAGATCCAGGAGATGTCGCGGCCGTCGGCGATCCTGTCGTTGAGGCCGATCCAGAGGTCCAGCCCTTCGCCGTCTTTCGCCTCGAGCTTGAGCGTGCGCAGGACCTCGTTGGCCCCGGCCGGGTTCTTGATCAGCAGGATCGAGACCGGCTTGCCGGCGACCTCGATCGTCTCGACTCGGCCGAAGGCGGCTCGCATCCCGGCCAGGGCGGCGGCGATCCGCTCCGGCGCGACGCCGAGCTGGATGCCGGCGGCGACGGCGGCCAGCGCGTTGTAGACGTTGTAGAGGCCGGGCAGGGGCAGCTCGAGCTGGATCTCGCCCGTCGGCGTGCGCACGGTCGAGGTCGACCCATCCATCCCGCGCAGCTCGATCGCCGTTGCCGCCACGTCGGGGCGCGGTCGCTGGGCGCCGCAATTGGGGCAGGAGTAGTGGCCGAGGTGGCCGACGAAGGCACGCTCGTAGGCGTAGGGATGGCCGCAGCGGCGGCAGTGCTTGGCGTCGAAGGCGTGCTGCAGCTCCGGCAGCGCCTGCGAGTCGTCGTCGACGCCGAAGTAGACGACGCCCTCGCGCGGGCGCTCGTCGGAGTCGCGGCCGAGGTCGGCGATCAGCGGATCGTCGGCGTTGAGGACGAACCCGGACTGGCCGGCGCGGGAGGCGACGGCCTCGGCCCAGTCGTCGGCCAGCGACTCCATCTCGCCGTAGCGGTCGAGCTGGTCGCGGAAGAGGTTGCCGAGCACGATCAGCGAGGGCTGCAGCTGCTGCGTCACCCGCGGCAGCCAGGCCTCGTCGACCTCGAACAGGCCCTCGTGGCCGTCCTGCTCCAAGAGCGCCGTCGCCACGCCCCAGGTCATGTTTGACCCCGCCCGGTTGTGGACTGGCTCACGGCCCTCGGCGGCGAGGATGCCGGCGATCATCCCCGCCGTCGTCGTCTTGCCGTTGGTGGCGCTGACGATCGTCGTGCCGCGGTCGAGGCCGCTGCCGAGCCGGGCGATCGCTTCGCGGTCTAGCCGCAGCAGCATTCGTCCCGGCAGCGTCGTTCCGCCACCTCGCCCGCTGGCCCGGCTGGCGATGCCGGCGGCCCTGGCGGCCAGCACCTTGGCCGCGAAAAGGGCGCCCCCGCTGCGCTGCGGAAGGGCCTGTGTCGCCGCCACGGCGCTCAAACCTCGGCCGCTGGCGGCACGAGCACGCTGAGCGCGCCGGGCAGCACCCGCAGCGAGGCGGGAAGGTCGGTCAGATGCTCGCCGTCGGCGTAGACCGGGAACGGCTTGCTCGCGGTCAGCTCCAGGTGCTGGGCGCGGAAGACCTGCACCTCGTCGTCCTCGACATGGGTGCCCTTGAACACCTTCGGCAGGTTACTCACGAAACGCGCCTTGCTGACCTCGCCGATGGTGACGATGTCGAACTCGCCGTCGTCGAGCTCAGCGTCGGGGGCGATGAACATGCCGCCGCCGAAGGCCTTGCTGTTGGCGACCGAGACCGAGTAGCCGGTGAAGCGGATCCGTTCGGCGTCGACCCGGACCGTGAAGCGGGCCGGCTTCCAGCCCAGCAGCGTCCGCAGCGCCGCGTAGGCATAGACGAGGTTGCCGCGCAGGAAGTGGGTTTCGTTGGCGAGCCGGTTGGCTTCGGAGTCGAAGCCGACGCTGACGATGCCGAGGAAGCGGGCGCCGTTGGCCTCGCCAACGTCGATCCGGCGGCTGTGGCCGCGGACCAGCACCTCGGCGGCAAGCTCGGGCTCGTCCGGGATGCCGAGCACGCGGGCGAGGTCGTTGCCGCGGCCGCCGGGGATGATCCCGAGCGGCGTCTCGGCCCCGGCCATCGCCCCGCCGACCGCCCCGACCAGCCCGTCGCCGCTCATCACCACCGGCACCTCACCGGCCTCGATCGCGTTCAGCGCCTGGTCGACCCCGTGTTTGAGGTCCTTGGTCTTCTGCACGCGGAAGACGACTCGCTGCTCGTCCAGCGCCTGCTCGACCCGCGGCAGCAGCTTCAGCGTCTTCCCTCCCGCCGAGGAGGGGTTGACCAGAAGCGCCAGCGGCATGCCCTCGATATCCATGCGCAGCGCAGCCTAGTCGGAGCGGGCCGCGCGATCCCCGTCGAGGAGGCGTCCGACATAAAAGGTCCCAGCCCCGGCCTCGCCGGCTTCGATCGGATCGACGCCGCGCTGTCGCAGCTTCCACTGCAGCAGCTTCGGCCGCGTGTAGAAGGGCGTCTCGGCGCCGTGGCTGGCGGCGACGATCAGGTAGCCGCCGGGGCGCAGCACCCTGACCAGCTCGTCGAAGAAGGGCGGCATGTTGAGCTGGGTGACGAGGTCGAAGGAGTCGTCCGGGTAGGGGAGGGAGGAGGCGTCGCCGACCTTGAAGGCGATCCGCCCTTCCGGGTCGAGGCCGACCTTGGCCACCGCCGCGTGGATCATCTCCTCGGAGAGGTCGACCCCGCGCACCCTCGCCTGGGGGAACTCGCGGGTGAGGAAGAGGGCGCCCGCGCCGGTCCCGCAGCCGACGTCGAGGACCCGCTCGGGGGCGCGGCCGACGTGAAGGACTGCGGCCGCCAGGGGCGCCAGGTGCTCGGGGCTGCCGGCTGCGGTCGCTCGATCCCAGCCCGCGGCCCGCTCGGAGAAGAACCGCCGCATCGGGCCCCGGACCAGCGGCCACAGCCACGGCGCCCTGACCACGAGGCCGTTGAGCGCCCTGCCTATGGCCCGGATCCGGTTCGGTGGGCTGGCGGGCGGCGGCACGCCCCGATGATCGCAACTCGCGGGCACAGCGATCCTCTAGGCTTCGCGCCCGATGGACGGGCAGAGAGACCAGCGCTGGATCATCCTCGGCGTCTTCGCCGTGATCGCGATCGGCGTCACCGCCGCGATCCTGATCAGCCGCGGCGGTGGCAACGACAACAGCAGCTCGACCACCACCGCCAGCAGCAACGGCTGTGAACACGTCGCTGCGCCGAAACCGAAGCAGATCAGCCTCAAGGCGCCGAAGCAGACGGTCAAGAAGGGCGAAAAGCTGACCGCCGTGGTCGAAACCAGCTGCGGCAGCTTTGACATCGCCCTCGACACGACCCGCGCGCCGAAGACGACCAACTCGTTCGCCTACCTGGCCGAACAGGGCTTCTACGACGATCTCACCTTCCACCGGATTGCGCCTGAATTCGTGATCCAGGGCGGCGACCCGCTCGGCGATGGCACCGGCGGCCCCGGCTACACGGTCGACGAGAAACCGCCCGCCAACCTCTCCTACACAAAAGGCATCGTGGCGATGGCCAAGAGCTCGGCCGAGCCGCCCGGGCGCTCCGGCAGCCAGTTCTTTGTCGTCACCACCGCCGATGCCGGCCTGCCGCCCGAATACGCGCTGGTCGGCAAGGTCGATAAGGGCCTCGATGTGGTCGAACGGATCGGCAAACTTGGGACCCCGGCCCAGAAACCGAAACAGACGGTCCTGATCGACAAGATCACGATCGAAAAAGGCTAGGCGCCCCGAAATGTCAAAGCTCGACGTAGGCGACAAAGCACCCGACTTCGAGCTTCCGGGCACCGGCGGCAAGACCTACAAGCTCTCCGACTACCGCGGCCGCAAGCTGATCGTCGCCTTCTACCCGGGCGACTTCACCGCGGTCTGCACCAAACAGTTCTGCTCCTATCGCGACCAGGGCGAGCGCCTCGACCAGCTCGGCGCCGACGTGATCGGCATCTCGCCGCAGTCGGTCGACTCGCACGAGCGCTTCACCGAAGAGAAGAAACTCAACGTGCCGTTGCTCGCCGATGAGGACAAGGCCGTCGCCAAGGCCTACGGCGTGCTGGCCGGGCCGATGGTGCGGCGGGCGATCTTCGTGATCGACGAGGAGGGCATCGTCCGCCACCGCAAGGTGACGCTGGTCGGCCTCTCCTTCGAGAGCGTCGACGACCTCGAGCAGGCCGTAGCCGCGCTGGGCTGATGCCGTCGCGCCTGCCGGAGCCGGCGCCCTTCGTGGCCGGCGGCGATGGCCTGGCGATCAGTGGCGAAATGGCGGGGGAGGGCCCCGCCATCGTCCTCTGCCACGGCATCACCGCGACCCGGCGCACCGTCGTCCACGGCTCGCGGGTCCTCGAGCGGGCCGGGTACTCGCTCGTCTCCTACGACGCCCGCGGCCATGGCGAGTCCGATCCCGCGCCGGCGGGCCAGGGTTATGGATACCTAGAGCTGGCCGGCGATCTCGGATCGGTGCGCGCCGAGGCGGTGGGGGAGGGCCGGTTCGTGCTGGCCGGGCACTCGATGGGCGCCCATACAGCGGTTGCCTACGCGCTGGCCGATCCCGAACGGATCGCAGGACTGGTCGTGATCGGGCCCGCCTACGACGGCGAGGTCTCCGAGGGATCGCTGCGCTACTGGGATGGGCTTGCCACGGCGCTGGAGACGGGCGGGATCGATGGCTTCGTCGACTACATCGACCGCAACCAGGAGATCGGCACGGCCTGGCGTGAGTCGGTCCTGCGCTTCACCCGCGAGCGGATGCTGCGCCATCGCCACCTCGATGCGATCGTCGAGGCGCTGCGAGAGGTGCCGCGCTCGCGGCCCTTCCAGGCGATGGAGGATCTGGAAGCGCTTGAGGTCCCGACGCTTGTCGTGGCCAGCCACGACGCCGCCGATCCGGGCCATCCCTACGCCACTGCCGCCGCCTACGCCGAGCGCATGCCCCAGGCGCGCCTGGTCAGCGAGGCCGAGGGCGAGTCGCCGCTGGCCTGGCAGGGAGGCAAGCTCTCGCGGGAGATCGCCGCCTTCTGCGAGGCGCCGGATGTCGCCGCACGCTTGGCGTCCAGCCCAGGGCAGCGCTAGGCTTGATCTGTGCAGGTGCTTAGGAAACTTGGCTCGGTGCCGTTTCTGGTTCTTGCCTGCTGCCTGCTGTTGCTGGGATCGGCGCTGTTCGGAGGCAGCCCGCAAGACATCCTCGGCGTGCTGCCGGCGATCCTGCTCCTGCTTGGCCCCGCGCTCGGCCGCTATCCGGGCGAAGAGGCGATCTTCCGCCTCACCCAGGCTCGGCGCCCGCCACGACGGGCTGTGGCCACGGTGGCGACGCTGCGCCCGCACCGCTCGGACTTCTCGAATCGCATGATCCTGCTGGCTTCGAGCCGGCCCCTGCGCGGCCCGCCCGCGCTGCTTGCTGTCCCGTCCTAACTGTTCGGCAAGCAACGACGAAGGAGTGAAGATGAAGCGCGCCATCTGGGCGACGCTGTTGGCGGCATCGATGCTGCTGGCCGCTGCCCCCGGGGCACTCGCACACGCGGGCAACCCCGACTACCGCTCGGTCATCGACAAGGTGACCCCGCACGTCCCCAACGTGACCTTCCAGGTCCTCAGCTACGACAGCTACCTGCAGCTGCTCGACCAGCACGGCCACGAAGTGACGATCTACGGCTACGAGAACGAGCCCTACGCGCGGATCCTGCGCGACGGCACGGTCCAGGTCAACCAGCGCTCGCCCGCCACCTACCTCAACGACAGCCGCTTCGCCACCGAGCAGGTGCCGCCGATCGCCGACCCGACGGCGCCGCCGCAGTGGAAGACGGTCGACGACTCGGGCACCTTCATCTGGCACGACCACCGCATGCACTACCAGTCGACGGCGACCCCGCCACAGGTGACCGACAAGGGCCGCAAAACGAAGATTTTCGACTACACGGTCCCGATTAAAGTCGACAGCCGCAAAGGCGCGATCGACGGCACCCTGTACTGGGTCGGCAGCCCGGGCGCATCGAAAACAGCCTTCATCCTCGCCGGGATCGTCATCGTCCTCGCCGGCGCGGCATTCGTGATGCTGACCCGGCGGAGGCGGCGCGACGAGGAAGAGCGTGGCGGTGGCGAGCCTGAAGAGAAGAGTGCGGAGAAGGAAGCCTGGTAGTGGCCCGGGCCGCGACACGGGCGCTCGGCCTGGCGCTGGCGCTGGCGTTGCTGGCGCCGTCCAGCGCGCTCGCCCATGCCCAGCTCGAGGGCACCAGCCCCGAGCGCGGCGCCGTGGTCAAGCAGGAGCCCAGCGCGGTCATCTTCCGCTTCGACGAGCCGGTCGAGGGCAACTTCGGCGCGGTCCGGGTCTATGACGCGCAGGGGAATCGGGTCGATGAGGGCGACGCCTTCCATCCTGACGGCGAAGGCCCGCGGCTCGGCGTCCACCTCAAGCCCGGCCTCGTCGACGGCAGCTACACCGCCACCTACCGGGTCGTCTCCGCCGACGGCCACATCGTCTCCAGCGGCTTCGTCTTCTCGATTGGCAAGGCCGGCAGGGCGCCGCAGGAGACCGTCGCCGAACTGACCAGCGGGGCCGGCAGCGGCTCGGTCACCGAGACCGCCTTCGGGCTGGCCCGCGGCCTCCAGTACACGGCGATGGCGCTAGCAGTGGGAGGGCTCGTCTTCCTGATGCTGGCCTGGCTGCCGGCGCTGGCCGCGGTCGGCGGCGGGGGGGAGGAGTGGGCGCGGGCCAGGCGCGCGTTCGCGACCCGCCTGCGCCGGGTGCTGCTGCTGGCCGCCGCGCTTGGCGCGGTCAGCGCCGCCGCCGGGGTCGTGCTCGAGGGGGCGGAGGCGGCGGGCATCTCCGGCTTCTCGGCCCTGAAGGAGACGATCGTCCGCGAGACCTTGGAAACCAAGTTCGGCACGATCTGGAGCCTCGCCGCGGCAGCCTGGGTCGTCTTCGGCCTGTTGGTCCTCCTCGCCTACCGACCCGCGGCCGGGCGGCCGATGGCGTGGTGGCGCGCCGCGCTTCTGGCTCTGCCTTTGGTCTTTGTCGTGCTCGAGCCGGCGCTCTCCGGCCACGCCAGCACCCAGTCGCCCGTCGCCTTGCTCTTCCCGACCAACGTCCTCCACGTCGCCGCGATGTCGGTCTGGCTCGGCGGCCTGGCAGCGCTGCTCTTCGTCGCCCCGCGCGGGACCCGCGAGCTGGCGCCGGCCGAGCGCGGGCGGTTGCTGGCCGGCACGCTCTCGCGCTTCTCGCAGGTCGCCTTGGTCGCGGTCGGCGCGATCCTGCTCACCGGCCTGATCCAGACCTATGTCTACGTCCGCCACCTCGATGCGCTCATCGACACCGGCTACGGCCGGGCGGTGCTGATCAAGTTCTGCCTGTTGATGGTCTTGATCGGGATCGGCGCCTACAACCGTCGCCGCTCGGTGCCGCGCCTGAACCGGATCGCCGCCGGTGGCGAGTCGCCGGGCCGGGCCGGGCTGCTCTTGCGGCGGGCGCTGCGCGGCGAGGTGGCGCTGCTGATCGTCGTCCTCGGAGTGACGGCGGCACTGGCCAGCTATGCGCCGCCGATCTCGGCCCAGTCAGGGCCGTTCTCGACCGAAACCACCCTCGGGCCGACCCAGCTGGAGATGACCGTGGACCCGGCCAGGGTCGGGGCGAACGTGATTCATCTCTATCTCTTCGACTCGAAAAGCGGCGCTCCCTACGCCAAGGTCAAGCAGATCGAAGTGAAGGCAGCGCTGCCCGACAAGGGGATCTCGCTGCCGCTCGAACCGCAGCTCTCCGGCCCCGGCCATTACACGATCCCCGGTGCGCTTTTCAACGCCTCGGGCGAATGGCAGCTCGGGATCACGATCAGGATCTCGGCCTTCGACCAGTTCTCCAAGAAGGTCGAGGTGCCGATCCGATGATCGAATACCTGCTCGGCGCCCTGCCTGCGGTCCTGCTGGCGATCTCGCTGCTGCTCGGCTGCTACCCGGGCGAGGAGATCATCGGCACGCTGGCGCGGAGGTCGCGCCGGCGACGCTCGCCGGCGGCCCTGCCCACACCTTGGCATCGGCATCGTGCGCTGGGCACTCGCCAGGCGCTTCAACTGCTCGCCGCAAGCCGCCCGCTGCGCGGGCCGCCTGTCCTTTCGCTGGTCCAGCCCTAGTCATGGGCCCGCCGCGTCCGCGCTGGGCCCAGCCAACGAAAGGAACGAAAGATGCGACGAATTGCGATTGGACTTGTGGCCGCCTTGGCGCTGCTGGCGCCCGCCGCCGCCCAGGCTCATGTCAGCCTCCACCCGAACGAGGTGCCGACCGGCGCCTTCGCCACCCTCGACATCCGGGTGCCGAACGAGAGCGAAGGCGCGAACACGGTCAAGGTGGCGGTGCAGATGCCGCCGGGCTTCATCGACGTCTCGACCGAATACATGCCGGGATGGACCGCCAAGGTGGTGACGAGCAAGCTGGCAAAGCCGGTGCAGACCGATGACGGCGAAGTCACCGAAGGGGTGCGCGAGATCATCTGGACCGGGGACGGCAAGCAGGGCGTGATCCCGCCGGGCCAGTTCGTCAACTTCCCGATCTCGACTGAGATTCCGGGCAAGGCGGGCCAGGTGCTGGCCTTCAAGGTCCTCCAGCACTACGACAACGGCGAAGTCATCCGCTGGATCGGCGCCCCGAACTCCGAAAACCCGGCGCCGCAGATCGACGTCACCGCGGCGGGCGGAGTGCTGCAGGATGTCGCCGGCAGCGAGACCGCGCCGCCCGGTGCAGAACCCGCGAGCGGCGAAAGCTCCGGGGCAACCGCATCCAGCTCAAGCGACAGCGCCAGCAAGGGCCTTGGCATCTTCGCCCTGGTCGTCGGCGCTCTCGGGCTGGTCGCCGGAGGCGTGGCGCTTCTCCGCTCGCGGAGAACCTAGTCTGTGGCCGGGATGAAGCTGCCGGAAGAGGGAACGCTGAGGAGGGTCGCGACTTTTGTCGCGACCCTCGGCATCGCCGTCGCCACCTACATCGTGATCGCCGACTCCGGCGGCGGCTCGCCGACCTGCCTGGCCGGCGGCCACGGCTGTGAGACGGTCGCCAACAGCACCTACTCCCATGTCTTCGGCGTCAATATCGCCGTCTTCGGCATCTTCGCCTACGTCCTGCTGCTGGCCGCCGCGCTCCTGCGCGGCGACAAGGCCCGCCTCGGCGGTTTCATCGTCGCCCTCGGCGGCTTCGGCTACAGCGTCTACCTCACCTATCTGGAGCTGTTCAAGATCGAAGCGATCTGCCAGTGGTGCGTCGGCAGCGCCGTGCTGATGACGGTGATCTTCGCCGTCAACGCGATCCGCCTGGTCGGTTACGCAGGGAAGGAGGAGGCGTGAGCAACTCCAAAGCCGAGCAGCAGCGCAGGCAGCAGCTGATCAAGCTGGCCAGCGCCTTCGTCTTTTTGGCGATCGTCGTCGTCGCGGTCCTGATCGTCGTCAGCCAGTCCGAAACTAGCGGCGGCGACAGCAAGCTCGAGGACGTCGGCCTGGTCGGCAAGCAGCTGCAGGGGATCCCGCAGGAAGGCACTGTGCTCGGCGATCCCAAGGCCAAGGTCACCCTGCTCGAGTTCGGCGACCTGCAGTGCCCGGTCTGCAAAGCCTTCTCGGAAGGGATCGTCGCCGAAGTGATCGCCGGCCCGGTCGCTAGCGGCGAAGCCAAGCTCGACTTCCGCAGCTACACGATCATCAGCGAAGCCTCGATTCCCGCTGGCGCAGCGGCAATCGCAGCCGGCGAACAGGGCCGCGGCTGGAACTTCATCGAGCTCTTCTATCGCAACCAGGGGGCGGAGGGGACCGACTACGTCGACGACGAATTCCTCACCTCGATCGCCAAGGGCGCGGGCGTGGCGGATATCGCCAAATGGAACGCCGACCGCAAGAGCAAGCGCGTGCTGGCTGAGGTCGCCACACAGACCGAAGAAGCAAAGGAACTCGGTTTTGGAGGCACGCCGTCGTTTGCGGTCAAAGGCCCGAGCGGCAAGCTCGAAACGCTTGAATTCCCCGGCTCGGCGTCTGAACTGGAAGCGGCGATCGAGCAGGCGGGCTAAGGCCCGCCCCTCAGTAGCCGGGGTAGTGGCGGGCGACGAACCCGGCTGACTCGTCGGCGACATTGGAGTGCCAGCGCGGCCCCGAGCCCTTGGCGTCGCCGACCGTGTCCCAGCGCAGGCCGGCGATCACGGCGTAGGCATGGCCGGCGTTGGCGTAGACGGTCAGCCAGCGGCCCGGCCCGGGGACGCCCCAGGACTCAAGATTCCCCGAGGCAAGCGGGGAGGAGAGGAAGCCGGCGCCGAAGAGGGCGAAGCTGACCGCGCCGGAGCAGTCGTAGCCGCGGGCGAAGAAGGATGCGTGGCCGCCGCCCCAGATGTAGGGGGTGGCGGAGATCGTGTTGGCGGCGTTGATCGCGCCCTTGATCGGATCCGGAGCGCTCGGCGGCGCGAGAGCGATCCCATTGATCAGGGTCGTCGTCGGCCCACTTTCGTCGCCGCCGGTCGAGGAGAGCGAGTGGACGACTAGCGGGGCGGAGCTGCCGCCGGGCAGCGGCGGGACCACGGTGCCATTGGTGCCGGCCGAGGCGGGAGGGATGGCCGATGGGTCTTCTTCGCCCGGTTCGGCGGGAGCCGAGGCGGCTTCGGCGCTGCGCGCCGCGCTTGCTTCCAGGTTGGCCGAGTTGCTCCGCAACCAGTTGTCCAGCAGGTTGAGGCCGTTGCCGACGACGCGGTAGGCGCCGGGGTTCGTCGCGGCAGCGGCGACGAGGGCAGTCCGGCCGACGCGGCCGAGGTCTGGGCTTTCGCCAGCGCCTTCGGGCGGACCCGTCGCGGCCCGCGCCGCTCCCTGGCCGCAGCCGGCCAGCGCCAGCGCCGCCGTTCCGGCCGCGATCAGGCTCAAGGTGCGAGCGCGGCTGCTGCCCTGCTTGTCGCGCCGCGGCTGCCTCTGGCTGGCGGCGAACCAGGCCAGGCCCGCCACGGTCAGCGCGCAGGCCACGTAGAAGTTCAGCCGCAGGCCGTAGATGTAGTGGGCTGGATCGACCCGCAGCGACTCCTCGAAGATCCGAAAGGCCGAGTAGCCGGCGACGTAGAGGGCGAACAGGCCCGGGGGGCGGATCCGGCGATGGTGGCCGAGCCAGACCAGGAAGGCGGCGAGGCCGAGGTTGAAGATCAGCTCGTAGAGGAAGGTCGGGTGGAAGGTGGCGAAAGCCTCGTAGCCAGGAGGGCGATGGGCGAGGGAGATATGTAAACCCCAAGGGAGATTGGTGGGGCCGCCAAAGAGCTCCTGGTTGAAGTAATTCCCGATCCGGCCGATTGCCTGGCCGACCAGGAGAGCCGGGGCGACGGCGTCCATGAACGGCCCCGGTGGGACCCCGTGGCGGCGCAGGCGCCAGAGCCCTACCGCCGAGCCAAGGGCGATGCCGCCCCAAATGCCCATGCCGCCGTCCCAGACCGCGAGCGGCCCCCACCAGTGCGGCGGCACCAGGTTGGAGCTGGTCAGGTCGAAATAGAGGCGGCCGCCGACCAAGCCGGCGGGAAAAGCCCAGAGTGCGACGTCGTAGACCAGCTCGCGCGAGCCGCCTTTGGCCTCCCAGCGCCGGACCGTGATCAGGACGGCAACAACGACGGCAACCGCGTACATCAGCCCGTAGACATGGACTTCAAGGGGGCCGATGCCAAAGCCGCTCTCAGCAGGGCTAGGAATCGAATCGATCACCGGCAGAGCCTAGCCGCGCGACTGGGCCGGCCGAGCGTTGCTTTTGTGAAGATTGTCAGCTTCGAGTTGACATAACCACCATTATCGTGCGTTAAATAGAGGCGAGACTGTCCTTGAGACCATCTAGCCTGCGCCTCATGACGGGCCGTCTGCAATCGAAGCGTTTGACACCGATGCGGCGGGGGTTCGGTGGATCGTTGCTCTTGGTTTTCTTTTTAGCCCTCTGTGGCTGGGTCATCTTGGCTTCGCTTGCTCCCAGTCCCTCGGCAGAACTGCTGCGAAATCTGCCCCAGATCGGCGCTACCTTCTTCGTTGCCTATGCCATTGAGGCTTCTTGGCTGGAGAAGGTCTCGCGAGTCCGAGATTCAGCGAGAGAGAACTGGATTGGCGCAACAGTGGGGCTAGCTGTTGGCGGACTGATCGGCATCGTCATTTCTCTTGCCTTGGCCGAGCAGGCGGCCGTTGGCCATTGGGGATGGTTAGATGAGCTTGGTTTTGCTTGGGCTTCCATGTCGCTGGGCATGCTTGGCATCGTGGTGGCGCTGCTCCCGCTGTTCGTTTACGAATGGAGCCGCAATCTTGATCGGGACGCCCTCGAAGAGTCTGAATAGCTGGCCTACCAGCTCAAACGGCGCGGCCGTCAACGTATGAAGGCGGTGATGGCCCTGCCCACCTCGTGCACAGTTAAAGGCCCGAACCTCAGCGACCAGGAGTTGTCTAGGTTCTGAACCAGCGAGCAGCGGGCGCCGGCAGCCTCCATCGCCATCTGGTGCTCTTCGCAGCGTTCATATCCCGATGCGCCCTGAAATACGGCGTCAAGGCCGTATCGACCGTCATCTACTGGCCACAGAGTCAGTTTGTCTGCGACCGGCCCTGCTGGAAGATCGACCTCAAGGGACACGGACGTGCTTTCGGCATCGCCCTCTTTGGCCCTGCTCAGGGCTGAACTATGCGGACGCTGGCTTTGGCGGAGTCGCAGATCGGCGACTTCACGGTGGCGACCTTGTGGCCCTTGCCGTGGAGCGTGGCCTTGATCTGGGCTTTGCCGTGGGCGTTGGTTCGCGTCCGGTGGCCGGCGAAGCTGACGACGGCGCCCTTGACGCAGGCGTCCAGTTCGGTCGTGAAGCTGAACTTGAAGGCTGTCTTGTGGCCTGAGACCGCCTTGCGCGGCCGTGCCCGCAGCTTGGTCTTCTTCTGGCAGTCGGCTCGACTGAGGACATCGGCGCCGAATGGGGTCAGCCCGGCTGTGGCCGCATTGGCGAGATGGGGCACGCCGAAGTTGTCCTCGACCCAGCGCAGCATCGAGTAGTGGTTGTAAGCGATGTTGGTGACGGTGCCGGGCTTGATGCAGGGCGAGAGCATCACCGCGCCGATCCGCCCGCCGCCGCTGCCGACGGAATTTCCGCCGCCGTTGTTCGGCGTGTTCGGGCCGTTGACCTCGCCGCAGCAGGAGTCGGCGCCCGACTCCGACTCGTCGAAGGTGACCAGGATTGCCCCCTGGTCCTGGTAGGCCGGAGACGCCTGGATCGCCGGCACCCACTGGCGCAGGAAGGCGTCGACGCCGGCGAAGCCGCCGGGCGAGACGCCGTCGGCGCAGGTGGCGTCATGCCCATCGGCGCAGAGATCGGGCGTGATGAATGAGTATTCGGGAGTCTTCGCCAGGCTGCTGAGGTCTCCCGGGAGCTTGCTGAGGTCGACCACGTTGCTCTGGCAGGCCGGCGTGTCGATGATCGAGTGGAAGTAGACGAAGGGGTCGTGGCGGGTGGCGTACTGGTCGTTGGGCCGTGCCGCCAGGGTTTTGTCGGCGGTGCCGATCGCCGGGTGGCGGCAGGTCGTCGCTTCGCCCGCCGCCGCTCCGTTGGCCATGTCCTCCATGTAGCCACGCCAGCTATGGCCGGCGCCTTCGAGCTGGTTGGCGACGGTCTGCACCGGCTTCGGGAAGACGCAGCCCTGGCCGAGGGCGATGCCGTCGGCCCCGACAATGCCGGGAGCCATCTCCGAGAAGATCGTACAGTCGGCCTGGGTGACGAGGTTCGGTGGCTGGCCGCTGATCATCGCGATGTAGTTGTCGAGGCTGGCGTGCCCGATCCCGTAGTAATTGGGCATGAAGGCGCCGGCTTTGGGCAGGTCCGCGCCGAGATACGGCGCCGGCGGATTGGCGCCAAATGACTCTTCGGCGTTCTCGTTCTCGAGCACGATCACGAAGAGGTGGTTGATGTGCGGCGGGGCGGCGGCAAGGGCCGATGCCGATAGCGCCAAACAGGCGACAAGCGCCAGCAGGGCGGCGGCCAAGCTGCGGGCGCTCACGAGAGCCTCGCGCTGCCGCGCACAAGCGGCTTGACGATCGGCGGCGCCTTCGGCAGGCGACCCTGCTCGATGCTCTCCACTGTCAGCGGCGAAGACTCGATAGTCCCGACTGTATCGCGGTTGCAGTGGCAGCCATCGCCGAGAAAGCGCCAGGGCTTCTCGAGGCGATCCTGCCAGCGGGCGAGCTCGGGATCATCGGCGCGCACGTGCTCGATGAAGAGCATCTGCCCGCCTGGCCGGAGGATGCGGGCGACCTCGCGCAGCGCCGCGTCTGGGTCGGGCACGGTGCAGAGGACGAGGGTGAAGACGGCTGTGTCGAAGCTCGCGTCGGCAAACGGCAGGCTCTCGGCGGGGGCTTCGACCAGGCTGGCCGCACTCCCCCGAGCTGCCAGCTTCGGCCGCAGCTGGCTCGTCATGTGCGGATCCGGCTCCGCCAAGACCAGCTCGGTCACCGCCTCGGGATAGAGGCCGAGGTTGGCGCCGGTGCCGGCGCCGAGGTCGATCGTCCGCCCCTTCGCGGCCGCCAGCAGCTCGCGGCGCATCTGCCGCAGGCCGGCGTCCTCGGTCGCCTTCAGCCCGCGGTCGTAGAGTCCGGCGAAGACCCTCCCCCAGGTTGCGTCATAGATACGACCCATCGGTCGACCCTCGATCTACGCGGCGTCGCTGCGGGCCGTCGGGGCCTGCTCGGCCTCCGCCCCCGCCTCGAGCCCGGGCTCACTCTGCGCCGCCCGCTCCTCGTAGGCGTGGCGGGCGCCGTGATCGACCTCAAACATCAGCTTGTCGAGCTTCATCGCCCGGCCCAGCGCCTCGCGGGCAGGGCGCGGCAGCAGCGAGACCACCTTGTACATCGCGCCGTTGGCGCGGGGCACGAAGACGTCGAAGCGCGGCACTTCGAGCGCATCGACGATCTCGTCAGCTACGTCAGATGCCTCGACCGGTTTGATCCAGCGCTGGCCGACGCCGCTGGTCAGCTCGGTGTTGACGACGGTCGGCATCACGCAGACGACGTCGACGCCGCTGCCGCGCAGCTCAAGGCGGACGGCCTCGCTCAGGCCGACCACTGCGTGCTTGGTCGCCGAGTAGGTGGCGATCCCCGGGACGCCGCCCTTGCCGGCCTGGGAGGCGATGTTGACGATGCTGCCGTGGCCGCGGGGGCGCATCCGCTCGATCGCCAGCTGGGTGCCGGTAATGACCCCGTGCAGGTTGATGTCGATCTGGCGGCGGACCGAGTCCTCGGCCTCGTCGACGAACGGGGTCACCGGCATGATCCCGGCGTTGTTGATGATCACGTCGGCGGGCCCGAGCTGGCGCTCGGCCTCGTCGAGGAACTTGGCGAAGGAGCCGCGGTCGGTGACGTCGAGCGCGAGCGCGATCGTGCCGCCGCCCAGCGCCGCCGCCGTCTGCTCGGCCAGGGCAAGGTCGAGGTCGCCGATCGCGACCCGGCAGCCTTTGCGGACCAGCGCCGTCGCCGTCGCCTTGCCGATCCCGCGGGCCCCGCCGGTGATCGCGACGACCTTGCCGTTCAGTGAGCGTCTCTCCTTGGCCATGCCCTCTCCTCCTTAGGCCGCGAGCTAACTCGCGGGTTTGTAGACGGTCACGACTGCGGCGCCGCCGAGCCCGATGTTGTGCTGCAAGCCGACCTTGGCACCGTCGACCTGGCGCTTGTCGGCGGCGCCGCGCAGCTGCCACGTCAGTTCCGAGCACTGCGCCAACCCGGTCGCGCCGAGCGGGTGCCCCTTGGAGATCAGCCCGCCCGAGGGGTTGACGACGACCTTGCCGCCGTACGTCGTTGCCTCTTCCTCGACCAGCTTGTGCCCCTCGCCCTCGGCGGCGAAGCCGAGCGCTTCGTAAGTGATCAGCTCGTTGGCGCTGAAGCAGTCGTGCAGCTCGCAGACATCGACCTCGTCGGGGCTGAGCTGGGCCTCCTCGTAAGCGATCCGCGCCGCCTCCTTCGACATGTCAGAACCGACGATCTTCATGCAGTCGGTGTCGTTGGCGAAGGTCGAGCTGAGGTCGGTGACCATCGCCTGGCCGGCGATTTCGATCGCCTGGTCCCAGAGTCCGTGCTCCTCGACGTAGCGCTCGGAGGCGACGATCGCGCAGGCCGAGCCGTCCGAGGTGGGCGAGCACTGCAGCTTGGTCAGCGGGTCGTGGATCATCCGCGCGTCCTTGATGTCCTGCAGCGAGTACTCGTCCTGGAACTGGGCGTAGGGGTTGTTGACCGAGTGCTTGTGGTTCTTCCAGCCGATCCAGGCGTAGTGGTCGGCGGTCGAGCCGTATTTGTCCATGTGGTCGCGGCCGGCGTTGCCGAACATCTGCGGGGCGGCCGGCGACTGCTCGGGATCGCGGATCTCAAACATGCGGGTGGCGTGCTTGTCGAGCGCGTTGGTGCGGTCGGTGTACTTGACCCCGAGCGAGCCCGGCTCCATCTTCTCGAAGCCGAGCGCCATCGCGCAGTCGACGAGGCCGCCCTTGACCGACTGGCGGGCGAGGAACAGCGCCGAGGAGCCGGTCGAGCAGTTGTTGTTGACGTTGACGACCGGGATCCCGGTCAGGCCGAGCTGGTAGAGCGCGCGCTGGCCGTAGGTCGAGTCGCCGTAGCAGTAGCCGGCGTAGGCCTGCTCGACGTCCGTGTACGGGATGCCCGCGTCGGCAAGCGCCTTGTCGCCGGCCTCCTTGGCCCAGTCCGGGTAGTCGCCCTCCTTGGTGCCGGGCTTCTCGAACTTGGTCATTCCGACTCCGATGACGAACGTGCGGTTGCTCAACTCGGTCTCTCCTATGGTCATCCCGGCCCGCGGGCAGTTTGGCTGCGTAGCCAGGAATCTAGCGCAGCGGCCGCTCAGAGCCGGTCGAGAGCGCGCTTGCGGGCGAGGCTGAACTCGACCGCGAGGGCCACCGGATCGTCGCTTGCGGCCAGCTCGGAGTAGCCGATCTCGGCCCCGGGGAAGCCCTGCGCATTCCAGAGATCGCCGCTTGGCCTGGCGCTCCAGGGGCCGACGTAGAAGTAAGGCTCGGTGTGGCCCTCGTCTCCCGGGGAGAAGCCGTAGTTGGCGCGGCGACCCGCGGCTTCGTCACCCATCTCGATCGCGATGTCGAAGTGCTCGGGCCAGAGGGTCGGCTCGGTCGGACCATCGCCCTTCCCCGCTGCGGCGACGAGCTGCTCCAGGATCGCCTGGCCGACGGCGTAGGTGGCGGCGAGCGCCTCTGCTGCCTTCGGGTCGATCGCCAGGGGTTCGGTCAGAAGGCGGCTCTCGATCGACTTGGGCAGCAAGCGCGAGCCGATCAGCTCGGCCGCGGCGGCCAGCGAGGAGATCGGGGCGCTGTGCTCCTCCCCACCCTCGCGGACGACCAGCTCGATGCCCTCGACCCTAACCTGGCTGTCTTCGCCAAAGACGGGAGTGCCGAAGCCGCCCGCCGTCTGCACCAGCGAGAACTCGCCGCTGGTCTGCTCGCGGGCGGGCTTGATCACGTCCTCAGCCAGCCGGTGCAGTGATTCGCGGCTGCGGGCAAAGTCGTCTGGCAGGGGTGGCAGCGAGAGATCGCTCATCTCAGTCATTTATACGGCGTCGGCGGGAGCGGCCCGGGCGCCTCTCCCCTCCCCTGGGTTTGGCCAGAGCAGGAAGGCGGCGGCGGAGATGGCAATCCCGATCGCGGTCGCCCAGCCCCGCTGGCCGGCGGCGTGCAAGGCGCCCTCTCCCAGCGAATCGGCGAGCAGCACCGCGTAGGTGGTGATCGCCGCCGTGAAGAGCGCGTACTGGACCGTGAGTAACCCATAGGCCAAGGCGGTCGCGGCGGTCAGGGCAAGCGCGACGGCGACGCCGTTGCCGCCGAGCGCCTCGGCCAAGGCTGTGGCGGCGATCAGCCCAAGCGCGGTGCCGGCTGCCCGCAGGATCAGGCGGTGGAAGGTCTCGTCCTCCTCTGGGCGCATGACGAAGAGGGTCGTCAGCGGGATCCAGAAGCCATGCTGGTCCATGTCGAGCAGCCGATAGACGGCCACGCCGGCGGCGAGCGCGGCGCCGAAGCGCAGCCCGTGGCGGAAGCTGGTCGAGCCCAGGTTGAAGTTGGCGCGGAGTTCGCGCCAGGCGTCGCGGCTGCTCCAGGCTTTCTCGGCGGCCTCACCATCGTGGTCCCCCGCCGCCCAGATGCAGAGCGAGAAGCCGGCCTGGAGCAGGCCTCCCGCCGTGCCAAGCAGAAGCGCCGGCAGGGCGTCGCCGGGGGCGAGGAACAGGCCCTGCGCGATCAGCAGGGAGAGGGCGACCGAGAGGCCGCCGATCGCCAGTCGCAAGGAGACGGCGAAGCAGTAGCCCGCCGCCGCGCCGACAACGGCCATCGCCAGCACCGCGCCGAGCGCCGACTGGCTGCTGAGCACGCCGAGCGCTGCCATCAACCCGATTGCCGGCGCCGCCGCGGCCTGCCAGCCAGCGCGGGTGCGGGCGGGCGCGTCAAGGCCGGGAAACCCCGCCAGCAGGGCCCCAGTCGCGATCGCGCCCTTGGATGAGGTGTCCAGCCCCAGCTCGACCAGCAACGCGATGCCGACCGGGATCGCGACCAGGGCGCCGCGCCGCAGCGCCGGGCCAGGGGCGCTGGGGCCGATCGAGAGCAGGCCCGATGCCTGCAGCCGCCGCGCCGCGCCGCTGGCGTTGAAGAGCGACGGAGATCTCTGGCCGGCTGCCACTCGGCTGAGGGTAACCTGGGCAGTCGTGATCCTGGCCGTTGCAAGCACCGACCCGGCCGCAGGCATCGGCATATTCGCCGCCCTGGCGGCGGGCGTCATCTCCTTCCTCTCCCCCTGTGTGCTGCCATTGGTCCCGGGCTATCTCTCGGCCGTGACCGGCGTCTCGGCGGCGGACCTCGACGACGCTAACTGGCGCAGGGTGCTGGGGCCGAGCCTGCTCTTCGTCGGCAGCTTCTCGGCGATCTTCATCGCCTCGGGCCTGACCGCGACCGCGCTCGGCTCGACGATCAGCGACCACAGCGAACTGCTGACCAAAATCTCGGCGGCCTTCATCGTCCTGATGGGCCTGCTCTTCGTCAGTTCCCTCTTCATCACCCGCCTCAACCGCGAGTGGCACGTCGACAGCCTGCTCGAACGCGCCGGCAAGGGCGGGCCGATCATCGCCGGCGCCGCCTTCGCGATCGCCTGGACCCCGTGCATCGGGCCGACGCTGGGAGCGATCCTCACCGCGGCCGCGATCTCCGGCTCAGCCGCCCACGGCGCCTTCCTCCTCGCCGTCTACTCGGCGGGCCTGGCGATCCCCTTCCTCCTCACTGCCCTCGCCTTCTCGCGCATGACCACAGCCTTCGCGGTGGTCAAGCGCCACTACCAGGCGATAGTCGCCGTCGGCGGCCTGATCTTGATCGTGATGGGCATCCTGATCTGGACCGGCCAGCTGACCGAGCTAAACAACGAAGCGAGGATCTGGCTAGAAGGGCTAGGGATCGACTTCTGGAACGAATTCTGAGGACGAGACCTATATTTCCCGTCTATAGGAATGGAAATGTAGGTCTCGTCGACTCTGCAGCTCAGTTGCTGATCGGCGCGACCGGCTGAAGCTCCTGGCCGATCGCCTCGACCACCTCGAGCTCGTCGCCGTCGAGTTCGCGCGAGCAGACGATGCGGAAGCGGCCGGTGCCAATCTCCCCGTCCGGCACCACCGGCAAGCCGCGAATGTGATCCCAGCCCAGCCGTTCGACCTCGAACGGGTTCATCCGCACCTCGGCGGCCGGGAAGGCGCAGTTCATGTTGTGCTGGTCGATCGCCTTCGAGATCGCCTCAAGGTTCTTTGCCTCGGCTGAAGCCATTGGCTGAAGTCTAAGAGGGCGGGGGTTTGCCGGCTACGGCGACGACTCGCCGGGAGCGGGTGTCTCTTCAACTGGCGCGATCGAGGCCTGCCCTCGGGTCTCCGCCCGAAATAAATAGGAGCTGACCAAGAGGACGACGGATCCGAGCGCCGCCACCCAGAGGCCCCAGCCGACATCGACCAGATGAACCTCACGCCCGAATATTTCCTGGGTCGAGGTGCTGACATTGATCACGTCATAGACCGAGACGATGGCGGAGATCGCGGCGACTACGACCGCAGCGGTCAGCCCCCAGCGCATGAGCAGAAGGCACCCCGCGATCAGGGCCAGCACCACCGTGATCCTGCCATCTCCCTGCATGCCTGAAACCGAGCCAAAGGCAAACGTCGTCCACGGGCCAAGCGACCCGATCAAAATCGCCCCGGCAGCCACCAGGGCCGTTGTGCGCTTGGCCGATTTCTCCCCCACCGGCGGGCATCCTAGCCATAACGGGCCGGGGCACGCGGAGGGTCGTCGTAGCGTCCCTTTCTCTTCCTACGATCAATGCCTTGTCTTCTTCGCGAACCATCGCCCACCTCGACATGGACGCGTTCTACGCGTCGGTCGAGCTGCGGCGGCGGCCTGAGCTGCGGGGAAAGCCGGTTGTGGTCTGCGGATCCGGGCCTCGGGCTGTGGTCACCACGGCCAGCTACGAGGCTCGCAAGCTTGGCGGGGTGCACTCGGCTATGCCCGCCGCTGTGGCTCGGCGGCGGCTGCCGGATGCTGTCTACCTGCACCCTGACTTCACCGCCTACCGGGAGGCTTCGGGGCAGGTGATGGAGATTCTTCATCGCAATGCCGAGGTGGTCGAGGTGGTTGGGCTCGACGAGGCATACGTCGACCTGACCGGGCTCTTCTCGCCGAAGGCGACGATGCGGCGGATCGTGGCGGAGATTCGGGATATCGGGCTGGGCTGCTCGGTCGGGATCTCCGAGAACCGGCTGCTGGCCAAGATCACCAGCGAGCTGGGCAAGCCCGGCGGCCTGGTGGTGCTGCCGCGGGCTGAGGCGCTGGAGCGCTTCGCCGCGGACTCCCCTGGCCTCGTCCCCGGGATCGGGCCAAAAACCGTGATCAAGCTGCAGGGGATGGGCGTGCGGACGCTGGCCGACCTGCGGCAACAGGACGCCGCCGTGATGGAGGCCGCGTTCGGGCCGCGGATGGGCCGCTGGCTCCTCGCCCGCTCGCGCTTCGAAGACGAGACGCCGATCTCGGTCTCGCGTGAGACCAAGTCGCAGTCGGCGGAGACCACTTTTGACGTCGACATCTCCGAGCCGGCCCAGATCGAGGGCTCGCTCAAGGGCCTGGCAGAGGAGCTCTGCCGCCGCCTGCGCAAGCGCGACCTCGAGGGCCGCACAATCGGGATCAAGGTCCGCCTCGACGACTGGACCAACGTCTCCCGCTCCCACACCGTCGAGCAGCCGACCAACGACCCGGCCGTGGTAGTCCCGGTCGTGCTCGACCTGCTGCGCGCCTACGCGCCGCCGCGCCCGGTGCGCCTGCTCGGGGTGCGCCTCGCCGGCTTCGAGAAGGAGCCGGCCGCCGAGCCCGATGCGCCCGACGGCCAGCTCCAGCTCGGCCTTGCCGGCTGAGCGCTCGAATTACTTGCTGGAGAGCAGCGTCCCCAGGTCGGGGAAGCCGAGCTTCTCCTTGGTCGCCGTCGTCAGGTCGAAATCGCGACCGGCGACGTAGGGGCCGCGATCGACGACCGGGACCGTGATCGTCCGGCCCTGGTAGCGCAGCTTCACCTTGGCCCCGCAGGGCAGCGTCTTGTTGGCGACGCCCAGCGTCCCCGGCTGCAGGGTGCCGCCGCAAGCCAGGGCCCCGCCGTAGAGGCCAGGGCCGTAGTAGGAGGCCTCGGCCTGGTGGAAGGCGGTGAGGCGACGGGACGCGCTCGCCGACCCAGTCGTGTGGCGGTCGTGGATCCCGAAGGCGCGAACCTTGTAGCTGCCGATGCCGTCGGGGCGCCAGCGCAGGGCGAAGGCGCCGTTGCGTTTGGTGGTGACGCCGACGGTCTCGCTCCCGCCACCTCCGAAGACGAGCTTGACGCGGTGGGCGCCGCCAGGCCGGACCCGGCCGTGCACAACGAGGCTCTCGCTGCTCAGCACGCTGTGGCGGCTGAGGTGCAGTGAGATATGGGACTGAACCCGCTCGGGGCGATGGTGCGTGGACTGCTTTGCGGTGGCTGGAACCGCGCCAACTAACAGCGCAGCGGCAGCCGCCACCGTGGGCAGAGTGAATCGCATTGAATGCTCGCTTTCTGCTGCCTACGGGGTTAGCTGACGGGCTCGCAGGCGCAGGCTCGGTGCCTTGCGCGCGCTACGGGCGGCTCGCCGCCCGATTCGCCCCGGCCACAACTTCGTGGCATTGGGTCCCCCGCTCCAGCCGCGCTCGCGGCCGAACTCGGCAGATAGGTCATATCTGTCTGAACGGGGCAAGGTAGGGACTCCCGGGGCGATTCCGGGTGACGCATCGCACACTGGCCGCTTTGGCAACGCTCCCTGCAAAGCCCTTGAACAAGCCAAAATTCGCTCCGACTTATGCCTGAACAAGGGTGTGCGAAGATTGGGGGGTGAGTGATGATCGACTCAGCGGGCTCGACTCTTCCTTCCTTCACATGGAGCGAGCGGGGGCGCACATGCATGTCGCCTCGACCACGATCTTCGAGGGGCCCGCTCCCACCCACGCCGAGTTCCGCGACCACATCGCCTCGCGGCTGCACCTGGTGCCGCGCTTTCGCCAGAAGCTGCGCTTCGTCCCCTTCGACCAGGGCCGGCCGGTCTGGGTCGACGACCCGCACCTCAACCTCGACTACCACGTCCGCCAGAGCGCGCTGCCGGCGCCGGGCTCCGACGAGCAGCTGCGCAACCTGGCGGCGCGGATCTTCTCCCAGCAGCTCGACCGCAGCAAGCCGCTCTGGGAGCTGTGGCTGGTCGAGGGCTTGACCGGCGGCCGCTTCGCTGTGATCGGCAAGAGCCACCACGCCCTGGTCGACGGCGTCTCCGGAGTTGACATAACCACGGTCCTCTACGACCTCGACCCCGAACCCGAGCTGGGCCCGGTGATGGCCCCGAGGTGGCTGCCTCGGCCCGAGCCGACCGACCTGAAGCTGCTCGGCGACGCCCTGCGCGAGCGCGCCACCAGCCCGCGCGAGTTCGTCCGTGGCGTCCGTGCCGTCTTCCGCGGGCCGCGCCAGGTGGTGCGCGGGATCGGGGCCACCGGGAAGATGATCGGCGCCGGCATGGGCGCGCCCTCCACCCCCTTCAACGTCGACATCGGCCCCCACCGCCGTTTCGCGATGGCCCAGAGCGACCTCGGCGAGCTGAAGCGGATCAAGGACGCCCACGGCGGCACCGTCAACGACGTCATCCTCTCCGTCGTCGCCGGCGCGCTCGGCAACTACCTGCGCGCCCGCGGCCACGCGACCGAGGGCCTGGAGATGAAGGCGATGGTCCCGGTCAGCATCCGCGCCGACGAGGAGCACGGCGCGCTCGGCAACCGGATCTCGGCGATGATGGCGCCGCTGCCAGTCTGGTCCGAAGACCCGGTTGAGCGCCTGCGCCTGGTCAGCGAGTCGATGGGCGACCTGAAGGGCTCGGGACAGGCGGTCGGTGCCGAGATCCTGACCAAGATCACCGACTTCGCGCCGCCGACGATCGCCGCCCAGGCGGCCCGCCTGCAGCCCGCCCAGCGCTTCTTCAACCTCGTCGTCACCAACGTGCCAGGCCCGCAGTTCCCGCTCTACGTGCTCGGCCGCAAAATGGAGTCGATCTTCCCGATGGTGCCGCTGGCCCGCCGCCAGGCGCTCTGTATCGGGATCATGTCCTACAACGGCCAGGTCAACTTCGGCATCACCGGCGACTACGACGCGATGGCCGACATCGAGAGCTTTGGGCTCGACCTCGAGGCGACTGTCAAGGAGCTCTCAGCGACGATCGCGCCAGCGCCGAAGAAACGGGCTCGGCGCAAAGCGCAGGGCAACGGCAAGGTCGTCCTCTCTTCCGCGGTCAAACCCTGAGCCTGCGCCGGGGTCGCTGAGCCCCGGATGCGTCATCCACTCGGTCAGGCCAGGCGGCGGCCCGTCGCCCTCGGCAGCGCGTTCGATCTCGGCCGGAACCGGCGGCTGGTCCTCTGCCCAGCGGCCGATCAGGCGCTCTGGCGTCTCGATCCCCACCGCCCGTAGGCGCTCGCGGTGCTCATCGCCGGCGCAGCGCACCCGGATGCCGAGCTCCAGCGCGATCGACTCCACCTCGGCCGCCATCGCCTCACTGGCATGGCAGTGGTGATGCCCGTCGAGGTAAGCGGGCGGGCGGCGGAAGATGCTGGTGAAGAGGCCGAGCTGGCGGCGGGGCTCAGCCGCGGCATCGTCGTCACCCTCGACGCCTGGCGGCAGCTCGATGTGCAATCCCACCTCGATCCCAGCTTCGAGAATCGGCGCCGGCGCGCAGGCGCCGCGCAGGACCATCGCGCCGGCGGCGTCGATCCCGCCCCCGGCGGCTGCCTGCAGGATGCCCTCGTTGTAGCGGGCCGAGTAGCCGTAGTCGTCGGCGCTGACGATCAGCCGCGGCAAGGCCGCTAGCGGGCGGACCGGGCGCTGACGCTGAACGGGGTTCCTTCGTCGGCGTAGGACCAGTCGAGTTTGCGCGGGCTGAACGGCCCGGCGCTGGCATCGGCGTTGACGATGACCGCGGTGATGCGGCTGAAGCGGCGGGGGTTGGCGAGCCGCGCCGTCATCGTGCCACCCCCCTGCTTGTAGCTCATGCGGGAGACGACCCGTCCCTTGCGCTCGCTGCCGATCCGCCCGACCAGGGCGACCGCCGAAGAGATGCCGGCAGGCGCGACCGCGCTGACCGTGACGGCTTTGCCGCTGCGGTCGTCGACGCGGATCATCTGGAAGGTGGTGTGGTTGAGGTCGCGGATCTGCGGCCCGCCGTTGACGGTGAGCCCGCCCTCGCGCGGGGCGTCGGGGTAGAGGTTGCCCTCGCGGAAGACCGAGTCGGTGCGCCACTCGGCGACGTCGCGGGAGAAAGCGGCGAAATCGTGGCTGAAGCTCGATCCACCGGCGGCGTGGATCGCCGATTCATAGGTGCCGACCGCGAAGCCCCCCGGCTTGGCGTGGATCGCCCGCGCCCATGCGTTGCGCATGAACGAGCGGCCGTAGCGGTGGCTGAGCCAGTGGTTCCAGACGGCGGAGCCGTACTCCTTGATCGAGCTGGTGGTCAAGGGTGTGTCATAACGCTTGGTCCAGCGCGGCACATAGCGCAGGTAGTCGTTGATCCCGTTGTAGACCTGGTCCTCCATCCAGGTCGCGGTCGACTCGGCGAACCAGGCGTCCTGGTAGGCGTCGTAGCCGAACTGGAGGATGTGGTTGTACTCGTGGGCGAGGGTGACCTTGAGGTCGTTGGCCTGCGTCGTCCCCGGGAACTCGGTCGGCCCGTAGTCGTTGTCGATCACCAGGTAGCCATAGAGCTGGCGCGGGATCCGGTGGGCCTTCGAGGCCTGTCCGCGGTCCGGGGCGGCGTAGCCGAACAGTTCGCCGCCGATGTTGGCGAGGTAGATGTCGGTCTTGCCCTTGCCGCCGCCGATCATCCCGTCCGATTTCGGGTCGCGCCAGCCGAGCTTGCCGTTCTCAATCGAGTAGACGTGTTCGGCGACCGCCATCACGTGCTCGACGTAATCGGGGATCCCATCGCCGTCGCTGACGCCGTTGGCATCGGCGAGGCTGGGCGCGTCGGTTCCCTCGGCAACCCAATGGACGCAGAAGTTCGTGGCGCAGAGCGGCGATTTCGGCGCCTGCGGCACGCTGTAGGCGTTGCGGTTGGGATCGTGGCGGTTGGTCGGCCGGTGGTCTGTCGGCCGCGACTGTGGGAAGCGGAAGGGCTTCGGGGCTGCCGAAGCCAACGACGTGGGCAGCGCGAACAGAAGCAGGCAGGCCAGCGAGGCACCGATCAGATGGCGTGGTGCTCGCATCCAGGCCACCCTACAGTCCGCCGCGGCCCTCTCCGGCGGCTCAGGTCGCGATACTTCGCCGATGACTGCGCCGAGGCCCTCATGCGCATAGCGCTCGCCCAGATCGACCCGACCGTGGGCGACATCGACGGCAACGCGGCCAAGATCGCCGACTGGATCGCCCGCGCCGCCGCCGCCGGGGCCGAGCTGACGATCTTCCCCGAGCTCTGCCTGCCCGGCTACCCGGCCGAGGACCTCTACCTCAAGCGCCACTTCATCGAGGCCAACCGCCGTGCCGTCGAGGAGCTGGCCAAAGGGGTCCGCGGCGGGGTCGTGCTGGTCGGCTACGCCGAGCCCGCCGCCGGGGCCGACGGCGACTACCGCCGCGCCCACAACTCGCTCGCGGTTCTCGCCGACGGCGCCGTGCGCGGCGTCTACCGCAAGAACCGCCTGCCCAATTACGCCGTCTTCGACGAGCAGCGCTACTTCGCGCCCGGCGTCGAGGCGATGAACATCGATGTCGGCGGCCACGAGGTCGGGTTGACGATCTGCGAGGACTGCTGGGTCGAGGGGCCGCCGGCCTCGACCGAGGCGGCGGAGGGCGCCGAGCTGATCGCCAACCCGTCGGGCTCGCCCTACCACCGGGGCAAGGGGCGCGAGCGCGAGGCGATGTTTGGCGCCCTCGCCCGCTCTTACGGGACTCACTTCGCTTTCTGCAACCTGGTCGGCGGCCAGGACGAGCTCGTCTTCGACGGCCAGAGCTTCGTCCTCGACGCCAGCGGCGAGCCGATCGCCCGCGCCGCCCAGTTCGAAGAGGAGCTGCTCGTCTGCGATATCCCGGCGGCGACCCCCGGCCCCCTGGCCGAGCCGCTGCCGGACCTGGCCGAGGTCTACCGCGCCCTCGTCCTCGGCCTGCGCGACTACGTCGCCAAGAACGGCTTCCGCCATGTCGGCGTCGCCCTCTCGGGGGGGATCGACTCGGCCCTCGTCGCCCAGCTCGCGGCCGATGCCCTGGGGCCGAAAAACGTCAGCTGCGTGGTCATGCCCTCTCCTCATTCCAGCCCTGAAACACAGGCGGACGCTAGGACTATCGCTGCCAGGCTGGGAACCGAGCTGATCGAGATCGAGATCGAGTCGGCGATGGAGGAGTACGGGCGGGCGCTGTCCGGCGCCTTTGAGGGCTCAGCCGCCGAGGACGATGGTTCACTGCCGCGCGATCCCACCAGACCCTCCGAGCCCGACCTCGCCGCCGAGAACATCCAGGCCAGGATCAGGGGCAACCTGATGATGGCGCTCTCCAACAAGCACGGCTGGCTGGTGCTGACGACCGGCAACAAGAGCGAGATGTCGGTCGGCTACGCCACCCTCTACGGCGACATGGCTGGCGGCTTCGCCGTGATCAAGGACGTGCCGAAGACGCTCGTCTACGAACTGGTCCGCCATCGCAACGCCGTCGCCGGCGAGGAGCAGGTGCCGGCCTCTGTGCTCGACCGCGCCCCCTCGGCCGAGCTGCGGCCTGACCAGTACGACAGCGACTCCCTCCCCCCCTACGACCTGCTCGACCAGATCCTCGAGGCCTACGTCGAGCGCGACCAGGGCCGCGAGCAGATGATCGCCGCCGGAATGCCCGCCGATGTCGTCGACGAGGTCGTCCGCATGGTCGACCGCTCCGAGTACAAGCGCCGCCAGGCGGCGCCAGGCATCCGCATAACGCCGAAGGCGTTCGGAAGAGATCGAAGGCTGCCGATCACGAACCGCTTCGGCGGTTAAGCAGGCTGGGCCGGCAGCGGCCTGACCGCGATCGTCATCTGGCTCAAGGCGCAGAGGCGGTCCTTGTCGTCGCGGACCTCGGCCTCCCAGACCCAGGTGGTGCGGCCGCGATGGCGGGCGTGGGCGCGGACTTCGGCGCCGCCTTCGGTAACCGGGCGGATGAAGCTGACGCTGATCGACTGGCCCATCGCCATCATCCCCTCGCCCATCACCGCCAGCGCCGTCGCCCGCGAGCAGATGCTCTCGACCAGGGTCGACATCACCCCGCCGTGCAGGAGCCCGACCGGCTGGCGCAGCTCGTCGCGCAGCTCGATCCGGACCCGGGCGTGGTCGGGATCGTCGTCAAGCCACTCGGTGCCGACCAGGGCGTCGAAGTGGGAATGGAGTCCGCGGGGATCGTCTGCCATCGCGGCCAGACCCTATCCGTGGGGCCGCTCGCGTAGGCTTCCCGATCCGTGGCACTCAGTGACGACCAGAGGGCGATGCTCCGCCTGCTCGCCCAGCGCGAGCAGGGCTACGACGACATCGCCGCCCTGATGGGCCTCAGCGTCGAGCAGGTGCGGGCCAAGGTGAAGGAGGCGCTGGCGGAGATCGACTCCGAAGAGGCGCCCACGCCTCCGCCTCCGCCCACGCCGCCCAAGGCGGTCGAGCCGCCCCCGCCCCCGCCCGAGCCGGCGAAGCCCGCCCCTGTGGTCGAGCAGCCCGTGGCCGCGCCGTCCCCTCCCCCGGCGGCTGCCCCTGCGGCCAAGCCTTCGTCTCCCTCTTCTCCGAAGCTGTCACTGCCGACCAGCAACAGGCGCCTGGCTGAGTGGGTCGGTGGCGCTGTGGTCGTCATCCTCATCGTCCTCTTCGCGACTGGGGCGATCGATCTCGGCGGCGGCGATTCGAACTCGGATACCAGCACCACGGCAGCAACTGAAACCACGGCTGGCGGCGCCGAAGGCAGCGAATCCAGCACAACCGCTGCCAATTCCTCCCGGGAAACGAAAGCAGTGCTGACCCCCGTCCCCGGCGGCGAAGGCGCCGGCCTGGCCCTCTTTGGCCGGATCAAGAAGACCGCCGTCCTCCAGGTCGAAGCGAAAGGCCTGCAGCCCTCGCCGAAAGGCAAGTCCTACACGGTCTGGCTCTACCGCTCGCCGTCGGTTGTGCTGCGGGTCGGCGCCGTCGCCGTCACCCAGAACGGCACGATCGCGGCCCAGTTCCCGATCCCGGCCCAGGTGCTCGCCTACGTCGCCGGCGGCGCCTTCGACAAGATCGACATCTCGCTGACCGACAACGCCGCCTACGAATCCGAGGTGGCCGAAGCCAAAAAGCAGAAACGACTGCCCGCCTACACCGGCAAGGACGTCCTCCGCGGCGAAATCACAGGCCCGGCGATCAAGAAGAAATAGCTAGCCGAGCAGCTTGCCGGGATTCATGATCCCCGCCGGGTCTAGCTGGTTCTTCACGGCCCGCAGCACGTCGAGCCCCGTCCTCCCCACCTCGGCCTCCATGTAGGGAGCGTGGTCGCGCCCGACCGCGTGGTGGTGGGTGATGGTGCCGCCGCAGGCGACGATTGCCTCGCAGGCCGCCTTCTTCACCGTCTGCCACTGCTCGATCTCGGCCCCGTGGCGGGCGCGGGAGATGAAGGTGAAGTAGAGCGAGGCGCCGTCGGCGTAGGCGTGCGAGAGATGGCAGAAGACGAGGCCGGGCGTGCCCTGGCCCGAGAGCGAGCCAGAGATCGCGGCGCCGACCGCCGCGTGCAGCTCGGCCAGCTTGGTCCAGGTGTGGGAGGTCTCCAAGGTCTCGACCATCGCCCCCATCTCCATCAGCGTGTCGCGCAGGTATGGCCCCTGGTAGCGGCCGTGCTCCCAGGAGCTGCCGGCGCCCTGGCCGAGGTAGGCGGCGCCGCCCGAGCGCAGCGCCCGCACGGCGAGGGCGCGGCGGCGGGCCACCGACTCCTCATCGCCCTCGAAGCCGACGATCATCAGGCAGCCGTCGCGGCGGCGGCGGGCGCCGAGGTAGGCACCGAAGAGCTTGCCGGCCGTCCCCCGCGGGCCCGAGAGCGCCAGCGAGACGTTGGTCTCGTCCTCGTCGGAGACGCGGACGATGTCGGGCAGCCCAGGGCCCTGCGCCAGCGTCCTGACGATCTCGGCGCCGGACTCGAAGCTCTCGGCGATCCAGGCCTCGTAGCGCCTCACTTTCGGCGCCGGCCGCACCCGCACGGTCACGTCGGGGATGACGCCGAGCACACCCTCGGAGCCGACGATCAGCTCGCGCAGGGCGGGGCCGGCGGCGGTGTGAGGGGTCGCCAGCGTCTCCATCTCGCCCGCCGGAGCAAGCAGGCGGACGGAGCTGACCAGCGAGTCGAAGCGCCCGTAGCCGCTTGACGCCTGCCCGGCGGAGCGGGTCGCGGCAAAGCCGCCGATAGTCGCGTACTCAAAGGACTGCGGGAAGTGGCCGAGCGTCAGGTCCTGCGCGCCGAGGGCGGCCTCGGCCTCAGGCCCGCGCAGGCCCGCGCCGAGCCTGGCGGTGAGCGAGCGGCGGTCGACCTCGACCTCGCGCATCCGGCTCAGGTCGAGGCTGATCAAGCGCGAGTGAGCGCCGCGCAGTGGCTCTACCCCGCCGACAACGCTGGTGCCGCCGCCGAAGGGGACGACGGCGATGCCCTCGGCGGCGCAGCTCTCAAGCACGCGGCGGATCGCATTGGCGTCGGCAGGCAGCAGCACCGCATCGGGCGCCGCCTCCAGCCGGCCCAGGCGCAGCTTGGCGAGGTCGACGTAGCCACGGCCGGTCGAGTGGCGCAGGCGGTCCTCGTTTGAGCTGAAGACGTTCTCAGCGCCGACAGCCTCGGTCAGGGCCGCCGGCAGCGGCTCGGCGGCGGGCAGCTCGAAGTCTTCAAGCGAAGCCTTGCGTGGAGTCGGCTCCAGCTCGCCGATCCGCTCGCGCAGGGTCTCCAAGGCCGGTCCGTCGAGCTCCGGCGCAACCTCCGGGTCGCCCCAGCCCCACCACTTGGCGTCGCGTCGCGGGCCGCTCATGGCGTCAGCGCCAGTTCGATCCCGTTCAGGGCCTCGTCGAGGATCGCCCCCTGGCCGCGGCGCATCAGCGGCGATCCCAGCCGCGACATCCCGCGCAGGACCTGCTTCGAGGCGAGGCTGATGTCAGTGCCGCCATCTTTGCCCCGCAGCCTGATCTCGACGCTTGAGCTGCGCAGATGCTTGGCGAAAGGCGAGCCCTCGAGCTGCTGCTCCCAGACGTAGCGCTCGTTCTCAGCCGAGCTGAGGCAGCGGAAGTCGGCGCGGACGCCGCGCCCCTCGGCCGTCTCCAGGACCTTGGTCCACTGGCTGCGGCGGCCGGCGCTCTTCGCCTCGACGTTCTCGACCCGGCCGACCTTCGGCCACCAGCGAGGCAGGCTATAGGGGTCGGAGACAAGCGACCAGACCTCGCCGATCGGGGCCGCAATAGTCCGTCGGCGGGTGACTCGGGGCATCGGCGCGCGGGGCTACTCGCCCGCCAGGCGGCGCAGATCGCGCACGAGCAGCAGGTGCTTGAGGTGGCTGACCGTCGCCGCCAGGTTCTCCAGGCTCTCAAGCGCCTCCTTGCGGCGATCGGGGTTGCGTGAGCGCAGCGATGGCCCCAACAACGCCTCCAGCAGATTGGCCTCGCGGTCGGCTGAAGAGCGGAAGACGCGCAGGTTGCGAGCGCCGACCCCGACCCGCGAGAGCTCGTTGGCGGAGCGGATGATCTCGCGGTCGGTCTCGTCGTAGACGGTGCGGCCGTCGCGCTTCTCGGGCTCGACGATGCCGAAGTTTTCAAGCTCGGAGACAAGCTCGTGGCGGGCCCCGGTCTCCTCGACCACCTCGTCGAGGGTGAGATAGGCGCTCGAGGTGTTGACCAGGATCGCCCGCCGCACGCCGCCGCCGTTGGGCCGCCGCTCCGAGCTGCCCCCGCCGAGGTCGATGTCGCCGCCGGCCGCCAGCTCCTGGCGGATCACCCGCAGCGGCAGGAACTCGTCGCGCTGCAGGCGCAGGATCGTGCGCAAGCGCTCGACGTCGGACTGGCTGTAGAGCCGGTAGCCGCCGGAAGTGCGGCGCGGGTTGAGCAGCTTCTGGTCCTCGAGGTAGCGGATCTTGGAGATCGAGACATCGTCGAACTCGCTCTGCAGGATCTTGCAGACGGCCCCGATCGTCAGCGCCTTGCGCGGCCGGCTGGCCGAGTCGGGCACGCGCGTCTGCTGTTCGGGCAGGGCCATCGCTACTTCTCCAGGTAACTGAGCTTGTACTTGCCGATCTGGATCTCGTCAGCGTCGGCGAGCCGGTGCGACTCGATCCGGCGGCGGTTGACGTAGGTGCCGTTGAGCGACCCGAGATCGTCGATGTAGAAGCCGTCGCGGCGGCGGACCAGCAGCGCGTGGTTGCGGGAGACGGTGACGTCGTCGAGGAAGACGCCGGCGTCGGGGCTGCGGCCGATGCTGACCCGGTCCTCGGTGACGCTGAAGCTCTCGCCGGCACGGCCGCCGCCGGAGCGGATCACCAGCGCCGCCCCGACCTGCTCGACCACCTCGTCGATGTCGACCGGCTGCATGTCGCCGGTTTCGTCGACGGTGTAGGTCATCGTTGTCGGTTCGACCTCGCCGCCCTCGGGCGGCACGCCCAGGTAGGCGCCGCACTTCTGGCAGTAGTTCGCGCCCTCGGGGTTGGCGAAGCCGCAGTCGGGACAGTGGACAGCCATCGTTGCCTCCCCAGCGCTAGGCGGCGGGCTCGTCGTCCTCAGCGGGCCTGGCTTTGCCGGCCAGGATCTCGGTCAGCTGGCGCACGTCGTCGCCGGAGATCAGCGAATCGCCGCGCTCGCGCTTCTGGCGCAGGCGGTTGACCAGCTCGGCACGCAGAATGTCGATCTTGCCGTGCAGCACACGGCGGCGGTAGGAGATCTCGTTCTCCTCCTCGGTGAGCTTTTCGATCAGGTCCTTCAGCTCTTTGTCGCTGAGTGAACCCAGATCGGGAAAGGTGTCCTCCATCTCGCTCCTTGGTTGAGAGGCATTGGCCTCCGTTTGCCTCGTCTGACGGATTATAGGTTGACCTGGGCCAAAGGTTCAACTGAAGGTTGAAGGTTTATGGAGAGTGAGGGCTCGCTTGCAAGTCGCGAGCGGCGCGGACGGCGCGAATTCCGGTCCGCGCGTAGAGCACCGTGGCGACGATCGCCAGCGCCAGACCGATGATCAGCGCCGCCGCCGGGACCCAGCCGGCGAAGACCATCGCGAAGAAGATCCCGCCCATGATCGGGAAGACCGAGACCCGGCCCGGCCAGTTGACTTCGATGTCGACGCCGTGGCGCAGCCCGTACTGGGCGAGGAACAGCATCACCAGCTCGCGCAGCGCCAGCAGGGCGAGCGCCCAGCGCGGCAGCAGTTCAAAGCTCCAGCAGACGACGGCGCCGGAGAGGATCGTGAGGCGGTCGACCAGCGGGTCCAGCAACGCCCCCATGCGGCTGTACTGGCCGGTGACGCGGGCGAGGAAGCCGTCGAGGTAGTCGCCGGCGGCGATCAGCCAGAAGACGATCGCCGCGGGAGCGCTGCGGCCATCGCCCGATTCGTAGGCGAGGTAGAGGAAGACCGGGAGCGCCGCCAGCCGCAGGTAGCCGACGGCGTTGGGGATCGTCCAGGGGTTGAGCGGCTCGCCCTTGCGCGTCTGGCGCGGTTTCGGGCCGGTGCGGTCGAGCCCGAAGAGGCGGCGCAGGCGGCCCCGCCCGAACGGGGTCGCCTCAGTCATTCATCCCCTGCAACAGGACCAGGATGTGTTCGCTGGCCGCCGCCACCGGCAGGCTGTGCTCCTCCCCACTCCCCCGCTCCTGGGCCTCGACGATCCCGTCGGCGAGGCCGCGGCGTCCGACCACGACCCGCAGCGGGCAGCCGAGCAGCTCGGCGTCGGTCAGCTTCTGCCCAGGGCCGGCATCGCGATCGTCATAGAGCACGTCGGCGCCGGCCGTGCGCAGCTTCTCGTAGATCGTGTCGGCGGCTTCGCGCTCAGGCTCGCCGGCCTTGGCCAGGGAGACGAGGTGGATCTCCCAGGGGGCGATCGCCTTCGGCCAGACGATGCCGTTCTCGTCATGGCCCTGCTCGATCGCGGCAGCGAGGATGCGGGCCGGGCCGATCCCGTAGCTGCCCATCACGATCGGCCGCTCCACGCCCTCCTCGTCGAGGTAGGTGGCGCCGAGCGGCTCTGAGTAGCGAGTGCCGAGCTTGAAGATGTTGCCGATCTCGATCGCCGGCTCGATCTCGATCGCGCTGCCGTCGACGGTGTCGCCGGCCTCGACCGCGCGCACGTCGAGCTGCTCGAACTCGAAGTCGCGTCCGGGGCGGACGCCGCGCAGGTGGGCGTCGGCCTCGTTGGCGCCGCAGATGAAGGAGTCGCCGGCGATCGCCACGTCCTTGACGACGGGGATATCGGCCCCGACCGGGCCGATGTAGCCGACCGGGCCGAGCTCGGCCTCGATCTCCTCGGCGCCGGCCTGGCGGAAGTCGGCGCCGAGCGCGTTGCGCAACTTGACCTCGTTGAGGCGGTGGTCGCCGCGGAGCAGGACGAGGACCATGCCGCGGCCCTCGACAATCACCGGCATCGCCTTGATCAACGCCCCGGCCGGGACCTCAAGCGCCTCTGAGACCTGCTCGACCGTGGTCAGCCCCGGCGTCGAGACTTGCTCTGGCGCGTCCAGCGCCACCGGCAGCTCAACCGGCTGCGCCTCGGCCGAGGCGACCTCGACGTTGGCGGCATAGCCGGCCGCCAGCGCCACCTCGTTCTCGCCGGCCGGGCAGGGCGCCATGTACTCGTCAGCGCCGGAGCCGCCCATCATCCCGACGTCGGACTCGACCCGGTACCAGATCAGCCCGCAGCGATTGAAGATCTTTTCGTAGGCGCCGGCCTGCAGCTCGTAGGAGCGGGCCAACCCCTCCTCGTCGCGGTCGAAGGAGTAGGCGTCCTTCATCGTGAACTCGCGGGTGCGCAGCACCCCGGCCCGCGGCCGTGCCTCGTCGCGCCCCTTGGTCTGCAGGTGGAACAGCATCATCGGCAGGTCACGGTAGGAGCGGATGTCGCGGGAGACATGCGTGGTGACGCACTCCTCATGCGTCATCGCCAGCACCATCGGCGAGCCCTTGCGGTCGTCGAGCTTGAAGAGCTCGTTGATCGCGTAGCGCCCGGTCTTCTCCCAAGCCTCTGAGGGCTGCAGCACCGGCATCAGCATCTCCTGGCAGCCGATCGCCTCCATCTCCTCGCGCAGGATCGCCTCGACCTTGCGGTGGGCGCGCCAGCCGGCGGGCAGATACGTCCACAGGCCAGCTCCGACCTGGCGGATCAGCCCCGCCCGCACCATCAGCTTGTGGGAGACCGCCTCCGCGTCGGCAGGGGCGTCCTTGAGCGTCGGCAGCAGCGTCTGGCTCAAACGAGTCACGGGGGAAACCTATCCGTCGGGGCGCCTGGCTGCGGGGCCTGACGCCGCCGCGGGGGCACCCTCCTTGCGCTGCGATCTGCTTCGGGCGACAGGCCGGAAGCGCTCGCAGGGCAGAAGCCTCGCCCTCAGCAGACTCCGCGCGGCGGAGTCCACCCCCGCACCGACGCCACCCGCGAGCGAGGCGTCCGCGCAGCAGCTAGAGCTTCGAAGCCGCGCGGAAACTTGCAGGCCACCCGGAGCTATGGAGCTTTCGCGCGGCTTCGGAGCTTCTGGTCAGCCGGGGTCGCTGCTCGCGTGGGTGGCGTCGGGATGGGGCGGACTCGCCGGCCCGAAGGCTGTGGAGGGCAAGGATTGAGCTCAAGGTGCGCGGTGTCCCATCGCCCGGAGCAGCGCGAAAGGGCCGCCGAGAGTGCCCCAGCGCGGCGTCAGGCCCCGCGCGCCCAGCGCCCTACGCCCTGGTGAACCTGCGCCCGGCCGTCGGCGACACAGCCTCGTCCATCAGGACCCGATCGGACTCGCCTTTCTCGGCAGCTTCGTGCTCCATCTTGGCGATCTTCTCGGGGGTGAGTTCGCCGGCGTTTTCCTCCTCGATCTTGGCCAGCCACTCGCCCCCCTCGGCGGACTTGGCGGCGTCGACCTCGACCTTGCCGCGGTCGAGCGACTTGTCGATCTCCTCGAAGAGGGCGTCGACCAAGGTCGCCTGCGGGACCTTTCGCAGCGGCTTGCCGTGGGCGAAGATCAAGCCCTCGTTCTTGGCCCCGGTGATGCCGAAGTCGGCGTGGCTGGCCTCGCCGATCCCGTTCACCGCGCAACCGAGGACGGCGACCTCGACCGGCTCGGCATAGCTTTCGAGGCGCTGCTCGATTTCGGTGACGACGGCGTCCATGTCGAACTGGAGCCGGCCGCAGGTCGGGCAGGCGATCAGGACCGGGCCGCGCTCGCGCAGCTGCAGCGCCTTGAGGATCTCCCAGGCGACCTTGACCTCCTCCTCGGCGTGGAAGGTCGAGAGCGAGATCCGGATCGTGTCGCCGATCCCATCGGCGAGCAGCGTCCCCAGCCCGACCGCCGATTTCAGCGAGCCCGACCATTTGGTCCCGGCCTCGGTGATCCCCAGGTGCAGCGGATAGGGGACCTTCTCGGAGAGCAGGCGGTTGGCGGCGATCGTGTTCGGCACGTTGGTCGACTTGATCGAGATCTTGAAGTCTTCGAAGTCGAGGCCCTCCATCAGCTCGACGAACTCGACCGCGGCGGCGACCAGCGCCTCGACCGGCGCTTCGCGCTCCAGCGCGTGCAGGTGTTTCGGCAACGAGCCGGAGTTGACCCCGATCCGCATCGGCACTCCGGCGGCGGTCGCCTTGACCGCGACCTCGGCGACTTTCTCGCGGCCGCCGATGTTGCCTGGGTTGAGCCGGATGCAGTGGGCGCCGGCGTCGATCGCTTTCAACGCCAGGGTGTGGTTGAAGTGGATGTCGGCGATGATCGGGATCGGCGATTCTTTGACGATCGTCTTCAGCGCCTCGGCGTCCTGCTCGCGCGGCACCGCGCAGCGGACGATGTCGGCCCCGGCGTCGGCGACTTTGCGGATCTGCTCCATCGTCGCCGCCAGATTCGCGGTCTCGGTCTTGGTCATCGTCTGCACCGCGACCGGGGCGCCGCCGCCGATCGGCACCTTGCCGACGAAGATCTGTCGCTTGGAAGCCATTGGCGAAGCGTACCGGCCCGGCTTCCGGGCTTGGTCGTAGGCTTGGAACATGGGAGTGCGGCGCTTTTTTGCCTGCCTGGCAGCGATCACGGTCGCGATGCTGACGATCGCGCCCGCCGCCGAGGCGACGTTCCACCTGATCAAGGTGCGTGAGGTCTATCCAGGCGCAGGCGAGGACAGCTATGTCGAGCTGCAGATGTACGCCAGTGGCCAGAACGCCCTCAGCGGCCACTCGCTCACCGTCTACAGCTCGACGGGCGCCCTAGTCCACACCTCCACCTTCAGCGCCGCGGTGGCGAAATCGGAAAACCAGCGGACGGTCCTGATCGGCGACAGCGAAGTCAGCACGACCTTTGCCGGGGTCACCCCGGACCTGGTCGACGCGGGCCTCAGCATCCCCGCGGCCGGAGGCGCTGTCTGCTGGAACGCCGGCGGCGCGCCCGCCGACTGCGTGGCCTGGGGCAACTTCAGCGGTGGAGCCGTGCTGCAGTCGGCGGCCGGAACCGGCGTGGGCACGCCCGCCTCGCCCTCTGGGATCACAGTCGGGAAGGCGATCAGGCGCTCGATCGCGCCCGGCTGCGCAACGTTGCTTGAAGACAGTGACGACACCAACGTCAGCTCTGCCGATTTCTCCGAGGTCGCCCCCACGCCGCGCAGCAACTCCGCCACGCCAACCGAGACGACCTGTCCCGGGCCGCCCAACACCGCGATCGACGACCGCCCGCCGTCCCTCTCTGGCAGCGCCACGGCCGAATTCACCTACGAAGCGCCGACGGCGACCAGTTATGAATGCAAGCTCGACTCCGCCCCGTTCAGCCCCTGCCCCTTCGGCGGCCCGCAGATCTACACCGGGCTCGCCGAGGGCCAGCACACCTTCCAGGTGCGGGGCATAAACGGCGCCGGGCCGGATCCGAGCCCCGCCAGCTACACCTGGATCGTCGATCTTGGCGCGCCAGCCATCGACGTCACCGTGACCAAGCCGAGCCTGACCAGCCCCGTCTCATCGGTGGCCGTCTTCCCACAGACGTCGTTCTCGGGCCCGCTTCCGAGCAAGACGAAGGACCGGACACCGACTTTCAAGTTCAGATCAGGCCTCGCGGGATCGACGTTCCAGTGCCGCCTCGACTCCGCCGCCTTCAAGGCCTGCCAGTCGCCGTTCACGACGAAGGCGCTGGCGCTCGGCCACCACACATTCGAAGTCCGGGCGGCCTCGGCTGGACTGATCGACCCGACCCCCGCCAAGCGCAGCTTCAAGGTCGTCGCTAGCGGACGTTGAAGCCTTCGCCGGTGAGGCGGCCGATGTCGTTGCTGAGGCCGACGAACATCAGGGCAGCGACGAGGAGGAAGCCGAGCACCGTGGCCCGCTCGATCACCCGCATCGAGACTGGCGCCCCCCGCAGTTTCTCAACCAGGCTCCAGAAGATGTGGCCGCCGTCGAGTGGCAAGATCGGCAAAAGGTTGATCAGGCCGAGCGAGAGGCTGACGAGAGCTAGGAGCCCAAGCGCGGCGCTGGCGCTGAAGCCGACGACCTGATGAGCGACATCGCCAACGCCGACGACGCCGGAAACCTGCTTGCGCTGCTCAGATTCAAAGATGTGGCTGAAGACGTGGAAGGTGCCAGAGGTGACTTCCCATATCTGGCCTGAGGCATGGGAGACCGCGCCGGAGGCGTTGAGGTGCATCGGCTCTTCCCCGTATTTGAATCCGATCCTGGCCTGCTTGATGCTGGGGTCGTAGGTCGGGTAGACCTCGATAACCCGTGTGTTGCCGGCGCGGTTGACCTCCAACTTGACCGGCGTGGTCGCGCGGCACCCCTTGTCCGTTGCCCCTGCGACACAGTGGTGTTCTGCGATCGCCTTGCTGAAGTGTTCGAGGCGGGCGGTGGCGTCGAGGTCCGGGTATGACTTGCCGTCGATTGCGACGACACGGTCGCCCGGCTTTAGCCCCACCGCCGCGGCGGGGGACTTGGGAACGACCGATTCGATCTTGGTTGTCGGCTCGTTGGCGCTGAAGGCGAGGACGAAAAGGATCGCGAAGGCAAGCACGATGTTCACCGCAGGGCCGGCGCCGATGACGACGATCCGCTTCCAGACCGGCTGGCGGTAATAGCCCCGGGCTGCCACCTCCGGCGGCAGCTCCTCCTCGGGATTCATGCCGGTGATTTTCACGTAGCCCCCAATCGGGATCGCCGCGATCCCGTACTCGGTCTCGCCCCGTTTCATCGAGACGAGCTTGGGGCCAAGGAAGAGGAAGAAGCGCTCGACGCGCATTCCGGTGGCCTTGGCGGCGAAAAAGTGGCCAGCCTCGTGGAGGATGACCAAAAGGCAGAAGCCGAAGACGACCAGAACCCAGTTCAGCGCGGAGCTCATGCCAGTGTCAACCCTTGGACCTGCTCGTCGGTGCGGCGCCTGGCCTCGGCGTCGGCGTCGAAGAGGTCGTTGAAGTGGGTGACCGGGCGGGCGGGCATCTCCTCTATTACGCGCTCGATCACCGCGGCGATGCCTGTGAAAGGAATCTGGCCGTCAAGGAAGGCGGCGACGGCGACCTCGTCGGCGGCGTTCAGCACGCAGGGCGCCGTCCCCCCCGCTTCGCCGGCCTCACGGGCCAGGCGCAGGCAGGCAAAGGTCTCGGGGTCAGGCTGCTCGAAGGTCAATTCGCCGATCGCGGCGAGGTCGAGCCGGGGCACATCGACCGCGGCTCGATCGGGGAAGTGGAGGGCGTAGGAGATCGGCACCTTCATGTCGGGATAGCCGAGGTGGGCCAGCGAGGCGCCGTCGATCAGGTCGATCAGCGAGTGGACGATCGACTGCGGGTGGACGACAACACCGATCCGCTCGTAGGGGATGGCGAAGAGGTGATGGGCCTCGATCGCCTCGAAGCCCTTGTTCATCAGCGTCGCCGAGTCGATCGTGATCCTGCCACCCATCTCCCAGGTCGGGTGAGCGAGGGCGTCGGCGACGGAGACCCCGGAGAGATCGTCGCGGCCACGGAATGGCCCGCCCGAGGCGGTCAGCATCAGCCGGGCGACCGTGCCGGGCGGCTCGGCGTTAATCAGCTGGAAAAGAGCCGAGTGCTCGGAGTCGACCGGCAGCAGCCGGGCGCCGGTCGCCTCGACCAGGGCCATCACCAGCTCGCCGCCGATCACCAGGCTCTCCTTGTTGGCGAGGGCGACGTCGATGCCCTCGGTCAGGGCGATGACGGTGGGACCCAGTCCAGCGGCGCCAACCATGCCGTTGAGGACGATGTCGGCGCCGGAATCCACGATCAGCTCGCGTACCCCGTCCTGCCCGGCCAGTATCCGCCCGCTCCAGGCATCGCGCGCCTGGGCGATCGCCCCCTCGTCGGCAAGCGCGATCGCCGGCACCCCGAACTGACGGGCCTGCTCGACCGTCAGCTCCCAGCTCGACCCGGCCGCCAGGCCAACGACCTGCAGCTCCTCGGACGCGGCAACGATCTCCAGCGCCTGGGTCCCGATCGAGCCGGTCGACCCGAGTATCACCAGCTTCTTCATCAGTCAGGGAGGATAGGTGGGCGACTCTGTCGACCGAGTTATCAGGCTGCGGCGCGAATGCCGACGGCCACTGTGACCACTCGATCGGGAGCAGCAAGCGCGGCCTGTGCGGCGGCGATGAGTTCCTCCGCATCCAGGCCATTCCTCTCAGCGGCTTCGCGCAGCGGTACCTCGATCCCCAGATCGGGACAAAGCAGGTCAACAGCAACCGCCACGTTGTCAGCTATTGCGACGACCGCGGCTAGAGGCTCGCCAATTTTTTCAGCACGGTCAGCAGTCGCAGCGTCCACTAGGGATATCTGGATTGCGTTGGCTTGGCTGTCGTAGTCCGCGCGCATCATTTCTTCTCTGCAAACACCGTAATCACAAAATCGGGCACGTCAAGCGCCATGACCACTTCGATCTCCTGACCATCGCGACCCCGACCATCGAAGATCGGACGATTATGGGCGTCGAGAGCGCGCAGATTGCCAGGCACAACGACCCCTTCGATCTCTTCGACGAGAAGGCCATAAAGCCGCATTCGATTCTTGGCATGTCGACTGAAGCGCACACGCCACTAAGTCTGGGGCGGCGGAAACTCTCCCCCCTTGGGCTCAGTAGACCAGCTGGACGGCGAGGTAGTAGCCAACCACCACCGTGAAGAAGACCGCGTCGAGGCGGTCGAGCATGCCGCCGTGGGGGCCGAAGATCGTGCCCGTGTCCTTTTTGCCGAGGTCGCGCTTCAGCATCGACTCGAAGAGGTCTCCGACCGGGGCGATCGCGGCCACGGCGGCGCCGATTAGGAGGGCGTCGATCCCGGTAAGCCAGTCCTGATAGAGGCCGGCGAACCAGAAGCCCATCGTGCCGATCACGAAGCCGCCGATCAAGCCCTCGAGGGTCTTGTTGGGCGAGAGGCTGGGGGCGATTTTGTGGCTGCCGAACATGCGGCCGGTGGCGTAGGCCGCGGTGTCGGTGACGAAGGTGCCGATCAGGACGTCGACGAGCAGCGCCGCGCCATGGCTGGGCAGGTCGCGGAGAAAGACGGCGTGGACCAAGGGGACGCCGATCCAGACAATCCCCAGCAGCGTGATCCCCATCGAAACGGTGATTCCCTGGTGAGGGCCGCCGCTGGCGGCAAAGGCGAAGAGCAGCGGGAACGAGGCGGCGAGGATCAGCAGCACGTTGTAGGAGGTGCCGAAATGGGCGGCGAGGATCAGCGCCGTGACCGCGATGTAGGCGGCGATCTGGATCGGGCGCTGTGCTGCCGTCATCTCCATGTACTCGCGCAGGCAGACGATCCCAATCGCGATCATCGCGACTGCGAAGACGAGGCCGCCGGCGACGGTGATCGCGATCGCGAAGATGATCCAGGGGATCGCGACGAGGACCCGTTTCGCGGTCTCGCCGCGCAGGCGCCCCCGCCGCGGAGCTGGCCGTGGCCCGGGTTTGGGACGCGGCTCGTCCTCGGCAAACATGTCGTCGTCGAAGAGGTCCACGCTCAGGTCCTCGCCCCGAAGCGGCGCTGCCTCGCCTCGAACTCGCGCAGGGACCCTTCCAGGGCCTCGCGGGTGAAGTCCGGCCAGAGCTCGTCGCGGAAGACCAGCTCCGAGTAGGCGCACTGCCAGAGCAGGTAGTTGGAGATCCGCTTCTCGCCGCTGGTTCGTATCAAGAGGTCTGGGTCGTGCATCTCGGCTGCGTAGAGGTGGCGGCGGAACTCCTCCTCGGAGCCCCCCTCGAAGCTTCGCGCCGCGTCGACGATCTCCGCCCTGCCGCCGTAGTTGAAGGCGATGAAGAGCGTGATCCGGCTGTTGCCGGCCGTCGTCGCTTCGGCCCACTCCATCCGCTCGACCAACTGCGGATCCACTCCCTCGCGTCGTCCGATGAAGCGCATCCGCACGCCTTCTTTGTCGAGCTCCGGCGTTTCGCTGTGGATCCGCTCGTCGAGCATCGTCATCAGGCCGGCGACCTCCTCGTCCGGCCGCGACCAGTTCTCGGTCGAGAAAGAGAAGACCGTCAGCTCCTCGACCCCCAGCTCAGCGGCGTCGCGGAGACGGGCCTTGAGCACGTCGGCGCCGGCCCGGTGGCCCTCCACCGTGGGCAGGCCCTGCTTCTTCGCCCAACGGCCATTGCCGTCGGTGATGATGGCTACGTACCGCGCGGAGGCGGTCACACTTCGAGGATCTCTTCTTCCTTGCCCTTGAGCAGGGCGTCGATCTCGGCGATCGCCTCGTCGGTCTGCTTCTGCAGCGAGGACTCGGCCCGGCGCTCGTCGTCCTCTCCGGCCTCGCCCTCCTTCTTCAGCTCGCGCAGGTCGCTCATGATGTCGCGGCGGACGTTGCGGATCGCGATCCGCCCCTCCTCGGCGACTCCGTGGACGACTTTGACCATCTCGCGGCGGCGCTCCTCGGTCAGCTCGGGGATCTGCAGGCGGATCACGTTGCCGTCGTTGCTCGGCGTCAGGCCGATATCGGACTCCTGGATCGATTTCTCGATCGCCCCGATCGAGGACTTGTCGAACGGGGTCACTGTCAGCAGGCGGGCGTCGCTGGTGGCAACGTTGGCGAGCTGCTTGAGCGGGGTTACCGCACCGTAGTAGTCGACCGAGATGCGATCGAGCAAATGCGGCGAGGCGCGGCCGGTGCGGACCGTGGCCAGCTCGCCACGGCTCGACTCGACCGACTTCCTCATCCGGCCTTTCGCATCTTCGAGCAGTTCGTCGATCAGCTCCACTGGGCTCCCGTTCTCCTAGGACGCGGGCGTGCTGGAGACCAGCGTGCCCACCCTCTCACCGGAGACGATCCTATCTATGTTGCGCTCGTCTCCCATGTTGAAGACGTAGATCGGCAGGTCGTTGTCCATGCAGAGCGAGAGCGCGGTCGAGTCCATCACTTTGAGGCCGCGCTCGATCGCTTCGCGGTGGCTGATCGCGGGGATGAACTTGGCCTCGGGGTGAGTTGCGGGGTCCGCGTCGTAGACGCCTTCGACCCCGTTCTTGGCCATCAGGATCGCTTGCGCGTGGATCTCCAGCGCCCGCAGCGCCGCCGCCGTGTCGGTGGTGAAGAACGGGTTGCCGGTGCCGGCGGCGAAGATCACGACCCGGCCCTTCTCCAGGTGGCGCATGGCGCGGCGGCGGATGTAGGGCTCGGCGACCTCCTTGACATCGATCGCCGACATCACCCGCGTGTGCTGATCGATCCGCTCCAGCGCGTCCTGCAGGGTCAGGGCGTTGAGCACCGTCGCCAGCATCCCCATGTAGTCGCCGGTGGCGCGGTCCATGCCGGCAGCCGCCGCCTGCAGGCCGCGGTAGATGTTGCCGGCGCCGACGACGATCGCCACCTCGACGCCACGGTTGCGGATCGCGCCGACCTGGTGGGCGATCCGCTCGACCTCGCCGGCGTCGGTGCCGTGGTCGAGCTCGCCCATCAGCGCCTCGCCTGAGAGCTTCAGCAGGATGCGCCCGAATCTCGGTTCGGGGGTCATGTCGACAGACCCTAGCCCTCGCCGACGCGGAAATACGAGAAGCGGGCGATGCGGACGTTCTCACCGGTCTTGGCCGCCAGCTCCTGGCGCAGCTCCTCGATCGTCTTCGAGTCGTGTTTCTCGGCGTTGACGTGGGACTGGTCGAGCAAGGCGACTTCCTTCGCCCACTTGGCGAGCTGGCCCTCGACGATTTTCTCGACGATCTCGTCCGGTTTGCCGTCCTCGCGCGCCTTCTCCAGGAAGACCCGCTTTTCGGCCTCGCGCTCCTCCTCCGGGATCTCCTCGGTGGAGACGAACTTGGGCGCGGTGGCGGCCACGTGCAGGGCGACCTGGTAGGCGAAGACCTTGAAGTCCTCGTTGCGGGCGACGAAATCGGTCTCGCACTGGACCTCGACCATCGCCCCGACCTTGTCGTTGGCGTGGATGTAGGAGGCGACGACGCCCTCGTCGGTGCCGCGGCCTTCGCGCTTGGCGGCGGAGGCCTGGCCCTTGACCCGCAACAGCTCGATCGCGCGCTCGGTGTCGCCGTCGGCCTCGGTCAGGGCCGCTTTGCAATCCATCATCGCCGCGCCCGTGCGGTCGCGCAGCGCTTTCACATCGGCAGCGGTAACGCTCATTTGCCCTCTCCCTCCTTCGACTCCCCCTCGGCTGGGGTCTCGTCTGGTGCTTTCTCAGCGACTGCGGGCGCCTCGGCTTTAGCCTCGGGCGCCGCTGCCTCAACAGGAGCTTTCTCTGCGGCTGGGGCCGGCTCGGCTTTGACAGGCGCCGGGGCTTTGGCCGGAGCTGCCTCCGGGGCAGCGGGCTGAGCCGGGGCTGCAGGCGCCGGGGCAGGCGTCGCTGCGGCGGCAGCGGCCTGTTTGGCGGCCTCCGCCTCGGCAGCGGCTTTTTTGGCTGCTTCCTCGGCTGCAACGCGGACTTTCTCTTCCTCCTCGCGCTTGCGCCGCTCTTCTTCCTCCTTTTTGCGCCGCGCCATTTCCTCGGCGATGCGCTTCTCCTCCTGCACGCGCCAGGCGCTGGAGCCGGTCTCGACGGCGGCGCCGATCGTGCCGATGATCAGCTGGCAGGAGCGGATCGCGTCGTCGTTGCCGGGGATCACGAAGTCGATCGGGTTCGGGTCGCAATTAGTGTCGACCAGGCCGATGATCGGGATCCGCAGGCGGGCGGCCTCGTGGACGGCGATCTCCTCGGTTTTGAGGTCGGTGACGAAGACCGCGTCGGGCAGGCGGTCCATGTCGCGGACGCCGCCGAGGTTGAATTCGAGCTTGACCAGTTCGGCCTGCATCCGCATCCGCTCCTTGGTCGGCAGCAGGGCGAGTTTGCCCTCCTCCTGCCAGCCGAGCAGCTCGTGCAGACGGGCGATCCGGGTCGACATCGTGTTGAAGTTGGTCAGCAGCCCGCCCAGCCAGCGCTTGTTGACGTAGGGCATCTTGCAGCGGTCGGCCCACTCCTTGACGGAGTCGCTCGCCTGCTTCTTGGTGCCGACGAAAAGGACCGTGCCACCGCCGCTGGCGAGCTCGCCGACGAAACGGCGCGCGTTCTCCAGCAGGGCCTCGGTCTGCAACAAGTCGATGATGTGGATCCCGTCCAGCTCGCCGTGGATGAAACGGCGCATATTCGGGTTCCAGCGGCGCGTCTGGTGGCCGAAGTGGACTCCGGCCTCCAGCAGCTCCTGCAAGCCTGCCTCGGGCATAGCAATTCTCCTTGAGTTTGTTTTGGCGAAGCTCCCGCCGCCCTTGCCGGAACCCGGCTCTGTGCCGGGCAGGATCCGGGTCGATGCCTGCGGGGATTGGGTTTAGGTCAGCGGGATTGTACGGTGATCGGCTCAGCCGCCGCGAGCGGCCTCGAGCGCGGCGGCGAGGTCGGCAGGCAGCTCCGAGCTGAAATCGAGCGGCTCGCCGGTTACCGGGTGGGCGAAGGCGAGCCTGTGGGCATGCAGGAACTGGCGCTCGAGGCCGTATTTCTCCGCCCCGCCGTAGGTGGGATCGCCGGCCAGGGGGTGTCCGATCGCGGCGAAATGGGCGCGGATCTGGTGCGTGCGCCCGGTCTCCAGCTTGGCCTCGAGGTAGGTCTCCCCCGCCAGCAGCTCCAGCACGGTGAAGTGGGTGCGGGCCTCGCGGGCGGCAGCGCCGGAGACGGCCATCCGGTGGCGCTGGCGCGAGGCGCGGCCGATCGGGGCGTCGATCGTGCCGGTGCGCGAGGTCAGCCGCCCGCCGGCCAGGGCGAGGTAGATGCGATCGACCTCGCGGCGCTGGACCTTGGCCTGCAAGGCCGCGTGAGCCTCGTCGCTGCGGGCGACGACGAGCAGGCCGCTGGTGCCCTTGTCGAGGCGGTGGACGATGCCGGGGCGCTCCGGGTCGTCGCCGCCCCCGAGGATCTCGGCCAGCTCGTCGACCAGGGTCGGGCCACTGTGCGAGGGCGCCGGGTGGACCACGAGCCCGGCCGGCTTGTCGACGATCGCGAGGTGATCGTCGAGGTGGACGACCCGCAGCTCCGCGGTCACTCCTCGGCGTCCCGCAGGTAGATGAAGGCGAGGACCAGGACCCCGGCCGTGATCGCCATGTCGGCGAGGTTGAAGTTGGGCCAGTGGGGCAGGTCGATGAAGTCGGTGACCGCGCCGAGCCTGACGCGATCGGCGAGGTTGCCGATCGCGCCGCCGGCGATCAGGCCGAAGGCGACCCACATCCCAGGCCGGGCAGGGTTGCGGGCGAAGAGGGCGGCGACAAGCGCCAAGGCGGCAACCGTGACCACGATCAACCCTGCTCCCCCGCCCCCGGCGAGGCCAAAGGCGACGCCGTTGTTGTGGGAGAGGGTCAGCTGCAGCGGGCCGAGCAGACCGACCTGTTCGCCGAGCACGATCTTTTCCTCAACCAGCGCCTTCGCGACCTGGTCAAGCACGATGACGAGCGCGCAGAGCGCGCCGGCCCGCAGCCAGGCTCGAGTGCGCTTATCGCTCACCCGGCGACTACTGTGACGGCCACCTTCTGCGCCAGCAACAGCAGCAGGATTCCGATGATCGGACTCAGGTCCATCGCAAACGTGGACCCCCCGAGCGGCGGCAGGAAGCGGCGGAAGAAGTTGAGGTAGGGATCGGTTGTCTCTGTGATGAAGTCGAGCAACGTGCGCAGCCAGGGCCGGTAGGGCATCCGCGGCACGAAGGAGATGACGATATTGCCGAAGACGAGGATGATGTAGACGATGAAGATGGCGTTGACGTAGTCGGCGACATCGCCGCGGGTAAGCGCCGCGATCACCCGCGCATCCTCTCCAGCGAGGCCTCGACCGCGGCCTCGAAGGCGCCCCGCGCCCCCTCCCGGTCAAGTGCCTCCAGCCCGGCCTCGGTGCTGCCACCCGGAGAGGCGACCGCCTTGCGGACGTCGGCGGGGTGGCGGACCCGCAGCAGCTCCGCGGTTCCGGCGGCCGTCTCCACGACCAGCTCCCGGGCCAGATCCGGATCAAGGCCCGCGGCTGCGCCGGCGTCGGCCAAAGCCTCAACCGCGAGGGCGAGGTAGGCGGGAGAGCAGCCCATCACCGCCGTGGCGGCGTCGAACTGGGCATCCGGCAGCATCACCAGATGTCCCAGGATCGCCAGCTTCTGGCGTAGCGCCTCAGAAGAAGCTCCGGCTACACAAAGCACGCCCTTGCGCACCTCGACCCCGACGTTGGGCATAACCCGGCAAACATCGGCTTCGGGCAATGCCTCCGAGACGAGCGCCAGCGGAGTGGCCCCGAGCAGCGACACGACGGCCTTCGCCTCGCCAAGCTCAGCCGCCGCATCTGCGAGCTTGGCCGGCTTCACAGCCAGCACGACAACATCGGCCCTCTGGGCGATCTCGGGGTTGGACGCAACCTCGCCGCCAAGCTCCCCAGCCAGAGCCGCCGCGCGGCCCGATCCGGAGTCAGAGAAAAGCATCGCCTCGAACTCGCCGGTCCAGCCACGAGCCATGGCGGCAGCCATGCTGCCCGAGCCGACGAATCCAACGATCATCGGCCCAGCCTAGTAACTAAGACTGGTTGAAGAACCCCTTGTCGAGCAAGCGGGCCTTTTCCTCGGCTGAAACCTCGACGTTGCGGGGCGTGAGCAGGAAAATCTTCTCGGCGACTCGCTGCATCCCGCCGTCGAGCGAGTAGGTCAGCCCGGAACAGAAGTCGATCATCCGCTTCGAGAGCTCGTGGTCGGTCGTCTGCAGGTTGAGGATCACCGGCACCTGGCGCTTGAACTGGTCGGCGACCTGCTGGGCGTCGTTGAAGTTGCGGGGGATGACGAGGTGGACCTGGACATCGGAGCCACCGTTGCCGACCGGGCGCAGGGTCCGCGTCCGCGAGGCGGAAATCGGCTCGTCGTCGGCAAAAATGTCATCGATCTCGTCGCGGCGTGCACGGCGTGCGGTCGGCAGGCGCCTGACCGGCGCGGCCTCGCGCTCCTGGCGCGACTCGAAGAGTTCCTCGGAGCCGGTCTCCGGCTCAAAGCTTTCGTCGTATTCGGGACCGTAGTCGTGATCCTCGGCAAGGCCGAAGTAGACCAGCGCTCGGTGCCATGTATCTCGTAGGGCCATGGGTATCGCGTCTTTCGGCCTTCAGCAGCCGACTCCTTTACGGATTATGACTGAGCTAGAGGCGATTCACACGTAAAGGGCGGTTCCCAGGCGAATGATCGTCGCCCCCTCCTCGACCGCTATGCGCCAATCCTGCGAAGTTCCCATCGAGAGCCGGGGAAGGTTGTGTTCACTCGCCAGCTCGGCGAGGCGGGCGAAATGAGGGCGCGAAGCCTCGGGGTCTTCGCTGAAAGGAGGCATCGTCATCAGGCCGGAGGCCTTGACTGGGCAGCGCTCGAGGAAGCCGGCGAGATCGCCCGGGGCGATCCCGGCCTTGCCCTCCTCGCCGGCGACGTTGACCTCGATCAGGACCTCGGTCTCTGAAGTGCCGTGGCGGCCGAGCTGCTCAAGGGCCGAATCGCTGGCGACGGAGTGGATCAAGCGGCAGATCGGCGTCAGCTGCTTGACCTTGCGGCTCTGCAGGGCGCCGATGAAGTCCCACAGGAAGGCATCGCCCCAGCGCCCCTGCTTGGCGGCCAGCGACTGCTGGCGGTTCTCGCCGACGAGGGTGACGCCGGCCTCGGCCAGCGCGCCCATCTCCTCCTCGGGCACGTACTTGGTCGCCGCCAAGATCTCGACCGCATCGCCGGCGACCTCCCGCACCGCCCTCAGGTTTGCCGCAACTTTGACCGGGTCGATATCGCGAATCGGCTCGACCATCGCTCAGACTGCCTCGGCGTCGAGCCAGGCCAGGCCGGCCTGGCGGCCGGTGCGGCCGCTATCGCGGCGGTGGGAGAAGAACAGCTCCGGCTCGCAGCTAACGCAGAGCCCAGCCGGCTCGATCTCCCCCACCCCGGCCTCGGCAAGGAGGCGACGGGCGACCTCGGGCAGGTCGAGCATGCGGCCGTCGGCGATGCCCTCGCCAAGGCTCGAAAAGGCGCCGAGCACCTCCTCGCCGACCTCGAAGCAGCAGGGCCCGATCCCGGGCCCGATCGCCGCATGGGTGGCACTGACCGCGGCGGCGCCCTTGGCGACGATTCCCGCGGCTAAGCCGCGCCAGCCACAGTGCAGCATCGCCACCCCGCCAGGCCCGGCAAGCGCGATGGGCAGGCAGTCGGCAACGAAGACGAGCAGCGCCAGGTTGGGCTCGGCGGTGATGTGGCCGTCGACCTCGGGCCGATCGATCGGGGGCTGTGAGTGAACAGCGAGCTCGGCGCCGTGGACCTGTCGCCCGGCCACGATTCGCTCGGGATCGAGGCTGAGCGCGGCGGCAAGGCGCCTGTGATTCTCAGCCACAGCGTCCTTGCTGTCGTCGGTGAGGATGCCGAGGTTGAGGCTTTCGTACGGCGCCTCGCTGACGCCGCCGACCCGGGTCGAGAAGGTGGCGGTAGCTCCAGGCAGCCGTGCCTGGAGCCAGCGGACCCCGTTCTGCTCACGCCACTCCATCTATCCCCTCGCCGCTTCTAAGGCCGTCGACAGCTCCTGGTCGCGGCCATCGATCTCGCCGTCGAGCTTGCGGCGGAGGGCTGCCCGCAGGCCCCGTCCCAGAGCCGGGCCCTGGGGGATGCCGGCCGCGATCAGGTCGTCGCCGTCGATCTCAAGCTCGACCAGCCGCCACTCAGCCACGTAGCGGTCAAGCCACGCGGCGCCCAGGGCACGGGCCAGGGCCAGCGTCACTGGCGAATGCTCGCGGGCCAGGTCGACGGCCTGCGACGGCTTCCCAGGCTGGGCTCCGGACAGCTGCCGCTCGGTGCCAACGGGACCGCGGGCCGCGGTCAACAGCGCCTGCGGGCGATCGGCAAAGCCGTCCCAAGGCGCGACCTTGAGCAGGGAGTCGACGCTCGACGCCAGCTCGACGCCACCGGGCTGCGCCTCGACCAAGCCCCACTCGACCGCGAGGGCCAGCGACCGCGCCCCCTCGGGTTCCGCCGCCAGCCGCATCAGCTCAGCCTCGCGCCGGCTCTCCGAGACGGTGTCGAGCTCGACCGCTTTGACCAGTTCAGCCGTGACCGGCGCCAGCTCGAAGTCAAACCGCGCCGCGTAGCGGGCGCCGCGCAGGGCCCGGGTCGGATCGTCGACGAAAGAGTCCGGGTGCAGCACCCGCAGCAGGCCCTCGGCGAGGTCTTCGCGGCCGCCGTGGGGGTCGATCAATCGCGGCTCGCCGTCGATCGGGACCGCCATCGCGTTGATCGTGAAGTCGCGGCGGGCGAGGTCATCGAGCAGGCTGGCCGGCTCGACGTCGGGGAGGGCGCCAGGCGACGCGTAGGTCTCAGTGCGGGCGGTGGCGATGTCGACCTCGTGCTCGTCGAGCCTGACCTTCGCGGTCGCGAAGCGGTCGTGCTCGACGACCTCGGAGCCAAGTCGCGCCGCCAGGCCGGCGGCATTGCCCTCGACGACCAGGTCGAGGTCAGCTCGCCCGCGGCCGAGCAGCAGGTCGCGGACGGCGCCACCGACCAGATAGATCGGCTCGCCTTCCGCCCGCTCGCGGACGGCTGCCAGCTCCGGGTAGGTGCCCTCCAGCGCCTGCGCCAGGTCCTCGTTCAGCTTCGCCGGCTTCGTCATCGCCCCCTTCCTTACCACGGCCGGGCGCTACTGGGGGGCGCGCTAGAGGCGGACCGGGATCCCGTCGGCGGCGAGGCGCTGCTTGGCCTCGCGCACACGGTAGGTCCCGTAGTGAAAGATCGAGGCGCAGAGCACGGCGTCGGCGCCGCCAGCGGCGATCGCCTCGCTCAGGTGCCCGAGGTTGCCCGCCCCGCCGGAGGCGATCACCGGCACCGGCACAGCGTCGGCGACGGCACGGGTCAGCTCGATGTCGTAGCCATCGTTGGTGCCGTCGCGGTCCATGCTGGTCAGCAGCACCTCGCCGGCGCCGCGCTCGACCGCCTCGCGGGCCCAGCCGACCGCGTCGCGCCCCTCGACCCGCTTGCGGCCGCCGTTGACGTAGACGCCCCAGCCGCTCTCGTCGGCTTTGGCGTCGATCGCGATCACCACGCACTGGGCGCCGAAGTGGTCGGCCAGCTCGGTCAGCAGCTCGGGCCGGGCCAGCGCCGCCGAGTTGACCGAGACCTTGTCGGCGCCGGCGTCGAGCACCGCCTGCGCATCCTCGACCGAGCGGATGCCGCCGCCGATCGTGAAGGGGATGAAGACGTTGTCGGCGGTGCGGCGGGCGAGCTCGACGATCGTCTCGCGCTTTTCGTGGGAGGCGGTGATGTCGAGGAAGATCAGCTCGTCGGCGCCCTCGGCGTCGTAGCGCTCGGCCAACTCGACCGGATCGCCGGCATCGCGCAGGCCGACGAAGTTGGTGCCCTTGACGACGCGGCCGGCGTCGACGTCGAGACAGGGGATGACGCGTTTGAGGACCATCGAAGAAGCCTAGACGGCACCGACTGCTGAGTTGATGACCCTATGGCGATAACAACTCAGCAGTCGCGCACTGTGAGGGCTTCTTTGCCCTCGGCAACGGTGAAGCGGTGCTCATAAAGGGCGCGGCCGACGATGACGCCCTCTACGTTCGGCGCAGCCTCTCGCGCCAGGGCCTTCAGATCGGACAGAGAGCCCACGCCGCCTGAGGCGATCACCCGTCCCGCTGTCGCGGCGGCGATGCGACTCAACTCACCAAGGGCCGGGCCCTCCATGGTCCCGTCTACCTCAATCGCCGTGCAGAGGAAGCGCGCGACCCCTCGGGAGCTCAGCTCCGCGACGGTCTCGACAACCCCCTCCTCACCTGCTTCTGTCCACCCCGCCAACGCCACCTTGCCATCGCGAGCATCGACCGAGACCACTACCCGCTCGCCATGCTCAGCCAGCACCTCATCGAGGAACTCAGGGTCGCGCAGCGCCGCGGTGCCGATCACGACCCGCTCGGCGCCGGCCTCGAGGACGGCAGCGACCGACTCGGCATCGCGCAGGCCACCACCGACCTGGATCGGGCAATCGACGGCGGCGGCGATCCACCGCACCGCATCGAGGTTCTGCGACGCCCCCGCCTTGGCGCCGTCGAGATCGACGACGTGGAGGAACTCGGCCCCGTCGCCGGCCCAGCGCCTGGCGGCGTCGACCGGGTCAGCATCGAAGACCGTCTCGCGGGCGTAGTCGCCCTGCAGCAGGCGCACCGCCTGGCCGCCGCGGATATCGATCGCCGGGTAGAGGATCACGCTGGGACGGAGGCGCAGATCCGGGTGAAGTTGGAAAGCAGCCGCAGGCCGGCTGCGCTCGACTTCTCCGGGTGGAACTGGACGCCGAAGACGTTGTCGCGCTCGGCCGCGCAGGCGAAGCGGGCGCCGTAGGCGGCGCTGCCGAGCAGATCGCCAGCTTCGGGCCGGGGCGCGAAAGAGTGGACGAAGTAGAAGGGGGTCTCGGTCTCGATCCCGTCGGCGAGCCGCGACTCCTTCTCCCAGCGCACCGGCGACCAGCCGATGTGCGGGACCTTGAGGCCATCAGCGTCGAGATCACTGACCTCGCCGCCGAGCAGCCCGAGGCCGGCGGCGCCGCCCAGCTCGGTGGTCGAGTCGAAGAGCAGCTGCAGGCCGAGGCAGATCCCGAGGATCGGAACCCCGGCCTCGCGCCGCTCGCCGATCAACTCGTCGAGCCCAAGCTCGCGCACCCGCGACATCGCCTTCGGGAAGGCGCCGACGCCGGGCAGGATGACGCCATCGGCGGTACGGACCGCATCGGCGTCGTTGGTGATCTCGGCCGTGGCCCCGATGTGCTCTAGGGCCTTCTCGACCGAGCGCAGATTTCCCATTCCGTAGTCGAGGATGGCGATCCGGGTCGTCATTCGCTCAGGGTGCCCTTGGTCGAAGGCACGCCGATCTCGTCAGGGTCGATCGAGACAGCGACCCGCAGCGCTCGCGCGAACGCCTTGAAGCAGCCCTCGATCATGTGGTGGGCGTTGGTGCCATAGCGGACCGAGACGTGCAGGGTCAGCTTGGCGCTGTTGGCGACGGCACGGAAGAACTCCTCGGCCAGCTCGGTGTCGAAGCCGGCGATCGAAGTCGTCGGCAGGTCGGCGTCGAAGACGCAGAGCGGCCGGCCGGAGATGTCGATCGCGCACTCGGCCAGCGACTCGTCCATTGGCGCCAGGGCAGAGCCATAGCGGCGGATGCCGGCGCGATCCCCGAGCGCCTCGTCGAGCGCCTGGCCAAGCACGATGCCGACGTCCTCCACCGTGTGGTGGGCCCCGGTCTCCAGGTCGCCAGTGGCCTCGACCTCCAGGCCCAGCTTGCCGTGGCGGGCCAACAGGTCAAGCATGTGGTCGAGGAAGCCGACCCCGGTCGATGCGCTCGCCGGCCCCCCGTCGAGGTCGAGCGAGAGCTTGATCTGGGTCTCGGCGGTGCTGCGGTCTCTTGTCGCTGTGCGTGTCATTTCCTAATCATCGCCGACTCGCCGTGAACGGGGAAGCCCTCCGCTTGCGAGATTGCCTCGACCACGGGCGCGAGCGCCGCGGCAGCGGCCTCGGGAACCCGCACATTGGCGATCGAGCGGCGGAAGGCCGATGGCCCCAGGGGGCCGGAGAAGCGGCCGGCGCCGCCGGTCGGGAGGACGTGGTTGGAGCCGGCTGCGTAGTCGCCGAAGGCGGTCGCGCTGGCGGCGCCGACGAAGACGCAGCCTGCCGTGGTTGCCGCTTCAGCGAGCGCCGCCGCTTCAGGGTCGAGCAGCTCCAGGTGCTCGGGGGCGTAAGCGTTGGCTAGCTTGATTGCCTCGGTCATATCTGGCGCCCGCACCAGCGCCAGAGGCGCGTCGCCGATACCGGTCCGAGCCGCCGCGGCGGCCTCGGTCGCGGTGGCAAGCGCATCGATCGTGGCGTCCTCGACCGCCGCGATCAAGAGCGGGCCATCAGCCCCGTGCTCAGCCTGGGCGCAGAGATCGAGGGCGACCCACTCGGGGTCGACCTCGGGCCCGGCGATCACCATCAGCTCCGATGGGCCGGCGAGGGAGTCGATCCCAACCTGGCCGTAGGCGGCCCGCTTCGCCTCCCGCACCCAAGCGTTGCCGGGGCCGGCGATCACGTCGACCGGCTCGACCGTCTCGGTTCCGTAGGCGAGGGCAAAGATCGCCTGGGCGCCCCCCATCGCGTAGATCTCCTCGATGCCGCAAAGCTCAGCCGCGGCCAGGACCAGCGGCGCGATCGTGCCGTCGGGGCTCGGTGGCGTTGCCAGCGCTATGCGCCCGACCCCGGCGGCCCGGGCGGGGATCGCGCACATCAACACGCTTGACGGATAGGCGGCCTTGCCGCCGGGCGCGTAGATGCCGGCTGAGGAGACGGGAACTTCGCGGATCGAGACCGTCTGGCCCTGGGGCAGCTCGACTAGCTTCGGCGCCACAGCGGCCTGGGCCTCGGCGACGGCGGTGATGTTGGCGGCGGCTACCTCCAGCGCCTCACGCAACGCCGGATCAAGGGCCGCCAGAGCTGCTGCGCCTGCCCCGGCCTCGACTTGAAGTGACTCGGGCGAGGACTCGGTCGCGTCGAAGCGCGCCGTCAGCTCGAGCACCGCACGGTCGCCTTCGGCGCGGACAGCGCGTTCGATTGGCCTGACATCGACCTCGGTGGCGCCTGCCATGGACCAGGCGCGAATCGCGCTCGCCGTCGCTGCCGCCCCTTCCCAATCGAAGCGGCGGGCCCTCAAGAGGTGACCGCCTGCCTTAACTTCGCGGTCAGCTCGTCGATCTCGACCGAGCGCAGCTTGTGGGCGACCCGGTTGGCGACGAAGCGGGCGGTGCAGACGACGATCTCCTCGCGCACCTCAAGATTGTTCTCCCTCAAGGTCCTGCCGGTGGCGACGAGGTCGACGATGCCGTCGGCGAGGCCGACCAGCGGCGCCAGCTCGATCGAGCCCTTGACCTCGATCAGTTCGGTCTGGCGTCCTGTTTCCTCGAAGTAGCGCTCGGCGATCCGCGGGTACTTGGTCGCGATCCGCATCACGCCCAGCCGGCGCTCGGACTCGCCCAGCCTCTCGTCGCCGACGCGGCCCGCCAGCACCATCCGGCAACGGCCGAAGCCGAGGTCGAGCAGCTCGTAGACCCGGCGGTCGGCCTGCTCGAGCAGGACGTCCTTGCCGGTGATGCCGATGTCGGCGGCGCCCGCCTCGACGTAGGTCGGCACGTCGGAGGGCCGCATCGTCACCAAGGTGATCTCAGAGCCCTCGAAGATCAGCGAGCGCGAGTCGCCGCGCAGCTCGGTGGTGTCGATCCCGGCGCCATCGAGCACGTCGAGCGTCTCGCCGAAGAGCGCCCCGCGCGGAACCGCGAGTTTGAGCGGGCCCTCTGGCTTGGCGCGGCCGAGGCCGGCGACCTCGGTGCTCATGATGCCTCCTCCTGGCGCCGCGACTCCTCCTCCATCTGGGCGACGTGGACGCGCTCCAGGTAGAGCGCGAATCCGGCGGCCGGCTGGTCGACGCCGAAGCGCTTGAGCAGCTCGTCGTAGCGGCCGCCGCCGCCGAGGACATGGCCCAGCGCCGGGTCGTAAACCTCGAGGATCGCGCCGCTGTAATAGCCGAGGTCGCTGAGCAGGCCGAGATCGATCTGGACCCGGTCGGCAACTCCATGTTCCTGCAGCGCCTCGAAGGTTTCCTGGATCCGGGCGGTGGCCCGCTCGACCGCCGGCCCCCCCAGCTCTCGCGCTTGCCCCAGCACCTCGCTGCCACCGCGAAGCTGAGTGAGGGCGACGCAGGTCGCGCACTGCTCGTCGCTGATCCCGGCCACCTCAGAGAGCTCGGCCTCGAGACCGACCAGGTCGTGCATCGCCAGCCGCTCGAGCAGCGAGTCGCGGGCGGCGCCCTCGACGCCAAGCTCGGCCAGCAGCTGCCGGTAGAGATCGGCGTCGCCGAGGCCGATCACGGCACGATCGAGCCCGGCCGCGTCGAGCGTCGCCTCCAAGACCTTGACCACCTCGGCGGTGCCAGCGGGCGCCGGGGCGCCGATCAGCTCGACGCCGGCCTGGGTGAACTCGCGCATCTGGCCGCGCTGCGGGCGCACTGCCCGGAAGGCGCTCGCCAGGTAGCAGAGGCGCAGCGGCATCTCCGCCTTCGCATAGCGGCTGGCGACCAGCCGCGCGATCGGCACGGTCATATCGGAGCGCAGCGCCAGCAGCTCGCCGCTCTCGTCGAAGAAGCGGTAGGCGCTGGCCGCCGTGCGGCCGTCGCCGCGGCCCAGCACCTCGTCGTACTCGATCGCCGGCGTCGCAACCTCGCCGTAGCCGAAGCGCTCGAAGGTCTCGATCAGGTTGCCGTGCAGGCGTCGCAGCTCCCGCATCTCTTCGGGGAGCACGTCGCGGGTTCCGGGCGGAATTGGATGAATCATCCGCCGGACCTTACGAGAACCGGGCTGAAACCCCTGCTAGGCCGCCCCCTCTGTGGAAACCCGTTCAATCTGGGCGCCGAGCCCGCGTAGCCTCTCGTCGATCTGCTCGTAGCCACGATCGATCTGGCGGATGTTGCCGATCTCCGAGGTTCCCTCGGCCGCCAGGGCGGCGATGAGCATCGCCATCCCGGCGCGGATATCAGGGCTCTCGACACGCTCGCCATGAAGCCGGCTCGGACCGCTGACGATCGCCCTGTGGGGATCGCAAAGCGTGATCCGAGCGCCCATCGCGACCAGCTTGTCGACGAAGAAGAGGCGGTTCTCGAACATCTTCTCGAAGATCAGGATCTCGCCCTCGGCCTGGGTCGCGAGAGCAAGGGCGATCGAGGTCAGGTCGGCGGGAAAAGCAGGCCAGGGGCCGTCCTCGATCTTCGGGATCGCGTCGCCGAGGTCGGCCTGGATCCGCAGCTCCTGCCCCGGCGGCACGATCACGTCGTTGCCCTCGACCTCGGAGTTGAGGCCAAGGCGGCGGAACTGGCGCCGCACCATGACCAGGTCGGCGGGCTCGGTGTCGTGGATCACCAGCTCCCCCCCGGTCGCTGCGGCCAGCGCCATGAAGCTGCCGATCTCGATGTGGTCGGGGGAGATCGTGTGGGTGGCGCCGCCGAGCTTGTCGCGACCGTGCACGGTCATCACGTTGGAGCCGATGCCATCGACCTCGGCGCCCATCGCCGCCAGCAGCCGGGCCAGGTCCTGGACGTGGGGCTCCGAGGCCGCATTGGAGATCGTTGTCGCTCCTGGAGTCAGCGCTGCCGCCATCAGTGCGTTCTCGGTGCCCATCACCGAAGGCTCGTCCATGAAGATCGCGCAGGCTTCAAGCCCGCCGGCCGGCGCCTTGAGCTCGATCCAGCGGTCGCCGTCGACCTCGGCGCCGAGGTCGCGGAAGGCGTCGAGGTGGGCGTCGAGGCGGCGACGGCCGATGAAGTCGCCGCCCGGAGGCGGCATCCGCGCCTCGCCGAAGCGGGCCAGCAGCGGCCCGGCGAGCAGAAACGAGGCCCTGATCTGGCCGGAGAGCTCACGATCGACGGCCGGCTCAGCGACGTTGGCGGCGCGCAGGCGCAGGCTGTTGTCGGCCACCCACTCAACCTCAACGCCCAGTCGCTCCAGCAGCGCGATCTGGGCTTCGGTATCGCGGATCCGCGGCACCCTGTGCAGCAGCAGCTCCTCCTCGGTCAGCAGGCAGGCGGCGAGGATCGGCAACGCGGCGTTCTTGTTGCCGGCGGCGGTCAGCTCTCCAGAGAGCGGCGCGCCACCTTGGATGACGAATTTCTCCATAGGGACGGGCTAGGGTAACGACCAACATGCGGAGAGGCTGGAAGATCCTGATTGCGGTGGTTGCCGTGCTGGCGGTGCTGCTCGGCGTCAACGCGCTGCTGACCGACGCCGAAACCAAGCAGGCGGCCGTCACCGAACCCGGCGGCAAGATCCTCGACCTGTCCGGAGGCGACCTCGAGGTTGTCGAACAGGGCCCCCGCGACGGCAGTCCAATAGTCCTCATCCACTGCTTCACCTGCGCGATCAACTACTGGGACGGGATGATCCCGTTGCTGGCCCGCAAGCATCGGGTTGTCGCCGTCGACCTGCTCGGGCACGGTGGCTCGGAAATGCCATCCTCGGGCTACACCGTTCCCAATCAGGCAAAGGTGATCGCCCAGGCGCTTGAAAAGCTCAAAGTCAGTGGCGCCGAGGTTGTCGGCCACTCGCTTGGCGGCGGGGTCGCGGTCGCGCTAGCCCAGCAGTCCCCGCGGCTGGTGAGCCGGGTCGTGATCCTCGACACGCCGGCCAGGCCGGATACCGGCAGCCTCGGCCTTCTCGCCAAGCTCGCCTTCACCCCGATCGTCGGCGAGGCCCTCTGGCGCGTCAAGCCCGACTTCGCCGTCCGCAAGGGCCTCGAAGTCGCCTTCGCGCCCGGCTTCGACGTGCCCGACGCCTTTGTCGAAGACGTCAAGCGGATGACCTACACCGCCTATGCCGAATCGCCGACGGGCCTCGACGACTACAGGAGCGAAACCCCCCTTGACCAGCGGATGAAAGAAAGCGGGCAGCCCCTGCTGGTGATGATGGGCGCCGAAGAGCAGATCGTCGACGACCCAAAGGCCGCCCTCGCTGAATACGCGAAAACCGTGCCCGGCGCCGAGACCAAGCTGATCGCCGGCGCCGGTCACTCTCCCAACGTCGAGAAGCCCAAAGAGACCGCCAACTTTGTGCTTGCATTTGATGCGCCTCTGACTTTAAAATCACTCCGCGGGAACGACGCTTCTGGGGTTCGCAGCGCTACTGGTCGCCAGTAGCGCTGCCGCTTTTCAGGCACGAAATGCAAGACCGATTGCAGAATCAGCAAGCCGTCCGAAGGTCTCCGTAAATTACGAACTCATGTTCGATTCAAAGACATCACTGGCCGCCCGGCTGACAGATGCCGTCGACCTGCTGATCGACTTCGCAACGCTCGGTGAGTATGGGCTTGAGCCCGTTGGGAGAACAAACCGAGCGTGTGAATCTCGAGCCAATTGCAGTCCGCGCCGGAATGCGGCGTGGACGCGAGGCGTTCGAGTGGCAAGCGAAACGTCGTCGACGAGCGGCGTGGCGTAGCAGCGCGCCGCTCGACGGCGGCGTAGCGCGCCGGAATCGGACGCCGCAGCCCGCGCCCCATTCCGGCGCGGACTGCTAAGAAGAACCGGCGGCGACCTACTCTCCCAGGGGGTTGCCCCCCAAGTACCATCGGCGCTGAGTGGCTTAACTGCTCTGTTCGGAATGGGAAGAGGTGTCTCCCACTCGCTATACGCCACCGGAATTTTGCGAGACAGCCCCGGTGGAGCTTGAAAACCGCACAGTGCCTCATAGGTAAAAGAATTAAATATCCGTCAAGCCCTCGACCCATTAGTACCGGTCAGCTGAGTGCATTACTGCACGTACACTGCCGGCCTATCAACCTGGTGGTCTACCAGGGGTCTTACTCCCTCAAGGGGATGGGAGAGCTCATCTCGAGGACGGCTTCCCGCTTAGATGCTTTCAGCGGTTATCCGTTCCGTGCGTAGCTAACCTGCGATGCCCTTGGCAGGACAACAGATACACCAGCGGCACGTTCATCCCGGTCCTCTCGTACTAGGGATGACTCCTCTCAACTCTCCAACGCCCACAGCAGATAGGGACCGAACTGTCTCACGACGTTCTGAACCCAGCTCGCGTACCGCTTTAATGGGCGAACAGCCCAACCCTTGGGACCTACTCCAGCCCCAGGATGCGACGAGCCGACATCGAGGTGCCAAACCGTTTCGTCGATGTGGACTCTTGGAAACGATAAGCCTGTTATCCCCGGAGTACCTTTTATCCGTTGAGCGACGGCGCTTCCACTTGCTACCGCCGGATCACTAAGCCCAACTTTCGTTCCTGCTCGACCCGTCGGTCTCGCAGTCAAGCTCCCTTGTTGCCTTTACACTCTACGCACGATTTCCAACCGTGCTGAGGGAACCTTTGGGCGCCTCCGTTACATTTTAGGAGGCGACCGCCCCAGTCAAACTGCCCACCTGACACTGTTCACCACCCGGATCACGGCATGGTGTTAGAAGCCCGGAGTACCAAGGGTGGTATCTCAAGGGTGACTCCCCAGCAGCCAAAGCCGCTGGTTCAAAGTCTCCCACCTATCCTGAGCGAGATACCCCAGACTCCAATATCAAGTTGCAGTAAAGGTTCACGGGGTCTTTCCGTCTAGCTGCGGGTACTCGGCATCTTCACCGAGACTTTAATTTCACCGAGCCTCTCGTTGAGACAGCGTCCAACTCGTTACGCCATTCGTGCAGGTCGGAACTTACCCGACAAGGAATTTCGCTACCTTAGGACCGTTATAGTTACGGCCGCCGTTTACCGGGGCTTAGCTTCGCTGCTTCGCACCGAAGTGCTAACAAGTCCGCGTAACCTTCCGGCACCGGGCAGGCGTCAGCCCCTATACGTCGTCTTACGACTTAGCAGAGGCCTGTGTTTTTGGTAAACAGTCGGTTGGACCAATTCACTGCGGCCCCCTCGGGCTCCCTCCGTATGGAGTTCACCCTAACGGGGCGTCCCTTATCCCGAAGTTACGGGACGATTTTGCCGAGTTCCTTAACGAGAGTTAGCTCGCTCACCTCAGTATGTTCTACTTGTCCACCTGTGTCGGTTATCGGTACGGGCACGCGAGTCCTGCCTAGAGGATTTTCTTGGAGGCATGGGATCGGGGACTGGCCGGCGGTCAAGCCAGCTGGCATCGCACCTCGCGTCAAAACGCCGCTGCGGATTTCCCTACAGCGACTAGCTACGTGCTTGCCCCAGGACAACCATCGCCTGGGATCCCTTACCCTTCCCCGTCCCCCCATCGGTCATAACGGATTCGACGTGGTACAGGAATATCAACCTGTTGGCCATCGGCTACGCCTTTCGGCCTCGCCTTAGGTCCCGACTAACCCTGAGCAGACGAACTTTACTCAGGAAACCTTGGACAATCGGTGGAGGGGAGTCTCACCCCTCTATCGTTACTCATGCCGGCATTCTCACTTCCAGTCGCTCCACGGAGCCTTACGACGCCGCTTCACGCAACTGGAACGCTCTCCTACCGCGTACAGAGCCCGCAGGCCTGCACACCCATAGCTTCGGAGACTAGCTTGAGCCCCGTTGAATTATCCGCGCCCGAACACTTGACCAGTGAGCTGTTACGCACTCTTTCAAGGGTGGCTGCTTCTAAGCCAACCTCTTGGTTGTCTCTGCATTCGGACATCGTTTGCCACTTAGCTAGTACTTAGGGTCCTTAGCTGATGGTCTGGGTTGTTCCCCTTTTGCGTACGAAGTTTATCCCCCGCACACTGACTGCCGAGTTAACCGTAACGGTCTTCGGAGTTTGCCTGAAGTCGGTAACCTGGTAGGGCCCCTAGTCCAAACAGTGCTCTACGGCCGAAACGCAATTGCTCGACGCTATACCTAAATATATTTCGGAGAGAACCAGATATCTCTGGGCTTGATTAGCCTTTCACTCCGATCCACAGGTCATCCGCCCAGTTTTCAACCTAGGTCGGTTCGGCCCTCCACGAGGTCTTACCCCCGCTTCAGCCTGCCCATGGATAGCTCGCCCAGTTTCGGGTCTACCGCCAATGACTTAATCGCCCTATTCAGACTCGCTTTCGCTACGGCTCCGCTCATCGCTTAACCTTGCCACTGACGAGTAACTCGCCGGCTCGTGATGCAAAAAGCACGCCGTCACACCCGAAGGTGCTCCGACCACTTGTAGGCTTACGGTTTCAGGTACTATTTCACTCCCCTTCAGGGGTGCTTTTCACCTTTCCCTCACGGTACTAGTTCACTATCGGTCACCAGGTAGTACTTAGCCTTGGAGGGTGGTCCCCCCAGATTCAGACCACGTTTCACGGGTGTGGTCCTACTCAGGAACATCAGTCGACAGATCAGTGTGTTTTCACCTACGGGACGATTGCCCTCTGTGGTGCGAGGTTCCACTCGCTTCGGCTAACACCTGATTTTGTAACTGTCGCCGAGCCAGGCACGGCTCGGGCGTGACGTCCTACAACCCCTGACAGGCAACGTGTGCCCACTTACACCTGTCCGGTTTAGGCTGATCCCTTTTCGCTCGCCACTACTCAGGGAGTCTCGGTTGATTTCTTTTCCTCGGGGTACTTAGATGTTTCAGTTCCCCCGGTTCACTTCCAGCAGCTATGTATTCACCACTGGATAACGCCGCATTACCGGCGCTGGGTTTCCCCATTCGGAAATCCGCGGGTCAAAGGCTGTTCAGCGCCTCACCGCGGCTTATCGCAGCCGTCCACGTCCTTCTTCGACTCCTGGTGCCAAGGCATCCACCGTAAGCCCTTAATATCTTGACGGTGATACGACCCATACACCTAAGGATAAGTGTACGGGTCGGGAAATTAATTTACCCAAATATTGGCACTGTGCAGTTTTCAAGGTCCACCGAGGCACACACAGCGGAGTTCTTCCGCTGGCGGTCTCTCAAAACTGAGCAGCGCTCGCAAATCACACTTGGTGACCGCGGAGCCCGGTCGACATTCTAGGAATTCTCCCTAGAAAGGAGGTGATCCAGCCGCAGCTTCCGCTACGGCTACCTTGTTACGACTTCACCCCAATCACGGGTCCCACCTTCGACGGCTCCCTCCTTGCGGTTAGGCCACCGGCTTCGGGTGTTACTCGCTTTCGTGGTGTGACGGGCGGTGTGTACAAGGCCCGGGAACGTATTCACCGCGGCATTGCTGATCCGCGATTACTAGCAACTCCACCTTCATGGAGGCGAGTTTCAGCCTCCAATCCGAACCGAGACGCACTTTATGGGATTCGCTCCACCTCACGGTATTGCAACCCTTTGTATGCGCCAATGTAGCACGTGTGTAGCCCTGGACATAAGGGGCATGATGACTTGACGTCATCCCCACCTTCCTCCGGTTTGTCACCGGCAGTCTCCTATGAGTCCCCAACTGAATGATGGCAACATAGGACGGGGGTTGCGCTCGTTGCGGGACTTAACCCAACATCTCACGACACGAGCTGACGACAGCCATGCACCACCTGTGATGGTGTCCCGAAGGAAAACCGTGTTTCCACGGCGGTCACCAACATGTCAAGCCCAGGTAAGGTTCTTCGCGTTGCGTCGAATTAAACCACATGCTCCGCTGCTTGTGCGGGCCCCCGTCAATTCCTTTGAGTTTTAGCCTTGCGGCCGTACTCCCCAGGCGGGGCACTTAGTGCGTTAGCGACGGCACGGGAGGAGTCGACACCTCCCACACCTAGTGCCCATCGTTTACGGCGTGGACTACCAGGGTATCTAATCCTGTTCGCTCCCCACGCTTTCGCGCCTTAGCGTCAGTACCGTCCCAGCGAGCTGCCTTCGCTATTGGTGTTCCTCCTGATATCTGCGCATTCCACCGCTACACCAGGAATTCCACTCGCCTCTTCCGGACTCTAGCCCTGCAGTATCCATCGGCTTTCAAAGGTTGAGCCTTTGACTTTCACAACGGACTTACAGGGCCGCCTACGCGCGCTTTACGCCCAATGATTCCGGACAACGCTTGCTCCCTACGTATTACCGCGGCTGCTGGCACGTAGTTAGCCGGAGCTTCTTCTGAAGGTACCGTCAATCCACACGGCTATTCACCGGTGAAACTTCGTCCCTCCTGAAAGGGGTTTACAACCCGAAGGCCGTCTTCCCCCACGCGGCGTTGCTGCGTCACGCTTTCGCGCATTGCGCAAGATTCCCCACTGCTGCCTCCCGTAGGAGTCTGGGCCGTGTCTCAGTCCCAGTGTGGCTGATCGTCCTCTCAGACCAGCTACCCATCGTTGCCTTGGTAGGCCATAACCCCACCAACAAGCTAATGGGCCGCGAGCCCCTCCCAATGCGGAGGCCGAAGCTTCCTTTAGTACACAGACTTATGACTGTGCACCACATCCGGTATTAGCCCGAGTTTCCTCGGGTTGTCCCGGTCATCGGGGCAGGTTACTCACGTGTTACTCACCCGTTCGCGGCTTTGCCCCAGGGCAAGCCCTGGTTCGTCGCACCACTTGCATGTGTTAAGCACGCCGCCAGCGTTCGTCCTGAGCCAGGATCAAACTCTCCGTGAAAGTTACTAACGAAGAGCTGCCATGCCTGGCTGGCCACCGCGCACACATACTCGGTGACCGGCATGACGGGTAAATCAGACTACTCGGCACGCTGACGTGACCGAGTAGATCGGGCTCAAACAACCCACGGACACGAATGTCCGCGGGGTGCACGCTGCTCAGTTTTCAAAGACCGCTGCGCCTTTGCGCCGGGACTCGGCGCTCGTCACGCACGGGGCAGCCACAGGGCCAACCCCGGAAGGACGCGGGAGTATAGCGCTACGCAGGCGGTTTGCCTAGACGGTCGAGCGCAACTTGCGAAATCGGCGCTTGCCGACCTGCAGGACCTTGCCGTCAACCCCGGTCGGGTCGAGGTCGAGGCTATCAGCAGAAATGGCTTTGCCATCGAGTTTTACGCCCCCCTGCTGAATCAGGCGGCGGGCCTCGCTGGAGCTGATCTCGAAGGCTTTGCCGAGCAGCAGGGGCAGGTGGATCAGGCCGCCGTCAGCGCCGACGAAGGGGTCGATCGCGATCTCCTCGACGTCGTCGGGCGCCTCGTGGCTGACGAAGAGGCGGTTGAAGTGGGCCTCGGCGGCATCGGCCGCGGCGGCATCGTGGAAGCGCTCGACGATGCGCCGGCCGAGGGCGCGCTTGGCCTCGTTTGGCGCCTGCCCGTCCTCCGGCTCGTCGCCGAGCAGCAGCCGGTAGTACTCCGGCATCGCCTCGTCCGGGATCCGCATCAGCTTCCCGAACATCTGCTCCGGGGCATCGGTGACGCCGATGTAGTTGTCGAGCGACTTGCTCATCTTCTGCACGCCGTCGATGCCGACCAAGATCGGCATCGTCAGGATCGACTGCGGCTTGCGGCCGTAGGCGGACTGGATGTCGCGGCCGAAGAGCAGGTTGAATTTCTGGTCGGTCCCCCCCAGCTCGACGTCGGCCTCGATCGCGACCGAGTCGTATCCCTGCAGCAGCGGGTAGAGCAGCTCAAGGGCGGCGATCGGCGTCCCCGCCGCCAGCCGCTTCTGGAAGTCGTCTCGCTCCAGCAGCCGGGCGACCGTCGTCTGCGCCAGCAGGCCGAGCAGCGCCTCGGGGTCCATCCGCAGCCACTCGCTGTTGAAGCGAACCTCGGTCCGCTCGCGGTCGAGTACCTTGAAAGCCTGCTCCTGGTAGGTGGCGGCGTTGGCGACGATCTCCTCCGCCGACGGCATCGGCCGCTGGGCCGAGCGGCCGCTCGGGTCGCCGACCCGGGCGGTGAAGTCGCCGATGATGAGGACGACGGTGTGGCCGGCATCCTGGAACTCGCGCAGCTTGTTGAGGACGACGGTGTGGCCGAGGTGGATGTCGGCCGTGGTTGGGTCGATCCCGAGCTTGACCCGCAGCGGCTTGCCCGCGGCGAGCTGCTCGTCGAGCATCCCTTTGGGCAGCACATCGACCGCGTTTCGCGCCAGATCCGACATGGGGCGAATGCTAGACTGCCGCCTCCGCTCGACGGGCTGAGGTATGCCGCGCGCCGAGCCGAGACCCCCTTTGATGGCGGCCCTTCGAACAAAGTCCCGCCGGCGGGACGGCGCAGTTCCACCGCCACCGGCCTCGACTCCCACGACCAAGCGCGCTAAGCCGCGGCTGAAGAAGCTGCGCATCCTCTTCGTCCTGCTCGGCCTCGGCGTGCTGGCCCTGGTCTCGATGGTCTTCGGGATGATGGCCGCGGTCTCGCAGGATCTGCCGTCGATCTACAACTTCGCCCAGTACAAGGCATCCAAAAACAGCGAGGTCGTCGACGCCAGCGGCGAACCGATCGGCACCCTGACCAGCAACCAGAACAAGATCCTGCTCAGCTCCGGGCAGATCTCTCCCAACATCAAGAACGCGGTGGTCTCGATCGAGGACTCGCGCTTCTACGAACACAACGGGGTCGACTTCCAGGGCATCGGCCGCGCCCTGGTCAAAGACGTGCTCAGCCAGAGCGCCCAGCAGGGGGCCTCGACGATCACCGAGCAGTTCGTCAAGAACGCGCTCGAAGCCGAAAGCAGCCGCACGATCCTGGAGAAGTTCCGCGAGGCGGCGCTGGCCTACAAACTTGAGCGCCACTGGAGCAAGGACAAGATCCTGACCGAGTATCTGAACACGATCTACTTCGGCGAGGGCGCCTACGGGATCGAGGCGGCCGCCCGCACCTACTTCGGCAAGGCCCATCCGGGTTGCGGCACCGAAGCCGAGCCCTGCGCCTCTGTCCTGGAGCCTTGGGAGGCGGCGACCCTGGCGGCGGCGATCGCCTCGCCCTCCGCCTTCGACCCCAAGATCTATCCCGAAAACTCGCTCGGGCGGCGCAACCTCGTCCTGGAAAAAATGTACGAACAGGGCTACATCACCCAGGCCCAGTACGAGGAAGGGATCAAGCAGGCGCTCCCCTCCCCCAACGACATCGAACCGCCCAAGATCGACTCCAAAGCGCCCTACTTCACCTCCTGGCTGCGGCAGCAGCTGGTCGACCGCTACGGCGCCTCGAAAGCGTTCTTCGGCGGGCTCAAAGTGAAGACGACCCTCGATCTGCGCCTGCAGGCCGCGGCCGAAGAAGCCGCTGGCTCCTACCTGAGCGGGATTCCGCCGACCGCCTCCGTCGTCGTCCTCGACAACAAAAACGCCGGGATCAAGGCGATGGTCGCCGGGCCGGACTTCGAAACCCTGCCCTTCAACCTGGCGACTGAGGGCCACCGCCAGCCCGGCTCCTCGATCAAGCCGTTCACGCTGGTGACGGCGCTGAAGGAGGGGATCTCCCCCTACACGACCTACGAATCCGCGCCCCAGGAATTCCACTTCGGCAAACACGGCCAGGAAGTCTTCGTCGTCCATAACGACGAGGACTCCTATCTCGGCTCCTGCGACATCATCTGCGCGACGACCTACTCCGACAACTCGATCTACGCCCAGCTCGGGCTCGAAGGGCTGAAGGGCAAGACCGTCCAGGACCGGACCCGCTCGATCGCCCGCACGATCCACTCGATGGGCTACACCGACCCGATCTCGACCAACCCGGCGATGGTTCTCGGTGGCTTGAAAGAAGGGGTGACGCCGCTGGGCTGGGCCTACGCCTACATGACGCTCGCCAACAACGGCGACCGCGTCAGCGGCACCCTGGCGCCCGATCCCGGCGACAGCCCGGTCGCCTACACCCAGGTGACCGACAAGGCCGGCCACGTGATCAAGGGCGGCGACAACGACTCGACCCACAAGCAGGTGATCCCCGAAAGCGTCGCCACCGAGGCCAAGAGCATCCTCGAAACCGTGGTCAGCAGCGGCACCGGCACTCACGCCAACATCGGCGCCGAAGGCCAGTGGGGCAAGACGGGGACGACCGAGAACAACGGCGACGCCTGGTTCTGCGGGGCCGTCTCCGACGTCACCGCCTGCGTCTGGGTCGGCTATGAGGACTCGACCACGCCGATGACCACGCTCTACGCGGGCGGGCCAGTGATGGGCGGCACCTTCCCGGCCCTGATCTGGGCCAGCGTCGTCTCCGCCTGGGAGCGGATCAAAGCCGAACGGGCCGCGGAAAAGGCGGCCGGCGAACACCACTCCGGCGCCGGCAGCACCTACATCCCGAGCGAAGAAGAAGCGCCCAGCTACTCAGCCCCCGAAGAATCCTCGGCCGAACCAGCTCCAGAAGAAGCTCCGGCCGAACCGGAAGCGCCCGCCGAACCAGCCGAAGCCGCGCCGCCAGTAGAAGAAGCGCCCGCCCCCAGTGGCGGCACCTCGGGCGGCACCGGCGGCGCCGCGCCCGGCTAGGGCGCCGCCGGCCAGGGCTTGGAGACGAAGGGGCTGCCGGCGAGGCTGAAGCGCCAGGGCAGCTCTACCGCCTTGGTGATCCCTATGCGCGGGCCGGTGGCGATCTCCCCCGCCCAGTCCTGCTCGCGGGGCAGCAACAGGAAGGGATCGGCCGAGAGGTCGCCGCCGTTGGCCTCGAGCCCGATTCCGAGCGCCTCGGTCAGCTTGCCGGGGCCCGAGCAGAGGTCGCGGTCAGGGCGGGGTCCGCGGCGGGCGCGCATCCGCTCCAAGCCGGCGGTCGGCGCCAGCGCCCGGAACAGCACCGCGGCCGCCTCACCCTCTGGTTCGGAGACCGCGTTGAGCAGGCTGTGGATCCCGTAGGAGAGATAGACATAGGCGCGGCCGGGAGGGCCGAACAGAGGCGCCGTCCGTTTGGTCAGGCCGACGTAGGCGTGGCAGGCAGGATCGTCGCGCTCGTAGCTCTCGGTCTCGACGATCGTGCCGCCACAGCCGTCATAGAAGAGCTGGCAGCCGATCAGGTCGCGGGCGACCTCGTGGACCGAGCGGCTGAAGAACTTGGGGCCGAGCCGGGTCTCGGCTGCGGCAGCCACGGCAGCTAAGAGCGCTCGTCGATGACCCGCGCCTTAACCGCGGCGAGAGTGTCGCGGGCGAGGCCGATCTGCTCGGCGAGGGCCTCCGAGCCGGTCCCGCCCTCGATCTGCTTCGACTCCAGCCAGCTGGAGCGCTTCAGCACCTCGTAATAGCTCTCGTCGAGGTGCTCGGAGCGCTGGCGCAGCTCCTCGAGGGTGAGGTCGGAGAGCGACTTGTCCTGCTCGACCACATCGCGGACGAGGCCGCCGACGATGCCGTGGGCCTCGCGGAACGGCACTCCGCGGCGGACCAGGAGATCGGCGATCTCCGTCGCCGCCAGCATCTCGTCGCCGGAGGCGTCCTCCATCCGCTCGCGGTCAAAGGCGATCCCGGCCAGCATCCCCTCGGTCGCGTCGAGGCAGAGCTCGACCGTGTCGATCGCGTCGAAGAGCGGCTCCTTGTCCTCCTGCATGTCCTTGCCATAGGTCAGCGGCAGCGCGTGCATGACGCCGACGACCGAGGCATAGTCGGCGGCCACCCGCGGGCTCTTCGCCCGCAGCAGCTCGGCCGAGTCAGGGTTCTTCTTCTGCGGCATGATCGACGAGCCCGAGGAGAAGGACTCGTCAAGCTCGCAGAAGCCAAACTCGGTGCTCGACCAGATCACGATTTCGGAGCCGAGCCGGGAAAGGTGCATGGCGCAGGTCGAGGCGGCGGAGAGGTAGTCGAGGACGAAGTCGCGGTTGGAGGCGCCGTCGATCGAGTTGTGGCTGACGTGTTCGAAGCCGAGGTCGTCGGCGACGGCGTTGCGGTCGATGTCCCAGTTGACGCCGGCCAGGGCGCCGGAGCCGAGCGGCATCACCGAGGCGCTGTCGAGCGCGAACTGGAAGCGCAGGACGTCGCGGGCCAGCATCCAGAAGTAGGCGAGCAGATGGTGGCCGAGGTAGACGGGCTGGGCGCGCTGCAGGTGGGTATAGCCGGGCATCGGCCAGTCGCGGTGGCGCTCGGCGAGCTCAAGCAGCCGCTCCATCGTCGCCCCGGCCAGCTCGATCGCCCGTAGCGAGTGGGCCTGGACCACCATCGCCACGTCGGTGGCGACCTGGTCGTTGCGGGAGCGGCCGGTGTGGAGCTTGCCGGCGAGCGGGCCGATCGCCTCGCCCAACAGGCGCTCGATCGCCATGTGGATGTCCTCGTCGGAGTCGGCGAATTCGAACCCGTGCGAGGCCATCTGCTGGCGGACCTGCTCGAGGCCGGCGTCGATCTGGCGCAGCTCCTCGGCATCGAGGACGCCGATCTCCTGCAGGCCGCGGGCGTGGGCCTGGGACTGGTCGATGTCGTAGGGCGCAAGCCGCCAATCGAACTCGATCGAGCGGTTGAGCCGCCAGAAGCGCGGGTCCGGGTCTTTGCGAAAGCGCGACATCGAGGCGGGGATTATCCCGTTCGGGTCGGCTGGCCGAGCGCTGCCGCCAGCTCCTGGCAGACCCGGGCCACATCGGACTCGGTCATCGCCGTGTGGAAAGGCAGCGCCAGCGAGTGGGCGGCGGCGTCTTCGGCGACCGGGAACTGGCCCTTGCTGTAGCCGAGTTCGCGCAGGTGGGGGAAGAGGTGGATGCAGGGCAGGTAGGCCTTGCTGGCGATGCCGCGTTCGGCCAGGGTCTCGATCACGCCGTAGCGGTCGGTCCGTTCGGGCAGGCGGATCACGTAGACGAACCAGCTGCGCCGCTCCTGGCCGCGGCCGGCGATCGGCGCCTTGACGCCCTCGATCCCCTCCAGCGCGCGCTCGTACATCGCCGCGATCTCGGAGCGCCGCTCCAGCATCGCGTCGAGCTTCTCGAGCTGGGCGACGCCGAGAGCGGCGGCGATATCGGAGAGGCGGTAGTTGAAGCCGAGCCCGCCGTGGTCGAGCCAGCCCATATCCGCCGCCCGCCCTTGGTTGCGCTCGCTGCGCAGGCGCTCGGCCATCGGCGCCGAGTAAGGAATGATCATCCCGCCCTCGCCGGTGGTCATCTGCTTGTTGGCGTAGAAGGCGAAGGTGGCGAGGTTGCCGCGGGCGCCGACCGCAGTCCCTTCGGCGTCGACCGCCCCAAGCGCCTCGCAGGCGTCCTCGAGGATGTTCAAGGCGTTGTCTTCGGCGATCCGTTGGATCTCGGGCATGTCGGCCGGGTAGCCGAAGATGTGGACTGGCAGGATCCCGGCCGTGCGCTCGCAGATCTCGGACTCGACGATCTCGGGGTTGATGTTCAGCGTCACCGGATCGATGTCGCAGAAGACCGGCTTCACCCCCTCGTAGAGCAGGCAGTTGGCCGAGGCGACGAAGCTGAAGGGGCTGGTCAGCGCCTCCGAGCCGCGGTCCCAGCCCAGCGCCCGCACGCCAAGGTGCAAAGCGGTGGTGCCGCTGGAGACCGCGATCGCGTCCTCGGCGCCGAGCCAAGAGGCAAAGCCCGACTCGAAGCGATCCTGCATCGGGCCCAGCGAGAGCCGGCCCGAGCGCAAGACCTCGCCGACCAGCTCTTCCTCGCGCTCGCCTACCTGAGGTCGGGCCAGCGCTAACGGCGGCAGATCGGATGAGTCATTCATTGGCGCAACCCTATCCGGCGATCGCCCCTCAGCGCGGCTGGAAGGCGTACTCCAGCGAGTCGACCAAGGCCTCCCAGGACGCCTCGATGATGTTCTCGGAGACTCCGATCGTGCCCCACTCGCGCTCGCCGTCGGAAGAGTCGAGGAGCACGCGGGTGACCGCGTCGGTGCCGTGGGTCTCATCGAGGATGCGGACCTTGTAGTTGGTCAGCTCGATATCGGCGAGGTGAGGATGCTGGTCGACGATCGCCCCGCGCAGGGCGCGGTCGAGCGCGTTGACCGGGCCGTTGCCCTCGGCGGAGCGGGAGTAGCTCTCGCCCTCGACCTTGACTTCGATCGTCGCCTCGGTCCGGACCCCCTCACCGGCCCGCTTCTCGGTCACGACCTTGAACCCCTCCAGCTCGAACAGCGGCTGATAGGCGCCGGCCTCACGCCGCAGCAGCAGCTCGAACGATGCCGGGGCCGCCTCGTAGTGGTAGCCGCGGTGCTCACGCTCCTTCAGCCGCTCGACCGCGCGCGAGGCGGCCGCCTCGTCCAGCTCCAGCCCCGCCTGCTCGGCCTGGCTGCGGATCGTCGCCTTGCCGGAGAGCTCGGAGGGCAGGATGTAGCGGCGATTGCCGACCGCTTCGGGGTCGATGTGCTCGAAGGTGCGGGCGTCGACCTCGACCCCGGCGACGTGCATCCCCCCCTTGTGGGCAAAGGCGTTGCGGCCTACATATGGCTGGTCGGGGTTCGGGGTGACGTTGCAGAGCTCGTCGATGAAGTGGGCCGTGTCGCCGAGGCCGGCGAGCTGCTCGGAGCTGACGCACTCGAAGCCCATCTTCAGCTGCAGCGCCGGCAGGATCGAGACCAGGTTGGCGTTGCCGCAGCGCTCGCCGTAGCCGTTGATCGTGCCCTGGACCAGGCGGGCGCCCTCGCGCACCGCGGCCAGCGAGTTGGCGACGCCGCAGCCAGCGTCGTCGTGGACGTGGATGCCGACCTCGACCCGCTCGCCGAGCTCGGCCGCCACAGCGGCGGTCGCCTCGCCGATCTGGTCGGGCAGGCTGGAACCGTTGGTGTCGCAGAGGGTGACGTTCTCGGCCCCGGCGTCGACCGCAGCCCGCAGGCACTCGAGGGCGTAGACGGAGTCGTCGCGGTATGCGTCGAAGAAGTGCTCGGGGTCGTAGATGACCCGTTTGCCCTGCTCGCGGCAGAAGGCGACCGAGTCGGCGATCATCGCCAGGTTCTCCTCGCGGGAGACCTTGGTCACCTTCTGCAGGTGCAGGGCCCAGGTCTTGCCGACCAGGGTGACCACCGGGGCGAAGCAGTCGACCAGGGTGCGCAGGGCGGGATCGTCCTCGGCAGCGAGATCGCGGCGCCTGGTCATGCCGAAGGCGCAGATCGTCGCCTGGCTCAACTCCAGCTCGCTGAGCAGGCCGAAGAGCTCGACTTCCTTCGGGTTGGAGCTGGGGAAGCCAGCCTCGATCAGCTGCACGCCGAGATCGTCGAGCGCCTGCACCACCCGCACCTTCTCCGGGGCCGAGAGCGACATGCCCTCGCCCTGCATGCCATCACGCAGAGTCGTGTCGTAGAGCTTTACCTGTTCCATCTGATGCCTTTCGATTCGAGAGATCGGGGAAAGGGCCTTTGGCCCATCCGCACGGCAGGCGCCGCGCCAGCCGCTAGGCGGCTGCGGTAATTCGCCCGAAAGTCTCGAAAACGCGCATCAGGAAACGACTTTACTCGGTCCGTCAACGGCGGCTGGGGCCTCGACCGGGTCCAGCCACTCGAGGTACTCCTCGGCGCGCCCGTTGAGGGCGTCGAGGAACTTGGCCTGGACGTGGCGGGTTATCTCGCCCGGGTCGCCGATCGGGTGGTCGTCGATCTCGCGCACCGGGACCAGTTCGGCGGCGGTGCCGGTGAGGAAGATCTCCTCCGCCAGGTAGAGCTCGGCGCGGGCGATATCGCGCTCGACCACGGTATAGCCGAGGTCGCGGGCGATCTGGATCACCGATTTGCGGTTGATGCCGTCGAGGATCGAGGCGACGTGCGGCGGCGTCACGATCAGGCCGTCGCGGACGAGGAAGATGTTCTCGCCCGAGCCCTCGCAGACGAAGCCGCGCTCGTCGAGCAGGATCGCCTCTTCGTAGCCGGCGTTGCTCGACTCGGTCTTGGCCAGGATCGAGTTGAGGTACTGGCCGGAGGCCTTGGCGTGCGGGATCAGGCCGCCCGGATCGATCCGCCGCCAGCTTGAGACCTTGGCGCGGATGCCCTTGCGCTGGCCCTCCTCGCCGAGGTAGGCGCCCCAGGGGAAGGCGGCGATGATGACGTCGATCGGAGCGTCGTTGGCATAGAGGCCAAGGTTGCCGTAGCCGCGGAAGGCAAGCGGCCGGATGTAACAGGAGCGGAGGCCGTTGCGGCGGATCAGCTCGCGGGTCGCCTCGCCGATCTCCTCCGCCGAGTAGGGCAGCTGCATGTAGTAGAGCTCGGCCGACTTGGCGAGGCGGTCGAGGTGGTCCTGGTGGCGGAAGATCGCCGGGCCGCGCTCGGTCTCGTAGCAGCGGACACCCTCGAAAACGCCGGTTCCGTAGTGCAGGCCGTGGCTGAGAACGTGAACCTTGGCGTCCTCCCAGGCGACGAACTCTCCGTTGTGCCAAATCAGCTCTGCCGTCTCCACGTCTTCCTCCGGGTTAGTGCGACAACCGCAACACCGGCCGTCGTCTGAGTTTGAGGGTTCGGAGAAGTATGCCCGATGCGACGAAGGCCATCCAGGCCCCCGCCGCGAAACATTGCGCAAGCAATCGAAAGGAGCCCCTCCACACATGTTCTCTCGACTCAGGCCAAAGTTGAATTACTCGAATGCGATCGCGACGATCGCCCTCTTCGTCGCCCTTGGCGGCGCCGCCGTCGCCGCCGGCCTTCCCAACCACAGTGTCGGCGCCAAGCAGCTGAAGCGCGGCGCGGTCACATCCGCGGCACTGGGCAAGTTTGCCGTGACCAGCGCCAAGCTGGCCAACAAGTCTGTGCTTGGCGGCAAGCTGGCGCCGAACTCGGTCGGGCCGGGCGCGCTCGGCAACGGCGCCGTCACCTCAGCCAAGCTCGGCGCCGCCTCGGTGATCGCCAGCTCGATCAAGAACGGCGTCATCACCAACAACAAACTCGGCACCGCTGCCGTCAGCACGACGAAACTCGCCGATGGCTCGGTCACGCCGGCCAAGCTCTCCAGCGAAATCGGCGGCACCGTCTCGACCCTGAAACCGGGACAGACCCTGCGCGGCGTCTTCGATGTCGGCGCAACCAATCAGAAAGCAGCTGCTTTTGCCACCGCCAACGGAGCGGTCAGCTACCCGCTGCCAATGAACAACGCGGCGACCGTCACGGTGCTCAAAAAAGGTGAAAAAACGGCAAACTGCGCCGGCCTCAGCGGTGGCAACGAACAGACGCCGCAGGCCACCGCCGGCAATCTCTGCATCTACCTGACCACGGAAACCAATCTTGACGCGACGACTCCGCTTGCGGCGGAGAACAACACGCGGCTGGGATTCGGCCTGGTGGTCAAGTCAGCAGCGGTCGAAGGCGCCTACGTCGCTTCCGGCCAGTGGGCGGTGACGGCGCCCTAGGCGCCGAGCGCTGCCAGCATCGCGGCGGTCATCTCCGCGGTGCCGACCTCGACCTCTCGCGGGACCTCGGGCAGCGGTGGCAACGCCACCGTCCCGCCCGCGAGGTCGGGGGTGCGCAGGCCCCGCTCAAGGACGGCGTCGACCGCATCCTCGATGCGGAGGGCGTCGTCGGGGCGGTCGAGGCCGTGGCGCAGCATCATCGCCACCGAGAGGAAGGTGGCGAGCGGGTTGGCGATCCCCTTGCCGGCGATATCGGGGGCCGAGCCGTGGACCGGCTCGAAGAGGCCGGGCTCGCCGTCGGCGCCGAGGCTGGCCGAGGGCAGCATCCCCAGCGAGCCGGTCAGCATCGCCGCCTCGTCGCTGAGGATGTCGCCGAAGAGGTTCTCGGTCACGATCACGTCGAAGTCGGCCGGCCGCGAGACCAGCTGCATCGCGGCGTTGTCGACGAGCAGGTGGTCGAGCGTGATCGCGGGGTAGTCGGGGGCGACACGGCCGACCACCTCGCGCCAGAGCCTCGAGGTCTCCAGCACGTTCGCCTTGTCGACCGAGGTGACGCGGGGCGCGCGGCGCGAGCCTTCGGCCCGGCGCCCGGCGGCCTCGAAGGCGGCGCGGGCGATCCGCTCGATCTCGCCGGCCGAGTACTCGCAGGTGTCGTGGGCAGTGTCGCCGTCGCGGCCGCTGTCGCCAAAGTAGATGCCGCCGGTCAGCTCGCGCACGACCAGCAGGTCGGTGCCGGCGATCCGCTCTTCGCGCAGGGGGCTGGAGGAGACCAGGGCCGGGCTGGGCCGGACCGGGCGCAGGTTGGCGTAGAGGCCCATCCCCTTGCGCAGGCCCAGCAGCCCCTGCTCGGGGCGCGGCGCGTCGGGGTCGGTGGTGTCCCATTTGGGACCGCCGACCGCGCCGAGGAGGACGGCGTCGGCGCTGCGGCAGGCGTCGAGGACCTCATCGGTCAGCGCCGTGCCGTGGGCGTCGATCGAGATGCCGCCGATCAGGCGCTCGTCGAAATCGAACGCGCCGAAGACGCCCAGCAGCTCCTGCGCGGCGGCGACGATCTCGGGTCCGATCCCGTCTCCGGGGAGGACGACTATGCGCGGTGCGTTGCTCACGGGGCGGGACTCTAGCCAGCCACCGCCCTCCCGAGCTGGTCGGTCCGCCGGGACCGTCGCTGCCCCGGGCCACGGCCGAAGACTCGAACTAGCAAATGAGTTCGATCACATATTTCCCGGAGGCGCCCCACGGCAACGCGTAGCCAACCTGGAAAGTAGCTTTGTTCCCAGCGTTGAAGCAGGTGACCGGCACCACGCACGATTTGGTCGCATCGAGTGATTTTTTAAAGCAGGTGTTGGGATCTTTGAAGCCAAAGTTCGGCGGATCAGCACCCAGGAGGATGATTTTCCAAGAGGTTTTCGGGCTTGAATTCGTGATCGTCTGATTGATCGTTTCCGGTTTTGCAAATTTCATCGGATCCGGGTTGAGGTCGATCCCCACCGGCGTCTCTTCGACGAAGAGCGGCACCGGTTCGGCCACTGCATATTCGGCGCTGACCGAGGCGGCGGAGCCTCCGGGGCAACCTTCCCCCGCAGCGGCCGTCACCGGCGCCGACCCCACCTGCAACTGGGCTGTACTCCCTCCCAGCACCCGGAATTCGGCCCCTTGGACCGAACTTTCCGCGGATTCCGGTTCCAATTCGTCGGCCGCTTTGAAGACGCAGTGCAGGCCGATGCCACATGTGACGTCAAAGGTCGGCTGGGAGCTCGGCGACCAGAGCAGAAGCCGGCCGTTTCCCACGCTTTCCCCCCCGCGCGAAACGGCGATTTTGAAGGGAAGGTTTTCCGTTGTGACCGAGCATTCGCTTTTGCCGATGCTCTCTTTGCAGCCACTGAAAGCAAGCGAGGAGACCGTGCCCTCCAGTTCGGTCGTTTCGCTCGATTCCGTGGTTTCACCTTCAAGAGTCGATTCTTCGCAGCTGACGGTGTACGGGATTCCCAGCACTTTGCCGGCGATCACAGCGTTGGTGGAGGCCGCTCTGATCGGCGTTTGAACCGGATAGATGTCTTCGGCTTCTTCGCCGCAGGTACCACTTTCCTGGGTGGTCGCGCACAGCACGGTGTATTCAGTTTCTTCCGCCGCGGCAGCGGATGTTCCGAATAGCGCCGTGCCAACGAGGATCACGGCGACGGAGATCCCGACAACCCTCAGCATTCTCATGGCTACGTCTCCGATCAGGGCGCGGGGGCCAATGCTTAAACCCCACCAATGAATAGTCAATAATTTTGAATTATAACCACCGCTAGCGCCTCTGGTAAGCCATCTAACTCTGGGCGCGAGCCTCGATGTTGAGCCGCACGTACTCCATCTCGAACGGCTCGGGCTCGTCGGCAAGAACGGCGGCGACGTAGGGGTCTTTCAGCTCGGGCGGCAGCCTGTCCAGCTGTGGGCCGAGGCAGACCGTGCGCAAAAACTCAGCCGGCTCGGGCGGGCTGATCGTCCAGGGCTGCAACCAGCAGCGGGCGTCGATGAAGCCGGCCGAGATCAGGTGCGCTTCAGTCTCCTCGGCGCCGGCGTAGTTCCAAGGCGTCTCAAAACCCTCGAAATACGCCGCGAAGGGATCGCGGGCCGACACCTCTTCGCTGATCTGGCGCAGGCGAGCGATATTGCCGGCGCCGCCGCACTGAGCGGCGATGCGTTTCCCTGGCTTGAGGGCAGCGCGCATGCGACGGAAAAGCAGCTCGTGATCGGCGATCCAGTGAAAAACCGCGCTGGAGAAGACCGCGTCGACCGGCTCCTCCAGTTTGACCGCGGTCAGGTCTGCAACCAGTGCCCGGTCTCCGGGGCGAAGGGTCTCCTTGACCTTTCCGACCATCGAGGCCGAGCCATCGACCGCGATCACGCGACCCTGGGGAAGCCTCTCGATCAGGAGGCCCGTCACCCGGCCGCTGCCGCAACCGGCGTCGAGCACGGTCTCCTCCCCCGTAAGCGGCAGCCGGTCGAGGACCGACCTCGCCCACTCTTCGTGCGGGACAGAGACCCGGTGGTAGCTGCTCGCGTCCCAGTCGCGGGTTGCCGAGCCCATCAGATCGCGGTCGTCACGGGCCCCAGCTCGGCGGCGCCGGATGCCTCGAAGGAGTCGATTGCCGCCGCGTTGCCCAGTGTGATCCCAATGTCGTCGAGCCCGTTCAGCAGGCGGTGCTTGACGTCGGGCTCGACCTCGAACTCGAAGACTCCGGCGGCGCAGGTGATCGTCTCGTCATCGACGTCGATCCGCGCCTCCCCCGCTTCGGCGACGGCCTTGCAGTGGGCCTCGTCGAGGATCGCCGGCAGCAGGCCGACCTTGGTGCAGTTGACGTAGAAGATGTCGGCGAAGGACGGGGCGACGATCGCCTCGAAGCCGAAGTCCTCCAGCGCCCAGGGGGCGTGCTCGCGGGAGGAGCCGCAGCCGAAGTTGCGGCCGGTGACCAGGATCGGGTTCGGATCGAGCTCGATCTCTCCGTCGCGGATCCAGTCGTAGAAGAGGAACTTGCCGAAGCCGGTCCGCTCGACCCGCTTCAGGAACTGCTTGGGGATGATCTGGTCGGTATCGACGTCGGCGCGGTCCAGCACCGACACCTTGCCCTCGATCACATCGATCGGCCTCATCTTCAGCTCCAATCCCTGATGTCAACAAAATGTCCCTCGATCGCGGCCGCGGCCGCCATCTTCGGGCTGACCAGGTGGGTTCTCCCACCCTTGCCCTGCCGTCCCTCGAAATTGCGGTTCGAGGTCGAGGCGCAGCGCTCGCCCTCGATCAGGATGTCCGGGTTCATCCCCAGGCACATCGAGCAGCCCGCCTCTCGCCATTCGAAGCCGGCGCCGCGGAAGACCTCGTGCAGGCCCTCCGCCTCGGCGGCCGCCTTCACCTGCTGGGAGCCGGGGACGACCATCGCCCGCACCGAGCTGGCGACCTTGCGGCCGTCGACAACCTCAGCCGCCTCGCGCAGATCCTCGATCCGCGAGTTGGTGCAGGAGCCGATGAAGACGCGTTCCGGGGCGACCTCGGTCATCGGCGTGCCAGCCTCCAGGCCCATGTAGGCAAGCGCCCGCTCGGCCGATTCGCGGTCGGCCGGAGACTCCATCGCCGCTGGATCGGGGACCCTGTCGGTGACCTCGACGACCATGCCGGGGTTGGTGCCCCAGGTGACCATCGGCGAGATCGCCGAAGCATCGACCTCGAGCTCGGTGTCGAAGGTCGCCCCGGGGTCGCTCGGCAGCTGGCGCCAGCGCTCGACCGCGGCCTCGAAGTCCACGGGCGCGGCGGGACGGCCGCGGACCCACTCGAAGGTGGTCTCGTCGGGGGCGATCATGCCCGCCCGGCCGCCACCCTCGATCGTCATGTTGCAGACGGTCATCCGCCCCGGCATCGAGAGCGCCTCGATCGCGGGGCCGGCGTACTCGACCGCGTGGCCGACCATGCCGCCGGTGCCGAGGCGGCCGATCGTCGCCAGGATCAGGTCCTTGGGGGTGACGCCGTTGCCGAGCTCGCCCGAGTAGGTGATCCGCATCGTCTTCGGCCGCTTCTGGACCAGGCACTGGGTCGCCAGCACGTGCTCGACCTCCGAGGTGCCGATCCCAAAGGCCAGCGCCCCGAAGGCACCGTGGGTCGAGGTGTGGCTGTCGCCGCAGACAATCGTCATCCCTGGCTGGGTCACGCCCAGCTCCGGCCCGATCACGTGGACGATGCCCTGGCGCTCGGAGCCCAGCGAGTAGATCGGGATCCCGAACTCCTCACAGTTGCGCTCCAGGGTTTCGACCTGGATCCGGCTCAGCTCGTCGGCGATCATCCGCGCCACTTTGGTCCCGTCGGTCGGGACGTTGTGATCGGCGGTGGCGACGGTCTTGTCCGGGCGGCGCACCCCGCGGCCGGCCAGCCGCAGCCCGTCGAAGGCCTGCGGCGACGTCACCTCGTGGACCAGGTGCAGGTCGATGTAGGTCAACCCGTCGGAGACCTCGTGGGCCTTCCAGATCTTCTCGAACATGGACTTCGGCATTCGCTCCTCCTCCTAGCCGCGCCTAAGGCCGGCGGCGATCACGGCGAAGAAGCGGGTCGGCTCCTCGCCATCGTTCTCAAAGTGGTGTGGCAGGTCGGCGTCGAAGGTGACGCTGTCTCCCTCGCGCAGGTCGTACCGGGCGCCGTCGACGATCAGCGCCAGCGTCCCGGTCAAGACCACCGCGGTCTCGCGGCTGCCTGGCTCGTGCATCGGCGGGTCGGCGCGGCCGCCGGTGCTCGCGCCCGGCTTCAGCGTGTGCAGGGAGACGTCGGCGCGCTGACCGGGCAGAGGCGGGGTCATCTCCTCGACCAGGTGGCCGCCACGCTCGTTGCGGCGCCGCCCGCGGGCGCGGCTGACCGCGACGTGCTGGCCCTCGTCCAGGCGCAGCAGCTGTGAGAGCGTCAGCTCCAACCCGGCCGCGATCTTGGTCGCGACTGCCAGGGTCGGGCTGGTCTCTCCGCGCTCGACCTGGGACAGCATCGGCGCGCTCACCCCCGAGCGCTCACTGAGGTCGCGCAGCGAGAAACCCATCGCCTCGCGCAGCGCTTTGACCCGCGGCCCGATTGTCGCCGCAGGCTCAGAGGCTGCGGGCTGGACAGTCTCAGCGGGCTCGGTTGCCGTCGTCATGGCTTGTACGTTATCACGAACGTTTGTAATTGGCTGCGCTCAACATGCGCCGCAGATCGTCGGCGATCGCCTCTTTGTCATCGCGCAGCTGGCGCCAGGTGATCCGCACCACGCGCCACCCTTCCGCCTGCAGGCGCCGGTCCCTCTCGCGATCGCTCTCGAAGGCGTGCCGGGTCCCGTGCACCGCGTTCCCATCCAGCTCCGCGATCAGGCCGTTGCTCCGCCAGAGGCAATCGACCTGGATCCACCGTTCCCCGATCTGCAGCCAGGCATTGAACCGTGGCCTGGGCAGGTGGAAGCGGTCGAGGAAGACCGAGAACCGGTGCTCCAGCTCTTCACGAGTGAGACCCGCCGGCTCATGGCGCAACCGCTCCAGACCGGCCCGAACGATCTTATTGCCCCGCCGCCCGGGGTGCCGGTCCAGCAAATCTTCCAGCGATAAGGAGTCATAGAGGCGGCGCACTTCGGCCTCCCGCAGCGCCCGCTCAAACCGATCTCGCGAAACAACGGCGGCGAAGTCCAGCAGCGTTCGCGGCACGGTGGTGACCGGGATGCCATCGCACACCGTCCTTTCATCGTCTCTGACTCGCCCATAGTGGCGCTCAATCCCAGGCTGGGAACGAGTGGATCTCGGACTGGTGATCTCGAGAGCACCACTCCCCAAACTGGCGACCCCCCAGAGCGCCGCCGCAGAGCGATGGCTCAGCACCGCCCCCTCTCCCCCCGCGAGCACGGCCGCCATCCATCTTCCGCGCACGGAGACGACTGAGTGTCCGACGGAATAGACGCCCGATCGCATGCGATGCAACCGTCGCTTGTCCACCCAGCGGTCGATCGTGCTGGTCCCAAGTCCCATTTCAACCAACTGCCACCGAGCCACCACCCCATGCTGTCGCCCGGCGATCCTGGCGATCTCAGCGTCGACCCCGTGAGATTGCGTTTGGCCCCGCATAGAGGGGTCATATGCAACTTCGCGGGGCATGCCGCCCAGGCTGCCTATTCCGGGCGCACAAGTGGCGCACACGTGTCAGGGATTCGTCACGCAACCCGCGCGGAACTGTGTTCCGCGCGGGTTGCTGCCGTGCTGTCTCCCGACTAAGGGCTAGGGGCCCGGAGTTCGTTCTACTGCTGCCTCGGCGGTTGCCGCCTCGGCCTCGCGGATCGCGGCGCCCTCCAGGGCGTTGGAGAGGGCGCGGACGTAGGCTCGGGCGGATGCCTCGAGGATGTCGGTGGCGACGCCCTGGCCGGTGGCCAGGCGGCTCGCCGCCCGCAGCATCACGCTGACCTCGCCGAGGGCGTCCTCTCCCCCGGTCACGGCCGCGACCGTGTACTGGCGCAGCTCGCACTCGGTGCCCGCCGCTTTCTGGATCGCCTGGAAGATCGCGTCGACCGGGCCGTCGCCGCCGGACTCGCCGACCGACTCCTCGCCCGAGGGCATCTTCACCGCGACCCGGGCGACCGGCTCGCGGCGCGAGCCCGCCTCGACCTCGAACCAAGCCAGCTCATGGGTGTCGGCGCGCTCGCGCATCTCATCGGAGACGAGCGCCTCCAGGTCCAGGGCAGTGACCTGCTTCTTGCGGTCGGCGACTTCCTTAAAGCGCTTGAAGGCCGCGTTGAGGGCGTTGCCCTCGACCTGGAAGCCCAGCTGCTCCAGCGCATCGCGCAGGGCGTGGCGCCCCGAATGCTTGCCCAGGACCAGCGAGTTCGACTCCAGGCCGACTTCGGTCGCGTCCATGATCTCGTAGGTGGTGCGCTCCTTCAGCACCCCGTCCTGGTGGATGCCGGACTCGTGGGCAAAAGCGTTGCGGCCGACGATCGCCTTGTTGGGCTGGATCGCGTAGCCGGTCAGGCGCGAGATCATGCGGCTGCTGCGGGCCAGCTCGCGGCTGTCGACACCGGTGCTGAGGTGATGCCTGTCCTCGCGGGTCTTGATCAGCATCACGATCTCCTCCAGCGAGCAGTTGCCGGCCCGCTCGCCGATCCCGTTGATCGCGCACTCGACCTGACGGGCGCCGGCCAGCACCCCCGCGTAGGAGTTGGCCACCGCCAGCCCCAGATCGTCGTGGCAGTGGACCGACAGCTCGACCTCGCGCAATCCCGGCACCAGCTCGTAGAGGCGCTGGAAGTACTCGCCGTACTCCTCTGGCGTCGTGTAGCCGACCGTGTCGGGAATGTTGATCACGGTCGCGCCCTCCTCGACAGCGATCGCGCAGACCTCTGCCGTGAACTCGATGTCGGCGCGGGTCGCATCCATCGGCGAGAACTCGACGTCCTCGCAGTAGGACTTGGCCAGCGTCACCGCGGCCCTGGCCTGGCCCTTGACGTCCTCGCGGTCGGTCTGCAGCTGGTGCTCGATGTGGATGTCAGAGGTGGAGATGAAGGTGTGAATGCGCGGGCGCTGTGAGTCCTTGACCGCGTTCCAGGCAGCATCGATATCGGCCTTGTGGGTGCGGGCCAGGCCACAGATGACCGGACCCTCGACCTTGCGCGAAATCTCCTGCACGGCCTCGAAGTCGCCGGGCGAGGTGATCGGGAAACCCGCCTCGATCACGTCGACCCCCAGGCGGGCGAGCTGCTGGGCGATCTCGACCTTCTCGGCGGTGTTCAGCGAGATGCCAGGCGACTGCTCGCCGTCTCGCAAGGTTGTGTCGAATATGTGGACGCGGTTGGCGTCAACTACCGGCTCCATTGGAACCTCCTCCTTCTCGTTACTTTTGAATGATCCTGTTGTCTCGCGGCTATCGCGCCGCCCAGCGCTATTCCCCCCGAGGGGGGAGGAGAAGGAGAAGCGACAGGCTGTCGAAGCGGTTGACCATTCGCCGCCGAGCTTAGCGTACGCTCAGGCCATCGCAAAACCGCAGCGCACAAGCTGGCTCGCCCTCTTCGCGATGGGCATCGCGGTTGTGGTGATCGCCAACGACTTCTCCGCGATCAACGTCGCCCTGCCGACGATGGAGAAGGACTTCGACACCAACGTCAACACGATCCAGTGGGTGGTCAACGCCTACGCGCTCACCTTCGGGGTGATGATCGTCACCGGCGGCCGCCTCGCCGACATGTTCGGCCGCCGCAACGCGTTTTTTCTCGGCACGGCGATCTTCGCCTCGATGTCGGCGCTCGGCGGCGCCGCCCAGACCGAGACCTGGCTGATCGCCAGCCGCACGGTGATGGGGATCGGCGGGGCGCTGATGTGGCCGGCGATCCTCGGCATGACCTACGAGCTGCTGCCGGAAGAGAAAGCCGGCCTGGCCGGCGGCATCATCATCGGCGCCGCCGGGCTCGGCAACGCGATCGGGCCGCTGATCGGCGGCGTCCTCACCGACGTCCTCAGCTGGCGCTGGATCTTCTTCCTCAACGTCCCGATCTCGATCTTCGCGGTCGCGGTCACCTACTTCCTCGTCCACGTCAAAGAGCCCGAGGCGAGCGACCACCGGATTGACTACGCGGGCGTCTCCGCCCTCTCGATCGGGCTGGTCTCGCTGCTCGTCGCCCTCGACCAGATCGATGACTGGGGCGTGACCGACCCCAAAGTGCTCGGGCTGCTGGCCCTCGCCGCCGTGCTGATCGTCGCCTTCGTCCCGATCGAGCGCCGGGCCGGGCTGAAGGCGCTGGTGCCACGAGCGGTGATGCGCAACGAGAGCTTCACCGCCTCCTGCATCGCGATCCTCTTCATGTCGGCGACCTTCTTCGCCTCGCTCCTCTACCTGCCGCAGTTCATGCAGACACAGCTCGGCTACTCGCCGCTGGAAGCTGGGGTCGGGATGCTGCCCTTTCTGGCGACGTTCGCGCTCGTCTCCTTCGGCGCCGGGCCGCTCTACAACCGGGTCGGCGCCAAGGTGCTGGCCAGCATCGGCGCCGCCTGCATCACCATCGCCCCCTTCCTCTTCTCGCTCGCCGACGCCAACTCTGGCTACAGCTCGCTGCTGATCGGCATGGTCGTGCTCGGGATCGGGGTCGGCGCCTTCTACCCGACCGCGACGACCGCCGGGGTGACCTCGGTCGACGCCTCCCAGACCAGCCTGGCCGGCGGCATCGTCTACATGTTCCAGATCGCCGGCGGCTCGATCGGACTCGGCCTGACGACCACGGTCTTCTCCGCCCAGGCATCGTTCTCGGACGGGATCGAGGCGGCGTTCCGGCTCGACGCCGCGCTCTCGCTGGTCGGCTTCGTCGTCGCCCTGCTCTTCGTCGGCGGCCGGCTCTTCGCGCGCGGGCGCCGGCCGGCGCCCGCGGCCTGACCTCTACTGCAGTTCGTCGTTGCTGCCGGCGCCGCCGTGGAGCACGTCCGTGCCCGGGCCGCCGCGGAGGATGTCGTTGCCGCTGCAGCCGATCAAGGTGTCGTCCCCATTGCCGCCGAAGAGCGAGTCGTCCCCGGCGCGGCCGACGAGGCGATCGTTGCCTTCGCCGCCGATCAGCTTGTCCGCTCCACTGCCGCCGCTGAGATTGTCGTTGCCGGGGCCGCCCCTGAGCGTGATTGGGATCGGGACCGCTCGTGAGACCGTGACCGTGTCGTCGCCGCCGCCGGCGTTGACTTCGAAGGAGGAGATTGCCGTCGCCTGGCAGACCAACTGGGTGTCGATGCCGGGCGGATTGCTGCAGACGGAGCCACCCACTTCCAGCGGCACGATCGAGTCGATCACGTAGGAGCGGCCGTCGGCGCTGAGTTGGATCGAGATCGTGTTCGGTTCAACCCCGCCGGCGAGGACCACGCTGTAGGTTTCCGCCGCGCCGGCAGGCCCGGCCAGGGGAAGCTGTGCCGCCAGCAGCAGCGCGCCGCATAGGAAAAATTTCCTCATTGACTGGGGAACAGCACGACCTTGCCAATGTTTCGGCGCTCGGCGATGAATTTGTGAGCATCGCCGGCTCGCTCGAACGGGAATGCCTCGGCGACGACGGGATCGAGGCGCCCCTCGGCAAGATCGGCCAGCAACGGCTCGGTGAGGCGATCAAGGCTGCCCTCCCGTTCCCACCAGTGCAGCATGTTGAGCCCGAAGACGCCTTTGTTCTCGTTCATCAGCGGCAGGCTCTTCCACCAGGGCAGCGTCGCGAACGGCATCTTGACCAGGCTCTTCAGCATGGCCGGGATATCGCGGCCACTTTCGTTGGTTGCCTCGGAGAGCCCGTACATGACCATCCGCCCGCCCGGCCGCAGCAGGCGGTAATCCTTGCGGAAGGAGGTGGGGCCAAGCGCGTCGATCACGAGATCGACTCCCTCTCCCCCAGTCAGCCGCATCGTCTCCTGCTCGAAGTCCTGGTTGCGGTAGTCGATCGCGTGGGTGACGCCCTGGGCGCGGATCGCGTCGTGCTTTGAGGGCGAGGCGGTGCCGAAGATCTCAGCGCCGATGTTGCGGGCAATCTGGGTGGCGGAGATGCCGACGCCACCCGCGGCGGCATGGATCAGGACCCGGTCCTTGGGCCTCAGCCCACCCATGATCACCAGCGCCGCGTAGGCTGTCCCGTAGTTGACGGGGAAAGCGGCGCCCTGCTCGAAGCTGAGGCTGGCCGGAAGCGACAGCGCCTGCGCCTCGGGCACGCTGACCAGCTCGGCCTGGCCGCCGAAGTTGGTGCCGGCGACGACACGGTCGCCGACCTTGTGGGAGGTGACGTCGGCGCCGACCGACTCGACCTCGCCCGCGACCTCATAGCCGAGCACACATGGAGGCTTAGGGGCGTCGGGGTAGATTCCGACCCGGGCCATCGTGTCGGCGAAGTTGATCCCAGCGGCCTTGACCGCGATCCGCACGTCGCCTGGCCCGACCGCGGGGTCGGGCATCTCGCGCACCTGCATCACCTCAGGGCCGCCGGTGCCTGTGAGAACAACTGCTTTCATCGCAACAAGCCTAGAGGTCGACGGAGCGGCCGACCGTGAAGCCATCGACCTCGAGGATCTTCTCGATCGTCTCCTCGCGGACCGGGGCGTCGGTGGTCAGGGCCATCACCGCGCTCTCGCCACCGGGCTCGGCGCCGACGGCGGCGGAGATGATGTTGACCGACTCCTCGCCGAACATCGTCCCGACCTTGCCGATCATTCCGGGGCGGTCGGCATAGCGGAAGACGGCCAGGTGCTCGGCGAAGGGAAGGTAGAAGCTCTCGCCCCAGGCGGAGACCAGGTAGGGCTCGTTGCGGGGCCCGACGCCGGTGCCGGCGACCTCGACCTCTCCCTCGCTGGAGTGCAGCCGCACCGTGACCAGCTCGGTGAAGTCCTCGGCGCTGGAGTCCTTGGTCTCGGTCAGCTCGATCCCACGCTCCTCCGCCATCTGCGGGGCGTTGACCAGATTGACCGGCTCCTCGGTGTGGCCGGAGAGGATTCCGACCAAGACCGCGATCCCGAGCAGGCGGGTGTCGTGGGCGGCGATGCGGCCGCGGAACTCAGCGGTGACGCGGTCGACCGAACCGCCGCCGAGGCCCTGGGCGAGGCGGCCCAATTTCTCGCAAAGCGGCACGAACGGGGCCAGCGCCTCCATCTCCTCCGGCCGGACGGCGGCGATGTTGACCGCGTTGGTGACGACCCCGCCAGTCAGGGCGGCGGTCACCTGCTCGGCGGTGACGACGCCGGCGCGGTCCTGCGCCTCGGCGGTCGAGGCGCCCAGGTGCGGGGTGACGACGACGTCGGAACGGGCGAAGATCGGGTGCTCGGTGAACGGCTCGGACGGGAAGACGTCGAGCGCGGCGCCCCCCACCTTGCCGGACTCGAGGCCGGCGAACAGCGCGTCGAGGTCGATCAGCTCGCCCCGGGCGCAGTTGACGACACGGGCGCCCGGCTTCATCGCCGCGATCGCCTCGGCATCGATCAGGTTGATCGTCTCCGGTGTCTTAGGGACGTGAAGGGTGATCACGTCGGAGCGCTCGAAGACCTCCTCGACGCTGGCCATGCCCACGACCCCGAGCTCTTTGAAGCGCTCGGCCGAGACAAACTTGTCAAAGGCGACGACATCCATCTCAAAACTCTGCGCGCGCTTGGCGACGAGCTGGCCGATGCGGCCAAAGCCGACCACGCCAAGGGTCTTGCCGTAAAGCTCGGCGCCCTTGTACTTGGCGCGGTCCCAACGCCCGTCGACCAGCGAGCCATGCGCCTGCGGAACGTTGCGGAAGAGGGACAGCATCAGTGCCAACGTGTGCTCGGCGGCGGCGACCGAGTTCGACTCCGGGGCGTTGGCGACGATGATGCCGCGGCGGGTCGCGGCGGGAATGTCGACGTTGTCGACGCCGGTGCCGGCGCGGCCGATCACCTTCAGGTTGTCGGCCCGCTCAATCAGCTCGGCGGTCAGCTTGGTGGCGGAACGGATCAGGATCGCGTCGTAGGCGCCGATCGCCTCGGCCAGCTCCTCGGCCGACATCTCCAAGCCGAGGTCGACATCGAAGTTTGCCCGCAGCAGGTCGACGCCGGTGTCGGCGATCTTCTCCTTGACCAGGACCTTCATCGGGCCGCCTCGCTGACGTTCTCGGCCACCCAGTCGATGCAGGCGGTGAGCGCTTCGACGTCGGCCGGCTCGACCGCCGGGAACATCCCGATCCGCAGCTGGTTGCGGCCGAGCTTGCGGTAGGGCTCGACATCGACGATCCCGTTAGCCCGCAGGGTCGCGGCGACGACGGCGGCATCGACGGCGTCGTCGAAGTCGATCGTGCCGACGACCAGCGAGCGTTTGGCGGGGTCGGCGACGAAGGGAGAGGTGAAGGCGGTGCGCTCGGCCCAGCCGTAGAGATGCCCCGAGGAAGCGCTGGTCCGCTGCACGCACCAGTCGAGCCCGCCGCCGGCCAGCATCCACTCGACCTGGTCGGCAAGCAGCAGCAGCGTCGCCAGCGCCGGCGTGTTGTAGGTCTGGTTCTTGCGGGAGTTCTCGACTGCCGTCTGCAGCGAGAGAAAGCCAGGCTGCCAGCGGTCTTCAGCGCCATCGAGTTCGACGATCCGCGCCAGCGCCTCGGGGCTGAGCAGGGCCAGCCAGAGGCCGCCGTCAGCGCCGAAGGCCTTCTGCGGGGCGAAGTAGTAGGCGTCGGCCTGGCTGACGTCGACGGGCAGGCCGCCTGCGCCCGAGGTGGCGTCGACGAGGACGAGCGCCTCGCCAGCTTCGTCGGGCCGGCGAACGTCGACCATGACTCCGGTCGAGGTCTCGTTGTGCGCCCAGGCGAGGACGTCGGCCTCGGGATCGGCAACCGGCGCGGGCGCGTCGCCCGACTCGGCCTCGATCACGATCGGATCGGCTAGGAAGGGCGCGGCGGCCGTCGCCTTAGCGAACTTCTGTGAGAACTCGCCGTAGGTGAGGTGGAGGGCGCGATCCCGCACCAGCCAGGCCGTTGCAGCGTCCCAGAAAGCGGTGGTGCCGCCGTTGCCAAGCACGACCTCGTAGCTGTCGGGAAGCGCGAAAAGCTCGGCCAAGCCGTCCTGAATCCGGGCAACCAGGTCGCGGACCGGCGCCTGCCGATGCGAGGTGCCCATCAGCTGCGCCTGCTCGGCCAGCCTGGCCAAGGCCTCAGGCCTGACCTTGGACGGCCCGCAGCCAAAACGCCCGTCGGCGGGCTTGATCGCCTCAGGGATCGTCGCCGTGCCGGTCGTCGTCGTCATCGGGCGCCGCCTGGGGTCATCTTCGGGAAGGCCATCGCGGCGACAGGTTATTGACACTCGCGGGTGGACTCCGGCCGGGGTCGCGGATAGGCTGGCCGCGCTGTCGATTTAGGCAGGATCAAACGAGAGGGGAGCAAGATGTACCCAGTTGAATACGAGGCGGATTTCAACCCGCATCCAAGCCGAGGGACGACGTTCTTCCGGCTCATCCTGATCATCCCGTGGCTGATCGTCGGCTACGTCTACATCATCCTCTCGGCGTTCACGCACCTGTTCGCCTGGGTGGCTGTCGTCATCCTCGGCCGCTATCCACAGTGGCTGTACAGCTTCAACTCGGGCGTGATCCGCTACCTGACCCGTTTCAACGCGTTCGCCTACCTGCAGACGGATGCCTGGCCGCCGTTCGGGATCAGCGATGACCCGTCCTACCCGATTCGGCTCAACATCGCGCCCGCGGCGGAGCGTCAGAGCCGCCTGAAGGCGTTCTTCCGCGTCATCCTCGCCCTGCCGATGATCGTCGTCGTCTACGCCATCGGCGCCATCCACAACGGGCTGGCCTTCGTCGCCTGGCTGACGATCGTCTTCCGCGGCTACCTGCCGGAGGGCATCAACAACGCGATGACCTTCGTCAACGGCCTCTACGCCCGCGTCGGCGGCTACCTGATGATCCTCACCGACGACTACCCGCCGGTCGGCCTCGAGGCCGCAGCCCCGGCAGGCGGCGTCGCCCCGACCCCTCCCCCGGTCCCGCCCGCGGCGCCGACGGTCTAGGGGTTAGACGATGACCGAGGCGGCAGCAGAGAACGTGACCAAAGGCGACGGCTACGCGGTCGCCAACCTGGACGACCTTGGCGATGGGCCGGGGTTCCGCAAGATCCGCAAGGAGCTTGGGGTGACGGCGTTCGGCGTCAACGCGATCGTGCTGCCGCCTTCATACGAGACGGGCAGCCACTACCACGACGAGCAGGAGGAGCTGTACTTCCTGCACAGCGGCCAGATCGTGATGACGTTCGGCGACGGCTCGTCCCAGACACTCGACCCAGGCGGGCTCGCCTGGGTCGACGCCTCGACGGTCCGCAAAGTCGCCAATCCGAGCGACTCGGAAGAGGCGGTCTACGTGGTCGTCGGGGGCAAGGACGGGTACGTCGGCCGGGACGGCAAACTGCCCGAGGGTGAGGCTCACCGCTGAGACCGGGGGCGCGCCCGGTAGGTCCCTGGGCGAATTGCGGCGCCCGCCTATGGCGGGCCTGCCGGATGTTGGAGCGCGGCTTCGCCGCGCGATCATCAGATTGCATATCGCGCCTTCGGCGACATTCGCCCAGGGACCTACCAGGCGCGCCTCTCCCAGCGCTCAGTCAACCCGTTAAAGCTTCTAGCTCCTATAGCGACCCGGCTAAAGCAGCGAACACACTGCATCTACGCGGCGAGAGAAAACTGCGCTCACGCCCGGCAGTCGCTCTAGCTGCGGGGCGGGCTCGTGGCCGGGGGTGGTGGCCCCGTCCTCGGGAATGTGCCGAAGGCGCGATATGCAATCTCTTAATTGCGCGGCGTCAGCCGCGCTCCAACATCCGAGTCCGCGACAGGCGGACGAGTCAATTTCCGAGGACGGGGCCACCACCCCCGGCCCACCACCAGCAGCCGCTTAGAACTCCTGATCCACCCAGGGCATCATGTCGCGGAGGCCTTTGCCGACCTCCTCGACCGGGTGCGCGGCGCCCTCCTCGCGCATCCGCGCAAGGTTCTCGCCGCCGGCGCGGTTCTCGGCGATCCACTCGCGGGCGAACTCGCCCGACTGGATCTCGCCGAGGATCTCTTTCATCGCCGCCCGTGACTCGGGGCCGATGACCCGTTTGCCGCGGGTCATGTCGCCGTACTCGGCGGTGTTGGAGATCGAGTAGCGCATCCCCTGGATGCCCTTCTCGTACATCAGGTCGGCGATCAGCTTCAGCTCGTGCAGGCACTCGAAGTAGGCGAGGCGCGGGTCATAGCCGGCCTCGACCAGGGTCTCGTAGCCGGCGCGGACCAGCTCGCTGGCGCCGCCGCAGAGGACGGCCTGCTCGCCGAAGAGGTCAGTCTCGCACTCGTCCTTGAAGGTCGTCTCGATGATCGCGGCGCGGCCGCCGCCGATGCCGGAGGCGTAGGCGAGGACGAGGTCGTGGGCGTTGCCAGTGGCGTCCTGGTGGACGGCCATCAAGCAGGGCACGCCGTTGCCTTCCTCAAACTGGCGGCGGACCAGGTGGCCAGGGCCCTTGGGCGCGACCATGCCGATGTCGACGCCGGGCGGGGGCGCGATCTGCTCGAAGTGGATGGCGAAGCCGTGGGCGAAGAGCAGAAGGTTGCCGGGGGCGATCCCGTCGGAGATATCCGACTCCCAGAGCTCGCCCTGTTTCTCGTCCGGCAGCAGGATCATGACCAGATCGCCGCGGCTGGCGGCTTCGGCGATGTCGAGCACCTCGAGCCCGGCGGCTTCGGCCTTGGCGCGGCTGGAAGAGTCGGAGCGGAGCCCGACGACGACATCGATGCCGGAGTCCTTCAGGTTGAGCGCGTGGGCGTGCCCCTGCGAGCCGTAACCGAGGATCGCGACGGTCTTGCCCTCGAGCTTGCCGAGGTCCGCGTCGCTGTCGTAAAAGATGTCGTCAGCCATGTGCGCGCGGGACTCTAACGAAGGGCGCGACGCATCAGCTTGCCCGAGGGTGTGCGGGGCAAGGCCGCGGCCAGCTCGATCCGCTTCGGGACCTTGTATCCGGCCAGCGCCTCGGCGCAGTGACGGCGCAGCTCGTCGGGCGAGGCTTCCGAGCCTGCCTGCAAAACGACGACCGCGGTGACCGCCTGCTGCCACTCGGGATCCTCACGCCCAACGACCGCCGCATCGGCGACCTCGGGGTGGCGCAGGAGGACGCCCTCGACCTCGGCCGGGACCACGTTCTCGCCGCCGGTGACGATCATGTCGTCGATCCGGTCCTCGACGTAGAGGAAGCCTTCCTCGTCGATCCGGCCGAGGTCGCCGGTGTGCAGCCAGCCGTCGGCGTCGGCCAGCCCGGGTGCGACCGTCGGGCCCTGGACCAGGATCTCGCCGTCTTGGATCCGCAGGTGGGTGGTCAGCAGCGGCCGCCCGGCCGAGCCGAGCTTGCGCTGGGCATCGGCGGGCGAGAGCGTCGTCACCTGCGAGCAGGCCTCGGTCAGGCCGTAGGTCTGGACCACGGTCGCGCCGCGGCCAATCGCCTCGCGCAGCGGCTCCTCCGGCACCGGCCCGCCGCCGACCAGGATCGCCCGCGGGCCGGAGAGGTTGGCGCCAGCCTCCAGCAGCCGGGTCAGCATCGTCGTCACCACCGAGACGAGGGTGATCCCGTCCTCGTCGAGGGCGGCGGCGACGCGGTCGACGTCGAAGCCGTCGTGGAGGACCGCGGTGGTGCCGTAGATGACCGAGCGCATCACGATCCCCAGGCCGGAGATGTGGCTGAGCGGCAGGCAGCAGAGCCAGCGGTCCTGCGGTTCGACGCCGATGTTGAAGCCGGAGCCGACAGCGCTCCAGAGGAAGTTGCCGTAGGTGAGCCCGACCGCGTGCGGCACACCGGTGCTGCCGCTGGTCAGCATCCGGCAGTAGGGGTCGTTCATGTCGTGCTCGCCGAGCAGCGGCAGGTCGGCCTCGGTCTGGGTCAGCTGGTCGGGGTCGCTGAGGTCGACGTCGGGATCCTCGGCAGCGATCACGGCGGCGCGCTCCGCGGCGGAGAACCGCGGGCTGAGCGGCAGCACTGCCGCTCCGACCTTCATCAAGGCGTGGAGGAGGACGACCTGCTCGCGGCCCGGCTCCATCGTCAACGCGGCGACCGAGCCGCGGCGGACGCCATAGGCGGCGAGGCGGCGGGCGACCCAGGTCGACTCCGCCTCGAGCTCGGCATATGTGACCTCGGACCCGTCCGCGACAAGGGCGGTTCGGTCGGGGCAGCTCTGCGATCGCTGGGCCAGCCAGTTGTCAAGTTTCATCGGATGGGAACGCCTGCCGTCTGTCGCTGGTTATCGTTGCTCCCGCATTCTTGCGGGCTGCGCACATGCGCGGCCCCTGACCGCCGAGAGACGGAGGAAGCTTGCCCCAACGCCACAAGGACGCCCCGCCCGAGCAGGATCTCTACGCCCCGATCGAGTGGCGCAGCGTCGCCGATTACGGCGACATCCGCTATGAGAAGGCCGACGGGATCGCCAAGGTCACGATCAACCGGCCCGAGGTTCTCAACGCCTTCCGCCCGCAGACGCTGATCGAGGTCTCCGCGGCCCTGGAGCTGGCCCGCGAGGACACCGAGGTCGGCGCCGTCATCCTCACCGGGGAGGGGGAGCGAGCGTTCTGCTCGGGCGGCGACCAGAACGTCCGCGGCGACACCGGCTACGTCGCCGAGGGCACATCTCTCGGCCGCTTCCACGTCACCGACCTGCAGGTGCAGATGCGGCGGCTGCCAAAGCCGGTCGTGGCGATGGTCGCCGGCTACGCGATCGGCGGCGGCCACATCCTCCACCTCTGCTGCGACCTGACGATCGCCGCCGACAACGCCCGCTTCGGGCAGACGGGGCCGCGGGTCGGCTCCTGGGACGGCGGCTTCGGCGCCTCCCTCCTGCGCGATCTGGTTGGCACCAAGAAGGCGAAGGAGTTCTGGCTGCTGTGCCGCCAGTACGACGCCGAGGAGGCCCGCGAGATGGGCCTGGTCAACGCCGTCGTGCCGGTCGCCGAGCTCGAGCGTGAGACGGTCGCCTGGTGCCGCGACATGCTCGCCCTCTCGCCCTTCTCGCTGCGCCTGGCCAAAGCCGGCTTCAACGCTCACGAGGACGGCTATGCCGGGATCCAGCAGCTCGCCCATGACGCCAACCTGCTCTTCTACGGCAACGAGGAGGCGCACGAGGGCCGCGAGGCCTTCAAGCAGAAGCGCCAGCCCGACTTCTCGAAGTTTCCACGGCGACCATGAGCGCTGGGCGAGCGGAGGACGCAAGATGAGGATCTGGTTGATGGCGGCGCGGCCGCGGACGCTGCCGGCGGCGATCGCCCCGGTGCTGGTCGGGACGGCGGCTGCCGTCGAGTGGTTCGGGCGGCTGCCGCGGGCCGGGGCCTTTGTCGCCGCCCTGGTCGGCTCGATCTTCATCCAGATCGGGACCAACCTGGCGAACGACTACTCCGACGCCAAGCGCGGCGCCGACACCGCCGACCGGCTGGGGCCGGTGCGGGTCACCTCTGCCGGGCTGGTGACTCCGCAGCGGGTGATGCGGGCGACCTGGATCGCCTTTGCCGTCGCCATCGCCTGCGGCATCTACCTGGCCACAGTCGCCGGGGCGATCATCCTCGTCGTCGGCGCGGTCTCGATCGCCGCCGGCGTGCTCTACACCGGCGGCCCCCGCCCCTACGGCTACGCCGGTCTGGGCGAGATCTTCGTCTTCCTCTTCTTCGGCCTGGTCGCGGTCAACGGCGCCTACTATGTGCAGGTCGAGCATCTCGACGCGCTGCCGCTCGGCCTCTCGCTGGCGATCGGCGCCCTCGCCACGGCGATCCTGGTCGTCAACAACGTCCGCGACCTTGAGACCGACCGGCGGGCAGGCAAGATGACGCTGGCGGTGCGGATGGGACGCTCGAATGCGGTCGCGCTCTACCGGATGCTGGTGCTCGGGGCCTACGTCGTGCTGCCCGTCGCCCTGCTCGGCTCGGGCACGGGGGCGCTGCCGATGATCGCCTGGCTCTCGTTGCCGTTGGCGATCGGGCCGATGCGGGCGATGACCAACCGCACCGACGGGCCATCGCTGAACGGCGCTCTGGCGGGAACAGGCGCGGTGCTGGCCGCCTTCAGCGTGCTGGTCTCGATCGGCCTTCTGCTGGCGAGCTGAGAAGCTTCCCGGGTGCGCCTCGCCTCCATAGAGGTCATCCCCTACGCGCTTCCCTTCCGCCGCCCTTACGTGACCGCGCGGGGGCAGCTCGACCAGCGCGAGATGGTGCTGCTGCGGCTCCGTTCCGAGGACGGGCTGATCGGCCTCGGCGAAGCGGTGCCGCTATCGCTACGCGGCGGCGCCGCCTTGGAGCAGGTCGTCAAGGAGCTGGAGCTGCTCGGCGAGCTCGGGGAGCTTGACGAGGACAGCCTGACGAGCGGCGCGATGACCCTCTCGGCCCCCGCCCGCTGCGCCGCCCTGACTGCCCTGCTGGACCTTCGCGGGCGGCAGGCCGCCGCTGAAAGCCCATCATCGGCGCCGCTGGCCGATTCCGCGCCGCTGCCGTGCAACGCGACCCTGGTCGCTGGCGAGCCCGCCGCCGTCGCCGAAGACGCCCTGCGCTGGGCAGAGGACGGCTTCTCCAGCTTCAAGCTGAAGCTGGGCGCCGGCGACGATGTCGGCCAGGTCCGGGCGGTGCGAGAGGCTGTCGGCCCCGCGGCGCGGATCCGGATCGACGCCAACGCCGCCTGGGACCTGGAGACTGCCAGCCGCACCCTGGAGGCGCTGGCGCCGTTCGAGATCGAGCTGGCCGAGCAGCCGGTGGCGACGCTCGAGGAAATGGCGACCTTGGCGCAGTCGACCTCGATCCCGATCGCCGGCGACGAGAGCATCGAGACCCGCGCCGACGCCGAGCGAGCGAACGCGATTGGCGCCTGTCGCTTGGCGGGGGTGAAGCTTTCCAAGGTCGGCGGGCCAGAGGCAGCGATCGAAATTGCCGAGCTGCTGCCGTCCTACCTCTCAAGCGCCCTCGACGGGCCGGTGGGGATCGCGGCGGCGGCACAGGTCGCGCAGACCCTGCGGGAGGTCGGCGGCCGCGGCGACCCCGGGCTCGCCCACGGGCTCGCGACCCAGCGGCTCTTCTCCTCGACCATCGCCTCGACCGAGTGCGAGCTGCGCGATGGGATGCTTCACCTGCCCGATGGGCCGGGCCTGGGAGTCGAGATCGACGAGGACGCGCTGCAGGCGCACCGGCTTTAGGTTCTGACCGTGGACCCGACCAACGTCAACACAGCTCTCGCCTCTGCCTTCGTCGAGGAGCTCTCCCGCGGCGGCGTGCGCCACGCGGTCGTCTCACCCGGCTCGCGCTCGACCCCGCTCGCGGTCGCCCTCTGGCGCCAGCCCGAGATCGAGGTCTCGGTGATCCTCGACGAGCGCTCTGCTGCCTTCTTCGCGCTTGGCGCGGCCCAGGCCAGCCGCGCGCCAGTGGCGATGCTCTGCACCTCGGGCACCGCCGCGGCCAACTTCCATCCGGCGATCTGCGAGGCCGACGAATCAGCGGTGCCGCTGATCGCGCTCTCCGCCGACAGGCCGCCCGAGCTGCGGGGGATCGGCGCCGGGCAGACGATCGACCAGATCAAGCTCTTCGGCTCCTCGGTGCGCTGGTTCTGCGAGGTCGGGACCCACGAGGCCGACGACGACGGGCTGCTGCATTTGCGCTCCGTCGCCTGCCGCGCGCTCGCCGCCGCCAAGGGCGAGCCACGCCCGGGGCCGGTCCACCTCAACCTCGCCTGGCGCGAGCCGCTGGCCCCGATCGCGGTCGAGGGGGCGGTAACCGCAACCGATCCGCTGGCGCTGGATGGGCGCGGCGAGCGGCCGCTGACCGCGGTAACGGCAATCGACCTCGAGCCCTCACAGTTTCTGCTGGAGGAGGTCGCCGGCCATATCGGCAACGCAAACTCGGGAGTGATCGTCGCCGGCCGCCAGCTCGACCCCGAGCTGCGCGAGCCGCTCGCCCACCTCGCCCGCGCCGCCGGCTTCCCGATCCTCGCCGAGCCCACCTCGCAGCTTCGCTGCGGGCCACACGACCGCTCCCACGTCATCACCACCTACGACCAGCTGCTCCGCGACGAGAGCTTCCGCAAGGCGGTCAAACCCGACCTGGTCCTGCGCTTCGGGGAGATGCCGACCAGCAAGCCGTTGCGGGCCTGGCTGGCGGCCTCGGGGGCCGATGAGATCGTCGTCGATCCCGTCGGCGGCTGGAACGAGCCGACCAACAGGGCGGCGGCGATCCTGCGAGCCGACCCGACCGAGCTGGCGGCCGGCTGGGCGACCCGGCTGGAGGGCGAGGCCCGGAGCGCGCCACAGGCATGGCTGGACGCCGAGCAGGCGGCGAGGTCGGCGATCGAGGCGGCGCTCGGCCAGGAGGGTCAGATCACTGAGCCGGCCCTTCACCTGGCGCTCGGCCGCGCCCACACCGAGGGCGACCTTGTCTACACGGCGTCGAGCATGCCGATCCGCGACCAGGAGGCCTTCCTGCCCAACGAGCCGACCGATGTCCATTTCCTCTGCAACCGCGGCGCCAACGGGATCGATGGCCTGCTCTCTTCCGGAATCGGCGCCGCCCATGCCAGCGGCCGCCCGACCACGATCGTCAGCGGCGACCTCGGCTTCCTCCATGATCTCGGCGGCCTGGCTGCCCTCCGCGAGGTATCGACTCCGGTCCGGATCGTCGTCATCAACAACGACGGCGGCGGCATCTTCGGCTTCCTCCCCCAGGCGGAGGCGCTCGGCGAGTCCGAGTACGAGGCGCTGCTCGGCACCCCACGCGGGGTCAATGTGGCCAAGGCAGCAGACCTCTTCGGCCTTTCCTACTTCGAGGTCAACTCTTTGGCGACGCTGCCAGGGGCACTCGCCTTAGGCACAGGCCTGATCGAGGTCAAAGTCGACCGCCAGGCCAACGTCGATCTGCACCGACACCTCAGCGCGGCAGTGGCAACAGCGCTGGCCAGCTAGCGGGACGTGCAGTCGATGCGTCCAGCTTCACGGCCAAGACCCGGCTGCCACACCGGGCCGTAAAGGCCAGGACCAAGGGTCTTTGGCTTACGGAGCCCGTCGAAAAGGTCTTTCCTGCAGCTTCCGTCAGCGTTGATCTCCATGATCACATTGTCCAGGCCGAGCGCTTCGGGATCGCTCGACTGCGTGTAGGCGAGGCGCTGTCCCGAGGGATCCCAGCTCGGCGCGGACTCCTGCTTGTCGATCGTGTGGGTGAGCCGCCTTGGCCCTGAGCCGTCGACGTTGCTGACGTAGAGCTCGCCCACGAGGACGGGGCGGTCGAATCCTTCGATCTGATTACGGTCGCGGTAGCTGATGAAGGCGACGCGAGAGCCGTCCGGTGAGTAGACCGGCTGTTCGGCGCTGCGGGCAAGCACCTTTGTGCTCCCATCGATCAGATTGAGCGCGACAGCATCTTCGCCATCTGCATCGGCGCGCGACATCGCCAGCGTCGAGCCATCGGGAGAAAACGAGCTGGGTTCGTTGCTGAGGCCATTGCGCCACGGCGTCAGCCGGCGCTCGGTTCCAGTTTCAAGATCAACAGTCCAGGCACTGGTGCTGAAGTAGGACCTGTATTTCTCTGGGTGTTTGATGTCTATGTGCTGACGCGCGCGAGTCCGCGAGAAGGCGATCGTGTGACCGTCTGGCGCAAAGATGGGGCCAGTCGCTTCCCTCAGCCCAGGAACAACCTGCATGCCGCTGCCGTCTGGAGCGCCGATCCAGACGGCGCGACTCTTGCCGAAGCCGCCGCTGTAGGCAATCCGAGTCCCATCGGGAGACCATGTCGGCCCTTCGAACGGGGTCGGAGCGCCCCTGGCGGCTTTTTTCTTTCCAACATTGCCACCGGCGATCTTGCGCAGTCCGGATCCGGTGGCATCGATGCTCAGCAGCTCCAGCTTCGGCGGTTTCGTGGTCCACCTGACGAATGCCAGCCGGGGACCTTCAGGCGCAGCCGCAGACGCCGCAGCCGCAAAGAGCGCGCTTAACAGCATCGCCAACCCCACCGCTCGCCGGATCACGTAGAGCATGCTTGCCGATCTACTCGATCAGCCGGCGAGGACCTTCCAATGAAAGGTCGCCGGAGTTGGATCCGCGGCGCCCGCGGAGTTGACCGCGCGGACCTTGAAGTTGTGTCCACCCGGTTTCACTGGCTTTTTGAAAGGCGACGAACAGGGCTTGAACGGCTTCTTGTCGAGCTTGCATTCGAACGTCGACCCAGCCTGGTCGGAGGAGAAGGTGAACTTCGCCATGCGCCTGGCCGATTTCTTGGCCGGTGCTTTGTTCAGCGTGGTCGCCGGGGCCAAGGGCGATGGAGTCACGTTCCCGCTCCCCGCGCCGCCGCCCACGGCTGGAGCAGTCACGGCGACGGAGGTCGTGGCCTGGCTGCCGTCGTGGCTGGTGTCTCCCGCATATGCGGCCCCGAGCAGGTGGGCGCCAGAGCCGATCAGCTGCGGCGTGTAAGCCAGCTGGCAGCCCGCTTTTCCGGGACTTGCCGTCGCCAGCGTGCAGTTGCCCGGAGCAGCGAAGGCACCACCGACGCCAGCGCTGAAAACCACAGTCCCGGTCGGTGTCAGGACCCCTGCCGACGTGTCGACCACGGACGCGGTGCAAGCGGTGGCGCCAGCACCGAGCGTGAGCGTCGCCGGCGCACAGGAGATCGTCGTCGAGGTGGTGTCCGCCATCTCGTCGGCGCCGATGTCCACTTCGGAACCGATTTTCCGCAACTGGCCGTCGATGTCGGCCGAACCGGTGGAGCCATCGCTCGCGCCTTTGTCGATGGTCGGCGAGGAAGCCAGCTGGTGGTAACCATCGGCGGCCAGCAGGGGCAGGGCGCTGACGTTGCTGTTGACCGCGGAAGAAGTGACCGTAGCCGTCCCGCCCGAGGGGTTGTCCTGGGTCGCTTCGGTGGTGGAGAAGTCGGAGTGATCGAGATTGATCGTCACATGCCCGCCAGTGCCCGGATTATGGGTCGTGCTCGTCCCGGTGGCGGCGACATCAGTGACGCTGCCCTTCGCAATCACCGCCTTGGCGCTGACGGTAGTGGTGCCACCGTTGAAGATCGTGTAGGAGAGACCCTTGCCACCAGCGCCGCTGCTGACTGCGGTGACGTTGCGCAGGGTGGCCGTCGAGGTTGCCGCGGTCGCGTTGGCCTCGCCGATCGCGGTCGCGTTGGCGCCGGTCGCGAGACAGGCGCTGTTGCGGATGACCCCGGCCACATGGACGCAGACGGTCGTCAAGGCAACCGTCGAAGACGAGCGCGCGATCACGTCTTCCATCACCCCACCGAAAACCTCGACGTTCGAGCGCGAGGCGGCAGTGTCGATCTCCACGTGCGAGAGGACATCGTTAGCTTCGACATAGAAGGCGCCAACCAGGGCGGTGTTGTGGTTAAGCGTGATCACCGGGCGGGGCTGGCCGGCGGGACCGTGGACTTTGATGCCTTCTTTCAGCTGAACGAACTCATTGGGGCCGAGATCGCCGGCGCTGTCCGAGTAGTCGCCAGGGGCCAGCAAAACTTCGTCGCCGCTCTGAACCGTCGTGCCCGGCGCGGTTGTCGAAGCGGCGGTGTAGATCGAGCAGGGGGCACCTGGGTTCGAGCATGGATTGGCGCCGGTTCCGCCGGGACCCGCGTAGCGCACCGCCGCCGCAGCGCCACCCGCACCGACCGCCGCGATGAACATCGCCAGCACCGCCGGAACTGCTGCTCTACATGCCAATCGAACCATTGCCAAGTCCCCTCGAATTCCACTTCTCTTGCCCAGACTAGCGCGCTATTCCGCCAGCAGCGGCAGCAACGCGCCGAGCTTGACCTCGGTCTCCGCGAGCTCGGCTGCCGGGTCGGAGCCCGCCACCACGCCCACCCCGGCGTAGAGATGAGCCTCGCGGTCGCGCAACAGGGCGCTGCGCAGGGCAACGCAGAATTCGCCGTCCTCGGTGGCGTCCATCCAGCCGACCGGGCCGGCATACCAGCCGCGGTCCATCTGCTCTAGATCGGCGATCGTCTCCGCCGCCCCGGGCCAGGGCTCGCCGCCGACGGCCGGCGTCGGGTGCAGCAGCCCGGCCATCTCGATCGCCGAGTGGGGCTCTGCCAGCTGGGCGATGACCGGGGTGGCGAGGTGCTGGATGTTGGCGACCTTGACCACCTCGGGCTCCGCTGCCGTCTCGACCCAGACCGCATGCGGCCTCAGCTTGCGGACGATCCGGTCGCTGACGATCCGCTGCTCGCGGCGGTCCTTGTCGCTGCGCAGGAGCTGCTCGCCGAGATGGTCGTCGACGGCGGGGTCGGAGCTGCGGCGGGTAGAGCCGGCCAGCGACACGGTGGAGACGCTGGCGCCGGAGCGGCGGACAAGGAGCTCCGGGCTGGCGCCGATGAAGGCAGCCTCCGGCGTCCCGCAGCAAAAGCAGAAACAGGATGGGAACTGCTCGCGCATCGCCCCGAAGAGGGCGGCTGGGTCGTGGGCGGCGGCCCCGGTGACGACGACCTCGCGGGCGAGCACGACCTTGCGCAGCTCGGTCGTCTCGATCCGCGACGTTGCCGCCTCGACCGCGCGCTCGAACTCGCCAGGCGGCCGGACGCTGCGGATCTGAGGACGCGACATCAGGCTGGGATCGAGCATCGGCAACGGCTCGGCCCGCAGGCCCGAGAGCCGCGAGGCGATGCGACCGATGCGATCGGCCTGGCCCTCTCCCGGCTGCACCAGGGCGTTGGCGGTGACAAACACCTCGTCGCCGCTGCGACAGATCGAGAGCTCGGGCAGGACCATCGTCCCCGGCGAGAGCGAGGACCAGGTTGACGAGGCGCCGCCGTCGGGGGCGAAGGCGAAGCCCCCGACCCAGGCCGGGCCGGCACCAGCCGGCAGCCGGCGCGGTTGCTCGATGTCGCTGCGGCCGATCGCTGCCAGGCACTCGCGCCCGATGTCGCGGAAGCGACCGTCCCCGCGCGAAGTCGCCTCTTGCGCGACCCCGATCGCCGCCAGCGCGAACTCGCGGTCCGGCTGCTCCCAGCAGAACCAGCGATCCGAAGCCAGCCGCGAAGCGAAGACGACCGCGCAAGGATCGACGGCCTCGACGGGAACGGTGACGCTGACCAGCGTCCTGCGCTCGTCGCGAGCTGCTCGCTCTATGCGGTCGCGAAGGCTGTCGAGCAGGCCGCTAGTCGCTACCACGAGCGATTGCGATCTCGCCGGTGCGAACCATCTCGATCAGGCCATGCGGGCGGACCATCCGCTCGAAAGCCTCGATCTTGTCGGCCGAGCCGGTCACCTCGATCGTCATCGAGCGCCGCGAGACGTCGACGATCTTGGCTCGGAAGATGTCGGCGAACTGGATGATCTCGGCCCGGTTCTCGACCGCCGAGGAGACTTTGAACATCGCCATCTCGCGAGCTACCGTCTCTTCCGGCTCCATGTCGCGGATCTTGAGCACGTTGACCAGCTTGTGCAGCTGCTTGGTGACCTGGTCGATCGGGTGCACGGCGCCGTCCAGGGTCAGCGTCACCCGCGAGACGCTGGGATCGTCGGTCGGGCCGACGGCGAGGGTGTCGATGTTGAAGCCGCGCCGCGAGAAGAGGCCGGCTATCCGGGCCAGGACGCCAGGCTTGTTCTCGACCAGGATCGAAAGCACGTGCTTGCGGCCGCTGAGCTGGCCGGACAGGTGCAGGTCCTCCAGTTTCACCATCTGCGGGGTGCCGGCCTCCATCAGCTCACCGTCTTCGGCGCCTCGACCATGTCGCGGGCGGCTTGGCCGGGCGGGATCATCGGGTAGCAGTTCTCCTCCTGGGCGACGCGGACGTCGACCAGGACCGGGCCGTCGGTCTCGATCGCGCTGGTCATCATCTCCTCCAGGTCAGCGGAGTCTTCGCAGCGCATGCCGGTCGCGCCGAACGCCTCGGCGAGCTTGACCCAGTCCGGGCTGGCGCCCATCTCGACCGAGCTGTAACGCCGGTCCCAGAACAGCTCCTGCCACTGGCGGACCATGCCCATGTAGCCGTTGTTCATGAGGAAGACCTTGACCGGGATGTTCTCGCTGACGCAGGTCGCCAGCTCCTGGCAGTTCATGATCAGGCTGCCGTCGCCAGCGAGGCAGACGACGGTGTCGTCCGGGCAGGCGACCTTGGCGCCGACCGCGGCGGGCAGGCCGAAGCCCATCGTCCCCAGCCCGCCGGAGTTGATCCAGCGCCGGGGTTTGTTAAAGCCGTAGTACTGCGCCGCCCACATCTGGTGCTGGCCGACGTCGGAGGTGATGATCGCGTCGCCGCCCGTCGCCCGGTGCATCGCCTCGACCATGAACTGCGGCTTGATCTCGCCGTCCTTGCCGGGCTCGTAGCGCAGCGGGTGCTCCTCCTGCCAGGAGCGCAGCTGCTTCCACCAGGCGTCGAGGCGCGAGCTGTCGGTCTGCAGGGCCCGGTACTCGCGGGTCAGCTCCGGCAAGACCAGCCTCGCGTCGCCGACGATCGGGATGTGGGCGCCGACGTTCTTGGAGATCTCGGCCGGATCGACGTCGATGTGGATGACTTTCGCGTGGGGCGCGAACTCGTCCAGCTTGCCGGTAATGCGATCGTCAAAGCGGGCGCCGATTGCGACGATCAGGTCGGCGTTGTCAATCGCCCAGTTGGCGGTGACAGTGCCATGCATTCCCAGCATCCCGAGCCAGTTCCCATCCGATGAGGGGAAGGCGCCGAGGCCCATCAGGGTCGAGGTGACCGGGAATCGGTCGGCGGCGGCCAGGTCCCGCAGCTCGGTCGAGGCGTTGGCGTTGATCACGCCGCCGCCGGTGTAGAGCACCGGGCGCCGCGCATTGGCGAGCGCTTTGGCGGCAATCCGGATCTGCTTCAGGTTGCCGTCGGTCGAAGGCTTGTAGCCGGCGAGGTCGACGGCGCCGCTGGGATCCGAGTAGTCGATGTCGGCGCGGGAGAGATCCTGCGGGATATCGATCAGGACCGGCCCCGGGCGCCCGGTCGAGGCGAGATGGAAAGCCTCGTGTACGTACTCGGGGATCTGGCGCGGGTCGGTGACCTGGAAGGAGTGCTTGACGAAGGGCAGCGTCGCGCCGAGGATGTCGGCCTCCTGGAAGCCGTCGGTGCCGATCAGCTCGGTCCGGACCTGGCCGGTGACGAAGACGGTCGGGGTCGAGTCCATCATCGCGTCGGCGATCGCGGTCACCAGGTTCGTCGCACCGGGCCCCGAGGTGGCGAACGCGACGCCGACCCGGCCCGAGGCGCGGGCGTAGCCCTCAGCCGCGTGGCCGCCGCCCTGCTCGTGGCGGACCTGGATGTGGCGCAGGTCGGCGTCGACCAGGGCGTCGTAGGTGGGCAGGTTGGCCCCGCCGGGGATACCGAAGATGTGCTCGACGGCCTCGGCTTTGAGGCTCTGCATTAGTGCGTCAGCGGCTCGCATGGGATGGCGATGGTACCAGCGGCCTGACGGCTGGCCTGCAGGCGATTTAGAGGCTGACCGGCTCGCCGGGATTCCAGCGCGTGCGGGGGTCGATCGCGTCCTCGATCACGAGGCCTTTGTAGCGCTCGATCACGTGGATCATCGACTCGACCAGCTCCTCGCCGAGCAGGGTGGGTTTGAGGCCGAGATCGAGCAGCTTGGTGTGGATCGCGTTGTAGTAGTGCTCTTCCTTCTCGACCCGCGGGTTCTCGCAGTGCTGGATCGCGACCGAGTAGCCGAGGTGCTGCCCCGCCTCCTTGACCATCGCGGCCAGCTCAAGCACCGAGAACTGCTCGGTGAACTGGTTGAAGACGCGGAACTCGCCGCCGGCGGCGGGATTTTCAACCGCCAGCTCGACGCAGCTGAGGGTGTCGCGGATGTTGAGGAAGCCACGGGTCTGGCCGCCGCTGCCGTAGACCGTGAGCGGGTGCCCGATCACCGCCTGCAGGCAGAAGCGGTTGAGCACGGTGCCGAAGATCTCGTCGTAGTCGAAGCGGGTGATCAGGCGCTCGTCGCCGGCGGTCTCGTCGGTCTCGATCCCATAGACGACACCCTGGTTGAGGTCGGTCGCGCGCAGGCCCCAGGTGCGGCAGGCGAAGTGGATGTTGGTCGAGTCGTGGACCTTGGAGCAGTGGTAGAGCGAGGCGGGGAGCTTGGGAAACGGCAGCGTGTCCTTCCGCCCCTTGTGCTCGATCTCGATGTAGCCCTCCTCGATATCGATGTTGGGCTGGCCGTACTCGCCCATCGTCCCAAGCTTGACCAGATGGCACTCGGGCACGTGGTCGCGGATCGCGAAGAGCAGGTTGAGGTTGCCGATCACGTTGGCGTGCTGGGTCTCCACCGCTTTCTCGCGCGAGGCCATCGAGTAGGGCGCCGATGGCTGCTGGCCGTAGTTGATGACCGCCTCAGGGCGGGTCTCGGCGACAACGCGGTCGAGAAAGTCGCCGTCCTCGACCGCGCCGACGTAGCTCTGGATCTCCTTGCCCGAGATCTCGCGCCAGGCCGCGATCCGCTCGTCGAGGTCGCGGATCGGCGTCAGCGAGTCGCTGCCGGCATCGCGGACCCAGCGGCGGCGGGCAAAGTTGTCGACGACGGCAACATCATGGCCGCGCGCCGAAAACCTCAGCGCGGTCGGCCATCCCAGGTAGCCGTCGCCCCCGAGGATGAGAACTCGCATAGGCGCGGCAGAGTACCGGACCGGGTCGATGCCCCGCACCCGCGATGCCCGTGGCGATGCGGCATACGATCCGCCGATGGTGACCGGTCTGGCGGCACGCAACGGGGGCCGGGCAGGCCTGATCGCCCTGGCTGCGATCCTGCTGCTCGGCGTCGGCTTGCGCCTCGATTACGCCTGGGACGGCCGCGCGCCCGTCTTCGACGCCCAGGCCTACTCGACGATCGCCCGCAACCTCGACCAGGATCGCGGCTTCACGCTCGGCCAGGCCGCGACCCAGCCGGCCGACAACTACTCGCCGGGCCTGCCGCTCTTCGCCGCCGGCATCTACAAGCTCAGCGGCGGCGCCCACGAACGGCTGGCCCGCATCGTCCTCGCCCTGATCGGCTCGCTCTCGGTTCTCTTCGCCTACCTGATCGGCCGCCGCCTCTCCGGCCCGGCGGCGGGCCTGGTCGGCGCCGCCGCGATCGCGATTTACCCAGCCTTGCTCGAGTACCAGGGGATGCTGATGTCAGAGCCGCTGGCAGCGGCTCTGCTCTCGGGGTCGGTGCTGGCGATGCTCTGGGCGGCGGATCGCCAACAGCGTGCCGCCTGGCTCCTCCCCGGCGCCCTGCTCGGCGCCACGGCGATGGTCCGGCCCGAGTACCTGGCGGTCGCCTTCCTGCTGGCGGTCGTGGTCTTCGCCCGCCGCGCCCGCGCCGATTGGCGGCGATCGCTGGCCCAGGCGGCGATCCTGCTCGCCGGAGTCATCGTCATCGTCGCCCCCTGGACGATCCGCAACGCGATCGCCCTCGACCGCTTCGTCCCGATCTCCACCGGCGGTGGCCAGGTCCTCTTCGCCGGCGCCTACCTCCCCTCCGACGGCGACCCGGAACGGGTCGGCGAAGAGGTCCTGCAGCGCCACCCAGAGCTGGTCAGCCGACTGGGAGCAGACCCGCGCCTGGAGCAGATCCTCGCCGCCCTGGCCGCCGAGCGCTACCCGAACCTGGAAAGCGACAAGGCCCTCTCCCGGATGGGAAGGGAACAGCTCTGGGACGACATCTCCGAAAACCCACTCGAATACGCCGGCTTCGTGGCAGCCAAGATCGGCCGGATCTGGTCCCACGGCCCCCGCGACGTGATGCGAGAGCCCCTCTGGGAGGCCCTGCACTGGGCCCTGGTCGCCTTCGGCCTCCTCGGCCTGATCGTCCTGGCCTCCCAGCGACGCTGGGAGGCCTTGGTCCTGGCGACGATCTTCCTCACGATTACGGCGATCAGCGCCCTGCTGGTCGCCTCCCCCCGCCGGGTGCTGGTGATGCTCCCCCTTGTCGCTCCGCTGGCCGGGGTCAGCGCAACGTGTCTGTGGGAATCAGCGCGCAGCCGACATTGACCCCACCCCGCTGTGGTCAATGTCGGCTGCGCGCCACATCGAGCCTGCGTGGATAGCCTGAGCCGCTGTGACAGCGATCGGCGACCGGATCAGAGCCCTGCCCGAGCGCTACGGCCGCGGGACGCTCGTTGCGCTCGGCCTGATCCTCCTGCTGGGCTTCGGCCTGCGCGCCTACCGGGTGGCGGAGCCGCTTGCCTCGCCCGGCGACGACGCCCACGCTTATTACGCGCTCTCCAAGTCGCTCTACGTCGAAGGCAGCTTCGGCGGATCGACTTTCCACGACTCCAGCGATTGGTCGCCGGGGGCGCCGCTGCTCTACGCGGCCAGCTTCTACGCCACCGGCGGCGCCCGCGAAGGCGTCGGCCGCATCGTCGAGACCCTGCTGGGGCTGGCGGCGATCGTCGTCGTCTTCGCCCTCGGCAAACGGATCGCCTGCAGCCCGGCGGGCCTGGTCGCCGCCTTCGGGGTGGCCGTCTATCCACCGTTCATCCATTCCACCGGCGCCCTGATGAGCGAGCCGCCGGCGATCTTCACCCTGCCGGCTGCGGTGCTCGCCTTCCTCTGGGCAAGCGACCAGCAACGCCTGCGCGCCTGGCTGCTGCCGGGGCTGCTCTTCGGCCTGACCGCGCTGATCCGCCCCGAGTACCTGATCGTCGGCGGCGCCTTCGTCCTCCTCGCCCTGATCAGGGTCGGGCGAGAGCGCGGCTGGCGGCCAGGCGCCAAGGGCGCGGCGCTGCTGCTCGTCGCCTTCATCCTGCCGATGGTCCCCTGGACGATCCGCAACTACGACGTGCTCGGCCGCTTCGTCCCGATCTCGACCGGCGGCGGCAAGGCCCTCTACGTCGGCACCTTCCTGCCAGCCGATGGCGAATACCAGCGGGTCAAGGCGCTGTTGGCCAAGCGCTACCTGCACCGCGACCTGGATCCCAACTCCCAGGCGCTCGACGCAGTCAACCCGACGCGGCTCTTCAACCGCGTCGCCGCCCGCTACCCGAACCTGCCACGCGACTCCGCCCTGGGCAAGATCGGCAAGCAGAACTTCTCCCACTACTTCGGCGAAGACCCGCTCGGCTACCTGGGGATGACGGTGCGCAAGGTCGGCCGGATGTGGGGCAGCGGCGTCGGCGAAGCGATGAGCAGCACCGCCGGCAGGGCGATGCAGCTGCTGATCGTGGCCCTGGCGCTGGGCGGCTTCGGCGTGCTCGCCTGGCGGCGTTGGTGGTGGGAGCTGGTCGCGATGGCGACGCCGATCGTGCTGGTGACATTGATCGGCGCGGCCTCGCTAGCGGCGAGCCGGCGCAACGAGGTGCTGATGACACTTGTCTTTCCGCTGGCCGCCGCGGCCCTTTCGCGGGGGGTCGCGGCCCTATTGTCTAGCGGCCGATGGCCCTCCAGGCAGGAATCCTCCCCCCAGAACTGACCGCGCTGCGCAGCGCAGGGCTGATCGCCGCGATCGCGACCATCGCCTACGCGCTGATCCGCCGCCGCTCGCTGCGCAACGTCGACGTCCTGATCCTGCTCGCCGCCGGCCTCGGGCTGGCGATCGTCTCCGGCACCGAAGTCACCGACAAGCTGCTCTCGGCCTTCTCCTTCCAGAAGGGCAACGGCGGCCGCATCCTCGGCCTCGCCGTCTTCGCCATCTTCGTCCTCTTCCTGCTGGTGCTGCGGGCGCTGGCGCAGGCCAGCCGCAACTCACGCCAGCTATCCGCCGCGCTCGAGGGCCTGGCCTGGGAGCAGTTCCGCCAGGCCGACCTGCCACAGCGCTTCTACGGCAAGATCGCGATCCTGATCCCCGCCTACAACGAGGTCGAAAACATCGGCCACGTGCTCGACCAGATGCCAAGCGAGGTCTGCGGCGTGCAGACCTCGGTCCTGGTCGTCGACGACGGCTCCCGCGACGGCACCGCCGATGTCGCCGCCGAGCACGGCGCTGCTGTCGCCCGCCAGGTGATCAACCGCGGCGGTGGCGCCGCCCTGCGGACCGGCTACCGCCTGATGGTCGAATCGGGGGCCGAGATCGTCGTCACCCTCGACGCCGACGGCCAGCACCTGCCCTCGGAGATGGAACGGCTGGTCAAACCAGTCCTCGACGGCGAGGTCGACGTCGCCCACGGCTCCCGCGTGCTCGGCCATGCCGACCGCAACCACTTCGCCCGCGAGCTCGGCATCGTCTTCTTCAACCGCCTCGTCTCGCTGATCACCCGCACCCACGTCACCGACTGCTCCAACGGCTACCGCGCCGTCCGCACCACGGTCCTCCCCCAGCTGGTCCTGCGCCAGGAGCAGTTCCACACCTCCGAGTTCATGATCGAGGCGATCAAGCGGGGGATTCCGGCAAAAGAGATTCCGATCACCGTCGAGCAGCGGCTGCATGGGCACTCGAAGAAGCCAGCGGTTGTGCGGTACGGGCTGGGATTTGCGAACGCGATCGTGCGTACTTGGCTGCGGTAATCGGCCGTAGGAGCCCTACTCCACCCCCGGAACCCCCGGATGCCGAACCTCAGCCGGATCGGGCAGATAAAGGTCCGTCCCACACCGCGGACAGACCTGCACGTAGAGCTTGAGCGCCTTGTGGCAGTTAGGGCACTGGCGTTCGGGTTCGATCTTCTCGGAGCGGTAGAGGACCACCGCGACCAGGCCGAGGATCGGGAGCACTGCGCCGATGATCAGCCAGAGCCAGAAGGAACTCCCCTTGCCCTTGCCGATGATGCCGGTGGCGAGGCCGAAGAAGAAGGCGATAACCGGATACTCGAAGCCCATGCCGCTATTTCAGCGGCTTTGGGTGGCCGATGGAGCCGACCTCGGAGATATCACGGCGGAAAGGCAGGCTGGAGGTCCAGTCGATCACGGCGCGGGTCTTGCGAGCGGCGCCAGGAATCTGGCTCATGTGGTAGGTCCGGGCCATCCACCAGGCAGGGAACCCGCGGAAGGTGCGGTCCCCGACCTTGCCCACCGCCTTGTAGCGGCCGAGGTTGACGAAGGAAGCGTTGCTGCGGTACTCGAATGGCTGCGAGGCGCCGACGCCCAGCTCGGCGGCGATGTTGCGGGCCGCGACCGGGCCCTGCCGGACCGCGTGCTGGGCGGTCGGAGGACATTGCCCGCCGCGCGGGTCCGGCACCGCGGCGCAGTCGCCGATCGCCCAGACCGAGTCCATGCCCTCGACCCGCAGGTGGTCGTCGGTGGGGACGCGCCCGCGCTCGTCAAGCGGCAGGTTGAGCTGCTTCAGCATCGGCTGCGCGGAGACGCCGGCGGTCCAGACCACCGTGCGGGTCGGCAGGGTCTCGCCGCTGGAGAGGCGGGCGCTGTGCGGACCCACCTCCTCGAGGGTTGTGCTGAGGCGGATGTCGATCCCACGCCCGCGCAGCTCACGCAGGGCATACTCGGCAAGCTGGATATCGATCTCGGGCAGCACCCGGTCGCTGGCCTCGACCAGGACCCATCGCATCCCGTGCAGGCGCGCCCGCGGATAGCTCTCCATCGCGTCGGCGGCGAAGTCCTGAAGCTCGGCCAGCGCCTCCAACCCGGCGTAGCCGCCGCCGACGAAGACGTAGGTCAGCAGCTCGTCGCGGCGGGCGGGATCCTCGGTGGCGTTCGCTTCCTCCAAGGTCTCGACCACGTGATTGCGCAGCCAGATCGCGTCGGCCAACCCCTTGAAGCCGACCGCGTGCTCGGCCAGGCCCGGAACCGGCAGGACTCGCGAGACAGATCCCAGGGCCAGCAGCAACTGGTCATAGGGCAGCTGCTCTGTTTCTCCGTCTTTGGCTCTCAGCTCGACGGTCTTGGCCGCCGGGTCGTGACCGACGATCGAACCCAGCCGCAAGTAAGTCCGCTTCAACATGTCGCGCAGCGGCGTCACCACATGCCGCGGCTCCAGCGTCCCGGCGGCGGCCTCAGGCAGGAACGGCGTGTAGAGCATGAAGTTGGTCTCGTTGACCAGCATCAGCCGCGCCGACTGGTGCGGCATCAGCTTCTCCAGCTCCCGAGCAGCCGCCGCCCCCGCAAATCCACCACCGGCGATGACGACATTCCAGGCCATACGGCCACGATAGCAAGCTTGTAACAAGTTGTTACAAAGTATCTTAACGCACGATCATCACCTTGATACAGGGCCGCCACAGCGAGCCTCCGGATGTAGCGCTAAAGTTTCGGTCCTGCGCTGGTCACAATCTGAGACGGCCCCGGGGATTGGTCCCCCGGGGCCGTTTTATTTTTGCGATGGCCCTAGCGATCCGCGAGCTTTGATGCAAGCGCGATCAGCGCCCGCATCACACCCGCGTATGCCAAGAAAACCACCGCTTCTGCGTTGGTCACCCCTTCATAAGCATGCAGCGCCTGAAACTCTCCCCTGCGGGAACTACTCGGCCAACTTCTCCTTGATCAGCCGGTTTACCTCGCCGCCGTCTGCCCGGCCCTTGGTCTCCTTCATCACCGCGCCGACGATCGCGCCGATCGCCTTTCCGTTGCCAGCTCGGATCTGCTCCGCCGCCTCGGGGTTGGACTCAACGGCGGCGGCGACGATCGACTCCAGCTCGTTGCTGTCGGATGACATCTGGGCAAGGCCTTTTCTATCGACATATTCCTGAGGGTCGAGTTCGGTGTTCTCCACAACGGCAAAAAGCGTTTCGCGCCCAGACTTGTGAGAAATTTGCTTCTCCGAAACCATCTTGATGATCTTGGCCAGGCTCCCAGGCTCTGGTCGATCCTCAGCCGACCTATTTAGCTGCCGCAGCGCAGCGGCCAGATCCCCAGTCACCCAGTTCGCCACCACCTGGGACTCGATGTCGTCTGTCATTTCCGCAACGCCCTCGAAGTATTTGGCTATATCTGGATCTCCGGCGAGCTGCGCAGCCGTCTCAGTTGAGAGCTTCAGGTCCCCTACATAGCGCTCGATCCTCGCCGCCGGCAGCTCGGGCAGCGACTCGCGTGCCTCGCGCAGCATCTCCTCGGTCGGCACGATCGGGACCAGGTCGGGCTCGGGGAAGTAGCGGTAGTCGTGGGCTTCCTCCTTCGAGCGCAGCGAGGTGAGGGCGCCGGTCTGGGGTTCGAAGTGGAGCGTCTCCTGGGTCACGGTCCCCCCCGCTTCGACCAGCTCGCGCTGGCGCTCCAGCTCGGCTTCGACCCCGCGCTGGAGGAAACGGAAGCTGTTCATGTTCTTCAGCTCGGTCTTGGTCCCCAACTCCTTGCTGCCGGCCGGCCGCACGGAGACGTTAGCGTCGCAGCGCAGGCTGCCCTCCTCCATGTTCACGTCGGAGACGCCGAGCTGCTGGACTGTGGTCCGCAGCAGGCGCGCCCACTCGGCGGCTTCAGCCGCGCTGCGCAGGTCGGGCTCGGTGACGATCTCGACCAGCGGCGTGCCACCGCGGTTGAAGTCGACGAGCGAGGCGCCGGCGCCGTGGATGCGGCCGGACTCGCCGACGTGGATCATCTTCGCCGCGTCCTCCTCGAGGTGGGCGCGGTGGATGCGGATATCGCCGAGCCGCCCGTTGCTGGCAATCGGAATGTCGTACTGGCTGATCTGGTACGCCTTCGGACTGTCGGGATAGAAGTAGTTCTTGCGGTGGAAGATCGAGCGCGGGGCTACTTCACAGCCAAGCGCGGCGGCGATCTGCAGGGCGTAAAAGATCGCCTGCTCGTTGGGCACCGGCAGGACCCCCGGATGGGCGAGGCAGATCGGGCAGGTGTGGACGTTGGCCTCGTCGCCGAAGGAGAGCTCGCAGCCGCAGAACATCTTCGTCTTGGTCGCCAGCTGGACGTGGATCTCCAGCCCGATCACCGCCTCCAGCTCAGCCATCGACGCCCTCCGGCCTGGCATCGAATCCGATTGCCTGCTCCAGGGCGAAGGCGGCGTCGAGGAGCTTCTGCTCGGCGAAGGCGGGGGCGGCGATCTGGAAGCCGACCGGCAGCCGCGGGCCACCGCCCTCCGGCTCGGCGAGGCCAGCCGGGATCGAGATCGCCGGGATGCCGGCCAGGCTCATCGGCACCGTGAAGAAGTCGTTGAGGTACATCGAGAGCGGGTCGGCGGTCTTCTCACCGAGCTCGAAGGCGACCGAGGGCGAGGTCGGGGTGATCACAAAGTCGACGCCGGCGAAGGCGGTGGAGAAGTCGTCGGCGATCTTGGTCCGGACCTTCTGCGCCTGGCCGTAATAGGCGTCGTAGTAACCCGAGGAGAGCGCGTAGGTGCCGAGCATGATCCGCCGCTTGACCTCGGCCCCGAACCCCTCGGCCCGGGTCAGCTCGTACATCTCGAGCAGATCGTCGACGCCCTCCGCCCGCATCCCGTAGCGGACGCCGTCGTAGCGGGCGAGGTTGGAAGAGGCCTCGGCCGGGGCGATCACGTAGTAGGCGGAGATGCCGTGCTCGGCGCTGGGCAGCGCAACCTCGGCGATCTCGCCGCCAAGGCTCTCGATCTTCTCCAGCGTCGCCTCGAAGACGGCGCGGACGCCGGCGTCGAAAACCTGGCCGGTGAGGTCGCTAGGCACCCCGAAGCGCAGCCCCGAGAGATCCTCGCGGTCCGGCAGGCAGATTCCCCCCGAAAGGCCGACGGAAGTCGAATCCAGGGGATCGCTGCCCTGGAGGATCGCGAGCAGCAGGGCGGCGTCGCTGACGTCGCGGGTGAGCGGGCCACACTGGTCCAGGGATGAAGCGAAGGCGATCATCCCGTAGCGCGAGATCGCGCCATAGGTCGGCTTCAGGCCGACGATCCCGCAGAGCGCCGCTGGCTGGCGGATCGAGCCGCCGGTGTCGGTGCCGAGCGCCCAGGGCGCGAGGCCGCCGGCGACAGCGGCGGCCGAGCCGCCGGAGGAACCGCCGGGGACGCGGGTCCTATCCCAAGGGTTGAGCACGGGGCCATAGGCGGAGTTCTCGTTCGACGATCCCATCGCGAACTCGTCCATGTTGGTCTTGCCGAGCACCGGCGCGCCCGCCTCGACCAGGCGCCGCACGGCGGTCGAGGTGTAGGGCGGGCGGTAGCCCTCGAGGATGCGCGAGCCGGCCGTGGTCGGCACCCCCTCGGTGCAGAAGATGTCCTTGACGGCGATCGGCGCGACGCAGACCCGGTCGACCTCGAGCGCGGCGGCATCGTCACCCTCGTTGCGCCAGAGGTAGGCGTTGAGGTCGTCGCCGGCGGCGGCCTCAGCCCAGGCGCCTGCGCACTCCTCGGCCGAGATCTCGCCGGCGACCATCGCGCCGTGGGCCTCGAGGGCCGTCAACTCGACGAGCTTGGCCACCTAAGCCTCGGCCTGCGGCGGCGGGACCCTGAAGGCCCCGTCAAGCGGTTCCGGCGCCGAGGCGAGCGCCGCCTCCCGGGGAAGGCTCGGCCACGGCTCATCAGCCCGCAGCACGTTCTCCAGCGCGACCACGTGCGAGGTCGGCTCAACTCCCTCCAGATCCAGCTTCCCGATCCGATCGACATGGCCAAGGATCCCCGACAGCTCCCCGGTCATCGTCTCGACCTCGGCGTCGGAAAGCCGCAGGCGAGCCAGCCTCGCGACATGAAGTACCTGCTCTCGATCGATCACCGGCCGGATTCTAGGCGTCAGCCGAGCGAGGCCTCGTCTGGCTGCCCAGCCAGTTATTGTCCGCTCGATGCAGGGACCGGCCGCCGAGCGCTTCGTCGTCTTCAGCCTGCGCCTGCTCGCGATCAGCTTCGCCGTCGTCGGCCTCTTCTTCATCGCCGTGCCCAACGGCACCGCCGACACGATCTCCGACCTCGGCGACTGGATCGGCAGCTTCCCGCGCGCCCCCCACTCGACCGAGCAGCTCTGGCTGGCGCTGGCCTTCGCCTACATGGTCGTGATCACCGGCATCTGCCTCGTCGCCCAGGCCGACGTCGTCCGCTACCGGCCGTTGCTGCTGGTCCTCGCCGCCGGCAAGACGGCCTCCTCGCTCGGCTCGCTCGGCTTCTACCTCTTCGACCAGCACGTCTTCATCTACCTGCTCAACTTCCTCGTCGACGGCTTCCTCGCCCTGCTCTCGCTCTGGCTCTGGTCGCTGATCGGCAGGGTCGGTCGCCCCGCCGACCCCGGTTGAAGGCCCGCGCCGGGGCTCTCGGCCGCTGAGCAACGGACCCTGAGCGCGATCTGCGCGGCGATGGCGCCGGGCATCGACGGCCTGCCCGCCGCCGAGCGCGAGGTCGACGTCTCCGGCCCGGTCGCCGAGTTCCTGCGCTCGGTCTCGCCAAGGATGCTGAAGCGGCTCCGCCTCGCCCTGCGCGTCTTCGAGTGGCTGCCCTTCCCCTGGCGCTTCAGCCGCCTCGACCAGGCCGCCCGCGAGGATTTCCTGCACCGCATGGAGGAGTCGCGGCTCTCGATCTACCACGACCTCCTGCTGATGGCAAAGCTCTTCTCGACCCTCGGCTACGCGGTCACCCCGCAGGTGAAGGAGCGGATCGGCTTCGAGACCACCTGCGCCCTGGCAGACGGGTCGATACCGGCGCCGGCGGGCAGCCTGGGAGACACCGCTCCCAGCGGCGAAGGCGAGGAGTGCGACGTCGTCATCGTCGGCTCCGGGGCTGGCGGCGCGGCCGCCGCGGCCGAGCTGGCCGCGGCCGGGCTCGACGTGATCGTGCTCGAGGCGGGCGAGCATTACAACCGCGATAACTACCCGAGCGACCCGCTGGAGGCGGTTGCCAGCCTCTACCGCGACGCCGGCCTGACGATCGCCGAAGGCCGGCCGCCGATCCCGGTGCCGGTGGCCAAGGTCGTCGGCGGCACCACGGTGATCAACTCCGGCACCTGCTTCCGCGCTCCCGATCCTGTCCTTGAGGACTGGCGCCAGCGCTTTGGGATCGAGTGGGCGGGCGAGCTCGACTCCGACTACGCCGAGGCGGAGGAGTTCCTACGGGTGACGCCGCTCGACCCGGCGACGATGGGACGCAACGGACAGCTGGCGATGGAAGGCGCCGCCGCGATCGGCGCCAGCGGCGGACCGATCTCACGCAACGCGGGCAGCTGCAACCAGTGCAGCTCCTGCCCCTTTGGCTGCGAGATCGACGCCAAGCGCGGCATGCACGTCAGCTACCTGCCCCGCGCCGTCGCCGCCGGAGCGCGGATCCGCGCCGGCGTGCAGGTGAACCGGGTCCTGGTCGAGGACGGCCGAGCGGTCGGGGTTCGCGGCGTCGCCGGCGGCAACGACCGCCGCCGCGCCTACACCGTGCGGGCGCGTCACGCCGTGATCGTCGCCGGGGGTGCCCTGGGAACGCCGGAGCTGTTGCTGCGCTCCGGCCTCGGCGGCCGCCAGGTCGGGCGCAACTTCCACATGCATCCCGCCTGCTGGGTCGGCGCCCGCTACGAGGAGGAGGTGCGGGGCTGGGATGGAGTCATGCAGAGCTATTACGTCGACCAGTGGGAGCAGCGCGGGCTCCTGCTGGAGGCGACCTTCACCCCGCTTGCCTTCGGCGGCGCCTGGCTGCTCGGCGCCGGCCGCGAGCACCAGCGGGCGATGCTCGATTTCGGCCACATCGGCTCGATCGGCGTCCACCTCTCCGACCGCTCGTCCGGCCACATCAACGTCGCCAGCGACGGCTCGACGAAGGCCAGCTACAAGCTGACCGAGGCGGACGCCCGCCTCCTTGCCTACGGCATCGCCCGCGCCGCCGAAATCCATTTCGCCGCCGGCGCGACCGAGGTCTATCCCAACATCGGCCGGGTCGGCGTGCTGCAGCCGGGACGGCTGGCCGAGTTCGAGGCGACCGCCTTCAAGGCCTCGGAGCTGCGGTTGGAGGCCTTCCACCCGATGGGGACCGCCCGGATCGCCGCCGACCCCGGCGAAGGCGTCTGCGCCAGCGACGGCTCGGTCAACGGCACAACAGCCCTCTACGTCGCCGACACCTCACTCTTCCCCACCTCGGTCGGTGTCAACCCGATGATGACCGCGATCGCCTTCTCCAAGCAGATTTCGCGCGGCATCGCGGCGCGGATCGCGGGCTAGCGCGCAAAAGAAACGGCCCCGGAGCGCCAGAAGCGCTCCGGGGCCGTGAACCCCTTGGAGTCTCTAGACCCCGCTGCTCGGAGGGGGCGGCGGAGGTGGAGGCGGTGGCGATGCAGATGGCGGTGGCGGGGGTGGAGATGCTGGCGGGGGTGGTGGAGGCGGAGGTGGCGGGCTTGCGCTTGGCCCTCCCCCGGCGCCGCCGGAGAGGCTGTCGGCAGCATCGCCGAAAGTGACGCCCTCTTCCTGCATCGCCCGGTAGCCACCGTAGGCAATCCCGGCCGCTGCCAGGAAGGAGATGATGATCCCGAACTCAATCGAGACATCGACCGAGACGCCACCGACGGACGAGCCCGGAGGATCGATGATCCGGAAGAGGATCAGCAGGACCGAGATCGCGCCGAGGACCGTGACCACGGTGGCCCCGTGAACCGGCGTCTCGACATCCGACTCGCTGGCCTCGATCGCCGCATTCGCGATCGTCGCGATCACGGTGACCAGCAGGACGATCGGGATGAAGTCCAGCGTGTCCCACGCGTTGCCGCCGCTGCTGATCGTGAATGCGCCACCTGAGACCGAATAGCTGAACCAATCGAAGAACATGAAAATGAAGAGCAAGACGGCCGAGGCGCCGGCGATCTTCTCTCCCTGGGTAAGTCTGTTCACATCCATCTACATATCCCTCCGTGGGACTAGGGGTCGCACCGACCTTACACCCGCCATAGGGCGGAAATGTGAGGAAATAGCCGACTTTCTTTTAGTTCGCTGCGGACAAGGTGCGGGCCCGCGCGGCGGCAAGGGTGTTGACCAGCAACATCGCGATCGTCATCGGCCCGACGCCGCCGGGGACAGGGGTGATCGCGGACGCCACCGTGGCGGCGGCGTCGAAGTCGACGTCGCCACAGAGGCCGTCCTCGGCGCGGTTCATGCCGACGTCGATCACCACCGCCCCAGGCTTGATCGCATCGGCGCCAAGCAGGCGCGGAACTCCGACCGCGGCGACCAGCACATCGCCTCGCCGGCAGGTCCCAGCCAGATCACGAGTGCGCGAGTGGCAGACCGTCACCGTCGCGTTGGCGGCCAGCAACAGCCGCGCCACCGGCACCCCGACCAGCTTCGAGCGCCCGACCACCACCGCCTCGGCGCCTTCGAGATCGACGCCCTCGTGGCGAAGCAGCTCCATCACGCCGGCGGGAGTGCAGGGAACCAGGCCGGGAGTGCCATGAGCCAGCAGCCCAGCATTGGCCGGGGTCAGCCCATCGACATCCTTGCCGGGATCGATCGCCGCGACGACCTTGTCGGGATCGATCTGAGCTGGGACGGGCAGCTGGACGAGGATGCCGTCGACATCGTCATCGCGCCCCAGCTCGGCGACAAGGCCGAGCAGCTCCGCCTCCGAGGCGGTGTCGGGCAGCTCGTGATGGGCCGAGCGCATCCCGACTTCCTCGCAGGCCTTGCGCTTGTTGCGGATGTAGATCTGCGATGCCGGGTCCTCGCCGACGATCACGGTGGCGAGGACCGGCGCCCTGCCGGCCTGCGCCTCGTACGCAGTGACTTCGTCGGCGACGCTCGCCCTCACCTCGGCGGCGACAGCCTTGCCATCAATCGTCCGCGCCGCCACGCTCATCGCTTCCGGATCGGCGCGTAGTCGGCCATCAGCTTCCGCTCCGATCCATCGCCGGCAAAGCGCACGATGACGACGCCCCCGGGCTCGACCCCGGTGACGACGCCGTCGCCGAAGCTGGCGTGGACCACGTCGTCGCCGGTCTGCAGCTCCAGGGTTGGGCCCGGGTCGACCGGATCGACCCCGCTGGCCTGGCTCGAGGGCTGCCAGCCGAACCCGCCGACGCTGGCCGGGAGGCTGGAGTGGCGCTCGGTCAGCTCGACCGGCAGCTCGTCGATGAAGCGCGAGGGCAGGTTGCGCTCGGAGCGTCCGAAGAGGCGGCGCTCTCGCGTCCAAGTCATATAGAGGCGCTGGCGGGCGCGGGTGATGCCGACGTAACAGAGCCGCCGCTCCTCCTCTTCCCCACCCTCTTCCAGCGCCCGCATATGGGGAAAGGTTCCATCCTCACAACCGACGATGAAGACGGTGTCGTACTCCAGGCCCTTGGCGTTGTGAAGGGTCATCAAGGTGATCAGCGACTCGTCGTCGCGCAGCCCGTCCTGCTCGCTATAGAGCGATATCTGCTGCAGAAACTCTTCCAGCGGCGAGACTTCGCCTTCGCCCTCAAGCTCGTGGTTGACGTCGAACTCGGCGGCGCCGTCGACCAGCGCCTCGAGGTTCTCAGCCCGGCCCTCGGCCTCGATCGTGCGCTCCGCCGCCAGCGCTTCGAGATAGCCCGTCTCCTCCAGCGTCGCCTGCAGGAGCTCGGCGACAGAGGCGGAGTCGGCCCGCGCCCGCAACCCCTCGATGATCTCGTGGAAGCGCCCCACGGACTTGATCGCGGCAGCGCTCAAGCCAGGCACCTCCTCGGCCCGCCCGGCCACCTCCCAGATCGGCAGCCCGGTCGTATTTGCGTGCGAGGCAAGCCGGCCCTGGCTGGTGTTGCCGATCCCGCGCCGCGGCGAGTTGATCACGCGCGAGAAGGAAACCTGGTCGGCAGGGTTGACCAGCAGGCTGAGATAGGCGACCGCATCCTTGACCTCGGCCCGTTCGTAGAACTTGGTGCCGCCGATCACCTGGTAAGGAAGCTCGAAACGGACGAGCGTGTCCTCAAGCACCCGGCTCATCGCATTGGTCCGGTAGAAGACGGCGATGTCCTCGCGCCGCACCCCGTGCTCCTCGCCGAGCCGCTGGATCTCTCCCGCGATCCAGCGCGCCTCCTCGTGCTCGTCGGAGAGTTCGGAGAGCTGCACCTGCTCGCCACCGCTGATTTCGGTCCAGAGTTTCTTCGGGCGGCGCTCGCGGTTGCGCTCGACGATGGCGTTGGCAGCAGAGAGGATGGTCTGGGTCGAGCGGTAGTTCTGCTCAAGCTTGACCACCTCGGCCTCGGGGAAGTCGTGCTCGAAATCGAGGATGTTGCGAATGTCTGCGTGGCGGAAGCCGTAGATCGACTGATCCTCGTCGCCGACCACCATCAGGTTGCCGTGCTCGGAGGCGAGCAGCTGCAGCAGCCGATACTGGGCGTGGTTGGTGTCCTGGTACTCGTCGACAAGGACGTGGCGGAAAACCCGCCGCCAGCGATCGCGGACCTCCGCGAACAACTCCATCGCGTTGACGGTGCGGACCAGAAGATCGTCGAAGTCCATCGCGTTGGCCGCCAGCATCCGCTTTTCGTAGAGCGCGTAAGCCTCGGCGACGGTCTCTTCAAAGATGCTGCCCTGCGTTTCGGAATAGGCGCCGGAATCGATCAGCTGGTTCTTGGCGCCGGAGATCTGGGACTGGATCGCCCGCGCCGGGTAGCGTTTCGGGTCGATCCCGAGCTCGGTCATGCAGCGCTTCAACATCCGCAGCGAATCGGACTGGTCATAGATCGTGAAGCTGCGGGAATAGCCAAGCCGCTCGGCGTCGGCGCGCAGCATCCGGGCACAAGCCGAGTGGAAGGTCGTCACCCACATCGCCCGGGCCGAGCGGCCGACCAGCTCCTCGACCCGCTCGCGCATCTCCGAAGCTGCCTTGTTGGTGAAGGTGATCGCCAGGATCTCGCCCGGCCGCGCCGCTCCGGTCGCCAGCAGGTAGGCGATCCGGTGAGTCAAGACCCGGGTCTTGCCTGAGCCCGCACCGGCGATTACAAGCAGTGGGCCTTCGCCGTGGCAAACCGCCTTGCGCTGGGGATCGTTGAGCCCGGCAAGCAGGCGCTCGGCGCGGTCGGCACCGGGTTCTGTCGGTGCCCCGGACAGGGCCCCGGAATCTTCTGGAGGGGTCTCGAACTCGGTCTGCAGCATCGCCCGCCGAGCATAGCCAGACGCTCGGCGGGCGCTGCCAGCAGTTACTGCCCTACGAGCATTCTTCAGCCAGTTCGACGAACGGTTCAGAGGAGCCGCTGAGCAGCAGTTCTTCGACTTCGGACTGCGAGGATTCTTCGAACGTTTCGACGATGCAGCTCGCCGTTTCGGCGGGGATTTCCTTCGTTTCTTCGAGTTTTTCTTCGAGCGTTTCGGCCAGCTTGACGTTGTCGAGCTTGACGAAGCCGGTGATTTCGTCGAGCTGCCACTGGTCGCCTTCCTTGACCAGGGCGACGCTCAGGGTCTGGCCGTCGAATGAGCCGCCGGTGAAGGCAGCGTCGGCGGTGGAGCTGGAGCCTTCGACTTCTACTTCGGAGACGGCGACGGATTCGGCATTTTCGTCGCCTTTGGTCGCGTCTTCTTCGCACTGTTCGACCGCTTCCTTGCCTTCTTTGTCGCTGCTCTGTTCCATGAAGGCCTGTGTCTGGAATTCGGCGCAGACGGTCGGGTCGGTGCTGGTCGCGGAGGTCTGGATTGCTTCCGTGATCTGGTCTTCGTCGCTGCTGCCGCTGCTGCCGCAGGCGGCGAAAGCAAGCGCCGAGACGACCAGCAGGACGGGAAGGACGAGATAGCGCTTATACAAAGGGGTGGTCCTTTCGTGAGGCAAGAGGTTGGGCGGGAATCGGGCGCAGCCTACTCCAGCGCCCGGCAGATCTCGCCCTAGGAGCAGCTTTCAACAAGTTTCGCGACCGGTTCCGTGGAGCCGCTGAGCAGCAGTTCTTCGGCCTTGGCCCGCGAGGCCTTTTCGACTTCGCCGACGACGCAGGCGACAGCTTTCTTGCTCAGCCTGCTTGTCGGGCTCGAAAGCTGGGTTTCGAACTCTTCCGCCAGCTTCGCCGTGTCCAGCTTGGCGAAGCCTTCAACGTGGTTGAGCTTCCACTGGCTGCCTTCCTTGCGCAACCCGATCGTCGTCACCTGCCCGTTGAACCCACCGCCGGTGAAGGCAACATCCGCGGTCGCCCCAGACCCAACGACCTTGACCTTGGAGACCACCACCGACTTGGGGTTGTCCTTGGCTTCTTTCAGATGTTCTTCGCACGATTTGACCGCTTCCTTGCCGCTGGTCTGCGTGCTCTGTTCCATGAAGGACTGTGTCTCGAACTTCTTGCAGCCGCTGGGATCGGCGCTGGTCACAACTTTGATCGCCGCGGAGATCTGTTCTTCGTCGCTGCTGCCGGCGCTGCTGGTGCTGCCGCCGCTGCTGCCACAGGCGGCGAAAGCAAGCATCGAGGCGATGACAAAAGCCGAGACCAGGAAGCGGCGGTTGCTCAAAACAATCCCTTCAGTTAATGAAATCTAAGTTAACTGGGGATGAGAATACTTCAGCCGCCCGCCGATGAGCGCCCGGTCCGCGGCCGAATCTGAGGCGCCGCGGAATCGGGCCTCTCGCCGTCGAGTTCAGCCAGCCGCCGCTCGAGGTCGACGATCTTCTCCGAGAGGCCTTTGATCGCCTCGGCGATCGGGTCGGGCAGGTGGATCCAATCCGCATCGGGCCCCTCGACCCGCTTGCCTTCGACCTTGACCGGGTGCCCGGGATTGCCGACAACCGTCGCTTGTGCCGGCACATCCTCGACGACGACGGTGTTGGCGCCGATCTTGGCGCCGTCGCCGACGACGATCGGGCCAAGCAGCTTGGCCCCAGAGCCGACGGTGACGTTGTCGCCCAGGGTCGGGTGGCGCTTGCCGCGCTGAAATCCGGTGCCGCCGAGAGTCACCCCCTGGTAGAGCGTGACCCGCTGGCCGATCTCGGCCGTCTCGCCGATCACCACCCCCGAACCGTGGTCGATGAAGAACTCGCCGCCGATCTTCGCCGCCGGGTGGATCTCGATCCCGGTGATCGAGCGGGTCACGTAGGCAAGCAACCGCGGCAGCAGCGGCACGCCCGCCTCGTCCATCGCGTGGGCGGCCCGATGGGCCAAGAGCGCCTGCACCCCCGCCCAGCTGGTCAGGATCTCGAAGGTCGAGACCCCCTGGGCAGCGGGATCGCGGTCCCGCGCCGCCGCCACGTCAGAGCGGATCTCCCCCAGGACTCGCGTCAGAGCACTTGGCATCAGGGGTAGAAGAATGGCAGGGAGACGTAGCGCTCCCCGGAGTCGCAGACGATCGTAACCACCCGCTTGCCGACCATCTCTGGCCGGGCGGCGACGTCGAGCGCCGCTTTGATGTTGGCCCCGGCCGAAATCCCGGCCAGCACACCCTCGCGCTGTGCCGCCAGCCGCGCCATCTCCAGCGCCTCCTCGTCGGAGACCGCGATCACCTCGTCGATCAGCGATCGATCGAGCACCGCTGGGACAAACCCGGCGCCGATCCCCTGGATCCGGTGCGGCCCGGCAACGCCGCCGGAGAGCACCGGCGAGGTGGCCGGCTCGACCGCAACTACCAACGCATCGGGGCTGCGCTCCTTCAGCAGCCCCCCCACGCCCGTGATCGTTCCACCGGTGCCGACGCCGGCGACGAAGGCGCCGACCTCGCCGTCGCAATCGCGCCAGATCTCCTCGGCGGTGGTGCGGCGATGGACCTCGGGGTTGGCCGGATTGGAGAACTGCTGCGGCATGAACCCCTTGCGCTGCTCGCAGATGTCTTCGGCCAGCTCGACCGCCTCGGTCATGCCGCCGAGCGAGGGCGTCTCGCGCACTTTGGCGCCATAGGCGCGCAGCAGCTTCGACCGCTCCCGGCTCATCCCCTCCGGCAGGGTCAGGATCAGCTCATAGCCCCGGGCAGCGCAGACCATCGCCAGGGCGATCCCTGTATTGCCGCTGGTCGGCTCGACGATCACCGACTGGCCGGGACGGATCAGCCCGTCGCGTTCGGCGGCGTCGATCATCGCCACCCCGATCCGGTCCTTGACCGAGCCGCCGGGGTTGAGGTACTCAAGCTTGGCGCTGACGTCTCCAGCGAGCCCCTCCGAGAGGCGCCCGAGGCTGACCATCGGCGTATTGCCGACGGCTGCCGATGCCTCCGCCGCGGAATCCATCAGATCCAGTACATCCCGGAGCCGGACTCGGCCGCCTCGCGACGGGCGACTTCGGCGATCGTGGTCTGGCCGAAGACCTTGCGCAGCGCCGTCACCCCCTCGGCCCAAATCCCGCCAGCCTCGTCTGCCTCCTGGCCGATCTTGCCGTCGAGGGCCTGGACCACCTCGAGCACGGTGATCTCATCAGCCGGCTTGGACAGGGTGTAGCCGCCTTTCATCCCACGGTGGCTGGTCAACAGGCCCGCCCGGCGCAGGGTCGAGAAGAGCTGCTCGAGGAACTGGTCGGGGATCGCCCGCCGCTCGGCCAGCTCTTTGATCGGCACCGGCCGCTCTGCTGAGCGGGCCAGCTCGGCCATCGCGACCACGGCGTAGCGGGACTTTGAGGTGATTGAAATCACGTCTCCACTTTCTACCGCACGATCCGGACCCGGCTGGGTTAGGATCGAACTGCATCGGCTCCGTCACCTCGGATGGAGCCTTCGCCGAACCCCACCAGATCGGAAGCAGTCCTGAGCGAGCGCCCAAACTGCCTTGTGATCGACGGTCACCCGCTCGTCCGCCTAGGAGTGCGTGGCGTGCTCGAAGACGGATTCGAGGTGCACGAGTCCAGCAGCCGCGAGGAGGGCCTGGAGCTGGTCCGCGATATCGGCAGCTTCGACGTCACGATCGTCGACATGCGCCCCCGCGTAAACGGCAGCGGCCCTGGCCTGAGCGGCGACGAGGCGATCCGCGCCCTGCGCAAAGACGAGCCGGGACTGGGGATCGTCGCCCACGGCGAGTGGGCCGAGCGCCACCTCGCCTCCGCCGCCCTGCAGGCCGGGGCCAGCGCCTACGTCTCCCGCACCGCCGGCGCCGACGAGCTGCTGCGCGCGGTCCAGGCGGCCCTCGCCCAGGAGCGCTTCGTCGACTCCGCCGTGCCGGCCCCAGGCAGCCGTGGCAAGTTGACCCGCCGCCAGCGCCAGATCCTGCAGCGCCTGGCTGACGGAGAGTCGGCGACGATGGCGGCACGCGAGCTGGGGGTCAGCGAGGAGACGGTGAAGACGCACATGAAGAACACGCTGGCTCGGCTGGGGGCCAGGAACCGGACGCATGCTGTGGCGATTGCGCTGCGGGAGTCTCTGGTCGAGTAGACGGGGCGCTCGGCCGCGGGTCCTGACGTCGCCGCGGGGGTACCCTCCTTGCGCTGCGATCTGCTTCGGGCGAAGGGCCGAAAGCGCTTGCAGGGCAGAAGCCTCGCCCTCAGCAGACTCCGCGCGGCGGAGTCCACCCCCGCACCGCCGCCACCCGCGGTCAAATCGAACCCGGCTCACTAATCACGAGCTTCGAGCGGTGGAGCACAACCTCAGCTAAGCGATAGAGAGATCGGGCCCAGACCTCACTTCGGGAGATTGCGGCGGGACCAAGCGACGTTTGAAGCTGGAGAGGCGTTGAGGGCGGCGGGTGCTGCCTCGACGGTGCCTCCCCCGGCACCGCGGAGTGATCCTTGCCCCGAAGGGGCACTCGATTTCACCGGCCGAAGGCCGGTGATAGGCACAGGCGAGGCAGCACCCGCCGCCCCAAGGTCAGTGCTGTTTCGAATCTCGCCTAGATCCAACCGCGATCGCGCGCGGTTAGGACTGCCTGGGCGCGGTCGACGGCGCCGATCTTGCCGTAGACGTTGTGCAGGTGCGTTCGGATGGTCGAGACGGAGAGGTGCATTTCGCCGGCGATCTGCTTGTAGACCATGCCCTCGGAGAGGTGCCTGAGGACGTCGAGCTCGCGAGCCGAGAGCGGGCAGGGCTCGCTGATCCGGTTGCCCTCCTGGCGTGGATAGGGCAGGTCGTAGAGAAGATCGCGCAGGCCCTCATCGTCGAGGCCGCAGCGCTTCGTCGCGGAGCGGAGCCGATCCGGGGTGACGGCCTCGCCCTGGGAGTAGTGGGCGACCATGTCGGCCGCGGCGACCATCGCCGCCAGCCCGTCGGCATCCTCGGAGTGGTGGCGCTCGATCGCGATCGCGATCCGCTGGGGGACGTTCCAACGCCGGGCGAGGACGCCGCCGACCAGGGCATGGTCGATTCCAAGCTGGTCGCGTTCGTCGCGCAGGCGCTGCTCGGGGGTGCGGGAGACAGCGTCGAAGTAGCTCTTGAAGCCTGGGTGCAGGCGCGAGATCACCAGCCGCCCGACGTCGTGCAGGAGGGCGGCGACGGCAAGCTCGTCGCGCTCGGCCCAGCCGACCGCGCGGCCGATCTCGTCAGCTGCCCGCTGAGTGGCCAGGGCGTGGATGCGGAAGCGCTCGGGTTTCAGCTCCCAGCCGCCGTTTGACTCGAAGAAGTCGAAGCTGGGCGCGGTGCCGGCGATCGCGAGCACGCCTGAGGGCTTGAGGATGTCGATCGCAGCGGGAACCCCGGCGATGCCGCCGGCGACCAGGCCGCTGCGGTTGGCGAAGCGCAGGACGGCAATAGTCAGGGCGACGTCGGACTCGACCGCCTCGACCAGATCGCCGATCCGTGAGGTCTCCGCCGTCGCCGCCCGCATCACCCGCTCGCGTGACTCGATCAGGACCGGGAAACGCTCGACCGCCTCGAAGGCATCGGCCAGCCGGCTGCCGGGCGCGGGCCCGGAACGGCCGTCAGCGCTCTTCCTTGGAACCTCGTGCGAGCTTCCCTTGCCATTGCTTTGAAGTTTTGTTGCGCCCATTCGAACGCTTCATCGGCAAGAAGGGACGTTCGGTTTAGCAATTTCCTACCCAAAAATGATGAAAATCTGCAACTTTCCTACTTGATCTCGACTTTTTTCAGCAATCCCTCTTCAAAATGGGGCTTGCCGCCGTCGCGATCGGTCAGTGGGCAGAAGAAGACGTAGACGCCTTTTTTCAGGTCCAGAGTGGTCGTCTGCGAGTTTCCGCCATCGAGCACCGGGCTCTGGATCACCGTTTCCAGTTCGGCAAATGCCGGTGGCTTCGGCGAGCGGAAGGACTTTTCGATTTCGGCCAGCGAGGGGTCCTGGCCATCCTTGAGGCGATAGGCGGCGATCAGGTGCAGGGCCTTGTCGCCCTCGCTGTGGAAGGTCAATTCGTTCTCCCCCGCCTTCAGGCCGGAGATTTCCCAGGCGAAACTGTCTTTGCCGGTTTCCGCCGCGGTCACCGTCGCCGGCGTGCTCGGCAGGTCGCCTTCGTCGCCAGCCGTGACTTCAAGCGACCCGGTGGCGGGAGCGCCGGTGAGGCCAGGACCGCCGAGCTCGGTCAGCGCGTAGCTGCCCGAAGGGAGGTTGAGGACCGCGGTGGCGGTCTGCCCGGGAGCGGTGGTCCCGACGCCGCCCTCGGCCCGCAGCCATTCCGGCGTCTTCGGGCTGTTGCCCTGGATGATCTTCAGGCCTTCTTCAATTGAGTGATCGCCCTTGAGCAGGGCGAGCTGAACCGAGTGCGGCGCCTTGCCCTTGTTCTCGAACTTGATTTCGACCAGGCCGCCTTCGGTCGACTTGGGCGCCTTGAAGCTTGCTTCGCCGCCGGCTTCGCTGATCGAGATCGCGAGTGGCGCCGGGGTCTGGCTGCTGCCTCCACAGCCAACCGCGCCGGCGGGCACGAGCACAGCCAGGCAGGTCAGGATCGTGAGGCGGGGGCGCATCGCGGCTGACGTTACCCGAGGCCGTCGGCGGCCAGGCGCTGGACCGCAGCGTCGATGCGGGCCAGCGACGACTCGCGGCCAAGCACGGACAGGGACTCGAAGATGCCGGGGGAGACAGCGGCGCCGGTGATCGCCACCCGGATCGGCTGGTAGAGCTTTCCCGCCTTGATCTCAAGCTGCTCTGGCAATGGCGACAGCGCCGCCTCGACCGCGTCGGGATCGAAGCCGTCGGCGCCCGCCAGCGCCTTGCCTGCCGCTTCCAGCACAGCCCGCGACCCGTCCTTCATCACCTTGGCCCAGGCCTTCGGATCGTCGACCGGCGGTTCGAAGAGGAAGCGGATCAAGACCCAGACCTCATCCAGGGTCTGCGCTTTCTCCTGCACGATCTCGCAGGCATCGCGCAGGCGCTGGTCGTCATCGCGGCCAAGGTGGCGGGCGACCGCCGCGGTGTACTCGTCGAGCGGCATCTCGCGCATGAAGCGGCCGTTGACCCAGCGCAGCTTCTTCTCGTCGAAGATCGCCGCCGCCTTGCCGACGTCCTCGACCCGGAAGCGCCCGACCAGCTCCTCGGTCGACATCAGGGTCGTGTCGTCGTCGGTGCCCCAGCCGAGCAGGGCGAGGTAGTTGCGGACCGCGGCCGGCAGATAGCCGGAGTCGCGCAGCTCCTGCACGGAGGCGGCGCCGTGGCGCTTGGAGAGCTTCTTGCCATCGGGGCCGTGCAGCAGCGGCAGGTGGGCGTAGCGCGGCGCCTCGTGCCCGAGCGCGGCGAGGACAAGCAGCTGCTTGGGGGTGTTGGAGAGGTGGTCGTCGCCGCGGACCACCTCGGAGATCCCCATCTCGGCGTCGTCGACGGCGACCGCGAAGTTGTAGAGGACGGAGCCGTCGCCGCGGGCGATCACGAAGTCGTCGTAGCTGCGGTTGGGGAAGCGCACCTCGCCGCGGATCAGGTCGTCGACCACGGTCTCGCCGCCGTCGGGAACCCGGAGGCGGATCGCCGCCCCCTCGTCGCTGGTCGGCTTGCCGCGATAGCCGCGGTCGGCGCCGTGCTCGGCCTTCCAAGCCTCGACGTCCTTGGCCGTGGCGCCATCGTGGTAGGCGGCGCCGGAGTCGAGCAGGCGCTGCAGGGCGTCGGCGTGGCGCTCGGCGCGCGCGACCTGCGAGACCGGGCCCTCGTCCCAGTCCAGCTGCAGCCAGCGCATCGCGTCGAGGATCTGCTCGACGTTGGCCTCGGTCGAGCGCTCGCGATCGGTGTCCTCGATCCGAAGCACCAATTCGCCGCCCGAATGACGCGCCGCGAGCCAGTTATAGAGTGCCGTCCTCGCCCCGCCGATGTGCAGCGCACCGGTCGGCGAGGGGGCAAATCTAAGTCGGAGGTCTGAGGTCATGTTGATCGGCGCGCATGTTTCCACAGCTGGCGGGCTGGACAAGGCGGTCGAGCGTGGCGCCGGTCTTGGCTGTGAATCGATTCAGATATTCCACCAGAGTCCGCGAATGTGGCGGCCGACCCGCTACGGCGACGAGGACTTTGCGGCTTTTCGGGAGGCAATGGATGCCTCGCCGGTGGAAGCGGTCGTGATCCACGCCGTCTACCTGATCAACTGCGCGACGACCGACGCCGAGCTGCGCAAGAAGTCCTTGGCCTCGCTGACCCACGCGCTGCGGATCGGCGACGGGATCGGCGCCGCCGGGGTCGTCCTCCACCCCGGCGCGCAGAAAGGCGAGGAGCTGGCCCCCTCGATCAAGCGCGCCTCCAAGGTGATCGCGGCGGCGCTCAAAGACAGCGACAGCTGCCCGCTGCTGCTCGAGCAGACCGCCGGCCACAAAGGCCTGCTCGGCCGCGACTTCGACCAGACCGCGGAGCTGATCGACGGCGCCGGCGGCGGCAAACGCCTCGGGCTCTGCCTCGACTCCTGCCACCTCTTCGTCCAGGGCTACGACATAACCGACGAATCCCACCTCGACGGCGTGCTCAAAGAAGCCGACGAAAAGGTCGGCCTAGAGCGCCTGCAGTGCGTCCACGTAAATGACGCCGCCGCCCCGCTCGGCTCCTGCCGCGACCGCCACGCCAACATCGGCAAGGGCGAGATGGGGAAACAGGGCTTGGCCGCGTTTCTTTCCGAGCCTCGGTTTGAGGGGCTGCCGGCGACGCTGGAGACTCCTGGGCCCGAAAAGAAAGGGTCGGACAAAAAAGAAGTGCAGGCCGCGAAGAGGTTGCGCAAAACCGGGCTTACGCGTCGGCAGCGCATCCGACATTGACCACACTGGAGTGGGGCAAAAGTCGGATGCGCGCTCCCGTGCGCTCCTATTTGACGTGCACGCCCGAGATAGCCCGCGAGATCACCAGACGCTGGATCTCGGAGGTCCCCTCGAAGATCGTGTAGATCTTGGCGTCACGATGCATACGCTCGACCGGGAACTCTCGGGTGTAGCCGTTGCCGCCGAGGATCTGGATCGCTCGCTCGGTTGACCAGACGGCGACTTCGCCCGCCTTCAGCTTCGACATCGAGCCCTCGGCGTTTTCGAATTTCTGGCCGCTGCGCCCCATCCAAGCGGCGCGCCAGACGAGCAGGCGGGCAGCGTCGATCTCCAGCTTCATGTCGGCCAGGGTGAAGGCGATCGACTGGTTCTCGATGATCGCCCGGCCAAACTGCCGGCGCTCCTTGGCGTAGTCGAGCGCGTACTCGTAGGCGGCGCGGGCGATGCCTAGCGCCTGGGCCCCGACCGTCGGCCGGCTTGCCTCAAAGGTCTGCATTGCCGCCTGGCCTTTGCCCTTCTTGCCCTCACGGACCCGGGCCAGCCGCTCGTCAAGTTTCTCTTTGCCGCCGAGCAGGCAGGCGCCGGGGACGCGGCAGTCGTCGAGGTGGACGTCAGCAGTGTGGGAGGCGCGGAGGCCGTGCTTCTTGACCTTCGCCCCCTGCTCGCAGCCTTTCGTGCCCGGGGGGATGACGAAGGCGGCGTGGCCGCGCGAGCCAAGCTCGCGGTCGACCGAGGCGATGATCACGTGGATATTGGCGATGCCGCCGTTGGTGGCCCAGGCCTTCTGCCCGTTGATCACCCACTCATCCGCAGCTTCGTCGTACTTGGCGGTGGTGCGGATCGCGGAGACATCGGAGCCGGCGTCGGGCTCAGAGGCACAGAAGGCGCCGAGCTTGACGTCGTCGGGAGTGCCGAAGCACTGCGGGATCCACTCCCCCATCTGCTCAGGCGTCCCCTGTCCGAAGATCGCGGCGACAGCGAGCGAGGTGCCCATGATCGCCATGCCGATGCCGGCATCGCCCCAGAACAGCTCCTCGTTGGCGATCGGCAGCGTCAGGCCGGTCTCGTCGGCCCAGAACTGGCCGAGCGCTTCGAACCCGTAGAGGCCGATCTTGGCCGCCTCCTGGATCACGGCCCAAGGCGTCTCCTCGCGCTCGTCCCACTCGGCTGCTGCCGGCCTGGCCACGCCCTCGGCGAAGCCGTGCACCCAGTCGCGAATGTCCTTCTGGTCCTGGTTCAGCTCAAGCGTGAATTTGGCTTCGCCCGGAACCTTCGGTCCACCGTCCCCGGTGACCTCGGCCAGCATCTCCTCTGCCTCTGTGACTACTGAAGTTTCATCCATAGCTCCAATATTACATGGAACTATGTCTCGTTACATTATGAAATGGTTAGATGATTGCTGAGTAGTTAGATGTCGCGCAGGTCAAAGGCCCTCAGGCCCTCAGGGCCCTGGTCGCTGCAGTCGAAGAAACGGGGGTTGACGCAGTCATAAGAGGGGCCGGCGCCCTCGTAGGCGCGCTCGACCGTGAACTGGCAGTGGGGCAGCGGCGAGCCGGTCACCTTGACCCCGCCGAACCCGCCGGGCTCAAGCACGGCCTCAAGCTCGATCTCGGCCCCGAAGACCTCCTGCATGCAGCCGACGTACTGGACGCCGGTGAGCGAGTCGACGAAGCCGTAGAGGAAGCGGCAGCCCATTTCCAAGCAGCTGCGGGGCTCGACCATCTTGTCGCAGAACGAGCGGCACTGGCGGCACTCGCCGGCGCGGGCTGTCTTGTCCTCTTTCTGGCGCGTAGCCACCGAATCAGTGTAGGCGCCGGGGTGGCTGGACGCGAGGGCTCAGGCGGCGAGAGCGTCGGGCCCGAGCATGTGGCCCAGCTCCGCCCGCAGCCCGCTTGAGGGGCGGACGCGGTACTCGCTGCCGAAGCGCAGGCTGCGCTTGCCGTCGCTCATCTGCATCACCAGGTGGACGTCGGCCTCGCCTTTGTGGTGCTCGAAGACGGCCTTCAGCTCCTCGACCAGGCCCGGGTTGACCTTGGCGACGTCGATCGTCAGCAGCAGTGGCTGCGAGGGCGCAGTGGCGGCTGCGGTCGCCTTCGCCATCTCCTCACCGTCGGGCTCGAAGCGCTGGGCCTCCTGGACGACGAGCTTGGTCTCACCCCGGTCCTTGTGGTCGAGGCGGCCCCTGACGAGGACGACCGCATCGGGCGCGATCACGGCGGCGCTCTCGGCCTGGTCGGCCTTGAAGACCAGCAGCTCGACCTGGCCCTCGACGTCGTCGAGGGTGGCGAACATCATCTGCGAGCCGCTCTTGGTGCGGATCTTTTTGCAGTCGACCACGATCCCGCCGACCGTCACCCACGACCCGTCGGCCTTGCCGCCGAGCTCGGCCAGCGAGCAATCGACTCGGGCGCGCAGGGCGTCGCGAACTTCGGTCAGCGGGTGCGAGGAGAGATAGGTGCCGAGCGTCTCCTTCTCCATCGCCAGCAGCTCGCGCCGATCGAACTCGACCGCGGAGATCGGCGGACGGTGATGGGCCTGCGAGGCGCCCCCTTCCCCAGCTTCGGCTTCGCCGAAGTCGAAGATCGAGCCCTGTCCCATCTGCGCGTCTTCCTGCGCCTTCTGGCCGGCCGACTGCGCCGCCGGCAGCGCCTCCAGCATCCCCTGGCGGGTGCCGCCGGTGGAATCGAGCGCGCCGCATTTGATCAAGCATTCGATCGCGCGTTTGTTGACCGCGCGAGAGTCGACCCGCTCGCAAAAATCCCAGATCGAGGCGATGTCAGCGTCCTCACGGGCGCGCAGGATCGCATCGACCGCCGCGTGGCCGACGTTCTTGACCGCGTCGAGGCCAAAGCGGATCGCCTTGGCGGAGACGACGAAGTCGTGGTCGGAGGAGTTGACGTCTGGCGGCAGCACTTCGATCCCCATCTCGGCGCAGCGGTTGACGAAGAACGGGACCTTGTCTTTGGTGCTCATCACCGAGGAGATCACCGCCGCCATGTACTCGGCCGGGTAGTTGGCCTTGAGGTAGGCGGTGCGGTAGGAGATCAGCCCGTAGCAGGCGGCGTGGGACTTGTTGAACGAGTAGTCGGCGGCCGCTTCGTTCAGCTTCCAGAGGTCCTTGGCAACGCTTGGCTCGGTTTTCGATTCCTTCAGGCCCTGCATGAATTTGTCTTTCATCGTCGCCATCAGGTCGCGCTTCTTCTTGCCGATCGCCTTGCGCAGATCGTCTGCCTCGGCCCCGGTGAAGCCGGCCATCGAGCGCGAGATCTCCATCAACTGCTCCTGGTAGATGACGCAGCCGTGTGTCTCCTGCGTGATCGCCCGCAGGCGCGGGTCGGGGTAGCGGACCGTCGAGGGGTCCTTCTTGCCTTTGGCATAGGCGGGGATGTAGGCCATCGCGCCCGGCCGGTAGAGGGCGCCGAGCGCGACCAGGTCGGCGAACTCGGTCGGCCCGACCTTGCGCAGCGCGTCCCGCATCCCCTCGGACTCGAACTGGAAGACGCCGGTCGAATCCCCCTCGGCCAGCATCGCGTAGGTCTTGGCGTCGTCGAGCGGGATCTTCTCCATGTCGATCGTCTCGCCGCGCGAGCGCTGGATGATCGCGATCGCGTCCTCGATCACGTCGAGGTTGCGCAACCCGAGGAAGTCCATCTTCAACAGGCCGAGCTCCTCGATCGGGCCCATCGAGTACTGGGTGACGATCTTGTACTGGCGCTCAGGCTTGCCGGAGCCGTTGCCGCCGGCCGCGGCCGGCGCGCTGCGGTCCTCGGCCAGCTGCAGCGGCACTATCTCCTGCAGCGGCCGGTCGGAGATCACCACCGCGGCGGCATGGATCGAGTTGTTGCGGACGATCCCCTCAAGGCCCTGGGCGACGTCTATCACCCGTTTCGCGTCGGGCTCGGAGTCGTAGGTCCGTTTCAGCTCCTGGCCCGGCTTCAGGCATTCGGCGAAGGAGGGGCTGCGGCCCATGATCGGCTCCGGGATCTGCTTCGCGAGGCGGTCTCCGGTGCCGTAGTCGAAGCCGAGCACGCGGGCGGCGTCGCGGGTGGCCGCGCGTGGCGCCATCTTGCCGAAGGTGATGATCTGGGCGACCGACTCGCGGCCGTATTTCTCGGCGACGTAGCGGATCACCCGCTCGCGGCCGCGGACCGAGAAATCGATGTCGATATCCGGCATCGATTTGCGGCCGGGGTTGAGGAAGCGCTCGAAGAGGAGGTCGTTGGCGAGCGGGTCGAGGTCGGTGATGCCGAGGCTGTAGGCGACGATCGAGCCGGCCGCCGAGCCGCGGCCCGGGCCGACGGCGATCCCGTTCTCCTTGGCGAAGCGGATGAAGTCCCAGACGATCAGGAAGTAGGAGGGGAAGCCCATCTCCTCGATCACGCCGAGCTCGAAGTCGAGCCGCTCCTGAGCCGCGGCCGGGATCGGGTCGCCGTAGCGGCCGCGCATGCCCTCGGTCGCGATCCGCCGCAGCATCTGCTCCGGCTCCTCGCCGTCGTCGGTCGGGTAGCCCGGCAGCAGCAGCTTGCCGAGCTCGATCTCCAGCTCGCAGCGCTCGGCGATCTCCAGCGAGGTCGGCACCGCCTCCGGCCACTCGGCGAAGGACTCGGTCATTTCCTCGGAGGTCTTGAGGTAGAACTCGTTGGTGTCGAAGCTCATCTTCGGCGCTTCCAGCGTCGACTTGGTCTGGACGCAGAGCAGCGCCGCGTGGTTGTTGAAGTCCTCGCGCCGCAGGTAGTGGACGTCGGCGGTGCCGACCACGGGGCGGTTGAGCTCGCGGGCGAAGCGGACGATGCCCTCGTTCGCCTTGTCCTGGTCGGCGATCCCGTTCTTCTGCACCTCGAAATAGACCTGCTCAGGGCCGAAAGCCTGGATCAGGTCGTCGAGGTGGGCGCGGGCATCGTCGTGGCGCTCCTCGACCAGGCGGCGGCAGAAGCGCGACTGCAGGCAGCCGGTGAGGACGATCACGCCCTCGGCGTGGGCCGCGAGCAGCTCCATGTCGACGTTGGCCTTGCCGCGCGAGAAGCCCTCGAGGAAGCCGGCCGAGGTCAGCTTGACCAGGTTGGAGAAGCCGGTGTCGCTGGAGGCAAGCAGGGTCAGGTGGTTGCGCTCGTAGCGCGGCTGCTCCTTGATCGCGTGGCGATCCTCGACGAAGTAGGCCTCAAGGCCGACGATCGGTTTGATCCCATGCTTGTTGCAGGCCTTGTAGAGCTCGACGGCGCCGTTCATCACGCCGTGGTCGGTGAGCCCGAGGGCGGGCTGCCCCATTTCGGCCGCCCGCGCCGCCATCGCGTCGATCTTGCAGGCGCCATCGAGCAGCGAGTACTCGCTGTGGGCGTGCAGGTGTACGGCAGAGGGTGCGCTCACGGACTCGGCCGATCATGCCAAGAGGGGCAGATGGCAAGACCCTCCTCTTGCGCGTCTTCCGCGCTATCTCCGTGTGTATTTCGTTACAGCCGCGTGGCTTTTAGCCACATACCCAGGCGCTGGAGCCAGAGTCGGCCCAGATTTCGGCGGCGATCGCGTCCTGTTCGGCCTTGGAGCCGTCCTGCGGGGCGCCCTGGCCGCCGTAGAGCTGCCAGGTCGAGGGCAGGATCTGGTAGGCCCCGCCGGCGCCGCTGGAGGGGTTGACGGCGCTGTAGTTGCCGCCCGACTCGCACATCACGATGTAGGAGGGGATCGAGTAGGGGCCGCCGAGCCAGCGGTCGACTTCGGTCCGGGCTTCGGAGGCGGTCGCTCGTTCAGCCGCGGCGGCCTTGGCCGCCTGGATGTCGCTGACCCAGCCGCCGATATTCGATTTCAGGGTTGCGAGAGATGCCTGGCGGGCGGCCGCCAGCGACTGCAGTTCCGATGCCGAGCTTTCGGCGCTCTGGCGCACGGCCGAGATCTGTGAGCGGGCGGCGGCAAGGCGGGCGTTGTACGCGTCGACCCGAGCTTTCGTCGCCGCGACCAGCTTCAGCTGGCGGCTGACCTCGTTGCGGACCTGCTCAACTCGATCGGCAAGCGCCGTGTCTGAGTTCTCGATCTGCTTCAGATATTCGGTGCGAGCGCTCAGTTCTTCGAAGTCGCTGGAGGCCAAGACGACGCTCGCGGTGCTCGGCGAGCCGCTCTCGTAGATCGCGACCAGGCGCTGCGAAAGCGCCTGGCGGGCACGGCGCAGGTGGCCTTTCTCAAGCGCGAGATGGTGTTCTGAGCCTGCGACCTTGTCGCTCAAGGCAGCGGCGCGTTCCTGGCCGCTGGCGAGCAATCCACTCAGCTGTTCCTCGCGGGCGGCGGCTTCGGCTGCCTGGCCCTGGGCGGCGGCAAGCTCACCCTGCTTCGCCTGCAGGTCCGAGGCAAGCGAGGCCGCCTGGGCGCGAGCCGCCTCGACTTTGGCCTGCAGCGAGCCGGCGGCGCCGGCGTTGGCGCAGACGACAAGCACACAGAGCAGCGAGCCGCAGGCGAGAACGCCTAGCAGCCGTCGGATCCCGAACTCTGTCGCGATAGATCGCGGCACGAAGCCGGCGAGACTAGCGGACTTTGTTAAGAAACCCTCATGAGTTGCCAATAATCCGCAAGAAAACTTGCAGCCGAGGGCTATCCCTCGGGAACGTTGCGGCTCGCCAGGTAGACCCCGACGCCGACCGCGACGACGGCAGCGCCGACGCCGATCCGGATCTCGCGCCGGTAGCGGTGCCGGGCGTACGTGATCGCGAAGCGGATCGCCGCTTTGCCGACCTTGTCGTACATCAGCTTCCCTCCTTCTCCCCGCGCTGCCTTACCTGATGGGCCATCCGCGACTGCAACGACCAGAGCTCGATAAAGCCCGGCGAGGCGGTCTGAGAAAAGAGGCCGCCGGACTCAGAGAAGGAGGCGAGGCTGGCGTCGTAGACCGAGTTTGGCGAGCTGCGGGTGACGACGCGGGCCGTGCCCTTGAAGAGCTTGAGGCCGATTGTCCCCGTCACCTGGGCGTTGACCGCGTCCATGTAAGCGTCGAGATCGGTGCGCAGCGGCTCCCACCAGAGGCCGGCGTAGACGAGGTAGCCCCACTTCTGGTCGAGGCCTGGCTTGAACTGGTTCTGGTGGATCGTGCCGACCAGCTTCTCCAGCTCCTGGTGGGCGGGCAGGATGATCGCGGCGGCGGGCACCTCGTAGATATCTCGCACCTTGAGCCCGACGATGCGGTCCTCGATGTGGTCGACGATGCCGACCCCGTGGCGGCAGCCGATCTCGGCTGCCTTTTCAAGCAGGTCGACCAGGCCCAGGCGCTCGCCGTTGAGCTCAACCGGAACCCCCGCCTCGAAGCCGACGGTGACGACCTCGGCCTTGTCGGGCGCCTCCTCGGGACGGGTGACCAGCTGGAAGACATCGTCCTCGGGAGCGTGGTCGAGGTCCTCGATCCAGCGACCCTCCGAAGAGCGGCCCCAAAGGTTGTCGTCAATTGAGTAAGGCGTCACCTCGGTGCCGCCCTTGACCGGGATCCCGTGCTCGCGGGCGTAGGCGATCTCCTCCTCGCGCCCCATCTGCCAGGAGCGGACGGGGGCGATGGTTTTCAGCTCCGGCGCCAGCGTCGCCACCGTCGCCTCGATCCGGACCTGGTCGTTGCCCTTGCCGGTGCAGCCGTGGGCGATCGTGTCGCAGCCGCTGCGGCGGGCGTGCTCGACCGCAAGCTGGGCGATCAGGGGCCTGCCCAAAGCGGTGAAGAGCGGGTAGCCGCCGCCGTAGAGCGCGTTGGCTTTGATCGCCGGCGTCAGGAACTCCTCGGCGAACTGTTCGCGGGCGTCGACGACATGGCACTCGAGCGCGCCGAGCTGCTTGGCCTTGGCTTCGATCACCTCGTAGTCCTCGCCAGGCTGGCCGAGGTTGACGGTGAGGCAGACGACCTCGGCGTCGTAGGAGTCCTGGATCCACTTCAACATGACGCTGGTGTCGAGGCCGCCCGAGTAGAGCAGCAGCACGCGGTTGACCTCAGCCGGGTCGGCCTCATAGCTGGCGCTGCGGATCTGTTCGATGGGTTGCTCGGAGGGCACGGGGCCGCAAGTCTCGCACGCCGAATCCCCGCACGACGGCCGGCGCTGCCAGACTTCTAAAAATCGCGCGCCTGGGACACATCCTCTCGATCGCCCTGATCACCGCCGGGCTGGTCGTGATCGCCGATGTCGCCGTCACCCTCGCCTACAGGGAGCCGATCTCCTCGATCTACGGATCGATCAAGCAGGGCGAAGCCGCCAGCCAGCTCAGCGAGATCGAAGCCGAATACCCGAGCGCGGCCGACCGGCGGGCGATCGCCCGAATCAGGGGGCGCGAGCAGCGCATCGCCGTCCTCGCCCGCCGCTTCGCCCGCCACACCTCGATCGGCGATGCCTTCGGCCGGATCAAGGCATCCGGGATGGACGGCCTCAACATCGTCGTCGTCCAGGGGACCGACGAGGCCAGCCTCGAGAAGGGGCCGGGGCACTACCCGGAAACCCCGTTCCCGGGCGAGGGCGGAACCGTCGGCATCGCCGGGCACCGGACCACCTACCTGGCGCCGTTCCGCCACATCGACTCGATGAAGCCGAACGACCGGATCATCTTGGAAATGCCCTACGCCCGCTTCTTCTACCGGGTCGAGAAGACCGCGATCGTTGACCCCAGCGACGTCGGCATCGTCAGGTCAGTCGGCTACGAGCGGCTCGTGCTCAGCGCCTGCAACCCGCTCTACAGCGCCGAACAGCGCTACATCGTCTTCGCCAAGCTGGTGCGCGAGACGCTCGCGCACGGCGCTTGAAAACGCGCCTGAAAAGGGGAGTACTCAATTTCGGCCTTGCGCATTCTCGTCTCAGCGACGAGCATCTCGCCGACATATCCCCTGATTAAAGGACTTCTTCTTGTCGGTCAATACTCGAATTCCCCTGACTCGTCTTCTCATCGGATTCAGCGTCCTGGCGATATGCGTCCTGGCCGCTCTGCAGCCAAGCCGCGGACATGCCTCCGTGACCTGCAATCTCTACGCCTCCTTGACCGGCTCCGATGAATCAGGGAATGGCTCCCTGGGGAACCCGTACCACTCGGTTGAAACGCTGCTCGCCAAACTGGCAGCTAAGAAAGTCGGTGAACGCACCGGCTGCCTGCGGGCCGGGACATACGCGGGGGTGGAAACCCAGTCTTCGATGTCCAGTTCCAACACCACGCTCTCCAGCGTTCCAGGGGAACGGGCGCGCGTCGTCGGCCGCATAGTCGTCGATGGAGATAACGATGCCGTCGAAAACCTCGACCTGCAGCTCAATTATTCGAATCCAGGGTCAATCGGGCTGTTGGTTCTGGGCGATAGCGATGCTGTGCGAAACAACGACATCACCAGCATCGGCCAGAACATATGCGTGGGCCTGGGAACCGTCGCCGGAGAAGTCCAGATCGAAAACGCGGTGGTCGAAAGCAACCGGATTCACGGCTGCGGCGAGGTTCCGCGAGACAACAACACCCACGGGATCTATGTGAGCAGCTCTGTCAAAGCCTTGATCAAACACAATCTGTTCTACGACAACGCCGACCGCGGCGTGCAGCTGTATCCCGACAGCCAGGAAACCACCGTCGAAGGAAATATCTTCGATGGCAACGGGCAGGCGGGGAACTTCGGTGGCGACCCGCCATACGCATCGTCGAACAACAAGTACGAACACAACGTGATGGCCAACTCGATCGGAAGCGCCGAAGGCGAGAATGGCCCCGGCTGGAACCTGTACTCCGATGGCTACGCCGGCTCCGGAAACGTGGCTTATCTCAACTGCATGTACGCAGACAATCCGAACGATTACGAACCTGCCTACTACAACCAGCCTGGCGGCATGGATCCGGGCGACACCAGCTTCGCCCACCCGACGGAAGGCAAAAACGCAAACCTCGCCCTCGAATCGAACAGCAATCCCCACCTCTACTCCGGACGAGGAAATGATGACTTCCATCTTCAGTCGAATGCCGGCGCTGGGAACGATTGCCTCGAGCTGGCGGGCATCAATTCGGAAGCAGCCAGTGCCGCCAGCGGCTGGCGAGCCCCAGGCCCAGCCGACGGCGCTTCCGGCGATAGCTATTACCCGTCGGTCGCCCTCAGCGCCAGCGGCGCCAGCGCTGCGGCGTGGCGCTATTACGACTCAACCAACAAACACTGGCTGATCCAGGCGACGCTGCGCTCGAAGCAGAGCAGCTCGTACGCCGGCCCCGAGCTGACCTGGGAGTCCCCCACGACCCTTTCCGCCACGGGCCAGGACGCCAACAACGTCAAGGTAGGGCTCGATGACAGCGGCAATGCGTTCGTGCTCTGGCGACGATTCGACGGAACCCACTGGAACATCCAGGCACGAACACGGGCAGCCAACTCCGAATCCTGGGCCGAAACGACAACGCTTTACAACAGTTCGGGAGACGCCGAATCGCCGTGCCTCGCCGTCGCCGACGATGGCCAGGCATATGCGATCTGGGCAGTGCAGGAGTCAGGCACCTGGTACGTCAAAGCCCGCCGCTACAGCGGCGGAAGCTGGGAATCCGCCGTCAACCTGTACAGCGGCGCCGGCGAACCAAGCGACCCGCAGATAGCGGCGGGAAACAGCGGGGCGGCCATCGCCCAGTGGCGCCGCTCAGTCAGCGGCTACGTCACCGTCGAGGCGCGCGTGCGATCCACCGGAGGGACCTGGGGCTCGGAAACGGCCCTATCTGAAACCGGTGGGAACACTTGGTGGCCGCGAGTGGCAATGAACGACAGCGGACAGGCCGCGGCAACCTGGTACCGATACGACGGCTCTCACACCCGGATCCAGGCCCGAGTCTTGAGCGGCGGCGCCTGGGGCTCGGTGGCCACCCTCTCGGAATCCGGACAGGACGCTGAAGATCCCCGAATCGGAATCGATAACAGCGGCAATGCCGCTGCGGTCTGGCGTCGATTCGATGGCACAAACTGGCGCGCCCAGGCCGCCCAGTACGTGTCAGGCACATGGGGATCCCCGAGCACGCTCTCAGGGTCAGGCCAGGACGCCGACAGCTCGCCCTGGATCACCGTCAGCGAGAACGGAAACGCCATTGCGACCTGGACCCGTAAAGACGCAGCCCTCGGCTACGCCAGAGTCGAATCAAGCTCGACTTCGCTGGGCAACTCATGGGGAAGCACCGAATCTGCTTCAAGCGTCGCGCCCAGCTCGGCGGCGCTCAATCCCAATGTGGCGATGGCCGATAGCGGTCGAGCCGTCGGTATCTGGCAGCTCTACAACTCAAGCCTCGGCTTCTACCGAATCTACGCCGCCGATCGATTCTTCTGATCGCGCCTAAGGCGCCGGGACTCCGCCGCTGCCGCTGCTTTCTTCAGTCGGCGTCGTGGTCGGAGTGGTGGTGGTCGTCGGCGCCGTCGTAGTGGTGGAAGTGGTGGTCGGAGTCGTGGTTGCCGTCGTCGTCCCGGTGGTGGTCTCGGTCGTCGATGGGGTCGTCGTCTCGGTGCTGGGCAAGGTTGTGATCGAAGATTCCGTGGAAAGGCTTGAGCTGCTGCTGCTATTGCCGTTGTCGCTGGCGATCACGAAGACCGCCACGACCAGACCGATGATCACGGCGACCAGCCCGGCGATCAGCAGATGGGTGTTGCCGTGGGGGCGGCCGCCCTGCGGCTCGCGGCCCTGCGGGCCCATGATTCGGGTCGGGTCCTCGTGCACTGCGGCTCAGTCCTCTCGCCCCAAGATCGCGTCCAGCATCGGGCCGGCGTCGTGGATGCCGAACTCGTTCTGCAGCCGGCCCTCGATCTCGGAGCGGCTGCTGCCGGCCACGGCCATCTGCGTCGCCAGCAGGCGGGCGCCGTCAGATGGCGGCGCCCCGGCGGCGCGGGCGCTAGGTGGAGGCGGCGGCAACGGGCTGTCGATCTGCTGAACAGGAGGCGGTGGTGGCACTGGCTGCTCGGGCGGGGCTTCCCAGCCACCGACGTCGGCTGGCTGTGCCTGCGGAGCTGGGCTGACCGCGGGAGGTGGCGCCGAGACAGGGGGTGGCCCCCCGACAGGAGGCAACTCCGATTCCCAAGGGGGCTGACCGACGGGCTTGAGGTGGTGGACCGGAGCCTGCGGCACCGGCGGCTCTTCAACCGCGGGCGGGGCCTCCTGCACCAAGGGCGGCGGCGTCGGCTCTGGCTGCAGTTCGGGCTGCGCGGCCGAGGAGAGGGCGATTCCCTCGGCGCGGAACTTCTCCTCCACCTGGAGCTTTGCCTGGTCCAGAGCGCGCAGAAGCTCGTCGGACTGGTGCTTTACGGCCTCGGCGCGCTCGACCAGGGTGTCGGCCAGGGTTGACATCTCCTGGGCTCGCTGGTCGGCGATCCGGTCCGCCCTGACGCGCGATTCCTCTAGGTAGTTGCGGGCCTGCGCCTCAGCGTCGTCGATGATCCCGGCGGCGGCCTGCTCGGCGGCCTCGATGATCACCTGGATTCGCGCCGTCGCCGACGCGACCGACCCCTGCAACGGGGACTGCCTGGGAGGCTGCGGGCCTTCGCCGCTTGCGCCTGGAGGTGTTGGCTGATCGTTCATCGGCTTGGATTGACGGGTAGTCGGTTCCGAGCGACGTTCTTCGCCGCCGAGTGCCGAGGGTCCTGCCAGATCGATTCTACGCAGCTTCTCGATGCCACAAATGCCACCAGCGTCGGCGCGGCAGCGAATCAACCATTGGCATTGGCGCGGGCGGCGGCATCGGAATCGGCTGCGGGGCAACCGCGGCCACCGCCTGCGGCTGGGCCTCGATCACGGCGGGGGTCGAAGTCTCGTAAGCGAAGCTGATTCGCTGCCGCTCGCGCAGGGTCATCTTGATCGCGGCGATCCGAGCGTCGTTCTGGTCGGGCTCAGGCTGCTGCTCCCTCGCTGTCTTCTGTTCGCCACCAAGCGCGGCGAGGGCGGCCTCGACCGCATCGAGCTGGTCGAGGATGTCCTCGTAGTGGACCGCCAGCGCGGTCGCCCGCTCGGTCAGATCGCGACGCAGCTGGGCGAGCTGGGCGCTGCGCTCTGCAGCGTCGCGGGTGGCGCGAGCGTCGACATCGGCTGCGATCTCGCGCACCTGATGCTCGGTCCGGCGCACAATCGAGGCCACCGCGGACTCGGTGTAGGCGAGGATCCTGTCGACCGCGTCTGAAGTCGTCGGCGCCAGCGGCGGGGCGGCAGCCAAGGTCGCGCTTGGCGGCTCGGCCGGGGCGACTGTCTGGCGCTCGGGCAGCATTGCCCCGGCATTGTCCATTTGCCGTCGGTCGTAACGGCGTGCGCGTGCTCTACCGTAGGAATATGGAGGCCACCTGGCGGCAGCCGCAGACGCTGAAAGGCTTGAGCAGTTTCCTCGTCGAGCATGAGCCCTGCGGCGCCGGCTTCGACGTTTCCCACCCGTCCGGCCTCGGCAGCGGCCGGGTCTCAATGACCTGCCGCGGCTGTGGCGCCACCTACGAGTACGCGACGGCGACGATCGAATTCGAGCGCGAAGTCGAGTTCGAGCCGATCGGGACCGGGCTGCGGGAAGACGCGGCCCCGACACCGCCATCGCCCCCTGTTTACGTGGCCCAGCCCGCCGTCCCCGAGATCGAGGCGCCCGCCGAGGAGGCGCCCACGGATGAACTGGAGGTCATAGCCGCTGCGCCTGCGGCGGCAGAGGCCGAGACAGAGGCGAAGGGGCCGCCACCCGGCGGGCGGCGGCCCCCTAAGGGATGGACACGCGATCGGCTGATCACCGGCGGCCTCTTGCTCTTCTCCGTCGCCGCCCTTGCCTTTGCCGTGATTCGCATCGCCGGCGACAGCGGTGAATCGACCGGCCAGGTGCCCACCCCTCCGGTGGCAACCACCCCCACGAAGCACGCTAAGCCGGCCGTCACCCCGCCGGCACACCACTCCCCCCCAGCCCCAGAGCCGAAGCCGAAGCCAGCCGCAAAGCCGAAACCGCAGAAGCCGCCGCCTGACACGCGAGTCGTAAAGACCGAACGCTTCACCGTGACCGTCCCCCAGGACTGGACCGAAAGGACAGCCGCCGGCGGCGGCACACTGCTGGCGCCGCCCGGGGACGCCCCGATATCCCTGCAGGTCTTCTATGAAGACGACCCAAGCCTCTCTTCGGGAAAGATGAGCGTCCAGACAGCCGGCTTCCTCAGCTCGCGCGATCCCGAGGCCGCGGTCTCGGCGGCGAAGACGCTGAGCATCGCCGGCGACCCAGCCTTCGAAGTCAGCGCCAACGGACCGGCGGGCACCCAGACCGCGCTTGGAGTTCTCGCCGACCCGTACCGGTACCTGGTGATCGTCAGCGCCGATCCGGGGACGTCAAAGTCCCTCCAGGCCACCGCGCAGAAGGCGATGCTGAGCTTCGAACCGCGCTAGGCGACGCGGTCGGCGTGCTTGCTGACCGTCATCCGCCGCAGGGCGAAGCCGACGGAAGTGAAAGCGACCGCGACCGCGACCAGGGCGATCAGATCCAGGCCGGTGAAAGGAAGGCCGCCGACGACACTGCTCTGCAGCCCCGACGTGTCGGCCGAGGGCGAGCTCGGGCCGCGGGATTCGCTGACGTGGGTGACGGGGGTGCTGTACTGGGCCGCGGTTGGATCCTGAGCCAGCGCCGGCCCCGCGACAACAAGCGCGAGCGCCGCGATGGCGCAGGCGACCGCAGCAACTCGGGTGAGCGGCAAGCGGCGGCTGTTGGCGGTTGGATCGGGTTGGTTCATTTGCCCCCGCGTGAGAAATCGGCAGCAGGGGCCGAGCGCGCGCGGTCAGATCAGTGTGGCAAACGACCCGCACCCGCACAAGCGGACGAAGGAGATCCTGCAGCCACGCCCTTCGCTTCACGCCTGGGAGCAGGCGCTTTTAGCCGCCGCTGGGCTTTTCGTCCAGACGTCGCTGCAGAGCCGTGATCCCAGGGTCCTGCGGGTTGAGCTGATGAGCCTTGTCGGCGGCCACCCGGGCGGCATCCGCGTCCGATTCAGCCAATCCGCTGGCAAGGTAATACTGCGCCGCGTAGTTGTCGGGCTCGCGGTCCACGGCTTCGCGAAACGTCTTCAAGGCTGCCGGGGCCTCCCCCAGCTTGAGCTCGACCGACCCCTTGGAAAGCAGCGGCCCGGCATCGAGCGGATCGAGCTTGGCCGCTCTTTCGAAATCAGAGATGGCGGCATGGGGGTCGGCTGTCGACTCGTCATAGGCGCGCTGCGCGTATCGATCCGAGAGGAACAGCGGCACGGTGACGAGCGCCAGGACTGCCAGCGCCACAACTGCCGGGCGACGCCAGCGGCCACTGCGTGACGCGAAAGGATCGAGCAGTGCAGGCGCAGCGGCGACACCGAGCAGGAAGATCGCAGGCGCGGTGATGCCCGGATAGTTCCAAAGCCAGTCGAAGGAGCCCTGCACGAACCACTGGGCAGCCCCGGCCAGACATCCGGCGACCAGTCCTGCCGCGCGCGGGCCGAGGCGCTTCGACTTCCAAGCGGCGAGGGCCGCGCTGAGCAAGAAGGCCAGCAACAAGGCCAGCCCCGGAAAACCCAGCTCGGAGAACATCAGCGCCTCCATGCTGTGCGGGTCTTCAGGGCCCTCGTCGCTGAGCCGGTGCTCGAGATAGACGACCTGAAATGCGCCGCCGCCCCCTCCCAGCAACGGGTGATCGTTGCCCTCGTCGATCGCGACCCGCCAGAAATCATGGCGGTTTGACCCGACATTGGCGCCGTAGCGGATGCCCTGGCCATGGAGATCGGGGTATCCGACCCGGTTGAACTCCTTCACGCGCTGATCGACGAAGCCAACCGGCCCACCATGCCTGGAGACAAAGAGCGAGCCTCCAATCAAGACCACGAGCAGGGCCGTGACAGCGGCGATCCGACCAATCGAGGAGATGGTCCGCTCGCGGAGCCATAGACGGGGGGCGATCCCGCCCAAGGCCAGGCTCGAGACCAGGAGCGAGACCACGCCCGTAATCCCGATCGCCTTCGCCGAGCTGCGCAGCAAGGGGATCACCGCCGCATCCGCGCTTCCGTGCCGGTAGACGTCGAGCAGGGTCGGAATCGCGAGCAGGGCCGGCAGCACCATCAGGCCCAACATCACTGCCGCTCGGAGTCGGTTCGAAGTCAGGATCAGATAGACGAGCAGGGCCAGGGCCACCCCCGGCACCGAGCCACGGCTCTGAGCCAGAAACGTCAGCTCGATCAGAATCGTCCCGGCGCCGATGGCCAGCGCCCGCAGCTCCCAGCGCCAATCGGTCTCGACCGCGAGCGCCAGGACCGACCAGAGGCAAATCATGAAAAAGGCGGCGTTGGCGTTGCGATAGCCGATCGGAAACCGCAGGGTCGCGTCTTCGTGCAGGTACCAGGTCACATCGGCGCCGGTTGCGAGCACGATGACCGTTGCGATCGCGACCAGAGTCCCGGCAATTGCCAGTGGCGTCAGCGCCAGCAGCATCCGCGCCGCCAGGAGGTTGGTGATCCAGATCCCAAGGCCGAAGACCGCCGCGTAGAGAAAAATGTGCTCGGCGTATTTGACGGCAGCCGCCGGGGTCGGAGACCACAGGGCCGAGAGCAGCATCCAAGCCGCAAGGGCGACAAGGGCCAAAAGAGCCACCCGCGCCGGCCCCCTCAGCCGCGCCGCAAGAGGCGCGAGCGCGACCACCATCGCCAGCAGGCCGAAAACGACAAACGCCCCGGGATAGAAGACGGGGCCAAAGTAAGCGCCCTGCTTCCAGGCCCACCAGCCGATCAACGTGGTGACGGCGACCAGCAGCAGCGCCGCGATCCGGATGCGCGGGTCCGTCATCCCCCGCCACGCTAGCGAACGGTTGCGACGACCCTGACTGTCAGAATGGCGCAGCGCAGGATGATCGGCCTGTGCCACGAAGGAGATTTGCCGTGGCAAACCCCCCCGACCCCTCATCCACCGACTGGCTTCGCCCCCCCGAGGAGCAGGAGGGTCTAAAGCGTTATGTGGAGACCTTTCGCGAGCGGATCTGGCTGATCATCCTGATCACGGCGATCACGACCGGCATCGCGGTTCTCTACGTCTCCACCGCGACAAAGACTTACCAGGCCGAGGCCGACCTCCTGATCACCCCGGTGACCGGCACCGACCCGGTCCTGGCGAGCCTGGGCCTGATCGGCGGCTCGGCAGAACCAACACGCGACGTTGAGACCGCTTCGCGGCTGGTCACCAACAACGAAGTCGGCGAAGCGGTCAAGAAATCGCTTCACTCCCCCCTCAGCGGCGAGGCCCTGCTGGCAAAAGTGAGCGCGGTTCCCGTCGCCCAGAGCAACTTCGTCGCCGTCACCGCCACCGAAACGTCCCCGGTCGAAGCAAAACGGCTCGCCGACGCATTTGCCGCCGAAGCGGTTACAACGAGGACGAACAGCCTGCACGAACAGATCGAACAGCAGCTGCCTGTGCTCGAAGCCCAGCTGGCAGCCAACGGCGACTCAACCGTCGGCGAAGCTTCGATCGCCGATCAGATCGCCCAGCTCCAGCTCCTCACTAGCGCCCCGACCCCAGACATGAGGGTGCAGACGCTCGCCACGGTCCCAACCACCCAGGCTTCGCCGCGTCCGGTGCTGAGCGTCGTCGCGGGGATCATGGCCGGCGCGATCCTCGGCGTCGTCGCGGCATTCGGGGCGCAGGTGCTCGACCCACGCCTGCGTCGCGAGTCTCAGCTCCGCCGCCTCTACCGGCTCCCGATCCTCGGCCGCATCCCAAAGGAGTCGCGCACCGAAGAGAAACCGCTTTCGCCCCGCCGGCTCTCACCCGTCACCAGTGAGGCTTACAGGACGCTGCGCGCGACCCTGACCGCAACCGCAAGCAGGGACGAGGCCGGGCGAGTGGTCCTGATCACGGGCTCCGCTCCATCCGAGGGCAAGACGACGACCGCCGTCAACCTGGCGGTCTCCCTGGCGCTCTCGGGCAAACGGGTGATCCTGATCGAGTCCGACCTGCGGCGGCCGGTCCTCGGCGCCACCCTTCAGGTCCAGCCCACACATGGCGGCGTCGTCGGCGTCCTGATCGAGAACATCAGCCTTGCCGATGCCCTCACTCCCACCGATCTCTACGGGCCGAACCTGCAGCTTCTCCTGGCCGACTACGAGGGCGGGTGGATCGCCGAGCTGTTCTCGATCCCGGCCGCCGAGCGCCTGATCGAGGACGCGAGGCAGATGGCGGACTACGTGATCATCGACAGCCCTCCTCTCAACGAGGTCGTCGACGCCCTTCCCCTGGCCCGCCTCGCAGATGCGGTCCTGGTCGTGGTCAAGCTCGGGACGACCAAGCTCGACAAGCTCGGGCAGCTCGGAGAGCTCTTGGCCGAGAACGGAGTGCGGCCGGCCGGCTTTGCCGTGGTCGGGGTCCCACGTCCAAGCCGAGGCGAGTACCACTACTACGCCACCGCCTTTGACGCCACGAACGCGGGTGGAGGCAAGCGGCAGCTGCTGGGCTCTCGCCGCCGCTCCTAGGCGGGACGAGATGGCGGCCCGCTTCAATCCAGCTGTCGCAATCTGGATCGCCGGCCTCGCCCTGTTCGCGGCGCTGGTTGGATTCCTGGCGGCGACCGAACCTAAGCTGGCGATCGCGGCGGCGATCGCGGCGGCCTTCGTCCTGATCGTCTTTGTCGACCTCGCCGCAGGCCTGGCGATCTTTGGCTTTTTCAGCTTCCTCGAACTGCTGCAGCTGGGCTCGGCCGTCAGCGTCGGCAAGCTGGGTGGCGTCCTGCTCGGGATTGGCTGGCTCGCATTCGTGCTGACCAGGGAAGACGCGAAAAGCGACTTCCTCTCCGCGTATCCCGGGGTGTCGGTCCTCTTGGGGCTGTTCCTCGGCTGGGTGGCGCTGAGCTCGCTCTGGGCAGAAAGCTCCGGAGCGGTCACCAGCTCGCTATGGCGCTATGCCCTCAACGCGATCCTGTTTCTGATCGTCTTCTCCGCGGTCCGGACCCGCCGCCAGGCGGTGATGGTGATCGGCGGCTTCCTGGCGGGCGCCACCGCAGCCGGGATCTACGGCCTCCTGTTCGCCAGCGCTGTGGTGCCAATCGGCTCCGCCGGCCGCCTCACCGGCACCAACCTAGACCCCAACGAACTGGCCTCGGTCCTGGTCGCCGGCATGGCGCTTTCGGTCGGCTTCGCAGCCAACGTCAAGGATCCAGGCTTACGCCTGGCGGCAGTTTCGGCCGGCGGCTTCTGCTTCCTCGCGGCGACCCTGACCGGCTCCCGTGGCGGCCTCGTGGCGATCACCTGCATGATCATCGGCGCAGTTATCTTCGGCGGCCGGTGGCGAGCCCAGCTTGCCGTGGGAGGCGTGGTCATCGCCCTGCTGGGAGCCTTCTACATCACCTCGCTGGCGCCGGCGCCGGTGCGCGAAAGGATCACCCAGACGGCGGGTGAGTCGACACAGCAGGAGGGGCGCACGACACTCTGGGAGGTCGCCGGGCGGATGATCCGCGCGCACCCGATCAACGGCGTCGGGGCGGGAAACTTCCAGAATTCCTCGAGGCACTACGTGCTGCAGCCGGGAACGCTTGCCCGCAGCGATGAAGTCTTCACGGGCGAAAAGGTCACCCACAACACCTACCTGCAGACCGCCGCCGAGCTGGGCCTCGTCGGCTTCGGCCTGTTCATAGCGATCATCGCCTTCTCCTTCGCCTGCCTGGTGCGCGCCGCGGGGCGTTTCCGCGATTGCCTCGACGTTCGCGGCGAGGCACTGGCCCGCAGCATGATCGTTGCGATGATCGGCCTGCTCGTCGCCGACTTCTTCATCTCCGAGATGTTCAGCAAGCAGCTCTGGCTGATGCTGGGCGTCGGCCCAGCGCTGCTCGGAATCGCGGAGAGGACCGCGCGGGAGGCTCGCGCCCCAGAAGCCGCGGCCGTCACCGCCCGATCCGGCCGAGCGTGACCGCCCCGGACCTAGAGCCGCCCCTGGAACCGGACGCGGAGCCCGCGGAGCTGACCGGGACCGTGATGCGGGGCGCCGGATTCGCCAGCGGCGGCTACATCGCCACCCAGATCCTCTCCCTGGGAATCTTTGCCGCCCTGGCCCGCCTCGCCTCCCCGGCCGACTTCGGCGATCTCGCCGCGGGGACGCTGCTGGTCAACGTCGGCTTGCTGTTCACCGAGTCCGGGATGCTGGCGGCGTTGATCCACCGCAAGGATCGGCTCGACGAGGCGGCGAGCACCGCCACCGTGGCCACCTTCCTGGGTGGCCTGGGCATGGCGCTGGCAGCCCTTGCCGCAAGCCCTCTGATCGGAGCTCTCTTTCACAGCTCACGGGTGGGCCAGGTTGCGGCGGCCAGCTCAGGGCTGCTCCTCATTCGCTCTCTGGTGATCGTCCCCGAGGCCCTTCTGCAGCGCCGATTCTCATTCCTTCGCCGAGTCGTGATCGAACCGGGCGGAGTCGCCGCCTTCGGCATCGCCGCCGTCGTTCTGACGGCGAACGGGCTCGGCGTCTGGGGGCTGCTTCTCGCCTACTACGCCTCGGCCCTTGGCGAGGCGATCCTCTCCTGGGCGCTGCTGCGCTGGCGGCCGAAGCGGCGGGACGTTTCGATGGCGATGTGGCGAGAGCTGGTCCGCTACGGCCGCTGGGGCATTGCTACCAGCGCCCTGCAGAGCGCCGAACAGCAGGTGCCGGTGCTGCTCCTCGGCCGCTTCTCGGGGGCGGCGCAGCTCGGGCAGTACCGCTACGCGGCCCGCATGGAGTCCACCGCGGGGGCGGTCGTCGTGCATTCGGCCGCATATGTCCTCTTCCCGGCGCTTGCCCGCATCACCAACGACCGCGACAGGCTTCGCGCCGCCTGCCATCGCTCGATTCGAGCGATGGCGATGATCGGCTTTCCGATGGGATTGATCCTCGTCCCGCTTGGCGTTCCCGCCGCCGTGGTCGCTTTTGGAGAGATCTGGAAGAGCGCCGGATACGCCGCGATGGCGCTGGCGGGGATCGCGGCCAGCGGCACGATGATCTCCTTCGCCTCCGAGGTCCTGAAGGCGGATGGACGGCCCGACCGGCTGACCCGGGTGCGAGGGGTGAGCCTGATCGCGTCAATCGTGTTCATGATCGCCCTGCTCCCCTTCGACCTCGTCGGTGTCTGCGCGGGGCTCACGATCGGCGCCACGATCGGCGCCGGCTACGCGCTGGTGATCGTCGGCCGGCAGTTGGAGATCGCCCCCTGGGCGCTGGTGCGCGAGATCCTGCCCTCGGCGATCGCAGCGATCGCCATGGCTGCTGTGCTCACCCCGATCGAGTTCCTGCTGATCCAGGCAAGCACGCACGGAACCATCATCGGCCTGGTGCTGCTGGCCTTCGAGGCGCTGCTCGGCGCCGGGATCTATCTGCTCACCCTGCGGCTGGCCTCGCGCGGGCAGTTCACAGAGCTGACTGCGCTGATCCGGCGCCTGACCTCGCGCCGAGGCGCGCCAAGCTAGACAATCTCGATCGATGGCCTCCCCCACCTTCAGCGCAGTGCTTGGCGCCCACAACGAGGAGGACTGGGTCGCATCGGCAATCCGCTCGGTCCTCTCGCAGACGCGCGAGGACTTCGAGCTGATCGTCGTCGACGACGGCTCTACCGATGCGACCATCGATGTGGTCAGGGAGTTTGATTCCGATCCCAGGGTGCGATTGATCAGCCAGGAGAACCGCGGCCTGGCCGGGGCGTTGAACACGGGCATCGCAGCCGGCAGCGCCCCGTACGTATCGCTGATCGATGCCGACGACCTCTGGATGCCGACCTACCTCGAGGAGATGGGGCGCGTCCTTGACGAGGATCCGGGCGCCGGCTTCGCCTATACCGACGCTTGGTGCCTGGATCACAACCGTGGCCGCTTCTGGCGCATCAGCTCGAATGCCCGCATGGGTGAGCCCGACCCACCGCCGGTCGATCCGGAGGAGTTCCTCAGCCTCTTGCTCGAGCGCAACTTCGTCTTTGGCTTGGCGACCATTCGCCGCGCCGCGCTGCAGGAGATGGGCGGCTTCAACGGCGCCCTGAGGGCAGGCGAGGACTACGAGCTATGGATGAGGTTGCTCAGCCATGGCTACCGCGCTGCCCGAGCCCCGGGGCGGCTGGCGATCGTGCGGGACCGAAGCGGAGCGCTGCACACGGACGACCGAGCGATGCTGGCGCACCTTCGCGACGTCTATCGGGTCGTCGTCGACGATCTCGAGACTTCCGATCGGATCACGGCGATCGCCCGACGCCGTGTGGAGGAAATCGAAGGCGAGTACCGGGCACTGGACACCGGCGCCTCGGGCCAGGCCCGCAAAGCGCTTCGTCGCCAGCTCGGCTCGCTCTACAAGGCGACCCTGGGCAGGAGCTTCTGGTACCCCGGCACGCCGCCGGAGGTGGCCAACGCGTTCCCCGAACTCGCGGAGCTCGGCAAGCGGCGCTAGCGCTAGCCGGCGACCTGAATCGCCACCGGGCGCGAGCTGCCGACGCTCGCCATCTTGGCGCGAAGGTGGACCCGAGGCGTCTGCAGGCCCCGGCGCAAGTGCTTGCGCAGCTTGAACTTGCCGCTTGGGTCGACATGGGCGCTGGCGAACTTCTTCCAGCGCTTGTCCTTCAAGATCTGGATCGTGACGTGCCCGTGCTTGGCTGCCGTGACGGAGCCGTGCACTGCCACCGGCGCGCCGGAGCTGACTCGGTTGGCAACCGGCTGCAGGGTGATGGCCACTGGTGCCGGCGAGGCCGAGCAGCTGCTTGCACCGCTGGTGCTGAAGTTGTTGGCGGCAGCGTTCACGAAGTGAGGGTCGGCGACGGTGTTGCCCACAACTTTGAGGCCGGGGCCGGCTTCCGCGGCGGACATGATCCCGCCGTTTTCGGAATAACCGCTCTGTCCCGAGCTGCCGGTCCAGACGCAGTTGTCGCGGACCACGTTGCCAGTTCCGTAGAGATTGCTGGTTTCGATGTTCCAGCGGATCTTGGAGTTGCTGATCACGTTGTCGCGGACCACGTTGTCCGACGATGCCTCGGAGACGATGACGCCCTCGCCGTTGCCGTCGATCACATTTCCGTACACCTGCGCCCCATGGGATTCGGGGTAGAGCTGGACCCCGCGATCGGCGTTGTCGTAGATCCAGTTGTTGCGGATGATCGTTTCGTTCGCGCGGCTGACGTAGATGCCGTGGTCCTGGTTTCCCGAGGGCAGCTTGCCGCAATCGTGGATATGGCTGTTCTCGATCACCGTGCGAGTAGCCGGCGGATCGCTGGGGTCAGCCGACCCGATCACGAAGCAGATCTCGGTGTGGTTGTTGGTCACGTCGTCGTTGTCGAAGGTCGTTTCGTTGGCGAAGACAAAGGGGCCAATGTCACTGGCGCCCTGGCTGTCGAGGTTGAGGTCGCTGACGGTGACCTGGTTGGCGCCGACTTCAACCTTGATCGTGCCCTGCAAGGTGGCTCGTTCGCCCGGGTAGCTGGTCAAGGTCACGTTGCTCTGGCTGATGTCGATCTCGTCGAAGGCAAAGGTGCCGGATCGGAAGCACCCGGTTTCTCCAGGGGCGAGGTTTTCGGCCAGGTGCTGAGCGCTCAGCCAGGGCGATTCCGCGGACCCGGCATTTGCATCGCTGCCCGCAGGAGAGGCGACCTTGTCGCAGTTGACAGCAGCGCTGGAGTGGCCGATCGGAAGCAGGGCCCAAGCGGAGACCGCAAGCGCCACCGCCAGCAGCGCCACCCTCACGTTTTTTCCGATCGCCTTCATCGAAAGGCTTGATCGGAGGTTTGGCGACTGCCCTCACCTTGCCGTGCGCATACTGGACGTTTGTTCTAGGCCGAGTCTGGCCGATCAGCGGCCGGCAGGGCCGCGCACGGCGATCTCGAACCCGGCTGGGTTTGAGATCTCGTCGCCGTGGACCTCGACCTGATCGTGGCCCTGAAGCCGATCGAGGAGCTCGCCGGCGCCAAGCCAGCGGACCCCGGGCGCCCAGGGGAACCTGAAGAGATCCCGCCGCAGCACCAGGCGCATCGTCGTCGGCGCCTCGCGGAGGCTGTGCAAGAGGTTGGCGCGCAGATCGAAGAGGCCACCGTGGACGACGATCGAGGGGGGCAGCCCGGCAGAGGCCAGGGCGCCAAATGGCCCGTAATCGAGGCGGTAAAGGCCGTCCATCCCGCTGGAGATCGTCTCGCGGCCGTTCAGGCCGTCGACCAGAGATCCTGGCCGCGGCGGCAGCCAGGCCGGCAGCGCGCGCTCGGCAAGAGCGTCTAGCAAGCCGGCGCTATACGCCCAGGTCGGCGCGACAAAGGTGTCGGGTCGGGCGCCAAGCGTCCGCTCAAACCAGCCCATCGAGTGATCGATCCGGCGTCCGGCCTCAACCGCGTCGACGTCCTTGAACTCCCGTGGGTTGACCTCTCCCTGCGCCCACGCATCGGTATTGAGGTGCAGGTAGCCGTGGCAGACCGGCTCCATCGCCCCCGCCTCGATGCCCTCTGCGACCGCCTCGATCGACTCCGGCCAGACCTGCTCGATCCCGACCTCCTCGCCATCGACGAACGCGCGTGAGGCAAGCGCGAGGTTGATCGGGGATCCGTGCTCGGCAAACGTCTTCGTCACCGCCTCGATCCGACGGCGAACACGGGCATCGCTCTTGTCTTTGCCACTGACCTGGTGGTAGGCGGTCCCTGGAAGATCGTCGTAGCGGACCCAGCCGATCGGCGGCAGCATGGCCAGGGGCCGGTCGAGGACATCAACCAGGAAGTCGGCCAGCGCCGGCAACACCCAGAAGTCCTGAAGCGTGCCCCAGCTGCTCTCGGGATCGGCCCCGACGACCATGCAGCGCCCGTCGCGGACCGCGTGAGCGCCCAGCGAGGAGCGAACCGCGGGCGTCCCGTCCAGCAGGCAGAAACGGCCGTGGACGCGCAGGCCCGGGCCAAACGAGGCGACGCCGGAGGCCCAGCCACGGCTCGGCAGGCCGGCGCCTTCCGGGCCGGGCCGGCTGGCAAAAACGACCGCGCCCGCAAGGCGGCCCTCCTTGACGTCAGCGCGGAGCTGCGATGCCTCCTCCTGCCAGCCGAAGCCCACCGCCTGGCGCTGCGGGGAGTCAAGCAGCGGGCCCAGCCTCCACAAGCCCGCCAGCGCCTTCGCGAAGGTGGCGATCCGCGAGTCCGGCGGGACGTAGACACACCCGGGGGCGCTCATCGCGGCAACCCAGTCAACTCGCCTGCGCCGCCGAAGCTGCGCTCGTATTCGTCAAGCAGGCGCTCAGCGGCGTTGCCCACGTCAAGATGCTCGGCCACCCAAGCGTGAGCGGCCTCTCCATCCGCCAGCCGCTCTTGCGGGCTGATCTCAAGAAAAGCGGTGATCGCCGCGGCCATCTGAGCGGGGTCGCGGGGCGCGATCGCGCAGGATCGAACTCGATCGCTCAGGTACCGGTGGCCGGCCAGATCGCTGGCGACGACGGGAATGCCGCTGCAAAGCGCCTCGATCGCGGTGAAGGGCATCGCCTCCCCCCGGCTGCAGGCGACCAGCAGGTCCGCGACGCCGTACAGGCTGCGCGAGTTGGGCAACGGGCCAATCACCCGCACGCGCTCCTCGATGCCACGGCTACGCGCCGCCTGGAGCGCTGCCTCGCCGCCCTGGTTGACGATGCCGACAACCGGCCGTCCCTGCTCGACCAGAACCGCCAGCGCGTCGAGGAAGGCATCGCCATCCTTCAAGCGCCAGTCACGCCCGAAATGGAGCAGGACCTCGCGGTCCGCCGGGATCTCCAACTCCTTGCGGTAGGCGGCCCGCTGGGCCGGGGAGATAAGTCCAAAGGCGCCGGAATCGATCGTGTTGGGAAAAACGGCGACCTTGTCGCGAGCGGCGCCCCGGCGGACCAGCTCGGCCGCGACATCCTCAGCCGGGGTCAGGATCCGGTCCACTTGGGACCCGACCAGCCTCAGCTTCAGCATGTTCGCGAGCCGGGTCTGTGGACGGTTCGACAGCACCGTGTGAATGTGCCAGTAAACCCTCACGTTTGAGCGTCCCCGGGCGGCAAGCGCCGCCGGCACGTCGTAGGCGGTGAAATGGGTGTGGAGGATGGTCGGCTCGTCGCTGTCGCCGAGGCGATCTCGGGCCCAGCTGGTCACCGACCGCCGCGAGCCGTCCACATACTCCACTGGGATCGAATCCTGCTCGAACTCACCCGCCCAATCCCTGCCGGCGGCCTCGCCCGGAAGCACGGCGCCAACGCTCCAGCCGCGCGCCTGCCCCGCACTCAGCACGCTCCGCAGAAACGGAACGAACGAGCCGGTGTGAGCCGACCGATAGGCGGCGAGATGAATCAGCCGCGCCACCGGCCCTCCCACGACGCGCCGCTGCTGTCGCCGAGCGACACCGGCGCAAACGTCTTCCCAGGAGCCATAGTCGCCCGCGAGCTTACGGATCCTCCCGGCGAGGCCGCCGGCGAGGGCCGCGACAATCGCGAGGGTATAGTCGAAAGAAGCGACGCAAACCTTCATCGCAGGGGTGAAAGCATTGACGGCAGAGCAGGAGCGGCGTGGTCGAGCGGGAAGAGGTCAGGCTGCCGACCATGACTGACGCTGACCTGCTTGTCCTCTGCTATCACGCGGTCAGCGAGGACTGGCCGGCGGCTCTCTCGGTGACTCTGCAGCACTTCGAATCCCAGATCGAGCTGCTCGCGTCGCAGGGCTACCAGGGGACCACATTCACGCGCGCCGCGCTTGATCAGATCGAAGGCAGGGTCGTGGCGGTGACCTTCGACGATGGCTACCGATCGGTCTACGAGCACGCCCGCCCGATCCTCGATCGCCACGGTTTCCCCGCAACCGTCTTCATCCCCACCCAGCTCGTCAAAGGCCAGCACCAGCTGGCCTGGGCCGGGACCGACAGGTGGCTCGACGGACCGCACGAAGACGAGCTGGCGCCGATGTCGATCGATCAGCTCCGCTCGCTCGCGGACAGCGGCTGGGAGATTGGCTCACACTCGCTCACCCACCCCAAACTCCCCCATCTCGATGACGGCGAGCTGCGCGATCAGCTCGCCACCTCGAGGCGGGAATGCACCGAGATGATCGGCGTCGAGTGCACGTCGATCGCCTATCCCTACGGCGCCGTCGACGACCGGGTGCTGTCCGCCTCTGAAGAAGCCGGCTACTCAGCGGCAGCGCTGCTCTCCTCCGATCGGGTTCGGGCGTCGAGGTTCGCCAGGCCGCGGGTGGGCGTGTACCACGCTGACGGGCCGGCGATCTTCCGGCTCAAGACCTCTCCACTAGTGCGCCGCCTGCCGTTGCCAGCCCGGTCGGCGCTCGAGCGGGCCGGCCGTCTAGTTCGACACCGATGAGCGGCGCAGGCGCGATCGCCTGCTACCGGCCGCCTCCAGCAGCTGCTCGTAAAGGGCTTCCAGCCGGCGGATGTAAACATCGATGCCGTACTCCTGATCGCGCAGCTCCTTGCCGGCTTTGCCCATCCGCCGGCGCCGCTCGACGTCGGTGAGCAGCCCTGCAATCTCCTCCGCGAGCCTGGACGGGTCGCGAGGTGGGATCAAAACCCCGCTCTCACTGCGGACGAGCTCGGGAAGCCCACCGACCTCCGTCGCGATCACCGGCAGCTCCGCCCCCATGTACTCCATCACCGAGAGCGGCCCTCCCTCAAAATCCGAGCAGCAGACCGCGATGTCGGCGGCAGCCAAGACGTCGGGGATATCGGTTCGGTTGCCAAGCATCGTCACCACCTGCGCAAGGCCCAGCTCAGCAATCAGCGCTTCCAGCTTTGCTCGCTCCTGGCCCTCGCCGGCAATCAGCACCCTCAGGCCCGCGACCGATTGCTTCACGAGCTCTGCCGCGGCTTCGATCAAGACCTCATGGGCCTTCTCCGGCCGCAGCATGCCGATAGTCAAAACGACGGGCTGGTCGGCACCGATCCCAAGCTCGTCCCGGACCTTTTTAGGGTCTCCCGCGGGAAGCGGCCGAATGCCGTTGCGGAGCAGGACGACGTCCTGCTGCCGGATCCCCTCCAACTCGATCATCGAGCGGCGCCCGGCCTCCGAGACCGCAATGAAAGCGTTCGACCAGCGAGCGATCAGCCAGCGATCGACCAGGGTGCGGAATCGCGAGCCACCATACGACCACATGTGCTCATGGCAGACGATCACCGGCACGCCGGCCAGCCGCCCAAGCAGGCACCCCCAGAGGTTGGAGCCGAAGAGGTGGCTGTGCAGGATATCGATCCGCTCGCGGCGCAGAAGCCGCAACAGCGGCAGCCAGGACCAGATCGCGAAGCGCGACTTCCGGCGCAGCGACAGCACCTCGACCCCGGCCTCCTGAACCCGGCGCAGCATCTCGCGCGTGGCCTCTTCGGTGCCGGCGAAAATGTGCTCACGGCCGGCGCAGAGGACACGCGCAAAGCGCTCGTCATCCAGGCCGACCACCGACTCGACCGCCATCTTCTCCGCCCCGCCGGGCGCCACAACGTGCACGAGCACCACAACCTTGATGCGCTCTCCGGCGTCCATTGAGGCCCGACTGTATTCCGATTGCGGCCGACTATGATCGCGCCCTTCATGCGGTTGGCCATCTACACGGACTACGCCTACCACAGCATCGATGGCCAGATCTACGCGGAGCGCGCGTTCGCCATCTTCCTCTCCCGCCTGGCGCCGCAGTTCGAGAGCCTGGCCCTGATCGGGCGCCTGACTCCGGAGCCGTCAGGCGCCCGCTACCCGCTCGGCGAGCAGGTCGAGTTCGTCCCCCTCCCTTATTACAGAAAGCTGAGCCAGCCAGTTCCGGTGATGAAGGCTCTGGCTGGCTCGATCCGCCGCTACTGGCGGGCGCTCGATGATGTGGATTGCGTCTGGCTGCTCGGGCCCCACCCATTCGCGATCGTCTTCGCCGCCCTGGCCAAGCTCCGCCGCAAGCAGGTAGCCCTCGGCGTCCGCCAGGACCTGCCGGAGTACGTGCGCAACCGCCATCCGCACAAGCGGCTTTTGCGCTTCACGGCTGGCGCGCTTGAGTTCGCGTTCCGCACGCTGGGCCGATCCTGCTCCGTGATCGCCGTCGGCCCGAAGCTCGCCCACAACTACCGGCGCGCGCGACGGCTGCTGCGCCTGACCGTATCGCTGGTCGACGAGGATGAGGTCGTCTCGCCCGCGTCGCGACAGTCCGACTACAGCGGCAAGCTCAGGATCCTCAGCGTTGGCCGGCTCGACCCCGAGAAGAACCCACTCCTGCTCGCCGACGTGCTTGCCCTGCTCGACCGCGACGAGCCGGGCCGCTGGGAGTTGGTCGTCTGCGGCGAGGGGTCGATGTCCAGCCAGCTCGAGGAGCGGCTCTCCGAGCTGGGGGTCAGGGAGCGGGCGAATCTCGAAGGCTACGTCTCCCACTCCTCGCTGAGGCAGATGTACTCGCAGTGCCAGCTGCTCCTGCATGTCTCCTGGACCGAGGGTCTGCCACAGGTCCTGTTCGAGGCCTTCGCCGCCGCTCTGCCAGTGACGGCAACCGACGTCGGGGGAGTCGCGGAAGCAACCGATGGCGCGATCTCGCTGATCCCCGCCGGCGACGCCGAGGCCGCTGCGAAGGCGCTGCGTAAGCTAGCTGGCAATCAGGCTCTGCGCGAACAGCGAGTGCTCGCCGGGCACGCGATCGTCGAGGCTTCCACGATCCAGGCGGAGGTGTCACGCCTGGCCGAGTTCCTCTCGTCCGCCTGAACTGCGTTGCAGGCGGAGAAGCAGCCTCTCGCCAAGCAGGGCGACCCCCACCGCAACGGCAGGGACGAATACCAGCTCGAGCCGGAGATATGTGTAGTTGACCGAGAGAAGAATCGTGAGTGCCGCGCCGATGGCACTTCCTCTGGCGAGGGCCTCCAGTGGACGATCTCGCGCGGTCGAGACGAACAGCGCGACAAAACCTGCAATGGCAATCGCTCCCATTGCGAAGGCAAGCAGGGGCACGCCAGTTCCAAGCGGAAAGGCAGCGTCTGAGCGAACCACCCACCAGAGGCTGTGTGGATACTCGCCGAGAATCACCCCCCAGCTTGTGTCAGTTGGAATGCGGAAATCGTTCAGTACGTATGCCAGGTTGTCGCGCACCGGGACCGAGAAGATCAGCGGCGCTGGAAGTGAGAGAAGGACCCCGCTGCCGACCAGCGCAAGCATCCTTCGCGAGCGTTCCCGGAGGGCGAGCCAAGCGGCAGCAACAATCAACACGACGGTCGCATCCCGGGTGAACGAGAGGGCCAAGACGACGAAAATCCACATCGGCAGCCACCGCAGGCCGCGATCCCTCACCTGCAGCGCGGAGATCAAACCGACAATCAGCAGTGCCAGGCCCCATGAATCGGTGCCGGGATGGGGGGCGAGCACAAAGAGGGGCGGCAACAGTGCGCAGAAGACGCTGCTCGTGACGCTGACAGCCAAGCTGAAGCGCCAGCGCAGAAGCAGATACAGAAGCATCGGCAGCAGCGCAATCCCGAACAACGAGACGAGCTCAAGGCTTCGCGTGCCCGCTATCGGGTCGATCAGCGCCGCCAGCGCTGGGACCACCCAGCGACGCCGATAGAAGCGCGAGCTGTAGGCAACCCAGCGCGGATTGTCCACGCCTCTAAGTCGCGGCGGCAGATCTCGTTCCCCTCGCTTCAACGGCAAAGCCAGATCGCTTTCGAAGACGCTCTTCAGGGCAGCGCCGCGATCCATCCCTTGCAGCTCGCGCTTCTGCGCCTCGTAAAACAACCCATCGGGACTCCACTGGACCGCGGACAGCGCCTGAGGAAGAACCAGCAACAGGCCAAACACCAGCAGCACGGCCGCGACAAGCAGATCTCTACGTCGTCCGGTCAATGCCCTGCAGTCGGTTGGTCAAGGCCCCGCTCGACTCGCCTCTCCAGCTCGTCAAGCACCTCCGGATCATGCTCGCTGTCGAACTTCCTGGCGAACAGGGCGGATGAGGCAAGAGCCTCGCCGAGATCCTCGATGCCGAGCAGGTCGGGGTGGTTCGCGCCCTGCTGCCAGCGGGCGTAGAGAAGGTGGTCGTTGACGACCGAATCACGCAGCGGCGAGTTCATCAGCACCGTCTGGAAAAAGGTCTCGTCAGGGGTGTTTCCGCGCCGGAAGAAACGCACCGCGCGCGGGTCGCTCGCGATCAGGTCCTGAACGTACTCGCGGTGAGGGCGGCCGAGGGCCAGATTCGCCCCGCCCCCGTACGGCCGCCAGCCATGAGGGATGCGCCTCTTCAGTCGCGTCCTCACCATGCCGCGACGCGGCATCCGCAGATAGACCCGCTCGAGGCGATCGAGCCCACCCCGGTCGCTGGGCCACCAATCCATGTTGGGCAGCGCCGAATAGAGGACGTAGGCGAGCTCGGACTCCGAGGAGAGGCGCCGGGCGATCGCCTCCGGGTCGGCGATCGGATAGTCCTGGCCGGTCGAGATCACGGTCTGATCAGGGTCGAGCCCAAGATCGCGCATCGCCGCCAGCGCGCGCACGATTGCCCCCAGCAGGCTGAAGTGGCCCCAGTGAACCGGTTGCCGGTCGAGAAAGTGAACGTTCTCGAAGCCGGCGATGCCGCTGCGGATCCCGCGCTCTACCGACGGGTCCGCCTTGCGGTCGACATGGATCAGGAAAGCGGTCCCGGGCACCGCCAGGCGCCGCACCATGCGGGCGACCTGCTGAGGGTGCTTATGAGCGGTGACGATGTAGGCGACGCGAATCTCGCTAGACGGCACCCGAGGCCCCCTCCCCGGCCGCGACCGCGGCCAGAACCCGCTCGAGCCGCTCGAGCCCATCCTCACGTCGGTTTTCTTTGGCGAAGGCGCGGGCATTCTCGGAGAGCCGGACACGCAACTCCGCGTCATCGCGAAGGCGAAGCACCGCCTCGATCAGGGCGGCGGGATCCTCGGGGGCAATGCAGAGGGCGGCCTCAGCCTCGCTTGCCACTCTGGCTGCCTCGCCCGCGGCCGAGACGATCACGGGCCGCCCGATCGCGCAGCAGTCGAAGAGCTTGATCGGGATCGACCTCTGGCGCTCGCGGGTGACGCCGAGTGAGACAAGCGAAGCGTCGGAGGCGCGCAGGTAGCGAGCCGCCAGCTCGGGCGAAACCACCCCGCGGAACGAGACCCGGCCCGGCGGCAGGGATTCCGCCTGCTCCTGGAGGCCGGCGAGCCTCGGGCCCGCCCCGACCACTTGCAGCTGGAAGCCATCGTCGAGCAGGCCGGCAGCCTCGACCGCCGTCTGCAGTCCCTGGGCAATCCCGACGTTGCCCGCGTAGGTGAGGACGAAGCGATCCTCCGGCATCCCGAGCGCCGAGCGCTCCTCCTCCTGCCCGCCGGCCTCGATCCAAGCGTCGGTGGTGCCGTTGGGGGCCACCGACACCTTGCCTGGATCGGCGACCTTCGCCGCGATGTCGCGTCGAAACGGCTCGGTTACGGTGACGATCGCCGACGACGACTTGTACAGCCTCTGCTCAAGCCGCTCAAGCGCTCCGACCGCCTTGGGATTGGACAGTTCGCCAAGGGCGACGGCGGCATCCGGCCAGGGGTCGCGGACATCCATCACCCAAGGCACGCGGCGCAGGCTTGCCACCGCCATCGCCGCGGCCGCCACAGGCAGTGGCGGCGAGGAGGCGAGGATCACATCCGGCCGCCTGGCAGCGATCCCGGCCAAGGCGGCCATCAGGGCGTAGCTGCCATAAGCGAGAGCCCGCGCCTTCATGCCCTTGGCGGGAGAGACCCGCACCCACACATACCGCGCCGTGAAACCGCCGAGCCGCCGCTTCTGAACCGCCTTGCCGCGGAACTCGTCGCGAACGACCCCCTCCGGATGGTTGGGGATCTCGCAGATGACCTCAACCTCATGGCCGCCCGCGGCGAGTCGCTCGGCAAGCGGCTGCAGGCGGAAGCTGGCCGCAGTGACCTCGGGCGTGAAGTACTGGCTGAAGATCAGGACTCGCACAAACCTAAGGAGTATCTCCTCGGCGGCCTGAATCCTCCAATTCAGGCGATTGACAGTGACCACAGGCGGGCGAGGCGAGTGGGCATACTTATCGCGTGCCAGCCGAGTTGATCGCCGCAGCGGAGCTGTCCAGGCGCGATCTGACGCAGTGGCGGGAGCTGGCCGCGCGCGCGGTTGAGCCAAATCCCTTCTTCGAGCAGGAGTACGTCCTGCCCCTGGCCAGCGGCCTCAACTGCGAGCAGGAGGTGCAGCTGCTGGTCGTCCGCGATCGCGATCGATGGCGCGCCTGCATGCCTGTGCACACGGAAAAGCGCTGGCACGGGCTCCCGATCCGCTCTCTCGCGACCTGGCTGGGCCACCCCCTTTACGGTCTGCTCGGCACCCCCCTCGTCGCCCCCGAGCGCAGCGGCGAGTCGCTGGCCGAGCTGCTCGACGGCATCCCGGGATCGGTGCGAGGCGCGAAGTTCGGCGCCCTGGAGCGGGTGACGAGTGACGGGCCGCTGGGCCAGCCCCTGATGGCGCTGCTGGAGGAGCGGCGCCCGGCGCCGCTCCTCTTCGAGCGCTACGAGCGAGCGGCGCTGCGCCGCCGCCCCAAGCCGACCTATATCGAGGAGACGCTCAGTTCCAAGCACCGCCGTGAGCTTCGCCGCCTGCGCCGCAAGCTGGGCGAGGAGCTCGGCGGCGAGCCGACCGTTGTCGACCGCGCCGGCGACGACAGCGCCTACGCCGATTTCGTCGCGCTTGAGGCAGCCGGCAGCCTCGCCAAGAGCGGCACGGTGATCGCCGCCGACCCCGGGCACGTCGCCTTCTTCACGGCGATGTGCCGCGCCTTCGCCGCCCGCGGACGCCTGCAGCTGCTGGCGCTGCAAGCCGGCGACCAGACGGTCGCGATGAAGTGCAATCTGATTGCCGGCTCTACGATCTTCTTCTTCAAGATCGCCTACGACGAGCGGTGGTCCGCCTACTCCCCCGGCATCCTGCTCGAGCTGGAGATGCTCAAGCTCTTTCACGAGAATTCCGATGTCGACCTAATGGACTCCTGCGCCGACGCCAACAACTCGATGATCAACCGCCTCTGGCCCGACCGGCGCGAGCTCATCACCCACCTGCTTCCCGCGGCCGGACTGACCGGCCGCGCCACCAGGCCGGCCCTTGCTGCCGCCCGCTCACTGCGCGATTTCAAGCGCGAGAGGAGGAACCGATGACCCAGCTACTGGAGATAGACGCGGACCGCCTAGCGTCGAACTTCGCCGACGAACCGTTCAGCGTCCATCACAACCTCGCCCAGCACGAGCTGCTCACCGTCGAGGCAGTGGCGAAGCTGGCCGAACAGCTGCCCGCCAACGACATCGAGCACAACCGCGGCGACGTGCCCGCCGTCGTCACCGCCGGGCAGGTTGTCTCGGTCGACGAGACCCCGGGCGAGATCGCCCGCAATATCGAGACCAACGGCTGCTGGATGGTTCTCAAGAACATCGAGCAGATTCCCGCCTACCACCGCCTTCTTGACGAAGCCCTGAACGAGGTCGACCCGCTGGTACAGGGCCGCGAGGGCGGGATGAACCTGCGCGAGGGATACATCTTCCTCTCCGCGCCAAACTCGACCACCCCTGCCCACACCGATCACGAGCACAACTTCCTCTTGCAGATCCGGGGCAGCAAGCAGATGAACCTCGGCCGCTTCGCCGACCCTGAAGTCGAACAGCTGCAGGTCGAGAAAATGTTCGCCGGCGATCGCAACATGGACCGGCTCCCCGACGAACCAACCGCCTACGAGCTGAGCCCGGGAGACGGCGTCTACGTGCCCCCCAACGCCCCCCACTGGGTGCTCAACGGCCCGTCCGTCTCCGTCTCGCTCTCGATCACCTTCCGCACGCCGGTGACCGAGCGCGGCGCCGTGGTCCACTCGATCAACCGCCGGCTCCGCAAGCTGAAGATCTCCCCCCGTCCGCCCGGCGAGCACATCGCCACCGACAAGGCAAAGTTCGCGGTCCACCGGACGTTGAAGTCGCTGCGACGCAGTTGAGCGGGCAGCTGACGCCGATCGCGGCGCTCACCGACCGCGACCTCGGCGCTTGGCGCGAGCTGGCCCAGCGAGCCGTCGAGCCGAACCCTTTCTTCGATCCCGACTTCGTGCTGCCCGCGGCGCGGGGCCTCGGCGAATGGGAGGAGGTCGGCATCTTCCGCCTGCTGGAGGGCGCCGATTGGATTGCCTGCCTGCCGCTGCGCCGCTACTCGCGGTGGCACCGGCTGCCCCTCCCCTGCCTGGCGACCTGGCGGCACAGCTACTGCCTGCTCGGCACGCCCCTGCTCGCGCCCGGGCACGAGCAGAAGGCGATGGAGGCGATAGTCGCCGCGATGCGCGAGGCCGGCGGCACGGCCTTCGCCGGACTCGAGTGGATCCCGGCCGACGGCCCGTTGGCCGAGGCGGTCGGCGCGGCCTCTCCGGCCAGCGCAATCGCTTTCGACGACTTCTCGCGGCCGATCCTGTCGCGCCGGCAGAACGGCGACTACCTCGAGAACGTCAAGGGCAAGCACCGCCGTGAGTTCAAGCGGCTCGCCCGCGGCCTCGAAGCGGAGCTCGACGCCCCGCTTGAGCTGGTCGACAGGGCCGGAGACGCGGCGGCAGTCGAGTCCTTTCTCAGCCTGGAGGCAGCAGGCTGGAAGGGGCAGCAGGGCACGGCTCTAGCCTCGGACCCAGCCCATGCGGAGTTCCTGCGCGAGGCGGCGAGGTCCTTTGCCGAGCGCGGGGCATTGGAAATGCTCTTCCTCGAAGCCGACGGCCGGCCGGTAGCCATCCGCTGCAGCCTCCTCGCCGGCGGCGCCAACTTCTGCTTCAAGATCGCCTACGACGAGCGCTTCAGCCGCTTCTCCCCTGGCCGCGAGCTCGAGCTGCGGCTGATCGAGCGCTTCGACTCCGACGAGAGCCTCAACTGGATGGACTCCTGCGCCGACCCCGGCAACGAGGTGTTCCGCCGCCTCTGGCCGGAACGCCGCGCCCTTTCCACGATCGCCCTGCCAGCGCCCGGCCTGCGGGGCAAGGTCGCGGCCGGAGGCTTGCGGGCAACGATTGCGCTGCGCGATCGTCAGCGGGCGCGGCAGACCTAGCCGAGGCTCTTGCCAAACGCCTCAAGAGCTGCCCGGACATCCTCCGCGTCGATGAGCAGTGGCGGCAGCAGGCGAATCGTGCCCGGCTCAGGGGCGTTCACGACCAGGCCATGCTGAAGCAGGTCGTCGCGGAGGGCCGAGGCGTCAATCCCCTCCTCCAAGCCGACGCCAAACATCAAGCCGCGACCGCGGACCTCGCGGACACCGTCGAGGGAGAGAAGCCCCGCTTGGAGCTCTGCCCCGATCTCACGCACCCCGCGCAGAAGCCCCGGGTCGTTGACAATCTCAAGCACCGCGAGCGCGGCGCTTGCCACAAGTGGGCCACCGGCAAAAGTCGAGCCGTGATCACCCGGCTCAAGGATCTCGCCCGCCTCCGGCGTCGTCACGCAGGCGCCAATCGGCATGCCGCCGCCGAGCGCCTTGGCGGAAGTGAGGACGTCGGGCCGCGCCGGCGTCTGCTCGTAAGCCCAGAGCGATCCTGTCCGGCCGACGCCCGTCTGGATCTCGTCGAAGATCAAGAGCGCCCCGGCCTCGTCACAGGCCTGGCGCGCTGCCAGCAGGGCCTCGTCGCTGACCGGGTAGATGCCGCTCTCGCCCTGGATCGGCTCGATCAGCACCGCCGCCGTGTTCTCGCCGACCGCCTCGCGCAGGGCGGCCGCGTCGTTGATCGGGACCGCGCGGAAGCCCGCCAGCATCGGGCCGAGGTCGGGGTTGGCCGCCAGCGCCGGGGTCGCCGCCAGTGACCCGTAGGTGCGGCCGTGGAAGTCGCGCTCGAAGCTGACGATCTCCGGCGCCTCCACCCCGCGCCGGTGGGCGCGCTTGCGGGCGATCTTGATCGCGCACTCGTTGGCCTCTGTGCCGGAGTTGGAGAAGAAGACGCGGCCACCCAGGCTCGACTCGGAGAGCCGCTCGGCCAGCCGCACCATCGGCTCGGTGTAGAAGAGGTTGGAGGTGTGCATCAGCCGCCCGGCCTGCTCGCGGACCGCCTCGACCACGGCCGGGTTGCAGTGGCCGACCGAGCAGACCGAGATCCCGGCCAGGAAGTCGAGGTACTCCTTGCCCTCGGCGTCCCAGAGCCGCGCCCCTTCGCCGCGGACGAACTCGACCGGCGCCCGCCGGTAGGTCTGCATCAGGTAGCGGCCCTCGAGCGACTGCAGGTCGGTCAGGTTCACGGCGTCACCATCGTCCCGATCCCGGCGTCGGTGAACAGCTCCAGCAGCAGCGAGTGGGGCTTGCGGCCGTCGATGATGTGGGCCGACTGGGCGCCGCCGCGAATCGCGTCGACGCAGGCCTGCATCTTCGGCCGCATGCCGCCGTCGATCGAGACCAGCCGCTCTTCGACCTCGGCTACGGTCGCCCGCGAGATCAGCGAGCCCTCGTCGGCGGCGTCGGCGCGCCAGCCCTCGACATCGGTGAGGAAGATCGTCTTGTAAGCGCCGAGGGCGGCGGCGACCTTGCCGGCCGCCTCGTCGGCGTTGACGTTGTAGGACTGGCCGTCGCGGTCGGAGGCCGAGGAGGCGATCACCGGGATGTAGTCGACGGCGATGTGGTTGAGGACGTCGACGTCGACCCGTTCGATCGAGCCGACGAAGCCGACCTGCTCGGCGTTCGGCGCCGGCTTCACCTCGAAGAGGGAACCGTCGCTGCCGGAGAGGCCGACCGAGGGCTGGCCGTGGCGGTTGAGCCGCTCGACGATGTCGGCGTTTACCTTGCCGATCAGGACCATCTTCGCCACCTCGACGGTGTCGGCGTCGGAGACGCGCAGGCCCTCGTGGAAACGGACCTCGAGCCCGAGCCGCTCCATGTGCTCGGTGATCTCGGGGCCGCCGCCATGGACGATCACCGGGTTGAGCCCGACGTACTTGAGCAGGACCACGTCGGTGGCGAAGGCGTCGCGCAGGGCCTCCTCGCGCATCGCCGCGCCGCCGTACTTGATCACGACCGTGCGGCCGTGGAACTCGCGGATATAGGGCAGGGCCTCCAGCAGCGTCTCGACGCTGGTCCCGGCCCCCCGTGACTGCGGCGCCCGCTCGGTCATTGCCAGTCCCTTCCGTAGACGCTCACGTCGTGTACTCCGCGTTGATCCGAACGTACTCATAGCCAAGGTCGGAGAACCAGACGTGGGCCCGGTGCTCGCCGCGGTCGAGCCTGATCCCGATCTCCGCCTCGGCGACGTCCTCGGCCAGCTCGGCGGCGTCGATCGAGTCGGCCCCGATCTCCTCCAGGTCCTCACCGGCCAGAGCCATCCCGGCGGCCTGCGCGATCCGCCCCCAGTTGGGATCACGGCCGAACAACGCCGTCTTCACCAGCGGCGAGTTGGCGATCGCCCGCGCAACCCGCTCGGCCTCGGCGGCGGAAGCGGCCCCGTCGACCTGGACCCGCCCGACCCGGGAAGAGCCCTCGCCATCGGCGACGACCTCGATCGCGAGCTGCAGCAGCACCGCCTCAAGCAAGCCCTCCGGCAGCGGCGCGCCCGCCGTCCCCGTCGCCTGCAGCAGGACGGTGTCGTTGGTGCTCATCTGCCCGTCGACCGTGATCCGCTCGAAGGAAGCGTCGGTCGCCGCCCGCAGCGCCGCATCGGCATCCTCGACCACGGCGTCGGTCTGGACGAAGCAGAGCATCGTCGCCATGTTGGGCTGGATCATGCCGCCGCCCTTGGCCTGAGCTGAGATCGTGACGCCGCCGGCGCGCAGCGAGCAGCGCTTCGGCCAACGGTCGGTGGTGACGATCGCGTCAGAGAAGTTCGCGCCACCGGACTCGGAGAGGTCCGCGGCGGCCTCGCCGATCCCGCCGAGGACGGTCTCGACCGGCAGCGGCACGCCGATCACCCCGGTCTCGGCGACGGCCACCAGCTCCGGCCGCAGGCCAAGCTGGGCGGCGGCCTCGTCGCACATCGCGACCGCGTCGGCGTAGCCCTTCTCCCCGGTCTCGGCGTTGGCGTTGCCGGAGTTGACGACCGCGGCGCGGATCGCCCCCCGCTCGCAGCGATCGCGGCAGACCCGGACCGGCGCCGCCGAGGAAGCGTTGCGGGTGAGCAGGATCGAGGAGGTGACATCCTCGGCATCGCAGACGACCAGGCCGACGTCGGTCTTGCCGCCGCCCTTCAGCCCGCAGTGGGCGCCGCCGGCCCGGAAGCCGGGTGCCAGCTGCGCGGAGTCCAGCTCCTCGACCCCATCCGGCGCCTGCACCCAGCGCGACTTGAAAAAGCCGCCGCCGCTCATTTCAGCCCCTCGGTCTCGTCGAGCCCCAGCATCAGGTTGAGGCACTGCACCGCCTGCCCGGAGGCGCCCTTCCAGAGGTTGTCGATCGCCGAGAAGGCGAGCACTCTTCCCCGCTCCTCGACCGTGACGTAGACGTGGCACTCGTTGGTGTCGCGCACGTCGCGCAGCCCGGGCGGGCCGTCGACGACGTGGACGAAGGGCTCATCGGCATAGCGCTCGCGGTAGAGCGCCTGGACCTCGTCCTTGGAGATCGGCTCGGTCGTCTGCGCGTAACAGCTGGTCAGCTCGCCCTGGTCGAGCGGCAGCAGATGGGGGACGAAGGTGACCGGCGCCGGGCTTCCCAGCGCCGCCAGCTCCTGCTCGATCTCGGGCCGGTGGCGGTGGCCCTCAGTCTTGTAGGCGAAGGCGTTCTCGTCCATCGCCACGTAGTGCATCGAGTCGCCGCCGCCCCGGCCGGCGCCGGAGACGCCCTGCTTGGCGTCGATCACGACATCGGCGAGCAGGCCGCGTTCGGCCAGCGGCGCCAGCGCCAGCACGCTCGCGGTCGGGTAGCAGCCGGGGGTCGCCACCAGCTCGGCCTCGCGCAGCTGCTCGCGGTAGAGCTCGGTCAGCCCGTAGACGGCGCCGTCGAGCAGCTCGGGAGCGCCATGCTCGCCGTACCAGCGCTCATAGGTAGCCATGTCGCGGAGGCGGAAGTCGGCGGAGAGGTCGGCGACGATCGCCCCCAGCCCGCGCAGGGCAGCCACGGTCGGGGCCGAGGCGCCGTGCGGGTAGGCGACGATCGCGGCGTCGACGCCATCGACCTGGTCAAGGTCGAGCTCGGTCAGCTCCAGCGGCACCCGGTAGCGCGGGTAGAGGCTGTCGAGCCGTTTGCCGGCGTCGCTGCGCGAGGTGACGGCGACCAGCTCCAGCCGCGGGTGGCGCCAGACGATCTGCGCCGCCAGCGCGCCGGTGAAGCCGGAAGCGCCAGCGACCAGCACCCGGGCGACGGGATCTCCTGAAAGTGGCTGTTTGGGTGAGTCAGCCACGCAGCGACCCCCCGATCCTCTTCAGCTCGAACTCAATCGAGTTGCGCTGCCTGGTGACCTCCTCGTCGGTGAGCGTGCGGTCGCCGGCCCGGAACTCCAGCCGCAGCGCCAGGCTCTTGTTGCCCTCGCCGACCTGCTCGCCTGCGAAGAGGTCGAAGACCTCGGCCGAGCGCAGCAGCTCACCGCCACCGGCGACCACGGCCGCCCGCACGGCGGTGGCGGCGACATCGGCGGCGATCACCACCGCCAGGTCCTGGTAGACCGCCGGAAAGGTGGTGACGTCTTCATAAGTCTCTTCGCCGGCCGAGGCAGCGGCGACCAGCGCCGCTAGCTCGACCTCGAAGGCGACGGCCGCCTCCAGATCCCACTCGCGGCAGGCCAGCGGGTGCAGCTCGCCGATCCACCCCGCCGGTTCGCCGCCAATGCTGACCTGGGCCGAGCGGCCAGGGTGCAGGAAGGGCTCGGCCCCGGCCTCGAAGGCCAGCTCGACCCCAAGCCGCGCGGCAATCGCTTCCAACACGCCCTTCAGCGCAAAGAAATCGGCAGCCTCGCCACCCCCCCGCCACGATTTGGGTGTCAGCGGCCCCACCGCGAGACAGCCAAGCCGGTGCGGCTCGACAAACGGCGCCTCCTGCTCGCCGGGAAACTCCCCACCAAGGGTGCCGACGGGGCTCAAACGGGCCTCTACGTCCCGTTTTAGGCCCGTCGGCGGGGTGGTTAGGTAGACGCGGCCTGACTCGAAGAGGGCAATGCGGTCGGCGCCGCGGGCCAGGTTGCGCTGGGCGGCGTCGAGCAGCGAGCCGAGCACGATCGTCCGCATCACCGACTGGTCCTCGGAGAGCGGGTTTGCGACGATCACGCCGCTCGCCCGCGGATCGCCCTCCGGCAGCCGCAGCCGTCCCGCCTCGCCGGGGTCGGTGAAGCTGAGGCCGACGATCTCGTCGAAACCGAGGTCGCGGGCCGCGTCCTCCGCCCGCCGCCGCAGCCGCTGCTCGCGGCTGAGGCCGCCGACCTGGCCGGCGCTGCCCGGCAGCGTCGTCGGCAGGTTCTCGGCCAGGCCGTGGACCCGGCCCACCTCCTCGATCAGGTCGACCTCGCGGGTGACGTCGTAGTGGCGGTCGGCGGGCACCGTGACCTCAAGGTCTTCCCCTTTGGCCTCGACGCCGAAGCCGAGCCGCTCCAGGTAGGCGATCTGATCGGACTGCTCGATCCGCATCCCCAGCAGGCCCTCGACCCGGGCGGCGCGCAGGCGCAGGCGCGACGGCGCCGGAATCTCGGCGGCGACGTCGATCGTGCCGGGGACGAGCTTGGCCCCACAGAGCTCGACCATCAACCGCGAAGCCAGCTGCTGCGCCCGCAGACAGAGGTCTGGGTGCAGCTGCTTCTCGAAGCGCGACGATGCCTCCGAGCGCAGCCCAAGCAGGCGCGAGGTGCGGAGGATGTTCTTGCCGTTCCAGTTGGCGACCTCGAGCAGGACCCGGGTCGTCTCAGCTGAGACCTCGGAGACCTGGCCACCCATGATCCCGGCGATGCCCGAGGGGCCGTTGTTGTCGCAGACCAGAACCGTCTCGGCGTCGAGGGTGCGCTCGACGCCGTCGAGGGTGGTCATCTTCTCGCCCTCCGCCGCGCCGCGGACCGTGAGCGCTCCATCCGGGACCTTGTCGAGGTCGAAGGCGTGCAGCGGCTGCGCGGTCAGCAGCATCACGTAGTTGGTGATGTCGACGACGTTGTTGATCGGCCGCTGGCCGGCGGCGGTCAGGCGCGCCTGCAGCCAGGCCGGCGAGGGAGCAATCGTCACATCGGTGAAAACGCGGGCGGTGAAGCGCGGGCAGAGCTCGGGAACCTCGACCGCGACCGAGGCGTAGTCGCCGACCTCGCCCCCGCCCTCGGCCGCAGCGTCGTCCGCCCAGGGCTCGGGCCCGAGCGGGGCGGCGCTGATCGCGTGGACCTCGCGAGCCACCCCGTAGATGCCGAAGCAGTCGACCCGGTTCGGCGTCACCTCCAGCTCCAGCACTGCCTCGGCCAGCGGCAGCACCTCCGAGAGCGGCGTGCCGGCGGCAATGCCGTCTCCGAGGACGAGGATGCCGTCGGCCCCCTCGCCGACTTCGAGCTCAGAGGCGGAGAGGATCATCCCGCTCGACTCGACCCCGCGCAGCTTCGCCTTGCCGATCTTGTGGCCGCCCGGCATCACCGCTCCCGGCAGCGCCACTGGAACGGTCTGCCCGGCGGCGACGTTGGGCGCGCCGCAGACGATCGTGCGCTCGCCGTCGCCGCTGTCGACCGTGCAGACCCGCAACCGGTCGGCGTCGGGATGCGGCTCGGCGGCGACAACCTTGCCGACGACGAAATTCTCGGCCGACGGTGGCCCGATCGTGGCCACCCGCTCGACCTCGGTCCCGGTCATCGCCATCCGCTCGGCCAGCAGCTCCGGCTCGATCCCGGGATCGCAGTGCTCCTGCAGCCATGAGTACGGGACCCTCACAGGAACTGCCCCAGCATCCGCACGTCGTTGTCGAAGAAGCGCCGCAGGTCCGGCACGCCGTGGCGCAGCATCGCGATCCGCTCGACGCCCATGCCGAAGGCGAACCCCTGAACCCGCTCGGCGTCGTAGCCGTTGCCCTCGACGAAGCCGAGCACGTTGGGATCGACCATGCCGGCGCCGCCGACCTCGATCCAGCCGATCCCCTTGCAGAGGTTGCAGCGCTCACCATCGGCCAGGCTGCCGGTCCCCTCGCACTGGAAGCAGGAGACGTCGAACTCGACGCTGGGCTCGGTGAAGGGGAAGAAGTGCGGCCGCATCCGCGCCTGGCGGGTCTCGCCGAAGATCGCCCGCAGCATCTCCAACAGCGTCCCCTGCAGGTCGGCGAGGGTGATGCCCTCGCCGATCGCCAGCCCCTCGACCTGATGGAACATCGGGCTGTGGGTGGCGTCGGAGTCGCGCCGGTAGACCTTGCCCGGGACGACGATGAAGATCGGCGGCGCCTGCGTCTCCATCGCCCGGATCTGCATCGGCGAGGTGTGGGTGCGCAGCAGCACGTCGGGGTGGGACTGCACATAGAAAGTGTCCTGCAGCATCCGCGCGGGATGGCCCTCCGGGTGGTTGAGAGCGGTGAAGTTGTAGTAGTCGTGCTCGATCTCGGGACCCTCCATCACCCGGTAGCCGAGTCCGACCATCACGTCCTCGATCTGCCGCATGGTGCGGGTGATCAGGTGCAGGTGGCCAGCCGGATGCGCGGGGGCGCCCGGCAGGGTGACGTCAACCTGGTCCGCGGCAAGCTGGGCGTCGAGCTCTGAGGCGTCGAGCCCGGCAGCCCTCGCCTCAAGCAAGGACTCCAGCGCCTTGCGCGCCTGGTTGGCGGCCCCTCCCACCTTGCCCCGTTCCTCGCCCGGGAGGTCGGCGATGCCCCGCAGGATCGTCGTCAGCTCGGCTTTGCGACCGAGGTAGCGAACCCGCAGCTCCTCCAGCTCGGCGCTGCTCGCGGCAGCGCCGATCGCAGCCTCGGCCTCAGCCTGGATAGCGGCTACTCGATCAAGCATCTGGCGTCTCCTCCGACATCGCGAGCGACGATATCCGCTCGCAGACGATCGCCGCCGCGGCGGCGACGTTGAGCGACTCCGCGCCTCCCGGCCGGACCGGAATCGTCACCTTTGCCTCACACTGGCCGAGGACCTCGGCGGGCAGGCCCTCGCGCTCGGCGCCGAGGCAGAGCGTCGCCGCGCTGTCGATCGCCCCGAGGCCATCGCCGCCGTGGGCGACAAGCGCCGCCCGTGGCGCCGGGGTGCCGTCAATCTCGGCCCGGGCCAGGGGCTGGCCAAAGATCGAGCCCATGCTCGCCCGCACCGCCTTCGGCGAGAAGGGGTCGGCGCAGCCGGGGCCGAGCACCACGGCGCCGTCGATCAGTGCGTGGGCGGTGCGCAGGATCGCGCCGACGTTGCCGGGGTCGGCGACGCCGTGCAGGTAGAGGCAGGTCATGCCTGCCGGATCGGCCCAGCGCTGGGGCCAGACCGCGATCGCCCGGGTGCCCGACCCCAGGGTCGAGACCTCGGCCAGCAGAGCCGGCTCGACCTCGTCGCCGCCAAGCCCGGCGCCGGCCGCGGTCAGCAGCAAGCGGGGCTCGACCCCGGCCGCCAGCCCAGCCTCGACCAGATCCTCGCCCTCGGTGACGAAGGCGCCCTCGCGTTCGCGGTGCTTGCGGTCGCGCAGCTTGCGGACCAGTTTCAGCTTCTCGTTGTGGGGGCTGGCGATCATCTGTTGTCAGTTCTTGTCTGGCGAATCTTCTCCTGGGAACAAAAAAAGGCGGGCCGTGAAGACGGCCCGCCCGGGAAACTGGAGTGCATGGCTGCGACTAGGCGGCCGCACCCTCCCGGGCAAGCTCCACAAATCGGCGGAACGCATCGCGGTCGGTGACCGCGATGTCGGCGAGCATCTTGCGATTGACCTCGACCTCGGCCTTGCTGAGGCCGTGGATAAGTTCGGAGTAGCTCATGCCCTCAAGCCGGGCGGCAGCGTTGATCCGCGTGATCCAGAGACGGCGGAAATCACGCTTGCGGTTGCGCCGGTCGCGGTAGGCGTACATGCCCGAGCGCTGAACCTGCTCTTTGGCGAAACGGTAGGAGGAGTGCTTGCGGCCGAAATAGCCTTTCGCCTCCTTCAGAACCTTGCGCCGCTTCTTGCGCGCGTGGACCGAGCGCTTGACGCGGCTCACTTGCCGCCCCCAAGCAGTGCCCGCACCGTCTTCGCATCGGCCGGGGAGATCTCAACCGGGCGCGCCATCCGCCGCTTCCGCTTCGGCGACTTCTTCTCGAGGATGTGGCTTGAGTAGGCGCGCCGCCCACGCAGCTTGCCTGTGCCGGTCTTGCGGAAGCGCTTCTTGGCGCCGGAATGAGTTTTCATCTTGGGCATCGGGTCCGCTATTGAAGCAGACCTGGGCCTCAGCCCATGTTCCGGATGACGCGACGCCGCAGGGGGTTGGGCAATCCAGCCGCGGTAGCGATCGCTGTCGCGCCGATCCCACCCCAAGCCCCAGAGGCGAAAACCCTGGATTCGGCGCAAAGGTCGGCATCGGCAAAACGCCACTTGTAGGACTCTGCCCCGTCCAAGAATCGATAGGCGACAACCCCGTCCCCACAAGCCTCGCGCACAGTGTGGGCAAGCAGGACGAAGCCGAGAGATAGGTCGTCGAAACGACGGTCCCTGCCGGCCTGGTAGTACCACTCCGATCCAGCGAAGCGCCACCCGTACCAGGCGGCAACCGTCTCGCCCTCGATTTCGGCGAGCCAGAGTCGCAACCAGCCCCGCTTCTGGGCCGCGGCAGCGAACTCACGGTGGAACTCGCCACGGGCGCCTTCGAAGACCCCGGATGACTCCCCTTCCCAGCGCTCGCCGTGAAGGCGAAAGAGAGCATCGAGGTCGGATTCGAGCCGGGCGGACTCGGTCGAGAGGCGAAACGAGAGCGCCTGCTCCTCGACCAGGCGCCGCTCGCGGCGACGCACCTGCTGCCGGAAGTTGCGACTCCTCGCCGCGAGCAGCTGGTCCCAGCTCGTCCCGGCAAGGCTGACGACGGGGTCGGGGTGCGTGGCAACTCTCTTGCCACTGACAAGCTCGCCCCAACCCTGGTCCCCCGGCAACCGCTCCGCCAGCACCACCGAAGGGAAGCCCCCTCCCAGTCTCGTTGCCCGGCGGATCCCCTCGCCCGCGGCGGGGCGATGCTGCGGAGCGCAAACCGGCGAGCGCAGGTCCCCGTCGCCGATGAAGCGGGCGATTCGAAACGGCCCGGCCTTCATCGAGTAGAGCGGCACGATGGCGATCGTCTCGCCGTCCCGATCGCGACAGACCAAGGTTTGCAGTGGTTTGCCGCCGCCCAGATGCCGCCACCAGATTGAGTTCCACTCCCAGGTGGCAAAGGGGTGCCCCGCCACCTCGCCCAGTCGCAGCCAGTCGTCCTTGAGGTCATCGAGGCTGTCCACCACCACGATCTCAACCTCGCTGTCAACGGCGGCCGGCGCAGCGGCCCTGGGCTCTGTGTCAGGCGTTCGGGCCACCGCCGGGATTGAAGCAGGCGCAGCCGACCCCGCTCGCGGATACCCTGCGCCGCGATGCGGATCGTCTACGTGATCGGGACCCGGCCCAACTTCGTCAAGACGGCGCCGGTGATCGCGGCCCTGCGCAAACGGCTGCCCGAGGGGCGCCACACGATCGTCCACACCGGCCAGCATTACGACCGGCTGATGTCCGACGTCTTCCTCGAGGAGCTGGGGGTGCCGGCGCCCGACCACATGCTCGAGGTCGGCTCCGGCAGCCACGCGCAGCAGACGGCGCGGGTGATGGAGCGGCTGGAGCCGGTGCTCGAAGCCGAGCGCCCCGACCTGGTCATGGTCCCCGGCGACGTCAACTCAACCCTGGCCGCAGTCCTGACCGCGACCAAGATGGGGATACCGGTCGCCCACATCGAGTCCGGCCTGCGCAGCTTCGACCGCACGATGCCGGAGGAGGTCAACCGGATCGTCGCCGACGAGTTCTCCGAGTACCTCTTCCTCCACTCCGACGAGGCGATCGAGAACCTGCGCGCCGAGGGCATTGCCGACGAGCGCATGCACTTCGTCGGCAACACGATGATCGACACCCTGGTCGCGCTCGAAGGCCGCATCGGTGAGGCCGGCAGCGCCGCGCGCCTCGGCGTCGAGCCCGGCGGCTACACGCTCGTCACCCTGCACCGCCCGGCGCTGGTCGACGGGCCTTTGCTGCCGGAGACCGTCAGCCGGCTCGCGGCGCTGGCGGAGGAGATGCCGGTCGTCTTCCCGGTCCACCCCCGCACCCGCAAGATGATGGAAGCGGCCTCCGCCGCCGACCATCCCGGCCTGATGCTGATCGAGCCGCTCGGCTACCTCGACTTCCTCTCGCTGGTGGCCGATGCCGGCGCGGTCCTGACCGACTCCGGCGGCATCCAGGAGGAGACGACCTACCTCGGCGTCCCCTGCTTCACGCTGCGCGACAACACCGAGCGCCCAGTCACGATCCGCGCCGGCACCAATACCCTCCTGGGCCTAGACCCGGCGGCAATCGCAACCATCCCGGCCGCGCTGGCTGCTCGATCAAGCGAGCGGCCCGATCCTCCACCGCTCTGGGACGGCCATGCCGCCGAGCGGATCGCCGATGTCATAGCGGGCTAAGGGCCATCCCGATAGGGGTGGAACGTCTTGCACTTTTTCGCCGCCTCCCTTCGGGCGACAGCCACCGCGGCCCGTCGAAAAAGTTAAGTGGAACCCCTACCGGGATGGCCCCTACACAGCGGCGTCGTCGGCCGGCTCAGCGGCCTCGACGGGTGCTGTTGAGTCAGCGTCGGGCTCCGCTTTCGCGGCGTCTTTGCCCGGGGCCAGCAACATGCTCATGTTGCGGCCTTCCTGCAGCGGGTCCGACTCGATCACGGCGAGCCCGCCGAGATCCTCAAAGAGTTTCTGCAAGAGCGCCCTGCCCCGCTCCGGATGCGCCTGCTCGCGGCCGCGGAACATGATCGTGATCTTGACCTTGTCCTGGTGGCGGAGGAAGCGCTCGACGTGGCCCTTCTTGGTCTCGTAGTCGTGGGTCGCGATCTTGGGCCGCAGCTTGATCTCGCGGATGTTGACCTGCTGCTGGTGCTTGCGCGCCTGCTTCAGCTTCTGCTCCTGCTCGTATTTGTACTTCGAGTAGTCGAGCAGGCGGGTGACCGGCGGTTTCGAGCCGGCGGCGACCTCGACCAGGTCGAGGTCGGCGTCCTGGGCCCGTTTCAGGGCATCGGCGATCTCGACGATCCCGAGCTGCTCGCCGTCGGCGCCGATCAGGCGGACCTGGGGCACGCGGATGCGCTCGTTGACCCGAGTCGTGTCGCGCTCTGGTGGGCGCCGATCGAACCTACGCGGGACCGGCACTAGCGGAAGGAGCGCTGGAACTTCAAGTGGACGAGAGGTAGGGAAGCAGGCACGGGACGCTCAGCGGCGCGGGGTGTTTGAGGTGCCTACGATCAAGTCGGCGCAGTATAGAGGCAAGCGAGAGATAAGCAACCGCTCGATTTTTCAGGAGCGATTGTCCTGGTCGGCGACGCGGCCAGCGAAGTCGCCGACCGGCATCGCCCCCAGCTCGCCCTCTTCGTGCGAGCGGACGGCGATCGCGCCCGCCTCCTGCTCGCGATCTCCGACCACAAGCATGTAGGGGTAGCGGCCGAGCTCGGCGTCGCGGATCTTGCGGCCGACCGACTCCGAGCGCTCGTCGACGGTGACCCGGACCCCGGCCTCGCCCAGTTCGGCGGCGATCCGATCGGCGTACTCGTTGTGGCGGTCGGAGACCGGCAGCACGATCGCCTGCACCGGCGCGAGCCAGGTCGGGAACCGCCCGGCGTAGTGCTCGATCAGGATCCCGGCGAAGCGCTCCATCGAGCCGAGCAGGGCGCGGTGGATCATCACTGGCCGGTGCTGGCCGTCGTCGGCGCCGACGTAGGAGAGATCAAAGCGCTCCGGCATCTGGAAGTCGAGCTGGCAGGTGCCGCACTGCCAGGAGCGGCCGAGCGCGTCGGTGACGTGGAAGTCGATCTTCGGCCCGTAGAAGGCGCCATCGCCCGGGTTGAGCTCGTACTCGCGGTTCTGGCGGTCGAGCGCCTCGGTCAGCGCCGCCTCGGCCTTGTCCCACTGCTCGGGGCTGCCCATCGACTTCTCCGGCCGGGTCGAGAGCTCAACTTTGACGTCCTCGAAGCCGAAGCGGGCGTAGAGCTCGTCGATCGCCTCGCAGATGCTCGCCACCTCGTCGGCAATCTGGTCCTCGGTGCAGTAGACGTGGGCGTCGTCCTGGGTGAAGGCGCGCACCCGCAGCAGCCCGTGCAGCACCCCCTCGCGCTCGTTGCGGGAGACGCGGCCGAACTCGGCCAGGCGCAGCGGCAGCTCGCGGTAGGAGTGGCGCTCGGAGTCGAAGACGAGGCAGGCGCCGGGGCAGTTCATCGGCCGCAGCGCGAACCTGCGCCCGTCGACCTCCATGAAGTACATGTCGTCGCGGTAGTTCTCCCAGTGCCCGGAGCGGTGCCAGAGCTCCTCGTCGAGCACCTGCGGGGTGGCGATCTCCTTGTATCCGCGCTTGCGCAGCTGGTCCTGGACCTCGGCCTCGATCAGGTGCAGAAGCGTGGTCCCGTTGGGCAGCCAGAACGGCATCCCCGGCGCCTCTTCGCGCAGCATGAAGAGGCCGAGCTGTGGTCCGAGGCGGCGGTGGTCGCGGGCTTTGGCCTGCTCGATCCGCTCCAGGTGCTTGCTCAGCTCCTTCTTCGAGAAGAAGGCGGTGCCGTAGATCCGGGTCAGCATCTGGCGCTTCTCGTCGCCGCGCCAGTAGGCGCCGGCGAGCGAGCTGAGCTTGATCGCCTTGATCCGGCCAGTCGACGGCCCGTGCGGGCCGCGGCAGAGATCCTCGAAGGGGCCGTTGCGGTAGAGCGAGACGGTCTCGACGCCTTCGCCCTCAATCAGGTCCTTGATCAGCTCGACCTTGTAGCTCTCGCCCTGGGCCTCGAAGATCTCGATCGCCTCGGCGACCGGAACGTCGCGGCGCGAGAACTCCTCGTCGGCCTCGATGTGGGCGCGCATCGCCGCCTCGATCTTCTCCAGGTCGGCGTCGGTGATCTTCACCGCGTCAGGGAAGTCGAAGTCGTAGTAGAAGCCGTTTTCGATCGCCGGCCCGATCGTCACCTTGACCCCCGGGTAGAGCTCCTGCACCGCCTCGGCCATGACGTGGGCGGCATCGTGGCGGATCAGGTCGAGCGCCTCGGGGTCGCGGTCGGTGAGGATCGCGATCTCGGTCCCGTCGGGGAGCGGCGCCGAGAGATCGTGCAGCTCGTCGCCGAAGCGGATCGCCAGCGCCGCCTTGGCCAGGCCGGGGCCGATCGCCGCGGCGGCATCGGCGCCGGTCGCGCCCCCGGGCAGCTCCAGCGGGGTGCCGTCAGGCAGGCTGACGGTGATCTTCTCGGTCGCGGCCTCCACGCGGGCATGGTATCCACGGCGCCGCCGGGCAGTGGCCAGCCAGGACGCGTTCGAGCTTTGTCCCGGATAGCGGGAACAAGCTCGAACGCACTCAGTGGCTTCGTGGTCCCTGGCGCGCCTGGCGGACGGCAATCAGCGGGCAGGGGCTGCTGCCACGAACCGGATCGACCGTTTCCCACAGCACGTAGGGAGGCGCGACCTTGAGCACCCGCAGGCCCGAATAGGGCTGCTGCTTGAGGCCGCCCTGGGTGACGACAAATCGCACCCCAGGCAGCAGGGCATGTCCGGCTTCGTCTGCCGACTTGATGCAGACGCGGCCGCCGCGCAGCTCCCAGGAGATGTAGGGAGCGCCGTGCTGTTCGGCGAGCAGCTGGGGCGAGGCGAGCACCAGGGTCGAGTCGGCGGCGATCAGCGGGCGAAAGCCGGTCAGCGCCGGCGAGTACGAGGGCGGCCCGACCGGGGCGTTGGCGAAAGCGAGCAGCGAGCAGACAGCGGCCGCAGCGAGATAGACAAGCGCCGCCAGGCCGGCAATCGCGCCTCCAGAGAACCGCCTCTCCCCCGCATCGGCCGGGCGATCGAGCAACGGCAGGACGATGACGAGGGCGCAGAGCGGGGCCGCGATCTCGATCGCCTTGGCGGCGGTGTAGGGAGTGCCGCCGACCCGGGCGGCGGCGTAGGCGAGGCAGGCGGCGGCGAAGCCGGAGAGGATCGCCGTCTCGCGACGGCGGATGCAGCGCACTGCGCCGTAAGCGAGCAGCGCCAGGGCGAAGGCGGCGCCGAGGTGATAGCCGAAGGCCGGGACCGCGCCGTCGCCAGGGGCGAGGCGGAAGTCTCCCGAGGGCCAGATCCCCAGCGCCTCGAAGGGCGAGACCTGGCCGAAGAGGTTGCCGAGGCCGGGGCCGTTGGGGTCAAAGGTCTCGAAGCTGTGGAAGTCGATCATCCGGCCGATCTCTGGAGCCACGAGGACGACGAACAGAAGAACTGCCAGAAGGACAGACCGCCAGGCTGCCGGCGGCGGGATGAGGGGGGCCTGCGGGCGGGCCAAACTGGGTCCGTTCTCGGCCCCCCTCATCCCGCCGCTCGCAGAGCTGCCGACCCCCTTCAAGGTGAGTTCTGCAAGCAGCCAGATGGCTGCGGTGCCGACTAGCCAGATGAGGCCCGGGAAGCTGTAGGTGTAGACGCTGCCTGCTGCAATTACGGCTGCGGGGATGAAGCGGAGGGGCAGATTCCGCCAGGACTCGTTGCGCGTCGCCTCTCTCAGAGACAAGGCGAAAGCGAGGACGTAGAGGGCCTGGATTGTCTCCTTGAAGGAGCCCTGGGCGTAGTAGGAGGCGACCATGTATGTCAGGCCGACCGCAAGGGCGCCTGCCGTCCGGCGCAGGGACGGGAGGTTGGCGAAAGCCGTTAGGGCCGTTAGCGAGGCGAGGATTGCTGCGGCAATCGTCAGGCCGGTGAATCCCTGGACCAGGTTGACCCCCAAGCCCTTGCTCAGGGCCACCACGATCGAGTGCGGGCCCAAGGGGTATCCCTGGTGGAGCAGCGGCGAGCCGGCGCCGTGGGCCAGATGATCGGTTGCCAGCAGGTGCTGGGACATGTCTGGGTTGAAGCTGGTGCCGAGGATGCCGAAATGGCCTTCGGCGACGAAGGGGAGCGATGCCGCCGCCAGCGCCAGGAGCGCGACCGGCGCGCCGGTTCTCAGCGCAGTGCCCACGCCTTCGGTGCGGCCTCTGAGGAAGAGGACGGTGCCGACGGTCAGCACCAGCACGGCTACCGCCGAGATCACACCGTCGCCTGGCAGGCGCACCGTCCCCCAGCAGATCGCGCAGAGCAGGGCCAAGCCGACCGCGGGCGACAGCCACGACCATTGCCTCACTCCGCAGAGCGCGACCGCCGCCTGTCCGAGCGCCAGCGAGGCGGCGCATACCGCCAGCACGGCTGCATAGGTGCCGATCACTCATGGGCGTTACTGGGCTCGAACCAGTGACCTCCACCTTGTCGAGGTGGCGCTCTCCCAACTGAGCTAAACGCCCGGGACGGCGATTCTATGCAAAGCAGTCCCGGGCGCTCGCCGCTGCTATCGGTAGGTCAGGTGCCCGTTGGCCTTGCACTTGAAGCCGGCGTTCTTGTAAGCCTGCGCGTAGCCGGGTTTGTGAGAGCAGAACTCGCCCGCAGCGAGGCATTTTGTTCCACCTGGCGTCGAAGCGTTGACGCAACTGGCCTGAGCTATGGGCTGGGCCGGCGCAGTAGCGGGACCGACCGCCGCGATCGCCCCCAGGGCTGCGATTGCGACGGTTGCTAGGGCTTTTCGCATTGACTGGCTTCTCCTATTTGTTGGCTTCCAAGAAGCAAAAACATTTTCGTTTGCAAGCCAATATTCGTCGTCCGATCACGCTCCCCTAGGTAGGGCGATCGACCGACGCCGAGAAACTCAAGTCTGAGCCTGCAAAAGCCGATGCAACCAGTGCAACTTCCGGGCATACCTGGTGTTTATTTAGTCAGAGTCAGAGCGCATCACACAAGACTTGAGGACTGACGAGCCGGCGACCAAGGCCTGCCGGTGGCACGTCCTTCGGAACACAGAGGGCCCCTATACGGGGCCCTTTTCCGTTCTGCTGCGTGCCGGGCTCAGATGTGGTCGCTCGGCAAGTGCCAGCGGCGCGGCGCGATCAGCTCGCCGATCGTGGCGGGGCCCCAGGAGCCGGGCTCATAGACCTGGGCCGGGGTGGGCTCATCCAGCACCGGCTGGGAGACCTCCCAGAGGCGCTCGATCCCTTCCGAGCTGGTGAACAGGGTGCGGTCGCCGACCATGACGTCGTGGATCAGGCGCTCGTAGGCGTCGAGCGCCTGATGGTTGCCGCCGAAGCTGTCGGCGTAGTTGAAGCGCATGTGCGCCTCGCCGAGGCGCATCGCCGGCCCCGGGACCTTGGCCAGGAAGCTGGCCGAGATACTGCCCGGGTCGCCAAGCTCGAAGGTGAGGTGGTCGTGGCCGAAGGACTCGGCGACCTGGTCGCAGTCGAGCGGGAACATCCGCCGCGGCGGCTGCTTGAAGGCGACGGTGAGCAGATGGCGGTTCTGGGCGAGCCGCTTGCCCGAGCGCAGATAGAAGGGCACGCCCTCCCAGCGCCAGTTGTCGACAAAGGCCCGCAGCGCCACAAACGTCTCCGTCTCCGAGTCGGCGGCGACGCCCTCCTCGGCGCGATAGCCGGAGTACTGGCCGCGGACCACGTCGCCGGGCGCGAGCGGCAGCAGCGAGTCGAAGACCTTCTGGCGCTCGATCATCAGCGCCTTCGAATCGAGCGAGACCGGCGGCTCCATCGCGACGAAGCTGAGCACCTGGAAGAGGTGGGTGACGATCATGTCGCGGAAGGCCCCGGTCTGCTCGTAGAAGCTGCCGCGCATCTCGATCGAGAGGGTCTCGGGGACGTCGATCTGGATGTGATCGATGTGGTTGCGGTTCCAGACCGGCTCGAACATGCCGTTGGCGAAGCGCAGCGCCAGCAGGTTCTGAACTGCCTCCCGGCCCAGGTAATGGTCGATGCGGAAGATGTCGCCCTCGTTGAAGACGCCGCAGAGGTGTGCGTTCAGCTCCTTCGCGGAAGCGAGGTCGGTGCCAAACGGCTTCTCGGTGATGACGCGGGCGCCGCGGCCGAGCCCAGCCTCCCCCAGACCCTCGATCGTCCCAGCAGCTGCCCGCGGCGGCAGCGAGAGGTAGTGCAGGAGGCCTGCCTGCGGGCCAAGGTCCTCGCGAGCAGCGGCAACCGCCCGGCCGAGATCCTCGAAGCCCTCACCGACCGAGGCGTAGCCAAGGTTCTGCTCGAACCGCTCCCAAGCCTCGGCCGAGGCCGGCTTGCGACCCGAATCGTCGACCGCGGCGTGCGCCATCTCGCGAAACTCGTCCTCCGAGAGGTCGCCGCGGGCGGCCCCGATGATCCGAAACCGCTCCGGCATCAGCCCCGCCTCGGCGAGATGGAACATCCCCGGCAGCAGCTTCCGTTTCGCCAGATCCCCGGTCGCCCCGAAGAGGACAACCACCTGGTCCTGCGGCACCTGGCCCGAAGGCGCCTGCCGAACTGCGCTCGCAGTATCGATGCTCACGAATTCAGCCTGACAGATGATGAAAGGCAGGCAATCCGAACGCTGCTCGATGTCGCCTAGTTGGACTTCCTGATCGAGACCATCGGCAGGACGGCAGTTGTCTGTTCCATCTTCATCTTGCCCACCCTTGCAGGCCGCTGCGCAAGGTCAAGTCTCTACTCAGTCCCGCATTCCCAATCGCCAGCGCTTGCGACGACTCGGCCTTTCTCCAGCCCCGAAATCTTGCTGGCGCAGCCTTCTACCGCGAACACGGCATATCGAAGCCCAGCGATCCCCGAGATGTCAAAGCCGCTCCGCATGCGCCGCGTGCGGAGTTCTTCCCGGCCCCCGCCGGAGAAATCCAGACGCACATGGGCTACCGGGGTGTCGTAGGCCGCGATGCCGATGTCGAATGGCTGCCAGTCAGCATTAGCCGGCACCGGCACAGTCAGGACCCGGGCGTGCTGGGATGGCCCCAAGCCACACTGCGTTTCACCAAACTGCTCGCCACCTAGACCAACTCCGGGAAACTTGTGGACCGGTCCCGCGACGCTGACGTCAAAACATGGTGGCCCACCGCCCCCGCGCTCGACAGCGACATACCAGATGAACTGCTTGATCCTGCCGGAGCCCAGCAGCACCACCCCGCTTGGCTTTTCCACTTCACTTGGGTGGGTGGGGAAGGGCCGGTGGCCTGCTGCCTGTCCAGAATTGCTGAATGCGCACGCTGCTCCGACGAGCGCGACGATGCTCACCAAACCGACGACGAGTGCCTTTTTCATTCCGCCTCCCACAGGCTAATGCTGAACCCGCAACTCATTCGCTGGCCCACGAACATGACTGCCCCAATGCCTGGAAAGGGTCGGATGGAGATCAAGGTGATCTGCCATACAGGCACCGAGCCGGGGCTCAGAGGACACACAAAGCCCCTGGCTCATCTTCACCTCGATAGACAATATTGCCGGATGCGTTGTAGCCCACGGCTTCGTGCAGGCAGCTGGGGCCGAGTACCTTCACATATCCCCAGCGAAAGCGATCAACGTGAATCTTGCGAGCCTGCTCGTAAGACACGAGCCGAAGATTGAGGTCGCGCTTGCCAGCTTCGTCCAGATCCAGATGCACCTGCACCACATTGCGGGGGAACACCATGCCAAGGACCTCTTTTTCCACCTCATGCCTCGCGTCGATGGGTCCACTGAACGCCGGCGTCGGGCAGGTTGACGTGCTTGAAAACAAATAAGGGGATCCTGGCTTGGGTCTAAACCCGACTCCGAAACACACTCGGCGCGGGGAGCGGCCAATCCCTTCTGCCGCAACTAACCGCCAGGAATCTCTCTCAATATGAACCGTTGTCAAAATGAGCTGTGGAGGACGTACGGGTCCTTCCGCTGAAACCGGTGTGCTTGCCAGCCACAATGACATGGCCAACCCTAGGCCGATGACTCGTGCCCTCTGAATCCAGGCAGACGACCATCGCCGACGCTCGGTTAGTCCACCAGTCCGCAATAAGGCACCTTTACGGATGACCACGAGGAAGAAATACCAGGCCACGCATACCTAGAAGTAGAAGTGACTTAGGAATCCGGTACAAACACTTGATCCAGTGCAGGCAGGAAGCTCGCTATGGCCGAGGCACCAATGGAACTCGCTTGATTGACTGGTTGTCTGAATCGATGCAAACCAGCCTCGTAGGGAAGGGGTAAGCACGCAATGAAGATGACGAAAGTCGAGCCGGTCGTTCCGATGGTTGCCGTGACCAAGCCGGCCTAAGCGGCAAATGTCGCCTGCGGGAAGGCGCCTACCAGAATCGAACTGGTGTAAACGGCTTTGCAGGCCGCTGCGTAGCCACTCCGCCAAGGCGCCGGGAGGCGCTGTGAAGCCTAGCGGCAGCCAGGCATGCTCAGGCGGTCGCCTGCGCCAGGGGCTGGGCTCGTGGCGTGGCGCTGGAGAAGGTCAGGGCGCCGTCGTCGAGCTCGCCGTAGCGCAGCATCCGCAGATCGATCGGGTAGTTCATCCGCAGCTTCCAGGGCTCCTTGGAGCCCTGTTTGGGGAGCTGGTCGACCGAGCGCAGGACGTAGCCGGCGGTGAGCGGCATCAGCGGCTCCGGCGTGATCGAGGGATCGGTCACCCGGGGGACGCACTGCCTGTATCCGTGGGCGTCCATGTGGGCGAGCAGGCGGCAGACGTATTCGGCGGTGAGGTCGGCTTTCAGCGTCCAGGAGGCGTTGGTGTAGCCGAGCGTGAAGGCGAAGTTCGGCACCTCGCTCAGCATCATGCCCTTGTAGGTCAACGCCTTGGTCATGTCGGCCTCCTCGCCGTCGACCGAGACCCGCATGCCGCCGAGGAAGAGCAGATTGAGCCCGGTCGCGGTGACGATCAGGTCGGCGTCGAGGTCGGCGCCGGACTCGAGCTTGATCCCGCCCTCGGTGAAGGCCTCGATCCGGTCGGTGACGATCTCAGCGCTGCCTGAGGAGATCGCCTTGAAGAGATCGCCGTCGGGAACCAGGCAGAGGCGCTGGTCCCAGGGGTCGTAGCTGGGCTTGAAGTGGGTGTCGATGTCGTAGCCGGCGGGCAGCGCTTTTTGCACGCCACGCCGCAGCGCCGCCTTCATGATCCGCGGCCGGCGGCGGCTGAGCTGGTAGCTCAGCATCTGCAGGAGCACGTTCTTCCAGCGCACGATCGGATAGGCGACCCGGTCCGGCAGGACCCGGCGCAGCTTCTTGGCGAGGCCGTCTTCGCCCGGCATCGAGACCACATAGGTCGGCGAGCGCTGCAGCATCGTCACCTGCTCGGCCTTCTCCGCCAGCGAGGGAATCAGCGTCACCGCGGTGGCGCCGCTGCCGATCACGACCACGCGCTTGCCGGTGTAGTCAATGTCCTCGGGCCAATGCTGGGGGTGGACGACCTCCCCGCCGAAGCGATCGAGGCCGGGGAACTCCGGCGTGTAGCCCTCGTCGTAGCGGTAATAGCCGCTGCAGACGAAGAAGAACCCACAGGTCAGCTGAACCGTCTCGCCGCTGTCGGAGCGCTCGGCCTCGACCGTCCAGCGGCCGTCTGCGCTCGACCAGTCGGCGCTGACGACGCGATGGTGGAAGCGGATCTTGCGATCGATGCCGGCGTCGCTCGCCGTCTGGCGGACATAGCTGAGGATCGAGGAGCCGTCGGCGATCGTCTTCGCCTCGGTCCAGGGCCGGAAGCGGTAGCCGAGGGTGTGCATATCCGAGTCCGAGCGGATGCCCGGATAGCGGAAGAGATCCCAGGTGCCTCCGATGTCGGCGCGCGCCTCGAGGATCGCGTAGCTCTTGCCAGGGCAGCGCTGCTGCAGATGGTGGGCGGTGCCGATGCCGGAAAGGCCGGCGCCGACGATCAAAACGTCGAGATGTTCAGACGTTGTCATCTATTCTTGCAATGGTATCGGTTCGACCGGGTTGGCTGGCGAGCCAAGCAGCGCGGTGGATTGCTCCCAGGCGCAGGCTCAAACCGCCAGGAAAGCCGACTGCCGCCCTATTCTCTGCTTCGTGAGCGGAGAAACAAAACCAGACGCCGACTTCACGCCCGACACTGGGTCCTCGCGGCGGCTGCGAGCCGTTCTCATCGGCTGCGGCGTGGCCGCGATCATCTTCGCTGGATTTGCCGTCGCCGCCTTCGCGATGTCGGGCGCCACCCTCGGCTCTGACCCTGCCGCGCTGGCGCGGGTCGACACGCAGACATTTGGCGGCACAGTGGAGCAGGTCCACGCCACCGGCCCGAACGGGAAGCCAATCCCGATCGCCGTCCACGACGGCCGCCTGATCCCGAAGCGCAAGCTCCGGCCTGGCGAGACCGTCTCGGTCGACGTCGTCGTCAAGCGCCCCGGCTGGGTCGGCTGGCTGGTCGGCAACGAGCAGCACCAGCACCTGACCCTGCGCGCGCCGGCCGCCCGGGTGCGGAGCCGCTGGCTGACGGTGAAGCCCTCTGCCCCGCCCAGGATCTCCTTCGACCAGCCGGTGCGCTCCGTCGCCTTCGGCGCCCCCGGCCATCTCCAGCGCCGCGTCTTCGTCCACCCCCAGCGATCGGTCAGCCTCGGCTCGCGCCAGTCGGCCGGGACGGTCGTGATCGCCGGCGCGCCCCGCTCCTGGGAGCGGCTCGGAATGCCGCAGAGCGTCACCTGGTTCCCCGCCGGCGACTCGCCCAGCGTCGCCGCCAGCCCGGCCCCCGGCGCCGATGTCTCGCCGGCGACGCCGCTGCGGCTCACCTTCTCCAAGCCGGTCCGCAAGGTCCTCGGCTCGGCGATGCCGACGCTGTCGCCGGAGGCGACCGGCAAGTGGCATCACGTCGACAGCCACACGCTGCTCTTCCGCCCCTCGGGCTACGGGGCCGGGCTCAGCACCAGCCTCGAAGCCCAGCTGCCGAAGCGCGTCGACGTGATCGCAGCGGATGGCTCGCTGCACGGCGGCCGCAGCATCGCCTGGAACATCCCGCCGGGCTCGACCCTGAGGCTGCAGCAGCTGCTCGCCGAAGCCGGCTACCTGCCGGTCGACTGGAAGCCATCGGGCGCCCCCGTCGCCCACACGCCGGCCGCCGAGCTGCGCGCCGCGGTCGAACCGCCCAAGGGCCACTTCTCCTGGCGCTACTCGAATGTCCCCGCCAGCCTGCACGAATCCTGGTCAGCGGGCAAGGAGAACGTCGCCACCGAAGGGGCGGTGATGGCCTTCGAGGGCGCCCACGAAATGGAACTGGACGGAGTCGCGGGCGCGGATGTCTGGGACGCGGTGCTGAAAGCGGCAATCGCCGGCAAGCGCAACCCCGAATCCGGCTACAGCTACGTCTACGTCAGCGAGACCCTGCCCGAGCAGGTCACCCTCTGGCACAACGGGCACACCATCCACACCGCCGCCGCCAACACCGGCATCCCCGGCGCCGAAACCGAACTCGGCACCTTCCCGGTCTTCGAGCACCTCGAAGAAACGACGATGAGCGGCGAAAACCCCGACGGCTCCCACTACGAAGACCCGGGGATCATGTGGGTCAGCTACTTCAACGGCGGCGACGCCCTCCACTCCTTCGACCGTCCCTCCTACGGCAGCCCCCAGAGCCTCGGCTGCGTCGAGATGCAGCTCGAAGACGCCGCCGCAATCTGGCCCTACACGCCGGTCGGCACCCTGGTCACGATCGAAAGCTGATCCCACTGCCGCTGGGCCGAGCAGGAAGGTTGCTCTGGCAAGATGGCGGCATGGAGCGTGTGCTGGGAATCGGTGGGTACTTCATGCGGGCCGCCGACCCGGCAGCCCTGGGCGCGTGGTATCGCGATTGCCTGGGCCTGGACGCCGATGAGAACGGCCTGTGGCGCCAGGAAGCCGGGCCGACGGTGTTCGCGACGTTCGAGTCCGAGACCGACTACTTCGGGTCCCATGCCCAGCAGGCGATGATCAACTTCCGGGTCCGCGACCTGGATGCGATGCTCGCCCAGCTGCACGCCAAGGGAGCGGATGTGGCTGAAGGGACACAGGACATGGAGGGCGTCGGCCGGTTCGGCTGGGTCACCGATCCCGAGGGCAACCGGATCGAGCTCTGGCAGCCCGCAGAGTGAGCTGAGCGCGAACGCTGATCGAGCCCGTGTGGGGTCGGCCGTCCTCCGACCGCGGGCGACCCTATTGTGGCCGGCCCTTGTACGACGCCTCTCAGCACCTGACCAGCGGCGGGGCGCGTGCCCGATCGCTTCCGGATTGGCCCGATGCCCGCCCCCTCCGCTCGTGGCAGGAGCAGGCGACCGAGGCCGTGCGGGCGCACTCGGCCACCAGCTTCTTGGCCTCGGCTACACCGGCGGCCGGCAAGACCACCTTCGGCCTGCACATCGCCCACCGGATGCTGAGCGCCAACTTCGTCTCGCGCGTTGTCGTGGCCGGCCCGACCACCCACATCTGCCGGCAGTGGGCCGCCGACGCGGGCCGCTACGGGATCGACCTCGAGCCGAACAGGCCAAACTCGGATGGGCCGGAGTCGGCCGACTTCCACGGCGTCGCCGTCACCTACCAGACGATCGCGGCCGGAGCGGATATGCACCGGCTGGCCGCCGGCCGCCGGCCGACCCTGCTGATCGCCGACGAGCCGCACCACATGGGCGATCTGGCCGCCTGGGGCGTGCAAACCCGCAGGGCCTTCGACGGCGCCCGCTTCCGGCTGCTTCTTTCGGGCACCCCCTTCCGCTCCGACAACTCGGCCATTCCCTGGGTCACCTACGACGAGGACGGCCTCAGCCGGGCCGACTACGCCTACGGCTATCCGCAGGCATTGGTCGACCGGGTATGCCGCCCGATCACCTTCCTGCCGTACGACGGCGAGATGGAGTGGCTCTCGGACGGTCGGCTGCGCAGTGCCGATTTCGACCTTGTCCTGCCGGCGGCCGAGGCAGCCCGGCGCCTGCGGACGGCGCTCAGCCCGGATGGCGAGTGGATGGGCGAGGTGCTGCGCGACGGCGATGCCAGGCTGAGCGAGGTGCGCGCCGACGGGCACCCTGACGCGGGCGGCCTGGTGATCGCCTCCGATCAGGATCACGCCCGGGCGATTGCGGCTCGCCTCGGGTCGATCTCGGAGGAGCAACCCGAGCTGGTGATGAGCGACGAGCCGGGCGCCAGCCAGCGCATCGCCGATTTCGCCTCCTCCGATCGACGCTGGCTGGTCTCCGTCCTGATGGTCTCAGAGGGCGTCGACATCCCCCGCCTGCGGGTCGGCGTCTACGCGACGGCGGCCCGGACCGAGCTCTTCTTCCGCCAGGTGGTCGGCCGCTTCATCCGCACCACCCCGAGGCCGCGCCGCCAGATGAGCTACCTGCTGATGCCCGCCGACCCGCGGCTTAAGGCACTCGCCCACGAGATCGAGCTGGAGCGCCGTCACGCACTCGACCTCTCGCCGGACGCCGAGGAGGAAGAGGGGGAGACGGACGACTTCGATCCGGAGCAGGGCGAGCCGGGCGGCGGCTTTGCCCCCCTGAGCTCGGGCGACGCCGAACTGGACGAGGCGATCATGAGCGAGACCGCGCTTCAGCTCTTCCCCACCGATGATCCTGAGCCGGGGGCGAAGAAGGCGACCGCCCTCGCCAGGCCCAAAGCCGCGTCGGAGGACCGCAAATCCGAGCGGGAGTCGGCCTATGCGATCCGAGAGCGGCTGCGCGGCGAGCGCAGCCGCCTGGTCGGCGACGTCGCCCGCCGCACCAGCAAGTCGCACCGGGAGATCCAGGCCCGCATCAATCGCGCCACCAGGGCGCGCTCGGTCTCCGGCGCAACCATCGAGCAGCTCGAGCGCGGCAATGCGATGCTGCGCCGCGAGCTGTGGCGGTGAGATCCACCGCGAACCGAATCTCGACTGCGGTCAAGTACTAGATATGAGCGTGCCCGATCCGGATAGTGAGGCGATCCGCGCCTCGCTTGCCCAGCCGCGCGCCTTTGGCGTCATCTTCGAGCGCCACTTCTGGGCGATCCACGATTACCTGCGCCGCCGCCTCGACCGCCAGCTCGCCGATGAGCTCGCCTCTCAAACCTTCCTGACCGCCTTCGACCGCCGAGCCGCCTTCGACTCGCGCAGCGCCAGCTCGCGTCCTTGGCTCTTCGGCATCGCGACCAACCTGGTGCGCGAGCATCGCCGCAGCGAGTTGCGCGAGCTGCGGGCGATGGCGCGGCTGGCGCCCGACCCCGTGATGGCGATTGACGGAGTTGAGTCGCGGATCGACGCCGAACGGATGCGGGGCCTGCTCGCGACCGCCCTTGCCCAGCTGCCCCAGGAGGAGGCAGACGTCCTCCTCCTTCTGGTCTGGGCAGAACTCGCGCAGCCGGAGATCGCCGACGCGTTGGCGATCCCGCTCGGCACCGTCAAGTCGCGCCTTTCTCGCGCCCGCGGGCGCCTGCAGGCCGCCCTCGGAACTCCAGCATCCGTCCCGCCGACTAACTCGACCTTGCCCCGGAGGTAGCCATGGACCACGAGACCTTGATCAGAAGCTTCCGCGCCGAGCGCGCAGACCGCGACCCGCGGGCGCGCGACGCGGCCTGGGGAGAGCTGGTGCTGAAACTCGACGAAGCATCCCCGCCCACGCCGAGCGCTCCTCTGCGCCCGCACCGTCGGCCGCTGTTGGCAATCGCGAGCGTCGGCGCCCTGGTTGCGATCGCCGCCGCCGTCCTCCTGCTCAGCTCCGGCCCCAGCGCTGAACCCGCCGTCGCCGAGGCCCTGCACCAGGCCGCTGCGGTCGCGGCTTCGGGCGAAGGCGCGCCTACGTTGCAGGCCGGACCGGGGCAGTACTACTTCACGAAGAGGAAGGAACTTGAATTCAAAGGCTGGTACCCCGGGAGCTATGAAGTTCCCGAGGGGCGCGCCACCCGGCCCGGCGGGTTCTCCGCCCTCGTTCCGTCCGAAAGCGAGTGGTGGATCTCCCCGGAAGGTGGCAGTCGCACCCGCCAGGCGATCGGCGCTCCCCGATTCCTGTCGAGCGCCGAACAGAGCCGCTGGGAAGAGGCAGGATCGCCCCTGCCTAGCGCCTTCGAACCGGCGCGCCAGGAAGAACTTCAGCGCCTGTCGAGCGAATCGGGCGAGCGCTTTCTCGAAGTGCGCCGCGGAGTCCTCGATATCGAACGCCCGGGGCCGAATGGCGCGGCGAATCCCGAACTCGTCTACCCCGACCTCTCGGGCCTCCCGACAGACCCCGAAAAGCTCCGCCTCGCGATCCAGAACCACGAGGCGCCCGGAGTCTCAGACGAAGGGGGCAAGCCGCTGGGCGCCCTGGAAACGATCGAAGACCTCGGGGGGCTGCTCAGCCATCCGAACGCGTCCCCGGCGCTGCGGGCGGCGGCGTTCAACGCCCTGGCCGAACTGCCCGGGGTCGAACTCGACCGCAATGCCACAGATCTCGTCGGCCGTCCCGGCTACGCGATCAGCTACTCCAACGGGCATAGCTTTCGGATCGCGCTGATCTTCGACCCGGAGACCTCGGCGTTCCTCGGCGAACGCGTAGTCCTCGCCGACCCCGGACAGGATCCTGTGGAGTGGAAGGGGTACGAAGCGGGCCTCACGCTCCGCGACGTCGCCTACCTGCAGTCAAAGGTCGTTGACTCGACGCACGAACCGGCCGTAGAAGGCCAAGACGGTGGGCCGGTCGCAACGGCCGGATCGAGCCATCGCAGGTAGGGCCGGAGTCGATTCGCCCTGCCTGCCCTAACCAAAAAGCGAAAACCCGGCGCTGGGCCGGGTTTCCTCAAGCGGCTGAAGAGATTCGAACTCTCGACCTTCTGCATGGCAATTAGGCCGCTCCTGGAGACCGGCGTAGATGAAATATGCCTGCCTGCAGGGATTTTGTACCGGCGTGTCAAGTGGTCACTATTCGAGAATACGCGCGGATATGCGCCGATATGCAGCGACTAGGGAACTTCGGCGCAGAAGTGCCTGAAATCGAGGGGACTGGTTCCAATCGCCCGCATTCGTCGTCGATTTGCGAACCAATGCCCTAAGCGGAAGCAAAAATATGGGAGTTGAGCCAGGCCGGGTTTGACGGAGTCCGTGGAACCGGCCTGGCTCAGTGAGCGATTCCATCGTGAGCCAGCACGTGAACTACAGTGCGGATTCCTGTGAGTTCGCCGCTCTTGGCCGTAACCGACGCGCTCCGTCGCCGCAACCTGGTCGTCGTCTGCGGCGCCGGGATCAGCCTCGACCCGCCCGCCGGGCTCCCGGATTGGCACGAGCTGCGTGACGGCACGATCCGCGCGATCGCCGCTCGTCATCCCGGGCTGGCTGAGCATGTGCCGACGCTGACCTCCGCCGAGATGCTGGCGCTGCCCGGCAAGCGCGGGATGAGCCCGGAGCTCGTCGCGGGCACCGTCCGGAGCCACTGCCCGGGGTACTTCGAGTCGTTCGCTGCTTTGGAGGACGGAGAGCCAAATGCGAACCACCGCCGGCTCGCCGAGGCGGCCGGAGCTGGCGCCGTCTCGTTGATTGTCACGACGAACTTCGATGTATTCATCGAGCGCGCGCTCGATGCTGCCGGCGTCGCGTTTACGTGCTGCCGGACGGCGGCCGAGTTCGCAGCCTTCGACCCACACGCCGATGGTGTGCAGCTCCTGAAGATTCACGGCTGCATCACCGTGCCGGACACGATCATCGCGACGGTTGAGCAGGAGACGGTGGGACTTGGTGCCGCCAAGATCGCAGCGATGGACCGGCTCCTTCCCGGTCGTTGGCAGGTGTTCTGGGGCTACAGCGGCGCGGACCTCAAGATCGACCTCGACTACCTGCGCGGGCAGACCAACCGTGACACCGCGGCCGGCGTGGTCTGGAGCCTGTTCGCCAGCGGTGGCTTTGAGGAGGCCCCTAACACGTACGTGACCGACCTCGTCGGCGAGTACGGCGAGCGTGGGATGTTGGGGCACAACCTGCTCCCGGCGGCGTTCGACGAGGTGCTCGGGCCAGCGACCGTAGGGCCGGCCACCGCGGTCTCGGACGCCGAGCGGTCAAAGCTGCGCGAGACCAAGACCGAGCGGCTGCGCGCGGCGCTGATGGCGTGGGCGGAAGCGGCAGTTGCCCCACTCGGGGCGTGCCAGGTCATCGCGGAGCTGCTGCTCGTGGCTGGCGAGTGGGAGCGCGTGCTGGCCTGTGCACACCACGTCGCGGACCTCGCCGCCGAGCACGATGTCAACACGATGATGGTCGCGCTGGACCTGTCGAAGGAGCCGCTACTCGCGCTCGGCCGAGGGGCGGAGGCGATGGACGCCGCGCTACGCGTGCAGGAGTTGGCCCGGATGCTCGACGATCACCGGCGACTGGCTGCGGCTCTGAGCTTTGAGGCGTCAATGCACGGGTCGGTCGGGAGCACGGCGATCGCGCTGCGACGATTCGGCGAGGCCCTTCTGGAGCTGTCGGAGCTCGGCGACCAGGTGGCGGTCGCACGCGTCCAGTTCAAAATGGGCAAGCTTGAGCGCGATCGAGGCCGCTTCGAGGAGGCGATGACGCTCTACGAGCAGGCCGAGGCGGCGACACTCGGGGCCGGCGCACTGCGAGTAGTCGCGGACGCGCTGATCGGCCAGGCCGACCTGCACCTGAAGTGGGGCGAGGTCTCCGAGGCCGAGCGGGCGCTCGAGCGGGCGCGCGACGCCGCGCTGACCTACGGTGATCGCGGGCTCCTCGGGGAGGTTCTGTTCCAGACGGGCACGGTATTGATCATCCGAAGAGACCTCGTCGGTGCGCGGCTCGTGCTGGAGCGGGCGCTCCAGGAGCTGGAGATCGCGCATGAGACGTCGATGAGCACGTTGGTCCGTGACTCGCTGGCGAAGGTCGCTGCGCTCTCCGGCGACCGCCCAGGCGCTCGCGCGCTGCAACTACAAGTCGTGGAGGAGATACGCGCGGAGAGCGGGCCGCGCCTTGTCGGCATGGCGCTTCTGTCGGCAGCGGGCTTGGTCAACGACGATGAGGACCCGCGGCCGCTGATCGAAGAGGCCCTGGAGCTCCTTATGACGGCCAACGACTCCCACGGCGCCGCGCTCGCGACCTCCCGGCTCGCCCCCATCGAGCAGGCCTCCGGCGAACCCGAGGTCGCGCTCCAGCACTACCAGCAGGCGGTTGCGCTCTACCGACGGGCGGCGATCTACGGAGAGCTCGGCAAATTGTTGAAGGCAATGGCGCCGCTCCTCGCCGAGCGACGCGGCGGACCACGCTGGGAGCTCGCACCGGTCGTCCTCAGCGCAATGAGCAACTCGGGACTTTCGGAGGAGGCGCTTATGGCACTGCTCGACGACAGCGCGGTCGCGCCCGGGGGAAACGTCCGGTCCCGGCTTGAGCAGGCGCCCGACGCCGAGGCGGCGGCGCTTGCGATCAACGCGGCGGTCAAGCGGGTCACCGAGCCCCAGCTAGAGGCCCAGGACTTCGCGGCGATCGCCCAGTGGTCAATCTTCGCATTCGAGGTGGCCGACGCCGTCGGCGACCTGTGGTCAGCCGGCGTCTACCTCAACGACGCGGGGATGGCCTGCTCGAACCTCGGCGAGCCGGAGCGGGCAGTGGCGCTGCTGTCGGCCTCGTTGAGCTGCGCCCGGACACTCGCCGACGCCGAGGAGGCGACGCTGCGCGCGGTCAACCTAGCGAACGCCCACGAGCGCGCCGGGGACGTCGCGGCATCGCTGGCGGTGCTGCGCGCCGAGGAGGTCGCGCTGCCGCACGTCCTGGACCAGCAAGTCCGTCTGCAGCGCGAGCAGGCGTTCGCCGAACACTACGACCACCACCGCGCCTGGGACGACTCGGGGCGGATGTTCACGCTCGTGCGCGACGACGCGCGCCTGGCCGGCGAGCTGTCGATGCTCGCGCGTGCCCATCACGGGCGAGGCAAGGCGATGAGCGAGCTGGGCGAGCCCGAGAGGGCGGGCGACGAACGGCTCCTGGCGATGGAATTGTACCTGCGCACCGGCGTCGTCGGCGCTGCCGCAAGCATGGCCCTGCTCGCAGGCGTCTGCTTCAAGGATCTCCCCACGCGGGCCGAGGATGCCCGCAGCGCACTGAATCGGGCGATCGAGCTAGGCGAGCGCGCCGGGCTTGCGGACGTGGCGCGCAACGCGGGTGCGCACCTGGCCACCCTCAGCGTAGCCGGTTGACGCCCACGCTGACCAACGCACTTCTCAAGGAGCCGTGCCGCTCAACTGGTTCCATTTCCCTTTGGGCCTCCACGAACGACGAAATCCCGCCCTAGAGCGAGATTCCGCGAGAAGCGGCTGATGGGATTCGAACCCACGACCTTCTGCATGGCAATTAGGCCGGGCTTCGAAGCGGCACGCCCCGGATGTCGCGGCTTTGCAGGGCTTTCGTAATGGCACCACGGAAACCCTGGCCAGAGATACGCGCGGATACGCAGCGATATGCGGCGACTCGGGCACTCGTGCGCACGAGTGCCCGAAACTTGAGGTGGCGGTTTGATCCTCGCCTGCCCTTTCACCACCTCGCCCATCGCACCGGGGAGCAGCGAAAAACGCACGGCGGCGTTGACCGCCATTGCCCCTCAGTCTGGGCGATTCAAGCCGTATCCCGCCAGCCTTCGGGAAATAGATCTTGGTTGACGGGGTCGTATATCACTACGTCGAGTACATGATTCAACCAGGCCTCGGAGAGCTGCAGCTCGTAGCACTAGGAGCCCCTGCTGCCTCTGGGGCGAGGATAAAATCGGAGGCGATATGGAGGAGAACGCGAAGGTCTGGGCTCCCAACCCCGACGCCAAGGGCGAGATTCGGGCGACCTTCCTCGCCATAGCGATCGGCGAAGCGGTCAACGTCAACGGGATCGACCGGGACGCCGCTCGGGTCACTTTCGAAGAAGGCGACCGTGAGGGCACCACCGGGCGCGTCCCTTTCTACAAGCTGCGCCGGCGAACCGAGTAAGTGCGCTCGCCCTGGCGCCGCCTCCGCTTATGGTGGGGCAACGTGACCGGGCGCGATCTTGAGCTGCGCGATCTCTTCAACCCCGACGATTTCGTTGACCGCTGGGTGCTCATGCTCTCGGCAACGATCTCGGACCTCGCCATCAGCGAGGCCACATTCAAGGACGCCCTGCACGATCCGGGGTGCCCCCCGGCCCACCGTTTCTACCTGCACCGCCAGCTCGCCGGGCGGGTTATTGAGGCGTTAGGCTTGGCACATGGCAGAGGACTTCAAGGTCACCGTCAACGGCGGCGGTCTGGCGATGGACCAGAAGGTCGACCAGGCCACCGCCCTCAGGGTCGTCAACCTGCTGATGGGCGGCGGGCTCCCAGCCGACCCAGACCCCGAGGACGACGACGCGGGAGACGGCGGGAACAGCGCAAAGCGCAAAGCCCGCGCCGCCAAACGAAGCGGCGCCAAATCGAAAGGGCCGGCCAAAAAAGCCAGCCCAAAAAGGGCGCGCAAGACCTCCGTCGGCGTCCTCAAGGATTTGAGCCTCCGTCCGAAGGGAAAGACGTCCTTCAAGGACTTCGCCGAAGAGAAGAAGCCGACGAGCAACCACGCCAAGAGCGCCGTCTGCGTGTACTGGCTCGCCCTTGAGGCGGGAGAGAAGGCGTCGCCCGAGGCCGTGAACACGTGCTACGCGCACGTCGGATGGAAGCGGCCCTCCGAACTCCGCAACGCGCTCCGGCTGACGGCCAGCAAGAAGGGCTGGATTGACACCGCGGACTCGGAGGACATCAAGATCACGACGTCGGGCGAAGACTTCGTCCGGCACGACCTGCCCGCCTCCTCAGAGAAGTGACCGACGGAGGCGCCGGCCTCGTCCGCGAGGACGTCTTCTCGGCCCTGCCCGAGAAACTGCGCGGGGAACTGGTCTCCGCCTTTTCGGAGATCGTTACCAACTACGCCGAGCGGCGGTGGGAGCCCGCCGAGTTGAACGGCGGCAAGCTGTGCGAGGTCGCATACTGCGTGGTCAAGGGAATCGCCGAGGGGAAGTTCCCGAAACGCGCGACGAAGCCGCGGAACATGGTCGCGGCGTGCCAGGCGCTGGAGCAGCAGACCGCCGCCGCCCGGTCGGTCCGCATCCAGATTCCCCGGATGATCGTCGCCCTCTACGAGGTCAGGAACAACCGGAACGTCGGGCACGTCGGCGGCGAAGTGGATCCGAACCACATGGACGCGGTGTGCGTGCTCCAGATGTCTAAGTGGGTCGTGGCCGAGCTGATCCGCGTTCTCCACGAACTGCCGGTTGACGACGCCGCCGCCCTGGTCGACGCTGTGGTCGAGCGCGAGGTGCCGCTGGTCTGGAAGGTGGATGACAAGATGCGCGTCCTCGATCCCGGGCTCTCCTACAAAGACGCGACCATGATCCTGCTGCACGCTGTCGCCGGTCCCGTCCAGGAGTCAGACCTGTTCGCCTGGACCGAACACTCGAACTCCACCGTCTACCGGCGTGACATTCTGCGGAAGGAGCACAAAAAACGGCTCCTCGAGTACGACCAGGACGCGGGCACGGTCCAGCTGTCACCCAAAGGCGTCGAGTACGCCGAGTCGCTGCTGGTCGAGAACTAGGCCGCGGCCAGCTCGCACCGCAGCAGCGCGTCCACGTCGGCGGCGGGCACCGCCAGCCGCAGCATCGAGATCGCCCACCCGAGGTCGCACTCACAGGGGGTCGGGACGCGGTCCGGGCACAGTGCCAGCACGCGCCCAGCTCCCATGGCGAATCATCGAGATGCATCGGCGTCTCGTCGCGTTCTGGCGACTGGTAAGCGCTTGAGTAGGTGTCTCCGTCTCGCCGCCACGTCTCGCATTGGCAGGGTCCTCAAGCGGGACAAAGCCCTCGTCCACGTCCGCAAGGAGATCGACAAGCTTCGACCAGTCGAGCAGTCTCCTATCGATGGAGATTCCAGCCCTGCTGACTGAGGTTGGCTTCGTTCCCAAATGGCGGTCCCGGTGGTCGGGCAGCACGCGCAAACGGGCGAGCGATCAGCGTCGGCCTACCCGCGTGGCGCCGGGTGGACCCGTGGCAAAAGCGCCTGAGCAAGCGAAGTCAGATCCACCGAAACGGGAGGCAACACCCAGGCTATAGCCCCCTCCCCAGGTGGACATGGGGACAACGCCAGCCTCGGCTTCGGAAAAGCGGCCGAAATCGACGCTAATCGTCGCACATCGGCGTCATTTTGGGCACTAGTTGACCCGCCCACACACGTTGTGAACGCCTGAAAGGCCATCCGGGCCCTCCCAGAGGCTTGTGGTTCTGACGCCCAAGCCAAGGAGGACCCGGATGAAGGTTCACGGTAACGCTGCTCTCGGACCAGC